>Ga0209676_1000045_pt1 | contig 412331 bp, 325 predicted proteins | sample AraplaCvi_mLB_r2_FD_184282 | JGI IMG/M metagenome (GOLD analysis project Ga0209676, IMG submission 184282) | Arabidopsis root microbial communities from North Carolina, USA - plate scrape MF_Cvi_mLB_r2 (SPAdes) (version 2) | ecosystem: Host-associated > Plants > Roots > Endosphere | place... | reverse complement strand
TCTCGACATGATCTGGCCGATGTCGATCATCACCCGCGCGATGAACGCCGACGACGATGCGACGATCCTGCAATGCCTGCGCTGGCTGAAGACGACGCATGGCGGCACCGGCTTCATGCACGAAAGCTTCCACAAGGATGATCCGAAGAACTTCACGCGCAGCTGGTTTGCATGGGCGAACGCGTTGTTCGGCCAGCTGATCGTCGAGGTCGCCGACAAGCGTCCCGCGCTGCTGGCGCGGCCGCTGTGAGCGGGGAAGGGACGATGATCACCACCAGCCGCCGCCAGCTTCTCGCCACCTCCGGGCTGCTCGCACTCGGCGGGGTGATTCCCGCGGGCTGCACCCGTTCGGGCGCGGGCGCCGCCGCGCTCGCGCCCGGTAAGCCCAATCTCTTCATCGGCACCGGCGGGCATGGCCACACCTTCCCCGGCGCGTCGCTGCCGTTCGGGATGGCGCAGCTCAGCCCCGATACGAACACCCACGGCTGGGACGCCTGCTCGGGCTATCACCAGAAAGATGGCTCGATCATGGGGTTCAGCCACACGCATCTGTCGGGCACCGGCATCGGCGACATGCTCGATGTGCTGGTGGTGCCGACGCGGCGCGAACTGAGGCTCGAACCCGGCACGATCGAAAAGCCCGGCGAGGGTTTTCGGCAACGCTATTCGGACGAACATGCCGAGCCCGGCTATTACCGCGTGAAGCTCGAGACCGGGGTGCTCGCCGAACTCACCGTCACCGAACGCTGCGGCTTGCACCGCTATCATTTCGGCGAGGGACCGGGGCATATCCTGATCGATTTCGCGCATGCGATCGAGGATGACTGGGACAAGGGCATCGTCGTCGAAAAGGCGTCGCTCGACCTTGGCGAGGACGGCACGCTGACCGGCAGCCGGCAGGTCAATCGCTGGGCCAAGGGCCGGCGCATCCATTTCGCGATGCAGATGTCGCGCCGCCCCGACCGGGTGCAATTTTTCGGCGACGACGGAAAAACCGCGCCCGACGGCGCCAAGTCGATCAAGGGCAACAAGCTCAAGGTCGCCTTCTTCTTCGACGAGGCGGGCGGCGATCCGATCCTGATCAAGACCGGCCTGTCGGCGGTCGCGGTGCAGGGCGCGCGCGACGCGCTCGTCGGTGAAGCGAAGGGCTGGGATTTCGACGGCGCGGTCAAGGCCGCGCGCGGCACCTGGGCCAAGGCGCTCGGCGGCATCCGCGTGTCGGGCGGCACCGAGGCGCAGCGCACGATCATGGCGAGCGCGCTCTATCATGCGCAGCTCGCGCCGACGCTCTTCACCGACCGCGACGGTCGCTATGTCGGGCTCGACCGCGAGGTGCATCAGGCTGCCAAGGGCGAGGAGGCGTTCAGCACCTATTCGCTGTGGGACACCTATCGCGCGCTCCATCCGCTGCTGACCCTGATCGACCCCGACCGCGCCGCGCTGCTCGTGCGCGATATCTGCCGCCAGACCGCGCAGAGCCCGGCGGGGCCACTCGTCTGGCCGCTGCAGGGGGTCGAGACCGCGTGCATGATCGGCTGGCACGGCGTCTCGGTGCTCGCCGAGGCGCACGCCAAGGGCATCAAGGCCGACTATGCCGCCGCCTGGCCGAATATCCGCCGCCGCGCCTTCGACCGCGATTACAAGGATATCGACAGCACGCTCGGCCGCGGCTCCTATTACGACCTCGGCTATATCCCGTGCGACGAGGTGTGGGAGTCGGTCAGCCGGACACAGGAATATGCCTATGACGACTGGGCGATGGCGCATCTCGCCGATGCCGTCGGCGCCAGGGACGACGCCGCGGCGCTGCGCAAGCGCGCGCAAAATTATCGCGGCGTCATCGACCCCGAAACCCGCTTCGCGCGCCCGCGCTTCAGGGACGGCAGCTGGTGGAAGGATTATGATCCCGTCCAGATCGGCCACAATGTCAAGAAATGGCGCGATTATACCGAGGCGAACGGCTGGCAGGCGACCTTCCTCAACCAGCATGACGTCTATGGCCTGATCGGGCATTTCGGCGGCGACGCGGAATTCGAGAAGAAACTCGACGCGTTGTTCAACGCGCCCTCGACCTTGCCCGACAATGCGCCGCCCGACATTTCGGGGCTTGTCGGTCAATATGCGCATGGCAACGAGCCGAACCACCATGTCACCTATATGTACGCCTATTGCGGAGCGCCCGCGAAGACGCAGGCGATGGTCCGCCGTCTGCTCGTCGAAATGTACAAGAATGATCCCGACGGCGTGATCGGCAATGACGATTGCGGGCAGATGAGCGCGTGGTTCATCCTGTCGGCGCTCGGCTTCTACCCGGTCGATCCGGTCAGCGCGATCTATGTCTTCGGATCGCCCCTGTTCGACGTCGCCGAGGTGACGGTCGGCGAAGGCAAGACGCTCACCGTCCGCGCCGAAGGCAATGCCCCCGACCGGCCTTATGTGCAGTCGGTGCGCTGGAACGGCAAGCCGTGGGCGCGCAACTGGATCGCGCATGCCGACCTGATCGGCGGCGGCGAGCTCGTTTTCGAAATGGGGCCGAAACCGTCGCAGTTCGGCACTGCGAAGGCCGATCGTCCGCCTTCCTTCGGCTCGTTTCCTGCATGAGCCACGCAAAGTTTTGATAGTGAAAAGAAAATGATAAGAACGGAATTCTTCGTGAAACCTCTCCAAATCCTGCCCTCTGCCGGATCCGAAGCCACGTTTCTTGCGGCCGGCCGGGCTTCGGCCTTGCGCCGCAGCCCGGCGCCCTCCAGAAGTCTGGTCGATCGAGCGAAGGGGTGGCGCTGATGGATGGTCCCGTAACAGACCGTGGTGACGCGCGCCTGTTCGCCGGCGTCGAACTCGGCGGCACCAAATGTATTTGTACGCTAGCCACGGGTCCGGGCGATATCCGCGATCAACAAACGATCGCGACGACTGTGCCATGGGAAACGCTGCCGGCGATCAAGGCCGTACTCGATGACTGGGCCGGGTCGCACGGTTTTTGCGGTCTTGGCGTCGCATCGTTCGGCCCGATCAAGCTCGACCGCGGCAAGGCCGACTTTGGCCGGGTCGGCGCGACGAACAAGCCCGACTGGGAAGGCGCCGACCTGCTTGGTCCGCTGCAATCGGCCTTCGACGTCCCGATCGGGTTCGACACCGACGTCAACGGCGCGGCGCTCGCCGAAATCCGCTGGGGCAGCGGCCGTGGTCTCGACGATTTCGCCTATGTGACCGTCGGTACCGGGGTCGGCGTCGGGCTGGTCGTCCACGGCAGGCCGACGCGGGGCTTCAGCCACAGCGAGATCGGTCATGTCCTTGTTCCCCGCCTGAAAGGCGATGACATGGCGAGCGTTTGCCGCTTTCACGACGATTGCGTCGAGGGACTGGCATCGGGCACCGCATTGAAGGCGCGCCTCGACGGGCGACCTCTGTCCGGCGTCGCGCCCGACGACCCGGTGTGGGAGCCCATCGTCCACAGCCTCGCCACCATGGTGCACGCGCTGGCCTGCACGACCGGGCCGATGCGCGTCGCGATGGGCGGCGGCGTTCTCTCGGGCCAGCCGCAACTGCTGCCCCGGATCAACGCCAGGGTAGCAGCCAGCCTTGCGGGCTATATGCAGATCCCGGGCGATGGCGCCTATGTCACATCGCCCGAACTCGGGACGATGGCAGGTCCGCTGGGCGCGATTGCGCTGGCGATGGAAGCGGTCGAAAGCGCCGGAACCCATGCGGCGCGGTGAGGCGCGCTCGCCGTTGGACAGCGCGCCCGCGCGGCGGCACAAGAGGGCGATGAAACGCCTCGCTACTGCTGCCGCGCTGCTCGCCATCCTGCCGATCCAGACCGTCACCGGGCAGTCGGCGCCCGACCCGCTCGGTTTCGTCGACCCGATGATCGGCACCGGCCCCGAGGGTCACACTTTTCCGGGCGCGACTGCGCCCTTCGGCATGGTCCAACTGTCGCCTGACACCGACACGACCTGCCAGATCCGCGACTGCTACGATCATGCCGCCGGTTACAGCTACAACGACCCCACCATTCAGGGGTTCAGCCACACGCATTTTTCGGGCGCGGGTCACTCGGACCTCGGCGACATCCTCGTGATGCCGCAGGTTGGTGACGTGAAGCTCGATCCGGGCGACCCGAAGCAGCCGGGCTCGGGTTATCGCCAGCGCTTCAGCCACGACACCGAAAAGGCGAGCCCGGGCTATTATGCCGTCACGCTCGCCGACAGCGGTATTCGCGCCGAACTCACCGCGGGCACGCGTATCGGCGTTCACCGCTACAGCTTCCCAGCGGGCAAGGATGCACATCTGCTCCTCGACCTCCGCTCGTCGCTATACGACTATCCCGGCAAGATCCTGTGGTCGGGGCTGCACCTCCGCCCCGATGGCACGCTCACCGGTTTCCGCGAGACGCGCGGCTGGGCGCCGGGACGCAAGCTCTATTTCGCGATGCGTTTCTCGGCGCCGCTCAAGGGGCATGCCTTCGTCGATCGCGACGAGAAGATAGCCTACAAGGGCTTTCAGGCGCCCGGGCGCGGCAGCGACGCGCTCGCCGAAAAGCTCGGCAAGGCGCTCGAAGCGCGGCTCGATTTCGGCGCCCTCGGCGGACCGCTCGAAGTGCGCGTTGCGCTCTCGGGGGTCGACGAGGCGGGCGCGATCGCCAATCTCGATGCCGAAAGTGCCGACTTCGACAGCGTCCGCACGCGCACGGAGGGTGAATGGCGCAAGGCACTCGGCGCGCTGCAGATCGAGGCGCCCGCGCCGATGCGTACCAATCTCTACACTGCGCTCTACCACAGCCTGCTTGCGCCGAGCGTGTGGAGCGACGTCGACGGGCGCTATCGCGGCCCCGACGATCAGGTCCATGCCGCGAAGGATTTCACCTTCCGTTCGACCTTTTCGCTGTGGGATACCTTCCGCGCGCAACATCCTTTGCTGACACTCGTCGCGCCCGAGGCGACCAATAGCGATATCGTCAAATCGCTCGTCGCGAGCCGCCGGCACAGTCCGCACGGCATCCTGCCCGTGTGGCAGTTCCATGGGCGCGAAACCTGGACGATGATCGGCTATCACGCGGTTCCGGTGATCGCCGACGTCTATATGAAAGGCGTGGGCGATTTCGACGCGAACGAAGCTTTGGACGCGATGGTCGCGAGCGCCGAATATGCCCCCTATGGCGGGCTCGGCGACTATATGAAGCTCGGCTATGTCGCGATCGACCGCGAGCCCGAGGCGGCGTCGAAGACGGTCGAATATGCCTATGACGACTGGACGATCGCGCGCATGGCCGAGAAGATGGGGCGCAAGGATATCGCCGACCGCTTCTACCGGCGCGCCGGCTACTGGCGGAACAGCTTCGATGCGAAGGCCGGCTGGCTCCGCGCGCGCAAGGCCGACGGCAGCTTCCGCACGCCCTTCGATCCCACCGCGATCAACTATGGCTCGGACTATACCGAGGGCAATGCGTGGCAATATAGCTGGTTCGTCCCGCAGGATCAGGCCGCGCTCTTCCGCATGCTCGGCGGCGATGCGAAGACGATCGCGAAGCTCGATGCGATGTTCGACTATGACAATTCGAAACTCGACTACAGCCATGCCGAGGATATTGCCGGGCTGATCGGCCAGTATATCCACGGCAACGAGCCGAGCCACCATGTCGCCTATCTCTACGCCTATGCCGGCGCGCCATGGCGGACGCAGGAGCGGCTGAAGCAGATCGTCGACAGCCAGTATAAGCCGACCCCCGACGGGCTGTCGGGCAACGACGATCTCGGCCAGATGTCGGCGTGGCTGGTTTTCACCGGGCTTGGCTTCTATCCGGTCGCGCCGGGGTCGAACCAATATGTGATCGGGCGGCCGTTCGTCGATCGCGCGGTGCTGAACCTGCCCGACGGCAAGCGTTTCACCGTCGAGACGGCGGGCCTGTCGGACGCCAACCGCTACGTCGGCAAGGTCGAACTCAACGGCAAGTTGCTCACGCGCAGCTGGATTTCGGACGCCGAAATCCGCGGCGGCGGCACGCTGCGCTTCACGATGCAGGCGAAGCCCGACACCGCGTGGGGCAAGGCGCAGGACGCTCGCCCCTATTCGCAATCGACGGCGCGTTAGGTCTGCTCGCCGGACTGCAGCGTCATCGCCAGTTCCTCGACGTCAAGATCGCGTTCGAGCTCGTGAAGCACCTCGTCCTCGATCAGCCCTGCGCGATGGATGCGGAGCAGCTCGGCGCGTCCGGCGGCGATCGCCTGGAGCAGGACGTCGAAATGCGAGCGTAGCCCTTCCATCGCGGTGCTTGCGTCGGCCTCGTAGCGCTCCATGAAATTCATCCGCTTGCGATGTTCCTCGAGCATCATCGGATGGATGAGCGTCCCGTCCTCGTCATAGGCGAGCCGTTCGATGACCGCGAACCGCGCGCGCGCCATCGCGGCCTCCGCCGCGGGCATCGCCATTTTGGCGGGCGGATCGGTGTCGACCGGTTTCACCGCGCGAATGAGCATGCCGAGGCTCGATCCCTGCGCGACGACGGTCACGAAAATCACCGCGAAGGCGCAGATCAGCATCAGGTCGCGGCCGGGCATGTCGACGGGAAGGGTCAGCGGGACCGCCAGCGTCACGACGCCGCGCATCCCCGCCCAGCTCAGCACCGTCGCCTGCCGCCAGCCGAGCGGGCGCGCGCGCTCCAGCCCGACCTTGCGAACGATGGCGAGAATGGCCTCCGACCCGAAAATCCACACGAAGCGCGCGATGGTCACGGCGACCACGACCGCGGCGATCACCATCGTCCATGACAGCGGCATTGCCCCGATCCCGCCGATCCGTTCGATCGCACCGCGCAGCGAAAAGCCGATCAGGATGAAGACGAGAGCTTCGAGAACGAACACCATGATGAACCACGCCGAATTGGCGCGCAGGCGGACGTCGGCGGGCAATATCTCATGCTGGTACCAGCCCATCGCGAGGCCCGCGGTGACCGTCGCGATGACGCCCGATACATGCACGGCCTCGCCGGCGATGTAAGCGGCCCAGCACAGCAGGATGGTGATCAGCATGACGAGCATGCGATCCGGCAGGCGCCTCGCGAGGAAGATCCAGCCCGCGGCGACGAGGGCACCGACGATGACCCCGCCGATCGCGACGAACGCGAAACTCCGCACCGCCTCGCCGGTGTGGAACACGCCGCTCAGCGTCGCGGCGACGGCGAAGCGGAAGAGGATCAGCCCGGTCGCGTCGTTGAGCAGGCTTTCGCCCTCGAGCAAGGCTTCGAGCCGCCGCGGCAGGTGGACGCCCTTCAGCACCGCGCGCGCCGCCACCGCGTCGGGCGGCGACACGATCGCGCCCAATGCGAAACACGCCGCCCACGGCAGTTCGGGAAGGATCATGTGCACGACCACGCCGACGACGAGCGTCGTGAAGACCACCGCGCCGACGGCGAGCGAAAGGATGCCGGGCAGATGCCGGCGAAAACGCCCGAGCGCTGTGAAATAGGCGCCGTCCATGAGCAGCGGGGGCAGGAACAGCACGAGCGCGAGTTCGGGGTCGAGCGAAATCTGGGGCAGGCCGGGGATGAAGGCGAGCGCGCCGCCGCCGACAAGCAGCGCGGTCGCGGGCGGCCAGCGCAGTTTCAGCGCGAGCCAATGCAGCCCGATGACAAGCGCGAGCAGGCCGAGGATCAGTTCGAAGGCTTCGACGGCATGCATTTCGGGCCCCTCATCTCGTCCAATCCCACGGGCTATCTGTGGCGCCCTTTGCGATGGCGATCAATGGCGGAGATCGCTCAAGCGGCGGCGCCTGGCGGGATTTCCGATGAGGTGAGAGGCGAAGCGGCGCGGAACGCGAAAGCGCGACCTTTATCCCCCGTCCGCCGCGCCCGGCAGCTGCGACGGGGGATGAGGTTCGTTGTGCACAATGAGAACATTAAGGGAACAAAATCGATTCGTCAACATGTTTCTCTTGCTTTTCAGCGGCCGCCGCGCGGCAGGTTGACGTGAACGTCAATCGGGACCAATGCATAGGTAACGAAGGAAAGGGAGCATGATGGCGGAGCAACCGAAGTTCGACCTCACGGGGCGCGTGGCGCTGGTGACCGGCGCCTCCTCGGGCCTTGGCGCGGGCTTCGCGAAGGCGCTCGCGGCGGCGGGAGCGAAGGTGGTGCTCGCCGCGCGCCGCGCCGACAAGCTGGCCGAGCAGGTCGCCGCGATCGAGGCCGCGGGCGGACAGGCGATCGCCGTCAGCATGGACGTCACCGACGAAGCCTCGACCATCGCCGCCTATGACGCCGCCGAGGCCGCGTTCGGCACCGTCGATACCATCGTCGCCAATGCCGGCGTCGCGACCGAGAAGATGGCGATGGGGCTCTCGGTCGAGGAGGTCGATTTCCTGCTCGCCGCCAACGTCCGCGGCGTCTTCCTCACTGCGACCGAGGGCGCGAAGCGCCTCGACAAGGCGGGGAGCCGCGAGAAGCAGCACGGCCGCATCGTCCTGATCGGATCGATCACCGCCGAAAAGGTCTTCCCCGCGACCTCGGTCTATGGCGCGACCAAGGCGGCGGTGCGCCACCTCGGCAAGGCGCTGGCGCGCGAATGGGCGCGGCGCGGGATCAGCGTCAATGTGATCCAGCCCGGCTATTTCGAATCCGAGATGACCGCCGAGCTGTTCGAGGGCGACGTCGGCGCGGCGATGATCAAAAGCTTCCCGCGCCAGCGCATGCGCCCGCCGAGCGACCTCCACGCGCCGCTGCTCCTCCTCTGTTCCGACGCGGCGCTCGGCATCACGGGCAGCGTGATCACGATCGACGACGGGCAGACGCTGTGAGCGAACTGCTCGTCGAACGTCGCGGTGCGGTCGAGATCGCGACACTCAACCGCCCCGAACGCCTCAACGCGCTGAACGAGGGACTGGTCGGCGAACTCAACGCCTATTTCGGCGGGCTTGCCGAACGCCCCGACGTCCGCGTCGTGATCCTGCGCGGCGCCGGGCGCGGTTTCTGCGCCGGGCTCGACATTCAGGAGGACCGGTCGTCGGGCGACGAGACGCCGGTGCTCCGTACGCTGCGCACCCAGACCAGCATCGGCAACATCTATCGCAAGATGCGCGCGTGCCCGCAGCCGATCGTCGCGCTCGGCCATGGCGCGGCATGCGGTGGCGGGCTGTCGCTGCTGCTCGCGTCGGACGTTCGCTATGCGGCGCCGTCGTTCCGTTGCAATGCCGCCTACATCCGCATCGGCCTCGGCGGGTGCGATATGGCGTCGAGCTATTTCCTGCCGCGCCTCGTCGGGGCGAGCCTCGCGTCCGAGATGATCCTGACCGGCCGCTTCATCGATGCGGAGCGTGCGCTGCGCGCGGGCCTCGTCAGCGAGATCGTCGACGAGGAAGCCCTGCTCGACCGCGGACTCGCGCTGGCGGACGAAATGCTGGCGACGTCGCCCTATGGTTTGCGCCTCTCGAAGCAGGCACTGGGCCTCAACATCGATGCGCCGGGCCTCGAAGCCGCGATGGCGATCGAGGACCGACAGCAGGTCATCCTGTCGGCGACCGGGGATCACCGTGAAGCGCTCGCTGCCTTTCTCGAAAAACGCGCGCCGGAATATCGCGATAACTAGGGTTAACAGGTCCCGTATCGTCCCCATTGACTCGGCAATATATTGACATAGTAAGTGTCACATCCCGAGGGGGTGGGAGTGATGGCAGTGCGCAGGAGGACCACTGGATGCCGGGTCGCCTAGGCGGGTCCCGGCGTGCTGCCATCATCGCTATCGCCGCGCTGCTGGCTGCGGTTCCCTTGCAGGCGCAACCTGTCGCACCGCCGACGCGACATCCCAATATCGTTATCCTGCTCGCCGACGACTGGGGCTTTTCCGACGTCGGCTCCTTCGGCTCCGAAATCGCGACGCCGAACATCGACGCGCTCGCACACACGGGTATGCGCTTCTCGAACTTCCATGTCGCCGGATCCTGCTCGCCGTCGCGCGCGATGCTGCAGACCGGGGTGATGAACCACCGGAACGGGCTCGGCAACATGCCCGAGACGATCCCCGACGAGCACCGCGGCAAGCCCGGCTACGACACGGTGATGAACCATCGCGTGGTCACGATCGCCGAGCTTCTGAAAGCCGCGGGATACCGCACCTATCTCACCGGCAAATGGCACCTCGGCAGCGATGCCGGGCGTCTCCCGCACGCACGCGGCTACGACCGGGCCTTCAGCCTCGCCGATGCCGGCGCCGACAATTTCGAGCAGCGCCCGATCGAGGGCATGTACGACAAGGCGAACTGGACCGAGAATGGCAAGCCCGCGACGCTGCCGAAGGATTATTATTCGTCGCGCTTCGTCGTCCAGCGGATGATCGACTATATCGAGGCCGGCCGGAAGAGCGGCAAACCCTTTCTCGCTTCGATCAACTTCCTCGCCAACCATATTCCGGTGCAGGCGCCCGACAGCGACATCGCGCGCTATTCGGCGATGTATCGCGAGGGCTGGACCGCGCTGCGCGAGGCGCGGGCGAAACGCGCGGCGGCGCTCGGCATCGTGCCCGCGGGCATGCCGATCGTCACCATGCCGACGACGCCCGACTGGCGGAAACTCGACGCCGACGAGCGCGCGGCCGCCATCCGCGTGATGCAGGCCTATGGCGGCATGGCGACCGCGATGGACCGCGAGATCGGTCGCCTCGTCGCGCATCTCAAAGCCGCGGGCGATTACGAGAATACGATCTTCGTCTTCCTCTCGGACAATGGTGCCGAGCCCACCAACCCGTTCGGCAGCCTGCGCAATCGTCTGTTCCTCGATATGCAATATGATCTCGCGACGGCGAATATCGGCCGGCGCGGCAGCTTTGCCGCGATCGGCCCCGGCTGGGCGAGCGCTGCCGCATCGCCGCTCTCGGGCTACAAGTTCAGCGCGACCGAAGGCGGGCTTCGCGTCCCGCTGATCATCGCGTGGCCGGGTCATGCCGATATCCGCGCCGGCGGCATCAGCGACGGCCTCGCGCATGTCACCGACATATTGCCGACGCTCACCGAACTCGCCGGCGTGCCGGGCCATGGCGGCACGTGGCAGGGCAGGGCGGTCGAGCCCGTCACCGGACGCAGCCTCGTTCCCGCGCTGAAGGGCGCGGCGGGCAGCGTGCACGGCGACGCCCCGATCGGCTACGAACTGTCGGGCAATGCCGCGCTGTTCCGCGGCGATTACAAGCTGGTGCGTAATCTGGCGCCGACCGGCGACGGCCAGTGGCGCCTCTTCAACCTCAGGGCCGATCCCGGCGAGACGCGCGACCTCGCCCCCGACGAACCCGATCGCTACGCCGCGATGATGACCGACTATCGCACCTATGCGAAGGCGAATGGCGTACTCGAAATGCCCGCGGGCTATACCGCCGACGAGCAGATCAACCGTTATGCCTTCGAACAGCAGGGCAAGCCGCGCCTCATCCGGCTGGGGCTGTGGATCGGCGGGATTCTCGTCCTGCTGTCGGCGCTTGTCTGGGGGCTGCGTCGTCGTCGCCGTGCGCGGCGGACGTAAGGGTCAGCCCGCCGCGGCGAGAGCCGTCAATTGCGCTTCGACCATCCGGCGCATCACGGTTCCCGCATCCTCGGCCGACAGGCTCTGGTCGTGGCGCAGCGTGCGCCATGTGTGAAACGACAGCGCCGCGCACAGCGCCTCGACGCCGATCCGGTCGGTGCGGATCGCGGCCGGAAGCAGCCGGACAATCAGCTCGCGCTCCAGCATCACGACGCGGCTGTACTGCCCCATCAGAAAGGGCGAATTGTACCGCTTGATATTGGCGGCAAGGCGAAAGGGCAAAGTCGTCTCGAACACCCGGACGCGCCGGCCGACGAGCTCGCGGATATTGTCGCGCCACGGCTGGTCGGGATAGGGCGCCATCACCACCGGCATCACCTCTTCGGTGATTTTCGCCGTGATCTCGGCATAAAGCGTGTCCATATCGTCGAAGTGGCGGAACACGGTGCGAAGGCCGATCCCCGCCTCCTCGGCGACGCGCGCCGCGCTCGGCGACAGGTCGCCCGCGACGATCAGCTCCATCATCGCCTCGACGATCCGCCTGTGGCTCGACCGCCCGCGCGCGCGTCGGCCGTCGATCCGGTCGGGTTCGACCTTTTGCGCGTCCATCTTCCTCAACCCTGTCGCCATGGCGTCCCTGCTGGCCCGGCTTGGCGCCGGGGTCAAACGATCTTGCGTATTGGTCAATATAATGACACATATAGTGTCAATAGTTTCGGGGCAAGCCGACAGCGGGCGACAGGGGGTGAGGATGAAGAAAAAATGGGTCGCCCTCGGCGCGTTGTTGCTGGCCGGTGCGGGCGGATATTGGGCGTTCGAGGCGAACAAGTACAAGATTCCCGGCGTCCTGCAGGACTGGAACGATCCGGTGCAGCCGAACCGTGCGGTCGCGTGGCAGCAGGGCCCGGCGAAGGCGCCCGAGGGCAAGCGTCCGCCGAACATCATCCTGATCGTCGCCGACGACCTCGGCTATAATGACATCAGCCTCAATGGCGGCGGAGTCGCGGGCGGGGTGGTCAGGACGCCGAACATCGACGCGCTCGCGCGCGAAGGCGTCGATTTCACCACCGCCTATGCCGCGAACGCGACCTGTTCGCCGTCGCGCGCTGCGATGATGACGGGGCGCTATCCGACGCGCTTCGGTTTCGAATATACTGCGGTTCCGGTCGAATTTGCCGAGAATCTGGCGCATGGCGAAGGAGTCGGGCCGCATCGCGCAATCTTCCACAGCGAACTGATCACCCCCGACATCCCCGCCTATCCTGACATGGGCGTGCCTGCGAGCGAGGTGACGATCGCCGAGGCGGTGAAGGCGGCGGGCTATCACACGCTCCACATCGGCAAATGGCACCTCGGCGAGGCGCCGAAGCTCCAGCCGCAGGCGCAGGGTTTCGACGAAAGTCTCGCAATCCTCGCGGGCGCGGCGATGTTCCTGCCCGAGGATGATCCGGACAGCGTCAACGCCAAGCTGCCGTGGGATCCGATCGACCGCTTCATCTGGGCGAACCTGCGCCACGCGGTCACCTTCAACGGCAGCAAGCGCTTCCATCCGAAGGGGCATATGACCGACTATTTCGCCGACGAGGCGATCAAGGCGATCGAGGCGAACCGGAACCGGCCCTTCTTCATGTACTTCGCCTTCAACGCGCCGCACACGCCGTTGCAGGCGACGAAGGCGGACTATGACAGATATCCGCAGATAAGGGATCACAAGACGCGCGTTTACGGGGCGATGATCGCGCAGCTCGACCGGCGCATCGGCGACGTGATGGCCAAGCTCAGGGAAGCGGGAATCGACGACAACACGCTCGTCATCTTCACCAGCGACAATGGCGGCGCGTGGTACAATGGCATACAGGGTCTCAACGCGCCGTTCCGCGGCTGGAAGGCGACATTCTTCGAAGGCGGCATCCGGACGCCGCTCTTCATGCGCTGGCCCGGCGGCATCGCCGCGGGAACGCGGCGCGCCGATGTCACGGGTCATCTCGACATCTTCGCGACGATCGCCGCCGCGGCAGGCGCGAAGCTGCCGGAGGGCCGGACGATCGACAGCGAAAATATCCTCGCCGGTCCCGCGAGGCGACCCGCGATGTTCTGGCGCTCGGGCGACTATCGCGCGGTGCGCGCGGGCGACTGGAAATTGCAGGTGACGAAGCGCCCCGAAAAGGCGCGGCTCTACAATCTCGCCGCCGACCCGACCGAGCGCCACGACCTCGCGGCAAGTGATCCGCAGCGCGTTGCCGCGCTGCGCGCGATGATCGAGGCGCAGAACCGGGATATGGCGAAACCGATCTGGCCGGGCCTCGTCGAGGGGCCGGTGCGCATCGACGTGCCGCTCGACGCGCCGTGGAAGGACGGGCAGGATTATATCTACTGGACGAACTGACGCAGGGCTTTCGCCGGCGTCAGAGCCCCGTGTCGCGCAGCGCTCGCTCGATGATCTCGCGTCCGCCTGTCGCGGCAAAGGGGAAGGATCGCATGAAGGTCGCCCGCGATACCAGCGGGTCGAGTTGCCGCGCGCGTCCGATCCACTGCACCGCGCGCTCGTGCTGGCCCGCAGCTTCCGCGGCGATCGCCGCGATCACCGCGATATGCTTGTGCGCTCCCGGTGACCGCGCGGCGCGCTCGCCCCATTCGACCGCGCTCTCGTGATCGCCGCGCATCAGCGCGCTGACCGAGCGCACGCCGAGCATCGCATAGCGCAGCGGGTCGAGCGGGCTCAGGCGCAGCGCCTGCCCGGCATGTTCGTCGCTCTGCGCGACGTCGCACTGCGTCATCTCGGCCCACGCCTTCGAATAGATCGCCTGCGCATAATTGGGGCTGAGCGTGATCGCCGCCGACAGGCGTTCGAGGCTTTCGGGCACCGCGTCGGCGAACCATAGCGACCGGCCGAGATTGAGGTGCGCGAAGGGGTCGAGCGGATCGCACTGCACCGCGCGCTCGGCGAGCGCGCGCGCCTGCTCGGCCATCGCGTCGGGATCGTCCGAATATTGCAGGAAACAGTCCTGGAACCGCGTGAAGGACAGCCCCGACAGCGCGCGCGAGAATTCGGGGTCGCGCGCCAGCGCCCGCGCGAACAGGCCCGTCGCGCGCGCATTGTCGGCGCGGTTGAAGCGGAACATATAATCGAGCCCGAGGTGATAGGACGACCAGGCGTCGAGCCCAGCCTCGGGCATCCGCCGGGCGCGTTCGACCTCGTTCTGGACGATCCGCGTCTCGATATTGGCGATCACCGATGTCAGCACCTCGCACCGGAGCTCGTGCAATTCGTCGCGCCCCGCGGTGAAGCGGTCGGCCCATACGACCGCGCTGTCGCACGTTCGGGCGAGCGTGACCGACAGGATCACCCCGTCGCCCGCCTCCTCGATCGTCCCGGTCAGGCAATAGCGGACCCCGAGCGCGGCGCCGACCTGTTCGCAGCTCGCCTCGCGCCCGCGGAAGCGGAAGGTCGAGGTGCGCGCGATCACGAGCAGCCAGCGCAGCCGCGACAGGTCGCCGATCAGCTCGTCGGCGAGCGCGTCGGCGACCACCGCGAGCCGCGCCGATCCGCCGGCGAGATGAAAGGGCAGCACGGCGATCGACGGGCGTTCCTCGTCCGTGGGCAGCGCGGGCTGTCCCGCGACGGGTTCGGCGGAAGGGCGCGCCATGCCCGGTCCCTGCTCGAACGCGACCGCCGCGCCGAACCGGAACCCCCGGCCGTGGACGGTGCGGATGAAGCGCTGTTCCTTGCCGTCATCACCCAGCGCCTGCCGCGCCGCCTTGACGCGCGACGCGACCGCGGCCTCGGACACGATCCGCCCGCCCCAGATCTTCTCGATGATCTCGTCCTTGCTGACGAGGCGGTCGGCATTGCCCGCAAGCAGGATCAGCAGCGACAGCACCTGCGGTTCGAGATGCTTCGCCTTCCCGTGTTCGCGCAATTCGAACTTCGCGGGATCGAGTTCGAAGCTGCCGAAGCGGTAGGTCAGGGACGCGCCAAAGGACAATCGGCATTTCTCCATAAATTCTCCATGCCAACATCAAGCATGAAGCCGTGGAAAGCCTATTCAGCGTTGCATCGAACCGCCCCGGTTCGGATCAGGGAGAGACGATCGTGACGCTCGGAACCACCAAGCCGGCGGCGGCCCCCGCCGCGCCGCAAACCGGAAATCTATCAACCCCCGCGAACCCGAACAAGGCGCTTTGGGAGAAGGGGGATTTTACCCGCCTCGCCGCGTGCATGCGCGAAAGCGGCGACGAGCTGATCGAGAGCCTTGGCGTCGGCGCCGGGCTCGATGTGCTCGATCTCGGCTGCGGCGACGGCACCACCGCGCTGCCTTCGGCCTATCGCGGCGCGAATGTGCTCGGCGTCGATATCGCGGCCAATCTCGTCGCCGCGGGCAATGTCCGCGCCCGCGAAGCCGGGCTCGCCAACCTGCGATTCGAGGAAGGCGACGCCTCGCGCCTCGATGCGCTCGCCGACGGCAGCTTCGACCTTGTCGTCTCCATCTTCGGCGCGATGTTCGCGCCAAGGCCGCTCGACACCGCCGCCGAAATGGTCCGTGTGACGCGCCCCGGCGGACGGATCGTGATGGGCAACTGGATCCCCGGCGACCCGACCCTCATCGCGCAGGTGCTCGGGATCTGCGCCGCCTATACCCCGCCGCCGCCCGAAGGCTTTGTCAGCCCGGTGACATGGGGACAGGAAGAAGCGGTGCGCGAGCGTTTCGGCGCCGCGGGCATCGCGCAGGACCGGATCGCCTGCGAACGCGCGACCTACACTTTCCGTTATGCAGGAACGCCGCGCGAATTCCTCGCGATCTTCCGCGACTATTACGGCCCGACGATGAACGCCTTCGAAGCCGCCGAAAAAAGCGGGCGGCGTGCCGAACTCCAGACCGGACTCGAGCAATTGTTCGAGCGCGAAAATCGCGGCGGTACCGACCGCACCGAAATCCCGGCGACCTACCTCAAGGTCATCGTCCGGAAATAGGCGCACGCCGACGTCGCCACCGCATTCTCCCGGCGGGGGGCGGCATCAATCGAAAAAGCTTCGGGGGGTAATTGGCCGCGCGCCGGCTTTGTGGCAGGTCGGGGCCGTCCTGCCCTTTCCGCCCGGAGCCGTCATGCGAACCCTGCTGTTTTCGATCGCCTTGCTTGCCACCCCGACGCCTGCATTCGCGCAGGACGCCGTCGTCGATACCCACGTCCATCTGCACAGGGGCGAGGCGTCGCTTGCCGAATATCGCGCGCAGCTGAAGGCCGCGAACCAGCCGGTCGCCGCGTTCGGCGCGATGTGGTTCGGCGGTCCGAACCAGGCGCCCGCGGGCAATCCCGCCGACATCGGAAAACGCAACGATGCGCTGATCGCGCTCGCCGCGAAGAACCCCGACATGATCGCGATCGCGACGGTCCACCCCTATGACGGCGACGCCGCGCTCGCCGAGGTCGACCGCGTCGCCGCACGCGGCGTGCGTGTCCTCAAGATCCACCCGCACACCCAGAAATTCGACGCCGCTGACCCGCGCGTGCTGACGCTCGTCAGGCGCGCGGGAGAGAAGGGCATGGTCGTCGTCATGGACAATGCGAACATTCTTCCGGGCGACAGTGAGAAACTGTTCAATCTCGCGCTTGCCGCGCCGAAGACGAAATTCGTCTTCGCGCATATGGGCGGGCTCAATTTCCGCTTCTGGAACATCCTCGCACTCGCGCGTACCGCCGAAAATCTGTTCGCCGACAATATCTATTTCGATATTTCGGGGGGCGTGATCCTCGCCGCGGATTCGCCGATCGAGGCCGAATATGTCTGGACGATCCGCAACGTCGGGGTCGACCATGTGCTGATCGCATCGGACTTCCCGCAAATATCGCTGCCGAAAACGCTCGAAGCCCTCGCGAAGCTCGACCTGACCGGCGAGGAACGCGCGAAGATCCGCTCGGGCAATGCGCGCAAGCTGCTCGGGATCGACTAGACCAGCACCAGCGCGAAGATCAGCGAGGCGATAAAGCTGACCAGCGAGGCGCACAGCACCGGCACGGTCGCGCGCCAGCCCGTATCGAGCAACAGGTCGAGCCGCGTGCGCATCGCGGTGGCGGTGACCGCGAGCAGCAGCAGCGCCTTCGACGCGGTCAGCGCGACGTCGCGCGCCGCATCGGGGATCGGCGCCGCGCTGTTCAGCGTGACCATCGCAAAGAAGGCGACGATAAACCAGGGCAGGGCAAGGCGGCGCCACAGGCGCGTGTCGCGGCCGTCCTCGGGTTTCAGGAGCAGTCCGACGAGCGCGACGACGGGCGCGAGCAGCGCGACGCGCGCGAGTTTGACGATCGTCGCGCTCGCGCCCGCTGCGTCCGAAAAGGCATAGCCGCCGCCGATCGCCTGCGCGACGTCGTGCACCGACGCGCCGATCAGGAATCCCGCTTGTGCATCGCTGAGCCCCGATTGCGCCGCGAGCAGCGGATAGAGGGTCATTGCGAGCGCGCTCGCGAGCGAGACGCCGACCAGCGTCAGCGCGAACTGCGCTTGCGACAGCCGCTGTCGCCCGATCACTCCGTAGAGCGCGAGCGCCGCGCTTGCGCCGCAAATCGCGGTCGCGCCGCCCGCGAGCAGCCCCGCATAGGGCGTCTGCCCCGACAGCCGTGCGCCCAGAAACCCGGCGCCCATTGTCAATATCATGATGACGATCAGCGCCGCGAACGGGACGGGGCCGAGTATCGCGATCTGTGCGAAGGTCACCTGCAGCCCCAGCACGATGATGCCGAAACGCAGGAAAGTGCGCGATGCGAAATCGAGCCCGCGGTGCGTCGCCTCGTTCGCCGAGATGAAATTGAGCGCCAGCCCGACGAGCAGGCCGAGCAGGATGATGGGAAAGCCATAATGATCGGACAGCCACGCCGCCGCCGCCGATGCTGCGGCGCAGGCGGCAAGGCCGGGAAAGAAGCTGCCTTTGGGCGCCGTCCCCGCCATCGTCTGCGCGAGGTGGAGTTCGCCGAACAGGTCGCCGCCGCTCGGCAGATTGTTCCAGTGCGCGTGGCGCAACGACGTCAACTCATTTCTGTCCAGCGTTGTCATAATTTCGCGCCATATCGTCAAGCCGGGCAGCCGCGCAAGGCTCCTCTTGCGAAGGGCGGGACGAGGGGCCTAAGCAGACAACGATGGTCAGCAGGGGACGCCGCATCGTGAAGCCGATTTGCCAGCCGGGGACGGAGCGTTTGCGCGCATGACCCGGGCGACGATCAAGGACGTCTCGCGCGTCGCCGGCGTGTCGATCAAGACCGTGTCGCGCGTGCTCAACAAGGAACGCTATGTCAGCGACGACATGCGGCAAAAGGTCGAGGAGGCGGTCGCGCGCCTCAACTATCACCCCAGCCTCGCCGCGCGCACGCTCGCCGGCCGGCGCTCGTTCCAGATCGGGCTGATCCACGACAACCCCAGCCCCTATTATATCTTCAACATGCAGGCGGGGGTCGGGCAGCGCTGCCGCGAGGCGAACTTCCGCATGATCATCCAGCCGTGCGACATCAATTCGCCCGGTCTCGTCGACGATATCGGCGCGCTGATCGACCAGGCGCAGCTCGACGGCATCATCATGACCCCGCCGGTGACCGACGTCGGCACGGCGCTCGCCGAGCTGTTCCGCCGCAAGATCCCCGTCGTGCGCGTCCAGCCGGGCACCGATCTGACCGCGACCTCGGCGGTGTATATCGACAATGTGCAGGCGGCCGACGACATGACGGCGTACCTCGTTTCGCTCGGCCATCGCCGCATCGGGCTCGTCACTGGCCATGCCAATTATTTCGCGAGCGGCCAGCGCCTGACCGGCTACCGGCAGGCGCTCCAGCGCGCGGGAATCGGCTTCGACGCTGCGCTGGTCCATCCCGGCCAGTTCGATTTCCAGTCGGGCACCGCCGCCGCCGAGGCGCTGCTCGGGCTCCCCGAGCCGCCGACCGCGATCTTCGCGAGCAGCGACGAAATGGCCGCGGGCGTGCTCGCCGCGGCGCATCGCATGGGCATATCGGTCCCCGACCAGCTCTCGGTCGCGGGCTTTGACGACACCGACCTCGCGCAGGTCGTCTGGCCGTCGCTGACCACGATCCGCCAGCCGATCCGCGACCTCGGCTACGCCGCCGCCGACCTGCTGCTCGAATTCGGCGAGACGATCGAGCGGCGGCAATTGCCGCACGAACTGATCGTGCGCGGATCGACCGCGGCGCCGAAAGGCCGACCTGCCTGACGTCACTCCGGCCTTCGCCGGGATGACGGACGGACGGCAACGACCGGTTGCGGACCTAACCAATATCGTCACCCCGGACATGATCCGGGGTCCCGCTTGAAATCAGGCGCCTGCGGATGCGTCAAAAGCGGGATCCCGGGTCAGGCCCGGGATGACGAAGTGGGGTGAAGGAAACGTCTGCTCCCCGCCCCAAAGCCGTCATGGCGGAAAAAACGTCTGTCCATTCCGATATGACAACGTTATCTCATCGGTCAGGCAAACAGATTCGGGGAGAGACGATCTTGGCGCAAATCGCCGACAAACGCCGATGGCTCGTGGTGGGGCTCGTCTTCGTCGCGATCGTCCTCAACTATGTCGACCGCCAGATTCTTGCACTGCTGAAACCGACATTGCAGGCCGAGTTCGACTGGACCGACCGCGACTACAGCCACATGGCCTCGGCGTTCCAGTTCGCCGCCGCGCTCGCTTTTCTGGGCACCGGCTGGTTCATCGACAGGGTAGGGCTGCGTCGGGGTTTCGCGATCGGCGTCGGCGTCTGGAGCCTGGCCGGCATGGCGCACGCCTTCGCGACCACCGTTGCGGGCTTCGTCACCTCGCGCGCGGTGCTCGGCGCCGCCGAATCGATCGGCACCCCCGCCGCGGTGAAGACCGCCGCGACCTATTTCAACGCGAAGGAGCGCAGCTTCGTCCTCGGCCTCGGCGGCATCGCCCCCAATGTCGGCGCGATCCTTACGCCCTTGCTCATCCCCGTCATGGCGCTGATGTGGGGCTGGCAGGCGACCTTCCTGATCGCGGGCGGGCTCGGGCTCGTCTGGGTCGTCGTCTGGCTCTGGGTCCGCATCCCCGAACAGCCGAACGCCGCGCGCGATGCCGCCGCGCCGAAGATCGCGTGGAGCAGTCTGCTCCGCGATCGCCGCCAGTGGGCGATCATCCTCGGCAAGGCACTCACCGATCAGGTCTGGTGGTTCCTGCTCTTCTTCATGCCCGACCTCTTTCACCGCGTCTTCGGGCTGACGCAGGGTACGCTCGGACTTCCGGTCGCCTTCGTCTATTTCATGGCCGCGCTCGGCGGCATCACCGGCGGCTACCTGCCATCGTATCTGATGGGCCGCCGCGGCTGGAGTGTGAACGCCGCGCGCAAGACGACGATGCTGATCTACGCGCTGCTCATCCTGCCCGTGCCCTTGCTTGTCGGGGTCGACAGCGCGTGGGTCGCGGCGATGATCCTCGGCCTCGCGCTTTTCGCGCATCAGGGCTTTTCGACCAACCTCTTCGGCCTCACCACCGATGTCTTCCCTGCGCGCATCGTCGGCTCGGCGATCGGGATCGGCGCCTTTGCCGGGAACCTGTCGGGCATGGCGATGATCGAGTTCGCGGGCTGGTCGCTCGACACGGGCCGGGGCTATCTGCCGATGTTCCTCGTTTGCGCCGTCACCTATCTCGTCGCGCTCGCCGCGATCCACCTCATCCTGCCGCGCATCGTTGCGGTCGACGAGGAGGATAGCGAAGTGCAGGTTTTGGCGCATTGAGGCCCAAGCATGTCATTCCCGCGAAAGCGGGAACCCAGGGTGGGGTATGCTGATGCATGCTCCGGGTTCCCGCTTTCGCGGGGATGACGAAAGAAGAAGCATTTAGTCTGAAATCGATCGAACAAACCCGCTTCCCTCCCACCGCTTTTCGGAGTATATGACAGCGATGTCAGATTTTCTTCCCGCTCCCGCCAATGTGACCCTCGCCGGTCATGAGGTTTCGCCCATCGCATGGGGCATGTGGCGCTTCGCCGGCGTCGATGTCGCGACCGCACGTGCGCGCATCGATGCCGCGTTCGAAGCGGGCGTCACGCTGTTCGATACCGCCGACATCTACGGCTGCGACACCCCCGGCGGTTTCGGCTCGGCCGAGGCGTTGCTCGGCGATGTCTTCGCCGAAGCCCCCGGTCTCCGCGACAGGATGGTGCTTGCGACCAAGGGCGGGATCATCCTCGGCGTGCCCTATGACAGCAGCACCGCTTACCTCACCTCGGCGATCGACATCTCGCTGAAACGCCTGCGCACCGATCATGTCGAACTGTGGCAGATCCACCGCCCCGACCTGCTCACCCACCCCCAGGAAATCGCGCGCACGCTTGAGGACGCGCACCGCGCGGGCAAGATCGGCGCGATCGGCGTGTCGAACTTCACGCCAGCCCAGACCTCGGCGCTCGCCAAATTCCTCCCCGTTCCGGTGGTCAGCCATCAGAGCGAATTTTCGCCGCTTCACCTCGCTCCGCTCTTCGACGGCATCTTCGACCAGTCGATGGCGGAGGGGATGAGCTTCCTCGCCTGGTCGCCGCTTGGCGGCGGCCGGCTCGGCGATCCGGCCGACGAGCGCACGCGCGCAGTCGCCGGACTGCTCGACGCAAAGGCGGCCGAATATGGCGTCTCGCGCGCCGCCGCGACGTACAGCTGGGTGATGGCGCATCCCGCGCGCCCGATCCCGATCGTCGGCACGCAGAATGTCGAACGTATCCGTGAAATTCCGCAGGCCTTCGCCCCGCGCTGGACGCGCGCCGAATGGTATGCGGTGCTGCAGACATCGATGGGGGAGAAACTGCCATGACCGGGCGTGCCTGCGAAGTCAGCTGGTTTTCGGCGCTCTGCGACGACGATTATGAATTTCTCGGCGTGCCCGACCCGATGCTCAAATCGAGCTGGGAGCATTGCCGCGACATCGTGATGCAGGCCGACTCCCTGGGATTCGACAATATCCTGCTCCCGTCGGGCTATGCGCTCGGCATCGACACCACCGCCTTCGCCGCGGCGATCGCGACGATGGTGAAGCGCATCCGCCTGCTGATGGCGGTGCGCATCGGCGAAAGCTGGCCGCCGCAGCTCGCGCGCCAGATCGCGACGATCGACCAGATCCTCGGCGGTCGCCTGACGGTCAACATCATCTCGTCCGACATGCCGGGCGAGACGATGGACTCCGAACCGCGCTACCGCCGCACGGTCGAGGCGATGCATATCCTGAAGACTTTGCTCAACGGCGAGGCGCTCGACCATGACGGCGAGTTCTGGAAGCTGCAGGTCGCCCCCGCGCGCGTTGGCACGGTGTCGGGCAAGGCGCCGCCGCTCTACTTCGGCGGCCTGTCGCCCGCCGCGCGCGACGCCGCCGCCAAGGGCTGCGACGTCTTCCTGATGTGGCCCGACCGCGAAGAGGTGGTGAAGGAGATCATCTCCGACATGACCGCGCGCGCCGCCGCCTACGGCCGCACGCTCAAATTCGGCTACCGCGCGCACATGATCGTGCGCGACACCGAAAGCGAAGCGCGCGCCGCCGCCGACCGCCTGCTTTCGAAGCTCGACGCCGCGAAGGGCGCCGAGATCAAGGCGAAGTCGCTCGACTCGCAGAGCTTTGGCGTCAACGCGCAGGTCGCCTTGCGCGAGGCGGCCTCCGACGACGGTTATGTCGAGGATAATCTGTGGACCGGCGTCGGCCGCGCCCGTTCGGGCTGCGGCGCCGCGATCGTCGGCGACCCCGACCAGGTGCTCGCGAAGCTGAACCGCTATCGGGACATGGGCATCGAGGCGTTCATCCTCTCGGGCTACCCGCACGCTGCCGAAGCCGATCTTTTCGCCCGCCACGTGCTGCCGAAGATGACGCGCGGGCCGCTGGAGCTTTGATCTGGAGGGATGCCCCGCCTCCTCGATGAGACGTAGGAGAGAGGGAGACGGGGCGAGCGCGCTTAAGCAGGGTGCGGATTGCGGGGCGATGAACAAGGTCGCGACGCGCCATGGTTTCTGTTCCGGACGCCGATTTTCGATGATATTCCCGTCCCATGGAACGACGCGCCTCCTGCCATTGCGGCAAGCTCGTGCTGCGCTGCACCGGCGAGCCATCGAAGGTCTCGCTCTGCCATTGTTTCGATTGCCAGCGGCGGACGGGGTCGCTGTTCAGCGTCGCGGCCTTCTTTCCGCGCGACTGCGTGACGGTGATCGCGGGGACGACGCAGGTCTTCGCGCGCCCGTCGGCGAGCGGTTTCGACGTTGCCTTTCACTTCTGCCCCGAATGCGGCTCGTCGCTCTGGTGGGAACCCGCGCGCATGCCGCATCTGGTCGGCGTCGCGGCGGGGGCGTTCGAGGATCCGGACTTTCCCATGCCTGAACAGGCGGTGTGGGCCGGGCAGCGTCACGCCTGGCTCGACCTGCCCCTCGCCGAACATGCGCGAAATCCCGTCAGAGCCCCGCGCGAAGACGCCGGCCCAGACTGATGCGATCCTCGATCGCGTAACCCAGCTTCGTATAGAAACGGGCAACCGCTTCGTTCGACGCGCGCACCTGCAGATTTACCTTTTCGCATCCGAGATCCGCCAGCGCGTTTTCGGCTTCGCGGACGAGCGCCGTCCCCACGCCGCCGCGCCGGCAGTCCTGCCGCACGGCCACCGAATAGAGCCAGCCGCGATGCCCGTCATAACCCGCCATTGCCGATCCGATCACCCCGCCGCCGTCCAGCGCCACGAAAAACAGCTCGGGCTGGAAGGCGAGCTTCGCCGGGATCGCGCTTCCGGCGCGGTTCCACGGCGGATCGTTCGGAAACGCCTCTTCCCAAAGCGACCGCACCCCGTCGAAATCCGACGGCCGATACCGTCTGATCTCCACGATCTAGACCTGTCCCGCCCAGACCTGCGCATACAGCATCGCCATCTCCTCGGCATCGGGCACCCGCGGATTGTTCGCGGGCGACCCCGACGCTGCCGCCTGCGCGCACATCGTCGGGACCAGCGCCTCCCAGCGCGCCGCGTCGATACCCCATGCCGCCGGTCCCGGCACCTCTAGTTCGCGATTGAGCGCCGCCAGCTCGCCCAGCAGCCGCGCCACCGCCGACTGGTCGCCCTCGGCCTCGTCCGCCACCCCCATCGCGCGCGCGCAATCGCCATAGCGGGTGAGCGCCGCGGGCGCCGACCACGCCGTCACCGCGGGCAGCAGCATCGCGTTCGACAGCCCGTGCGGCACATGGAAATGCGCGCCGATCGGCCGGCTCATCCCGTGGACCAGCGCGACCGAGCTGTTCGAGAAGGCGATCCCCGCCTGCGTCGCGCCCAGCATCATCGCCTCGCGCGCCGCGGCGTCCATCGGATCGGCGCACACGCGGCGCAGATTGGGCGCGATCGCGCGCATCGCGAGCAAGGCCATGCCGTCGCTGAACGGGTTCGCGCGCTTCGACACATAGGCTTCGATCGCGTGCGTCAGCGAATCGATCCCCGTATCGGCGGTCAGCCGCACGGGCTTGGTAAAGGTCAGCTCATAATCGACGAGCGCCGCGATCGGCAGATAGGCCAGCCCCGGGCACAGCATCTTCTCGTCGGTCGCCTCGTCGGTGATGATCGTGAAGCGCGTCGCCTCCGACCCCGTGCCGGCGGTCGTCGGAATCGCGATCACCGGCAGCCCCGGCGCGTCCTGCACATGCGGCGCCTTGTAATCGGCCATCGCGCCGCCGAACTTGCCGAGCAGCGCGATCGCCTTCGCGCTGTCGAGGGGGCTTCCACCGCCGAAGCCGACCACACAATCGTGATCGCCCTCCAGAAGGAACGCTACGCCCGCATCGACCGACGCCACCGTCGGGTCGGGCACCGTATCGGCGAACACGCGCGCCACGATCCCCGCCGCCGCCAGCCTGCCGGTGAGCTCGGCGACGCGCCCGCTGCCCACCAGCCAGCCGTCCGTCACGACCAGCGGCCGCGACAGCCCCAATGATGCCAGCACCTCGGGCAATTCGTTCGACGCCCCGCCGCCGATGCGGAAGATGCGGGGCAGGGCGATGCTGGCGATACTCAACGGCGGGTCTCCTCTCGCCCCTTCGTAGCGTGATCGGGGTGACGGAGGGAAGTGGTCAGACGACGGCGATCCCCTCGAACAGTCCCGCGTCGGCCGACCCCGCGCGGTAAAACACCGGCGGCTGCCCGAACGGCGCGGCGACGGTCGCATCGCCGCCGCCTGCATAAGTCTGGCCCGACCAGACATGCACCCATTCGGCGCCCGCGGGCAGGTAGGCCGTCCATTCGCTTTTCCCCGCCGCGATCACCGGCGCGACGAGCAGATCGGGACCAAGCAGATAGGACGTCTGGATCGCATAGGTCGCGGGGTCATCGTCGAAATGCAGGAACAGCGGCCGCTGCACCGGCAGCCCCGTCTCCGAAGCCTCCTTCGACAGCCGCCGCAGATAGGGCGCGAGATGTGCATATATCCGCGTCATCTTCGCGAAATGCGCGAGCAGTCCGGGATCGTCGTCATATTGGACATTCTGCCGCGGCCGGTTCCCCTCATGCGTGCGGATCATCGACGTGAACGCCGACATCTCGGCCCAGCGCATCGCCAGCTCGGCGTCGCGCGCGGTGTCGAACAGGCTCGTATAGCCGCCGCAATCGCTGTGATGATGCGCGTTGCCCAGCATCCCCGCCGACAGCGCCGCGCAGATCACCGTGCCGATGCCGTCGTGGCGGCTGAAATCGACCGACTGGTCGCCCGCCCACAGCATCGGACAATGGCGCTGTACCCCCGCCGCGCCCGAGCGCATGAATATCATCATCTCGCCGGTCTGCCCGCGCCCCGCGATGCCCCTGGCATTGACCTCGCCCCACAGCGCCGGCCAGCGGTTGTGGGCAGTCATCCCGCTCTCGCCATTCGCCAGCCGCACATCGACGGGCAGATATTCGCCGAAGTCAGCCATCCAGCCCGACAGGCCGAAATCGATCATCTTTTCGCCGATGATCGTGTCGGCGAACCACGCGGCCGCCGCCGGGTTGGTGAAATCGACATGCCCGCAATCGAACTCGCCGAAGTCGATGACATAGGGTTCGTCCTTGTCGGGCCGCATCACCATGAAGCCCTGCGCCGCCGCCTCGGCATAAAGCGGCCCGTCGACCGCCAGATAGGGGTTCACATAGCCGAGGAAGCGGATGCCGCGTTCCTTGAGCTCGGCGATCCGCGCCGGCAGTTCGGGATAGCGCTCGGCGTTCCACTGCCAGTCCCAGAACAGGCGGTTGCCAAAGCTGGTGATGCGGAGGCCCACCCAATCCTCGCACCACAGCCCCGAGACCGCGACCCCGGCATCTTCATATGCCTTCAATCGCGCAAAGCTGTTGTCGCCGTCCTTCAGCCCGATGACGGCGCCCTTCAGCAGCCATTCGGGCAGCGGCGGCTGGCGCCCGAAACGTGCGGACAGCGCAGAGACCAGCTCGGTGAAATGCGGCCGCGCCCACAATTCGATCTTCGCGGGAATCTCCCACACTTCGACCTCGTGATAATCCGCATTGCGAAAATCGAACGCCGCATAGGCAAAGCTGTCGACGTGCAGTGCGTAACGCCGCGAACTCACATAGGTCGGCTGCGGATAATTGGTGTGGGCATAGCTGCCGCCACCGCCCTTGCGGTGCGCCTCGACCTGCCGGAACAGCTCCGACGAAGGATCGCGCCCGACGCCGGGTTCGCTCGACCACAAGGGGAAATGTCGCCCGCGCAGGTCGAAATAGGAAAATTGCTCGCCGCCGCCCCACACATGCTCGCCGGCATCGGCGGGTACGCGCAGCCATAGCCGGTTGAGCGCGGGGTCGAGCGCCGTCAGCGCGATCGCTGCATCGCTATCGTCACCCGAAACCGTCGCTTCGAGCAGCCATGGCGATCCCGCCGCCTCCGCAAAGCGCACGACATCGCCAGCAACCTCGACATGCCCCAGCGCGATCCGCTCGATCACCTCCTGGCTCACATCGAAATGCCCCAGCTTCGAATGAACATGCGGCACCCCGCGTCCGACGAAGAAACAGGGCGCGTCCTCGCTATGCGTCAGGATCACTTGCCTGCCGAGGCGGAGCGCAAAGCCGGTGTCGAGCGCATCGAGCGCCATGGGGGAGGATCCTTTCAAGCTTCTTCTAATATCCTCCCTGTCGCGAAGCGATGGGGAGGGGGACCGTTCGCGAAGCGAATGGTGGAGGGGCCGCCACGTCGCGTCAAAGCCCCTCCGTCAGCGGCTTCGCCGCTGCCACCTCCCCATGGCTCCGCCACAGGGAGGATAAGCTGGCTCAGAAATTCATCCGCGCGGTGACACCGAAATAACGCTCGGCATCGCGCGGCGTGATCTGGCGCATGAACGACGTTCCGTTCGGGATACGCTGGATCACGAAATGCTTGTCAGTCAGGTTCTTGACGATGAACGACAGGCTGTATTTGTCGTCGTCGGTGCTCACCTTGATCCCCGCATCCCAGATCGCATAGGCCTTCTGGAACGCATTGGGGTTCTGGTTGATGTCGAACTGCGTGCGGCTCTGATAGACGAGCGAGCTGTTCAGATCGACGTTGAACCCGTCGATATTGAGCGGCAGGCGCCAATCCATCGTCACCGTGCCCTTATATTTGGGCGCGAAAGGCAGCGGCTTGCCGTTGATCGCGGCGGCACAGGTCACCGCGGCGCCCGGCGGGCAGATGAACTGGTTGATATGTGCGTCGGTGTAGTTGAACCCGCCCGACAGCGAGAAATCGTCGGTGATCGCCGCGTTGAAATCCATTTCGATGCCGCGCGTCGACACCGTACCCGCATTGGTCAGGCGCGTGACGACCTGCCCCGCGACAATATCGAGGAAGTTCGCCTGATAATTGTCGTATTTGGCATAGAAGCCGGCAAGGTTCAGCGTCAGGCGGCGATCGAACAACCGCGTCTTGAGGCCGACTTCATAGGCGTCCGACTTCTCAGGATCGATGCGGCCGGTGTCGCGCGCCAGCATGTTGAAGAACACGTTGAGCGCCGGGCCCTTATAACCCCGCGTATAGGTCGTGTAGGCGACGATATCGTCGGTCAGGTCATATTGCAGGCCGGCATTGCCCGACCAGCCATTGTCCTTGATCGATCCCGCCGAGGCGAAGGCCGGATTCACCCCCGTGAACGCCGCGAGCGAGGTCGAGCGGCGCACAAAATCATAGCTCACCTTGTCCTCGGTGTAGCGCAGGCCGATGATGCCGCGGAACGCGTCGGTAAAGTTGAGCGTGCCCTGACCGAACGCCGAATAGCTCGTCAGCTTGGTCGTAAAGTCGGCGTTGCCTTCGTTGGTGACAAAGGTCGACGATCCCGTCGCACACGGCGTCAGCCCGCCGACCGTTGGCAGCGTCGACGCGGTGCAGCTCGTCACGGTACGGTTGAAGAAATCGACTTCTTTCGTGTGGTAGTAATAAAGGCCCGCAACATATTCGAAAAATTGCGGATTGGCCGACGCGATGCGCAGTTCCTGCGTGAACTGGTCGAATTTCAGGTCGCCGCGATCGTGCGAGCGGACGTCGCCCGCCGCCGTGCCGGTGTTGACGTACCGCGGCGCATCCGACCGGAAATCGCCGTCGCGCTGCTGGAAATTATACCAGTGGCGGTATGCGGTGATCGACGTCAGCGTGACCCCGCCGAGATCGAGGTCGATCTGCCCCGACACGCCGCTGTTCTTGTCCTTGGTATAGGGATCGAGGTCGTTGTCGATGTCCCTGTTCTTGCCGTCGAGCGTCAGCGGCGCGAGGCTCGGGATGAACACCGCATTGTTGAATGCCGAGGAGAAGACGGTGCCGATGCTGTCGGCATAGCCATTGTCGCCGTTCTTCGAATAATCGGCGATCAGCGTGATCTTGAGGTTGTCGGCCGGCTCGGCGATCAGTTTGCCGCGCACGCCCCAATGTTCGTAGCCGTTGACCTTGTGGTTGTTGAACACATTGCGGCCGTTGCCGTCATATTGCGACCAGAAGCCGGTGAGCGAGGCGCGCACGCCCTCGCCGAGCGGGCCGCCGACGCTCCCGCGGATACGATACTCGTTACCCTCGTACCAAGCGGCGTCGATGTAACCGCCCAGCTCGTTGCCGGGTTCGCGCGACACGATGTTGATCACGCCCGCGCTTGCATTCTTGCCGAACAGGCTGCCCTGCGGTCCGCGCAGCACTTCGATGCGCTCGACGTCGAGGAAGTCCGAGGTCTGCTGGCCGGTGCGCGCATAGACGACGCCGTCGATCACCGTCGACACCGACGGCTCGACGCCCGACGAGAAGCTGATCGTGCCGACGCCGCGGATCGACAGCGCGGAGTCCTTGTTGGTGTTGCCCTTGCGGAAGGTCAGCGTGGGCACGCGCTGGAACAATTGCTCGGCCGAATTGACGTTCGATCGTTCGAGCTGGTCGCCCGACACGACCGAGATCGCGACCGGCACATCCTGCAAATTCTGTTCGCGCTTTTGCGCGGTGACGATGATGTCGGTGCTGGCGAAGGGGGCGTCGGCTTCGGCCGCCGCATCCTGTGCGGCGGCAGGTATCGCCAGCGCGGCGGCGGCGAGTGCCGACGACAGCAACAGGGTCTTTCTGAACGGTGAAAACGTCATTCTATCCTCCCCAAGAGGCCACAGCGGATCTGCGTCCGCTCGTGCGTCGAGTAGGAGGCTCGGCCGGCCTCCTAATATCAACTCATTTAATTGACAATATCGTCAATCCGCCATCCTAGGGATGCGCGGAATATATATTGTAGTCCAATCGAGAAATGTCGGCCTGTTATGTCCAAATGCTATGACTTGGCGAAAGGCTTCCGATTTGTGATTGCGCATCCATCTTCGTCATCCCGGACCCCGGATCGGGTCGGGGGTGACGAAAGGGCAGGGGCATGAACCGTCCTATCCCGACGCGACGACTTCCCGCACATGCGCGAGGCACGCCTCGGTCTCGCGCGCCACGTCGGCGTGCAGCCACGCGATGATCTCGGGCGTCGGCCCGATATCGGGTTCGAGCAGCGCGAAATCGAGATGGACGGGCGGGGCGATCGGGCGCACCGCGACCCCCAGCCGGTGAAAGCGCGGCGCGCTGAACGGCTCGGCGATCGTCACGCCCAGCCCGGCTTCGACGAACGCATATAATATCTGCGAATGCTGCGTCTCCAGCCGCCGCGATACGGTGATGCCCGATGTTTCCAGCGCGGTGTCGATCCCGGTCCACAGCGCATCGGCCTCGTGCATCGGCCCGATGAATTCCTCGCCCGCGAGGTCCGCGACCGCGAGATGTGCGCGCGCCGCGAGCGGGTGGCTCGCGGGCAGGATGCACACATATCCGGCGCGCGCGAGTAACGTCGACCGGATGCCCTCGCGGCCCTGCACGTCGACGCCGATGCCAAGGTCGGCCTGCCCGAGGAAGACGCGCTCCTCGATCGCGCGCTGGCCGAGCGATTCGACGATGATCTTGATGTCGGGATAGAGGATGCGGAAGCGCGCGATCACCGCGGGGAGGATCGCCATCGCGATCGCGGCGAGCGCCGCGATCCGCACCGTTCCCACCGGATGCGCGCGGATGCGCCGCGCCGCCTGGTCGAGCAGGTCGAGCCCCGCATAGCTCCGCCGCACCGCCTCGTAGAGCGCCTGCGCCTGCGCGGTCGGATGCACGCGCGCGCCGCGGCGATCGAACAGGCGGAAACCGACCGCGCGTTCCATGTCGGCGATCAGCCGGCTCACCGACGGCTGGCTGATATTGAGCATCGACGCGGCGGCGGTAATGCCCCCGCTCATCATGACGGCGCGAAACGCCTCGACCTGTCTCATTCGCATCGGCCATAGTATAGGCGTATGATCGTGCGATGCAATTCGATTGGATGCGATGGGCGTTGTCGCGCTACGCGGCACCTTCGACAACATCGGGAGAGCGAAGATGGATTACCCGGCTCAGCGCGAACAATTCGCCGCCGAAGGCTATGCCGTGTTCGACCGCATCCTCGAAGGCCCGCTCCTCGACCTGCTGCGCGAGGAATGCGGCCGCGTTATCGAACGCGAGGACGCGCGGCTCGATGCACTCGGCGTCGAGGTCGACGGCATCAGCCACAAGGGCAAGCGCTATTTCGCCGGCGAATGCCAGCGCCGGCAGCCCGCGCTCCGCGCCATGCTGTTCAGCGAGACGATGGCCGACATCTGCCGCGCGACGCTCGGCGACGACGCCTATTTCTTCTACGACCAATATGTCGTGAAGGGCGCGAGCGAAGGCATGCCGTTCAGCTGGCATCAGGATTCGGGTTATGTCGTCGGCAACGGCGGTCCCGCCGATCACAAGCCGTACCTCACTTGCTGGTGCACGCTCGACGATACCACGGTCGCCAACGGCACGGTACGCATCATGCCTTTCTCGCAGGCCCCCGAAACGCGCGAGGGCATTGTCCCGCACATCCGCCAGCCGGGCAGCAACGACCTTGTCGGCTACACCGGCGACAACGAGGGCGTGACGCTCGAAGTCCCGGCGGGCAGCGTCGTCGCCTTCTCCAGCCTCGCGCTCCACGCGACCGGATCGAACTCGACCCCGACCATGCGCCGCGTCTATCTCGCGCAATATTCGCCCGAGCCGATCCTCAATCCCGGCACCAATCACCTTCGCCGCAACGCGATCGCCTTCCTTCGCGGCGGTAGCCAGGTGACGTTCGACTGAGGGAGCCGGATATGATCGAGCCTGCTGTTTCGGTCCGCCCGCCGCGCATCGTCGCACTCGGTGGCAATGCCACCGCCGGCGGCTCGGCCGAGCGGCTGCTCCGCCACGCTCTCGCGCGCTGCGAAACGCTGGGTGCCGAGACCGCGATCTTCGCGGGCGAGGCGATCGACCTTCCGATGTACGCTCCCCACCGCAACGAACGTTGTTCGAAGGCGCAGAAGCTGATGGACGCGCTGCGCGACGCCGACGGTATCATCGTCGCATCACCCGCCTATCACGGCACGGTCTCGGGGGTGGTCAAGAATGCGCTCGACTATGCGCAGGATCTGGTTTCGGACGCGCAGCCCTATTTCGACGGCCGCGCCGTCGGCCTCATTGCCGTCGCGGGCGGCTGGCAGGCAGCGGGCAGCACGCTCGCGACGCTGCGATCCATTGCGCATGCCCTGCGCGGCTGGCCGACACCGATGGCCGTCGCGGCGAACAGTAGTGAGCCGCTGTTCGATCCCGACGGCCTGCTGAGCGATCGGGGGATCGACCGGCAACTCGGCATCATGGCGCAGCAGCTGATGATGTTCGCCGGGATGAAGGCCGCGCATGCCGCGACGGCCGCAACCGGTCAGGCTGAAACGCTGCCCTCGCCGGGCGGGTGATGGCCTCATCCGTTTCGCGGGTACAGGCTCGTGCATTGCCGCCCTGCGACATAGGCCCGCCATGTGCGGCGCGGCAACGCGATGGCGCCGCACATGATCAGCGGCGAGCAGAACAGCGTGGCGCGCCAGTCGGGATAGCGGCCTGCTCCCCATTCCCACGCGGCGAGCTGAATCTCGCCGGTCATCGTCAGCGGATAGCCCGTCATCAGATGATGGCGGTCATGCGCATCGATCGCGGCCCGTCTCCACGCGAAGTTGGGCAGGCGGAACATCCATGGCCCGATACGAAACGTCCAGTGCGACGCGCTCGCGGGCTCGAGCCGATGCGCCTCGCGCAGCGCCTCGAGGAGGTCAGGAGCTGACATGGTCGTGTTTTCGCGCCAGCGCCGTGGCCTGTGCGTCGGATGCAACGCTCAGCGCGCGCGGGGTCAGCGGGGATATCCCGGGACGCGCCGGCAGATTGGCCGGCAGTTTGATGTTCGAGGCCAGCCCGGCCAGCGCCAGCAGCTGGATGAAACGATAGCCGAGGTCGATCTGGCCGGGATAAAGTCCGTGGCGGGCGGAACTCGGGAAAGCGTGGTGGTTGCTGTGCCAGCTTTCGCCCATCGTCGGGATTGCCATGATCGGTACATTATAGGCCTGGATGACCGCGCCGTCGACCGACCAGTCCTGCGACCCCCGCGTGTGCGCGAAATAGGAGATGAACCAGTGCATCGTCGTACAGGCTGCGACGCGCACGGGCACGCCCCACACGACCCACGACCAGCCGCCGAGCCAATAGAGGGCAAGCACGATCGGCAGTTGCTGGACCATCCAGTAGCGGTCGAGAAAGCGGTAGAAGCGGTCGTCGCCGATCCCGGGGCCCGGATCGAAGCCGGGCGGCCGGTCGAGAATGAGCCGGAAATTGAGATAGTAAAAGCCGTCGAGCAGAAGCGGTTTGGCGTGGCGCAGGAACCAGTGGCAGTCGGGTTGCCGCTGTGCCCAGTCGCGACTGTCGTGCAGGCGGATCGTCCAGATCGGCCCGCCCATGCCGACTGCCGTGCCGAGCCATATCAGAACGCGTTCGAGCCATTTCGGACAATCGAAGCTGCGATGGATCAGCCGGCGATGAAAGCCGACCGAGTGGCCAGCACAGAGCGTCACGGCCGAGGTAAGCAGAAAGACGGCGAGTGCGCTTCCGCTGAAGGTTATGGGACCCAGCACGATCGCCGCTGCAAGCATCGCGATGTTCCATATCGATCGCGGTGCATCCCAGACGACCCGGCCGTCGACCGCGTCGGCACGATCGAGCCCGGTCAGCGAATTGACCTTGAAGGCGCCAGAGGCGGCGCCGCCTGCTTCGCTCATCGCTTTCCTCTCCCCCTGCTGCGTCCTTCGAACAGCCGCGCGGCGCGCCCGCCGATCCCGATGACGCGTCGCAGCGTCCGCGGGGAGAAACGCCGCGTTCCCGCCTCAATCGCGGCGATGTCATCGACCAGTTCGAGAAGGCGCCTTGCCTGGCGCACAACAACCGGATCGCCGACGTGGTCGCCATGGCGCCAGGGGCCAAGGATGCTCAGCGCGGGCGTCAGCTCCTGTTCTCGTCGTCTTTCAAGCGTTCGCATCAGCAACCGCCACGGGTCGGCTTCGGTGGTCCAGCCTTCGTGGTCGCGCTGTACCAACTGCTCCCGGACCAACCAGCCGAGGGCGTCTTCCACTGCGGCGGCAGTCATCGACAGTTCGGCTTCGATTGCGTCCGCCGGCAGTGGTCGGCACAGAAGATAGAGAAGCCCGTGAACGCGGCACGCGTCAGCGGGCAGCCCCCAGCGCACACCGACGTCGGCAAGCCATTCGACGATGGCGGCCGCATCGGAAGACAGGGCGGTCAATTTTTCCTGTCCCTCAAATCCTGAACTCTCCCGACGATCCATTGCCCCTTGATGGCATGGAAGCACCGCAAGCGAGAGCGATTTTTTGCCCGCCACCACCTTCGTTCGGGCGGCCTCGGCGTGCGCGGTGCTCGACCGCGCGCGCCGAGGCGATTTTCAGGCCGCGAGCGCAAAAATCCCTTCGGACCGTGCTACTTCGTCCTGAACCGGACACCGACGCGGAATGAGCGGCCGAGCAGGTCCGAATAGGTGCTGTTCGCGGCGAGGCCGGTTTCGGGCAGCAGGATCGGGTCGGCGTCGAACACATTGGTGACGTTGACGAAGAATTCGGCGTCGCCCTTGCTCATCGCGTCGAACTTGAACGTCGCGTTGAGGTCGACGTAGGTCGCGCCGTCGATGCTGTTGTCCTCGTAGGTCGGGAACTGGTTGGTCGAGATCGGGCAGGTGGTCCCACACTCGATGCCCGTGGCATCGTACCTGCCGTCGCTCACGCCTCGCGCCGTCGCCGTCAGCGAGAAATCGTCGGTGTCGTAGGCCGCGGTGAAGCGGTAGATCCACTTCGGCGTGATCGATTGCGTGCCGGTGCCGACACCCAGCGTCCCGACGGAGTTGAGCGGCACGAAGCCGGGCACTCCGGTTGTGACGATATTGTCGATATAGCGCGTCGCCAGGCCGCGCAGGGTGAAATTGCCCCCGGCGAGGGGCATCCGATACGAAGCTTCCAGATCGACACCGCGCATGACGAGGCTGGAGAAATTGACCGGCTGGCGGGCGATCAGGACGCGCGAGGGATTGGCGGGGTCGGGCGTGATCGCCGCGCAGAAGTCCGCCAGCCCCTCGAAGCAGCGGTTGACGATGTCGTCCGCGCTGAGGCTGTCGATCGCGTCTTTCACCTTGACGTCAAAATAGTCGACCGACGCGGTGAAACCCGGGAGGAAGCGAGGCGAGAACACCGCGCCGACGTTCCACGAATCCGCCTTCTCCGGGCTCAGATTGAGATTGCCTGTGATCGTGCCCAGATAGGAGAGGCTGGCGCCATAAGTGCCGGTCCCCGGCCCGGCCCCCGGGAAGAACGGGTTGGTGACGGTGGAGGTGTTGGCAGTACCCGCCTGATACAGCTCGTTGAGATTGGGCGCGCGAATGTCGCGCGAACGCGTGGCGCGCAGGCGAATGTCGTCGATGGGCTGCCAGGTCGCACCCAGCTTCCATGTCGTGACATAGCCCGAGGTCGAATAGTCGGTGGCGCGCACCGCCCCGTTGAACTCGAGTCCGAAGCCCAGCGGCACGACCGTTTCGAGATAGGCCTCCTTGACGTCGTAGCTGCCCTTGCTGGGGCGGTAGTTGCCGACCGACCACACGCTGGTCGATGCGCCGGTGGCCGGGTTGAAGATGGGTTGGAACTCGGGGGGCACGAACCCGTCGATCTCCTCCTTGCGATACTCGGCGCCGATCGCGATGCTGACGTCGCCCGCCCAGGTCGCGAAAGGCGTGAGCGACAGGTTGGCGCCAATCACGGTCTGTTCGAGCGTCTGATCGCGGTACGGATCGCCGAGGATATAATCGATCGCCGCCGGATCGGCGACGCCGATGCCCAGCAGGTTGAGCGGGCGGCAGGCGAGATCGTCGTCCGCCGCGCTGGCGTTGACGTTGATCAGGCACTGGATCGAACCGACCGGGAGATTGTTCGGATTGCCGGCCGGTGCGAACACGGCGGCGAGCGCGTTGTTCCTCCGCACCGTTTGCTGGATATTGGTCAGTTGCTCGTGCAACTCGGCGCGGCCGTACTGGGCATAGACATCCCAGTTCGCCGGCTTTCCGAAAGCCTCGAACTCACCCTCGGCGCCGATCAGATAGCGCTGCACCTTGCGCTCATTGTTCGAGCCGCGGCCGGGCAAGTCGACGGCGGTCGTCGCCAGTGTCACGCCGGTTATGCCCGTCAGGCCTGCCGGTCCGAGCGTATTGTACAGGAACGCGTTGCACGTGGTCGGTGCGGCCGCTGCGGTCGCCGCCGTGCCGCAACCTGTCGCATTCAACGAAAGGCCGGTCATCAGGTTCGGGCCCGCGTTGAACAGGGTCTTCTGCCGGTTGTACGAAGCCTCGGCGAAGACGGTGATACCGTCACTGACCTCGAAGCTCAGCCGGCCGAAGAGGCCATAGCGGTCTTCTTCCGGGCTGAGGCCGATGCGGCGGCCCGAATCATTGACCTGCCAGTCGCCGCCTTGTGTCAACGACGGGGTCGACGAGCAGGCGGGCGAAGGAAAGGTCAACGCGCCGTACTGGTACTGATTGATTGACCCGCCCTGTCCGAAATAGGTTCCGCACAGGCGATTTGCCGTGCCTCCGGTCGAACCGGTGATGAGGCCGCCCGGCGTCGAGTTCGCCGCGCCGACCTGGGTCCGGAGCAGGTATCGGGGCACGGTACTATTGGCCGTCCAGGCCGGGTTCTGGATCCGTACGAAGCCGGTGTGGTTCCAGTCGCGATCGACCTGGAAGATGCCGTCGGAGTGGGCGATCTCGCCCGCCACGATCAGGCGGCCGCGACCATCGGCGAACTTGAAGCCGGCGGCAATGTCGGCCGAGTAGTTGAAGCCGTCGCCCTCGTCGGTCACGCCGACATCGCCGGACAGCTTCAGCCCGCTGAAATCCTTGTTCAGGATGAAGTTGGTCACCCCTGCAACCGCGTCGGAGCCATAAGCGGCCGAGGCACCGCCCGTGACCACCTCGACGCGTTCGACCAGTGATTGCGGGATGGTGTTGATATCGACCACGCCGTTGGCGGTCGAACCCACGGACCGCCGCCCGTCGATCAACACGAGCGTACGGACGGTGCCGAGGCTGCGCAGGTTGAGCGCATTGATGCCGGCGATGCCGTTACTGAGCTCGAGGCGCGAGTTCGACGGACGGATGGACCCCGCGAGGGCCGGCATCTGGTTGACGAAGTCCGCGAGGTTGTTGGTCGGCGAGGTGTTCTGGATATCTTCCTGCGTCAGCACCATTACCGGGGTCGGCGCCTCGAAGCCGTCGCGCGTGACGCGCGAGCCGGTGACGACGATCTGGTCGGCCGGCGCCGCTTCGGTGCTATCGGCAGGGGCAGCTTCCTCCTGCGCCAGTGCCGGTGCAGCCTGCACCAGCGCCAATGCGGTCATCGCCGTGCCGAAACGACCCAGCGGCAGACGAATTCGTTCAACATCACGCATGTTAGCAGTCCCCTTTTTAGCCCAAGGTTCAAGCCACACGCCGCCCGAGGCGTGTCCCGGCCTGTCGCCGGGGTGGCTTGCCCTATTGTCCCACCTGACCATCTGGCGGATGTCGCGCCCCGCCGTTTTATTTTTGTCGATATGCGCCGTACCGGTCCGGCCATCGCCGTGTTCGAGGCGCGCGGACGGCCGGTATCGTGACAGCGAGGTTACAGGGTGGCAGCAGCAGGTCAACAGCTAGGCTAATAACCTGAATATATGGATACATAGCCCGACGGAATGGACGGCCGGAATTCAGGGAGGACGGCGTCAGATAGCTTGCAGTTATAGGGCGTGGCGTGCTTGTTATGGCCCCGCCGCACCGTCGTGCGATAGGGTCAGCCCCCGCCGTCATCAATCATTTTCGGAAGGAAACCCGTTGATCCAGCGCCGAGCGTTCCTGCTGGCTTCCGCCGCGCTTGTCGCGATGCCGGGAAGCCTGATCGCAAAACCCCGGATCAAAGGCGCGTCGTACACGATCAACCTGTCCGGCGCACGCGCACCGATCGAGATCATAGAGGACGAACTCGGCGTGCCGCACGTCCGCGCCGCTTCGCTGCACGACGCCTTCTTCGGCCAAGGCTATCTGGTGTCGCGCGACCGCCTCTTCCAGATCGACATGGAGCATCGCCGCGACATGGGGCGAATGGCCGAAGCGTTCGGGCCGCGCTTTGTTGCCGCCGACAAGGCGGCGCGGCTATTTCTCTACCGCGGCGATATCGACGCCGAGCTTGCGGCGCTGCCGCCCGACGTGCTCGACTGCGCGCGCGGCTATGTCGCCGGCGTAAATGCGCGCATCGACGAACTTGCTGCCGACCCGTCGCTGCTGCCACCCGAATATGGCATCCTCGGGATCCGCCCGCTGCGGTGGGATGTGCGCGATCTCGTGCGCGACCGCGGTATCGGCATGGGTGACGCCGATGACGAAGTCCGCCGCGCGCAGCTTCAGGCGCGGGGCTTGCTCGATGTCGACCAGCTGATGATACCGCTGCGTCCCGCCTGGTCGTTCACCGTGCCCGAAGGCCTCGACTGCGCGGCGGTGAGCGAAGCCGATCTTGGCATATTGGATCCGGCGAGCCGGCCGATGGACTTCGATCCGGTTCAGGAGGCGCGCCACGATCCCGAGCAACGCTGGAGCGACCGTTTCGCGCTTGGCAGCAACGCATGGACCGTCGCCCCGTCGCGCACCGCGACGGGGCGGCCGATCCTCGCCAACGACCCGCATCTCGGCATTGGCCGTGCCAGCCCGCGCCATATGTGCCATTTGTCGGCCCCCGGGCTCGACGTCATCGGCGCGGGTGCGCCGGGGCTGCCCGGCATCATGCAGGGGCACACCGACCGCTTCGCCTTTGGCCGCACGAATTTTCACATCGACCAGAGCGACCTGTTCATCCTGCGCACCAGGGAGGGCGACCCCGGCCGATATTGGCACAAGGGCAGGTGGAAGGCTTTCGAAACGTTCGAGGACGAGATTGCGGTCAAGGGCGCGCCGCCGGAGCGCGTGACGCTGCGCTATGCAGCCGGCCGCCCGATCGTGTCCGACGACGTCGCACGCAATCGGGCGGTTGCTTTCGCAACGGTCAGCATGCTTCCGGGCGCCAACCAGCGTTTCGCGATCATCGCGATCAACCTGTCGAAGGACTGGGCTTCGCTGCGGCAGGCGTGCAAACTGCATGTGTCGCCTACCAATCTCCACTATGCCGATATCGACGGAAACATCGGCTGGCAGACGATCGGTTTTGTCCCGCGCCGGCCGAAGCACGACGGTCTGTTCCCCGCACCCGGCGATGGCGCCTTCGACTGGACGGGCATATTGCCGGTCGAGGATATGCCGCATGTCTATAACCCGCGCGAGGGCTGGTTCGCGTCGGCGAACCAGATGAACCTGCCTGCCGGATACCCGTATCGGGAACGGATCATCAGCTTCAGCTGGAGCGACCCCTTCCGCTACGACCGCTGCGCCGAGGTGCTGCGCGCGCAGCCGAAGCACCGGGTCGAGGACAGCATCGCGCTCCAGCACGATGTCCAGTCTCTTCCGGCGCGTGCGCTCGTCAAGCTGCTGCCCGCCGTTCCGTCGCCGGAAGCCGCCAGTGCCGCGGCGCTGCTCCGCCGCTGGGATTGCGGGATCGAGGCCGATAGCGCGGCCGCGCTGCTCTATGAAATGGTGATGCCCGCGCTGTCGACGGCCTTTTACGATCGGGTCATACCCGCCGCGGCGCGCGATCTGGTCCCGTCGGTCAACCTGTCCGAAATGCTGCGCATCCTCGCATCGCCCGACAAGCGGTTGGGCGACGATCCCGCCCGGGCGCGCGACGCGCTGATCGATGGCGCGCTGGCGGCGGGGTGGAAAAAGGCGGTCGAACTCGGCGGCGCCGATCCGGCGGGGTGGAAATGGGGCGACCTGCACCGCGTGACCATTGCCCATCCCATGACGTCGAATCCGGCCATCGCGGCAGCCTTTCCGAAAATCGAGGGCGGCCGCTCGGGTGGCGACTGGAACACGCCGATGGCGCGTGGTTTCAACGCGCGGCGCGGTTTCGACGTCTCGCATGGCGCGAGCTATTTGTTTGTCGCCGACGTCGGCGCTTGGGACAACAGCCGTTTCCTGCTGCTGCCCGGTCAGTCGGCCGACCCGCGCTCGCCGCGCTACCGCGACTTTTATCCCAAATGGATCGCAGGCGAGATGCAACCGCTCTGGTTCAGCACGGCGGCGGTCGACCGGCACGCGGCGACGCGCACGATCCTCGCGCCCGCCGCTAAAGCGCCTCGGCAATAGCAACCAGCGCGCGGTCGACTGCGGCGGTGGCCTGGCTGTCGGTGTCTTCGGGCATGTCGTTCGCCAGCGCCGAGAAAATGAGCGTCTTGCCGCTGCGCGTCACCAGATAGCCCGACAGCGCGCGCGACGCGTTGAGCGATCCGGTCTTGGCAAAGAGCTTGCCCTCGAGGATCGTGCCCTTGAAGCGGCTCTGCAGCGTGCCGTCGCGCCCCGCGACCGGCAGCGTCGCCCGCCAATCCGCGCTCCAGGGCTGGCGTGCGATCCAGCCGAGCAGGCCGACCGCGGCGCGGGGCGTAATGCGGTTATAGCTCGACATCCCCGACCCGTCGGCGAAGTGATAGCCGGTCGCGGGCAGGCTCGCCTCGCTCATCACCTTGCGCATCACCGCCTGTCCGTCAGCGATCGAGCCGCTACCCGCCTGCCGCGATACGCGGCGCAGCATCAGCTCGGTGTGGAGATTCTGGCTCTCCTTGTTGATCCGTACCATATTTTCGGCGAGCGACGGCGCAGGCAATTCGGCAAGCATTGCAGGTTCGGCGGGCAGGCGGACCGGCGCGTCCTTGCGCTTTTCGGGATCGTCGTTGCCGGTCAGCGGCCGGTGGCGCACCGTCGGCTCACCATCGACGGTCACGCCGCGCGCGCGGAGCAAGTCGCGCATCCGCCATGCAGCATAATGCGCCGGATCGTCGATGCCATAGCGCAGCGTCATCGGCGCGACGTCGGCACCGACGGTGCCGGTCAGGCGAAGGATGCGGCTGTTCGGCATGCGATCGGCCTCGATCGCCTCTTCCTTGCCTGCGACGGTGACGATCCGGTTTTCGACGACATAATAGCCCGACGTTTGCAGAACGGGCGGGCCTCCCACTTTCCCGGGCGCCAGTTTCACCACCAGTTCGTTGTCGTCGAGCGTGAGCGCCGACACGCCGGTGCCGTAGCGCGACGGGATATTGTTCCAGCTCATCCCGGGGCTCCAGCGTTCGTCGGGGAACCAGCTGTCGTCGCCGACGATGTTGCGGACGTGGCGCGTCTTTGCGGCGACTGCGTCGGCGAGCGTCTGCAGGCAATCGCTCCTGCAATCGTCGGCGCTCGAAAGCACCGCGTCGCCGCGTCCGTGCAGTATGACGTCGGTCGCCCCGTGGCCGGCGGCTTCGAGGCGGACGCCGGCGCCTTTCGCCGTCTTCTGGAGCAGCGGCAATTCCGCGTAGGCGATCGCAGTCGTGAACATCTTGGTGTTCGATGCGGGGATGAAGCGCTGGTCGGGAGCGACCGACACCAGTATTTCGCCGTCGAGCGTCGTCACGAGCATCCCGTAGCGCGAGCCCGGGGGACCCTCGGCCAGCTTTTGTTCAACCATGGTCTGGAGTGGGACGGGCGCCGGGCTCGCGACGGTTTGGGCATAGACCGTCGTCAACGAAAGGCTCAGCGCGAGGGCGGAAGCGAAGGCAATGCCTTTGATCGATATCGTCATATTATTCCTGTTCGTCCCAGGCTGTAATGACCCGATCGCCCACGGCGGGGCGGAGCGTCGTGATGCCGCTGTCGGCGTGACGCGTCGGATGGACCCGGTTGGTGAGCAGCGTCCAGGCGACGCCGCGCTCGAAATCGATCCAAAGACCGGTGCCGGTGAAGCCTGTATGCCCGATGGTATCGGCCGAACAGGCATCTCCGCCATGCCATCCGGTAAAGGCGCGTTCCCAGCCGCAGGTGCGATGGCGTTCGTTTGCCGTGCGAACCTCGGCCATCATCGCCGGTGACAGCATCGATCCATCGAGCATCGCGCGCGCAAAGCCGAGCACGCCGTCGATCGTACCGAACAGCCCCGCATGGCCCGGCGCGCCGCCGAGCGCGAAGGCGTTTTCATCATGGACTTCGCCCTTCATCACGCGCCCGCGCCAGCTGCAATCTTCGGTCGCGACTGCCGGGCCGGGCGGCGGGCCATAGGTCAGCTCCGCGCCGAGCGGCCAGTCGGACAGTGGCGCACCGGTGAGGCGCTCGATCGCGATGCCGAGCAGGATGAAGTTGATGTCCGAATAGACGGGCGGGCCGTGGCGCCATTCGCGCTGCAGGACGAACGCGCGCAGCCGCGCCGGATCTTCGCCATAGGTATAGATGGGCTCGACTGCGGGCAGGAAGCTGCCGTGCATCAGGCAGTCGCGGAAGGTCAGCCGGCGCTCGGCGGCGTTCGCAATGTCATATTGGCGCAGGTCGGGGATCGCGTCGGTCAGCGGCCGGTCGAGGTCGAGGCGTCCTTCTTCGGCGAGTTTCAGGATCATCACCGTCGTTGCGATCACCTTGCTCAGCGAGGCGAGGTCGAACCAGTGCGCGCGCGTGAGCGCCTCGCGCTCGGGGACGAGCGCAGCCATTCCGGCGAAGCGCACGGCGCAGGGCCCATCGATGCTCACCACGCCGAGCGCGGCACCGGGGATGCGGCCGCTTCGGGTTGCTTCCAGCGCGGGGGCAAAGCCCGCTTCGCAGACCATTTCGATCGTCATGCTACGCGCCCCTTCACGCGCACGACGATCGGCAGCAGAAAGATCGCCGCAAAGCTCAGCGCGCCCGACAGCAGGAAGAAGCCGTCATAGCCGATCTGCGTCTGCATCGATCCCGACGCGCCCGCGAGCAGGCGCGGCAACAGAAAGGCGAAGCCAGACAGCAGCGCATATTGCGCCGCAGGATGGCGCGGGCTGACCAGGATCGATAGATAGATCACGAACACCGTGCCCGCGAAGCCATTGCCAAACTGGTCGATCGCGACCGACGTGTAGAGGACGAAATTCGACGGCGCGCTGTACGACAGCCAGACATAGATCCAGTTGCCGACGGCGGCGGTCACCGCACCGATCGCCAGCGTCCAGCCGAGCGACAGCCGCGTCGACAGAAAGCCGCCGAGCGCGACGCCCGCCATACTCGCCGACAGCGCGACCACGCCCTGCGCGACACCGATCTGATGCAGGCTGTACCCGCGATCGTTCATAAGCACTTGCGAGAGGGTCAAGGTCAGCACGTCGCCCATGCGGTAAAGCGACACGAAGGCAAGCACCGCCAGCACGGCATAGCCGTAACGCCAGAACAGCTCCACATAGGGCACGACAAAGCCCGATTTGCGAGCGATCGCGTCAGTGCTCAGCCGGTTGATGCGAGGGAGGGCGAGCGCGAGCAGGACGAAGGGTAGCAGGGCGACGGCGAGAACGATGGGCGTGACATTTGTCTTGGCCGAAATGCCCGCGCCCTGTGCCGCCGACAGGAGAAGCCAACCGATGACTGCCGTGACGAGCGCTGCTGCGAGCAGGATGATGAGGCTGGCGCCCACGCCTGTGAGGAGAGCCGTGATCCGGCCGGTAGCGCCTTCGCGCGCGGGCCGCATCGCGGCGAGGATCGGGAAGGGCGCGAAGGCCGCCACCGCAACGACCAGATAGGCGATCGTCCAGTCGGCCCAGGCGGCGACGAGGACCGCGCCGCTGCCCGCCGCGACCATCGCGCTCCGGTAACCCCACAGGTTGGCCGCGACGATCGGCGCCTGTTCGGTCTGCGTCGGGGCGAGTTCGATGCGCCAGCCGTCGGCGGCGACCTCCAATGTCGTCGTCCAGAAAGCCAGCAGGATCGCGAACAGTGCGGTCAGCGGCAGGCTTTTGTCGTTGGAAGTAAAGGCCATGGCGACCATCGCGGTGAAGATGCCGAGCTGCGACAGCATGATCCACCCGCGCCGCCGCCCCCAGAAGCGCGCAAAGCCCGGCACATCATAGCGCTCGACGAATGGCGCCCAGACGAATTTGAAAGTCGGCAGCAGCGCGATCCACGCAAAAAAACCGATGATGACGATGTCGACGCCATGTTTCGACAGGCGGAGCGCGAGTACCGCATTGAACATGTAGAAGGGCAGGCCGGCAGCAAAGCCGAGCAGCAGGTAGAGGCCGAGCAGGCGCCGCGTCGATGCTCTTGCGGGCACCTGATGTTCCCAATCGGCCGCAAGGGCACCGGTCACGGCGCTGGCGTCGATCGCCGACGCAGTCACGCGTTCGCTCCGCACGCGATCGCACGGTCGCCGGGAAGCATGCCTTGCTGCAACAGCGCCGCGAATGTGCAGCGAAGAAACCCTCTCATCGACCTGTATGCCCCGATCCTGTATAATGCCGGCCTCAAGCGCGCGATCCTCCGCGAGCCGGGACGGCCCGTCAAGTTCGACGAAGGCGGCTACCGATTTCATATAACCGTCAGTTATAGACCCGCCTCGTCTTTGAAGGCGCGCCCGCCAGCAACTTCACCCATGATGACGCCGTCCCCCACCTGAGAGGCATTACATGATCGCCAGCCCCTATCTTCTCTATCTCGGCCATGTGAATGACGAAGTCGGCATCAAGACGTCGCGCGGTCTGGCGGTATTCCGGCCCGACGAATGCGTCGGCGAGTTTCGTCACGACGATTGCGAACTGACGCTCGGGCTGCCGCGCATGGGCTTCGCCGAGGCCGTGGCCGCAGGGGCGAAAACACTCGTCCTCGGCATTGCCAATGCGGGCGGAAGGATGGGCGACGATCTGGTGCGCGACGCGCTGGCGGCGATCGAGGCCGGCCTCGACATCGCGTCGGGTCTGCACAACCGGCTGCGCGACGAGGCGGCGCTGGTCGAGGCGGCGGCGCGTTATGGACGGCAGTTGCACGATGTGCGCGATCCGCGTCCGGATATTCCGATCGGCAACGGCAAGCCGCGTGCGGGCAAGCGCCTGCTGACCGTCGGGACCGACTGTTCGGTTGGCAAGATGTACGCGACGCTGTGCCTCGAAAAGGGCATGCGCGCGCGGGGCCTGAAGGCCGATTTTCGCGCGACGGGGCAGACCGGCATATTGATCGCGGGCAGCGGCGTGCCGCTCGACGCGGTCATCGCCGACTTCATTTCGGGCGCGATCGAGCAGATTTCGCCCGCACGCGACGACGACGGATGGGACCTGATCGAAGGGCAGGGCTCGCTCTTCCATCCCTCGTTCGCCGGCGTATCGACCGGGCTGCTGCACGGCGCGCAGCCCGATGCGCTGCTGCTCTGCCACGATCCGGTGCGCCCGCACATGCGCGGGCTTCCGCATTATTCGATGCCGGGGCTCCGGGAGACGCTCGAGGCCAATCTGCAGGTCGCGCGGCTGACCAGCCCGCACGTGCAGGCGGTGGGCGTCGCGCTCAACACATCGAAACTTTCACCGGAAGAGTCGCTCCGCCTGTGCGCCGAAACGGCGGACGCGCTCGGGCTGCCTTGCACCGACCCCTTCGCGCACGGCGTGGACCCCATCATCGACAGGATCAATGCATGCTTCGAACCCTCGTCGCGCGAAGCGACGCTTTCCCACTAGCCGTTCCGTTCCGCATATCGCGCGGAGTCAAGACGGTTGCCGATGTCGTCACCGTCGAAATCACGGCCGACGGTGCCACCGGGCGCGGCGAAGCAGTGCCCTATCCCCGCTATGGCGAGAGTATCGCCGGTGCACTCGATGAGATCGCCAATGCCCGCGGTGCGATTGCCGATGGCGCGACGCGCGACGATCTGCTCACGTTCATGTCCGCCGGCGCCGCACGCAATGCCGTCGACTGCGCATTGTGGGACCTCGAAACGAAATTGTCGGGGCGCAGCGTCACCGACCGTCTCGGCCGGCCCGAAATCGCACCGACTCCCACCGCGATGACGGTCAGCCTCGACACGCTGCCGGCAATGTCTGCTGCTGCGGCCGCGTTGGCCGATGTCCCGCTGATCAAGATCAAGGTCGATCGCACCGATCCCGAGGCGCAGATTCGTGTCGTGCGCGAGGCGGCGCCGGACCCGCGGGTCATCGTCGATCCCAATGAAAGCTGGACGATCGCCGAGGTCGAGCGTTTGCAACCGCTGCTTGCCGAACTGCGCATCGATCTGCTCGAACAGCCGCTGCCGGCAGGCGAGGATGACGCGCTTGAAGGGTTCGGCCCGCTCATCCCCATCGCCGCCGACGAATCGGCGCATGTCGCGGGCGACGTCGCCGCGCTCGCGAGCAAATATCAGGTCATCAACATCAAGCTCGACAAGACGGGCGGCCTGACCGGCGCGCTCGCGCTCGCCGATGCCGCCGTGGCGGCCGGCCTTGGCGTGATGACCGGCAGCATGATCTCCTCCTCCCTGTCGATCGCGCCGGCACTGATCGTGGCGGCGCGATCGGCCTTCGTCGATCTAGATGGCCCGCTCTGGCTCGCCGCCGATCGCGAAGGCGGGGTCAAAGGCACGCGCGGGGTCTTGACGCCGCCGGCCGCGGGCTTTTGGGGAACGATATAGCGTCTTTGTAAAACAACGAAAAACGGGGTGTCGCAATGATCCGGTATATGAAGTTCACGGCCGCAACGATCGCGCTTTTGTCGACGACGACGCTCGGGGCGCAAGGTGCAGCGGAGCCGCAGGGCGGCGCCGATCTCCTGCTCCGCGGCGGCACGATCTACACCGGCGACGCGGCTCCGTTTCGCGGCGACGTTGCGATCCGCGGCGACCGGATCGTCTATGTCGGACCGAAAGCGCCCGGCGCCGCGACGAGGACGATCGACGCGACGGGGCTGGTCGTCGCGCCTGGTTTCATCGACCCGCATGCGCATGTGAACGACGCGCTCGCGTCGAAGGATCCCGCGACGCGGCTGGTCCTTCCCTTCCTGACGCAGGGCGTGACCACGGCGTTTATCGGAGTGGACGGCGGCGGCACTCCCGATATCGCGCGCACTTTCGGCATCGCCGATGCCGGCGCGGGCGGCGAGGGCGAGGCGGGGCTCGACCAGTCGTCGCGCGACTATGGTATCAACTTTGCGGCCTATGTCGGCCTCGGCGCGGTGCGCGCGAAAGTGATCGGCGCCGCCGATCGCGCGCCGACGCCGGCCGAACTCGGGCAGATGAGCGCGCTGGTCGACAAGGCGATGTGCGATGGGGCGCTCGGCCTGTCGACCGGGCTTTTCTATGCGCCGCAGAGCTTTGCAAAGCGCGACGAAGTGGTAACGCTCGCAAAGGTGGCCGCAGCGCGGGGCGGGATCTATGACAGCCATATCCGCGACGAATCCTCCTATACGATCGGCTTGAAGGGAGCGGTCGAAGAGGCGCTTTCGGTCGGGCGCGACGCCCGCATTCCGGTCCATATCGCGCACATCAAGGCGCTGGGCGTCGACGTTCACGGGCAGGCGCCCGCGATCATCGCGCAGATCGAGGCGGCGCAGAAGGCGGGCCAGATCGTCCATGCGGATCAATATCCCTGGTCGGCATCGGGGACGGGGCTGTCGGCGGCGCTGCTCCCGCGCTGGGCGCAGGACGGTGGCCGCGCGGCGATGCTGAAGCGCTTCGACGATAGTGCCACCATGACAAGGATGCGGCCGGAAATCGCCGAGAACCTTCGTCGACGCGGCGGTCCCGCATCGCTGCTGATTACCTCGGGCCCGGCCGGTTTCGAGGGCAGGACGCTCGAACAGGTCGCAAAGGATCGCGGCATCGATCCGGTCGACGCCGCGATCCTGATCCTGAAACAGCGCGAGGCGGGCGTCGCCTCCTTCAATCAGGACGAGACCGATATCGCGGCCTTCATGAAGCGTCCGTGGGTGGTGACCAGCTCGGACGCCTCGCAGGGGCATCCGCGCTATTACGCGTCCTACGCGCGCAAATATGCGACCTATGTCAGGGAGAAGGGCGTCCTCGACCTCCAAACGTTCATCAAGCAGAGCAGTTTCGCCGCCGCACGCCTCTTTGAGCTCGAGGGGCGCGGCGAACTCAAGGCCGGCGCCTTCGCCGACGTGATTGCATTCGATCCGGCCAATTTTGCGCCGCGCGCCGACTATGCCCATCCGGCGCTTTTCTCGACGGGCATGCGCTTTGTCGTCGTCAACGGATCGCTCGCCATCGAGAATGGCGAGGCAACGGGATTGGCGGGCGGACGCCCGCTTCCGCGGAAAGCGGCCGGAACAGGCTGCAAATAACCAGCGCAGGAGGACAAAACCGTCGCGAGACAGGCGGGTCCGGGAGGCGTCCTTCACGCACAAAGACAGAAAAAGGGGAAAATCATGTCGAGATCAACGCCGATCACATCCACCGCGGCACTGGCGGTGGCGATGCTCTGGGCCGCTCCCGCTCTTGCGCAGGACGACCTCGCCGATAGCGCCGGCAACGCAACCGAAGCGCCGACCGAAATCACCGTTACCGGCACGCGTATCCAACGCGACGGTTATCGCGCGCCGACCCCGCTCACCGTGCTCAACTCGGAAGATATCGAGACCTCGGCGCCCGCGAACATCGCCGACTATGTCAACGACATCCCCTCGCTCGTCGGAAGCCACACGCCGGCCAGCACGAACCTCAACATCAGCGCCGGCACCGCGGGCGTCAATGCGCTCAACCTGCGCGCGCTCGGCACCGCTCGGACGCTGGTGCTCCTCGACGGGCAGCGGTCGGTGGGCTCGACGCTCGGCGGGCTCGTCGACGTCAACACCTTTCCGCAAGGCCTGATCAAGAGCGTCGAGATCGTCACCGGCGGCGCCTCGGCCGCCTATGGTTCGGACGCGGTGTCGGGCGTCGTCAACTTCATCCTCGACAAGGAATATACGGGGATCAAGGGAACCGCCGAATATGGCATCACCAGATATGGCGACGCGCCGAGCTATCGCGCGTCGCTGACCGCGGGCACGGCCTTTGCGGGCGGGCGCGGGCATTTGCTGCTGAGCGGCGAAATCGCGATCAAGGAAGGGCTCCACGGGGTTCCGCGCGACTGGAATGATCGCGGCTGGTACATGATCAACAACCCCGCCTATGTCGCCGGCAACGGCCAGCCCGAACGGCTGGTCGTGTCGGGTGCCGGGCTCAGCCAGGCGACGCCGGGCGGGATCATCACCAACACCGCCTTTCGCGGCACCGTTTTCGGACAGGGCGGCGCGGTCGGACAGTTCAACTATGGCACGGTACGCGACCCGTGGATGATCGGCGGCGACTGGGAATCGACGCAGGTCAACGGCTTCCAGTCGCTCGACCCCGAAGAGAATCGCAAGAGCGCCTTCGGCCGGCTGAGCTTCGAGGTGACCGAGGGGCTCAATCTCTTCGTCCAGGCCTCCTACGCCAAGTCGAAGAACCTCGGCTGGCTGGGGGTCCAGCTCAATCAGGCGAATGTGACGATCCGCTCCGACAACGCCTTCATCCCGGAACCGCTGCGCACGCAGCTCGCCAATGCGGGCGTCACCCAGTTCACGCTCGGCACGACGAACGCCGATCTGCCGATCCGCAAGAATGACACAAAGCGCGAATTGCAGCGCTATGTCGTCGGCGCGAACGGCGAATTCGACCTGTTCGGGTCGACCGCGCGCTGGGACGTCTATTATCAGAAGGGCATCAGCAAGACGCGCGAGATGGCGCGCGACATCACGAACAACGCGCGGCTTGCGCTGGCGCAGGACGCGGTGTTCGCGCCCGCGGGCAATGCGCTCGGCGTCCCCGCGGGCACGATCGTCTGCCGTTCGTCGCTGACCGCGCCGACCAACGGCTGCGTGCCGCTTAACCGGCTCGGCATCGGGGTCGCGAGCCAGGAAGGGCTCGACTATGTGCTCGGCAATCCGTTCCGCAAACAGAAGTTCCAGCAGGACGTCTTTGCCGCCAACCTGTCGTTCGACGCGTTCGACCTGCCCGCGGGGCCGGTGTCGGTAGCGATCGGCGGCGAGCATCGGCGCGAGAAGGTGTCGGGCGAGGTGCCGACCGAATTCCAGTCGGGCTGGTTCGTCGGGAACTTCCTGCCGAGCTTCGGCTCGTACAAGGTCACCGAAGCCTATCTCGAGCTGCTTGTGCCGATCATCGACGGGCTCGACTTCAACGGCGCGGTGCGCGGTACCGACTATTCGACGTCGGGCTATGTCACGACGTGGAAGGCGGGACTGACCTATGAACCGATCCCCGATATCCGGTTCCGCGCCACCCGTTCGCGCGACATTCGCGCGCCCAACCTCGGCGAACTCTACACGGCCGGGTCGACGCGCATCAACGTGCTGCTCGATCCGACGCAGAACAACGCGTCGGTGCAATTCGCCGGAACGACCCGCGGCAACCCGTTGCTCGATCCCGAACGCGCCGATCAATGGGGCGTTGGCGTCGTGCTACAGCCGCGTTTCATCCCGGGCTTCGCCTTTTCGGCCGACTATTATGACATCAAGATCAAGGGCGCGATCGGCTCGGTCGCGGCGCAGACGATCGTCGACCGCTGCGCCGAGGGCGTCCAGGCCTTCTGCAGTGCGGTGGTCCGCGGCCCCAATGCTTTCGGCAACAATCTGCAGGTGTTCGAAAGCCCGTTCAACTTCGCGTCGCAGCGCGCGAAAGGGATCGATTTCGAAAGCTCGTACCGTGTTCCCGTCGGTGCAGGCGATCTGACGCTGCGTGCGATGGCGACGCGATACATCAAGAATTATTTCGACAACGGCATCGACGCGCCGACCGATACGGTGGGGCAGAATGCGGCCGGCGGCGCGCCCAAATGGCTCTATCGCGTGCAAGGCACCTATCAGAACGACGGTTTTACCTTCAACCTGACCGGCCGCGGGATCAGCAGCGGGGTCTATGACAACAGCTTCGTCGAATGCACCTCGGGCTGTCCGGCATCGACCGTCACCAACCGGACGATCGACAACAACCGCATCAAGGGTGCCTTCTACGTCGACGCCACCGTGTCGTTCGACGTCGAGGTGGGCGAGCGCGAGCTGCAATTCTTCCTGAGCGCGAACAATCTGTTCGACAAGGATCCGCCGGTCGTCGCGCCGGGGCCGGCGGGCAGCGCCTATGCGACGCCCGCAACCAACCAGTCGCTCTACGACCTGCTTGGCCGGACCTACCGCGCCGGCATCCGCTTCAAGATCTGACGGGAGGAACATGATGAAAAGGGTCGCACTGTCGCTTGCCGCACTGCTCGCCACGACCGCGCCCGCTTGGGCGCAGCATTATGATGTGCTGATCCGCGGCGGGACCGTCTACGACGGCAGCGATACGCCGGGCCGTGTAGCCGATGTCGCCATCGCCGGCGACCGCGTCGTCGCCGTGGGAGTCGCCCCGCCCACGGCGACGGCCACGACGCTCGTCGATGCCACCGGAAAGATCGTCGCACCGGGGTTCATCGATCCGCATTCGCACGCCGCGCCGAACATCCAGACGGCAAGGCTCGCGGCGGCGCTGCCGATGCTCTATCAGGGCATCACCACGCTGGCGATCAACCCCGACGGCGGCGGCCCCGCCGAACTCGGTCAGCAGATTACCGACCTGCGCACCAACATCCCCGGGGTCAATGTCATCCCGTTGATCGGGCACAACGCCGTGCGCCGCGAGGTGATGGGCAATGTCGCGCAGCTTGCGACGCCGGCCGAGCAGGAGAAAATGGAGGCGCTGGTCACCGCGGCGATGCGGGCGGGCGCCTATGGCCTCTCCGACGGCCCTTTCTATATTCCGAGCAAATATTCGAATACGGCCGAGATCGTCGGGCTGGCCAAGGCGGCCGCGCGCTTCCCCGACGCGATCTACATCAGCCATATTCGCGACGAGGGCAATTACGATGTCGGCGTCGTCGCGGCGGTCGACGAGGTGATCAGCGTCGCGCGTGAGGCCAGAATTCCCGGCGTCGTGACGCATATCAAGGTGCTGGGACCGCAGGTCTGGGGCAAGTCGGCCGATGTGATCGCGCGCATCGACGCGGCCCGCGCTTCGGGTGTCGAAATCTGGGCCGATCAATACCCCTATACGGCGTCGGGATCGAGCCTGATGGCCTCGCTCGTCCCCGGCTGGGCGCAGGAAGGTGGCGCCGAAGCGCTCGCCAAACGGCTTCAGGATCCGGCCATGCGTGCGAAGATCCGCGCCGAGATGGCCCCGAACCTCGAACGGCGCGCGGGACCACATGCGATCATGATCCGCGGTTTCCCGCCCGAGCCCGCGCTGGAAGGCAAACGGCTCGACGAAATCGGAAAGCTGCAGGGCAAGGATCCGCTCGACGTCGCGATCGACATGCTGATCCGCGGCGGTGCGCCGACGGTGTCGTTCAACATGAGCGATGCCGACGTTGCCGCCTTCATGCAGCAGCCGTGGACGATGACCTCGACCGACGGCGGCCTGCCGCCCTTCGGCGAGACGTCGGAACATCCGCGCGCCTATGGCGCCTTCCCGCGCAAGCTGCGCAACTATGTGCTCGATAACCCGGTGATCAGCATGCAGAAGGCAATCCATGCCGCAACGGGATTGCCCGCGAAGATTTTCGCAATCCCCGATCGTGGTGCGCTGCGCGAGGGGGCTTTTGCCGATGTGATCGTCTTCGATCCGAAGGCGGTTAGCGATACCGCGACCTATGAAAAGCCGCACGCCTATTCGGTCGGCATGGACTATGTCTTCGTCAACGGAAAGGCGGCGCTGGTAAAGGGCAAGCCTGCCGCCGAGCGCCATGGCCGCGTCCTGCTCCGGACGGCGGGATAGGGATGTGCGGCGCAAATTGACTTGCCGCGCGGCGGCGTGCCGGTCACGATGGCGGGCATGAACCTGCGCCACATCGAGATTTTCTACGCCGTCTATACCAACGGATCGGTCAGCGCGGCCGCGCGCGCACTCAATATTTCGCAGCCGTCGGTGTCGAAGACGCTGCGGCACGCGGAATCGATTCTGGGCTTTCCGCTGTTCGAGCGCGCGAACGGCCGCCTTGTCGCGACCGACGATGCGCATGCGCTGTTCGAGGAGGTCAGCGAAATCCAGGATCGCGTCCACGCGCTGCGCGAAGGTGCGCGCAACCTCAGGCGCGGATCGGGCATGATGCTGCGCATTTCGGCGCTGCCCTCGCTCGCGCTGGGTGTCTTGCCCGAGGCTGTGGCGCGCTTCCTGCGCGATCATCCGCATGTGAATTTCGATCTGCAAACGGTCCATCACGACGATCTGGTCCGCAAGCTCCACGAGCGCGAGACCGATGTCGCGATCGCGGTCGAGGTGCCGCAGAATGCGCCGATCGGCAGTCGCTGGCTGGGCGAAGGCGAACTCGTCGTCCTGTACCGCGAGGCCGACATTCCGGATGCGCCGCCGCGGCTCGCACTCGCGGATCTGCGCGAACATCATTTCATCAGCGTCGCGGCCAGCGGACCGATCGGCCAGATGTTTGTCGAGGAACAGCGGCGGCTTGGTCTCGAGTTCGACCATGCGATGTCGGCGCGCACCTTCTATATTGCGACCGCGCTCGTCCGCGCGGGGGTTGGCCTCACGGTGGTCGACAGCTTCACCGCGCAGGCCGCGCTGGCGCCAGGGCTCGCGATCCGCCCATTGACCCCGCCCGTGACCTTCGACCTGTACGCGATGTATCTGCACAACCGGCCGCCGACGGCGCTCGCGACCGATTTTTTGAAGGTCGTGGCGCAGGTCATCGACGATATATAGCATAGGGTTATGGGGGAGCGCGCAATCGATATGCGGGGAGGAACAGCGGTTCACCTAGGTTTGCCGGCGATGATGACAGGGCAGGTTTTCGCGCAGCCGACTTCACCGCATGGAGGTTTCCGCCATGGTGCGTAAATGGTTCGCCATTCCGCTGTGGAAACGCGTGCTCGGCGGGCTGGTCGCGGGGTTGGCGCTCGCGCTGATATGGCCCGAAGCCGCGCCGAAGGTCGCGGTTCTAGGCGACCTGTTCGTCCGCGCCATCCGTATGCTCGTCGCGCCGATCGTGCTTGTTACCATCGCCGCGGGCATCACCTCGCTCGCCGATCCGAAGCGGCTCGGACCGCTCGGCGGACGGACGGTCGGCTTGTTCGCGCTAACCACGGCTATCGCGGTTTCGGTGGGCATGGCGGTCGCGATGCTCATCCAGCCCGGGATTGGCGTGCCGGTCGGCGACGCGGTGCCCAAGGCGCTCGGCGACCCCGTACCACTCTATGACCAGCTCGTCGGCATCATCCCGCTCAACATCGTCGAGGCGTTGGCAAAGGGCGACATGCTCGCGCTGATTTTCGTCGCGATCCTCGTCGGGGTCGGCACCGTGCTTGCGGGTGAGCCGGGCAAACCCTTCGCGGGGCTCCTGCAGTCGCTGTCGGCAGTATTGCTCAAGATCGTCGGGCTGGTGATGGAAGCGACGCCGATCGGCGTCTTCGCGCTGATCGCCAACGCCGTCGCCGCCAATGGCGCTGCGGTCTTCGTCAATATCGGCTGGCTCGCGCTCGCGGTCGTCGCGGGGTCGCTGATCCAGATCGTCTTCGTCCACAGCCTGATCCTGCGGTTTCTTGCCCGGCTCCCGGTCATCCCCTTCTTCCGCGGCATCATCGACGCGCTGGTCGTCGCCTTCTCGACCGCCTCCTCGTCGGCGACATTGCCCGTTGCGATGACCGTTGCGGGCAGGAATCTGGGCGTGTCGCCCGGCGTCTATTCGACCGTGCTGCCGCTCGGTGCCAGCATCGGCAAGGACGGCACCGCGATGTATGTCGGGTTGCTCAGCATCTTCAGCCTCCAGGCCTTCGGCGTGCCGATCGACGCGGGTGTTTTCGCGATCGTCCTCCTGACCGGCGCGCTCGCCGCCTTTGGCACCGCGCCGGTTCCGTCGGCGTCGCTGTTCATGCTCGCCGCGGTGCTTTCGGCGGTCGGGGTCGCACCCGAGCAGACGGCGCTGATCGTCGGTTTTGTCCTGCCGTTCGACCGCTTGCTCGACATGACGCGCACCGTACCCAGCGCCAGCGCCAACCTCACCGTCGCGACGACGGTCGCGCGGTGGGAGGGTGAACTCGACCGGTCGGTCTATCTGGCGCCGCCCGTCCGCTGAGCGCCGCTATCGCGGATAGCTAGAGATAGACCGGCGCGGCCAGGTCGGCCTCGACGCCGCCCGACACGCGGATTTCATATTCGCCCGGCTCGAGCCGCCATTCGTGGCTGCGCTCGTCGCGGTAGCGCAGGCCGTCGATGGGGATTGCCATCGTGATCGTCCGCGTTTCGCCGGGTGCAAGCGACACGCGCGAAAAGGCCTTCAGCGCCAGCGGCCAGCGCTCGATGGCGCCGGGATAGCGGACATGGCAGAGGACGCTCTCGTCGCCGGAGCGTTCCCCGACATTGGCGACGGTCACCGAAACATCCAGCCGGTCGCCGGCAACCGACACGCCGAGCGCACGGCGGGCGAAGCGCGTGTAGCTCAGGCCGTGTCCGAAAGCATAACGCGGTTCGACGCCGTCGCGCGCCAGTTTCGCATAGCCGTGCCAATAGTCGTAGCGGATCGTATCGGCGTCGCGGTCGAAAAAGGGATAGTCGGCGGCATCGCGCGCGACGGTGAAGGGAAGGCGGCCCGAAGGGCTGACGTCGCCGAACAGGATATCGGCGAGCGCGGTGCCGCCTTCCATGCCCGGATAAAATGTCTGGAGGATCGCCGACGCGCACTCGCGCCAGCCTTCGACGAGCACGGCGGAGCCCGCGACGATCGCGACGACGACGGGCGTTCCCGTCGCGGCGACGGCTTCGATCAGGGCGATCTGCTCGGCGGGCAGGTCGAGCGACAGTCGGTCGCCGCCGATCGCCGGACGCCCGCCGCTGACGTCGCTTTCCTGGCCCAGCGTGATGTCGCCCGGAATATATTCGCCTTCCTCGCGCGCCGTATAGCCGGCGACGATCACCGCGACGTCGGCCGCGCGCGCCGCGGCGACCGCGGCGTCGATATCGTCCTCGTCGCCGCGGAGAATGGCGTCGGAGCCGAGCGCCGCCCGCAGCGCCGCAAACGGCGTAACGACATGGGGTGGCCGGACGCGGCTCGACCCCATGTCGCCGGTATTCGGAAGTTCGGCCAGCCGCCCGAGAACCGCGAGCCGGCGGACCTTGCCGCGGTCGAGCGGCAGAACATCATTGTTTTCGAGCAAGACGATCGACTTTTGCGCGGCTTCGCGCGCGAGCGCGACATGCCCGGGCGAGGCGACGAGCTCGATCGGGTAATCGGTCAGCGGATCGGCGGCGCAGGCGAAGCGATATTGCGTGCGCAGGATGTTGCGGCATGCGCGGTCGATCACGAAGGGGGCGACATGCCCCGCCTCGACCGCCGCGATCAGCTTCTCGCCGAGGACCTGCGGCTCGGGATTCTCGATATCCAGCCCGGCGGCGACGGCATAGGGTTTGTAGAGTCCCATCACCCAGTCCGAATGGACGAAGCCCGAAAAACCCCATTCGCCGCGCAATATATCGGTGAGCAGGCCGTGGTGCTGGCCGCAATATTCGCCGTTATATTTGTTGTACGCGCTCATCACGGTCGCGACGCCGGCGTCGAGCGCGGTCCTGAAGTGCGGCAGGTAGATTTCGTGGAGCGCACGCTCGCCCACCTGCACATCGACCCTGAAGCGTGCGTTCTCCATCGAGTTGAGCGCGAAATGCTTGACCGTCGCCATCACATTCTGGGTCTGGATGCCAAGGCCGAGCGCGGTTCCCATGGCGCCGAGATGATGCGGGTCTTCGCCATAGGTTTCCTGCGCGCGCCCCCACGCGGGATGGCGCAGGATGTTAATGCACACGGCGCCCGACAGGTCGCAGCCCTGCGCGCGGATTTCCTTGCCCATCGCCTCGCCGATCCGCATTTCGAGGTCGGTGTCGAAGGTGGCGCCGCGCGCCATCGTGCACGGGAAGCAGGTGCTTTGTCCGCGCGCGACGCCGCGCGGGCCGTCGGTGAACCACAGCGGTGGTACACCCAGCCGCTCGATCCCGCTTCCGGCGCGATAGGGGCGGGCGCCCCACAGCCGGTCGTCGGCCATGAATTCCTGGAAAAAGCCGCGGCCCGACAGCATGCCGACTTTCTCCGCAAGCGTCGCATGCTCGATGATCGCATCGATCGTCTCTGCGATCCACTCGTCGGACGCGCCGCGCCGGGGTGCAAAGTCAAACTGCTGATCGCTCATGTCATTGATCCATATCTGTCGTGGAAGGGGCACCGCGCGTCCGGCGCGCGTTGCGCCAGGCGATGGCGCGGACGAGGCGTCCGTGGGTTCGCGTGTCGAGGGGATAGAAATAGATGAACAGCCCGGCACCGATCGCCAGCATCGCGGGAACGATCGTGGCGAGACCGCGGATGCTGGTCAGCGCCCCGGGGGTTTGCGGCACGTTGGGGACATAGCCGATCAGATCGAGCAGGATGCCGATCAGGCCGGTGCCGACACCGAGTGCCACCTTTTGCGTGAAGGCGAGGAAGCCGACGAGCGCGCCCTCGGCGCGCAGCCCGGTCTGCCATTCGCCGACCTCCACCGTATCGGGCAGCATGGACCAGAAGGTGAGGACGAAGGCGGCGTTGCCGACGCCGCTGAAGGCCAGCAGGCCGTAGAGCAGCGGTCCCGCCTTGGGGGCGAGGGCGAAAATCAAGATGTTGGCGGTGGCGCTGATCACGATCCCGCTGAGCCACACCGCGCGCTTCCCGATGCGCTGCGTCAGCCTGACCCACGGGAGCATCGACAGCGCTGCGGCTGCCAGCGACACCGTCAGGCCGATCGTGATCGTCTCCTCCGACCCGGCATAATATTTCATGTAATAGAGGAGCGCCTTGCCGCCCATCGCATAGCCGATCGAACCGACGAGCGTCGCGCCGAGGAGCAGCAGGAAGATGCGGTTCGACCGCACCGCGCGGAGCATCGCGCCGAAAGTCGGATGCGCGTCGGGGGCTTCGCCGACCGTTTCGCGGGTGCGCCGGAAGCAGTTCAGCAAGACCAGCGTCGCGATAGCCGCATAGAATGTCGCGACCCACAGGAAGCCTTCGCGTCCGCCGCCGAAGCGCCCGACGAGCGGTAGCGTCGCAGCAGCAAGGAACAGCCCGGTCAGGATCGCAAACAGCATGCGCGCTCCGGCGAGGCGCGAGCGGGTCAGCGAATCCGCGCTCATCCGCGCCGACAGCGCGACGAAGGGGATGTTCACGACGGTATAGACGGTGCGGAACAGGATGTGCGTTGCTAGACAAAAGGCGGCAAGCGCATTGCCGGACAGGTCCAGCGGCAGGAACATCGCGACGAAGACCAGTGCGAGCGCGGGCGAGCCGAACAGCAGATAGGGGCGATAGCTGCCGAACCGGCTTCGCGTCCGGCTCGCGATCACGCCCATCGCCGGATCGGTAATCCCTTCCCAGACGAGTGCCGCCATGATGACCAGCCCCGCGACCGAGGCCGAAAGGCCGAGCACGTCGGTATAGAAATAGAGCAGAAACAGCGACGAGAAGGTGAAGTAGAGATTGAAGGCAAGGTCGCCCGACCCATAGGCCACGACCTCCCCGGTCGAGAGGCGCGGTTGCTCCATCGAATGGGCACGCTTTGCCGCCCCGCTGACCTCGGCCGTCATCGCTCTCTCCCTCTTTTCGGAGGAGCTTAACGCAACGAAATTCGCCTGTCTCTAATTTTTATCCAGATGGATAATTATTTTTGACCCGCATCCTCGGCCGCCTTCAGACCCGGCATGAACAGCGCCACGATCGCATCGGAATAGGCCTCGATCGTCTCGTTCGACAGCGCGTCTATGCCGTGCGTGAGCTTGGCTTCGGCCGCGAGGTTGAAGATCGACTGCGCGGCGCCGGTCATCGCATAGACCATCAATGTCGGGTCGACCCGTGGCATCGTCCCATCGTCCATCAGCGCGTTCCATCGCGCGAATATCCGGTCGTGACTCGGACGAATGAAGCTTTCGGATGCCCACGCCATCCGCTCGTTGTCGCGGAAGGATTCCTGGACCATCAGCCGCGCATGTTCGGGATGCTCGGCGCAATAGCGGACATAGCGCCGCAGCGAGATTTCGAACGCCTTGTACGGGGGCAGGTCGGCCTCGTGCGGCTCTGCGCGCAATATCTCGCTCATGCGCGTGAACAGCAGCCGCACGGCTTCGCGCCACAATTCGTCCTTGGTGCCGAAATGATATTTGATCAGCCCGTGCTGGACGCCGACGCTCTCGGCGATTTCGCGCACGCCGACGCCGTCGAAGCCGTGGCGGGAGAACAGCTGCAACGCCTCCTCGACGATGCGTTGCCGTGTCGCGACGCCGCGGTCCTGCGCCTTTCTCTTCGGTCCCGGCTTCGACTGCAATCTGGTCGCCTCAAGCTTGTGTCAACGGGATGCCCCTATCAGCCGCAGGCTGCGGCAGGCAATGACGGAAGGGTCAGGGAAGGACTTTCCCGCCGGGTAGCCGGTCGGGCTCCTTCTTGCGCCCCAGCGGTTCGTAGGTCTGGCGATATTGCTCGAAGCGCGCGCGCATGTCCTTCACGACATCGGGATGGCGCGTCGCGAGGTTATAATCCTCGCTGGGGTCGCTGCGAACGTCGAAGAGGAGATTGGCGCCGATCCGTGCGAGCGGCAGATCATATTCGCGGTAGTAACTACGCGCGACGAACTTCCAGCGGTCGGTGCGGATCGCCGCGACCTTTTCATTGTCGAACAGGATCAGCGCGTCGTGCGGACTGGGGGCGCCCTTGTGCAATACCGCGCTGATATCCTTGCCATCGACGACCAGCCCTTCGGGGAGTTTCTTGCCGGCGAGCGCGGCGAAGGTCGGCAGCAGGTCGAAATTCATCGTGATCGCGTTGCTGCGGCTGCCTGCAGGGATACGGCCGGGCGCCCATGCGACGAAGGGTACGCGGTAGCCGCCGTCCCAGCCCGCGCCGCCCTTGCGGTCGCGCAAGGCGCCCGCCGACCCTTCGAACCACGGCCCGTTGTCCGATGTGACGATGACATAGGTGTCGTTCTGCAGGTTCAGCCGCTCGAGCTGCTCGCGCAGGCGCCCGAGTTCGGAATCGACCTCCTCGACGACGTCGCCATAATCGCCCGCAGGCGAATGGCCGGCATGCTCCTTGCTCGGGTGGAGGGGGATGTGCGGCGCGGTCAGCGCGAGCATCAGGAAGAAGGGGCGGCTCCGATTGGTCTCGACGAAGTCGCCCGCGCGCGCGAAGAAACGCCGCGTCAGCGCCACCATGTCGACGTCTTCCTGCGTGAATTCGACGCCCTTGCCTGCGGTGTAGAGCGACAGCGGCTTCATGTCGTGGCTGTAGGGCAGGCCGAAGAACAGGTCGAAGCCCTGCACCGTCGGCGGCCAGAAGGGCGGAGTATGCCCAAGGTGCCATTTTCCGATCAGCGCCGAGACATAATCGCGGCCCAGCACTTCGGGGATCGTGACTTCCTCGGGCGGCAAGCCGTTAGTGTCGTTCGCCTGGATCACCTGCCAGGCGAGCCCGGTACGGATCGGATAGCGCCCGGTGAGCAGCCCCGCGCGCGACGGGGTGCAGATGTTCGCCGACGCATAGGCATCGGTCATCAGCAGCCCGTCGGCGGCAAGGCGGTCGATATTGGGCGTGCGGATCGCGCGCGAGCCGTTGGCGCCGATATCGCCATATCCAAGGTCGTCGGCGAGGACGACGATGAAGTTCGGCGGGCGCTTGTGCGCCGCGGGGAGTTTCGACTTCGCGAGCGCGAGGGTCGAAACGCCGCCGGCGCCTGCCAGCGCGATGGCGGCCATCAGGCTCCGGCGGTCGAATGTCGTCATCAGAACCGATACTCCACGGTAGCGCCGAACTGGCGCGCGGCGGTCGACGGGAAGAATTGCGACTGGCCGCCGCTGTCGAGCGGCGTATCGTAGATCAGCTCGACAAAGCTCTTGTCGGTCAGATTCTTGCCCCAGATCCACGCCCGCAACCGGTCGCCGGGCAGTGCGAAGCCCAACTGCGCATCGAGCAGCCCATAGGCTTTCTGCACCGATTTCGGATCGAGGTCGAGCGCGGTGAAGGTCTTGCCGCGATAGGCGTAGGACAGCTGGCCGAAGACGGTGGCGCCCGCCGCCGAGACTTCGGTCTCGTAACGCGCGGTCGCATTTGCCGTCACCTTGGGCGCGTTTGCGAGTTCCTTGCCGGTCAGGTCCTGCCGCGACTGGCCGCCCGAAACAACGCAGCCCTGAGCGACGGTCTGGCCGAAATAGCAGGGCGCGCCCCTGAAATCGGTATATTCGGCCTTGGTATAGGCCGCGCCGCCCATCAGCGTGAAGCCGCCGCCGGCGTTGATGTTGATGTCGGCCTCGACCCCGCGCGTGCGCAGCGACCCGGCATTGATGACGTCGAACACCAGCGTGCCGGTGTCCGAAACCCCGATCGCCTGCGCCTGGAAGTCGTCGAAATCGGTGCTGAAGAGGGCGATGTTGAAACGAACGCGGCGATCGAACAATTCGGTCTTGGCGCCGACTTCGTAAGAGGTCGGGATTTCGGGTTCGACCGTGCGGAGCACCGTCGAGTCCTGCAGCGCGTTGAAGCCGCCGCCCTTGAAGCCGCGCGCGACGCTGCCGTACAGCGTGACCTCTTCGGTCGGGCGGAACTGCGCGCCGAGGCGCCACGTCCATGCGCCGTCGACGCGCTTCGATTTCTGGTCGACGCGGGGCCCGAGCAGCACCGTGTTGGGGTTGGGGAAACGCCGGAAGTGCGTGTTCAGCCGCTCGACGGTATAGCGCAGCCCGCCGAAGACGTTGAACCGGTCGCTGAGGTGCCAGGTCGCATCGGCGAAGGCGGCGAAATTCTGGGTGTCGTTCTCGACGAAGATCGCGCGCGACAACTGGACGCCCGGGGGCAGCGTCTGGTCGAAGGTGCCTTGCTGCGAATTGCCGAGTTCATAGTCCTGATTGAACAGGAACAGGCCGCCGACCCATTCGAGCGGCTGGCCCGAGGGCGAGGTCAGGCGCAGTTCCTGCGTGAACTGGCGCTGGTGGCTGTCGCCATTGTTGATGTTGAGCGCGGGCGTCGGGCGCTGGTCGGCGTCATTATTGTCGACCGCGTCCCACCAGCGCATGCCGGTGATCGACGTCAGCGTGATGCCGCTCGCGCTCTCGATGTCGACCTGGACCGACCCGCCATAGGTTTCCTGCCGGATGAAGGTGTCGCCGTCGAGCGCGACCTCGCGATTGTTCGGGCCGGGGACGATGCCCGCGGCGGTCACCTGCGTCCGGACGCGCGCATTGTTGCCGAAGCTGCGGATCGTCCACATGCAGCAGGCGGCGTCACGCGACGAATAGTCGCCCGCAACGAGCACCCGGATATTGTCGGCGGGCTCCCAGAGGAGCTTGGCGCGGCCGCCCCATTCGTCGCGGTCGTTGAGCTTGCTGTCGTCGAAGACATTGCGGATATAGCCGTCGCGCTTGGTCAGATAGGCCGAGGCGCGGAAGGCTAGGTTCTGCGTGATGCCGCCGGTGACCGTCCCGCGCAGCACGAACTCGTCGAACTCGCCATAGGTCGCCTGCACCCGTCCGCCCCAGCTGTAGCTCGGATCGGTGGTCACGATGTTGAGCACGCCCGCCGACGCATTCTTGCCGAACAAGGTGCCCTGCGGTCCGCGCAGCACCTCGACGCGCTGGATGTCGAACAGGTCGGTCATGCCCGCGCCCTGCCGCCCGATCGGAACGCCGTCGACGACGATGCCGACCGAGCCCTCAATCGCCGAGGAGAAATTGTTCGTGCCGATCCCGCGGATCGCAATCCCCGCGCCGCGCGGATTGTTGCTGCCCTGGAACGAGAAGTTCGGCGTCGTCGTCTGGAGCTGCGAAATTTCGGTGATGTTGCGATCGCCCAGCTGCTCGCCGCTCAGCACGGCAACCGACAGCGGGACGTCCTGCAGCGACTGTTCGCGCTTCTGTGCCGTCACGACGATCTCGTCGCTGCCAGCCGTCTCTGCTGCCGCGTCGGGCAGGGCGGCGGCGTCTTGCGCATAAGCGCCGGTGGCGAGCAGCGTCGATCCCATCAACGCCGCGAACATGCTCTTCATCGACATCCTCCCTTTTTATTTATCCAGATGGATAATAATTTGGCGACTGCAATGTCAAGCGGTGAATCCGGGTGGGGCGCCGCGCGCTTTTGCAACGGGCCCGGAATCGCGGAAACTATTGATGATCGGGCGCATGTTCCGCATTCTCGGGGCATGAGCAGGAAGTCGGATCAGAATGCCAAGGGGCTGCGCCAGTTTCTGGACAGCGATGAACAGCGCGCGTGGCTGGAAGAAGGCGCGGAATTGCCCGATGCAGGGGAGCGGCAGGATTCGATCGAGCAGCGGATACGATATGCGACCCGCTTCCAGAAGCTGCTGCGCCGGCCGCAGACGCCCGGGCTGTTCGTGATTCTCGAGCTGTACGGCCGGACCTGCATTCCCGTGCCGCGTGCGACCGAGCGCTATTACTGGTCGGTCTCCTGCCTGCCATCGACGTTAGACAAGCCCCTGGTCCGCGTCAACGCGAGCTGGATGGAGCTGTTCACGCTCTACGCCGATGGCGATGATCTGCGCGCACGGTTCATCGTCCACCTGTCGGATTTCACGACTGACGGGTCGCTCGCCCGGGATTCGATCGATCACGCCTTTCTCGATCAGAGCGTGCAGGATCCGGCAGATTTGAGCTATTCGGTTCCCGGCAGCGCGGACCTCGCCGTCATCGGGATAAGGGGCGCCGCTTCCATCCGCGACTTCCTCGCGGTCCCGCGCGCGCTGCGCGCCGTCCGGCGATTCAACCTGACGCACATGAACCGCGGCAGGAACGCCTATCAGGCCAGCCATTCCTACAGCGTGGCCGACTATATGCTGGGGGAGGGCGCTCCCTGACGCGCGCCATCTCCCGATCCTAACCGCCCTGGATGGCGCCGGCCCCGAGCTGCTTCACGGCGTAGTCGGCGGTACGTGCGGTCAGCGCCATGAAGGTGAGCGACGGGTTGACGCACGAGATCGAGGCCATCTGGGCGCCATCGGTGACGAACAGATTGGCGGCGTCGTGCGCCTGGCCCCATTTGTTGAGCACCGACTGCCGCGGATCGGCTCCCATGCGCGCGCCGCCCATTTCGTGGATCGCATCGCCAGGGACATGTTCGCGGCGCTCGCTGGTGACATTGGTCAGCCCCGCCCTGCGCAACATCGCTTCGCCTTCGGTGCGCGCGTCGTCCATCATGCGGATCTCGTTCTCGCGGAAGGTGATGTCGAAGCGCATCAGGGGGATACCGAAGCGGTCGACCTTGTCGGGGTGCAGGCTGACGCGATTATCCTCGTAGGGCAGGCATTCGCCGAACGCACCCATGCCGAATTTCCACGGGCCATAGCTGCGCATGCCATGCTTCATCGCCGCGCCGAAGCCCTCCGGTTGCGCCGGATCGCGCCGCGCGCTGCCCTGATAGCCATAGCCGCGCCTGAAGCCCACGCCTTCCTCGCCGCCGACATTGCGGAAGCGCGGGATATAGACACCGCCAGGACGTCGGCCATATTCGATAAAATCGCGCATCCCCGGAATCTCGCCCGAGATGCCGACGCGGAAGATATGATCCATGACATAGCGGCCGAGCGTGCCGCTCGCGTCGAAATGGCTCTTGCCGGTTCCGGGGATGCGCGAGTTCATCAGGATCTGCGTCGAGGCCATCGCCGACGCGCAGAGGAAGACGAGGCGGGCAGGGATCACCTCCGCCTGCCTGGTCTTCGTATCGATCACACGCACGCCGGTGACCCTTTTGGTCTTCGGATCATATTCGAGGTTGGAGACCACCGCATCCGGGCGCAGCGTCAGGCGTCCGGTGGCGCGCGCCGCGGGCAGCGTCACCGCCTGCGTCGAGAAATAGGCGCCGAACGAACAGCCGCGCCCGCACTGGTTGCGGAACTGGCATTTGCTGCGTCCCTGCTCCTCCTTGTCCTCGGTCATGTTCGACAGGCGCGTGTTAATGAGCTTGCGGCCCGGCGAGGTCGCCTCGAGCCGTTCCTTTACCCATTTTTCGGCGATGTTCATCGGCATCGGCGGCTGGAACTGGCTGTCGGGGAGCTGCGGCAGATTCTCGCGCGATCCCGACACGCCGATATATTTTTCGACATAATCATACCACGGAACGAGGTCGTCATAGCGGATCGGCCAGTCGATCCCGACATTCTCGCGCTTGTTCGCCTCGAAATCCTCGGGGCTCCAGCGGAAGCTCCAGCGTCCCCAGATCAGCGACTTGCCGCCGACCGCGGCGGGGCGGATCCAGTAGAATTTCTCCCCTTCGCCATAGGCATAGGGATTGAGCCGGTCGTTGTTGTAGAATTTCTGGTTCGACGGCGAAATATAGCCGTGCTTGGCGATGAAATAGTCGCTGTCGACAAGCGCCTTGGGCATCGTGTCGCGCGCCGGAATTTCGTACGCCGGCTTGCCGTCGAAGTCATAGTCCTCGCCATGTTCGACCATCACACCACGGTCGAGCATCAGGACCTTCAGGCCCTTTTCGGTCAATTCCTTTGCCGCCCAACCGCCGCTCACGCCGGAGCCGATGACGATCGCGTCGAACTTGTCGGTCGCTGCCATGATTTGATCCTCGGATATCTGTTAAGCGCGAAGGCGGCTGAGCGTGGCGAAGCTGGTCTGGATGTCGGGAAGATAGGGCGCGGGCGACTGGTCGTTCTCGACATAGAAATGCTTGACGCCCGCGGTCCGATTGAGCGTGAAGATGTCGGCGAAATCGATCACGCCCTTGCCGACGCTCGTCATCTTGCCATCGGCGGTGCGGTCCTTGACGTGATAGGCATAGATGCGCCCCGGCAGACGCCCGATGATCGCCTTTGGATCCTCGCCCGCGGCGACTGTCCAGAACAGGTCGAGCTCGATCTGGACCAGCGCGGGGTCGGCGTCGGCGATCAGCGTGTCGAACAGGCTGGTGCCGCCTGGCTTCACGGTGAACTCGAAATCATGATTATGATAGGCGAAGCCCAGCCCAGCCTTTTTGAGCCGCTCGGCATAGCGGTTGAAATCGGCGACCGCCACCTTCCAGCCTTCGGCGTTGCGGTGCGTGTCGGCCATATAGGGGACGACCAGCGTATCGGCGCCGAGCGCCCTTGTCATCGCGACCGCGCCGTCGAAATCGGCGGCGAGCGCTTCATAGCCGACATGGATCGACGGCGATTTGAGCCCGAGCCGGTCCATCGTCTTGCGGAGCGCGGCGTGGTCCATCCGGTCATAGCCGCCACCGCCATATTCGACTTCGCGATAGCCGATCGCCGCGACCTTCTCGAGCGTGCCCATCGGGTCCTTCGCGAAGAGCTCGCGCACGGTGTAGAGCTGGATGCCGACGGGCTTCGGCTTGCGTGCACGCGCCATGAGCGACCCCCCGGTGAGTGTTGCTGCGAGTGCGGCGCCGCCCGCCATCCATTGCCGCCTGCCGATCATCATGACGAAAACACCTTGTTGACTTCGGAATAGTGATAGGCGCCGTCATAATGACCGGGCACGGGCAAATACTCGCGTTCCTGCGTGATACCGACTTCCGACGTGAAATAGCCCGTGAGCACGAGCTGGCGGAACTTGTCGAAAAAGTCCTTGCCGCCGGACAGCCTGCCTTCCATCGCGAGCGTCAGCAGCGCGTCCTGCTGCGCGGACGTCGCCTTGTCGGCAGCGAGTTTGTAATCGGCGCGGCTCCGCGCCTCGATCGCGTCGAGCCCCGCAAGAATCGGCTTGCGATCGTCGGGCGAGGCCCAGTCGGCGAGCAGTTTCTCGATGAATTCCGGAACGCCGGCGGCGATCGCGCCGGGCGTGTCGGTCGTCGGCATCACCCGCTCGCTGAGCGCGGACACCAGCGCGCGCTGCGATGCGGTGAAAACCGGCGCCGAAGGCGGACCGCCGCTGATCGGCGCCGCCTGCGCCGCCGCCGCGCGGGCGATCGGGGCAAACAGGCTTGCGCCGAACATCGCGGCCATGCCGGCGAGTGCGTCCCTGCGGTCGATGATCATTTCACGGTTCCTTCGAAGTCATGACTCGCGGCGGCTTCGGGCAGCGGGCGCGCCCAGATGTTGCGGAACGAAACCGGTGAACCATGGTCCTGAAGCTGGATCGGCGCGGCGTCGCCATGCGCCTCATATTGTCCGACCTTTCGCCAGACCGTACCGCCGAGCCAGGGCTGGCGGTTTTGCACGAGCACGCCGTTGAGGAAGGCAGTGATATAGGCGGGGCGCAGCAGCTTGCCGTCGGGTCCGAAATGCGGCCGCTCGAAGACGATGTCATAGCTCTGCCACTCACCGGGTTTGCGCGACGCGTTTACGAGCGGCGGTGTCGAGCCATAGATCGCGCCGACAGTGCCGTCGGCGTAGGTGGGGTTCTGATAGCCGTCGAGAATCTGGATCTCGTAGCGCCGCATGAACCAGATCCCGCTGTTGCCGCGGTCCTGCGAACTATGGAGCGGCGGGTTGGGCGAGCGGAATTCGAGATGGAGCTGGACGTCGCCGAAGCTCGCCCTGCTGACCAGCGCATTTTCGCCGCGGCCGCCCAATGGCGGGGTCGATGTCATCGCGCCGTCGCTGACGATCCACGAACTGAACTTCGCCTGCCAGGCGTCGAGCGATTTGCCGTCGAACAATATCACCGCATCCGAGGGCGGGGCGCCGGGAACGCTACCCGGCGTCACCACCACCGGCTGGGGGCGATCGGAATCGTGAACGTGCCATTGGCCGCCGGGCAGCATCGGCGTGTCCTTGAAGCCGGGCTTTTCCTGCGCGGCGACTGGCGTGCTCGACGCGATGGCGGCGGCGATGGCTCCAGCCCATGCAATATGCTTCATGCGTCTCTCCCTGATGCCGCGTCGATCGCGCGATAGGCGGCGATCAGCCGCTCTTCGCCCGCGCGCCCTTCGACCGAATTGCCGTGCTCCATGCCGATCACGCCTGCGAAATTCTTTGCGCGAAGCCAGCGGACGACGTTGCGATAGTTGACCTCGCCGCTCCCCGGCTCGTTGCGGCCGGGATTGTCGCCGAACTGGATGTAGGCGATCTCGTCCCAGCAACTGGCCAGTGTGTTGATCAGATTCCCGGCCTGGATCTGCTCGTGGTACAGGTCCGCAAGCACCTTGATCGCCGGGCTGTCGACCGCGCGCGCCACTGCATAGCCTTGCGGCACGGTCGTCATGAAGACGCCGGGATGGTTCACCAGCGTGTTGAGCGGTTCCATCACCATTACGAGCCCGTGCGGTTCGTAGACTTCGGCGGCGCGGCGCAGCACGTCGATTACGTGCGCGGTCTGGATATCGGCCGGCAGCTTGCGATCCATGAAGCCTGTCACGATCGTCATATGCTTCGCGTTCAGCCGCTTGGCGACGTCGACCGACGCGCGGATATCGGCGAGGAAGCGTTCGCGATCGGCATTGTCATTCCCGCCCAGCAGCGGCCGGAACTCGGACCATCGCGGCATGCTCGCGACGAACACGCCCATCGTCATGCCGCGCTGCTGCAAGGCGCGCGCCATCGCGGTCTGGTCGGCGAACGAACGGCCCGCCGCCTCATTATCCTCCCACGCGGTGAAGCCCTGATCGGCGGCAAAGGCGATTTGTTCGAGCCGGTTGCCGCGGCTTTTGAAGCTGCCTTCGTGCGGAGCGTATTTCAGCGAAAAGCGCGCCGCGTTCGATGGCGTCGCGCCGTGTGCCAGCGTGGCGGCGGTTGCCGCCGCCGCGACAGCGCCGCCCGCCAATATGGTGCGGCGTGACAGGCTCATGCGGCTTCCCCGGCGAGTGCCGCGCGCGACTTGCCGCGTTCGCGCAGCCAGATGAAGCCGAATATGACGAGCAGGACGACAGGCAGGATCGCCAGTCGCTGGAAGGACAGCGACGCCGCGGCGTCCTCGACCGCGAGCTTCGCGGCGCCGGTCAGCCGCGCGAACGCTTCGGGGCCGCCGGCAAATTCGATCTTGGCGCGGTCGAACATCGCGCCGAGCTGCGGCAGCACGAAAAAGCTGGCAAGCGCGCCCGCCGATCCGACAAGCCCCATCGCCCACGATCCGCCGCGCGGATAGCGCTCGGCGACCGAGGCGAGCATCGTCGGCCACATCACGCAGACGCCGAGGCCCCAGACGGTGGCCGCAACGACCGCGGTGACCGGCGACTGCGCCTCGCCCAGCATGAACAGGCCGATCGCGGCGAGCAGGCTCGACACCCAGAGCAGGCCGGGGTTCGAAATCTTGTTCGCGAGCCGGCCCGCGAAATGGCGGAAGATGAACATCAGCGCGTTGACATAGACGAGCAGCAGGATGCCGCGCATGCCGACGCGGTTCGACAGGGCGACGTCGATCCACTGGCCGGGCGCCAGTTCGGACGCCGCGGTCAGGAACATCGCGCCGAACCAGATGAAGAAGCTCGGACGGCGGAATACCTCGCCGACCATCTCGCCGAAGCTGACGCCGCTTTCGCTGCGCAGCGGGGGAGGAAAGGTTGTGGTCAGGGCCATCACGACCGTCGCGGCGGCGGGGATCATCACCAGCGCCATGATCCCTTGCCACGGCAGCGTCGTCGACAGAAAGAAACCGGCGAGCCCGCCGACGATGATGCCGCCCGGGAACCAGGCGTGCAGGACGTTGAGCCGGTGCGTCGTATCTTCGGGATAAAGCTGCGCGGTCAGCGGGTTGATCGCCGCCTCGGTCAGCCCCCAGCCGATGCCGCTGAGCAGCATGCCCGCCCACACGATCCAATAGACGGTCATCCCGGTCGCGACATGCCCCGCGGTGACAATCATCAGCGGGCCGAGGATGAAGCACAGCCCCGCGCCGGCGAGGCACCGTTTCATCCCGATCTGGTCGAGCAGCGCGCTCGCGACGAACAGCGTGATCGAAAAGCTCAGGAACGCCGCACCCAAGGCAGCGGCGACCAGCTCGCCCGCCTGCAATGGGGCGATCGGGTCGATCCATTCGGCCTTGAGCCCGCTGGCGATCGCGCCGCGGATCGCGAGGCTCGCCGCGGCGGTAAACAGCGCGAGCACGCCCAACCAGAACAACCGGCCCTTGTTCAATGTCGTCATCCCTGCGTCCCCTTGATTATTATCTTTTGGTCCGTCGTCTGCCGCGCGGTCAGGTCAGCCCCAGCATCTTGCGGTTGAGCGCGGGGTCGCTGCCCCCCGCGAAATCGTCGAACGCCCGGTCGGCTTTGCGGATCATGTGCGCGGCGATGAAAGGTGCACCCTCGCGCGCGCCGTCCTCGGGATGCTTCAGGCAGCATTCCCATTCGAGTACCGCCCAGCCGGCATAGTCATATTGCGTCAGCTTCGAGAAGATTCCGGAGAAATCGACCTGGCCATCGCCCAGCGATCGGAAGCGGCCGGGCCGATCGACCCAGTCCTGAAACCCGCCATAGACCCCCGACCGACCCGTCGGATTGAGCTCCGCGTCCTTGACGTGGAACATGCGGATCCGCTCGTGATAGATGTCGATGAACTGCAGATAGTCGAGCGCCTGCAGCACATAATGGCTGGGGTCGTAGAGGATGTTGGCGCGCGAGTGATTGCCAACGCCGGCGAGAAAGCGTTCGAAGGTCACGCCGTCGTGCAGGTCTTCGCCGGGATGAATCTCGTAGGCGAGGTCGACGCCCTGCTCGTCGAAAGCATCGAGGATCGGCCGCCAGCGTTTCGCGAGTTCGGCGAAGGCCTCTTCGACCAGTCCCGCGGGACGCTGCGGCCAAGGGTAGAGATAGGGCCAGGCGAGCGCACCCGAAAAGGTCGCATGGGCATCGAGCCCGAGCCGCCGGCTCGCTTTGGCGGCGAGGTGCAATTGCTCGACCGCCCACGCCTGACGTTCGGCGGGCTTGCCTTTCAGCGCATCGGGCGCGAAGGAGTCGAACTGGGCGTCATAGGCAGGATGCACGGCGACAAGCTGGCCCTGCAGATGCGTCGACAGCTCGGTGATCTCGACGCCGGCCTCGCGGCAGCTTCCGGCGAGTTCGTCGCAATAATCCTGGCTTTCGGCCGCGCGGCGCAGGTCGATGCAGCGGCTGTCCCACGTCGGGATCTGGATGCCGACATAACCGGCATCTGCCATCCAGCGCGCCGCCGAGGGCAATGTGTCGAACGGCGCGGAATCACCCATGAATTGCGCGAGGAAAACAGCCGGACCCTTCATGCGATGGCCTTTCCGGTCATTTGGAGGTTTCGGTCTTGAGCCAGGCGATCAGGGCCGCGCGGCGGGCCGGATCGGCCACTTTGACGACCATGCGCGTGCCCGGGACCTTCTTCGTCGGGGCGGCGAGATATTCGTCGAGCGACTTGTCGTCCCAGCGGATTTTCGAGGCCTTGAGCGCCGGGCTATAGTTGAACCCCGCGACCGAGCCGGCTTGCCGACCGAACAGGCCGCGAAGATTGGGGCCCATCACGCTTTTTCCGCCAGCCTCCAGCGTATGACAGGCGCGGCAGGCTGCGAAAGCCTGTGCGCCGGGGCCTTGGCCCGGTGCTGCAGCGACTTGCGGTGAAAGTGCGAGCATCAGCGCAATCGATATTGCTCCCGCCGGTGGCAGAGCGAACAAAAATTTCATTATCCTCTCCCGTCTGGCAACAGCCGGCGGGATCATGTAACCGTTCGAAATTGAATTATGCAAACAATTTTGGGAATTCATGCCGGGGGAATGCGATGAATACGCAGTCAAAAACGCGCTACGGCATGGTCGGTGGCGGCGAAGGCGCTTTCATCGGCGCGGTGCACCGGATGGCCGCGGCGCTCGATGGCGAGTTTGCACTGGTGTGCGGTGCGTTCAGCAGCGACGTCGAACGTAACGGGCGGAGCGCCGCGGCGCTCGGGCTCGATTCCGCTCGCGTATACGCAACGCTCGACACCCTGCTCGCGGAAGAGGCTGCACTGCCCGCCGATCAGCGGATGGAGGCGCTCGCGATCGTCACCCCGAATCATCTGCACGCTCCGATGGCGATCGCCGCGCTCGATGCCGGTTTTCATGTCCTGTCCGAAAAGCCGATGGCGCTGGACCTTGCCGAGGCACAGGCGATCGGAGCGGCCGTGGCCCGCAGCGGCAAGCTCTATGGCCTCGCCTTCACCTATAGCGGCTATCCGCTGGTCGAGGAGGCGCGCTTGCGCGTCGCGCGCGGCGATTTCGGCAAGATCCGGCTGGTGCAGGTCGAATATTCGCAAGGCTGGCTCAGTCGGCCGATCGACCGCGACGGCAACAAGCAGGCCGAATGGCGCACCGATCCCGCGCGTGCGGGGCTGGGCGGCTGCCTTGGCGATATCGGAACCCATGCGTTCCAGCTGGCCGAGCATGTCTCGGGGCTTGCGGTCGAATCGCTCAGTGCCGACCTGACCACGCATGTCCCGGGCCGCCGCCTCGACGATGATGTGTCGGTGCTCCTGCGATTCAAGGGCGGAGCGCGCGGCGTGCTGAAGGCGAGTCAGGTCGCGGCAGGCGACGAAAATGGCCTGCGCCTGCGCATCCATGGCGAGAAGGGCGGCCTCGACTGGTCGCAGATGGAACCGAATACATTGACGCTGCGCTGGCTCGATCGCCCGGCCGAGGCAATCCGTGCCGGCGGCCCCGGCCTCGATCCCTCGGTGGCGGCGCTGTTGCGTACGCCGGCGGGGCATCCCGAGGGCTATATCGAGGCGTTTGCCAACCTGTATCGCGGCTTCGGGCGCACGCTGCGTGGCGGGGCGACGACGGCGCCGCCGCCCGGCGCGGCCGACTGGTTTCCCGGAATCGCCGATGGCCTGAGGACGATGGCCTTCGTCGAAGCGGCGGTCGAGAACAGTTCGGGTGAAACGAAATGGACCCCGCTCGCCGATGTCCGCGCGGACTGACATATGGAGGATGATCCGGGACGCCTGCGCGAGGGCGCACGGGGCCGCGAAGTGCAGGGGGCGGCCGCTCAATCCTGACCCAGTGGCAGTTCGGTCGTTGCCTTGATTTCGGACAGCGCGACGGTCGAGTTGATTTCCTGCACGCCCGGCAATTTGCTCAACTGGTCGAAGAAGAAGCGTTCATAGGCGTCGATGTCCCTTGCCACGATGCGAAGCATGAAATCGGTCGTTCCCATCAGGACATAGGCGTCGAGGACCTCGGGGAAGCCGCGGATCGCGGCGCTGAATTCGTCGAGATTGGCGCGGCCATGGGCGTTGAGCTTCACCTGTGCGAAGACGTGGGCGTTGAGCCCGACCTTGCGCCGGTCGATGATTGCGACACGTTTCCTGATGAACCCGTCGCGCTCAAGCCGATCGATGCGGCGCCAGCACGGCGACACCGACAGCCCGACGCGTTCGGCGATCTCGGCCGTCGTCTGATTCGCGTCGCGCTGCAATTCGCGGAGAATTCTTATCTCGAATGGATCAAGATCGGTCATTTATTCCTGATATCATACAATATCGGATCATAACATTCGAAAATTGGCGAGGGCGGCCGATATGCGATCAAGATTGCCCGGGACGAAAATGCGACAACCGCCGCTCCATCGAAGGAGAGTGTTTTCATGGTTGTCCGTCTGGCCCGTCTGGCTCCGCCGCTCGAATGCGTGCGTCTTTATGATCTTGAAGCGGGACTCGACGGCTTCATCGCGATTCACTCGACGGCGCTTGGCCCCGGCGCCGGCGGGTGCCGCCTCTGGTCCTACCCCGACGTGAAGCAGGCGCTTGGCGACGCCGTCCGGCTTGCGGAGGGCATGAGCTACAAGAATGCACTCGCCGGCCTGCCACTCGGCGGGGCGAAGGCCGTGTTGCGCAGGCCCGAAGGAGAATTCGATCGCGTCGCGCTGTTTCGCGCGTTCGGCCGCGCGGTCGAAGGGCTCGGCGGCTTGTACGTCACCGCCGAAGATGTCGGTACGTCGGTCGAGGACATGCAGGAAGTCGCCGCGGTTTCGCGGCACGTCGCAGGGCTGCCCGCCGTGGCGGGCCGGGCGGGGGGCGACCCGTCGCCCTGGACCGCGAAAGGCGTGTTTGAATCGATGCGGGTCGCCGCAGATTTTGCGCTGGGGCGCGATCTTGCAGGGCTGACCGTGGCGGTGCAGGGCACCGGCAATGTGGGTGCCGATCTTTGCCGCCGGCTCGCCGACGCGGGAGCGCGGCTGGTCATCGCTGACGTCAATCCGGCGCGTCGCGATCGGCTCGAAGCGGTGCACGGCGCCGAGGTCGTCGATGTGTCCGACATCGCTTCGGTGGAAGCCGACATCTTCGCGCCCTGCGCGCTCGGCGGCGCGCTCGACCGCGACACGATCGCGAGGTTGAGGGCGAAGCTCGTGTGCGGCGCTGCCAACAACCAGCTGGCAACGCCCGACGTCGCAGCGTTGCTGGTCGAACGCGGTATCACCTATGTGCCCGACTATGTCGTCAATGCCGGCGGTATCATCAACGTATCGGCCGAATATCTGGGTGAGGACGAGCGTGATGTCGAGGCGCGTGTCGCCGAAATTGGCCCGCGCGTCGGAGCCCTGCTGGAGCGTGCGGCGCGCGAAGGGCGCTCGCCCGCGCTTGTCGCCGACGAAATGGCCGAGGAGGTCATCGCGGGCGCGCAGCGCGAGGCGGCCTGATGCATCGTTTCAGGGTTGAAGCGATCCTCGACCCGCAATCGCTGCCGCGCGTCGCCAATTATTTCGCACAGCGTGCGATCGTGCCCGACGCGATGACGATGCAGGTCCTGCCGACGCATATGCGGATCGAGGTGACGGTTGCGGGGCTGGCGGCCGGTCAGGCTGCGACCATCGCGGCGAAGCTTGGCGAGGTGGTTGCGGTTACGGATTCGGTGCTCGAAGGGCCGTCCGCCGAACTGATGGCGGCGGAGTGAGGCGGCCCGCAGCGAACGGAGCCAAGCTCAGCTACGGGCCGCAACAGTATCTCTACTGCTTTGGTAGAGTGACAGAGGGGTGGTTGTCTGGCTAGACGGGAGCGCTCGAAACAGCGCGGCAACCACTCGATTCATCGCCCGAAATGACCAGCCAGACGACCCGAAAGAAAGGCCTCATCATCCGTCATGTCCCCCATGAGGGGATTGCGGGATATCGTGCGCCGATCGAGGCGGCGGGCTACGAGCTTGATCGCGTCGATGTGGGCGACGCCGGTTTCGGCGCGGTCGACCTGGTCGAACCCGACCTGCTCATCATGATGGGCGGGCCGATGGGTGTCTACGAGCAGGACGCGCATCCGTGGATCGCCTGCCAGATGCAGCGGCTCGCGCGCCGGATCGACAAGGGACGGCCGACGCTGGGTGTCTGTTTCGGTGCGCAGATGATGGCGGCGGCGATGGGCGCGCGCGTCTATCGGGGGCCGGCGAAGGAAGTGGGGTTTCACCCGCTCGATCTTGTCGACGGAGCATCGCCGCTGCGCCACCTCGCCGGGGTGCCTGTGCTGCACTGGCACGGCGATACCTTCGACCTGCCGAACGATGTCGAATTGCTGGCATCCACCGCTACCTATCGCCATCAGGCCTTTCGCCGCGGAGGCAATATCCTTGCCCTGCAATTTCACGGCGAAATGGGGCTCGACCCGCGCTTCGACGAATGGCTGCGCCAATGGCCCGACGCGCTCGCCGAAACGGGCGGAAGCGTCGAAGGCATGCGCGCTCTGCACCGCCGTCTTGGCGCGTCGGCCGTTGCCGCGGGGCGCGCGATGATCGCCGAATGGCTCGCCGGTCTTTCCTGATCCGCAGCTTTTCTTTCATCCCGGCAACGAAGCACCCGCTTGCCTCTCCAGGAACCCCGTGCGAGGGGCGCGCTGCGGGAGGCGAGAGGAGACGAAGGCAATGCAGTTCGACGTGGTGATCGTGGGCGCGGGGCATGGCGGTGCGCAGGTGGCGGTGATGCTGCGCACGCAGAAGTTCGAAGGCACAATCGCGATCGTCGGCGAAGAGCCCGAACTTCCCTATGAACGCCCGCCGCTGTCGAAGGAATATTTCGCCGGCGAGAAGGAATTCGAACGCATCCAGCTCCGCCCCGCCAGATATTGGGACGAGCGCGAGGTGACGATGCTGCTCGGCAAGCGCGTCGTTTCGGTGGACCCGGCGGCGCATAGCGTAACCACCGACAGCGGCGAGACGATCGGCTATGGCAAGCTGGTATGGGCGACCGGCGGACATCCCCGGATGTTGCCGATCCCCGGCGGCGATCTGCCCGGCGTGCAGGGTGTGCGCACGCGCGCCGATGCCGACGCGATGAAAGCCGCGTCCGAAACCGCGAAGCAGATCGTGGTGATCGGCGGAGGCTATATCGGGCTTGAGGCGGCCGCGGTGCTCAACAAGGCGGGCAAGAAGGTCGTGCTGCTCGAGGCGCTCGACCGGGTGCTCGCGCGCGTTGCCGGCGAGGAGCTTTCGCGCTTCTATGAAAAGGAGCATCGCGACCATGGCGTCGATCTCCGGCTCGGCGTGTGCGTCGACGCGATCGAGGGAGCGGACCATGCCACCGGCGTGCGCCTGTCCGACGGCGAAGTCATCCCCGCCGACCTCGTCATCGTCGGGATCGGCATCGTGCCCGCGATCGAACCGCTGGTCGCCGCTGGCGCCGATTGCGCCAACGGCGTGCGCGTCGACCGCCTCTGCAAGACGAGCCTGCCCGACATCTATGCGATCGGCGACTGCGCGGCGCATGTGAACGATTTTGCCGAAGGCGCCGAGATCCGGCTCGAATCGGTGCAGAATGCCAATGATCAGGCGAACGTCGTGGCGAAGGGCATCGTCGGCGACGAGGCGCCCTATCATGCGATCCCGTGGTTTTGGTCTAACCAGTACGACCTAAAGCTCCAGACTGCGGGGCTTTCGACCGGGCACGATCAGGCGGTGCTGCGCGGCGACCCCGCGACGCGCAGCTTTTCGGTCGTCTACCTCAAGGCGGGCCGCGTGATCGCGCTCGACTGCGTCAATGCGACCAAGGACTATGTCCAGGGCCGCATGATCGTCACGGCGGGTCTCGTCGCGGCGGCGGAGCAGCTCGCGGACATCGAAACTCCGCTCAAGGTGCTGCTCCCCGCCTGAGACCTACCAGCGGATCGTCATGCCGACCGTACCGCCATAGCGCCGGCTGCGCGGCCCGTCGGCGTCGAACGCATAGTCGCCCTTCACATGCACCGCGACGCTCTCGCCGAAGCGCGCGATCAGCCCGGCGCCGACCTCGGCCTCGGTCCGGCCGAGATCGGTGCGGATCGGGTCGGTGCCGAAACGCGTCGACTGATCGCCCGAGAAACCGTGCCACAGGCTGGCGTGGAGATAGGGCTGGAAACTGCCATATTCGCCCTGCAGCCGTAGCCCCGCGCGTCCGTTGAGCACGTCGCCGGTGGCGAAATCGATCGTCGAAAAAGCGTCGGCGCGATCGTCGAGTCTGACCTGTTGCCACAGGATCTGCGCCTGCGGCTCGAGCGTCCAGCGGCTCGACAGGGCGAGCGGATAGCCCGCCTCGAGCGAGGCGGTCCAGCCGCTGCCGTCGACGTCGATCGCCTCGCCCGAACTGGCTGCGGTCTCGCCGTCGAACCAGCTGTGCATGACGACGGCATCGACATACCAGCCGCTTGTCCCGACGATCGTCACATAGCCGGCAAGGCTCGATGCCTTGATGTCGATCTGGCCGACGGTCAGATCGTTCCAGCCGAGCGCGCCGCCACGGACGGTGCCGTCGGTCGACGAGCGCCCGACAAAAGCGCCGAGGCGGATGTTCGTCCCGCCTTCCTCGCCCCAGCCGGCAAAGTCCTGGCCGATCTGGAAGCCGGTCAGGTCGCCGTCGAGCGAGGGTGCGACGTCGCCGTCCCACTTGATCTCGCTGTTCTCGGCAAAGACGCGGCCCCATGTCGCGGGGAGCACGCCGCCGCCGCGCAGCAGCGCCTGCTCGCCGCGGCGCTCGTGGAAAGTGCCGAGCGTCGCGCTGGCAAGGTGATGCGCGACGGGTACCGACGCGACGAAGGCAGCGACCTCGGGGCGATAGAGCGGCACGACCTCGTTGGCTTCGGCCACCACCGGTGTCGCGCCGGGCGTCGGCGGTTCGGGCGCGACCTCGGGTTCGGAGGGAGGCAGCGGCGCGGGCTCCGCCGGCGGCTCGGGCGGCGGCGGCGGCGCTTCCGGTTCGGGCGCCGGCGGCGGTTCGGGGGTCGGCGCCGGGGGCGGATCGGTCACGGTCACTGGCGGCGCAGGATCGACCGGATCGGGATCGACCGGTGTCGGCTCGGGCGGCGGCGGCGGCGGATCGGGCACTGGCGTGGGCGGCGGGGCCGGCGGTTCGGGCGGCGCCGGCTCGGGCGCCGGCGCGGGCGGCGGCGGGGTCAGCACCGGCGGCGCAGGCGCCGGTTCGGGCGGCGGCGGCGTTTCAGGCAGCGGCGCGGGCGGCGGCGGAGGCGGCAGCGTCGATCGCAGATACCAGTTCTGCCCCGTTCCGGCGGTCGTGCCGCCGCGGAAGAGGAAATATTCATAGGCGCCCACCGCGACACGGCGGTTGAGCGCAAAGGCACCGCTTGCGGTCGTCGCGCCGTTGATCGCCTCGACGACGAGAATCCCGTTTTGCGCGGTGACCGCGCCCGTGCCGCCGGCATTGAGCACGGTGACGCCCGTCGCTCCCGACGCGCTGCCGCCGTCGATCACCAGCTTGTCGGAGGCCGAGGCGTCGTTGCCGAGCACGGTGTCGATGAGCAGCAGGCCGTCATTGCCGATATAGTCGCCGCGCACGGTGAAGCTGTCGCCCGGCATGTTGCCGCCGTTGGTCAGGTCGATTCGCCCTGCGTTGACCAGCGTCGCGTGCTGACCGGCCGTAAAGGCTGCGATGCCGCCGTCGAGGCCGCCGCCGAAGATGGTGCTCGACGCGTCAAGTTCGAAACGCCCGGAGCCGGTTCCGGCGTCGCCGAGGGTCAGAAAGCCGTCGAAGGTCAACTCGCTGTCGTCGGTCGCCCGGATATTTTCCCAGCCGTCGAATCGCGCGATACCGGCAGTCGTTACATTGTCGAAGACGAGCGTGTCGTTACCTTCGCCGCCGGTGATCCGCGGCGACCGCCCCAGATGCGCGGCGGTCAGGTCGATGAGCTGTGCGCTGTCGTTGTCGCCGCCGAGATCGACCGTCCCGTGCACCACGCCGCCGCCATCCCAGACGAAGCTGTCGGTGCCGACGCTGAGCAGCACGTCGCCGCCGACCGACCCGCCGGTGATCGTCACGCTGTCGGTACCGCCCGATACGCTGATGTTGCCGCCGATGGTGCCCCCCGACAGGATGATCGTGTCGTTGCCGAAGCCGGCGACAAGATTGCGGTCGATGGTGCCGCCCGACATGTCGAACAGATTGTCGGCGAGTTTCATGTTGACGCGTCCGATGCGCCCGCCGGTCATCCGCGCGGTGTCGCCGTCGTCGAATGCATCGACGATGCGGCCGCCGGTCATCAGGAACGTGTCCATCGACCCGCCCTGATTCAGCGTGTTGATCTCACCGCCGGTCATCACGAAATCGTCGATGCCTTCGCCTTGCTGCACCTGCCCGCTAACGGTCCCGGCGCTGATCTCGAACCGGTCGTCGCCATTGCCCTGGTCGACCGCGCCGTTGATCCGGCCCGAGTTCATGATGACGATGTCGGTCCCGTTTCCGAAAAGGACATTGCCGGCGACGGTCCCGGTTCCGCCTGTCGGGAGGGTGAGCCGGTTGTTGCCATCGGGATCATTGAGTCCGGCGGGCGAGGTGCCGCTGCTGCAGACGTGCGCGTCGTCGCCGGCCGTCGGCGTGAAAACGCATTGGGCAAGGGCAGGCGCGGTCGGGCCCAGCGCGATGACGATGGCGGTCGAGACGAGAAGATATTTCCCGCGGTGGGGAAGGGCGGTTGCGTCCGGGACTGCGCGCACGGGCATGGGACTTCACTTCCTTTCGGATCAGCGAGCCCCCCTGTTCGGCCAGACTATAAAGCGAGTATTGCCAAATCCCTAAGCGTCCAAAGTGGTTTGTGGTTCATCGCCCAGGGCGCGCTTCAGCGTCGCCTTGATATTGCGCAGCAGGCGGCGCAGCGCGACGATGACAATGATGGCGGCGACCGCGAGCAGAATCGCAATGACGATGGCCAGCGGTGGATAGGCGATGGCGAGTGCGAGCAACCCCCCGGTCGCGAGGTCCTCGCCTGTGGAGACCGCGGCGTTGCTGAACGGCTCGGGGCTGACATTGACGACCGCACGCGTCGTCGCCTTGGCGCCGTGACTGAGCAGTGCGCCGCCGCCGCCGAGCAGGAAGGCGATGACCTGCCACGCAGGATCCGACGAATCGACGAGCGCGAGCGCGAGCAGTGCGCCGCCGAGCGGACGTATGATGCTGTGGACCGTATCCCAGACCGAATCGACCCAGGCGATCTTGTCTGCAAGGAATTCGGCGAGCGTCCCGACCGCCGCAACGCCGAGTACCCACGGGTTGGCGAGCACCTGCAATGCGGCAAGGTGTTCGGGGAGCGGAAGCCAGCCGAAGTGCATCGCGACGCCGGTTGCCAATATGGTCAGGTAGAGCCGCCAGCCGGCAAGGAGGCTGAGACTGCCGGCGACGCCCAGAATTTCGACGATTCCCAATGTCCTGCTCCCCTTTTGCAATCCTTTGGTGCCGCCATCTTGCACCTGCCGGGGCGCCCCCGCAATGCCGAGATGACAAGGCGGCGCTGCGGGGGTATCGCTCGGTCATGACCGATATGCCGCTGACCTCGCCGCCCGAAGCCCTGCCCGATGGTGCCATCCCCGCCGCGACGCTGGTCATCATGCGCCCGTCGGATGGTGGCCGCCCCGACGAGATACTGATGGTCAAACGATCGGAAAAGATGGCCTTTGCGGCCGGTGCTGTCGTATTTCCCGGTGGCCGCGTCGATCCCGACGACTATCGCGTGGCGCGCCATTACGGGTTCGGCATCGACGAGGCCGATGGCGCCGCGCGGGTGGCGGCGCTGCGCGAGACGCTCGAGGAAACCGGGCTTGCGGTTGGGTGGCCGGGGCTGGCCGAACGGGATGTTCCCGAGGTGCGGCAGGCATTGCTCGCCGGGACGCTGCTTTCCGACATATTGGCGGCGCGCGGCGACCGGATTGCACTCGAATCCTTTGTTCCTTTCGCGCGTTGGTGCCCGAATTTCAAGGAAGCGCGAACCTTCGATACGCGTTTCTATGCCGTTGCCGCGCCCCCGCACGGGCATGAGCTGACGGTCGAAGAAGCCGAGCACAGCCATATTTTCTGGTCCAGCGCGGCGGAGACGCTCGCGATGGCTGACCGCGGCGAGGTGTCGGTGATCTTTCCGACCCGCCGCAATCTCGAGCGCTTGGCCCAGTCTGCCGATTTTGCCGGATTTTCAGCGCATTCCGGCCGGTTTCCGGTCGAGCTGATCACGCCTTGGATCGAGGATCGCGACGGGCAAAGCTTTCTGTGCATTCCCGGACATCTCGGATATCCGGTCACAAGCGAATCTTTCGATCGCGTCCGACGGGGATAAAATGCGCGCGCCTTGCAACTAGTTTTTCCCCTATTTATTATTTACTAACATTTGACGGGCTAGGGCAAAACGTCGTTGCAATTGCTGAATGCCGTGCCTAAGAAGGCGCTGCAGAAGCAGACCGGGGGGAAATCTCCGGTGTGATTCGACAAGAGTAATCCAGTGGACGGAGAATAAGATGAACCTGCTTAAGAAGGCTGCGATCTCTCTCGCAGCGACCTCGATGATTGCGGCGCCGGTTGCCGCGTCGGCTGCTCCCGCAGCCAGCGCAGTCTCGGCTGTTGACGGCCAGAGCGAACTCGAAGGCAGCACGAGCTGGATCATCGCTGTGCTCGCTCTCGTTGCTGTCGTCGGCGGCATCATCATCGCGTCGGACAACGACGACGATTCGCCGACCAGCCCGTAATATCGGCTGATCGATACCAATACCAAAGGGCTCCGAGCTTCGCTCGGGGCCCTTTGTGCATTTGGCGCTCGGGATTCATGCGGAGCCGGATGGCGCTCTGCAGCGAGGTCGGGACCCCGGAACCCTAAAGCGTGACGTTCCGGATTTCGCGTGACCGCGCCAGCGGAATTGCCTGGCGCGCCCGATCGACGGCGTCCGCGGAGATCGGGGCGATGGTCAGCGCATAGTCCTTTTCGCCGATATCGCCGTTCAGGCGGGCGTCGGCGAGAATCGTTCCCCACGGATCGACTGCGACGCTGTGGCCATATGTCTGTCGTCCGTCGGCATGCGTTCCGCCTTGCGCTGCCGCTATGACATGGCATCCTGTTTCGATCGCGCGCGCGCGCATCAGCACGTGCCAGTGCGCCTCGCCCGTCGATACGGTAAATGCCGCCGGGATTGCGATCACCGTCGCTCCCCGATCGACCAGCGCGCGATAAAGTTCGGGAAAGCGCAGGTCGTAACAGACACTGAGCCCGAGTCGTCCCAGTGGCGTATCGACGACGGCTATGGCATCTCCGCCGGCGTAAGCCGCCGATTCCTGCCAGTTTTCGCCCGAAGGCAGCGTGACGTCGAACATGTGTATCTTGTCGTAGCGGGCGCAGACGCTCCCGTCGGCCGCGATCACATGGCTGCGGTTCACTCGCTGCGCACCATCGTCGGCGAGCAGCGGCATCGACCCCGAATGGAGCCACAGGCCGTGCCGCCGTGCCATTTCCTGCAAGGCGGCGGGCCAGGGGCTGTCGGCTTCCCGCGCGATATGCGCGGCGGAACGCTTGCGGTCGCGGTCGAGCAGCAGCGACATTTCGGGAAGGAAGGCCATGACGGCGCCATGGGCTGCGGCTTCGGCCATCGCGCGGTCGATCGTCCGGAGATTGCCGGCGGGATCGATCCCGCTCGTCATCTGGATCAGCGCGGCGAGCGGCGCGGCAGGGGACTGGCTATCCATGACCTCTGGCTAGGCCGGCAAGGGCGCGAGAACAAGCGCGACAGTTCAGTGGCCAGCAAGGTTCGAACGCGATAAGATGGCTCAATGTCTTATTCTCCCGTGCGCCAGCCGCTTCGTTTTTCCCGTTCGATCCTCCTCGCAGGCGCCGCCGCGCTGCTCCTTGCGCCACTTGCGGCCGGTGCGCAGAGCGCCCCCTCGACCGCAACGGCCCAGAGTCAGGCAAAGAACAGCGACTGGCTCTATGTCGGAAGCGATATTCCGCGCGACGCCGCGTGGCAGTTCGGCGTGCTCCCCAACGGTGTGCGCTATGCAGTGCGTAACAACGGCGTTCCCCCCGGGCAGGTCTCGATCCGCGTGCGCATGGACGTCGGCTCCATGTTCGAAACCGAAGAAGAGCGAGGCTATGCGCATCTGCTCGAACATCTGACCTTTCGCGGATCGGAGCATATCCCCGACGGCGAGGCGAAGCGTATCTGGCAGCGGTTCGGCGTGACCTTCGGCAGCGATTCGAACGCGCAGACGACGCCCACCCAGACCGTATATCAGCTCGATCTGCCGAGCGTCACGCCGGCGAACCTCGACGAAAGCATGAAATTGCTCGCCGGCATGGTCCGCGAGCCGCGGATATCCGAACTCGCGGTCGCCGCCGAGCGCGGCGTCGTGATGTCGGAACTGCGCGAATCCGACGGTCCGCAAAAACGCATTGCCGATGCGACCAATGCGCATCTGTTCGCCGGCCAGCTGCTTGGCGATCGCTCGCCGATCGGCACCACCGCCTCGCTGGGCAAGGCGAGCGCGACGTCGGTGGCTGCCTTTCACAATCGCTGGTATCGTCCGGAGCGCGCGGTCGTGGTCATCGTCGGCGACGCGGATCCCGCGGTGCTCGCGGGGCTGGTCGCGAAATATTATGGCGACTGGAAGGCCGACGGACCGAACCCTGCCGATCCCGATTTCGGCAAACCCGACCCGAAGGGACCGGCCGCGCGCGAGATCGTCGAAGCGAACCAGCCGCTCGCGCTGACGCTGGCGATGGTGCGTCCGTGGAAAAAGCGTATCGACACGGTCGAGAATACGCGGCGCCTCTACCTCGAATTCATCGCGCAGGCGCTCGTCAATCGTCGGCTCGAAAATCGCGCGCGCAGCGGCGGCAGCTATCTCGTCGCGACCGTCGAGCAGCAATATGTCAGCCGCAGCGCCGACGTGACGATGGCGTCGATCGTGCCGCTCAGCGACTGGAAGGCGGCGCTCGCCGACGTGCGCGGCGTGATTGCTGATGCCGTGAAGAACCCGCCGTCGCAGGCCGATATCGACCGCGAAGCGAACGAGATCCAGGCGTTCCTGCTGAAGGAACTCGAAAACGCGCGCAACGAACCCGGCGCGCGGCTGGCCGACGACATGGTGCGCGCGGTCGACATCAACGAAACCGTGACGAGCCCGCAGGGGCAGGTCGACATGTTCAAGGCGATCCGCGCCTCTGCCACCCCGAAAGTGATGCTCGAGATCAGCAAGGCGATCTTTGCCGCACCGGTCACGCGCGTGGTGCTGACGACGCCGACCGCGGCGGGCGGCGATGCCGCGGTGCTCGCCGCGCTGAAGGCGCCGGTGACGGCGCGCGACGACCGGCTGACCGCGGTCAAGGCCGATTTCAAACAGCTTCCAGGTTTCGGTCCGCCGGGCGCGATCACCTCGACCAGCCCGATCCTCGGGCTGCGCGCCGAACGGCTCGAGTTCGCCAATGGCGTGACCGCGCTGATATCGAACAACAAGGTCGAACCGGGCAAGGTCCGCGTCAACGTCCGCTTCGGCACCGGCAACCGCAGCGTCGCCGCCGATGCGCCCAATCTGCTGTGGACCGGCGATTATGCGCTGGTCGCCAGCGGTATCGGCCCGTGGGGCCAGAACGAGATCGACCAGCTGACCAACGGCCGGCAGATCCAGATGAATTTCGCGATCGACGACGATGCGTTCGAGCTGTCGGCCGAAAGCCGGCCCGCCGACCTCGCCGACCAGATGCGGCTGATGGCGGCAAAGCTCGCGCAGCCGCGCTGGGATACCGCGCCGGTCGACCGGCTGCGCATCGGCTATCTCACCGGATACGACCTCAACGACGCGACGCCCAACGCGGTGCTCGACCGCAACCTGCGCGGTTGGCTGACCAACAATGACGCGCGCTGGGCGGCGCCCGACAAGGCGCAGATCGATGCGCTGACGCCGGCGGCTTTCCGCGCCTTCTGGGAGCCGCGGCTCGCGAGCGGGCCGATCGAGGTGCAGATTTTCGGCGACCTCGAAACGGTCGACTACAAGAAGATTCTCGCGGAGACGCTCGGCGCCTTGCCGTCGCGCCAGACCCTCGCGCCGCCGAACGGCCAGCGCGTCGATTTCGCGAAGCATGTCACCGCTCCCGAAATCGCTTATCATCGCGGCGAACAGGGCCAGGCCGCGGCTATGACCGCGTGGCCGACCGGCGGTGGCCTTGCCAGTCCGCGCGATGCGCGCGGGCTCGAGGTCCTCGCGGCAATCTTCAACGACCGGCTGTTCGACCGGCTGCGCGCCGAACAGGGCGCAAGCTACGGCCCCGTCGTCGACAGCCACTGGCCGACGGGCTTCGACAGCGGCGGCTATCTGCTCGTCGGCAGCCTGCTCGCGCCGAAGGACCTCGATCGTTTCTATGGCATCGCAAGGGATATCGCGGCCGACCTCGTCGCAAAGCCCGTCACCGCGGACGAGCTGGCGCGCAACGCCGGGCCGATCCGCGAACAGGTCGCGCGTGCCTCGACGGGCAATGTCTACTGGATGTTCCTGCTCGAAGGCGCGACCCGCGACCCGCGCGTCGCTGCCGCTGCGCTGTCGATCCAGGACGATATTTCGGCAGTCACCGCTGCCGACGTCCAGCGGCTCGCCCGGCAATATCTGACGCCCGATCGCCAATGGTCGCTGGCGATCCTGCCCAAGGGCATGACGCTCGCCGATGCTTCGGCGCTGGGCGCGGCGCCTGCACCCGCGGCGGGGGGACGCTAAACCGTTTCGTTGCCGGCAGGCGGACGCCGCGTCCGCCTGATCCGCGGTTCGTGTTCGAGCTTGCCCTTGGTCATGATGTCGTGACGCATTTTCGCGCGCACGTCGTGGATCGACGCGATCACGGGCCCCATGGCGACGCCAAGGTCGATCAGCACTGCCTCAGCGAGCTGCAGCGAGCTTTCGAGCGTTTCGGGCACCGCGTCGCTCGCGCCCGCCTGATAGAGCGCGCCGGCATGGTCGGCGTCGCGCGCGCGGCTGATAATCGGAAGGTCGGGATATTTCTGGCGGAGCTGGCGCGTCATGCGTAGCTGCTGCACCGGATCGTCCATCGTGAGCACGATCGCCTTCGCATGCTCGATGCCCAGCTTGTCGAGGCTGCCCGGCCGCGCGACGTCGGCGAAGCGCACGACGAAACCGTCGCGCCGCGCCGCGGCGACCGTGTCGATATCGGCGTCGACTGCGATGTAGGGGCGGCCGTGTTCGCGCAGCAGCTCGGCGACGGTATGGCCGACGCGCCCGAAGCCGACGATGACGGTGCGCCCTTCGGGCGTGTCCTCATCCTGCGCGTCGCCGGTGCGCATCTCGATCCGCCGCGCGATATCGTGACCGATCCGGGCGAGAAGGGGCGTGATCGTGAGGCCGATCGCGGTGACGAGTTGCCAGAATTCGGCAGTATCGCGGCTGATGAGCTGCGCCTGGAGCGCGGTCGTCAGGACGATCAGCGTGGTCTCGGACGGGCTTGCCATCAACAGCCCGACCTCGGCGGCGGTTCCGCGGCGCACCGCGCCGGAGAAGCGAAGCAGGGCGGCGGTGACGAACGCCTTGACGAGCACGACGCCGACGACTGCGGCGACGAGCTGCGGCCACTGGCCCGCGATCGTCTTGAGGTTGAGGCCCATGCCGACGCTGATCAGGAACACCCCGAGCGCGAGCCCCTTGAATGGCGCGGTGATCGCCTCGACCTCGCCATGATATTCGGTCTCGGCGATCATCAGGCCGGCGAGCAGCGCGCCGACGATAGGGGAGAGGCCGACGGCCGCAGTGGCTAGCGCGGCGACGATGACGACGAGCAGGCTTGCTGCGAGGAACAGTTCGGGGTCCTTGGCGCGTGCGGCCTGCGCAAAGATGCGCGGGAGCAGGAACCAGCCGCCGATCGCGAGCGCCGCGACGACGAGCGCGCCCTGCCACAGCGTCGTCAGCAGCAGTTCGGCACTGTCGCCCGATGCGGCCGGCGACAATGCTGCGAGCACGAAGATGATCGGAACCAGCGCCAGATCCTCGAAGAGCAGCATCGAGAAGGAGGCGCGGCCGACCGCCGTCTTGGTCCCCGCGATCGGCAAGACGAGCGCGGTCGAGGACAGGGCGAGTGCAATGCCGAGACCATAGGCGGCGGCGGTCGAAAGATTGCCGAGCAGCAGCAGGGCCGTGCCGAGGATTGCGCCCGCGATGAAGAGTTCGGCGGCGCCGATCCCGAACACGAGTTTCCGGAGCTGCCACAGCCGGCGGAAGGACAGTTCGAGCCCGATCGAGAAGAGAAGGAGGATGATCCCGAACTCGCCGAACAGCGCGATATCCTCGGTCGAGGCGATGGTGACATGTTTCAGCCACGGGTAATCGGCCGCGAGCGCGCCGAGCCCCGACGGGCCGACGAGCAGCCCGACGAGGATGAAGCCGATCACCGGCGATATTCTGAAGCGCGCGAAGGCGGGAATGACGATGCCCGCGGCGCCGAGGACCACCAGCGCGTTGCCGATGGCGGAGGTTTCTGTTTCGGATACCATAAGGGCCGACCTTATGCAGGCCGGCCCCGATTGGCTAGATAGCTAACTCAAGCTTTCCGGTTGTTTTCAGCTACCCATCTTCTTGTCGAGATTTTCGACAATCGCCTCGAAGAAGCCTTCGGTGGTCAGCCAGTTCTGGTCGGGGCCGATGAGGAGTGCGAGGTCCTTGGTCATCTTGCCGCTTTCGACCGTCGCGACGCAGACCTTTTCGAGGTCGTCGGCGAACTTCACCAGCGCGGCATTGTCGTCGAGCTTGCCGCGGTGCTTGAGGCCGCCGGTCCACGCGAAGATCGACGCGATCGGATTGGTCGAGGTCGCCTTGCCCTGCTGGTGCATGCGATAGTGGCGCGTGACGGTGCCGTGCGCGGCTTCGGATTCGACCGTCTGGCCGTCGGGGGTCATCAGCACGCTGGTCATCAGGCCGAGCGAACCGAAGCCCTGCGCGACGGTGTCCGACTGGACGTCGCCGTCGTAATTCTTGCAGGCCCAGACGAACTTGCCGCTCCATTTGAGCGCCGAGGCGACCATGTCGTCGATCAGGCGGTGCTCGTAGACGATGCCGAGTTCGTCGAACTGCGGCTTGAATTCGTCGATGAACACTTCCTCGAAGATGTCCTTGAAGCGACCGTCATAGGCCTTGAGGATCGTGTTCTTGGTCGACAGGTAGACCGGCCACTGGCGCGCAAGGCCGTAGTTCAGGCTGGCGCGCGCGAAGTCGCGGATCGAATCGTCGAGGTTGTACATGCCCATCGCGACACCCGACGACGGGAACTGGAACACTTCCTCGTCGATCAGCGTGCCGTCCTCGCCTTCGAACACGAGGCGCAGCTTGCCGGGGCCGGGGACGCGGAAATCGGTCGCCTTGTACTGGTCGCCGAACGCGTGGCGGCCGACGACGATCGGGTCGGTCCAGCCGGGGACGAGGCGCGGGACGTTCTTCATCACGATCGGTTCGCGGAAGACGACGCCGCCCAGGATGTTGCGGATCGTGCCGTTCGGCGATTTCCACATCTTCTTGAGGCCGAATTCCTCGACGCGCGCTTCGTCGGGGGTGATCGTCGCGCACTTCACGCCGACGCCATATTTCTTGATCGCGTTCGCGGCTTCGACGGTGATCTTGTCGTCGGTGCGGTCGCGCTCCTCGATGCCGAGGTCGTAATAATGAAGGTCGACGTCGAGATAGGGAAGGATCAGCCGTTCGCGGATCCACTGCCAGATGATCCGGGTCATTTCGTCGCCGTCGAGTTCGACGACCGGGTTGGCTACCTTGATCTTGCCCATGCTTTCAGCCTTTTTCCTTGGGGAGTCGGAGTTGCACGGGGCCTTAGGCAAAGCGGGGCGATTGATCAACCGCCCCGTCGCAACCGGTATCGCGCGGGGGCGGCAACAAAGGCCGCGCCTTATCCATTGTCAGTATAGAAGCCGCACCCTAGAAGACTGGACATGTCCAACATCATCTCTTCGAACCGGCCCGGCGGCGGCATCAAATGGCACTGGCCCTCGGTCCATCCCGAAGGGCGCAAGTTCCTGTTAATCGCTGGAATCGTGACGCTCTGCTTCTGGCTGCTCGGCTGGGAAATCCTCGGCTGGCTGATGCTCGGCGTGACGGTCTGGGTCGGCGCCTTCTTCCGCGATCCGGTGCGTGTCACGCCCGCGAGCAGCGACCTGATCATTGCGCCGGCCGACGGACTGATTACGCAGATCGCCGAAGTGCCCCCGCCGCCCGAAATCTCCGGCGTCGACGGACTCGGAGCCGCACCGATGCTGCGCGTATCGATTTTCATGAGCGTCTTCGACGTCCATATCAATCGCACGCCCGTGGCCGGAACGCTGCGCAAGCTCGTCTACATTCCCGGAAAGTTCGTAAATGCCGATCTCGACAAGGCGAGCGAGGAGAATGAACGCCAGCATTTCGTCGTCGAGCGCGCCGACGGCGTGCGCATCGGTTTTACCCAGATCGCGGGCCTTGTCGCGCGGCGCATCATGCCCTTCGTGACGATGGGCAACGAACTGGGCACCGGCCAGCGCGTTGGCCTGATCCGTTTCGGCAGCCGCGTCGACGTCTACCTGCCCGCGGGGACGACACCGCAGGTGCTGCTCGGCCAGCGGACACTGGCGGGCGAGACGGTGATCGCGCGGATCGGCACCGCCGAAACGATCGAAGGCATCGGGCAGTAGGATGGCGGACGATGAGCCGGTCGCGGCTGACGCCGCCGGCCGCCGCATCGGCGGCATCAGCCTGCGCGCCTTTGCGCCGAACGCGATCACCGCGCTGGCGCTCTGCTTCGGCCTGACCGGGGTCCGCTTCGCGATCGGCGAGGAATGGGAAAAGGCGCTCGCCGCGATCATCTTCGCCGGCGTGCTCGACGGGATGGACGGGCGGATCGCCCGGCTGCTCCGCGCGCAGAGCAAGTTCGGCGCCGAGCTCGATTCGCTGTCGGACGTGATCGCCTTCGGCGTCGCGCCCGCGATGATCCTCTTCCTCTGGTCGCTGCAATATGCGCCGAAGTTCGGCTGGACCGCGGCGCTCGCGCTCGCGGTGTGCTGCGCCCTCCGCCTTGCCCGCTTCAATTCGCGCATGGATGCCGAGGTGCAGCCGCACAAGTCGGCGGGTTTCAACACCGGCATTCCGGCGCCAGCGGGAGCCGGCATGTCGTTTGTGCCCGTCTATCTGTGGCTGACGACGGGCAACGACCTGTTTCGCGAATGGTATGTCGTGATGCCGTGGGCGCTCGGCATCGCGATGCTGATGATCTCGGCAATCCCGACCTACAGCTGGGCGTCGATCCGTCTGCGCCGTTCGTGGCGCCTGTTCGCCCTCGCGGGGGTCGGTCTTCTCGGCGCCGCGCTCGTGACCGCGCCCTGGCCGACCCTGCTTGCGGTCTGCGCACTCTATGCCGCGACGCTGCCTTTCGGCATGGCAAGCTATGCGAAGGTCAGGCGGCGCGGCTGAGCGCCGGCTGCATGCGGACGGCCGCGCGGACAGGGCGGGCCGCATCGCGGCGCGCCGGCGAGCGGCGTAGCGTCACCTTCTGCGGCGCAGGGCCCGGCTGCGGAGCGGTTTCGACCGGGAAGGCGCCTTCGCCGAGCAGCGCCGAGAGAATCGCATTCTCGTTATTCCTGAGCATGGCGAGGATCACCGTGACGCCGATGCCGGCGGCGAAGACAAAGAGGAGAGCAGCTGCGACCTGAACCATGATCTTGTCCTTCCGGCTTTCTTGTGCGAAACCTTTGGTTAATCGGCGACGGTTTCCATGGACTTTTTGTTCCATGTTCCCGTTTTGTTCTCAAGTTGTTTGCGACGAACGGAGTCACTTTGTCGTCGAGCCGAGTCCGGGCGCGCGCTTTCGCTGACCGCGAAAAGGTGTGCACACCCCTTGCTTTTGGCGGCCAAGGCGGCTAACGGGCCGCCCATTCCACATGGAAGGCGCACATACCGGTGCCGGGATCATCCCATTGCGGGTGCCTCGGTTCTTGCCTTCCAGAGGACTAACCGGAAGGAGAAAGACTATGGCGGCACCTGTCGTCACGATGCAGAATCTTATCGAAGCTGGCGCCCACTTCGGCCACCAGACCCACCGTTGGAACCCGCGCATGAAGCCGTACATTTTCGGCGCGCGCAACGGCATCCACATTCTCGACCTGTCGCAGACCGTGCCGCTCTTTGCGCGCGCGCTCGACTTCATCGCCTCGACCTCGGCCGCCGGCGGCAAGGTGCTCTTCGTCGGCACGAAGCGCCAGGCGCAAGGTGCAATCGCCGATGCGGCCCGCGCTTCGGGCCAGCACTTCGTCAACCACCGCTGGCTGGGCGGCATGCTCACCAACTGGAAGACGATCTCGGGTTCGATCAAGCGCCTCAAGACGCTCGAAGAGCAGCTTTCGGGCGACACCTCGGGTCTCACCAAGAAGGAAGTGCTCAACAAGACCCGCGAACGCGACAAGCTCGAGCTCAGCCTCGGCGGTATCCGCGACATGGGCGGCATTCCCGACGTGATGTTCGTGATCGACGCGAACAAGGAAGAGCTGGCGATCAAGGAAGCCAACGTCCTCGGCATCCCCGTCGTCGCGATCCTCGATTCGAACGTCTCGCCCGACGGCATCGCCTTCCCGGTTCCGGCGAACGATGACGCCGCGCGCGCCATCCGCCTCTACTGCGAAGCGGTTGCCCAGGCGGCGACCCGCGGCGGTCAGCAGGCCCGCGCCGATCGCGGCGAGGACCTCGGCGCGGCCGTCGAGCCCGTCGCCGAACCGGCGCTGGTCGAAGAAGCCGCCGCTCCGGTCACTGAAGACGAGCAGGTTCCGGCCGAAGCCGCCGCCGAAACCGAACGTCAGAGCGACGCCTGAGCGTCCTCTCGGATGACGGGGCGGTGCGGCAATGACGTCGCCCCGTCCCGGTCATCGTATTGACTTATCACGCCGCCATGCGCGCGGCGGACAGCAGGCCGAATGCGAGCCTGCCGCTTTTGGAAAGGAACACCCCATGGCTGAGATTACGGCCGCTCTCGTCAAGGAACTGCGCGACCGCACGGGCGCAGGCATGATGGATTGCAAGAAGGCGCTCGCCGAAAACAACGGCGACATCGAAGCGTCGATCGACTGGCTGCGCACCAAGGGCCTCGCCGCCGCCGCCAAGAAGGCCGGTCGCGTTGCCGCCGAAGGCCTCGTCGGCGTCGCCACCGACGGCACCCGCGGCGCGATGGTCGAAGTGAACAGCGAAACCGACTTCGTCGGCAAGAACGAACAGTTCCAGGAATTCGTCCGCGACGTGACGCAGGTCGCGCTCGCCGGCAATATCTCGGACATCGAGGCGCTCGCCGCTGCCGCCTATCCGAGCGGCGGCACCGTCGCCGAAAAGCTGACCGGCAACATCGCGACGATCGGTGAAAACCAGTCGCTGCGTCGTTCGACCATCGTTTCGGTGAATTCGGGCGTCGTCACGGGCTATGTCCACAACGCGGCCGCTCCCGGCATGGGCAAGATCGGCGTGCTCGTCGCGCTCGAATCGACTGCCGGTGCCGACGTTCTCGAACCGCTCGGCAAGCAGCTCGCGATGCACGTCGCCGCTGCGAACCCGCTGGCGCTGAACGGCGACGATCTCGATGCCGACCTCGTCGCGCGCGAACGCGCGATCGCCGAGGAAAAGGCCGCTCAGTCGGGCAAGCCCGCCGACATCGTTTCGAAGATGGTCGACGGTGCGATCGCGAAGTTCCGCAAGGAAAACGCGCTGCTGTCGCAGCTGTTCGTGATGGACGGCAAGACCCCGGTCGCCGAAGTCGTCGCCGCTGCCGGCAAGGAAGTCGGCGCAGGCGTGACGCTCACGGGCTTCGTCCGCTTCCAGCTCGGTGAAGGCATCGAGAAGGAAGAAAGCGATTTCGCGGCGGAAGTCGCGGCGGTCGCCGGCGTCTGATCAAGGAAGATCCGGATTGCTGCGTTCGTCGCGGTAGTCCGCTTGGCAATGGCGCGTGCCCGCTCTAGGGTGCGCGCCATTCGCTTATATCGAGTTTGCAAGAGGTTCCCCCATCATGGCTCTCCCCGGCATGAAACGCATCCTGCTGAAACTGTCGGGTGAGGCGCTGATGGGTTCCAGCCCGTTCGGTATCGACCCCGAAACCGTCGCGAGCATGGCCGCCGAGGTCAAGGAAGCCAAAGGTCGCGGGCTCGAAATCTGCCTTGTCATCGGTGGCGGCAACATCTTCCGCGGCATGGCCGGTGCGGCCAAGGGCATGGACCGCGCGCAGGCCGACTATATGGGCATGCTCGCGACCGTGATGAACGCACTCGCGATGCAGAATGCGCTCGAACAGCTCGGCGTCGAAACGCGCGTCCAGTCGGCGATCGAGATGGACAAGGTGTGCGAGCCGGTGATCCGCCGCCGCGCCGAGCGCCATATGGAAAAGGGCCGTGTGGTGATCTTCGCCGCCGGCGTCGGCGCGCCTTATTTCACCACCGACAGCGGCGCCGCGCTTCGCGCCGCCGAAATGAAATGCGACGCACTGCTCAAGGGCACGAGCGTCGACGGCGTCTATAACGCCGATCCCAAGAAGGATCCGAGCGCAGTGCGTTACGACACGCTGAGCTACGACCGCGTGCTTGCCGACAATCTGAAGGTGATGGACGCGAGCGCGGTCGCGCTCTGCCGCGACAATCATATTCCGATCGTCGTGTTCAACATCCGCGAGCCCGGCAATCTGGCGCGCGTGCTGGCGGGCGAGGGGGTTTCCACTGTCGTCGGCGATGCGGCCTGACCCAATCAAGAGAGGAAAGACGATGGCGAAATATGACAAAGCCGACCTCGAACGCCGCATGCACGGCGCGGTCGAATCGCTGAAGAGCGACCTCGCAGGCCTGCGCACCGGCCGCGCGCACACCGCGCTGCTCGATCCGGTGACGGTCGAGGTCTATGGCAGCCATATGCCGCTGAATCAGGTCGCCTCGGTCAGCGCGCCCGAACCGCGCATGCTGTCGGTCCAGGTGTGGGACAAGTCGAACGTCGGCCCCGTGGACAAGGCGATCCGCTCGGCAGGGCTCGGTCTCAACCCGATCGTCGACGGCCAGATGCTGCGCCTGCCGATCCCCGAAATGACACAGGAGCGCCGCAAGGAGCTGTCGAAGCTTGCGGGGCAGTACGCCGAAAAGGCGCGCGTCGCGGTGCGCAACGTCCGCCGTGACGGCATGGACAACCTGAAGGCCGACGAGAACAAGAAGGAAATCAGCGAGGACGATCGCAAGCGGTCGGAAACCGAGGTGCAGAAGCTGACCGACGCGACGATCGCCGAAATCGACGCCGCCGCGACCGCCAAGGAAAAGGAAATCCTGGGCTAGTGGATCGGTCGGTTCCCGGGATGCAATACATACCATGACGACACCTGCCGCCAGTCACGGCGCACGCCATGTCGCCATCATCATGGACGGCAACGGCCGCTGGGCGAAGAAGCGCCTGCTGCCCCGCGTCGCCGGCCACAAGGCCGGGGTCGAGGCGGTGCGCACGATCGTTCGCGCCGCGGGCGACCTCGGTATCGAGGCGATGACGCTCTACGCCTTCAGTTCCGAGAACTGGAAGCGGCCCGAGGAAGAAGTCAGCGACCTGATGGGGCTGATGAAGCGCTTCATCCTGTCCGACCTCGACGAATTCGCCGCGAACGATGTCAAGCTGAAGGTCATCGGCAACTGGCGCGCGCTCGCGCCCGATGTCGTGGCGCTGATCGACAACGCGCTCGAACGCACCGCGGGCAACAAGCGCACGACGCTGGCGGTCGCGCTCAACTATGGTGCGCAGGACGAATTGGTGCGCGCAGCGAACACGGCGGCCGCGACTGGCGAGATCACGGCCGAGGCGATCGAGGCGAACCTCGATACCGCGGACATGCCGCCGCTCGACCTGCTGATCCGTACCTCGGGCGAAGTGCGGCTGTCGAACTTCCTGCTATGGCAATCGGCTTATGCCGAGCTTTATTTCACCGACAAGCTGTGGCCCGATTTCAAGCCCGCCGACCTCAAGGCGGCGCTCGATCAATTTGCACGGCGCGATCGCCGCTACGGGGGGCTTTGAACATGGCGGCGGGCAAATCGGATCTTTGGGTGCGGATCGGATCGGCGATCATCCTGTTCGCGATTGCGGGTACGGCGCTGTGGTTCGGCGGCCTCGCTTTCGGCCTGCTGCTTCTCGTCGGCGGCGCGCTCGTGCTCGTCGAATGGTTTGCGCTTGTACGCGCGATGCCGCTCGGGAGCGGCGCAAAGCTTGCGTTCAACACCCTCGGCCCCATCCTGGTCCTCGGCGCGATGGCGGGGCTGTGGTTCATCCGCGAAAATCTGGGCATGACCGCGGCGCTGTGGGTCTTCGGCATGGTCTGGGCAACCGATATCGGTGCCTATTTCGCCGGCCGCGCCTTTGGCGGTGCACGCCTCGCGCCTAAAATCAGCCCGTCGAAGACCTGGTCGGGGCTGATCGGCGGCATGGTTGCGGCACTGATCGCCAGCGCGACGATCGGCGACCGCGCCGGCATCGCCGGGGTCCCGCTGTGGATCGGCCTCTTCATGGGCCTGCTCGCGCAGATGGGCGACCTTGGCGAAAGCTGGATGAAGCGCCGCGCGGGCGTGAAGGATTCGGGCAAGCTGATCCCCGGCCATGGCGGCCTGTTCGACCGTGTCGATGGCGTGCTGCCGGTAGCGCTGCTGCTTGGCGCGCTGGCCTTTGCGGGTCAGATTGCCGTGCGGGCGGCGGGCTGACATGGCCCGACGCCGCCTCTCGCTGTTCGGGGCCACGGGATCGGTCGGGCAATCGACCCTCGATCTCGTCCGCCGCGATGGCGAGGCATGGTGTGTGGCGGTGCTCACCGCCAACTGCGACGTCCGGGAACTGGCGAGGCTCGCGAAGGAATTCCGTCCCGATATTGCGGTTGTTGCCGATGAAAGCTGCCATGAGGCGCTGAAGGAAGCGCTCGCGGGTACGGGCATCGAAACCGCCGCCGGCGCCGCCGCGCTGGTCGAGGCGGCAAAGCGGCCCACCGATCTCGTGATGGCGGCGATCGTCGGTACGGCAGGGCTGGCCCCGACCATGGCGGCGCTCGAAGCCGGCCACGATGTCGCGCTCGCGAACAAGGAAGCGCTGGTGTCGGCGGGCGAACTGATGACGGCCGCTGCGCGCAAGTCCGGCGCGACGATCTTGCCTGTCGACAGCGAGCATAATGCGATCTTCCAGTGCCTCGCGGGCGGGCGCATCGACCAGGTGCGCCGGATCATCCTGACCGCGAGCGGCGGCCCGTTCCGTACGATGAGCGCCGCCGACATGGCAGTGGTTACTCCGGCGCAGGCGGTCGCGCATCCGAACTGGTCGATGGGCGCGAAAATCAGCGTCGATTCGGCGACGATGATGAACAAGGGTCTCGAACTGATCGAGGCACATCACCTGTTCCCCGTCGGGCTCGACCGGATCGAGATACTCGTCCATCCGCAGTCGGTGATCCACAGCCTCGTCGAATATGTCGACTGTTCGACGCTCGCGCAGCTCGGATCGCCCGACATGCGCATTCCGATCGCGAGCGCGCTCGCCTGGCCGCAGCGGATGGCGACACCGTGCGCGCCGCTCGACCTTGCGGCGATTTCGCGGCTCGATTTCGAGGCGCCCGACGAGGTGCGCTTCCCTGCGACCGCGCTCTGCCGTGCCGCAATTGCCGAGGGCGGTGCGCGCCCCGCGCAGCTCAACGCCGCGAACGAGGTGGCGGTCGCCGCCTTCCTCGCCGGACGCATCTCCTTCCCGGCGATCGTCGATACGGTGCGCCGCGTGATCGATGCCGAGGCGCTCGCGGTGCCTGCATCGCTTCAGGACATATTCAGCGTCGATGCCGCATCCCGCGCGGCTGCCCAACAATTTGTGGACCAATTAGAACATGCTTGAGACCCCGGGTTTCGCCTTCACGGTTCTCGCTTTCCTGCTTGTGCTCGGCCCGCTCGTGTTCGTGCACGAATATGGCCACTATATCGTCGGCCGCTGGTGCGGGGTGAAGGCCGATACTTTTTCGATCGGCTTCGGCCGCAAGATCGTCGGCTGGACCGACAAGCGCGGCACCGAATGGAAGATCGGCTGGCTGCCGCTCGGCGGCTACGTCCAGTTCGCGGGCGACCGCGATGCGGTCAGCCAGCCCGACGCAAGCTGGCATCAGCTGCCCGCCGAAGAACAATCGCATACTTTCCCCGCCCAGCCGGTATGGAAGCGCGCGCTGATTGTTCTCGCGGGGCCGCTGACCAACTTCCTGTTCGCGATCGCGATCTTCGCTGCGTTCAACATGGCATATGGCATCCCGAAGACACCGCCGGTGATCGGGCAGGTCGAGCCGCAAAGCCCAGCGCAGGAAGCGGGATTGCGGGTGGGTGACCGCATCGTCAGCATCGACGGGCGGTCGATGGACATTTTCAACGACATCCAGAGTGCGGTTGCATACAATCTCGGCAAACCGGCGGAACTCCGGATCGATCGCGGCGGCGAGCGCCTCGACATGACGTTGCGCCCGCGGCTGGTGTCGGAAAGCGACCCGTTCGGCAACAAGAGCGAGCGCGCGGTCATCGGCATCCGTTCGGGGCCGCCGGTCTATACTGCGGTCGGACCGCTTCCCGCCCTCGGCGCCAGCGCGGCGCAAACTTGGGACATCGTCCGCCTCACGGGCAATATTCTCGGGCAGTTTGTGACCGGCCAGCGCTCGATCAAGGATATGGGCGGACCGGTAAAGATCGCCAAGCAATCGGGCGAAATGGCAACACTCGGCATCGGCATGCTGATCTTCTTCGTCGCCTTCATTTCCATCAATCTGGGGTTCATCAACCTCTTGCCATTGCCGATGCTCGATGGCGGCCATCTACTCTTCTACGCCTATGAGGCGATCCGGCGACGTCCCGCACCGCCGCAGGCACAGGAATGGGCGTTCCGATTCGGCTTTGCGGCGATCGTGACCCTCATGCTGGTCGTGACTTTCAACGATTTGGGCTCAATTGGCGTGTGGGACAGGATCGCCCGCTTGATTGGTTAGCGAGTCTGGGGCAGGGAGTGGCGCGCAATCCTGCGGTCAGGCGGGTTTGTCGCTTTTGAGTTATTTTTTCGGGATGAACAGCGTGGCATCATACAAATATTTGGGCCGGACGCAGCTGTCGGTGGTTCTTCTGGCCGGCACGATGCTTGCGACGCCGGTGATGGCGCAGCAGGCTGCGCCGCCGCCCGTTCCTGCTCCGACGGTCCCCGCGCCGGCTCCCGAAGCGGCTCCTGCCGCGACGACGGTCCAGTCGATCACCATCGTCGGCAACCAGCGGCTCGAGGCGCAGACGATCCTGTCGTACCTGCGCCTGCGCGTCGGCCAGCAATATGACCGGTCGGTACTCGATCAGGCGCTGAAGGACCTTGCCGCGACCGAATTGTTCAAGGATTTCCAGATCACCGACAACGCCGGTGCGCTGACGATCCAGGTCACCGAGAATCCGGTGATCAACCGCGTCATCCTCGAAGGCAACAAGCGCCTCAAGGAAGACAAGATCCGTCCCGAGATCAAGCTCGCGCCGCGCCAGATCTTCACGCGTTCGAAGGTCCGTGCCGACGTCGCGCGCATCATCGAACTCTACAAGCGGCAGGGCCGCTTCGCCGCGACGGTCGAGCCCAAGATGGTCTCGCTCGACCAGAACCGCGTCGACGTCGTGTTCGAGATCAACGAGGGGCCGAAATCGAAGGTCCGTCAGATCAACATCATCGGCAACGAGAAGTTCAGCGACGGCGACCTCAAGGACGAGATGGCGACGAAGCAGTCGAGCCTGATGACGATCCTGTCGTCGAACACCAGCTACGACCCCGATCGCCTCGCCTATGACCAGCAGAAGCTGCGCCTTTTCTATCTGACCAACGGCTATGCCGATTTCCGCGTGATTTCGGCGGTGGCTGAGCTCACCAGCAACAAGCAGGACTTCATCATCACCTATGTGGTGGAGGAAGGCGAGCGCTACAAGTTCGGCGATGTCGATGTGAAGAGCGAAATCCGCGACTTCCAGCCCGAAACGCTGAAGAAGCTGCTGCCGATGCACACCGGCGACTGGTACGATGCCAAGCTGGTCGAGGATACGGTCGAAAGCCTCAGCGAGACCGCCGGCCTGTTCGGTTACGCCTTTGCCGACATCAACCCCGAATTCCGCCGCGATCCCGAAACGCGGACGATGGCGATCACCTTCAACGTCGCCGAAAGCCCGCGCACCTATGTCGAGCGTATCGACGTCAACGGCAACACGCTGACCCACGACAAGGTGGTGCGCCGCGAGTTCCGCCTGAACGAGGGTGACGCCTTCAACAGCTTCGGTATCAAGCGCACCGAGAACCGCATCAACAGCCTCGGCTATTTCCAAGAGAATCTGGAAATCGAGCGCAAGGAAGGGACGACCCCCGACCGCATCATCCTCGAGACCAATGTCGAGGAAAAGCCGACCGGCGAACTGTCGCTCTCGGCCGGTTTCTCGTCGATCGAGAATTTCCTGCTCCAGGCGTCGATCCGCCAGCGCAACTTCCGCGGGCTCGGCCAGCAGCTGCAGGCGTCGGTCAACTATTCGAGCTATTCGAAGTCGATCGAACTCGGCTTCACCGAACCCTATCTGTTCGACCGCAATATCTCGATCGGCGGCAGCATCTATCGTCGCGATCTCAATTCGTTCAACTTCATCAACAATGATCGCCGGACGACGTTCCAGCAGGTCACGACCGGTGCCCAGATCAACATCGGCGTGCCGCTGACCGAATTCATGTCCTTCTTCGGGCGCTACAGCATCAATTTCGATGATGTGACGCTCGACAAGTCGATCTATTATTTCGGGGACGAGTGCGACCCGCTCGTCGCCGGCCGCTACCTCTGCGACGCGATCGGCAATCGCACGACCTCGCTGCTCGGCTACACGCTCGCCTATGATGACCGCGACAACCGCCTGCGTCCGACGCGCGGCCAGTCGCTGTCGCTCAGCCAGGATTTCGCCGGCCTGGGCGGCAGCGTCAAATATGTCCGCACCCGCCTGCAGGGCAGCAAGCACTTCAACCTCGGCAGCCGCTTCATCCTCAACATCTCGGCCGAGGGCGGCTATATCTATCCGTTCGGTGGGCGTCCGACGCCGACCAGCGACAAGGTCCGCCTGACCGATCGCTTCTTCCTCGGCGAACCGCAGATGCGCGGTTTCGACATTCGCGGCGTCGGCCCGCGCGTGATCCGCTATGCGGCCACCTATGACCCGCTCAATCCGGTGATCGACACGAGCAACGACAACCGCGGGCAGATCGACGACGCGCTCGGTGGCCGCGCCTATTACCAGGGTCGGCTCGAGGTCGATATTCCGCTCGGCACGGGTGCGAAGGAAATGGGCCTCCGTCCGTCGGTCTTCGTCGACGTCGGTTCGGTGTTCAGCGTCAAGCGTCCGACGCTGACGACGCTTGCCGACTTCCGCGACCCCGCCGACGGGTTCACCAAATATCTGTGTCGCAACGCGACGACGGGGGTCACGAACTTCGCGACCAACACTCCGAACGCTGACGGTACGCCGTCGGGCCAGTATACGACCTGCGATCTCACCAACGGCTTCTCGCCGCTTGCACCGTTCGAGGAACGCTTCTTCGGCGACAACTGGATGCCGCGCGTCTCGATCGGCGCCGGGGTCAACTGGAACTCTCCATTCGGTCCCTTCCGGATCGACTTCGCTTACGCCCTTCGCAAAGAAGAGGGCGATGATACCAAACGCTTCTCATTCAACGTAGGAACCCAATTCTGATGAAGAAAATTCTCGTCGCTTCGGCGCTGGCGATCGCCACGCTGTCGGTTTCGCCCATCCTGTCGGCCCCGGCCATCGCGCAGGCCAAGGGTGTCGGCGTCGCCGACGTTCGCGTCGCCGCAGCCCGTTCGAACGCCTTCCAGACCGCTTCGACGCAGATCGAGACGACCTACAAGGCGCAGATCGATCAGCAGCAGTCGCGCGGCCAGACGCTGCAGGCCGAAATCAACGTCCTGATCGCGAAATATAACGAGGAAGCGAAAAAGACGCCGCAGAACCAGGCTGCGCTCCAGGCCGCTGCCAAGGCCGTCCAGGACAAGCGCCAGGCCGCACAGACCGAACTCGGCCAGATCGGCGCGCCGGTCGATCTCGCGATCGCCTATGTCGAGGACCAGATCAGCGTCCGCATGAACGATGCGATCAAGGCGGCGATGACCGCGAAGAAGGTCGACCTGCTGCTCAATCCCGACGCGGTGCTCGCGCGTGAAAACAACGTCGACATCACCGACGCGGTGGTTGCCGAACTCAATCGCATCCTGCCGACGGTGTCGACCGCTGTCCCGGCCGGCTACCAGCCCGGCCAGCTCGTCCAGCAGCGCAACCAGCAGCTGATGGATCAGGCGCGCGCCGCACAGGGAACGCGTCCGGCCACGCCGGCACCGACCGGCACCGCGCCGACGACGCGCTAAGTTCGATGGCGGACGGGGAAAACGGGGCAGAAGCCATGGGGCCGGTGGATATCCGCCGGATCCTGACGCTGCTGCCGCATCGTTATCCGATGCTGCTCGTCGACCGGGTGGTTTCGATGGTGAAGGACACCTCGATCCACGCGGTCAAGGCGGTGACGATGAACGAGCCCTTTTTTCAGGGGCATTTCCCCGGCCGGCCGATCATGCCCGGCGTTCTCATCGTCGAGGCGCTGGCGCAGGCGGGCGGCATATTGGCGGTCGAATCGCTCGGGCTCGGCGGTTCGGGCAAGCTCGTCTATTTCATGGGCATCGACGGGGTGAAATTCCGCAAGCCCGTCGAACCCGGCGTATTGCTCGATCTTCACGTCTCCATCCTTCAGGCGAAGCGGAACATCTGCAAGTTCGAAGGGAAGGCGATGCTGGACGGACAGCTCGCGACCGAATGCCAGTTCACCGCGATGATCGCCGATCCGCCGGGCGACTAAGCAACACTTGCAAAATTGCGCTTTCGCCGTTAGGGGACGCCGCTTCGCGGGCCCCGTGACGGGGAAAGCATCGACTCAGCTGCTGGTCGGTAACCAGTGGCGCAGGAGCCTGGAAATGAAAAAAGACACGCATCCCGACTATCACATGATCACGGTCAAGATGACCGATGGCACCGAATATCAGACGCGCTCGACCTGGGGCAAAGAAGGCGACGTGATGACGCTCGAAATCGACCCCACCGCACACCCGGCGTGGACCGGCGGTACCGGTCGTCTGCTCGATGCGGGCGGTCAGGTCGCGAAGTTCAACAAGCGCTTCGGTGGTCTCACCCTCAAGCGCTGACGGCGCGGCTCCCCGTGCGAACGGGGATCAGCCCAGAACCTTTGCAAGCGCGCTTTGCCACCCGGCAAGGCGCGTTTTGCGTTTTCCGGGATCGATCGCGGGCGTGAAGCGCGTTGCGGTGCCGCGCATCGCGGCGGCGGCGCTTGCGAGGTCGGGGTAAAGCCCCGCACCGGTCGCGGCGAGCATTGCGGCACCGAGTGCGGTGCTCTCGACGAACCCGGGGCGTTCGACCGCGAGGTCCAGCATGTCCGCAAGGTCCTGCGCCATCCAGTCGTTGGCGGCCATGCCGCCGTCGATGCGCAGTTCGGCCCAGTCGACCCCGTCGGCAGCAAATGCCGATTTGAGGTCATGCGCCTGATAGGCCTGCGCCTCGAGCGCGGCGCGCGCGACATGGGCCTTCGTGCTCGCGAAACTGAGCCCCGATAGCGACGCCAGCGCATCGGGCCGCCAGTGCGGCGCGCCGAGTCCGGTGAGGGCCGGGACCAGGTAGACGCCGCCATTGTCGAGCACCGACCGCGCCAGCCCCTCGCTCTCGCCCGCGCTCGCGAGCAGGCCGAGGCCGTCGCGCAGCCATTTGATCAGGCTGCCCGCGACAAACACCGATCCTTCGAGTGCATAGGAGCGGGCGTCACCTTCCTGAACAAGGATGGTCGCGAGCAGGCGGTTGGTCGACTGCGGGCGCCCGAACCCGCTCGCCGACAGGATGAAGGCGCCGGTGCCGAACGTCGCCTTGGTTTGCCCCGGCAACAGACACGCCTGGCCGATCGTCGCCGCTTGCTGGTCGCCCGCCATGCCGCAGATCGGGATCGGGCTCCCGAACAAGGCAGGTTCGGTTACGCCAACGCTCGTTGTGCAGCCCGTGATTTCGGGCAGCAGCGCCGCAGGTACGCCGAGCAGGTCGCACAATTGTTCGTCCCAGCCACCGGCGCCGTTGATATCCATCAGCAGCGTGCGCGACGCGTTGGTCGCGTCGGTGACGTGAACGCCGCCGGTCAGGCGGTAAACCAGATAGGATTCGATCGTCCCGACCGCGAGCCGGTCGCCCGCCTCGCGAAGTTGCGGCCAGCGCTTCAGCGCCCAGCCGATCTTGCTCCCCGAAAAATAGGGGTCGAGCAACAGGCCGCTTCGGGCCTGAACCATCGCTTCGTGCCCCGCCTCTTTCAGCGCCGCGCAATCGGCGGCGGTGCGGCGGTCTTGCCAGACGATCGCGGGGGCCAGCGGCTCGCCCGTCTTGCGATCCCAGAACACCACCGTTTCGCGCTGGTTGGTGATGCCGATCGCGGCGATCTGATGTGCGCCGCCCGCCTGATCGACTATCTCGTGTGTACAGGCGAGGGTTGCGGCCCAGATTTCGGCGGCGTCATGCTCGACCAGCCCCGGGCCCGGATAATATTGCCGAAACTCGCGCTGTGCGCTGCCGAGCGGCGTGCCATCGGCGGCGAACAACATCGCGCGGGTCGAGGTCGTGCCTTCGTCGATGACGATGATCTTTTCGGCCATATCGCTCTCCCTCTTTCGCCTTTGATGCAAAAAGAAAGGAAGTCCGGCAAGGTATCGCGACACTTACATTCGTAACCGGCTTGCAAAATTGCGCTCGCCGTGCCATATGTTGTGCAGCGCAGCATGGCGGGCTTCCCCGCCGCAACCACCGGCAGCGTGATTTTCCCGCCCGCTTTCAGGCGCGGGACGAGCCGGACCGGCGCTTTGTCCCCAGAGGCACCCTTTCACGCGGGTCGTTTCGAACCCGCGGCCGTGCGCCGTCCGTTCGACGCGAACGGGCGCTGTGCGCGTCGCCCATTGTGAGTAAAACATGACGACTTTTAACGACTTTGGCCTGCACGCAGACATCAACCGTGCGCTTGCCGCCAAGGATTATACCCAGCCGACCCCGATCCAGACGCAGGCGATCCCGCCGCTGATGAAGGGCCGCGACCTGTGCGGTATCGCGCAGACCGGTACCGGCAAGACCGCAGGCTTTTCGCTGCCATCGATCCATCACCTGATCACCTATCCGCACAAGACCAACCCGCGCAGCTGCCGGATGCTCGTGCTCGCGCCGACGCGCGAACTCGCCGCGCAGATCGCGCAGAGCTGCCGCGACTATGGCCGTTTCACCAAGCTGCGCGTCTCGACCGTCTTCGGCGGCGTGCCGATCAACAAGCAGATCCGCGATCTCGCGCAGGGCGTCGAAATCCTCGTCGCGACGCCGGGACGCCTGCTCGACCTGATCGACCAGCGCGCACTGCGTCTCGACGATGTCGAAATCTTCGTCCTCGACGAAGCCGACCAGATGATGGACATGGGTTTCATCCATTCGCTGCGCCGCATCGCCAAGCTGCTGCCGTCGCGTCGCCAGAACCTCTTCTTTTCGGCGACGATGCCAAAGGAAATCGCGCACCTCGCCGAACAGTTCCTCGAGGATCCGGTGACCGTGTCGGTGACGCCGCAGGCGACCACCGCCGAAAAGATCCGCCAGTTCTCGACCTTCGTCGAGCAGAAGGAAAAGCAGGCGCTGCTCCATCACGTCATCAAGACGTCGGACATCGACCGCGCGCTGATCTTCACCCGCACCAAGCATGGCGCCGACCGCGTCGTGCGCCACCTCAAGGGCGCGGGGATCGAGGCGTTCGCGATCCACGGCAACAAGAGCCAAGCCCAGCGCACCACCGCGCTCCAGGCGTTCCGTTCGGGGCAGGTGCGTCTGCTCGTCGCGACCGACATCGCCGCGCGCGGCATCGACGTGTCGGGGGTCAGCCATGTGATCAACTTCGAGATCCCGAACGTCCCCGAACAATATGTCCACCGCATCGGCCGCACCGCGCGTGCAGGCGCCGAGGGCATGGCGATCAGCTTCGTCGCCCCCGACGAGCGCACCTATCTGCGCGACATCGAGCGCGTCACCCGGACCAGGTCCGAACCGATGCCGCTGCCCGAGGGCTTTAACGAGCTGGTGCGCAACCTGCCCAAGCCCGCGGCGCCGCCGCGCGACACCGGCAGCAAGGGCCGCAACCCGCAGCGCCAGCGCGATGAAGCGCTCGCCGGTCGCGGCGAAGGGCAGCGTAACGGCCAGCCGCGCGGCGAGCGCGGTCCGCGCCGCGATGGCCCCGCCGCCGACGGCCAGCCGCAGCGCAAGCGCCGCTTCCGCCCGCGGAACAAGAGCGTCGGCGCACACAAGGGCGCGGTGAAGCGCGTCGGTTGACGCCTTCTGCTCATTCGTTAGACCCTTCGCTCAACGATAAATGGGCGAAGGGGTAACGAATGACGATCGGCGAGGACGCGGCGGCAATCGATACCCGGCAGAGCGAACGCAAGGTCATTCTGGCCTCTTCGCTCGGGACCGTGTTCGAATGGTATGATTTCTACCTCTACGGCCTGCTCGCGACGATCATCTCGGCGCAATTCTTCTCTGGCGTCAACGAAACCACCGGTTTCATCTTCGCGCTCGCGGCCTTCGCTGCGGGCTTTGCAGTAAGGCCGTTCGGCGCGCTCGTCTTCGGGCGCATCGGCGATCTGGTCGGGCGCAAGAACACTTTCCTCGTCACCATGGGCCTGATGGGCGCGTCGACCTTCCTCGTCGGCATTTTGCCCAGCTACGCCTCGATCGGCGTCGCCGCGCCGATCCTCCTCGTCGTGCTGCGCCTCGTTCAGGGTCTCGCCCTTGGCGGCGAATATGGCGGCGCTGCCACTTACGTGGCCGAACATGCGCCGGATGGCAAACGCGGCCTCTTCACCAGCTTCATCCAGACCACCGCGACGCTCGGGCTGTTCGCTGCGCTCGGCGTCGTCATCGTCATCCGTTCGGCGATGGGCGAGGCCGCGTTCGCCGACTGGGGCTGGCGCATTCCTTTCCTGATCTCGATCATCCTTCTCGGCGTGTCGCTGTGGATTCGCCTCCAGCTCGAGGAAAGCCCGGTCTTCAGGCAGATGAAGGAGGAGGGCACGACGTCGAAGGCGCCGCTGACCGAAGCCTTCGGCCGCTGGGCGAACCTCAAATGGGTGCTCGTCGCGCTGTTCGGCGCGGTCGCGGGGCAGGCGGTCGTCTGGTATTCGGGGCAATTCTATGCGCTCTTCTTCCTCGAAAAGACGTTGAAGGTCGATGGCGCGACCGCGAACATATTGATCGCCATCGCGCTTGCGCTCGGTACGCCTTTCTTCATCTTCTTCGGCTGGCTCAGCGACAGGATCGGGCGCAAGCCGATCATCCTCGCGGGCTGTGCGCTTGCCGCGATCACCTATTTCCCGGCGTTCCAGATGCTCACCGCCGCCGCCAATCCGGCGATGGCGAAGGCGCAGCAGACCGCGGCCGTGAAGGTCAGTGCCGACCCCGGCGCCTGCGCCTTCCAGTTCGATCCGGTCGGCAAGGAAAAGTTCGAAAGCACCGGCTGCGACATCGCCAAATCGGCGCTCGCAAAGGCCGGCGTCAGCTACACCAGCGTCACGCGTCCGCGCCGCAGCGGCGAAGCCGCCGACGTGTGGATCGGCAACCGCGTCCTGATCGCCCCCGAACCGTGGCGCCTCGCCGAGGAAGATCGCGCTGCCGCCGCCGAAGCCTTTCGTCAGGAGCTGGCGGCCGCGACCGCCGCCGCCGGCTATCCGGCCAAGGCCGACCTCGCTGCAATGAACAAGCCGCTCGTCGTCGCGATCCTCTTCTACCTCGTGCTGCTGGTGACGATGGTCTATGGCCCGATCGCCGCGCTGCTTGTCGAGCTCTTTCCGAGCCGCATCCGCTACACCGCGATGTCGCTGCCCTATCATATCGGCAACGGTTGGTTTGGCGGTTTTCTGCCGACGACAGCGTTTGCGATGGTCGCGGCAACGGGCAACATCTATTACGGTCTCTGGTATCCCGTGATCGTCGCAGTGATCACGCTGGTGATCGGCTTGCTGTTCCTGCCCGAGACCTTTCGGCGCCCGCTTCATCCTCAGGCATAGATTGACCCTGCGGGCCCGGGCGCTAGGGTCGCTCGGGCCTATTGGGGGGCAAGATGATTGCCGACGTAGATTTCGACGACCCGCCGCCGCCGCGGCGTCCGCTCTACCGGCGCAAGCGGGTGCTGATTCCGCTTGGCGTCCTGCTCGCGATCGTCGCCGGTTTCCTGCTGCTTCTGACACCCGACACCGATCGCGAAGAAATGATCGCCAAATATGGCGGACCGAACGCCGCATTCGTCGCAGGTCCGGCAGGACAACTCATACATTATCGCGATCAGGGTCGCCGCGACGGCCCTGCGATCATCCTGATCCACGGCTCCAACGCCAGCCTGCACACGTGGGAACCGCTGGTGAAGCGGCTCGGCGCGGCCTATCGTATCGTCACACTCGATCTTCCGGGTCATGGACTGACCGGCGCGACGCCCGACACCGACTATTCGGCGGAGGGCATGATGGACGCGGTCGACGTGGTCGCGGCAAAGCTCGACCTTGATCATTTCATCCTCGGCGGCAATTCGATGGGCGGCTGGGTCGCGTGGCGCTATGCGCTGGCGCAGCCCGCGCGTGTCGATGCGCTGTTGCTGATCGACGCGGCGGGCATGCCCTTGCGCAAGGGCGAGAAGCGCCCCGAATCGAATGTCGGTTTCCGCGTGCTCGAATATCCCGTCGGGCGCTGGCTCGCGACGCGGGTCACGCCGCGAATGCTCGTCGAACAGTCGCTGCGCGGCTCGGTCGAGAAACAGGAGATCGTCGATGATGCGATGATCGACCGCTATTGGGAGTTGCTGCGCTTCCCCGGGAATCGACCAGCGACCGTGTTGCGGGCGCGGATGGACCGCGAGCCGGCGATGGCGGCGCGCGTGGGGCGGATCGAGGCACCGACCCTGGTCCTGTTCGGAGACAGGGACCGGCTGATCAATCCGACCGCGGCGAAGACCTTCAATGAAAGGATCGCGGGGTCCGAGGTCGTTCTGCTTCCCGGCATCGGCCATCTGCCGATGGAGGAGGCACCCGACGCAACCGCGGACGCGATTGCCGACTTCCTCAAGCGGCGGCTTGTCGTTCCGCCGCCGGCTGATCCAGGAACGCGCTGATCCGCGCCGAAATGGCGGCGGCGTGGGTGAAGGGGAAGAGGTGCGATCCCGGCACCACCTCCAGCACCGCGCCCTCGACCAGATCGGCGATCGCCTGTCCGTGACACGCGGGAACGACTCCGTCGTGCTCGCCCATCAGGACCAGCACGGGCGTGGCTTTCAGCAGCGGCAACATCGTAACGCTTGTCCATCCCGCCATTGCCATCGTCTGGTAGGCAAGGCCGAGTGCGGTCGCAGTCGGCAGCTTCAGTCCGCTTGCCAGCATGTCGTCGTCGAGCAGCGCGGCCCAGCCGATACCCGGCGCACCGACGCTCGGCGTCGTCGCCATCAGCACCAGCCGGCGCACGCGACCCGGAAACTGGATCGCGATCTGCTGCGCGAGTGCACCGCCCCAGCTGAATCCGGCGACGTCGATCAACTTGTGGCCCAGCCGGTCGGCGATCTCGATCACCACCGCCGCGATCGTCGGCACGCCATAGGGCAGCAGCGCGTCGGGCGAACCGCCGACGCCGGGCATGTCGAGCGTCCACACCTCGCGGCCATGGATTTGCGCGAGCAACGGCGCTGCGGCGGCGATATCGGCGCCGATGCCGTTGAGGAACAGGAGCGGGGTGCCGGGCGCGCCCGCGCGCCAGCGCGCAACGCGCAGGCTGAGGCCGTAAACATGCTCGGTGCTGATGGCCGGCCGGCCGCTGATCCTGCTCATGGCCTGTGCCATCGCATATCCCGATGACCGGCGAAAGACCGCTGCGCTAATCCGGTAGCCGTGCGGCTTCGGCGGCCTGTTCGTAGCGCAGGCAGTCGAAGATCTTCGCACCGGCGAGAAAGACCGAGCCCGTGCAGGCAAGCAGCAACAGCTTGCCGCCCGTTCCCGGATATTCGTGCAGATAGGCGGCGCCACGCGCCATCGCGCCGACTGCGAGCGCATAGATGATGAGGCACGCTTCGAAGCGGGTCTTGATTACGAACAGGCGTCCGATCTTTTTCAGCATCACCATAGCCCAAGCAAGCGCCGTGCCAGTGGCGCGAATCCGGGATTCGCCGCGCTGGCCTTATGGTAAACTGTAAGTTAATCCGACAGGGGAAGGAAGGGCAGACGCCTAAAAATAGCGCGGGATCGGCCCGATCTGTCGCGTCCGGTCGGGAAGTGCGACGACGACGTCGTCGACATAGCACCAACCCCAGCCCTCGGGCGGATCATAGCCCTCGATAACGGGATGTCCGGTCTCGTGAAAATGCGCACGCGCATGGCGGGCGGGCGAATCGTCGCAGCAGCCGACATGACCGCAGGTGCGGCAAAGGCGGAGATGCACCCAGATGCCGCCCGTGCGCAGGCATTCCTCGCAGCCCCTGGCGCTCGGAACGACCTTTTGGATCGCAGCTTCGTGCGAGCAGTTCGTCATGCATCCTCTCTCGGCCCCGCGCCCATGTGTAGCGACCCGGCGCGCGCGCGACCAGTGGCGGGACGCCGCCGCGGCAACGTCCGGCCGTAATCCTCCAACACCTATGCTCGCGCAAACCAGATGACGTGACGCGCGCCCTTGCCGCCTGCTCGCGCACGCACTGCGACTTCCTCGACCCTGAAGCCCGACGCGATCAGGCGCCGGGTGAATTGCGCGTCGGGCGCCGCAGACCAGATCGCGAGGATGCCGCCGGGGCGGAGCGCCGCCTTCGCCGACGCCAGCCCCGCCGCCGAATAGATGCCGTCGTTCGCCTGCCGGACGAGCCCGTCGGGCCCATTGTCGACGTCGAGCAGGATCGCGTCGTAGCGGCCGCGTCCCGCCGCGATCGTAGCGGCAACGTCGCCGACGACCAGCTCGACGCGCGGATCGTCGAGGCAGCCCGCGGCGAGTTCCGACATCGGCCCATGTGCCCAGTCGATGATCGCGGGGACGAGTTCGGCGAGGGTGATCTTCGCGTCGGGCCCAAGCACGGCCAATGCGGCGCGCAGCGTGAAACCCATGCCATAGCCGCCGATCAGCAGGTGCGCCGTGTCGGGGTTCCGCAGCCGCTCGCAGCTCATCACGGCGAGCGCTTCCTCGGAGCCGCTCATCCGGCTGTTCATCAGTTCATTGCCGCCGACCGCGATGATGAAATCGTCGCCGCGCCGGTACAGGCGCAGCGCGTCACCGCCCGGAATCTGCGCGGTGTCGATCAGTTCGCGAATCTTCAAGCGATGTCAGCCGAGTTCGCCGAGGTCGAGTTCGGCGAGCAGCGCCGCGCGCGCCTTGCGCACATCACTTGCAAGCGAGGCCGACGCGAGGTCGCCGGCGGCAATCGCCTCGGGCCAATATTTCCCGACGACATCGGCGACCCGGTCGAGCTTCGCTTCGTCGGCGATGAAACGCGGATCGACCGTCGCCGGATCGGCGACGACGCGCAGCCGCAGGCAGGCGGGGCCCCCGCCATTCGCCATCGACTGGCGCACATTGACCGGCAGCAGCCGGCGGATCGGACCGTTGCCGGCGACATGCGCCTCGAGCCAGTTCCACACGGCGGGCGTATCCTGCGCCTCGGTCGGCAGCACCAGCCCCATGCCGTCGCTATCGGGCAGGGTCACAAGCTGGGCGTTGAACAGATAGGATCTGATCGCGTCGGGCAGGCTCACCGCGTTCGCGGGCACCTCGACGATCTCGACCGCCGGAAAGGCCGCGCGGATTTCGGCATGTGCCGCCTCGCGATCCTCGAACGCGGTTTCGTGCGTGAACAGCACATGCTCGTTCGCGACCGCGACGACGTCGTTATGAAAGGCGCCGCCCTGGATCGCGGTGTCAGACTGGCGAATGAAGAGTGTCCGTGCGGGATCGAGCCGGTGCCGTCGCGCGATCGCCTTCGACGCGTCGAGATGCTGGCGCGCGGGAAAGCGTCCGCCGCCGACACCGTAGACGAAGATTTCGACGCCTTGCCCGCCGTGCCCGCTGCACAGCCGCATGTGATTTGCCGCGCCCTCGTCGCCGAAAGGGGCGGGGACGGGCGCGTGCACGGCAAAGGCGGGGTTGGCGAAGGCGAGGCGAAGCTGCGCGAGCGTTCCCGGCCATTCATGGCTGCGGTGCGGCATCGTGACGAGGTTGGCGACGGTCAGGTGGCATTTGCCGTCGGCGCTGTCGGGCGCGGGCGAGACGGTCGCGGCGTTCGCGGCCCACATCGACGAGGCCGACCAGGCCTGCGCGCGCAAATGGCTTTCGGCGTTCTCTTGGGTCGTGTCGAGCGTTGCAAGCCACGGCGCATCGGGGCGGTCGAGCGGCATGAAGAAACCCTGCGGCAGGCCGAGCGCCAGATTATGGCGCATTTTGTCGATGCCCTGCAGCGCCGCGGCGCGCGGCTGCGACACGTCGCCCGCGTGGCTCGCCGACGCGATATTGCCGCGGCTGAGCCCGGCATAATTGTGGCTCGGGCCGATGATCCCGTCGAAATTGATTTCGGTGAGCATGGGCTAGCGTCCGATCCAGCTGATTTCATCGCCCTTGCCGACGCCGAGGATGCGCGCGGTTTCGGCATCGACCGTCCCGTCGGCTCCGACCTTGCCGAAACAGCAACGGAAATCGGCGAGCCGCCCCGTTGCGATGAGCGCGTCGCTGCCGCCCTCGGCGATGCCGGTCACCTCGACATGTTTCGCATCGCGGATGCTCGCGACCTGATCGGTGCGCGCGGTCATCGTCGGGCCGCCGTCGAAGATGTCGACATAATTTTCGAAGGCGAAGCCCTCATTCTCGAGCATTCGCATCGCCGCGCGCCCCGTGGGGTGGGGCACGCCGATGACGCTGCGCGCATGTTCGCCGAGCATCGCGATATAGACAGGGTGCTTGGGCATCAGGTCGGCGATGAACTGGTTGCCATGGACCGCGTTGAATTGGTCGGCTTCCTGGAAATTCATCCCGAAAAATTTGCCCGCGACCCCGTCCCAGAAGGGAGAACCGCCCGCCTCGTCGATCACGCCGCGCAGCTCGGCAAGGATGCGGTCGCCGAAGCGCGCACGGTGGCGCGCGATGAACAGGTAGCGCGAGCGGGCGAGGAGCAGTCCAAGCCCGCCGGCGCGCGCCGCGGGGTGCAGGAACAGCCCGCCGACTTCGGACGCGCCGTTGAGGTCGTTGCTCAGCATCAGCACCTGCGCGTGGAAGGTGCGCCCCAATTGCTCGCTATGCTTGCTGTCGGTGCCGATGCGGTACGAATAAAAGGGCCAGCGCTGGCCGACCTGCCCGAAGATCTGGCAGGTGCCGCGGACTTCGCCGCTATCGAGATCCTCGAGCACCATCAGATAGAGTTCGTCGGCCGGATATTCCTTTTCGGAGGCGAAGCCGGCCTCGGCGCGTTCGAGTTTGGCGCGCAGCGCCTGCCTGTCGGGGGGCAGGTTGGTGAAGCCGCCACCGGTCAGCTTCGCCATTTCGTAAATGCTCTGAAGATCGCCCGGCTTGGCCGCCCGGATCACATAATTCACACAGTCCCCCGTTCCGCTATTCTGGTTATGGTGAGCGCCGACAACATCGCGCGTTCGGCGAGGCTGTCGACGATCAGAAATTCGTCCGGCGAATGGATCGCGCCACCGCGCGGCCCCATCGTGTCGACCACCGGAATCCCGCACGCGGCGATATTGTTGCCATCGCAGACGCCGCCCGTCGCGTGCCAGCTGATCGGCGGCAGCCCGAGCGCGGCGCCGCAGTCGCGCACCAGTTCGAACAGGCGCGTCGCGGCGGCGTCGAGCGGTTTTGGCGGACGATTGAAATTGCCGTGAATATGGCAATGGACGTCATGCTCGCGCGACACCGCGGCAACTGCCGCGCGCAGCGCCGCCTCGGCCTCGATCATCGCTTCGGGTGTCGACGGGCGCATGTTGACGCGCAGGATCGCGCTGTCGGGCACGACATTGTTCGGACCGCCGCCGTCGATCTTCGCGGGGTTGACCTTCAGCGCCGGCGATTTGAGCGCGGCGAGCCGCAGCGCGAGGTCGGCCGCGGCGAGCAGGGCGTTGCGGCCATCGTCGGGATTGCGCCCCGCATGCGCCGACAGGCCGTGGACGATCACCGAAAAATTGCCGCTGCCCGGCCGCGCACCCGCGAGCGTGCCGTCGGGCAGCGCGGGCTCGTAGGTGAGCGCGGCGGTCTTTCCTCTCGCGAGCTCGGCGATCAGCGCGGCGGAGGCGTGGCTGCCCGTTTCCTCGTCGCTGTTGATCATCACATCATAACCGACGCGGCCTGCGAGCGGCGAGGCTTCGAGTGCCTTCAACGCGGCGAGAATCACCGAAATACCGGCCTTCATGTCGGCGGTGCCGGGACCGTTGAGGACGCCGGGCTCAAGCCACTGCAGCGTCTGGAACGGATGATCGGCGGGAAACACCGTGTCCATATGCCCCGTCAGCAGCAATTGCACCGGCGCTTCGGGGCGCACGCGGAGGTGCAGATGGTCGCCGCGCTGCGTCGTCCTGATCTGGCCGGCGGCATCGACGCTCTCGACCGGATCGGGGGTCACGAGGCGTATCTCGCCGGGCAGTGCGGCAAAGGCGTCGGCAAGCTGTCCGGCGACGGTCCCGAGACCCGCGAGATTGCCCGTGCCGCTGTTCACCGCGGCCCAACGCTCGACCTGCGCGAGCATCGGCGCGTCGGCGGCACGCTCGAGGATCGGCGCTTCGGCTTTCGTGACGGACGTCATGGCCCGGCTATAGACGCGCCCGCCTCCCTTTTGCCACCCCTGACGGCGCTATCGCGCGTCCGGTTCGGACCCCGCCGGTTTGAGCAGGGGCGCATAGCCCTGAAGTTGCAGCGCCTTGCGGGGCGAGAGTCCCGCAGCGAGCGTGTCGAGCGTTTGCCGGCCTCGCGCGTCCTTGCCCTGTGCGAACAAGGTCCGCGCGAGTTCGATCTGTGCGCGCTGGCCCACTTCGAGATTGCCGAAGGGGTCGAAGTAGGAATCGACCCGCGCGCGGTCCTTGACGCCATCCCAGGTGAAGGGCCTTGCGCTCGCGGCATCGCCGGCGATCGCGGCATAGCGCTTTGCGGCCTCCGATAACGATATCCTGCCCGACAGCACGCCGTGGCGTGTCCGGAACAGCTGCGCCTCGGGCGACGCGTCTGCGCCCGCGAGCTCGGTGACTATGCGTCCGACCCATTCCCGGTTCATCACGCCGGTCGTCGCCTGCATCCCCAACAGATTGAACGAAAGGACCGCCGCCCGATGCTCTGCCGTGGTCGCGGCGCGCACCGCGGCGTCGTCGGGTCTGCCGAGGCTGGCCGCGGGCACGAGCTCGATCGCCGGGTCGTGCGTCAGGATCGCCTCGATGTCGGGTTTGTGGAATTGGCCGACGGCGACGACTAGCGTCTTGCCCGGCCGGGCCTTCGCAGCGGCGCGGATGCGCTGTGCCTGCATATAGGTGCGATAGAGATAGAGGCGGCGCGGCAGATCGCGATCGGCGCGCGACGCGGGCTCCGCCGCCCATTTCTGCAGCGGCGCGAGCGTCGCCGGATCGTCGCCGGCGAAGAAGTCCCGGTCGAGGATCTTGCGGTCGGGGAAGGTCAGGAAACCCTGAAAACCCTGCGGCTTGCGGATTTCGGGCGGAGTGTCGAGATCGAGCCCGAAGCCGAGAAGCTGGTCGTCCATCGACGGCATCCAGTCGATCGGGCAAAGTTCGGTGGAATTCCTGGCGGCCCAAGGCAGGATGATGCTCTGCACCTCATAGGTGAATTCGTAATAGTCCTGTCGCGACGCCGGTTCGGGCGGCCGCTCGATACAGATCGCGGCGGGTTTCACGAGATTGAGCCAGGCCGCGAGCATTCCCGGCTGATCCTTTTCGGCGACGAGCTGGGCGGTGTGATCGACGCCGAGGATGACGACCCGCGTCCTGATGCTCTCTGCCTGCGCAACAAGCGGAAGGGCCGCGAGCAAAAGGGCAAGCCATGGGAAAACGCGTCGCAGCACGGTCGATGTCCTTGTTCAAAGAGGCGAGGACCGCATAGCATGGGCACCGGCGGGGGCAACGCCCGCCGGGAATCCTTTTCTCCCGTTATGGCAAGTCACTGCAGTGCGCCGGCCGATCGGGTAGGTACGCGCGCGAATCATCCCGGATCGCAAAACATTAACCGAAAGTTCGGGACCGTCTGGTTACGCTCGCCGGACCAATGATGAGTGGGTCGATGACTGCAGCCTTCGTGCTTGGCATTAACATGTCCGTGGCCGGCATTTTTGCCGTCGCGTTCGCCGTGGTCGCCGCTACCAACCGGACCGCGCGGGGCGCGTGGTGGCTCGCGGCCGGCTATGGCATGGGAATCGTCAACGTCGGTCTCGAATTTCTCCTGACGCGCCAGACCGACCCGACGCCGGTCGGCATCGGCATCTTTCTCGTCTTCCTTCTCGCGCTCAGTTTTGCGCTGGTCGGTGTCGCGCAACATTATCGCGTTCCGCCGCCATGGAAGGCGATGGCGGGCATCTGGGTTCTGACCATCCTTGCCGTGCCCGCGATCTTCAGCATGACCTATGGCTCGACGCCGCGGCTGATGCTCTACCAGCTTCCCTATTTCGCGATGCAGGCGCTGCTCGGCGTCGCGATCTGGCGGTCGGGCCGCCGGCAGGCGCTCGACCTGCTCCTGATCGCGTTGCAACTGGTCGCGGCACTGATCTACATCGCCAAGCCGTTCATCGCGGCAGTGGTCGGAACAGCGAGCGCGCCGCAGGGCTATATGGCGACGACCTATGCCGCGATTTCGCAGAGCGGGAGCGTCGTCACGCTCATGGCCATCGCGCTCGTCATGCTGCTTGTGATGATGCGCGACACGACGGCGGAGATGGTCGTGCGATCGGAAACCGACCCGCTGTCGAGCGTACTCAACCGGCGCGGTTTCGAACATCATGCCGAACTCGCGCTGCTGCGCGGCGGCGAGGCGGCGGTGCTGGTCGCGGCGGACCTCGACGATTTCAAGAAGATCAACGACAGTTTCGGTCATGCTGCGGGCGACGGTGTGATCGCGCATTTCGCAGCCATGCTTGCCGACGCGGCGCCGGCGGGCGCGGTCGTCGGGCGGATCGGCGGCGAGGAGTTCGCCGTCCTGCTTCCCGATGCCTTGCTGTCCGACGGCCGCCTTTATGCCGAAGCCGTCCGCACGGCCTTCGCTTCGGCGCGGTTGCCGGTGCTGGGGGTGGACCGCGCATTCACCGCCTCGTTCGGCGTTGCCCAGCGCAATGCCGACGATTCGCTTTTCGACCTGTCGCGCCGTGCCGACGCCGCGCTTTACCGGGCCAAGGCGGGCGGGCGGAACCAGGTGCGCGTCGCGCTCGGCGAATTGCCGTCGGTTCCGGCCGCGGGCGTCGCCTGACCTCAGACCGCGAGCAGCGGCGTATCTTCCTCGCGCGGCGGGGCGGCTTCGAAGCCGGGCAGGGGATCGAACTCTTCTTCGCTGAGCTCGATGGAAGCGAGCCCGCCGAGCTTGAAATGGCCGAGGCGGGGCTCCTCATCCGATCGCCAGCTCTTGTTGAGGTTCAGCGCGCTGATGAACAGGTCGCCGCGCCGCTCGAACAAAAGGTGCGGTGCCAGCGTCAATGTCTGGCCGTTATATTGCGCCGTCACCAGCCGCTTGCGGGCGATGGCCTCCATCAATTTCAGTCGCGTGTCGTCCATGATTCCGGATCGTTCGGGGAGGGTGATGTTTTCGTTGTGCGCTGCAACCTAAACTACACGGCCCCCGTTGAAAAGCGCCCATTGCCAATCGAATCCAATCGCGGCATAGGGCGCTGGCCCTTTCCTCCCCGGGTCCACTGGCGCAGCCGCGCCGACCAGAGGGTGCTTGCATGACCGAATTTCCCGATCGCTCCGGCCTGTCCGTCGATTCGCGACTGGCCGATTTCATCGAACAGCGCGCGCTGCCGGGGACGGGGCTCGACGCCGCCAAATTCTGGGATGATTTTGCGGATCTGCTGGGCAAATTCGCGCCGGAGAATGCGGCGCTGCTGGCGAAGCGCGAGGATTTGCAGGCGCAGATCGACGCCTGGCATCAGGCGCGCGCCAAAGAATCCGGGAGGGGGCAGGTGCATGACGCTGCCGCCTATCAGGCGTTCCTTGGCGAAATCGGCTATCTCGTCCCCGAACCCGCGCCCTTCAGGATCGGTACCGAAAATGTCGATCCCGAGATTGCGACGATGGCGGGGCCGCAACTCGTCGTGCCCGCGCTCAACGCCCGTTTTGCGCTCAACGCCGCGAACGCGCGCTGGGGCAGCCTTTACGACGCCTTTTATGGCACCGACGTGCTCGACGCGCCGCCGGCCAGGCCCGGCGGCTATGACGCCGAGCGCGGCGCCGCCGTGATCGCGCGCGCCAAGGCCTTCCTCGACGAAGCGGTTCCGCTCGCATCGGGAAGCTGGGCCGACTGGCGGGGCGGCCAGCTGACGCTGGCCGATCCGTCGCAATGGGCCGGCAGCAAGCCCGGCGGCATATTGCTCAGGCATAATGGTCTCCACATCGAACTGGTGATCGACCCCGACAGCGCGATCGGCAAGACCGACCCCGCGGACATCGCCGATGTCCTCCTCGAAGCGGCGCTGACGACCATCATCGACCTTGAGGACAGCGTTGCCGCGGTCGATGGCGAGGACAAGGTGCTCGGCTATTCGAACTGGCTGGGGCTGATGCGCGGCGACCTCGTCGAAAGCTTCGACAAGGGCGGCCGGACCGTGACCCGCGCGATGGAAGCCGACCGCGAATGGACCTCGCCATCGGGCGAGACTTTCACCCTCCACGGCCGCAGCGTGATGTTCGTGCGCAACGTCGGTCATCTGATGACGACGCCGATGATCAGGCTCCCCAACGGCGCCGAGGCGCCCGAGGGCCTGTGCGATGCGGTGATCACCGGCCTGTGCTCGCTTCACGATCTGAAGGGTCTCGGCAGCCTCAGGAACAGCCGCGCGGGCAGCATCTACATCGTGAAACCGAAGCAACATGGGCCCGAGGAATGCGGCTTCACCGACCGTCTCTTCGACGCGGTCGAGGACATGCTCGGTCTGGCGCGGCACACGATGAAGGTCGGGGTGATGGACGAGGAGCGCCGGACCTCCGCCAATCTCGCTGCCTGCATCGCAGCCGTGAAGGACCGCATCGTCTTCATCAACACCGGCTTCCTCGACCGTACCGGCGACGAAATCCACACCTCGATGCGTGCGGGTCCGATGATCCCCAAGGGCGAGATGAAGGCGAGCGACTGGATCGCGAGCTACGAAGACCGAAACGTCCGCATCGGTCTTGCGTGCGGGCTTTCGGGCAGGGCGCAGATCGGCAAGGGCATGTGGGCGATGCCCGACCTGATGAAGGCGATGCTCGCGGCGAAAGTCGGCCATCCGAAATCGGGCGCGAACACCGCATGGGTGCCGTCGCCGACCGCGGCGACGCTCCACGCGCTGCACTATCATCAGGTCGATGTCTTCGCGCGGCAGAAGGAAATCGCCGGCGAGGCGGTGCCTTCGCTCGACCGTCTGCTCGCCATCCCCGTCGCCACCGGGCGCAACTGGAGCGAGGCCGAAATCGCCCGCGAACTCGACAATAATTGCCAGGGCATCCTCGGCTATGTCGTGCGCTGGATCGATCAGGGGGTCGGCTGCTCGAAGGTGCCCGACATCGACGATGTCGGCCTGATGGAAGACCGCGCGACCTTGCGCATCTCGTCGCAGGCGCTCGCCAACTGGCTGCTCTATGGCGTCTGCACCGCCGAACAGGTCGACGCCGCGCTGGCGCGCATGGCGGCGAAGGTCGACGCGCAGAATGCGGGCGATGCGCTCTACGAAAAGCTCACGCCCGACGGCATCGCTTGGCAGGCCGCGCGCGCGCTGATCTTCGAGGGGGTAACGCAGCCGTCGGGTTACACCGAGCCGCTACTCCACAAATACCGGCAGATGAAGAAGGCGGCCTGAGCGAAGCCCTTCGCGAATTGACAGTGCAAACCGGCGGGCGCATAGCGCCGCCCGCCGGAGCGCGGCTCCGGCATCAACCCGAGGACAGAAAAATGGACCCCGACAGTAGACGTCGCACCATCAGTCCGACAGCCACGGCGGTCCGCCCGGGTTAACCTCCGGCGCATCTCCCGACGCTGGCGGACGCCAGCATACAGGAGAAAAGCCGTGTTCCACGCTTTCGTTCGCGAGGCCGACCGCCTCGTCCGCGCCGATATCGGCGCCGCCAACCCGCCCGCAATCCTGTGGGCCGACATCGTCCATCCGACGGCGGACGATACCGCACAAGTCGCGGCGCTGCTCGGCATCGACATTCCGACCCTGCCCGAAATGCAGGAGATCGAACCCTCGGCGCGCCTTTACGAGGAGGCCGGAGCGCAGTTTATGACGGTGCCTATCGTCGTCGGGCTCGACGGCGACGCCCCGCGTCTCGCGCCGGTTACCTTCATCCTCGGCACCGCCAGTCTCGTCACCGTGCGGCATGCCGATGCCGCGCCGTTCGAGCAGGTGATCGCGCGTCGGCTGCGTATCAATGGCGGGGCGACCGCCGAAGCGCTGATGCTCGATCTCGTCGATGCGATCGTCGACCGCGTTGCCGATGTGCTCGAACGCAGCGCGCTCCACTGCGACGCGGTGTCGCGCGAGGTCTTCGCGCGAAAGGCGGCCGGCGGGGGCGCCGACGGGCCGCCGCGCGATCTCGAAGCGATGCTCGGCCGGATCGGGCGCGAGGGCGACCTGCTCACCCAGCTTCGCGAATGCCTCGTCGGTCTCGCGCGGATGCTGTCCTATCACGGCACGCGCGGCCGGCGCGATTCGGGCGAGGCCCGCGCGCGGCTCAAGACGATCCAGCGCGACGTGCAGGCGCTGACCGACCATGCGAGCTTCCTGTCGGGAAAGATCAATTTCCTGCTCGACGCGACGCTGGGGCTGATCAACCTCGAGCAGAACCAGATCATCAAGATCTTCACCGTTGCGGCGGTCGCCTTTCTGCCGCCGACGCTGATCGCGTCGATCTATGGCATGAATTTCGATGCGATGCCCGAACTGCGCTGGCAGTACGGATATCCCTTTGCGATCGGGCTGATGATCCTCTCGTCGATCCTGCCCTTCGCCTATTTCCGCAAGCGCGGGTGGCTGTGATGACGGCGGGGGACGGACGAGGTCGATGCGACGATAGCGGAAGCAGCGCCGGGCGTCCGGAGGCATTGCACGATACGATGATATAGGATAGGGGGGTATGCTATGGCCCACCTTTCCTCCCGCCCCGATCTCGTCGCGCGCGTCCACCGTATCGCGGGCCAGGTCGCTGCGGTCGAGAAGGCGCTGGCCGCCGACGAACCCTGCGCGACGGTGCTCCACCGCGTCGCTGCGGTACGCGGCGCGGTGAACGGCCTGCTCGACGAAGTGATCGCCGAGCATCTCAAGGAACATGTCGCCTTGCCCGGTCTCGGCGACGATGAGCGCGCGGCGGGTGCCGAAGAGTTGCTTGCGGTCATCCGCCGCTACGCGAAATAAGGCAGATCATGTCCGAATCGACGCCCACGCAGCATCTGCACGATTTCCTCGGCGCCTCGCACGACGAGAATGCGAAGCGCACCTTGTGGGTCGTTGCGCTGACGGCGGTGATGATGGTCGCCGAGATTGCGGCGGGTTACTGGACCGGGTCGATGGCGCTGCTCACCGACGGCTTCCACATGGCGACCCATGCCGGCGCGCTCGGCCTGGCCGCGCTTGCCTATCGATACGCGAAGAAGCATCGCCACGATCCGCGCTACAGCTTCGGTACCGGCAAGGTCGGCGACCTCACCGGCTTTGCCTCGGCGCTGATCCTCGGCATCTTCGCGATCGGGATCGCGGCCGAATCCTTCTTGCGCCTGATCGACCCCGTGCGCGTCGATTTCGCGAGCGCGACGCTCGTCGCGGTGCTCGGGCTTGCGGTCAATATCGTCAGCGCGCTGCTGCTGATGGGCGGGCATCATCACGGCCACGACCATGGACATGCGCACGATCATCACGGGTACGATCACCACCACCACGGCCACGACAATAATCTCCGCTCGGCCTATTTCCATGTCCTCGCCGACGCGCTGACCTCGCTGCTCGCGATCGGCGCGCTGCTCGCGGGGCGTTATCTCGGGCTCCACTGGATGGATCCCGCGATGGGCATTGTCGGCGCGCTCGTGATCGCGCGCTGGTCGTGGGGATTGATGCGCGACACCGCCGCGATCCTGCTCGACACGAACGATGACGAGGCGGCGGCCACGATCCGCACGCGTGTAGAGGCCGCCGGGGCGGTGGTTACCGACCTTCATGTCTGGCGCGTCGGCCCGGAAGCGCGCGCGGCGATCGTCGAGGTCAGGGGCGACGTGTCGTGCGAGGAACTGCGGGACCGGCTGAAGGATATCGTGACCGTCGCGCACCTGACGATCGCGCTTCGCTGATCGCCGATCGGGATTGCCAAGCCCGAAGAAATGTCTAGAACATAGAGGGAACAATCCGGAGTCCCCGTCATGTCTGCTGCCGTCGATCCCGACTATCGCCATTATCCGAAAGACGCGCGATTCGCCGCGCGCGTCGAGGCGGGCGGGGCAACACTCAAACTTTACCACCTGACGGCGGCCGACGCGCCGGTTCCGGACGACGTCGCGGCGCTGTGCCGCCGCTGGTTCGACGAAGAGGTGGATGCGGTGCTCCAGCCGGACGATTGCGGCTTCGTCATCCTCCATCGCTGCGGCGCCGATTTCTATTTCCTCCTCGTCTCGGTGTGGCGCGGCTCGAACGAGCTGTGGGAAGCGGTGTGGTACCGGCACGGCGACATGTCCGCTTTCGCGCGCTTCGATCCGGCCTATCCCGGCAAGGCGGGTGTGGTACGCCCGACTTTCTGCGTCTGGGAACTCGGCATCGTCGCGCACGAAAGCGGCGCGTGGGGACGCTATCTCGCATCGCCGCGCGACGGCACGGCACGTGCGCGCTGGGTTGAGGATATCTTCGAAGGCGCTGTATAGGGGCGCTCTTTTTCGCAGGAGTTTTGACGTGCAGATCGCGGTGCTCACCTTCGACGGCTTCAACGAACTCGATTCGTTCGTCGCCGCCGCCATCCTGAACCGCCTGCGCGGGCAGGGCTGGGAGGCGCATATCACGTCGCCGACGCCGCAGGTGACCTCGATGAACGGCGTGACGGTCGAGCGCCAGCAGCCGCTCGACTTCGCGGCTAAGGCCGACGCGGTGATCATCGGCAGCGGGATCAGGACGCGCGAGATCGCCGCCGACCCGCTGATGCTCGGCCGCATCCGGCTCGACCCCGCGCGGCAATTGATCGGGGCGCAATGTTCGGGAACGCTGCTGCTCTCGAAACTCGGGCTGATCGGTGATTTGCCTGCCTGTACCGACCTTACGACCAAGCCGTGGGTGATCGAGGCGGGGATAGAGGTTCTCGACGCGCCGTTCGTTGCGCACGGCAATGTCGCGACCGCGGGCGGTTGTCTCGCCTCGCAATATCTCGCGACGTGGATCATCGCGCGCCTCGCCGGGACGACGGCTGCCGAAGAGGCGCTGCACTATGTCGCGCCGGTCGGCGAGAAGCAGCGCTATATCGATCAGGCGATGGGGGCGGTGCGGCCGTTCCTGCCGGTGGAGGCGATGGCGCGGAGCGCATAACTGGCGGCCCGGTACAATACATCTTGCCTTCGCCGTCTATGACCCGGCATTTGCGATGCGGGGCAGACAGGGGCAGGACGATGACGGCACCGTTCAATTTCGGGCAGCTCAAATTTCTGAAGGCGCTTACCGAGGCGCTGTTTCACGGCGCCGAAATGGCGATCACCCCCGATCAGGTCGTCGCCAACATCGCCGAACTGTTCGGCAAGGTCGGCGGTACCAAGCTGAAGGAAATCCGGCTGTCGCTGACCGTGACCGAGCCGGTGCTCGGTCCGATGTTCGCCGAGGTCGATGTCGAAACGCGCGTCGAGCGGATCGAGGACCGGATGAAGAACAGCCAGATCGACCTGTTCCAGGACATGGGCCGGCTGCGCGGGATCATCTACGCCTGCTATTACGGCCATTGGCAGCCGGGGATCGAACCCGGCGATCAGGACGCGAACGTCGCCAATCCGGTCCACCGCCAGATCGGCTTCACCCTTCCAAAATTCCGCCAGCGGGGCAGGGGCGAGGTTCCGCTCGAACCCGTGACCGGGCGCGAGATCGACCCCGCGCATATTCTCGATGCCGGCAGTCTCGAGAACGAATATGACGTGATTGTCGTCGGCTCGGGCGCGGGCGGTGCGGTCGCGGCATATAATATCGCGGGCTGGGGCTACCGGGTGCTGATCGTCGAGGCGGGGCCCTTCTACCCCTCACACCATATCACCCATCACGAACTGGACATGGTCGCGAACCTCTACAAGCACGGCGCGGTGCAGACGACGACCAATCGCGATTTCGTGGTGTTCCAGGGGCGCTGCGTCGGCGGCTCGTCGACGATCAACAACGGGATATGCCTCCGCGTGAACGAGCCCGGGCGGACGCACCCCGACGCCAGGGATGTGCTCGCCAAATGGGCGAGCATCGGCGCGCCGGTCGATGCCGCGGCCTTCCACGCGAGCTATGACGCGGTGAAGGGCATGCTCGGCATCGGCCGTATCGAACCGCGCAGCGGGCGGCACAATGGTCCGCACCTGATCAACGGCTGGCATGCCTATGCCGACGCTTCACCGGATCCGAAGGACAAGCGCGCGGTCACCGACTGGTTCGACAAGAATTTCGGCCCGCCGGGCACCGCCAGCGCCTGCGCCTATTGCGGCTATTGCAACTCGGGCTGCGCCTATGGCCGCCGCATGGGGGTCGCGCAAACCTATCTGCCGAAGGCGTGCCGCGAACGCCACGCGCGCATCCTGCCGGACACGAAGGTCCGGCAGATCATGTGGCAGACCGCCGCCGACGGCCGGCGTGAGGCGGAGGCGGTGAAGCTGGTCATGCCCGACGGCTCCGACCGTCTCGTCCGTGCGCGCGTCGGCATCGTCGTTGCGGCGGGGACGATCGCCTCGTCGAAACTGCTCGACCGCAGCGACATCGACGGCACCGGCTATCAGGTCTCATTGAACGTCGCCTCGCCCGTGGTCGCGCTGATGCCCAGCGGCACGGGCGGCGACGCGTGGGACGAGGATCAGATGTCGAGCTATGTCGACTGCGGCGACTTTCTGCTCGAAAGCCATTTCCAGCCGCCGATGTCGATGGCCTCGCTGATGCCGGGCTGGTTCGCCGACCATGCGGCGCGGATGAAGAATTTCGGCCGCGTCCACTCGGCGGGCATCCTGTTCCCCGCCGACCGGCGCGGCCAGATCGTCGACGGCAAGCTCAAATTCCGCCTCGACGTCGACGACGACCTGCCGATGCTGCGCCGCGCGATGGCGACGCTGACCAAGGTGCATTTCGCCGCCGGCGCGCTCGAATGCTATCCGGCGCTGGCGAAGGGACAGAAAGTCACCCCCGACATGGACGTCGACGCCTTTTTCAGGACCGCGATCCGCGAGCAGGACGACGTTACCCTGTCGAGCAGCCATCCGCATGGCGGCAATGCGATCAACGAGGATCCGCAATATGGCGTCGTCGATCCCGAATGCCGCGTTCACGGCACGACCAATGTCTTCGTGACCGATGCAAGCGTCTTTCCGAGCTGCATCCGCGTCAATGCGCAATGGACGACGATGGCGATGGCGCATTATGCGACCGGGCGCCACGATCCCTTCCGTTAGGACCCGATCGCGCCTACATGGCGCGCGCATGTTCCACGTTGCCGCCCTTTATCGTTTCGCGTCGTTCGACGATCCCGCCGCATTGCGTCAGCCGCTGGTCGAGCTGTGCGCGGCGGAAGGCATCAGGGGCACGCTGCTGCTCGCGCGCGAGGGGATCAACGGCACGATCGCCGGGACCGAGGCGGGAATCGCCGCGGTTCTCGGCCATATCCGCGCGTTTCCCGATTGCGCCGGACTCGACGTCAAATATTCGACCGCCGCCGATATGCCGTTCCAGCGGATGAAAGTGCGGCTCAAGAAGGAAATCGTCACGATGAAGGTGCCGGGGCTGGACCCCGCGCGCGATGCCGCGCCTTACGTCGACCCCGCCGACTGGAACGCGCTCGTCGACGATCCGGACACCGTGCTCATCGACACGCGCAACGGCTTCGAGGTCGGCTATGGCAGTTTCGCGGGCGCCATCGATCCCGAAACGAAAAGCTTCGGCGACTTCCCCGGCTGGTGGCGCGCCAACGCCGGACGTTTCGCGGGCAAGCGCGTCGCGATGTTCTGCACGGGCGGCATCCGCTGCGAAAAATCGACCGCCTTCCTCCGCCACGAGGGTGTCGAGGATGTCGTCCACCTGAAAGGCGGCATCCTCGCCTATCTCGAACAGGTGCCCGAAGCCGAGAGTCGCTGGCACGGCAGCTGCTTTGTCTTCGACGAGCGGGTGAGTGTGGGGCATGGGCTCGTCGAAGTCGGCGAGAAGGAATAGGTCTGTGGCGACTTCGGGGTGGGTAGCTGACGTTACAGGCCCTCCCCCGACCCTCCCGCAAGCAGAAGGGGAGAAAAGCTCCGCAAGCGGTCGTCAGGTCACCGTCAGCGTATAGGTCACCCTGTAATCGCTGGCGTCGCCGTCGAGCGTCCTGGTGAAGATCCCGGCCGTATAGCCGATATCGATCGTCCCGATATTGTCGCTGCCGCCGATATCGTCGAACTCGCGGAGCTGGAAACTCACCGGCTGGTCGAATTCGAAACTTTCGGGTAGGACCCAGCTCTCGCCCTTCTTGATCGAATAAATCTCGCCCTTGCTCTCGGGAAAGCGCTGCCCCGTGTTGAAGCGCAGGAACAGCTGGTCGGGCAGTCCGAGCCCGAGCCGGCCGGTCAGCTTGACGCATTCGACGCGGATATTCGAGAGCGTATATTTCCGCGCCGGCGGCGGGGGCGGGGCCTTCACCATCGGCTTGATCATGATCGGCGGGCTGTTCGGATCGTTCAGTACGCGCGCGACATTCGTCTTGGCTTCTGCGGAATGGCGCCCGTCCGGGAACTGCGCGAGATAGGCGCTGAACGCGCGCAGGCTGTTTTCGGCGAGCGCGTCTTTCCACAGCATATTCTCCAGCTCCGCCCGGTCGCGCGCCACCGGCGGCGCGCCGGCGGGGCGCGGTACCAGATAGACCGGCGTACCGGTGATGCTCGCACTGACGAACGGCCGCTGGCGGCCGCCCGTCGCCGCCAGCACATCGTCGCGGATCAGCCCGCCCAGCAACTGTACCGGCAGGTCGGGCTGCGGCAAGCGCTTCGCCAGCGATGCCGCGAAGGGTGAATTGCCGTCGGTCCCGTCGGCGGCGGTTTGTCCCGGCGCCGCGGCAAAGATGACGAGCACATCGTCGGCCTCGACCCCCGCGAGCCCGTTCTCGACCGCGCGCGTTCCCGATCGCCACGACCGGCCGAACGGATTGTTCCGGCACGAATCGAGCACGACCATGCGGATCTGCGCGCCGGACACCGACTCCATCAGCCGGTCGAGGTTGATCGCCTCATAGGGCAGGTCGAGGTCGGATTTCAGCTGCGCATCGGTCGGGATCAGCCAGTTCTTGCCCTGCGCCTCGATCCCGTGCCCGGCATAATAGACCATGGCGATCTCGGCGCCGTCGGCCTTGGCGCGGAAATCGCGCATCGCCTTCTGGAAATCGTTGACCGCAAGGTCGGCGGCGACGGTGACGTCGTCGAACCCGGCCGCCTTTGCCGACGCCGCGATGATCCTGATATCGTTGCCCGGGTTCACGAGCCGGCTGGTGTTCGCATAATCGCCGTTGCCGATGACGAGGGCGACCTTGCGGGCTTCGGCAACCGACGGGATCAGCAGGAACAGCGCAGTGAAAGTGACAAGCCAGAATCGCAACATCTCGGCAATCCTCTTTTCTAGGCGGGGCGTGCGGCTCCATATTCGTACCAGCCGAACGGGCGCGGCGTTTTCGGGATATAGGCGGCGGCCTGCCGGTCGACCGAAAAGCCCGCCTTTTCATAAGCGTCGCTGATGGGTCGGGTGAGGTGGCAGTTGCCGCCGATCCGCTTCCATATTGGCTCGATACGCCGCTGCCACTTCGCAACCCCGGCATCGGGCGCGGCGCCATGTTCGAGGAAGAGCGCGGTCCCGCCCGGTTTCAGCACGCGGCGTATTTCGGCGAGCACCGCCGATTGGTCGGCGACCGAGCAAAGCGTGAACGTGGTTACGACGGTGTCGAACCGCGCGCTCTCGAACGGCATCGCTTCGCCGACACCGCCCCGAATATCGGCCTCCATCCCGCGCGCCGCCGCCGCCGCGACGCTCATCGCGAGCAACTCGGGCGACGGATCGAGCCCGCTGAAACTCTCGATCTGCCCCGGCCGATAGAATTCCATGTTGATGCCGCCGCCGCAGCCGAGCTCGAGGACATGCCCGCGCGCCTGCGGAACGACTTTGCTACGCACTTTCATGATCTGCCCCTGCGAACAGGCACATTTGATGAGGCGCGGTACCCCGTGACGTTCCCACCAGCTGCTCATGGCATTTTTCCCCCCGCCTCATTCTCGATCCGTCCGGCAACGACCGCAAGCACATTGTCCTGAATATCGCCCAATATGCGCTCGCCCCACCAGCCGGCATAGGCGTTGAACGGGGTGGCGAGGTGATAGCGGGTCCACAGCCTTATCTTCGTCCGGCCATTGTCCAGCGGGATCAGGCGATATCCGCCCGTGTCGATCCACAGGTGGCGTCCGTGCGGTTCGATATGCCGGTCGGTGCGTTCGTGGATCGACGGATCGGGAAAGGCGAAGCGCCATTGCAAGGTTTCGTTCGGCCGCCAGTCGGTGACGATTTCCTGAAAGCGGATGTCATCCTGCCAGCGCGCGTCGCGCACCGCGCCGACGCCTTCGCCCTCGAGATGCGCGGCGACCGGACGCGGCAGACGGAGCAGGTTCTGACTGATGTTCCAGCGGCCCTCGTCGGGTGCGATCGCCGGGATGGCAAGCAACCGCGGCCACACCGCGGCCACGGGGGCATCGACCACGACCTCGCGCACCACGGTGCGCGTTTCGTGCGGCGGGGCCACCTGCTGATCGATCAGCAGCGCGAGAAAGGGCAGGAGCAGCAGGGCATGTGCGTGAAAGGTCGCCGGATCGACCTGCCGCTGTCTGCGCCGGTAGAGATAGACGGGCCAGAGCCCGATGTAGCCGAAGGCGACCCAGAACGGCAGCGCCATCACGAGGCAGACGACGCCTTCGCGAAGGAAAACCGCGCCGATGACCGTTGCGGCGAGCGCCAGCCAGACCGGGACGAGCAGGAAGGTGCTGCGTTCCCAGTTGCGCCCCATGCTGCCGGCCCATGCGATGAAGGCGGTCAGTGCGGCGGGCAGCACGACCATCAGCGCATAGCCGATCGCGCCCCCCGATCCTGCCTCGGCAAGAATGAAGACCGCCAGCGCCGCGGCGAGCGCGACGATGATCGCGGCAACGAATTTCCAATTGTCGCGGCGCCGGGGCGCCGTTTCGTTCGGCATATCGTTCGTTGTCACGCGGTCTCCCCTTGGCGCGGAAGGTGACCCTTGCTAGCGCGGTTGGCAACACCCATCTGTGCCTGCCCGCACAGCCAACGAAAGATCGCCATGCCCGCCGTCCACCACACCAAGATGCTCATCCTCGGCTCCGGCCCTGCCGGTCTGTCGGCCGCCATCTACGCCGCGCGCGCGGGCATGATGCCGATCGTCGTTCAGGGGCTGCAACCCGGCGGCCAGCTGACGATCACGACCGACGTCGAAAACTACCCCGGCTTCGCCGAGGTCGTCCAAGGGCCCTGGCTGATGGAACAGATGACCGCGCAGGCGATGCATGTCGGCACCAGCATGATCTGGGACACGATCGTCGACGTCGACCTGTCGCGCCGCCCGTTCAGGCTGACCGGCGACGGCGGCGACGTCTATATGGCCGAAACGCTCGTCATCGCGACGGGCGCGCAGGCCAAATGGCTCGGCGTCCCGGGCGAGCAGGAGCTGGGCGGCAAGGGCGTTTCGGCGTGTGCGACGTGCGACGGCTTCTTCTATCGTGGCAAGAAGGTCGTGGTGATCGGCGGCGGCAACACTGCCGTCGAGGAAGCGCTCTACCTCACCAATCACAGCGACGACGTGACGCTGATCCATCGCCGCGACAGCCTGCGCGCCGAAAAGATCCTGCAGGACCGGCTGATGGTCAATCCGAAGATCAAGGTGCTGTGGAACAAGCGCATCGAGCGTTTCGTCGCGGGCGAAGGGCTGACCGGCCTCGTCGGGGTCGACCTTGTCGATACGGTGACCGGCGAGGCGAGCCATGAGCCGACCGACGGCGGCTTCGTCGCGATCGGCCACAGCCCGTCGACCGAACTGTTCAGGGGCAAGCTCCCGCTCGACGACGATGGCTATCTGCAGGTTACGCCCGGCACCTCGCTGACCGCGATCCCCGGCGTCTTCGCCGCCGGCGACGTCACCGACAAAATCTATCGTCAGGCGGTGACCGCGGCGGGGATGGGCTGCATGGCGGCGCTCGACGCCGAACGCTTCCTCGCCGAAGCCGAATATCACGCGATGGCGACTGCCTAGGCGGCGAGAACCGCCAATATCCGCCCGGCGAGCCACTCGCCATCGTCGCCCGCAAAGCTGTGCGAAGGGCTGGCGAGGCGTTCGACCGGGACGCGGCCAAGGGCGGCGGGACAGTTCTCGACAAAGGCCTGCGCGGTGCGGTCGCCGGTTGCAAGCAGGATCGTCGCGGCCGGACCGAGTTCCGCCACGGCCTTGTCGATCCGCGCGGCGAGGCTGTCGGGAGCAGCTGGTACCGTGCGCGCCCTGAGCGCGGAAAAGCCGCGCAGGAGTTTCCGCAGGTCGACCTCGCCCTTCAGCAGCCGGAGCAGGCTCTTCGGGTCCTTCAGCCGCGACCAATAGCGCGCGCGGATGGCTGCGGCCGGGGGCAGGGCTGGCTCGTCGGCGCTTTTTTCCTGCTCGCCGTCATAGGTCCACGGATTGGCTAGGATCAGCGCATCGAGTCCGAGCGGCTGGTGCAGCAACAACGCGCTTGCGGCATCGCAATTGCCAAACGCAACGATGCGCGACACATGCGGTGCGGCGTGCCCGAATGCCACGATCGCAGCGGCGATATCCGGTCCGCTGCTCTCGAACCCGCCGTTGGCGCCCTCGCTGTCCCCGATCCCGCGTCGATCAAAACGGAAGACCGGGTGCCCCGCATCGGCGATCCGCGCAGCAAGCATCGCCATCCCGCGATGCGCCCCGCTGCGGATCTCGTTCCCGCCGGATACGATCAGCAGGCCGGTCGTTCCGGCTGCCTCGTCGAGGCTCGCGGCGAGAGCGGTGCCCTCGCAATCGAAACTCAGCTGGTGCCGCATGTCTTGCTCCAGGCGGCGATGTCGGCGGCAATCGCGGCCGCCATCGCCGCATCTTCGCCCGGCTCGGCGCGGAGCCACAGCGGGGTTCCGGCGACGCCATCGGCACCGAGCGCGACGCTGCGCAGCGGTGCGACCGATTGCGGCTCGGCGATACCAAGCTGGGCCGTCATCGCGGCAGAAAGCAAGTTGCCGGCAAGCAGCAGGTCGCCCGACCGGGCTGTCTCCTGAAGGCTCTCCAGCGACGAGTTCGCTCCCGCCTCACGATCGGCGTTTATGCGCGCGCGCATCAATGTCCGCAGCAACGACGCGCCGCCGACCGGTGCAAGCCGCCACCACGCCGCGGCCCGGGCGCGATGATCGATCAGCGCGCCGCCCCGAACCGATGCGACGATGACCGGACCATCCGTGGCGGAGACGATGCCGGAGAGTGCATCCTGCCATCGCTGCAGATCGACCTCGGCGAGCGGAATGAGGCTTTCGTTCTGCCCTGGCAGGTCCGGAAGCAAGGCGGAAAACCCCGCGGCCGCGAGCGCGCGCATCGCCAGCACCAACGTACGGCGCGTGCGGTTCGCTTCCTCGAACAGCGGCGGGACGATCAGGATGGTGGCGCGGGGCGTGCCCGCAGGGGTGATGCGCAGGATATGTTCGGTCATGCGCGCACGGATGATCAGCCGGCGACCTTATGCCGCGAAAAGGCGAGAAGATTGCCGTAGGTCTCAAAGATTTCGCCGTCGATCTCGTCATCGTCGATGAGGATGCCCAGCCGGTCTTCCATCTCGGTCAGCACCGTCGCGACCGCCATCGAATCGAATTCGGGCAGCTCGCCGAACAGCCCGCTGTCCTCGGTCAGCGCGGCTGCGCGGGCTTCGCCGAGGCCGAGAACATCGGCGAGCAGGGCGCGAAGGGTGGCGTCGACGGTGCTGCTATCAGTCACGTTTCTTTCCTCAACACGGAACGGGCAAATGCCTTCAATGCCGGTCCCCATGCCGCGACGCGCGACGGATTGAAAGCCTCGATGCGCCACAGCGGCTCGTGCCGGTTCATCCAGTCGCGCTTATAGGCGTCATTGCCGGTACCGAAATCGACGCGTCGGACGCCGTCGACCTCGATCACTTGGCGGAACAGCGCGGCCGACAGCAACGTGCCGGGAGAGGCTTTGAGGCTGTCCTCGACATGCGCGAGCTTGTGGATGAAGGCGGTGCCGTCCTCCACTGTCCAGAACTGCGCCGCGACGGGAATGCCATCGATCCGGGCGATGCCCATAAGCAGCCGCCCCCCGGCGCTCTCGGCCTCGGCAAAGGCGCGAAGCAGGGCGGGGTGCCCCTCTTCCGGTTTCCAGCTCGCCGCATAGATTTGTTCGTAGGCGGCCCAGCTTCCGGGATCGAAGGCAGTGAGCAGCTGGATGTCGACGACGCCCTTCTTCGCCTTGCGCTGGACCGTGCTGCGCAGCGCGCCAGGACGGTCTTTCCACCATTCGTCATGGTCCATGGTGCCAAGATCGAGCCAGTGCCGGTCGCCCGCCGCCGTCGCCTTCACCCACCAGCCCGCTTCGCGGAGCGCCGACACGACAGGCCGGTGATCGTCGTCGCGAACCGGATAGAGCGACAGGCATGCCGCGCGCGGACGCAGGTTGCGGAACAGCTGCGCGAGCGCCGCGTTCCGGCCGGCGTGCCCCGTATAGAGCGGCCGGATGGCAAAGCTGTACCAGTTCGTCAGGCCGGCGAGATGCCCCGGCCTTTCGATACGGAGCGGCAGCCACGCGGCCGTTGTACCCGCCTCGCCATGGGCATCGATCCGGCCGTCACCCGCAAAGCCGTGCGCCGCGAGCAGGTCGAACCATGCGGCGCGGTCGAAAGGCGCGGCGAAGCCTGTGGCGCGCGCCACATTATCATTAGCCTGATCTTCACCGTTCCCTTGCATGGTGCGGCCCTCTATCACCTCTGTCCTAACAGCCGATGACCAAAGCCGAAAACCCATCCTCGAGGCCGATCGACCATCTCGCCCGCTGCGGCGCGCCGGAGGCGGCTGCGCTGCTGACCGGCGACCGGGTCACGACCTATGCCGAAATCGACGCGGGCGTCGGGCGGCTCGCTTCGTGGCTGCTCGAACAGGCGGGCGGTCCCGGCGAACGCGTTGCGAGCTGGAGCGCCAAGACGCGCTTCGCCTGCCTGATGCCGCTCGCCGCGGCGCGTGCCGGGCTGATCCACGTGCCGGTCAATCCGCTGCTCAAGGGGCCGCAGGTTGCGCATATTCTCGCCGACAGCGGCGCGAAATTGCTCGTAACCAACAGCTCGCGCGCTGACATGCTGGGTGACGGCCGACCTGAAGGCTGCGCGCTGCAGGACCTGAAGACCGGCGAGGACGTCGTCGATTCGGGGGGGCAGGGGCTGCCGCCGTCGATAGCGGAACCCGACGACCTTGCCGCCATCCTTTACACCAGCGGTTCCACCGGGCGACCGAAGGGCGTGATGCTCAGTCATGCCAACCTTTGGCTCGGCGCGGAAAGCGTCGCTTCCTATCTCGAGATTGCTCCGGAGGACCGCATACTCGGGGTGCTGCCCCTGAGCTTCGACTATGGCCAGAACCAGCTGCTTTCGAGCTGGTACGCGGGGGCCGCGGTGGCACCGCTCGACTATCTCACCGCGCGCGACGTCGTGAAGGCCGTCGCGCGGTACGGCGCGACGACGCTCGCCGGAGTCCCGCCGCTCTGGGTGCAGCTTGTCGAAACCGGATGGCCGGCCGAAACGGCGGCGTATCTCAAGCGGCTGACCAACAGCGGCGGTGCGCTGACGCCATCGCTGATCGACGCGATGCGCAGGACCTTTCCGAACGCCGACATCTATCCGATGTATGGGCTCACCGAGGCCTTTCGCTCGACATATCTCGACCCGAAACTGGTCGCCGACCATCCGACGTCAATGGGCCGCGCCGTCCCGCACGCCGAGATACTGGTGTGCCGCGCGGACGGCACCGTCACTGCCGACGACGAGCCGGGCGAACTTGTCCATTGTGGTCCGCTCGTCGCACAGGGCTATTGGCGTGACGAGGAACGCACCGCGCAGCGCTTCAGACCGGCACCGCGCACGTCGGAATATGGCGGTACTGCCGTGTGGTCGGGCGACACGGTGCGCCGCGACGCCGGCGGGCTCCTCACTTTCGTCGGCCGCGACGATGCGATGATCAAGACTGCGGGCAACCGCGTCAGCCCGACCGAGATCGAGGATGTCGCGGTGGCGTCGGGGCTGATCTACGAAGCCGTCGCGTTCGGCGTGCCCGATGCAAGGCTCGGCGCGGCGATCGTGCTGATCGTGCGCGGCAAGGGCCGGGCCCGCGACGACGGGGAGCTTGCCGCATATCTCCGCCGGGATCTTCCCAATTTCATGCAGCCGCAGGCGATCGAATGGCGGGATGAACTGCCGCGCAACCCGAACGGCAAGCTCGATCGTGTCGCGATCGCCGCCGAATGGGCGGCGAAGGTGGCGGCATGAAGCCGCACGGCCCGATCCCGCCTGGCTTCCGTGCGGACGCGAGCGGCATGCTGCTGATCGGCGGCGACCGCGCCGAAGCGCTCGCCGACGTCGCCGGCGACACTCCGCTGTTCGCCTACGACAGTGCGATGCTGACCGCGCGCGTGGCCGAATGGCGCGCCGCGATGCCCGCCGGGGTCCAACTCCATTATGCGATGAAGGCGAACCCCTATGCGCCTTTGCTCGCTTTCATGGCGCGGCTCGTCGACGGGTTCGACGTCGCCTCGGGCGGTGAGCTCAAGGCCGCGCTGGGCAGCGGGATGCCGGCGGGCGACATCAGCTTTGCAGGGCCCGGCAAGCGCGACCGCGAACTCGAAGCGACGATCACAGCCGGCGCGACGCTCAATCTCGAATCCGCAGGCGAAGCCGAACGCGCGCTCTCGATCGCCGACCATCTCGGTCTGACGCCCAGCCTCGCCGTGCGCGTCAATCCCGACTTCGACCTCAAGGGGTCGGGCATGAAGATGGGCGGCGGCGCGAAGCCTTTCGGGGTCGACGCCGCCGAGGTGCCGGCGCTCGTCCGCCGCCTGCTCGATGCCGGTGCCGACTGGCAGGGTTTCCATATTTTTGCGGGGTCGCAGGCGCTCGACGCTGCCGCCATCGCCGAAACGCAGGCGCAGACCGTGGCGCTCGCGGCGCGGCTCGCGGGCGAAATCGGCGAAATCCCGCCGCTCGTCAATCTCGGCGGCGGCATGGGCGTTCCCTATTTCCCCGGCGACAAGCCGGTCGATGTCGCCGCCGTTGGGGCGGCGCTTGCCGAGACGCTCGCGGCGCGCGACCCCATTCTCGCCAGGAGCCATTTCGCGATGGAGCTTGGTCGGTGGCTCGTCGCCGAGGCAGGGGTCTATCTGACCCGCATCGTCGACCGGAAGGTCAGCCACGGCGAAACCTTCCTCGTCACCGACGGCGGCCTCCACCACCAGCTCGCCGCGAGCGGCAATTTCGGCACCGTGATCCGCCGCAACTATCCGATCGCGGTGGCGGGCGCGTTCGGCCGCGAACCGGTGGAGACCGTGTCGGTCGTCGGCTGTCTCTGCACCCCGCTCGACCGCCTCGGTGACCAGGTCGCGTTGCCGCGCGCCGGGGTAGGGGACCTGATCGCGATTTTTCAGGCCGGCGCCTATGGTGCGAGTGCCAGCCCCGCAGCCTTTCTGGGGCAGGGGCCGGCGCGCGAAATGCTCGTCTGACGGGTTTCGGCCTGTTCCTTATCGGGACAGGTTCGAGCGGGCACGGTCCAAACTTATGTCAATACTAACATTATGTTCACCCTTTTCCAGCAATGGCTACGCTGACGCAATGGCTGTCGCCGCGGGGTTCCGGGCCGCGGCTCTCCCGGCGGCTCGAAAGGTTGATGGATTATGGCTTCGTTCCCCTCGCTCCGTATCGCGCGCGCCGCGCTCGTCTCGGGCATTGCCGCGACCGCGCTGACCGGCTGCATGGGCGCTGGCGGCAGCGCGCCGCAACTGCCCAGCGCCAACTTCGTCGCGAACCAGGAGGGGCCGGGCGAGGAATATATCATCGGCCCGCTCGACGAGCTCCAGATTTTCGTGTGGCGCAACCCCGAACTCGGCGGCAAGGTGCAGGTGCGCCCCGACGGCAGGATCACGACGCCGCTGATCACCGACATGCCCGCGGTCGGCAAAACCCCGACGATGCTGCAGCAGGACATCAAGCTCCAGCTCAGCCAATATATCACCGACCCGATCGTCAGCGTGATCGTCACCAGCTTCAACAGCACTTTCTCGCAGCAGGTGCGCGTCGTCGGCGCGACGGAAAAACCGGCGTCGATTCCGTTCCGCGCCAACATGACCGTACTCGACGCGATGATTGCAGTCGGCGGGCTCGGCGAATATGCCGCTGGAAACAAAGCGCGACTCGTCCGTTTCGACAAGGGCAGCGGGAAGCAGCAGGAGTTCGCCCTGCGGCTCAACGACCTGATCAAGCGGGGCGATATCAAGGCGAATGTGCGGTTGCAGCCCGGCGATGTGATCATCATCCCCGAAAGCATGTTCTGACGCCAGCGGCGGCCGACCAACCTATCCCAAGGACTGATTTCGAGCGATGAACAGCCTCTACGACGAATTCCGGGTGGCAGTGCACAGCGTCTGGACGCGCCGGTGGCTGGTTCTTGCCGTGGCGTGGGGCATCTGCATCCTCGGCTGGCTGGCGATCGCGTCGATCCCGAACCGCTACGACAGCCGCGCGCGCCTGCTCGTCGATATCAACGAAATCCTGCCCGACGATGCGCAGGTCGGCGGCGGGCGTCCCCAGATCGACCAGATCCGCGAGACGCTCACGAGCGCGCGCAACATGGAAAAGGTCGCCGCAACGACCGGCCTGCTCCCCGCGGGCGCGGGCGAGCGCGACAAGGCCGGTGCGGTCGCGATGCTGCAAAAGAGCATCAAGGTCGTGCCGCAGCAGGACAATATCTTCGAGATCACTTCGAGCATCGCGGTCGGCAGTCTGTCCGACGCCGACAATGCCAAGCTTGCCTCGGGCGTGCTCGACAGCCTGATCACCGTATTCCGCGATGACCAGCTGCGCGGCGGGCGGATGAATGCGCGCGAGGGGCTGAAATTCCTCGATGCGCAGATCGCCGACCGCGAAAAGGCGCTGCGCGAGGTCGAGGCGCGCCGCGCGGCGTTCGAGGCGCAGAATATCGGCCTCATCCCGGGCGGTGCCGGGTCGCCGGCGCAGCGCGTCGACGCTGCGCGTGCCGAACTCAGCCAGATCGATTCGCAGCTCGTGTCGGCGCAGGCGCAGCTCGCGGCCGCGAACGGCCAGCTCGCCTCGACCCCGCAGTCGATCCCGGGCGCGGGCGGCGGTGTCGGCGGCGGCGTCGCGCGTCAGCAGCTGGCGGGCGCGCAGAACGAGCTGTCGTCGATGCGCGCGCGCGGCCTGACCGACGCGCACCCCGACGTGATCGCACTGAAGAGCCAGATCGCCTCGCTGAAGGCCATGGCCGACCGCGAGGGTACGGGCGGCGGCGGCGGGATGCAGAACCCCGCCTATGCTTCGCTCGCCGCGATGCGCGCCGAGCGCCAGGCGACGGTCAGCGCGCTGTCGGCGCGCAAGAGCCAGCTGATGGGCGACATATCGAAGATCACGACCCAGCAGATCCAGAATCCCGGCATCGCGGCCGAATATGACCGGATCAACGGTGAATATACCGCGTTCAAGGGTCAATATGACAAGCTGCTCGCGCAGCGCGAGCAGGTCCGGCTGCGCGGCGAGGTGCAGACCGAAACCGATGCGATCAAGATCGAACTGCTCGACCCGCCGTCAAAGCCGACGAGCCCCGCGGCGCCCAACCGGCCGCTGTTCCTGACGCTCGTGCTGCTTGCCGGAATCGGCGGGGGTGTCGGCGCGGCCTTCGGTCTCGCCCAGGTCCGCACCAGCTATGCCACCGCGGCCAAGCTCGAACGCGCGAGCGGGCTGCCCGTGATCGGATCGATTACCGAAGTCGTGACGCCCGAACGCCATCTCGACCGCCGCAAGAAGCTCGTCTGGCTCGCCGGCGGCGGTGGCGCGCTTGTCGGCCTCTATGCGCTGCTGCTGGTCGCCGAATTCATCCAGCGCGGCATGGTTGCGTGACGGGGGACGATGACATGAACGACCAACGCAAAGTCAAGCGCCCGCCCTCGCTCCTCGAACGCGCCGCCGACATGTTCGGCCTCGATCCCGCCGCCAATGCGCCGACGATCGACGTGTCGAGCCTGCCGCCCGAACCGGAGAAGAAGGCGAAGAAGGCCACGGCCGAGGCAGTCGCGGAAATCCCGCAGCCCGAAATTCTCGATCCCGTCGTCGAAGCGGCACCGGCGGTCGAACCCGCCCCCGCGCCCAGGGCTTCGCCGCGCAAGGAGGTGGCCAAGGCCGCGCCTGCGATCGTGCCGGCGCGGCAGGGAACGATCGACCGCGAGCGCCTCGCGGCGCGGGGCATGATCGTGCCCGGCACGCCCGTCACCGGCATTTCCGAAGAATATCGCATCGTGAAGCGCGAGCTGATCCGCAACTTTGGCGGCGTCGGTAATCGTCCGATCCTGCCGCGCGGCCACCGCGTGCTGATCGCCTCGGCCAATCCCGGCGAGGGCAAGACCTTTTCGGCGGTCAATCTTGCATTGAGCCTCGCAGTCGAGGCCGATCACGACGTGCTGCTGATCGACGCCGACATCGCGAAGCCGAGCGTGCTCGAAGCGTTGGGGCTGGAGGACGGACCCGGCCTGATGGACGCGCTCGCCGATCCGCTCCTGCCGCTCGGCGACTGCCTGATCCAGACCGACATAGCCGGGCTGAAGGTCATGCCCGCCGGTACGCAGCATATGCACGATACCGAGCTGCTCGCCTCCGCGCGCACCGAGGCGTTGCTGGCGCAGCTCGAGGCCGGCGCGCCCGGCCGCATCGTCATCCTCGATTCGCCGCCGGTGCTCGCGGCATCGCCCGCTGCGGTGCTCGCGGGGCATGTCGGCCAGACGATCATGGTCGTGCGCGCCGATGCGACGCTCGAATCTGCGCTGCGCGACGCGATCGGCCTGATGGGTGCCTGTCCGCATATCCAGCTGCTCCTCAACGGTGTGAAATTCTCGCCGGGCGGACGCCGCTTCGGCACCTATTACGGACAGGGAGGCGCATGATGCGCACCGTCACCTCCATGCGTTGCGCAGGCGCGCTGGCGGCTCTGCTGCTTGCCGGGACGGCGACGGGGGCGCACGCCCAATTTTCGGGCGACCCCGGCCCGGGTGGCGGCAATGCGACTTCGGCCGGTGCCCCCGCGCCCGAACAGGGACGTTCGGAAAAGCGCGCCGAGCGTCGCCGCGCAACGCGTCAGGTCAGCGTCAGCCCCTATCTCGAAGTCGATCAGGTGCTGACCGCCGACCTCAAGAATGGCGGCGATGTCCTCACCTATACCAACCTAGCGGTCGGCGTGGACGCCGCGATCGTGACGAACCGCGCCGAGCTGGCCGGAACCGTGCGCTATGAACATCGCATCGGCTGGAACGGCGGTCTCGGCGATTCCGACACGATCAGCGGCCTTCTCCGCGGCCGGATCGAGGCCGCACGCGGGCTCAATCTCGAAGGCGGCGCGCTCGCGACGCGCACGCGCGCCGACGGGCAGGGTGCGGCGAGCGGCCTGCTCATCGGCGACGCCAGCAACGTCGCCAACCTCTATTCGCTCTACGCCGGCCCGACCTTCGCGCGGCGTATCGGCGGGCTCGATGTCGGGGCGGGCTACCGTTTCGGCTATACCAAGGTCGATATCGACGAACGCGCGATCCTGTCGCCGGGCAGCCGGCCGCAGGATATTTTCGACAGTTCGACCAACCATGTCGCATGGGCCAGCGTCGGCGCGCGGCCCGGCGACCTTCCGTTCGGCTGGCAGGTCTCGGGCGGCTACGAGCGCGAAGATGCGAGCCAGCTCGACCAGCGGTACGAGGGCAAATATGCCCGCGCCGACGTGACGGTGCCGATCGGTCCGACCGTCGCGCTGCTCGGCGGCGTCGGTTACGAGGATATCGAGATCGGCCAGCGCAATCCGGTGGTCGATGCCAATGGCGTCCCGGTCCGCGATTCCAGTGGACGTTTCATCACCGACAAGTCGACGCCGCGCCAGCTGTCGTTCGACACCGACGGGCTGATCTGGGATGCCGGCGTGATGTGGCAGCCGAGCCGCCGCACGTCGCTGACCGCACGTGTCGGCCGCCGCTATGGCGACACCATCTATACCGGCAGCTTCGCCTATCGCCCGGATCATGCGACGACGATCCAGGTCGGCGTCTACGACGGGCTTTCGAGCCTCGGCCGCGGGCTGTCGGGCGGGCTGGCCGCGCTCCCGACGCAGTTCGACCCGATCCGCAACCCGATCAGCGGCGATATCAACCCCTGTGTTTTCGGGCAGCAGGGGGGCGGTTGCCTCAGCAACCAGCTCGGCAACGCAACCTCGGCGCAATATCGCAGCCGCGGCGTGCAGGCGACGCTGTCGTCGCGCTTCGACCGGTGGAGCTATGGCGTCGGTGTCGGCTACGACCAGCGCAAGCTGCTCGCACCGCTGTTGTCGCCGATCGGCAGCCTCAACGGCATCAAGGACGAGAATTATTATCTCTTCGTCTCGGCGGCGCGCCAGCTTGACGCCGATTCGGACCTGACCGTTTCGGGTTATGTCAATTATTTCGACAATGGTGCGCCGGGCGCCAGCGACGTCCAGTCGGCGGGCCTGACCACATCCTATTCGCGGCGTTTCTGGCGCGGCCTCACGGGGACCGCGGCGGCCAGCCTCAACGCCTTCGATCAGGAAGGCTTCAACAGCCAGCTTATCGGTTCAGCTTTGGTGGGACTGCGTTACAACTTCTGAGGGCTGGTCCCTTGGGCAACGGGAATTTTGCGATGTACGATCAGTTCTATGGTTTCACCGGGCGTCCGTTCCAGCTCACGCCTGACCCGCATTTCTATTTCGAAAGCGGCACCCACCGCAAGGCGATGTCCTATCTCGGTTACGGCCTCGCACAGGGCGAAGGCTTTATCGTGATCACCGGCGACGTCGGCGCGGGCAAGACCACGCTCGTCGGCCATCTGATGAACACGATCGACCCGAGCCGGCTGACCGCGGTCAAGCTGGTGTCGACGCAGGTCGAAGGGGACGATCTGCTTCGCCTTGTCGCCGAACAGTTCGGCATCGAGTGGGAAGGGCAGAGCAAGGCCGAGCTGCTTCGCGCGATGGAGCAATATCTGCGCGAGCAGGCGCGCGCCGGCCGCCGCACGCTGCTGATCGTCGACGAGGGGCAGAATCTCGCCATCTCGGCGCTCGAAGAGCTGCGCATGCTCTCGAACTTCCAGCTCGGCGGCCATTCATTGCTGCAGATATTCCTGCTCGGCCAGCCCGAATTCCGCCAGACGCTGTTCCACTCGCCAACGCTTGAACAGCTGCGCCAGCGCGTGATCGCGACGCATCACCTCGACCCGATGGAGCCCGAGGAGGTCGAACCCTATATCCTCCACCGCCTCGGCAAGGTCGGCTGGACCGGCAACCCCAGCTTCAGCCCCGACGCGTTCGAGGAAATCTTCGATTACAGCGAAGGCGTGCCACGCAAACTCAACGTTCTGGTAAGCCGCCTGCTGCTCTATGGTGCGGTCGAGCAGATGCACCGCATCACCGCGCAGAATGTGCGTTCGGTCGTGGCGGAGATCGAGGCCGATCGCGGCCTCGACGTCTCGACGCTCGCGCCGCTGCCCGTCGAGGAGGTCGTCGCGGCCGCCGCGACCGCGGTCGCGCCGACCCCGGCACCCTTCGCGCCGCCGGTCCCCGCGAACGAAGCAGCGCCCGAATGGCCGCAGCGCGCTGCCGAACCCGCCGCCGCCGCGCCCGCGCCCTTCGCCGCGCCTGCCGAACCGGCCACGACCGTCGCGCCGCCGCCCGAAGCCAATGACGATGTCTTCGAACTCGCATCCGGGGCGGTCGAACCATCGGTTCCGGCGGCTCCGGCGATCGATCCCGCACATCTGGTCGCGCTCGAAAAGCAGATCGCGTCGCTCGAGGAACGCCTCGTCGAACAGGATGCAGCACTTCGCCGTGTGCTCGACCTTCTGATCGAATGGGTCGAGCGCGATCCCGACAATGCACCCAATCCGGCGACGTCGCGGACCTGGGCGGCCTGACAGCCCGGCCGAAATCGGCTAGCTCGCTGATGAAGGTGAGGAAAAATGCAGAACGGCCTCTCGGTCGATGTCGAGGACTGGTTCCAGGTCGGCGCGTTTGAGCGCACGATCGGCCGCGCCGACTGGGACGGCCTCGAATGCCGGGTCGAGGCGAATTGCGACGCAGTGCTGCAGATTTTCGCCGATGCGGGGGTGAAGGGCACCTTTTTTACCCTCGGCTGGGTCGCCGAACGCTATCCTGCGCTGATCGGGCGTATCGTTGCGGCGGGGCACGAACTGGCGAGTCACGGCTACGACCACAAGCGCGTCTTCAATATGACGGCGGGCGAATTCGCCGCCGACCTCAGGAAGACGCAGGCGATCCTCGAGGATGCGGGCGGCGTCGCGATCCGCGGCTATCGCGCGCCGAGCTTTTCGGTCGACCGGCGTACGCCGTGGGCGCACATGGTGCTTGCCGAACAGGGCTATGCCTATTCGTCGAGCGTCGCACCGGTGGTCCACGATCACTACGGCTGGCCTGAAAGCCCGCGCCATGCGTGGCAGCCGCTTCCCGACAGCGACCTCGTCGAATGGCCGGTCACGACCGCGCGTTTCGCCGGACGCACGCTCGCGGCGGGTGGCGGCGGCTTCATGCGGATGCTGCCCTACGGCTTCACGCGCTGGGCGATCGCGCGGATGAATGCAGAGGGGCACCCGGCCATCCTCTATTTCCACCCGTGGGAAATCGACCCCGGCCAACCGCGCGTCGCCGACGCGCCGATCAAATCGAAGATCCGGCATTACAGCGGCTTGTCGGCGATGGCGGACAAGCTCCGGAAACTGCTTGCCGATTTCGAATGGACGCGCGCCGACGCTCTGCTTCCCGCGCAGCAGGAACGCGCGCAGCCGTGGCGCGCGGCGGCGTGAACGCGCCGGCGCTTGCCTTGAGCGAGGGGTTTTCCGGGGCGCCGCTCTCCGACGCGGCCGAATGGGACGCCCATGTCGCGGCGCACCCGCAAGCGACGCCGTTCCACAGCCGTGCGTGGTGCGAAGCGATCACCAAGGCGACGGGCCATCGCTGTCATCTCGTCACCGCGCGCGACGCGGCCGGGTCGCTGACCGGTCTTCTCCCGCTTCACCACGTCCGCTCGCCGCTCTTCGGGCAGGCGCTCGTCGGCAGCGGCTTCGCGGTCGATGGCGGCATTCTCGCCGACGATCCGGCGATCGCCGCAAGCCTTGCCGAAGGCGCGGCGGCGATGGCGAAATCGCTCGGGGTGCCGTCGGTCGAACTGCGCGGGGGCCCGTTGCCGGAGGGCGTGGGGTGGGGCCGCGAGGACGGGGTCTACGCCGGTTTCTCGCGCGACCTTGCCGCCGACGACGATGCTGAACTCCTCGCCATCCCGCGCAAGCAGCGCGCCGAGGTGCGCAAGGTGCTCGAAAGCACGCTGGTCGTCACCACGGGCCGCGACGCCGCCGAACGACGCGATCATTACCGCATCTACGCCACCAGCGTCCGCAATCTCGGGACGCCGGTGTTCCCGAAGGCACTCTTCGATGCCGTGCTCGATGCCTTCGGCGACAACGCCGACATATTGACCGTGCGCGAGGATGGCCGGGCGGTGGCGAGCGTACTCAGCCTTTATTGGCGCGGCACGGTGATGCCCTATTGGGGCGGCGGCACCGCCGACGCGCGGCGGCTGCGCGCCAACGAACTCATGTATTTCGCGCTGATGCGCCACGCGCGCGCGAAGGGATGCACGCGCTTCGACTTCGGCCGCTCGAAGCTCGGCACGGGGCCGTTCGCCTACAAGAAAAACTGGGGTTTCGAGCCGCAGCCGCTCGTCTACGCCCGCTGGCTCGCGCCTGGCGAAACGCCGCGCGACACCAATCCGAACAGCGCCCGGTACCGGCTCCAGGTCGACCTCTGGAAAAAGCTGCCGCTGTGGGCCGCGAACCGGATCGGGCCGCTGATCGCACGCGGGCTCGGATAGGCCTCGAACCGGTGCCGGAAATCCTGTTTCTCGTCCACCGCGCGCCGTGGCCCCCCGACCGCGGCGACCGGATCCGCAGCTGGCATATGTTCGAGGCGCTGGCGAAGCGGGCGCCGGTGCATGTCGTGGCGCTCGCCGATAACGAAGCCGAGGCGGCGCTCGCTCGCGATAAGATGGCCCCGCTTTGCAGGAGTCTGGTTGTCGAGGTGCGCAACGCGTCGCGCCCGCTGGCACTCGCGCAGGCGATCCTCCATGGCGAGCCGGTGTCGAAGCGCCTGTTCCGCAGCACCGCGTTGGAGCGTCAAGTCGATAACCTGCTGCGCGGAGGAAACATCACCCATATCGTCGCTTTTTCCGGCCAGATGGCGCAATATCTGCCGACGCGGTTCGACGGCCCGGTGCTGATGGACTTCGTCGACGTCGATTCCGCCAAATTTGCGACCTATGCCGAACAGGACAAAAGTCAGCCGCTGAACTGGGTGCATCAACGCGAAGCGCGCGTGCTGCGCACTTATGAAGCGGAAGTCGCGCGCCGCGTCGACGCCAGCCTGTTCGTCAGCGAGGCCGAAGCGGCATTGTTTCGCAGCCGTAGCGGGCTCGATGCCGACAAGGTGCGTGCGATCGCAAACGGCATCGACACCGATCGCTTCGATCCGGCAGTCGCGTTCGAGCCGGTCGGGCAGGGGACGGCGCCGCTTGCCGTGTTCACCGGCCAGATGGATTATCGGCCGAATATCGATGCCGTGCGCTGGTTCGCAAAGGACATCCTGCCATTGATCCGCCAGCGTCACGGTCAGGCCCGTTTCGCGATCGTCGGCCGTGCACCCGCCGACGCGGTGCGTGCGCTCGAAGCACTGCCCGGCGTAACGGTCACCGGCGAAGTGCCCGACGTGCGGCCCTGGCTCGCCGCCGCTGACGTGGTCGTCGCCCCGCTGCTGCTCGCGCGCGGAGTCCAGAACAAGCTGCTTGAGGCGATGGCGATGGCGCGGCCGGTCGTTGCGAGCGCCGCCGCCGCAACGGGGATCGACGCGGCGCCGGGCGAGCATCTGCTTGTCGCCGACGGCGCGGGCGCGATGGCCGATGCGGTCTGCGCAATCTTCGACGATCGTACGGCCGCCGCCGCGATGGGGCAGGCCGCGCGTGCGCGGATGATCGCACGCTATGGCTGGGACGCGTGCATGGCACCGCTCGGCGAACTGCTCGGGTTGCCGGCATGACGGTCTGGCGACGCCACCTTGCGGCGCTGGCCCTCCTGTCGGCGGCGATCTTTGCGATCTTCTGGCGCGAGGCTGCCGATGTGGCGGGCATCTGGTGGAACAGCTCGACCTTCACCCATTGCCTGCTGATCATTCCGATGATCGGCTGGCTGGTGTCGCAGCGCGTGGCGCTGCTGCGGCCGCTGACACCGGCCTTCTGGTGGCCCGCGCTCGTCTGGATGGCGGGGGCGGGGCTCGTGTGGCTCGTGGGCGAAGCCGCGGGGGTCGGTCTTTTCCGCCAGCTGGGCCTGATCCTGATGCTGCAGGGGGCGGTCGCCGCGACGCTCGGCGAGAAGCTGGTACGCGCCCTGCTCTTCCCGCTCTTTTATGCGCTGCTGCTGGTGCCGTTCGGCGAGGAACTGGTGCCGCTGCTCCAGACGCTCACGGCGCATATCAGCATGGTCCTGCTCCACCTCTCGGGCATCCCGGCGAAGATGGAGGGGGTGTTCATCACGACGCCCGCGGGCTTCTTCGAGGTCGCCGAAGCCTGCTCGGGGGTCAATTTCCTGATCGCGATGCTCGCCTATTCGATATTCGCGGCGCACCTCTGCTTCAGGAGCTGGACGCGGCGGATCGTCTTCGTCGCGGCCGCGCTCGCGACGACGATCCTCGCCAATGCGCTGCGCGCGTGGGGCACGATGGTCGCTGCAGAAATCTGGGGAATCGAGGCGGCCGGCGGGATCGACCATATCTTCTATGGCTGGTTCTTCTTCGGCGCCGTGATCCTGCTCGTCATGCTCGTCGCGCGCCGCTGGTTCGACCGGCCGGCGAACGATGCCGCAGTCGATGTCCGTGCGTTGGGCGGTTCGCCGCGCTTCGCGGCGCGCGGGCGCTGGCTGCTGCCGGTGGCGCTCGCGATCCCGCTCGGCGTTCTGGGCTGGGCCATGCTGATCGGCGGCCGCGCCGCTCCGCTCCCCGAACCCATGCCGATCGCCTCGCCGCCGGGCTGGAGGGAACTCGTCGTCGAGCGCGCAGCTTGGTTGCCGCGTTTCGACGGCGCCGACCGGGTCGAGGTGCGGCATTTCGTCGATACCGCGGGCCGCGGCGTTACGGTCGCGATCGGCGGCTACGAACGCCAGGCCGAGGGACGCGAGGTTGTCGCCTTCGGGCAGGGAGCGATCGACCCCGACAGCAAATGGGCGTGGAGCGCCTCGCTGCCGGCCATCGGCGGCGCGAAGACCGAACGCCTGCTGCACCCGGGACCGGTGCTGCGCGAAGCCGCAACCTGGTACGTCGTCGGCGGTACCGTTACGGGTAGTCCGCGCCGCGCCAAACTCGCCGGCCTGCGGGCGCGGCTCCTCGGCGGCGACCCGCGCGCACTGTCGATCATCATATCGAGCGAGGAGCGGCAGGGCGGTGTGAATGCGATAGAGGATTTCCTTTCCGCGTCGGGTGGAGTCGAGGCAATGGCTGACCGCGCGCTCAAAAGTCGTTAAGCGTCAAATATATGTGCGGCATCGCGGGCATCTATCATCTCGAAACGGCAAAGCCGGTCGATCCGTCGCGCCTGCGCGCGATGCTCCATCCGATGGCGCACCGTGGCCCCGACGGCTCGGGCGAATGGACCGCGTCCGGTGTCGGCCTCGCGCACCTGCGCCTCTCGATCATCGATATCGAGGGCAGCCCGCAGCCGATGGCGAGCGACGACGAGGCGGTGACGCTCACCTATAACGGCGAAATCTACAATTTCCGCGAGCTGCGCGCCGAGCTGGAGGATCGCGGATATCGCTTCCGCACCTCGGGCGATACCGAGGTGATCATCGCCGCGTGGCGCCAATGGGGCCCCGATTGCCTGTCGCGCCTCAACGGCATGTTCGCCTTCGCGCTCCACGACCATCGGCGCGGCTGCCTGTTCCTCGCGCGCGACCGGCTCGGGGTGAAGCCGCTTCATTTCGTGCGCCTTTCCGACGGATCGGTCGCCTTCGCATCGGAGCTCAAGGGACTGCTTCGCAACCCGTTGCTGCGGCAGGAAGCGAACCTCACCGCGATCGAGGATTTCCTCGCCTTCGGCTATGTACCCGACGACAATTGCATCGTCGCGGGGGTCGAGAAGCTGCCCGCCGGCCATTATCTTATGCTCGAACGCGGCAAGCCGGTACCCGCGCCGACGCGTTGGTGGGCGCCCGATTTCTCGAAGCGCATCCGGGCTTCCGAAGGCGAGGCGGCCGAACATCTCGTCCATCTGATGCGCGCGGCTGTGACCGATCGCATGATATCCGACGTCCCGCTCGGCGCCTTTTTGTCGGGGGGCGTCGACAGTAGCGCGGTCGTCGCGCTGATGGCGGAAGCGAGTGCGAAGGCGGTGAAGACCTGTACGATCGGTTTTGATCAGGCCGCGCTCGACGAAACCGGCTATGCGCAGCAGATCGCCGAACGCTTCGCGACGGATCATCGCACGCGCACTGTCTCTTCGGGCGATTTCGCACTCGTCGACCGGATCGCCGACATGTTCGACGAACCTTTCGCCGATGCGAGCGCCCTGCCGACATACCGTGTCTGCGAACTCGCGCGCGAAGAGGTGACGGTTGCGCTCTCGGGTGACGGCGCCGACGAGGCGTTCGCGGGCTATCGTCGCCTCGTCTTCCAGCATCGGGAGGAACGGCTGCGCGGGCTGATCCCGGGCTTCCTCCGCCGCGGCCTTCTCGGTCCGCTGTCGCATGTCTGGCCGCAAATGGACTGGGCGCCGCGTCCGCTGCGCGCACGCGCGACGCTCGCCAGCCTGTCGAAAAGCGGCGCCGAAGGCTACGCCGAAGCCGTCGGCGTGACGGGAGCGGCACAGCGCGCGAGACTGTTCAACGACGCCGCCGTCCGTGCGCTCGGCGACCATGTCGCCGAGGCGCGCTACTGGAAGGCGATGCGCGAGGCACCGGCGCGCGAACCGCTCGACCGCGCGCAATATGCCGACCTGATGATCTGGCTGCCTGGCGACATCCTGACCAAGACCGACCGGATGAGCATGGCGGTCAGCCTCGAGGCGCGCGAGCCGTTGCTCGACTACCGGCTGATCGAATTCGCCGCGAGCCTGCCGGCGTCGATGCGCGTCAGGGGCGGGACGGGCAAGGCGATCATGAAGCAGGCGATGGAACGCTATCTGCCGCACGACATCCTCTATCGTCCCAAGATGGGGTTCGTGACGCCGGTGTCGGCGTGGTTCCGCGGCGCGCTCGCCCCACAGGCGAAAGCACTCGCAACCTCGTCGACGCTCGCGCGGTCGGGCTGGTTCGACATGGCCGAGATCGAACGCGTCGTCGCCGCGCACCAGTCGGGCCGCCGCGACCATGGCCGGCTGATCTGGCAATTGTTCATGCTCGAAAAATCGCTCGCGAAGCTGTTCGGAATATAGGATTTTTCGAGAGATATGTGCGGCCTTCGCATATCGAATCGCCACGCGTTCTTAACGCTTCGCTGCTAGGCTCGCTTGCGATGACGGTGCATCCTGCCTTTCCGACCGGCGACGTCGAAGCCACACCGCTCACGGTTCGCGTCGTCGATCCGCTCGCGCTCTCGGACGAGCTTGCGGCGGCGTGGGACCGGCTGGCCGACGCCGCGAGCGAGCCCAATCCGTTCGCCGAGCGCTGGTGCCTGCAATCGGCGCTGCACCTGCTCGACCCCGAACGGCATGCGCGGCTCGTGCTTGTCCGCGACGGTAGCGACGGTCCGGTGATCGGTATCATGCCGGTCGCGCCCGCGGCGCGATACGGTCGCGTGCCGCTTCGCCATGTCACCGGCTGGGCGCATCCCAATCATTTTCTCGGGAGCCCGCTGGTCCGCGCCGGTTTCGAACGCCTGTTCTGGTCGATCCTGCTCGGCTGGTGCGACGCGGCGCCGTGGGCGCGAACGATGTTGCATGTGCCGCGGCTGACCGCCGACGGCCCGCTCCACCGCGCGTTGGTCGATGTCGCGCGGATGCGCGGCGGCGAAGCCGGGGAGGTGCACCGCGAGGCGCGTGCGCTGCTCGACAGCACGCTGTCGCCCGAAGACTATTGGGAGACCGCAGTGCGCGCGAAGAAGCGCAAGGAACTCCGCCGGCAGGCGAACCGCCTCGCCGACGAAGGGCAGGTCGGCTTTCGCCGCTGGCAGACCGGCGAACCGGTGGAGCCATGGATCGCAGCCTTTCTCGAGCTCGAGGCGCGCGGCTGGAAAGGGCGTGCCGGATCGGCGCTCGCGAGCCACGGCGATACCGAAGCCTGGTTCCGCGCGGTGCTGGCAGCCGCGGCCGACGCGGGAAGGCTCGACATGCGTGCACTCGACCTCGATGGCCGGCCGCTCGCGATGCTCGTGAACTTCCTCTGCCCGCCAGGCGGTTTTTCGTTCAAGACCGCGTTCGACGAGGATTATGCACGCTTCTCGCCGGGGGTGCTGCTCCAGCAGGCGAATCTCGATCTGCTCGATGACAGGCGCATCGCATGGGTCGACAGCTGCGCCGCGCCCGGTCATCCGATGATCGACAGCGTGTGGCGCGAGCGCCGCCGCCTCGTCTGGGTGAATGCGCCGCTGTCGGGCACCGCCGACCGCCTGCGCTACGCCGCGCTCACCCGCGCCGAATCCCTCTGGCGGCGCTGGAAACGCACCGCACCTGCCGCTATCGAAGATCGGGATCCGTCATGACCCTGCACCAGACCCTTGCTCCGCCGGTCTTTCCGGCCGAAACGCTCGACCGGATGGCGACGCTCTATCCGCTGCGGGCCGGATTGCTGCATCATTGTCTTCCCGATCATCCGCTGCTGTCGCTGGAGGCGCTGGCGAAGCTCGGCGAGAGCCTGCCCGCGAGCGAGGTCGAATATAATCCGGGCGATATCCCGATCGGGATCCGGCCCGAGGATGTCCCTTCGAACGGCCTCTCGATCGGCGAGACGATCCGCACGATCGACAGCAACGGCAGCTGGGCGGTGCTCAAGAATATCGAGAATGTGCCTGCCTATCGCGCCCTGCTGATGGACCTGCTCGGCGAGCTCGAACCCGTCGTGGTCCCGCGCACCGGGGCGATGCTGACGCCGCAGGGCTTCATCTTCATCTCGTCGCCGGGATCGATCACCCCCTATCATTTCGATCCCGAGCACAACATCCTGCTCCAGCTCAGGGGCGACAAGGTCATGAACGTCTGGCCCGCGGGCGACGAGCGTTTCGCCCATCGCCGCGAGCATGAACGCTATCACACGGGCGGGCATCGCAATCTGCCGTGGGAAGAAGCCTATAAGGATGATGCGCAGCAGGTGCCGCTCGCCCCCGGCGACGCGGTGCTGATGCCCGTGATGGCGCCGCATTTCGTCGCCAACGGCAATGCCCCCTCGGTCTCGCTGTCGATCACCTGGCGCAGCGAGTGGAGCTATCGCGAGTCCGAGGCGCACGCCGCCAATGCGACGCTGCGCCGCGTCGGGCTCGACCCCGCGATGCCGCCGCGCTGGCCGAGCTATGCGTGGGCGAAGACCGTCGGCTGGCGCGTCGCGCGCCGGCTGAAGCTGGTGTCCTGAGCCGCCTGTGACAGATTGCTTTCAATTGGCGCAAATTGCGGTTATGGGCCCGCATCCTGATATTTCGAGCCCATAGAGGATAGATGGCGAAAGAAGAACTTCTGGAAATGCGCGGCCAGGTGGTCGAACTGCTGCCCAACGCGATGTTTCGCGTCAAACTGGAAAATGATCACGAGATTCTGGGCCACACGGCCGGCAAGATGCGCAAGAACCGCATCCGCGTTCTCGTGGGCGACGAGGTGCTCGTCGAACTCACCCCCTATGACCTGACCAAGGGTCGGATCACCTATCGCTTCAAGTGAGCGGCGCGGCGACCAATCCCGCGCTGGTGCTTGCCTCGACCTCGCCGCGCCGGCGCGAACTGCTGGCGCGCATCGGTCTGGTGCCCGCGCGCATCGCGGCGCCTGAAATCGACGAGACACCGCTGAAGGGTGAACTGCCGCGCGACTATGTCGCCCGGCTTGCCACGGGCAAGGCGCTCGCGGTCGCGCGTGCGCCGGACGAAGTCGTCCTCGCGGGAGACACGACGGTGGCCGTCGGTCGCCGCATTCTCGAAAAACCCACCGACGAAGCCGATCTCCGCCGTATGCTCGGTCTGCTTTCGGGGCGGCGGCACCACGTCTGGTCGGGGGTCTGCGTCGTCGGTGCCGACGGCAGGACGCGCACGCGCGTCGTCGATACGATCGTCGCATTCAAGGCGCTGAGCGCCGCCGAGATCGACAGCTATGTCGAATCGGGCGAAGGCATGGGCAAGGCGGGCGGCTATGCGATCCAGGGTCGCGCCGAAACCTTCGTCCGTTTCCTGTCGGGCAGTCATTCCAATGTCGTCGGTTTGCCGCTGTTCGAAACGCGCGCGCTTTTGACGAGCGCGGGAATCCCGCTTGGCTGAGTGGCTCTACGAAGCCGGGATCGGCGAGGCGCGCGCGGCGCTGGTCGAGGACGGCGAAATCATCGAGGCACGGATCGAGCGCGAGGGCGAGGGCCCGCGTGTCGGCGCGGTCGTCGGAGCCAGGCTGATCGAGGCGGGCAAGGGCGGCAAGGGCGCGCTGGCGACGCTCGACTGGCCGGATAGCCCGCAGGCAACGCTCGCCGGATTGCCGTCTTCGACTTCGACCGGCGCGAGGCTGACAGTCGAAATTACCCGCATGGCGCTGCGCGAACGCGGCCGCGACAAGCCCGCCCGGGCCCGCATCGCGGAGGCGGGCGCGGATATTGCCGACGGCCCCGACCTCCGCGCCCGTATCGCGGCCGGCGGCGATCCCGTCATCGAAGTGCGGCCGACCGGCGCCGACGCGCTCGAGGCGGCGGGCTGGTCCGAACTGATCGACGGTGTCCGCACGGGCCACTGGCCATTCGACGGCGGCGCGCTGTGGGTCGACGCGACCCCCGCGATGGTGCTGATCGATATCGACGGCGAAGGCGACGCGCTGGCGCTGGCGCTGGCGGGCGCACGCGCCGCTGCGGCAGTTATCCGCCGCTGCGACATCGGCGGATCGATCGGCATCGATTTTCCTTCGGTCGCCGACCGCGCGGGGCGGCAGGCGATCGACGCGGCGATCGACGCAGTGCTGCCGCAGCCGTTCGAGCGCACCGCCGTCAATGGCTTCGGTTTCATGCAGATCATCCGCCGTCGCGATCGCCCCTCACTGATCGAGCAGATCCGCCTCGATCCCGTCGCAACCGATGCGGCGCTGTTGTTGCGGCAGGCCGGGCGTGCAGGCGGGACGGGCGCTTTGACGCTGACGGCGCGCAGCGGCGTGATCGATCGTATCGCCGCGCATCCGCACTGGATCGATGCGCTGCAGAACGGTACCGGCCGGCTGGTCCGCCTGGTGGCGGACCCGGCCATGAAAGGAGCGGGCCATGCCCAGTAAATCCCCGCGCTGCCCGCTCTGCGGCAAGCCGCGCGATCCGGAATTCAAGCCGTTTTGCAGTCGTGGTTGTCGCGACCGCGACCTCCTGAACTGGTTCGGCGAGGATTATCGCGTGCCCGCCCATCAGGCGCCCGACGGCACTGCCGACGACGATCGATTCGACGAAGGATGAGCGGTCAAAACAGCGTAACAAAGTCACTGGACAGGATGCAAAGCCCTGCCTATAGCCGCCGCTCGCCAGCGCGGCCGACCGGCCGCAAGCGGCGCGCCTGGGTAGCTCAGTTGGTAGAGCATGCGACTGAAAATCGCAGTGTCGGCGGTTCGATCCCGTCCCCAGGCACCACCTTCTTTCCATCGATGGGCAGCGACCCGCAAGGGCGAGGCGATTGCCGACCGGACCATCGCGAACGGTCGCGATATCGTCCGCCAGAAGCGTCCTGAAAGGGCGCAAATGCGGGGATTTTCGCCTCTACCATTGGGTGGCCGCGCGTGTTACGGCCGCGGCATGAACAGGATCGTCAGCAAACTCAACCGGTTGTGGAAGGAGCGCGCGCACCGCGCCGCGGCACGTGCAATACTCGATACCCCCCCGGTCGTGCCGGCCGATGACGGGCTGGTCCTTTTTTCCATGATCGGCACGCGAGTGCTGCTGCCCTATCTGGTCGCGGTCAAGTCGCTGCACGCGCAGCTTCGCAAAGGGCGCATCGTCATTCTCGACGACGGTACGCTGACCGACGCCGACCGCCAGATACTGGCGGCGCACCTTGGAAAACCGCACATTGTGCCGATCGCGGATATCGATACCGCGCCTTGTCCGCGCGGTCAGGTCTGGGAACGCCTTCTCGCGCTTCTGGACATGCGGGCGAGCGATTATGTGATCCAGCTCGATTCGGACACGGTCACACTGGGCGACGTGCCGGAGATTGCCGCCGCGATCCTGCAAAATCGCAGCTTCACATTGCGTGGCGATCCGGATTCCGAGCTGTTGTCCTTCGCCGAAATGGCGGCAAAGTCCGACGACGACGAGTTCCTCCACAATCCTGCGGCGCACGTGCAGGGTGCGATCGAATGTGGTCTCGACCGGGTTTCGCTGCCCATGCTCGCGAGCCCGCACTATGTGCGCGGATGTGCGGGCTTTGCCGGTTTCGCGCGTGGCGGCGACGGTCGCGTGCTTGCGGAGGCATTTTCACGCGAAGCCGAACGATTGCTCGGAGCCGAGCGCTGGGCGCGTTGGGGCAGCGAACAGGTGACGTCGAACATCGTTATCGCGAACGAACCCGATCCGTTGCTGCTGCCTTACGATCATTATCTCAACTTCTGGGACGAAGGCGTGCCGGCCGACGCACGCTTCGTCCATTTCATCGGCAGCTATCGCTTCAGCGGCAATGCCTATATCGACGCGACGCGCACAGCGGTCGCGGCGCTCGGCAGGGTCTAGGCGACGGCCGGCGCGGCCGGCATACGTCGTCCGCGCACCAGTTCGATCAGGTCGCGTACAGTTTCGCGCGCGAACAACGCCAGCCACAGGCAATAGATCGGGCCCCCGGTCGCGACGAGCACCGCCAGTCGCATGGGGTTCGGCAGCACGGGCAGCATGCGGTCGACCAGCATGACCGCCGCGGCCATGGCGGTGGCGGCGAGAACCGGCGGCGCCACTGCGCGCAGCAGCTCGCTCGCCCGGACGCCGACAACGGGCAAGCTCCGGACGGCGGCAAAGGCGAGCAGCAACGGATAGGCGATCAGCCACGCCCATGCGATGCCGATGATTCCCCACTGCGCGCTGACCAGAAATACGACCGGCATCAGCAACGCGCCCGCCGCGGCATTGCCCGACGCGATCCCCGGGCGGCCGAGCGCGTCGGTCGCGGGCCGCAGCAGGGTGAACAGCGTCCAGAAGGGCATGGCGAGCGCCAGCGGCAGAAGCAGCGGCACGATCTCGCGCCACTTGTCGCCGAGCAGCGTGAGCACGAGCGGTTCCGCCACCGCGGCGAGGCCGAAGAAGAACGGCATGGCTGCTACCATGATCGCGCGCGTCGAGCGGGTGAAGCCCGCGGCCAGCGCGGGCCGGTCGTCCTGCATTCGCGAATAGGCGGCAAAGGCCACCTCGTTGAGTGGCGGCACGATCTTGTTGTTGAAGATCTGCGTCAGCAGCAGTGCGGTGGTGTAGATGCCGACCAGATGCGCCTCGAACCAGCGGCCGGCGATCAATATATCCGCCTGACTCTGGACGAAGCCGAAAAACTGCGCGACCGCAATCAGCCCGCCATAACGCGCGATCGAACCCGCGCCGCGGAAGTCAAAACTGGGCCACATCCAGCTGCGCGCCGCGACGGTCAGGCCCAGCGCGCGCGTCGCGAACATCGCGATCGGTGCCCAGACGAGCGCCCAGACGCCCCAGCCCGCCAGCGCGCCGCCGAGCGCGACACCTGCACCGATCAGCGCCGCGACAAGGTTGACCTGTGCCTGACGCTGGAATTCCATCGAACGCGCCAACTGCGCATAGGCCAGCGCCGAGAAGGGAATGGTCAGATAGATCAGCGCCTGCACCCGCAGCAGGTCGGCGACCATCGGCTGGCGATAATAGGCGGCGGCCAGCGGAGCGCAGACAATCTGCGCCGCCGCGAGCGCGCCGTTGAGCAGCAGCAGCAGCCCGAAAATCTGCCTCAGCTCCCGAGCGGCAACCTCGTCGCGCTGGATCACGGCGCTGGCGAGGCCATAGCCGTTGAGCAGGTTGAACAGCATCAACATCACCTGGGTGAGCGCGAACAGGCCATAATCTTCGGGCGTCAGGATGCGGATGACGAGGAAGGTCGAGGCCCAGGCGATGATCTGCCCCGCAATCTGCGACCCCGAACGCCAGATAACCGCGCGGCGCACCTGCCGGCCGAAATCGGGCGCAATCGGGGCGTCGGGATCAAGCGTGGTTTCGGGGGGAAGGGCGCGACCGGACATGGCGACAGCCTAGCAACTATTCGTTGGCAAAGCATTGCACGTGCGGTTCACCGCGGCGCACTGCCATTTTTGCGTGCGGCATAGTCGCCGACCGGCGGCCGCGCGACCGATGCGCGCTCGACCTTGACCCATATCGGCTTGCGCCCCAGCCGCGCGTTGAAAAGGCTGTTGAACGTCGCCGGATCGGCCCCGGGGGAATCGAGGGCTTCGCCATATTGGCTGTGCACCGCGGCGCGATCATAGCCCATTGCGTTCAGCAGGGTTGGGAAAATCCGGTAGTGGCTCGACGCGTCGAAATGGCGCCGCGCAGCGGCACGCCAGTGCGGCGACGCGCCGATGATCGCCAGCGGCACTGCGCCCTCCTCGGCGGCGGGCGCAGGGCTGCAATGCGTCGTCGTCCCCGAATCGCCACGTTCGTGCAGATTTTGCCCATGATCGGATGTGTAGATGACCAGTGCGTCGTCAAGCCGGGCGCGGGCGAACAACCGATCGAAAAAGCCGCCAACGGTCCAGGCGACGCTGTTGCGATAGCTGTTGCGATAAAGCCGCCAGCTGGCAGCGCCACTGTAGAGATTGTCGGGAAGCCGGGTTTCGGTCACGGCGGCGGCTTCGCCCCGGGGCAGCGCCGGTCTGAAAATTTGCGCATCGTCGGGATATTTGTCGGCAACGGGAAAATGCGCACCCATCTTGTTGATCAGGATGAATTCGCGTCGCCCGTTGGCGAGTGCCGCGATCAGCGCGTCGGCCGCCGCCATGTCGCGATCGACCACGGGCGTGTCGTCGAACTGGATGAAGCGGTCGATCTGGCGCCGTTCGGTGTCGTCCATGCCGTTCTGCAACGCGGCGCCGGTTCTTTGCGCGTCGATATAGACCGTCGCGAAGCCCGCGTGTCTCGCATAGTCGAAGATCGACGGCATCGTGGCGTTGATGTGCTGATAGGCGTCGCGCGTCCCGCCATGGCGGAGCGTGAGGTTGCTGCCGAAGCTGCAATGGGTGACCGCCGCGGCGATGCCGAAGTTGCTGACGGTGATGCCGGGCGGCGGCGACGCGAGGCCCGAGCGGACACCCGCGGGATCGTTGATGTCGAGATACCGGCCGGCGATGCTTTCGTCGATGATCAGGACGATATCCTCCGGCTGTCCTTCCCGGTCGTGGGCAATCCGGACGGGCTGGCGCGTCATCGCCGGCCGCGTCGCGGCCTCGAAGGCGACGAGCGACGAATAGGCCATGCCGACCCAGCCGTTCGGCAAGCCCCGACCGCCCTCGCCGCCGCGCATGAACAGCAGCGCGGACAGCACCGCGAGACCGGTGACCGGGGCGACGACGGCGACGATGCCGGGCAAGCGCGTCCGCGCATCGGGTTTGAGTCCGACGCCGAGAAGGAGGAAGAGGGCGGCGGCAGAGGACCAGGCGAGCGCGGCAGAATATTGCGCGAATGCGTCATCGGCAAAGCCCGCTGAATAGATCATGGTGACAAAGGCGTCGTAGCTCATCGCGTCGGCGGTCGCGCCCTGAAAGCTGCCGATGAGAGTGGCGGCGAGCGCAAAAAACAGCGCCCAGCCCCAGCGCAGTGCGGAAGCCCGGATAAAGGCGGCGCTCCAGAGGCACGCGACCAGTCCGCAATAAAGGCCCGCATAGAGCAGAAGCGGGGGCGACAGCCCCAGCATGGCGACGCGTGCGGAAACATCGGGAAGCTCGAAGGCGAGGGCGATTGCGAGCAGGATTGTTTTGGTCAGCGTTCTTGGGCTCGGCAAATTCTGTGCCCGCATCAAGCATCCTTCATCATCGGAAAACGGGGTCGGCCGGCGATGACGAGGCCGGTTCGCGGGGCGCCAATAATGCGCCTTTCTGAACTTTTGGCAAATATGGTGCAACAGCGGTTCGCCTGATCCCGTTCGTCGGTGCGTCCCGGACGGCATTTTCGACGAGCTTCCCGCCGCCAAGGCCAGATTCCATCTAGCCGCTGCCGTAGTTGGCCGATATTGCGAAGTCAGTAATCGTGCGGGGAGGGCATGCAAATAATGCGATTGCGCAATAATTTAGCCAGCCTTGGCAGTCCGCGCGATTTATTGTGAACCGTGGGTTTTCTTGCCGCTTTGCGCCGCACGCCACCGGTATTTGTTTCTAGGATTGCGGGGGGCGCAAGCGAATGTCCGTGTCATCGATAGGCGATGAGGCCGGTCAGGCGGGGGGCGCCGGGGATGGCCTGGCGCCGCCGCCCGCCATCGACCCGTCGCTCGCCTGCTTCATCCTGATCGCCAAATTCCTCGGCACCGCGGCGGACCCGGCGCAAATCGTCCATGAACGCGGCCGCGGCGACGATCGCTGGACCATCGAGGATCTTGCCCGCCTGTCGAAGCGCCTTGCGCTGATCTCGAGGATCCGTACCGCGCGCAGCGAGGATTATCCGAAGTTGCCGCTTCCGGCGCTGGCCGAATGCCGCGACGGTACCAGCGTCATCCTGCTCAAGATCGAGGATGCCAGCCTCACGCCGCGCTATCTGATCCAGCGCGGCGATGCCGACCGGCCCGAAATCTGGACCGCGGAGGCGGCGGCGCAGAATTTTTCGGGACGCCTGCTGCTTCTGACCTCGCGCGACGCGATGGCCGGCGAAAAGCGGCCTTTCGACATCGCGTGGTTCATCCCGGCGCTCGTCAAATATCGCAAGCCCTTGCGCGATGTCCTGATCGGCTCCTTCTTCCTTCAACTGATGGGGCTCGTCTCGCCCATCTTCTTCCAGCTGGTGATCGACAAGGTGCTTGTCCACCAGTCGATGACGACGCTGGACGTGCTCGCCATCGGGCTTACCGTCATCCTGCTGTTCGAAACCCTCATGTCGGGCCTCAGGAACTGGCTGTTCGCGCATACGACGAACCGGGTCGACAGCGAACTTTCCTCGAAGATGTTCCGCCACCTCCTCAATCTGCCGCTCGGCTATTTCGAGGCGCGGCGCGTCGGCGACAGCATCGCGCGCGTGCGCGAGCTCGAAAGCATCCGTGAATTCCTCACCTCGAATGCGGTGACGGTGGTGATCGACCTGTTCTTCACCATCGTCTTCTTTGTGGTGATGTTCCTCTATTCGCCGTTCCTGACGGTGATCGTGCTGCTTTCGATTCCCTGCTACATCGCGATCTCGGTCCTGATCTCGCCGCCGCTGCGCGCACTGCTCGAGGAAAAATTCCGCCGCGGGGCAGAGAATCAGTCATTTCTCGTCGAAAGCGTGACGGGGATCGGCACGCTGAAGTCGATGGCGGTCGAACCGCAGATGCGGGACCGGTGGGAGAAGCTTTTCTCGGGTTATACCAGCACCGGCTTCGACGTTGCGAAGCTCGCCAATCTGGGCAGCCATCTGATCCAGGCCGTTTCGAAACTGACGACGGTCGCGATTCTCTATTTCGGCGCGAAGGCAGTGATCGCCGGCGATCTTTCGGTCGGCTCGCTCGTCGCCTTCAACATGCTGTCGGGTCGCGTCGCCGCCCCGGTACTCCGCCTGTCGCAGCTGTGGCAGGACTTTCAGCAAGTGCGCATTTCGGTCGATCGCCTCGCCGACGTGCTCAACACGCCGGCGGAGCCCGAATATAATCCGAACCGCGCCAGCCTGCCGCCGATCGAAGGGCATATCAGCTTCGACAAGGTGCGTTTTCGTTATCGTCCCGACGCCCCCGAGGCGCTTCGCGGCGTCAGCCTCGATATGGCGGCGGGCGACATGATCGGCATCGTCGGGCCCTCGGGGTCGGGAAAGTCGACGCTCACCAAGCTCGTCCAGCGCCTCTATATCCCCGAACAGGGGCGCGTGCTGGTCGACGGCGTCGATCTTGCGCTCGTCGATCCGCCATGGCTGCGGCGCCAGATCGGCGTGGTGCTGCAGGAGAATATCCTGTTCAACCGTACGGTCCGCGAGAATATCGCGCTCGGCGACCCGACGCTGCCGATGACGGCGGTGATCGCCGCGGCTCAGCTCGCGGGCGCGCATGATTTCATCCTCCAGATGAATCACGGCTATGATACGGTTCTCGACGAACGCGGCGGCAACCTGTCGGGCGGCCAGCGCCAGCGCATCGCGATCGCGCGTGCGCTGGTCAACGATCCGCGCATCCTCATCCTCGACGAGGCGACGTCGGCGCTCGATGCCGAAAGCGAGGAGATCATCCAGACGAACCTCGCGGGCATCGCCAAGGGGCGCACCGTGATCATCATCGCGCACCGTCTGTCGGCCGTCCGCCAATGCGATCGCATCGTCACGGTCGAGGCGGGCGAAGTGACCGAGCAGGGAACGCATGAAGAGCTGCTGCGCGCGGGCGGCCGCTATGCCCAGCTCTATGCCAAGCAGATGGGAGTGACCCGGCCATGAGTCTCGGCGAACGCCTCGCGACGCGCTTTCCCGGCATGGCGCGTCATCTTGCGATCCTGAAAGCGAGCTGGCGGATGCAGGATGCGGCCGACGCCGCCGCGAAGCCGAGGACCGATCATGAGTTCCTCCCCGCCGCGCTGGAAATCATGGAAAAGCCGCCGAGCCCGGGCTGGCGCTGGCTGATGCTGTCGCTCGCCGGCCTGTTCACGATCGGGCTGGTCTGGTCGTTCATCGGCAAGGTCGACGTCATCGCGACCGCGACCGGCAAGGTCGTGCCCTCGGGCAATGTGAAGGTGATCCAGCCGATCGAGATCGGTTATGTTCGCGCGATTCATGTGAAGAACGGCCAGCATGTGAAGGCCGGCGAACTGCTCGTCGAACTCGATCCCACGCTCGCCGGCGCCGATGCCGCGCAGGCGTCGAGCAATCTCCTCACGGCGGAGGTCGTCGCCGCGCGCAATTCGGCCCTGCTCGCGCATCTCGAGGGGCGGCGAGCGGTCTTCGCATCGCCCGCGGGCACGTCGGCGGAGGTCGCGCGCACGCAGGAGCGCTTCGTTCGCACCGCGATCGCCGAATATGAAGGCGAAAAGGCGAGCCTGATCCAGCAACGCGCCGAGCGGAGCGCCGAACTCGCGGGCGCGATGGCCGAGATTGCCAAGCTCGAGCGCACGCTGCCGCTCGTCGAGCAGCAATTGGCGGCGCGGCAGGAGCTGTCCGAAAAGGGCTATTTCTCGAAAATCCGCCTGCTCGAATATGAGCAGCTCAAGGTCGAGCATGAACAGAATATCGCGGTCCAGCGTGCGCAGGCGGCGCAGGCGCGCGCCGCGATCGGCAATATCGACGCGCAGCTGATGCGGCTGCGCGGCAGCTTCGGCAAGCTTGCCGTCGCCGAACTGTCCGAAAGCCAGGAGAAATCGGGGCTGGCGCGCGAGGAAGTGACCAAATCGGCCCGCCGTGCGGCGTTCCAGCAATTGCGCGCGCCGGTGTCGGGAACCGTCCAGCAGCTCGTCGTCAACACGATCGGCGGCGTGGTCCAGCCCGCGCAGCCGCTGATGATCATCGTGCCCGACGATGCCGAGGCGGTGGTCGAGGCGCATATCCTCAACCGCGACATCGGCTTTGTGCGCGAGGGGCAGGCGGTGCGCGTCAAGCTCGAGGCCTTTCCCTTCACCGATTACGGGATCGTCCCCGGCGTCGTCGAAAGCATCAGCCGCGACGCGATCGACATGCCCGCGCAGGGCGGCGAGACGAAGGGGGAGGGACGAACCGGTCCCCCGTCGCCGCAGGGGCTCGTCTATTCGGCGCGCATCCGGCTTGCGCAGCGGACGATCCGTGTCGGGAACCGCAACCAGCTGATCGGCCCCGGGCTCGCGGTGCAGGCGGAGATCAAGACCGGCGAGCGCCGCATCATCCAGTATCTCCTGTCGCCGATCGCGCAGATGGCCGACGAAGCGGGGCGCGAGCGCTAGCGCGTCCCGTCGCGGCGCGCGCCGTCATGCCGGGGGCGTCGGGGCGTTCCCTCCCGGACCGGGGCCGTGCAGTCAGTTGACGGTGGCGTCTGCGCGCTCGGCGGCCGCGGGTGCGGCCATCTTCTCCGCGCCCATCTTCTGCAGCGTCTCGGCATCGACGAGGCGGGTGACGATCGGGTGGAGGCGCAGGCTGCCTTCCTTCACGACCTGCTTGAAGTTGGCGATCACATTGGTGGTCGTGCGCTGATCGGGTGCGATGACGTCGAGCAGCCAGTTGATGTCGCCGCTGTTCCAGTCCTCCGCTTTCAGCCGGATCGGAAAGGTGCCGGCCCGGATCTGCTCGCGGATGCGGCCGTCGGCCTCCTCGCTGACGCTCGCCCAGATCGCGAGCCCGGCGACGTCGGCGAGCGGCCCCGCCTTCTCGCCGCCCGGATAGGCGATCGCGACGCGGTCGCGCATCAGCGGTTCGAGCACGAGGTGCTGCAGGTCGCCGAGCGTCTGGTTGCGGTAGCGTGGCAGCATCATCATCGCCATCGCGATCTTGCCGAAGCTTTCACGGATATGCGTGCGCACGGCGGCGATCTTTGCCGCGAGTTCGGAATCGATCGCGGCCTGCCCCTCGGCGGCCGGAGCGCCGGTCCCCGCCGGCACCGTCAGCTTCGGTTCTTCCGTGTCATTTGCCTTGCGCGCCACCGTCGTCTCCCCTGTCTTGTTGCACCGGACCTGTCTGAATCGCGGCGCCCGATCATGGATGCCGCCGCCCGATTGGGTAACCGCTGGGGCCATTCTGTCAACGGGGATGCGCCGGCGGGAGCAAATTGTGAAAATGTACAAACGACCAATTCGGGTTAATTTTTGGGGAACTCTACTTGGTTCGATCAAGTCAATGGCGGATTTCCGCTAAAATCGACCGCATCCGTCAATAAAAATGACGATTTATGCCCTATCGGTGACCAAGAAATTCGCGGAGCCGGGCAAAATTGCCATTGCATCATCGGCGCCTTGTGTCATCGTGCGGTGTCGAGGGTAGGGAATCTCGACCTGATTCCACATGCTTGTCGCCGGACGAGGTCCGGCGATCACGGTGCTGTGCATGAATGATCGGGGGCGGTTGACGTGCAAGTAATTTCGCGAATTTGTATTGGGGATTGCGACGGCGCCAGTCTCGCCGCGGGCTTCCGTTCTGGGTTTCGCCTTGTGAACCTAGCTGTCACGTTTGCTGCCGATGGCATTGCGACCAAGCTTGAAAAGGCTACCAGCAGCGAGTCCCTCAAAGAACTCATGAGCGGTTGGGCCTTGGCTTTTGATGTCCGCGTTAGGAGTGTCGATCGATGAACGCGGGGCGATTCCTACCTGCCGCAGCTGCTGCAGGTTTTTTTTGGATTTTTTCGGCACATGTCGCGACGGGGCTTCTCGACTTCATGACGAAGGATGGAGTCGGAGGTCGTTCGGGCATGGTGGCCTTGATCGACGACGCAATAAACGGCGCGCTAGTGGACCCGTTCGGTCGGCCCGTCGCTTGTTTGTTGCTCTTTTTGATGGGGGCGGGCGCTGCTTGGCTCGTAAATAGGGCTACATAGAATGCGGTTTGGAGATCGTCAGAAGAGCTGGAAAATTATCGCCATTTTGTTCTGCGCTTATCGTTCGGAGGAGGGCGGTGCGACGATCTTAGCGGCGGATCATCGAGTTTGGCCGGCGGGCAGCGGCAAAGCGATGCTCGTGGTCAGCGGACGGAAATTGGTGGAGCAGGCAGCATGACTGGTCGGGTTTGGATGAGCAAAATCCTCAGCAATAATGAGCTCGGGAACAAGCTAGGGCTGCGGACCAAATATTTCGGTCATGAATGGAATCCTGCGTCTTTCGCTATACCTGTCGAGCCCGATGAAGTTTACGAAGCATCTAAGCGGCATGTTCAGGGTTTCGCTCTGGAGCGCGCTAATTTTCCGGAAGCTCAAGCGGTATTCGATAAAAAGCACTTTGCAAAGATTTCCGATATTTTCTTCGCAGGAGGCTTTCTCGCTGTGAAAGGGGCGGTCGCAAGTGTTCTTTCTCGCTTTGACCTGGGTGATGGCGGATTGATTCCGTTCACGATCTACGAAGAAGATTTGTCAACAGCTATTGATACTGAATTCTTCTTGCTCAATTTCGGAGCTCGAAAAAATACTATCCTTCCCGAGCAAAGCCGCAACGTTGTCAAATTTGTGGTTGATCGCAAAACCGGTGTGCAGATTTGGAAGGTCAATAGCTGGTCTGAAGATGCCGACGTAGCTCTCTCATCCTCTGCGCTGGAAGGCCCCGACCTTTGGTTCGAAGAAGTGGTCGACAATAAGATTTTCATGAGTGACGGGCTAGCTCATGCAATCACCGAAATTGGCATGAAGGATGTCTTCAAGCTCGAGGAATGCCGGGTCTTGGAGGGCGCGCAATGAGCGACGAACAACGTGCCCGGTGGCTGAGATTTGAAATCCAGCATATCTTTCCAAGCGAGATCCGCTCAAGTAGCACGCAAGAAGCAGTCGCTGCTCGCCGCCTTCTTGCCTCGATCGGCTTCGACCTCGAATCTCGTGGCAATAAAATGGCGCTGCTCAGCAGTCCCGAAACACGTGACGCGCTACTCAATGCGCCCGCAGATGTTCAGAAGGCTTTTACTGATGCAGGCTTTGGCTGGAACACGCAGGACAGTCTCGGCAATCCCAACGCGCATCCGCAGTACAATGCGTTCACGATTGAAGCGTTAGGCGAACTTTCGCGCGAAGCAGATGCTGCCGGCTGGTCTACCGCGGAGCGTGAACGGGCGGTCTTTGATTTCCATCGCTATGTGACTGGGCTCAACCAAGATGGCAGCATCGCGATTCAAGGGACTTCGCAGGAGACTTTCTCGCAAGGGTGGGCAGCGTTTCGCGGCGGGCGGGACTATGGGAACCTATCGGTCGGCGATGCGCAGGCGATCGACAATTTCAGAACTGGATTCGATGCTACGCCCATCGACGTCGACGCGGCTGGAGAGCGCACCGGTAACAATAATCAGCTAAGGTATAAAATTGCGCAAGCGCTGAGCGCTCAGAGTAATGGGATATTGACGCCCAAAGAGTCGGCGCACGCCGGAAAATCCCTCGCTATTGCAATGCCAAATGGTGATAACAGTAAGCACGCTTCCGCCGCTGTTTCTTCTATGATCTATGATTTGCAGCGACGGTCTTCGACGCCCATTCTGGGTACGCGGATTCAGGCGGAGAATTTGGCTGCAAAATTCTACGCTTATGTATCAGAAGCTATCGACTTCGATTTCATCGTTGATAGAATATCCGATATACTTAGCATTATTGGCGAGTATGCCAGCCACTTTGCTGCAAAGGTCAGCGATCTTGGGGAATCGCTGATCCACACGATGGGAAGGTCCATAAATTCCATGGTGCACAGTGTCGGCGGCGGGCCGATCAGCGACATCATTGAATTCCTGAATATGTCGTACGAGCCTATGCAGAAAGGCTTTGCAACCGGCGATTGGAGCGATTTTCAAGATACGATCATCGAATATGGCGTTGCTGCCGCCATAAGTGCAATTCTCGTCGCAGGGTCGATCGCAGTGACGACGGCCGTCGTAGGTGCGTTCAGCGCGACCGCTGCGCCGGTCGCCGCAACGTTCGTTGCGGCGGGATGGGCGATCTATGGACTTTATGATGCGGTCGTGAATGGCTCCGAATTCCTGAGCAAGGTGGGCGCGGATCTCGCTGACGGAATCAACAAGATCGGGGAGACGATCGAAAAGGTCGGTCAGGCGCTTGAAAAATATATGGACGTCCTCCAGCGCATTATTGCCAATGCGATGGATGTCGATTTCAATGCTCCGGTTTTCGTCCAGGACGGTAATGGCAATGTCCTCGCGACTAGAAATCTGATTGATCCCCTCGATCCCAAATTGCCCGCAAGTATCGAAGGTCGTGGTGGCAACGAGCGCTATTATGGCAAGAACCACGCCGTCATCAATGCGGGGGCGGGTAATGATGAAATCTATGTCCGTGATGTTACGACGGCACTTGGTGGCGCCGGCAACGACATATTGGCTGGCGGTCAGGCTAAGTTTATCGCCGCCGGCACGCCAATTGATGCCGAGATGCAAAAGCGTGCGGATGACAGGCGTACTGAAAATGACGAGCGAGCAGCCATAGGTTTATCGCCTCTACCTGAGTTGCCAGATAGTCCCAAGGCTGAAACGGATCTTCAACTCGTTCTCGACGGCGGGGAAGGCCGGGATTGGGTCATTGCGGTAGGAGGAGAAAAAGCGGTCACCATTGGTGGTGTGGGGCGAGACTGGATCTGGAACGCGACCAAGAACGGACAGATCTACGGCGACACCATTGATGGACTCTACGAGCGCCAAAAGCTGGACAATGATGGCACGCCGATGGTCGACGGTGAAGGGAATCCGATTATGGAGACCGTTCCAGTCGAGGACAGCGCAGCCAACAGCGATAATATCTGGTTCTGGGCCGATACGACGTTGATGGATGCTCAGCACCATGACGTTTTGAAATATCTGGGCATCCCGATGACTGGAGGGGACGCCAATGGAGGGCTGGCGGGTCTTGCTATCTTGAACGGTCTGTTGGGATCGTCGATTGGCTGGGCCAACTACTCTCGCTATGCCCATGGACAAGCGAGTGATTGGACGGGTGAGATCTATGTTGATCACATCCAACCATGGATACTCTACACTTTCAAGCATGACGAGGACGGTAACCTCGACATGTATATCACCAACGCGTTCGAGCAGATTTTCCGCGGCATGATGGCAGGCACTGGGAATAATCCGGGGCAGTCGTCGGAGGGCATCCACAAAGGTTGGATGAAGATCGAGAATGTCGATGTCGTCGGGTCGCGGCTCGGCGCATACCAAGAGGAGCTTGCTGGTCAAGGCGACTTGGGAATGGTGTTCCGCGCGGTAAATCCGCTGCAGACGCTTTTGCCGTATCTGAATCTCGTGCCTGGCATGATCGGTCAGGCTCTCTACTATACGGTGTTCGCCGACGCGCTTATGTCGACAACTGCCGCAACACGGCGCTTCACTAAATCTCTTCAATGGGCGCTCAACGTCGACCCTCTCGTCATCGACCTCGACGGTGACGGGATCGAGACGGTCAGCCTCTCCGACAGCAAGGCCTATTTCGACGTTGACGGCGACCTGTTCGCCGAGCGTACGGGCTGGCTGAAGGGCGACGACGGCTTCCTCGTCCTCGACGATAACGGCAACGGCCGGATCGACGGCATTTCCGAAATGTTCGGCAACCGCGCCGAAGGCGGCTTCGCGGAGCTGTCGCAATATGACAGCAACGGCGACGGCAGGATCAGCGTTGCGGACGTGATCTGGTCGAGCCTGCAGATCTGGCAGGACCGCGACCGCGACGGCATCACCGATGCGGGCGAGCTCAGGACGCTCGACCAGCTCGGCATCGTCTCGCTCAGCCTGTCGTCGACCCCGCTCGGCACGACGACGCCGCAGAATGCCCGGCTGTTGTCGAGCAGCACGGTGACCTTCGACGGCGGCCGCACGAGCCGCATGTTCGAGGCGATCTTCACCGCGAACGAGACCGACACCAGATTCGCGGGCGAGGCCGGGTTCGCGCCGTGGCAACCGGACACGACGCTCAATGCCAAGGGCTTCGGCAGCATCACCGACCTCGCGGTCGCCGCGGCGAACGATCCGGGTTTCGCGGCCCTCGCCCAGGGCCGCGCCGATGCGATGACCGCGCCGAAGATGAAAGATCTGGTCGCCAAGGTCGGCGACGTCCTCGGCCAGTGGGGCATGACGCTCGAGACCAGCCGCGAACTCGTCGCGGTGAAGCTCGACGCGAACGGTGCGCTGCTCGACCGCGCCATTTATGTCGAGGATGCCGCGGGGGGATATTGGACGCTCGAATCGGGCGCGCCGATCCTCGATGCATGGGGCAATGCCGCGGCGCGGCCGACGCTCGAGCTGCTGCTCGGACAGGCGGGCAACTGGCGGCTCGAGCAGGCATGGTCGCCTTCGTCGCGCGGCAGCGCGCTGACGCATCGCGACGAGGCGCCCTATCTCGTCCAGCTGATCGACGGCCGCGCGGTCGTCCTCGACTATGGCATCAGGCAGGGCGACGGCACCTGGGCGCTCGCCTCCGATCCGACGACGCGATACGAGACGGTCGCCGACATATTGGCACTGCCGCACGCGACGGGCACCGAATGGCGGCGCGAGGATATCCAGCACAATCCGCTCGCCAGCCTGCCGGTCGAAAAGATCGGCGTCTATTTCATCAACGGCGTCGCGACCGACTATACGGTCGAAGTCACCGACAACGACGGCACCTTCCATGTCTGGGCGCGCAACCTCGATCGCGCGCTGCAATTGCAGGCCAAGACCGGCGCGGCGTTCGAATTCAACCTGCGCAACTATGCGGTCGACTTCGACGACCTCGACGAGGTCGGATCGACCGATGACAGCGTCTATCGCGTCGAGTTGCTGACGCCGCAGCAATTCCATTTCGCGACGAGCCTCGGCGGGGTCGATTTCCGTCCCGGGATGCTGTCGGCGACCTACAACAATGCTACCGGCCAGCTCGTCTACAGCGTCAATGGCGTGCGTGGCGCCGGACGCTATGTCAATGAGGTCGACGCCAACGGCAACCCTGTGATGGTTACCTATTCCGACGGGACGACGGCGCAGGCGACGACCTATGAAAGCGACATCAGGACGATGATCGCGATGCTCCAGCCGGTGATGGAGCAATATGTCGTCACCTCGCGTCGTCTCGCAGTGCGGATGGCGCTGCAGGGCGGGCTCAAGACCTTTGCGCAGGGGCTGTCCTATGACGCCGCGCGCGACGTTTTCGTCACCACGACAGATCGCCAGATGGCGCCGATGTTCGAGGCGATCTTCCGGGGCGCTCCGCCTTCGAACGCGAACGACGCCGTGCTCGATTATCTGACCGACTGGAACGAGATCCTCTGGCAGGTCTATCCCGATTTCGCGCCGGATGACGATGGCGGGATCATGGCGGCAAAGGCCGGCATCGACCAGGCCTATATCTTCCAGATGATCATTCAGGCGTTCGAAAATGTCGGTGTCGATCTCGACATCCGCGGCGTTGCCCACGCGCTCTCGGTCGATGAAAGCCGGATCGTCACGCACGCTGCAGGCGACACGATTGTCGAAGGCACGAACGGCACCGACTATTTCTACATGACGGCCGGCAACCAGACGCTGAGCGGCGGAATGGGCGCCGACTATTATTTCGTCGGCAAGAACAGCGGCAACGATCATATTCGCGATCAGGATCTGGGCGGGAATGACGAGCTCCGCTTCACCGACGTCAAATCGGACGATGTCGTCGCGATCCGCGACGGGCAGGATCTCATTCTCCAGATTCGCGGTCAGACGAATTTTGTCCGCCTGACCGACCAGTTCCTTGGAGAACTCAATCCCTTCACGGGCACCGGCAAACAATTCCAGTCCGGCGTCGAGCAAATCGTCTTCTCGGACGGCGTCATCTGGGACCGGTTCCGCATGGCGCTCGAGGTCGCCGATCCGCGTGACAGCGGCGACGTCTATGCAGGCTCGGGCTCGGGCGACGTTCTTTGGGGTGGCAAGGGCAACGACGTCCTTACCGGCGGTCTCGGCGGCGATATCTATATTTTTGCGCGCGGTGACGGAAAGGATGTGATCAGCGAGCGCGGCAATTTCTCTTTCGGGCCGATCAAGGCCGGGATCGATTTCCTCAAGTTCATCGGTGATATTTCGTCGAATGACCTTGTCCTTCGGCGTAACGGTCAGGGCACCACCCTCTACATCACCCTGCTCGACAAACAGGGCAACCCGACCGGCGATTCGATCGAGATCGAGGATTATTTCGGCGGGATTTCGCTGGGCCTCGGGCTGTTCAGTGACGTCATGGGCAGCAGCGACGGCCTCGACTATGTATCGCCTAGCCTCGTCGAGCGCTTCGTCTTCGATGACGGCACCAGCCTCGAATTCACGCAGGTCGCCGAGCGCGTCCTTGCCAATGCCAAGACCGCCGGCGACGACGCCATTTACGGCTTCCTCAACGCGAACACGCTCGATGGCGGCGCGGGCAACGACTATCTGAGCGGTGGCAAGGGCGACGACACCTATATTTTCGGCCGCGGCTACGGGCATGACATCGTCGAGGACAACGGGCCCAAGCACGGCCTGTTCGACCCGCCGCAGCACGACGTCCTGAAATTTGTCGACGATATCCGCTGGACCGACCTCGCATATCTGCGAACGGGCAAGAGCGATACGTTGACGCTGCGCGTCAAGGGAACGGGCGATCAGGTCACGCTCAGGGATTTCCTCGAAGAAATCCCGTTCCTTGGCTATGTGAATGCGCTCGAGGACATTGTCTTTGCCGACGGTACGCAATGGAGCTACCTGAAGCTTCTCCAGCATTTCGTCGATACGGGCCAGACCGCGGGCAACGACACCGTCTATGGCTTCGAGGGGATCGCCGACGTCTTTTCGAGCGGTGCGGGCGATGACCGTCTCGAGGGTCTGTCGGGCAGCGATACCTATTATTTCGGCAGCGGCAGCGGCAACGACACCATCTATGACGACGACGGATCGGATCGTGTCGTCTTTGCCGGGCTCGACTTCGCCGACGTCGTAGTGACGCGTACCGCACGCGATCTGGTCTTCACCATTGCCGCAACCGGCGAACGGTTGATCGTCGAGGGGCAATATATCCGCGAAGGCGGACAGCATGCGGCGATCGAACTCTTTGTCTTCGACGACCGCGAGATCGGTTTCACCGATCTCAATCCGGAGGACATCGCGCTCGACCACATCACCGGCGGCGCGACCAACGGCACCGATGTGCTCACCGGGTCGGACTTTGGCGAGATCATCGACGGCCGCGGCGGCGACGACGAACTGATCGGTGCCGACGGCGGCGACACCTATATGTTCGACGTCGGTTACGGCCATGACGTCATCGTCGATCGCCGTTCGCGGGCACGTTTCGGCGATCGGCCCGGCGCTGCGGTTCCTGTCGCCGACGTGATCGAGTTCGGTGCCGATATTCGCTATGCCGGCGACCGCAACGTCCGCTTTGTGCAGTCAGGCAACGACCTGCTCTTCACGATCGACGGCCGCCCCGACAGCACGCTGCGCGTTCGCGACCAGTTCCGACGCTATGACGAGCAGGGTCGCGCGGTCGACTATTCGATCGAGATTTTCCGCTTTGCCGACGGGACGGTCCTCACGAGCGCCCAGATCGAGCAGGAATTGCAGATCGCCGGCGGCAATCATGGCGACAATGTCATCACCGTTCCCGATACCATGCTCGATGTTCCCAATACGCTCGACGGGCGCGGGGGCAATGATACGATCAGCGGCGGCAACGCCGGCGACACCTATGCCTTTTCGGCCGGCTATGACTTCGACACGATCATCGAAAGGGCCGATCGCGCGGGTGCCATCGACAAGCTGGTGTTCGGCGCTTCGGTGCTGGCCGAAGACCTGATCGTCCGGCGCAACGGCAACGACCTCATCATCGATCTCGGCAACGGCGCCGACGTCCTGACGATCGTCGGCGGCCTCGCATCGACGAGCATCGAGGAATATCATTTCGCCGACGGCACCGTGCTGACGCGCGACGATCTGATTGCCGCGATGCTGACGGGTGGCGACGCCGACGAGAATATCACCGGTTTCAATGGCCGCAACGATGTGCTGTCGGGCGGCGCGGGCTCCGACGCGCTCGACGGCGGGACCGGTAACGACAGCTACCGGTTCGGGATCGGCGACGGCCACGACAGCGTCACCGACAGCGGCGGGGTCGACAGTATCCTGTTCGGTGCGGGGGTCACCGCGGCGGACGTGACCTTCCGCAATATCGACGGCGATCTCGTGATTTCGCTGGCGACCGGTACCGACACACTCGTCATCCTCGGCGGCTATCGGACGCGTCCCGTCGAATCCTTCGTTTTTGCCGACGGCACCACGCTCGGCCTCAACGAGGTGCGCGGCCTTATTCTCGATGCGCAGCCGAACGCCGGGCAGGACCGGATCGATCTCGGCGAACTCGACGTCACGCAGCCCGTCGAACCCGGTCGCGGCAATGACCGGATCGTCATGGCAAATGGCGGCACGATCCTGATCAACGCCGGCGACGGCATAGACCGGGTTGAAATGCCCTCGGGAGTCACCGATGCGACGATCGAGTTCGCTGATTATGGCCTCGACGATGCCGTCATTCGCCCGCTCGGACGCGGCAGCAGCGATATCGCCGTTTTCTTCCCCGCCACGGGCGACGAGATCATCCTTGTCAATGCGATGCTTGGCGGCGCCGTCCCGCAGCTTCTTTTCGCCGATGGCCGGACACTCGGCGGAGCCGACCTTTTCCAGCGCCTTGTCGACGATCAGGCGAGCGGCGGCGACGATGCGATCCGCGGATCGAGCCGCGGCGAAACCTTCACCGGCGGCCTCGGCGCCGATTCGCTGAACGGCGGAGCGGGCAGCGATACCTATGTCTTCGCCCGCGGCGACGGCGCGGATATCATCATCGACGGCAATGGCGCCGACGATGTGCTGCGGATCAAGGGGCACAGCCGCGCCGACATGCGCGTGGTCTTCGCGCCCGACCGTGGCGAAACCGCTATCGTCTTCGGCGACGGTCGCGACCGGATCACGCTGCGCCATATCGTATCGGGCGGTGCGATCACCCATGCGGTCGACCGCATCCTCTTCGACGACGGAACCAGCGTGACGCTGGCCTCGCTCGAGGCGCTCTGGCGCGGCCAAGGCAGCGATCACAGCGATCATCTGGTCGGAACCGCGGACGCCGAGATATTCGTCGGCGGCGCGGGCGACGACGTCATCGCGGGCAATGGCGGAGGCGACATCATTCGCTTCGGTCGCGGCGACGGGCATGACCGGATCGAAAGCAGCGGCGGTTACGATGGTCTCGCGACGATCGAATTCGGCGCAGGGATCGCGCTCGAGGATGTCAGCGCGAAGCGCGACGCCGACGGCAATATCGTTCTTCTGATCGCAGGCGGCAGCGACCGGCTGACGCTCGTCGACCCGACGGGGGATGTCGACGGCATCGTGGCGGCGATGAAGTTCGCCGACGGACGGGTGTGGACGTTGACCGCCGCCGCGCTTTCGGTTCCGCACAGCGACGGCGACGACCATATCGTCGTGCCCGGAAACGGCGCGGGAAGCGAAATCTTCGGCGGTTCGGGCAACGATCATATCGAGGCGGGCCGCGGCAGCGACATCGTGACCGGCGGCAAGGGTAATGACCTGCTCGAAGGCGCGAGCGGGGCCGACACCTATTATTTCGAACGCGGCGACGGGCAGGATATCGTCCTCGACGTCGAGGAAAATGCGCCCGGAAACGTCGACCGCATCCGTTTCGGCGCGGGTATCGCCCCCGGGGAAATCCGGCTTCTCGCGGTTGACGGCACCGATCTGGTGGTCGCGATCGTCGGCACGCCCGATCGGCTGACCGTCCGTAATTTCTTCGCGGCCGCCGAGGGGGCCGGTGATTTCGGGATCGAGGCTATCGGTTTCGCCGATGGAACGACCTGGAACCATGCCGAAATAATTGCCCGTGCGGCAACGGGCGGCACCGGCGACGACATCATCGACTTTGGCGACGACCTCGACGTTGCCGCCACGCTCGGCGGCGGGCGCGGTGACGACGTGCTCGCCGGCGGCGTCGGCGACACCGTCTATCTGTTCAATCGCGGCGACGGTCGCGATCTCATTCGCGAGGCAGCGACGGCCGCATCGAACGACATTTTGCGCTTCGGTGCCGGAATCGTGGCGAACGACGTCGTCGTCACCGAAGTCGGCGGCGACCTGCTGCTTCGCCTGATCGGGTCGGACGACATGATCCGGATCGGCGGTCAGGCTGGCGGCGGCCCTGCGCTGATCGACCGCGTCGAATTTGCCGACGGCGGTATCTGGACCGCCGCCGATCTGGCGAGCCGGGTGGTCGCGGCGGATGTCGCCGAGCGCCTGCTGCATCCGGCCGTGCCCGGTGCCGATCCCTTCGCCGATCCGGTTTTCGTCCCCGGCAGGGGCGGTGGCACGAGCGGCCTCGAGAATGCGGTCGATCCACGGTTCGCGCCGCAGGGCTTCGCCGGGACCGCCGGACGTGACATCTATCGCTCCTTCGTGGCGGCCGGGCGCGACGAAAGCGCCGCGGTCGTGATCGATTCCTTCGCGGTCGGTGATACGGGCGACGTTCTCGATATCCGGATCGCGGGCGGCCTTTCGGGTGAGATTGTCGTGCGGCAGGACGGTGCCGATACGCTTGTCTGGTTCGTCGATGCCGGCGTCGCGACGCTGGACGCCGCGCGCCCCTTGTTCCGCCTCCGCAATATATCGGCGGCTGCGCTGACCGCGGGCAATTTCAATGGCGCCAGCTTCACCGCGGCGCTCGACCTTGCCCTCGCGGGCGGATCGGGCAGCGATACGCTGAACGGCGGGTTCGGCAACGACAGCCTGACCGGCAACGCCGGCGACGATATCCTCGCGGGCGGCGCCGGCAACGACACGCTGGTCGGCAACACGGGCAACGACGTCTATCATTTCGCGCTCGGCGGCGGACAGGACATCATCGTCGACCAGCATCCCAATTATGTCGTCTCGTCGGGCGGCTATGACGCGGTCGCGTTCGGGCCCGGAATCAGCTGGGACATGTTGCGCTTCAGCGTATCGGGCGGGGATCTTGTCATTCGCATCGCGGATACCGGCGACCGCATCACCATAGCGAATGGCGCGGTCGACACGAACCGGCGGGTCGAGGAATATCGCTTTGCCGACGGCAGTACGAAGACCTACGCCGATATCGCGACATTGCTGACGACGGGCGGCGCCGAAGACGATATTCTTTGGGACGGGCCCGAAGCAGGCAACCTGACCGGCAGCGCCGGCAACGATCTGCTCACCGGCAACGCGGGCGACGACGTTCTGACCGGCGGGACGGGCGACGACACGCTCGTCGGCAATACCGGCAACGACGTCTATGCCTTTGCGCTCGGCGACGGGCAGGATGTGATCCAGGACCAGCATCCCAATTATGTCGTCTCGTCGGGCGGCTATGACGCGATTGCGTTCGGTGCAGGCGTCAGCTGGGACATGCTGCGCTTCAGCGTGTCCGGCAGCGACCTCGTCATCCGGATCGCCGGGACCGATGACCGCATCACGGTGCTGAACGGCACCGATGGTAACCGCCGGATCGAGGAATACCGGTTCGCCGACGGCAGCATGAAGACCCATGCCGACGTTGCCGCTGCGATGATCACCGGCGGCAGCGGCGACGATTTTCTGTCCGACGGCAGCGGGGCCGGCGTGCTGACCGGCGGCGCGGGCAATGATGTGCTGACGGCGGGCGGCGGCGACGACAGCCTTGTCGGCGGAACGGGCAACGATACGCTGGCGGGCAATGCCGGCAACGACGTTTACCGGTTCAGCCGCGGCGATGGACAGGATGTCGTCAACGAGGGTGGCGGGACCGACCGGATCGAGTTCGACGCGACGATCGCGGCGGATGATATCGACGTTTTCCAGAGCGGAAACGACCTGATCCTGAAGGTGCGCGGCACCGAGGATCGCATCCGCATCACCGGCACCGTATCGGGTGGCGCCTCCCGGGTCGAGGAAGTCCGCTTCGTCGACGCCGGGGGCGCGGTGACGAGCTGGACCCACGCCGACCTGCTCGCGCGCGTCGTCCAGTCGGTCGGGATCACGCTCGACGGCGATGCGAGCGCTGCCGATCTTGTCGGCGGCGCGGGCGATGATCGGCTTCTTCCGGTCAATCCCGGCGCGCTCTTCGGGGGTGCGGGCAACGATATCCTGGACGGAACCGACGGCATCGACACGCTCGTGGGCGGGACGGGCGACGATTATCTCGAAGGCGGCGACGGCAACGATATCTATCGTTTCTCCGCAGGTTTCGGCCAGGACGAGATCGTCGAATGGCGCGCCGGCACGAATGTCGTGGAATTCGATGCGAGCATCGCCGAATCCGACGTCGTCATCGAGATCGGACCGGGCTCGGACGGCGACACGCCGCTGATCGTCCGCATCGCGGGCACCGGGGATCGCATCCGCATCCGCGACGGTTACAGCTCGTCGACGGGGGGCGGCGCGATCGACGAGATCCGCTTTGCGAGCGGCACCGTCTGGAATTTCGCCGAGATCATATCGCGCGCGATCGAACTCGATTGGGAAGACGAGCTCAACGGCGAATATTATGAAGCGGGCTATGCTCCGTCCGAAAACAATCTCGTGGGCGGCGCCGGCGATGACTCGCTCTACGGCCAGGAGCGGGACGACATACTTGCGGGTGGCGGCGGCAACGACCTGCTCGACGGCGGTAGCGGCGGGGATATTCTGACGGGCGGCAGCGGCAATGATTTTCTCGCCGGTGGCTCGGGTGACGATGTCTACCGCTTCTCGGCCGGTTTCGGCCAGGACCGCATCGAGGAACGGAACATTCCCGATTTCCCGGCGGGCGAAAATGTCATCGAGTTCGACGACACGATCGGGGCCGATCAGGTTCGCGTCTATCTGGGGGATGATGGTTATTATCTCGCGGTCGAGAATAGCGAGGATCGCATCGCGATCAGCGATATCTGGACGATTCATCAGGTCCGTTTCGCCGACGGCACGATCTGGTCGGCGCTCGACCTCGAAACGATGGCGGAGGATCCGCGCGGGCCGCTATTCAACCAGGACATCCTGAACGGCGCCGGCGGCGACGACGAAATTTTTGGCCATGAGGGCAACGACATTTTGTCGGGCAGCGGCGGCAACGACTCGCTTTACGGCGGTACCGGTGACGATATCCTCATGGGAGGGACCGGCAATGACTGGCTCGACGGCGGCGCCGGCAACGATATCTATCGTTTTGCCCGCGGCGATGGTCAGGATGGTATCGCCCAACAGGAGACCGGCGACGGCGGCCCCTATCTCGATATCCTCGAGTTTGGCGCGGGTATCGCCACCACCGACATCCGGGTCGAGCGACTGCGCGACGGGTCGGACCTCATATTGTCGATTGTCGGCACCACCGATCGTGTCACGATTGTTCTGGGTCAGCAGGACGATAGCATAAGCGAAGTCCGTTTCGCCGACGGAACCATCTGGAGCATCGAGGACGTCCGGTCGATGGCCGTCGATCAGGCGGGCGTTGTCGCTTCGGGCGACGTCGTCGACGACACGCTCGTCGGGACGGTGCACGACGATCTGATCGAAGGCTCCGGCGGCGACGATGTCCTCGGCGGCGCGGCCGGCAACGATACGCTGTACGGCGGTTGGGGCAACGACGTTCTGACCGGCGGAACCGGGAACGATGTGCTTGCCGGCGACCGTGGCGACGACGAATATCATTTCAGCGCGGGCTTCGGCGAAGACAGGATCTACAACGGCGGCGCTGCCGCCGATCAGGACATGATCGTCTTCGATGCGACGATCGCCGCTGAAGATATCTCGGTGGAATGGTCGGTGGACGGGCTCCACCTCGTGCTTCGCGTCGCGGGGACAGCGGACAGCCTGACGATCCAGTATATCGGTTATGGCGACAGCTATAACCGGACGCCCGGGGTGCGCTTCGCCGATGGCACGATCTGGACCGGCGCCGAACTCGAGGCGATGGCGATCGCCGCGCCCGGCACCCAGATTTACGGCCCCGGAGACGGAGAGACCGAGGCGGTCGGAACCGGTTTCGACGATATCGTCAACGGATATGGCGGCAACGACACGCTCGTCGGGGGTGCTGGCAACGACTATCTGCGCGCGCGCGAGGGTGACGACATCCTGATCGGCGGCGCGGGCAACGACCAGCTGTTCGGCGACGCCGGTTCGAACATCTTCCGCTTTTCCGCAGGCTTTGGCCAGGACGAGGTGACGAGCTGGGACCATTCGGCGTGGGCGCCGGCGAGCGGCAGCCGGATCGAATTCGACGAAACGATCCTCGCCGGCGACGTCACGGTCGAGACGAGCGTCGACGGGTTCAATCTCATCCTCAAGGTTGCCGGCTCGAACGACCGCATCACGCTGCTCAACGCCGTGTCGGGTCTCACATATACGCCCACCGACGTCCATTTCGCCGACGGCACGATCTGGACGAATGCCCAGTTGCTTGCGCTCGCCGCCGCCGCCCCGGGACAGCATCTTGTCGGGCAGGCGGCCGACGACGGCTTCGTCGGCACGAGCGGTGACGACGATTTCGCGGGGGGTGGCGGCAACGACCTGCTCGAAGGCGGCGCCGGCAATGATTGGCTCGATGGCGGTGATGGCGACGATATCCTGATCGGGGGTACCGGCGACGACGGTCTGGCCGGCGGCGCGGGAAACAATATCTATCGTTTTGCCGCGGGTTTCGGTCAGGACAGCGTCTCGGCCGATAGCGGGACAGGGACGCACGTCATCGAATTCGACGCCAGCATCGGCGCGGGCGATGTGCGCGTCCATCGCGACGCCTATGACGACCCGGCTGTCGTGATACTGAAGATCGCGGGCACCGGGGACCGGATTACGCTTTACGGTCCCGCCGACATCCGTTTTTCGGACGGGACGATATGGTCGCATGCCGACCTTCTCGCCGATATCCTTCCCTTCGATGGCTCCAGTATCGACGGCGATCAGGGTGCATCGGTCGCGACCCCGGGCGACGATTATCTTGCGGGCGACGCGTCGGACAATCTGCTCGCGGGCCTTGGCGGGAACGACCGCCTTTTCGGTGCCGAGGGAGTCGACGAACTCACCGGCGGCCGCGGCGATGACGATCTCGATGGCGGCGAAGGCGCCGACATCTATCATTTCTCGCGGGGTTTCGGGCAGGACCGGATTTCCGATACGGGCGATATCAGCGAACGCAGCGTCATCCGCTTCGACGCGACGATCGAACCCGACGACCTGATCGTCGAAGTCGAATATGCGCAATTTGCCGAGGATGGCGAATATCTCCCCCGTACGCTGCTTCTGAAAGTCGCGGGGACCGAGGACCGGATTTCGGCCGACCTATACGGCTTCGCCGAAATCTTCGAAGTCCGGTTTGCGAGCGGCGCGATCTGGTCGTTCGCCGATCTGTTGAGCCGGGCTACCGATCCCGAAGGTGTGACGCTCGAGGGCGATTATCTTCGCGATATTACCGGTTCGGACCTCGACGACCGGATCCAGGGCAGCGACGAGAATAATATCCTCTCCGGGCAGGGCGGCAATGATCGTATCGATGGCGATCAGTCCGAGGGCTATTATGGCGGAAGCGACGATATCCTGATCGGCGGCGGCGGCAACGACATGCTCCGCGGCGGGGGCGGGAGCGACATCTATCGTTTCTCGCGCGGTTTCGGACAGGACGTCATCGAGGATCTGAACGGCTATCTCGAGGTCGGCGGCTATATCGGCGACAATGCGATCGAATTCGACGCGACGATTGCCGTCGGCGACGTCATCGTCGAACAGGCCGACAATGACCTGATCCTGCGCATCGCTGGCACGGACGACCGCATCACCGTCCGGGACGGGGCCTATGGCTACGGCGGCGTCAACGCGGTCCGTTTCGCCGACGGTACGATCTGGTCGCGCACCGACTGGCTTGTCCGGATTACCGATAATCCCGGCGTGACCATCAGCACGGCGTCGTCGAACGACACGCTCGCCGGGACGGCCGGTGACGACGTTCTGAACGGCCTCAGCGGCAATGACGTGCTGAACGGCGGTGGCGGCGACGACACGCTGAATGGCGGTGCCGACGATGATCTGCTCCACGGCGAGGCCGGCAACGACAGCCTCTTCGGCGGCGCGGGCAACGACATCCTCGTCGGCGGAACCGGCGCCGATGTGCTGCAGGGCGGTATGGGCGACGATATCTATCGCTTCGCACGCGGCGACGGTCAGGACAGCCTCACCGACGGCGGTGGCAATGATCGTATCGAATTCGGCGAAGGGATCGTCGCCGACGACGTCGAGGTGCGGCAGATCGGCGCGTCGGGCCTGCTCCTTCGCATCCGCGGCAGCTCGGACAGGTTGCTGCTCAACGATGTTGTCGCCTATCCGGCCAGCGCGATCGAACTGGTGCGCTTCGCCGACGGATCGAGCTGGACATTCGACGACCTCCTGTCGCGCGCGCTTCTTCCCACCGATGGCGACGACAGCCTGACGGGATCGTGGGGCGCCGACACGATCGGCGGCGGCGCGGGCGACGATGTCATCGACGGCGCGGTGGGCGACGACCTGCTCGGCGGCGGGAGCGGAAACGATACGCTGACCGGCGGCGACGGGCATGACCAACTCGAGGGCGGCAGCGGCAACGACCGACTGAACGGCGGCGCGGGCGACGACGTCTATCGCTTCGCGCGCGGCGACGATCAGGATATTCTCACCGACACCGGCGGCGCCGATCGCATCGAATTCGCCGCGGGCATCGCGGCGGACGATATTCTGGTCAGCGCACAGGGCACGGCGAATCTCGTGCTCAGGATCGCGGGCAGCGACGATCGCATCATCCTCGTCGGCGCGCTCAACAGCGCAGCCAACCGGATCGAGACGATCGCCTTTGCCGACGGCACGAGCTGGACCCACGCCGATCTTATCCGGCGGCTCACGGCCGGAACCTCCGGCGACGACATCTATACCGGAACCACGGCGGCCGACGAACTTTCCGGTCGCGGCGGCAACGATATCCTCAACGGCAATGCTGGCGACGATCTGTTGTCGGGCGGCGACGGCGACGATCGCCTCGACGGCGGGGCGGGTGCGGACCGGCTGTCGGGCGGCTCGGGGCGCGACATCCTGTCGGGCGGTGCCGGAGGCGATCTTTACCTGTTCGCTGCGGGCGATGGCCAGGACCAGATCGACGACCTCGGCGATACTGCCACCGACCGCATCCGGATCGATGGCTATACGATCGACCAGATCCGCTTCAGCCGGACGGGAACCGCGGGCAACGACCTGACGATCCGCTTTGCGAACAGCGCCGACCGGCTGGTCATACGCGGTGCCTTTGCGGGCGCGGCGGCGAGCAGCGTCGAAGAGATCGAGATCGGTGCCGGCGGTCTGCTGCTCCAGCTTACCGACATTGTCTCGCGCCTTATCCAGGATGCCGACGTGTCCGGAAACGCGCTGATCGGCAACGCGGGATCGGACAGTCTTGCCGGCGGTACGGGCGACGACCTGCTGCTCGGCGGCGCGGGCGCCGACACGCTGGACGGCGGCGCGGGCAATGATATTTTCGGCGATGTGTCGCAGGATGGCGACGTTGATACGCTGACCGGTGGCGCCGGGCGCGACACCTATCGCTTCCTGCCGGTCTACGACGTGACCGAGACGCATGTCGCCGACGTGATCACCGATTTCGAAGCCGGCGACGGCGGCGACCTGATCCGCTTGTCGGTGAGCAATCCCAATCCGTTCGAGAATGGAACGCTTCGGATCGGCCAGGATGGCGCCGATGCGGTCCTGATCGTCCGGCTGGCGAGCGGCGGCGACAAGATCGTCCTGCGCCTTGTCGGCGTTGACGCCGCCGCGCTGACCGCCGCGAACTTCGGCGGGCTCGCGATAGGCGTCGACAATTCGGTCCGGATCATCGACGGCGAAGAGGGCAGCCTGATCGAAGGCGGGCCGCTCCATGACGTCATTCATGGCAATGGCGGCGCCGATACGATCATCGGGCTCGGCGGCGACGACCGCCTCGCCGGCGGCGCCGATGGCGACCGGCTCGAAGGCGGCTTCGGCAGCGACTGGTTGTCGGGCGAAAGCGGGCAGGACATTCTGGTCGGTGGCGAGGGCGCGGACATTCTTTCGGGCGGCTCGGGCGACGACATCCTGCATGGCGGCGATGCCGCCGATCGCCGCGGCGAAGCCGACGTGTTCGACGGGGGGGCCGGCGACGATCGGCTCTTTGGCGGTACGGGTGGAGACATCTATCATTTTGCGCGCGGCGACGGCCGCGATGTCATCGACGATGCGGGCGGGGTCGACGCGATCCGCTTCGGTGCGGGAATCGCGCAAGGCGACATATCGGTCGTGCAGATCGGCGATGCCGATATCGAATTGCGGATCGCCGACGATGGCGGCCGCATCCGCATCGCTGGGGCGCTCCGCACGGGCGCGGGGATCGAGACGATCGGCTTTGCCGACGGGTCGAGCTGGAACTGGGCCGACATCCTCGCCCGGTCGGCGGTCGGTACTGACGCGGACGAGCGGATAGCTGCCGGCGCCGATGGCGCCTCGATCGTCGGCGTCGCGCTCGAAGGGCGCGGCGGCAACGATGTCCTGGTCGGGTCGGCGGGCGCCGACACGCTGATCGGCGGGCGTGGCGACGACCGTCTTGAGGGCGCAGGCGGCGACGATATCTACATCTTCCAGCGCGGCGACGGGCAGGACGAAGTCGTCGATGCCAGCGGGCACAATATTCTCGAATTCGGCGCCGGTATCGCTGCCGCCGAGGTCCGCGTCGTGCGCGGCCGGCAGGCCGTGGCGCTCGAGATTATCGGCACGGGCGACCGGATCGGGCTCGGTACCGACGCCGCGTTCGCCACGGGCATCCGGGAAGTGCGCTTCGCCGACGGGACGAGCTGGTCGGCCGCAACGCTGGCGGCGATGGCGCTGGCGTCGACCGCTGCCGACGACAGTATCTTCGGCACCGCGGGCGCCGACAGCCTGACCGGCGGCGCGGGCGACGACCGCCTTGCCGGCCTCGATGGCGACGACAGCCTCGCCGGTGGCGCGGGCGTCGACTGGCTCCTCGGTGGCGCGGGCAATGACCTCTACCGTTTCGCCTCGGGCGACGGCACCGACCGGATCGCTGATACCGACGGTACGGCCGATGTCCTTGAATTCGCCGCAGGAATCGCGGCGTCGGACATCCGGGTCGAGCAGAGCCGCGACGGGCTGCACCTCTCGCTCCATATCGCCGGAACCGGCGACCGCATACGGATCGAAAATGCGCTGACCTCGGGCCGCATCGAAACGGTGCGCTTCGCCGACGGGACGACGTGGAGCACAGCCGATCTTCTGGCGCGCGCCGCGACGGGGGGTGGCGACATCCTGACCGGCGATGCCGGGGCCAACATCCTCGACGGCGGGGCCGGCGACGACCTGCTCGCAGGCAGGGGCGGTGACGATATTTATCGCTACGCCCGCGGCGGCGGCCGCGACACGATCGCCGACGGCGCAAATTCGGCTGCCGATGCCCTCGAGATTGCGGGTTACGATCTCGCCGACCTCGGTTTCGCCCGCCTGACGCCCGAGAGCGACGACATCGTCATCCGCCTGTCGGAGGACGGCGACGAAATCATCATTCGCGACGGGCTTTCGGGCACCAACGGCGGCATCGAACGCATCCTGTTGACCGACAGCGGCATCGTCCTCTCCGCTGCCGATATTCGCGCGGCGGCGCTCGCGGCGCAGCAGACCGACGGCGACGACTGGATCGTCGGCAGCAGCGGCAGCGACGTCCTGACCGGTGGTCGCGGCAACGACATCATCGCGGGCAATGGCGGAACCGACACCTTCATCTTCCGCGCCGGCGACGGCATCGACCGTATCGACGGTTACAGCAACGACGCTGATATCCTGCGGCTCGACGGGCTCAATCCGTCCGATATCGTCCGCGCGGTACGGGGCGGTCCCGACAGCCTCGACCTCGTGCTCGATTTCGCGAATGCCGGTGACCGCATCGTTCTGACCGGTGCGCTCGCGGCGGGTAACGCGCTTGCCATCGCCTTTGCCGACGGCACGAGCTGGAACCTCGGCGCGATGCGTGCCCGCGCCATTTCCGACATCGACGGCGCCGGGAGCGACAAGGCCTATGGCTTCGACGGCAGCGACAGTTTCGCGGCGCGGGGGGGCGACGATCTGCTGGCGGGCGCGGCGGGCGCCGACAGCTACGCTTTCGGTCGCGGCAGCGGCAACGATACGGTCCACGATGATTCGACGTCGACCGCGGTGCAGGACGGCGTGCTGATCGCCAATTTCGCGTCGACCGAGGCGTCGATCTCGCGGCTTTTCCGCGGCAGCGAGTCGGTTGTGATCCGTTTTGCCTCGTCGAACGCCGACAGCCTGACGATCATCGATGCGCTCGCGGCCGATGGCCGGGGCATCGAAACGATCCGCTTCGCCGACGGGGTCGAGTGGACCAAGACGACGATGCGCGGCCTGGTCGACAATCGCGCGCCGACCGCCGTCGACGACGGCTATTATACGCTCGTCGCGGGCCAATCGATCACGATCAGGGCCAGCGATCTGCTGCGGAACGATCTCGATGCCGACGGCGACGCGATCCGCGTCGTCTCGGTCGACGGCGGTGCCCATGGTGTCGCGACGCTCGACGGCGACGGCAATGTCGTCTTCACGGCGACCAGCGATTATTACGGCCCGACTTCGATCAGCTACATGATCGACGACGGCCGCAATGCCTTCGACACGGCGACGGTCGATATCCGCATCCGTCCCGTGGCGACCGCGATCGAGGATCGCGGCTTCACCGTCGCGGAGGACGGCCAGCTCAACATCCGCGTCGAGCGGCTGCTCTCCAACGACCTCGATGGCGACCGGATGATCGTCGGTCAGGTCTATGGTGCGGTGGGCGGTACCGTGTCGCTTGCGACCGACGGCAATATCTCCTTCACGCCCGACGCCAATTTCAACGGCGTTGCCGAATTCAGCTATATTGCGAACACGCCCGAGGGCGGGGCCGCGCACGCCAGGGTCTATGTCACCGTGACCCCGGTCAACGACGCACCGGTCGCCCGCAACGACGGGACGATTTCGGGAACCGAGGGCGTCGGGCTGACGATCGATCCGCGCGCGCTGACGGCGAACGACATCGATGTCGACGGCAACGCGCTCGTGGTCCAGTCGGTCATTTCCAACGCCGATGTCGATGTCGAAATCGACGCGAACGGGATGATCCAGGTCCGGCCGCGCGATTATTTCTGGGGCAACGCCTGGTTCGACTATGTTGTCGCCGATCCGGCGGGCGTGACCTCGACCGCGCGGGTCAATCTCTATTTCGCGCCGGTCAACGACGCCCCGCAGCCGGCGAACGACCGCATCGAAACCACCCAGTCCGGCGGACCGGTCCTCGAAGACAATCCGATCGTCATCAATGCATTGGCGCAGGACGTCGACGGGGTCATCGTGCCCGGGCTGCTGTCGAACGACATCGACCCCGACAATGATCCGCTGACGATCGTCGCGATCGGGACGACGCATGGCGGCACCGCGCAGTTGCTCGCCAACCAGACGATCCTCTTCACCCCCACCGCCAACTTCAACGGCGACGCGTGGTTCGACTATCGCGTCAGCGACGGACAGGGCGGTTTCGCCTGGGCGCGCGCGACGATCGCCTATCAGGCGGTCAACGACCGGCCGATTGCCGGCGACGACCATTATTCGGCTCCGGGGCTGCATTTCCTGCGCGGGCAGGAGGATGTCGCGATCGAAATCCCGATCGCCGAACTGCTCGGCAACGACCGCGATCCCGAAGGCTTCACGCTGACCTTCCTCACCGACCAGAACAGCGTGCCGACCGCGGTGCACGGCGACATCACCTTCACCGACCACGGGACGATCATCTTCACCCCCGATGCCGATTATTGGGGCGAGGCGACCTTCTATTATCTCGTTTCGGATCTCGAAGGTCTCGTCGACGATGGCAAGGTCACGCTCTGGTTCGACAATGTCGGCGACGCGCCGCCGGTCGCCGAGACCGATTTCGTCGAAGTCCTCGAGGATGTGCCCGTCACCATTCCGATCGCAACGCTGCTTGCGAACGACCGCGACATCGACCGCGACCCGATCCGCTTCCTTGCCTATTGGGCCGACCTCGACATCAACGGCGCGCTCGACCTCGACGGCGAAGGCAATATCGTCTTCACGCCCAACGCCAATGCGACGCAGTCCACGGGTTTCTTCTACCGGATCACCGACGATACGGTCGAGGGTGGCATTGCCGAAGGCTATGTCGATCTGACGATCACGCCCGTGGCCGACGACCCGACCGCGGTCGACGACCTCGACTTCTCGACCCCCCTCGACATCCCGCTGGTGATCCGCGTTGCCGACGTGATGGCGAATGATTTCGACGTCGATGGCGGCCCGGATCCGCTGTTCGCCGGCATCGACGCCGTGCTCGATCCCGTGGCGCTGGCCGCGGGGCAGCAGGTCAGCGTCGGCACGGCCGAGATCGTCGATTTCGGTGGCGAGAAATTCATCGTCGTGCGTTTCAATACCGGCTATTCGGGCGCCGCGACGCTGCAATATCGGGTCAGCGATCCGACAGGGCTCACCGACACCGCCTTCATCCACGCGACCGTCGAGGGCGGTTACGCCGGGATTCTCCGTGGAACGCGCTACGTCGACTATCTCGTGGGCAATGCGCTTGGCGAGCTTGTCCTGGGGCTCGAAAGCGCCGACCATGTACTGGCGCTGGGCGGTAACGACCGGATCGAGACGGGCGAGGGCGACGATGTCATCGACGCCGGCGACGGAGACGACATCATCGACGGCGGTTTCGGCGCCGACCATATTACCGGCGGGGCAGGCTTCGACACCGTGGTCTTCGCAGGGTCGAACATGGGCGTCCGCGCCGATCTTGAATCGCGCGTCGGGCAGGGCGGCACCGCCGCGGGCGATACCTATGTCGGCATCGAAGCGCTGGTCGGCGGCGATTATAACGATCAGCTGGGCGGCGATGCCGGCGACAACCGCCTCGAGGGCGGCGACGGCCGCGATACGCTCGAAGGCCGCGCCGGCAACGATACGCTGATCGGCGGACTGGGCAATGACACGCTGAACGGCGGTGTCGGCGCCGATATCCTCGACGGCGGCGACGGGATCGATACCGCCGATTATTCCGACGCAACCGACAGCTCGCCCGCGACCGAAGGCGTGACGATCTCGCTGGCGAACGGTACAGCCTCGGGTGGCGACGCCACCGGCGACACGCTCGTCGGCATCGAGAATGTGATCGGCACCGATCATGACGACGCGATCGAGGGCGACGCGGGTGCCAACCGCCTCGAAGGCGGGCGCGGCAACGACACGCTCGCCGGCGGCGCGGGCGACGACATGCTCGAAGGCGGCCGCGGCGCCGACGTGCTGGCGGGCGGCGAGGGCGTCGACATTGCCGATTATTCGCTCTCGGCCGAAGCCATTACGATCGACCTCGCCGACGCGATGGCCGGCGGCGGCGATGCGCTCGGCGACGTGCTGACGGGCATCGAGATCGTGCAGGGCTCCTATCACGACGACATCATGCGCGGCGACGCGGCGGACAACCGCCTGCGCGGCGGCCGCGGCGCCGACCTGCTCGACGGGCGCGGCGGTTTCGATACCGCCGATTACGGCGCCGCCGACGAGGCGGTTGTCGTCGATCTCTCGCTGGGACAGGGGCTCGCGGGCGAAGCGGCCGGCGATACGCTCGTCGGCATCGAGATGCTGCTCGGTTCGGTGTTCGCCGATACCTTCATCGGCTCGTCGGCCGATGACAGTTTCGATGGCGGCTATGGCGCCGACGTGCTGCGCGGCGGCCTGGGCTCGGACACCTATCTGCTCGGCTTCGACAGCGACAACGACCAGGTTTTCGAACAGGGCGCGGCGACCGACATCGATCGCGTCGCGATCAAGGACGGCGCGTTGCCAAAGGACGTGTCGCTCGTGCGGCAGGGCGACGACCTGCTCATCGAGCTCGAAAATATCGGCGGCGTGCTGACCTTCGACACGATGCGCATCAAGGATCATTTCCTCGGAACCGAAACCGGCATCGAGGAAATCGCCTTTGCCAATGGCGTGGTCTGGGATCGCGCGAAGATCGAGGATCTGGCGCGCATCGGCCGCTTCAATGCCGTGGACGACGTCTATCTGTTCGGCGTCGAGGACGAGGTCGCGTTCATCGATGCCGCTACCCTTCTCGCGAACGATGCCGAGGAGGGGGGCGAAGACCTCGTCCTCGTCTCGGTCAACGGCCTCGGCGGCGCGACCGCATGGATCGGCACCGACGGCCGGGTCGCGTTCCGCGGCGCCGCCGATTTTAACGGCCAGGGCTATTTCGAATATGTCGTCGCCGATCCCTATGGCCGCGAATCGACCGGGCGCGTTCGCGTCAATATCGCGGCGGTCAACGATGCGCCGGTGGCGGTGCCCGATGTCAACGCCGCGCTGCACGGCATCGAGGATGAGGTGCTGCGCATCCGTCTCGACACGATTCTCAAGGCGAACGACTATGACATCGACAATGCCTGGGAAGACCTGCGCATCGTCGGGGTCACTCCGCTCTACGATGAGAATGGCGTCGCGATCGATCCGTTCAGGCTCAACGATCTGTGGGACCAGGGTACGAACCTTTCGGGCCGCATCGTCGGCGAATATCTCGAAATCATCTCGCGGACCGATTTCCACGGCTTCGGCGGGTTCAACTATATCCTCGAAGACCCGTCGGGTGCGCGCTCGGTAGCCGCGATCGAACTTTATTTCGAAGCCGTGAACGACGCGCCGCGCGGCTCGGCCGACATCGAGAAGAGCGTGCGCTTCGGCCGGACCACGCTGATCTCGGTCGCCGAGCTTCTCGCCACCGCCGACGATGTCGAGGATGACGCGATCAGTTTCGTCGGCCTCCACCCGGGTGCCGACGGCGACGCAGCGTCGAACGGAACCGCCGTGCTCGATGCCGGCGCGGGCATGATCGCCTTCACCCCCGATGCCGAGGGTTTTGCGACGATCAGCTTCGACGTGATCGACGAACATGGCGCGAGCGCGACGCTCAGCTATCATGTGCGCGTCCTCCCCGCCAATTATGCGCCGACGGCGACCACCGACCGCTTCACGATTCTCGAGGACCGGACGATCGTCATCGATCCCGCCGCGCTTCTCGCGAACGACCGCGATGCCGACGGCGATACGCTGGTCTTTGCCGGCGTCGAGCGCTTCGCGACGAACGGCAAGGTCAGCATCAACGAACAGGGCCAGATCGTCTTCAGGGCGCGCCCCGACTTCAACGGCAGCGCCGGTTTCGAATATACCGTAAGCGACGGCCGCGGCGGCACGGCCACCGGCTTCGTGGCGATCAACATCCTGCCCGAGAATGACGGCGCGATCCTGCGCGACGACCTCGTCACCGGGCTTGAGGGCCAGCCGCTGTTCGTCATTCCCGCCGAGGCCTTCGGCAACGATATCGAACCCGAGGGCGACGTCCTGTTCTTCCGCAGCGCGGGCGTGCTCGGCGAACTCGCCACGCGCTATCTGTCGGCCGACTACACCGTCGTCGCGAAACAGGCGAATGGCGAGGATCTGCCGGCCTGGCTGAGCTTCGATCCCGCGGCGATGAGCTTCACCGGCACCGTGCCGCAGGGCGAAAGCGTCTCGGTCAACCTGATCATCAGGGATCCGCAGGGCGGCAATCATGTTCGCCGCTTCACCTTCGACAGCAGCGACAATCAGGCGCTCGCGGGTGGCCATCCGGTTCGCAACCAGGTGCTCGCCGGCTTTACCGTCCGCGAGGCGCACAACAGCGAGATCGCGTTCGGTGCCGACGACATCGCCGACGGGGTCACCGTCACCGCGACGCTGGCGAACGGCGATCCGCTGCCGACCTGGCTGCAGTTCGATGCCGAAACGCTGCGCTTCAGCGGAACGCCCGATGGGGGTGCCATGGCACCCATCGACGTCGTTCTGACCTTCACACGCCCGGACGACAATGGCGGGGCGCCGTCGGTGTTCACCGACCAGATCGCGATCGATCCCGCGACATTCGGCGCCGGCGTCGGTTACGACAGCGGCATCGCGCTCTTCGACGTGAGCGACGGCGCCTTCTCGGTCAGCCTCGAGGGCGGCCGCGCGTTGCCCGACTGGCTTGCCTTCGATCCCGAGACGATGGCCCTGTCGCTGACCGGCGAAACGCCGCCCGTCGGCGCCGACCCGGTCCGCGTCCAGCTGACCTTCACACCCGAAGCGGCCGTGCTCCCCGACGGCACCTACAGCGCATCGAAGCGCGGCTTCACGATCGAATTCGTCGTCGACCCCGCGCAGCCGCTCGATCCCGCGATCAACGCGCTGCTCCAGCAAAGCGACTTCTTCCGGTCGCAGGGCCTCTTCGCGATCGACCTCGGTTCGGCTGCGGCGATTGCGGCGAAGCGCGAGAGCGAGGCTCCGCTGCCCGACTGGCTGAGCTTCGATGGCGCGGGTCTTGCCTTCGGGGGCACGCCGCCGCCCGCCTATATCGGCGCGCTTCCGGTACGTCTCGACGTCACAGGCAATGGCGGGTCGCTTCCCGATCTCTCGATCATCACCGATGTCGTCATCGACAGCGGCTTTACGCTTGTCGGCGACAGTGCGGCGCGTTTCGGCATCCGCACCTCGGGCGAACAGATCGACCTGTCGGCCCCCGGCGATTTCAACGGCTCGGTCGCGCTCGTCTATACGACGATCGACGAAAAGGGCGGTGTATCGCAGAATCAGGGGGTCATCGTCTTCAACGTCCTGCCGACCGCCGAAAAGCCGGTCGCGGTCGCCGATACGCTGGATACGGCCGAAGGCCAGCCGCTGACCTTCGCGCTGATGGACCTGCTGCGCAACGACCGCGAGGACGACGGCGACTATCTGCGCGTCAAATCGGTGTCGGCTGCCGGCCATGGCACACTGGTCGTCAACGATGGCTCGGTCGAATATGGCCCGCCCGCGGCGCTCGCCGGCATATCGGGCGCGGTGTGGACGGCGAGGCTCGGTGACGGGGCCGACCTGCCGTCGTGGATGACGGTCGACGCCGCGACCGGGCGGATCACCGGCATCGTGCCATTCGACCTTCGCGAAGCCTATACGATCCGCTGGACTGCGACGGTCGGCGGCGACAGCCAGAGCGCGAGCGCGCTGCACCTGTTCGACGGCAAGCAGGTCGCGACGGTCACCTATACGCCGGCGGCCGGCTGGTCGGGCGAAGACGGCTTTTCATATGTCATTACCGACGATCTGCAGGGCGACAGCAGCGGCAGCGTGACGATCCGCGTCGAAGCGCGCGACGAAGCGCCATACGCGACCGCCGACCGCTTCACGACGATCGAGGAAACCCCGATCGTCCTGACTCCGGCCCAGTTGCTTGCCAACGACATCGACGTCGACGGCGATCCGATCCGCTTCGTCGACGTACTCAACGCAGTGCATGGCACGATCGGCTTCGACGGCACGAACATCGTCTTCACCCCCGACGCCGATTTCAGCGGCAAGGCGAGCTTCGACTATATCATCACCGACGATGTCGATGGCGTGCGCACCGGAACCGTGACGATCGACGTCCAGTCGACCAACCGCGCGCCGACCGCAGTCGCCGACGTCTTCCGGACCGATGAGGACGCGCCGTTCGAATTCACCGCGGCCGACCTGCTGGCGAACGACAGCGACCTCGACGGCGATGCGGTGCAATTTGTTTCGCTCGAAATGGCCGACGACCTCGGGCGTATCCAGCGCCTGCCGGGCGGGCGCTACAGCTTTGTGCCGAAGGAGAATGTCAGCGGCACGGCGACCTTCCGCTACACGATCAGCGACGGCCGCAACCAGAGCAGCGGGACCTTCTCGTTCGAGATCGCGCCAGTCAACGACGCGCCGCACGCCAACCCCGACGGGATCGGCACGGGCAACAATCCCGAAGGCGTCTTTGTCGGCGATCAGGACAATGCGATTGTCATCGACCTTGCGACGCTGCTGGCGAACGACCGCGATATCGAGGGTGACGGATTCTCGATTGTCGCCGTGTTCGACGGCGACAATGGTACGGTGGTCATGGACGGCACCACGGCGATTTTCACGCCGCGCGCCGGCTATTACGGCAACGCCGCCTTCTCGTACCGCGTGACCGACGCGCATGGCGCCGACAGCGTGGGCCGCGTGTCGCTGACGATCCTGCCCGAATTCAATATCCCGATCGCGGTGTCGGACCATGGCTTCGGCACGCTCGAAGACACCTATATCGACATCGATCCGGCGCAACTCATCGCCAACGACTATGATCCCGAGGGCGAACCGCTCGCTTTCCTCGGCTTCGTCGGCAACCCTGCGAATGCGACGGTCACCCTGCTCGAAAACGGCCAGTATCGCGTGACGCCGTCGACCAACTTCCACGGCAATCTCGTGCTGACCTATGCCGTCACCAACGCGTCGGGCTTCCCCGTAACGGCGACGGTCGAAATCGAGGTGCTGCCGGTCAATGACGCGCCCGTCGCGGCTGACGATGCGCTGACGATCCGCGAGGACGAGCCGCTGACGCTGTTCATCACCGAACTGCTGGAAAATGACGTCGAGCCCGATGCGCAGGCACTGCTCTTCGGCCGCATCGTCGACACGCACGGCCTGACGGTCACCGACAACGGGATCGGCCAGCTCGTGATCACGCCCGACGCCGATTTCAACGGCGCCGCCTGGTTCGACTATGAGGTCACCGACAGCGCGGGCATCACCGACATCGCGCGCGTCGCGGTGACGATCACGGCGATCAACGACGCCCCGGTCATCGCGGCGATCCCGGCGCTGCGCGGGGTCGAGGATCAGCCCTTCACCGCGACGCTGCCCGCGGACCTCGTTTCCGATGTCGACGGCGATGCGATGCTCGTCGAGGTGCGCGGTATCGACGGCGCGGCGCTTCCCGCCTGGCTCGGCTACGACCGGAGCACGCGCAGCTTTACCGGCACTCCGCCCGCCAATTTCAACGGCACCGTCACGCTCGAAATTCTCGCGGCCGACCAGCATGTCGAAATCCGCCGCCAGTTCGCGATTGTGATCGAGGCGGTCAACGACGCGCCGGTGCTCGCGCAAGGGCTCGCCGATCTCGCGAGCGCCGAGGATCAGGCTTTCAGCTTCGCGCTCCGGACCGATCGCTTCGCCGATGTCGATGGCGACGCGCTCGCCTATTCGGTGACGCTTGCCAATGGCGATCCGCTCCCCGCGTGGCTGAGCTTCGCCAACGGCCTGCTGTCGGGACAACCGCCCGCCGGTTACAATGGCGTCGTCGGTCTCCGGATCACGGCCAGCGACGGCGAATATTCGGCGAGCGACGCTTTCGACCTGCTTGTTTCGGGGACGAACGACGCGCCGGTCGTCGCGCAGCCGATCGCCGACAGCCATGGCGCCGAAGACATGCCGTTCGACCTGCAACTCCCCGCCGGGACCTTCACGGACCTCGACGGCGACATACTCAGCCTGTCGGCGACCCTGTCGGGCGGCGGTCCGCTGCCGACATGGCTGTTCTTCGAGAATGGCCGCTTCTATGGTCAGCCGCCGGCCGACTATCACGGCGCGCTCGACATTACGGTCACCGCGTCGGACGGGGCGGCAACGGCCAGCGACAGCTTCCGCCTGACGATCGATCCGGTCAACGACGCACCGCTGCTCGAAACGGCGCCGGACGATGTGACGGTTGGCGAAGATATGGCGATCGATGTCGCAATCCCTGCCGACCTGTTCACCGACGTCGACGGCGATACGCTGACCTATGGCCTGACGCTCGCCAACGGCAATCCGCTGCCGGCCTGGCTGTCTTTCGTCGATGGCCGTCTGCAGGGCATGCCGCCTGCCAATTTCCACGGCGCGATCGCGTTGAGCATTTCCGCCAGCGATGGCGCGCTCTCGGCGAGCGGCATCTTCAACCTCGTGATCGATCCGGTGGCGGACGCACCGGCAGTGCTCGTGCCGCTCGCCGACGTCGACAGCCCCGAGGACCAGGCCGTCGACATCCTGCTTCCGGCCGGGACATTCGGCGATGCCGACGGCGACGCGCTCATGCTCGGCGCAAGGCTCGCCAACGGGGATGCCCTGCCGGCGTGGCTGTCGTTCGACGGCGAGCGCTTCACCGGCCAGCCGCCCGCGGATTTCAACGGCACGCTCGAAATCGACGTCGTCGCGAGCGATGGCCTGCTTGCCGCAACGAGCCGCTTCCGGCTCGAGATCTCCGCGGTCAACGACGCGCCGACGCTCGTCTCGGCGCTCGCCGACCTGTCGCGTGGCGCAGATCAGGTGATCGACATCGCGCTGCCTTCGGGTACTTTCGCCGATGTGGATGGCGACGCGCTGACCCTCGCGGCCCGGCTCGCCAACGGGGATGCCTTGCCGGCGTGGCTGTCGTTCGACGGCGAGCGCTTCACCGGCCAGCCGCCCGCGGGCTTCAGCGGCGCGCTCGACATCGAGGTCGTCGCGTCCGACGGCGCGCTGACCGCGACCGACAGCTTCCGCCTGACGATCGGCGGCGGCGCGGGCAATGGGGCGCCGGTAGTGTCGACGCCGCTCGCCGATGTGACGGCTGTTCGCGGCGCGACGCTCGATATCGCGATCCCGGGCAATGCCTTCAGCGACCCCGACAGCGATCCGCTGACCTATTCGGCCAGCATGGCCGACGGATCGGCGCTGCCCGCCTGGCTCGGCTTTGCGAACGGCCGCCTGACCGGCACCGTGCCCGGCGGTGCGCTTGGCGATTACAACATCCGCATCACTGCGAGCGACGGCAGCCTGTCGGCAAACGACGTCTTCACGCTCCGCATCGGCATGCTGCCGACGGGCCCCGAACTCAGCCCGGCGCAATGGGAATTGTTCGGCGACGGCAACGATCGCGTGGTCGGCCGGGGATCCGCCAACGGCCTCATCTATACGCTCGGCGGCGACGATTATATCACCAGCGACGGCTGGAGCGTCGCGGTCATGGGCGGCGACGGCAATGACATAATCGAAATCATGGCGGACTGGGGCACGGCCGAAGGCGGCGCGGGCGCCGACACATTCATCTTCGACGGCTTCTCGCTGCTGGGCGGCGATCCGACGACGCAATGGTCGACGATCCTCGATTTCGAAAATGGCATCGACCGGATCGGGATCGTCAACGGCACCGCGGGCGTGACCGGCTTTGCCGATCTTGTCCCCTATCTCGTGCAGAACGGCGCCGACGTCGATATCCTGCTCAAGGGACTGCCGCGGATCACGATCGCGAATATCCTGATCGCCGACCTCGACGCGAGCGATTTCATGTTCGGTTTCTGGCTGACCGACGGCGGCTTCGGGCCGGCGCCGGCCGCGGGTGCGGTGCCCTATCCGGCGACCACTGTGGTCGGGACCTTCGACGGGCGGGACCAGCTTGGCAATGCCAGCGAACGCGTGTTCGGCAACGGGGCCGGGAATGTCGTCATCGATACGATGGACGGCAACGACCATATCACGTTGGACGGCTGGAACGTGTCGATCTACGCGGGTCGCGGCAACGATGTCATCGAACTCTTCGGCACGAACAACCGGGTGATGGGCGGCGCGGGCTACGACTATTTCGTCTTCGATTCGGCGATGCTCGACGACATGTCGGAACCCGTCTGGGCGACGATCACCGACTATCACGACGGCGCCGACAAGATCGTTTTCCGCAACGGCATGGAAAATCTCGCCGGCTTTGCCGACCTCTTGCCTTTCCTTTCGCAGGTCGGCGACGACGTTCATATCGCGCTGACTGGCCTGCCCGCCATCATCATCGAGGATGTCGACCTCGCCACGCTGGACGCCGACGACTTCCTGTTCGTCAACCAGGCGCCGCATCTGGTCGCCTATCATGACGACCAGACGCTCAGGCTGGCGAGTGCCGTCGGCCTCGCGAGCATCAGCGCGGCAGGGTTCGCCAATATCTCCATACTCGGCACGGCAAGGGACGATCTGCTCGATTTCGCGGGTGTGACGCTGACCGGCATCACGAAGATCGACGGCGGCGAGGGGGCCGACGCGATCACCGGCTCGGCGGGCGACGACCATATTGCGGGAGGTGCCGGCGACGATGCGATCGCAGGCGGCGATGGCGACGATATCGCCTATTTCTCGGGCAGTTCGGCGGATTATTCGATCTATTTCGACAGCGACGGATCGCTCGTCGTGGGCATCGACGGCGAACCCGACGGGTGGGACCGCCTGACCGGCATCGAGACGATCCATTTCGGCGGCGACGATGTTTCGATCGATGTTTCGACGATCGTGCCCGCGGGTACGAACGGCAACGATGTGATTGCCGGATCGCCGCGCGCCGATCGCATCGACGGGCTGGCCGGCGACGACGAACTGAGCGGCGCCGCGGGCGACGACATCATCATCGGCGGCGAGGGCGACGATCGCCTGAACGGCGAGGATGGCGATGATACGCTCTTCGGCGACGCGGGAATCGACATCCTGATTGGCGGCACCGGCAACGATATTCTGTGGGGCGGCGGCGACAACGACAATCTGATGGGCGGCGCCGGAAACGACGTGCTGAACGGCGGAGCCGGAGCCGATATCCTGCAAGACGGCGACGGAAACGACATTGTCCATGGCGGCGACGGCGACGATTCGATGATGCAGAGCGACGCCTATGCCGACGAATTCTATGGCGAGGGCGGCAACGATACGCTGCTCGGCAGCGACGGCGACCGCGTCGACGGAGGCGACGGCAACGACACGCTTGTCGTGTCGAGCATCGGTGCGAGCTATTATGGCGGTGAGGGCGACGACCAGATCCAAGTCTATTACGCCTATGCCAGCAACAATATCGTCGACGGCGGCGCCGGTTACGACACCCTTTCGCTGCCCTATCTGGGCGGTACGATCACGCACTTCCAGAGCCTGACGGGCATCGAGCATATCTCGGCGACCACCAGCTATGCGGCGGCGCGTCACACGATCACCGGGCTGCTGAGCGCCGACCTTTCGGGAACGACATTCTCTGGATATCTGCGGATCGCCGCGGAAGATGTGAACAGCATTGCCGCCATGACGATCACCGGGCCCGGCGGCCTGTCGGGGACCGAAATCGGAAAATTGTGGCTCGAAGGCGGGGCGGGCGCCGACACGCTCCGGGGATCGTCCGTCGCCGACAATATCCTGGGCAATGGCGGGAACGACACGCTGTACGGCCTGGCGGGCGATGACGAACTTTATGGTGCGGGTGGCGACGACATCCTGATCGGCGGGGCGGGCAACGACTTCCTGAACGGCGGCGTCGGCACCGACACGGCCCGGTTTGCGGGCAGCCTGTCGACCTACAGCTTCACGATTGTCGGCAACGAACTGCACGTCACCGACCTCGATCCCGCGGCCGACGGCGACGACGGCACCGATATACTGGGCGAGATCGAGCGCCTCGAATTCAAGGGCGGCGTGATCGTCTCGGCCGGCGCAGATACATTGAACGGAACGTCGGGGGCCGACACGCTGTTCGGCTGGAACGGCAACGACACGATTTCCGGCCTCGGCGGCAACGATATTCTCGACGGCGGGGCGGGCGACGACATCCTGATCGGCGGCGCCGGCGACGACATATCGCGCGGCGGCGACGGCAACGACAGCTTCCGCAGCGTCGGGGTGAACGAGGGCTATGACGCCGTCTATGGCGGCGACGGGTACGACACGATTATCGCGACCGCGAGCAACACGGCGATCAGCCTGACCCACCTCAGCGGGGTCGAAGTCGTCAGCGGGGGCGGCTTCACCAATGTCTGGGTGCGCGGCTCGGCCGGTGCCGACATGCTCGATTTCAGCACGGCGACGCTGACCGGCATCAGCCGCATCGATGCCGGGTCGGGCAACGACGTCGTCATCGGTTCGGCCGGCAACGACAGGATCGAGGGCCTGGACGGCAACGACCAGCTTCATGGCGGCGCGGGCGACGACCTCATTATCGGCGGCGGCGGTAACGACCAGCTGTTCGGCGGCGACGGAAACGATATCTTCCAGTTCATCACCAGCGCGGCGACGGGCGAAGACGTCATCGACGGCGGCGATGGCTATGATATCATTGGCGTCAGCGGCTCGGATTGTGTCATTCGCCTGTCGAGCTTCACGAACATCGAGGAGTTGAGCGCGGGGGGCTATGTCCGCGTCAAGATCGCCGGCTCCGCGGCGGACGACATGTTCGATTTCTCGACGATCAAGCTCACCGGAATCCAGACGATCGAGGGCCTCGACGGTAATGATACGCTCATCGGCGATGGCGGCGCCAACGACATCAGGGGCGGCAATGGCAACGACGTCGTCTCGGGCGGCGACGGCGACGACAATCTGCGCGGCGACGCCGGCGACGACTGGGTCAGCGGCGGTCTCGGCAATGATACGTTGAGCGGCGGTACCGGCAACGACACCGTCGACTACAGCTATTCGACTGCAAATCTGACACTTACACTGGTCGCGACGGGGCTCCAGACGATCGCGCCGGGCGAACAGGAACATATCGCCGATTTCGAAAATGTCGTGGGGGGATCGGGCAACGATTCGCTGACCGGAAACATCGGCGCAAATATCATACGCGGCGGCCTCGGAGACGACGCGCTCAACGGTCATTATGGCAACGATCTGCTCGACGGCGGCGCGGGTAACGACAAGGCGGTTTATGCGGGCGTCTATTCGACCTTCTCGCTGGTAACCTCCGGCGGCACCGTGTCGATCACCGACAATTCGGGTGTCGATGGCAGCGAAGGGACCGACCAGCTGGTCGGCATCGAACAGCTCGTTTTCAAGAATAACGAGACGGTCAACATCACCTCGCCGATCATCCTCGACCTCGACGGCAACGGTGTCACCACGCTGTCGGCGTCGCAGAGCCATGCGCGCTACGACATGGACGGCGACGGGCTCGCCGACGACACGAGCTGGATGGGGACGGGCGAAGGGATGCTGTTCCTCGATCGCGACGGCAACGGCAAGCTCAGCAACGCGGGCGAATTCAGTTTCGTGAACGACGTCCCGGGCGCCGCGTCCGACCTCGTCGGCCTCCGCGCCTTCGACAGCAACAAGGATGGCATCCTCTCTTCGGCCGACGCGCGCTTTGCCGATTTCCGCGTCTGGCGCGACCGCGACGGCGATGGCGTTGCCGAGGATGGCGAAATCATGACCCTCACGGGCGCCAGCGTCCGGTCGATCAACCTCGCCGGGACCGCGGTCAACGGCAGCGCGGCGCTTGGCGACACGGTGGTGATCAACAAGGGCAGCTATACGCGTAGCAACGGCGTGATATCGGAATTTATCGACGCCGCGCTGACTTCATTCTCGTCGGCGACGAACATGCCCGAGATCGCAGCCCGGACCCAGCGCTACGACCGGAAGATCGGCAAATATCATATCCAGTTCGTGGGCGGCAGCATGCGGATCCGGCCCGACAGGGGGCCTGTCGACGGCCGCGCGGGCGCGCTCGGTGTATCGAACGTCATGAGCTTCAAGGGGAAGGAGTTCGGCATGCTTGCGCCGATCATCCTCGACCTTGACGGCGATGGCATCGAAATGAAGTCGGCGAAGAAGTCGAAGGCGCGTTTCGACATGAACGGCGACGGTGCCAGCGACGATACCGGCTGGGTCGGCGCCGGCGACGGTTTCCTCGTCATCGACCGCAACCGGGACGGCCGCATCACCCATATGTCGGAACTGAGCTTTGGCGCCGAAGATGCCGACGCGGCGAGCGATCTCGAAGCTCTCGCCATGCTCGACAACAATGGCGACCGCGTGATCGACGCGCGCGATGTGCGGTTCGGCGAACTCAAGGTCTGGGTCGACGCCGATCTTGACGGTGTGTCCGATGCGGGCGAGCTGAAAACACTTGCCGAACTCGGCATCAAGTCGATCGGCCTGGCGGCACAGCACCGCGAAGGCACCGCGAAAGTCGACAGCAATATCCTTTTGTCGACCGCGATCTTCACGCGCGAGAACGGAGCGACCGGAACGCTCGGCAACGCCGCGCTCGCCTATCGGCCGGGTGACAGGCCGACGACGGCCGCCCGCGACGTCGCCGCGCTGCTGGCGGCGATGCGGGATCGCGGTGAGCCGACGCTGTCCTTTGACCACCTGCAGTCCGATTTGCCCGGAGCGCAAACGCGACCGCAACTGTTCCATGACCTGCCGGCTTCGTTCGAGGAATCGGGCGCGAACGGCAATGTCGAGGATCAACCGGTGGAGCTGGCCGCCAGCCGTGCCGGAGGCGGGGCGACGGCGGGCGACCCGTCGACCGATGCGCCGACGGCCGATGATCTTGTCGCCGGTCTGCGCCGCAACGTCCGGGACGCCGACCGGATCGACGGTCTTGCGTGGCGTCAGCTTGATCTCGACCCCGTTCTCGAGGCGGCGCCGGCGACGATGCCTATCGATGATCGCGCGCGGGCCGGAACGGATGCCGGCGGCGTAACCGCCGCGCCGGGCGTCGACGACAGGCTCGGCCGGGTGTTGGCATCGATGGTCCAGGACATGGGGGTTTTCGGCGCGCGTAACGGTGCCGCTGCCGAACGGATCGGCCGTCCGTCCGATGTATCGCGCCCGGTGGATTATTTCGCCTGATGCCGGGTCATCGGCGCTTGCCTTGCGGAACCGGACCGGGATTTGCGGCCGGTCGCGTTCCGTGGCGCCGTTTCGGCCCGGAATGACCGTCGGTCGATGCGAACGGCAGCCGTAACGTAAACTGTTGCTATTTAGTCACGAATTCACGGAAAATCGGCCATTTCAGGCGGGTCCGCGTTGACGCCGCCGGGCGGTGCGCTAGACCGGGCGCTTACCACCGGGCATCTCCCGATAAGCCTTTGGCTGCGCTTCGGTGGGTTTTGGAGAGAGAGACTGACCATGACCTTGCGCAACGTCTTGTTGGGCGCCACCATGCTGTGCGCCGCAACCACACCCGCCATCGCCTTCGCCCAGGATGCCGCCCCCGCCGATGATGCCGCGGTCGCGACCGACGACACCGATTATGGCAACGACATCATCGTGACCGCGACGGGGCGTGCGCAGCGTTCGCAGGATATTCCGATCGCGGTCAACGTCGTCGGCGGCGAGCAGCTCGAAAATTCGGGAATCAGCGACATTCGCGGCCTGCGCCAGATCGCGCCGAGCTTCCAGGCGACCACTGGCCAGTCGTCGGCGACGGGCGTCGTGCTTCGCATCCGCGGCATCGGCACCGCGGGCGACAACCCCGGTTTCGAACCGTCGGTCGGCGTGTTCGTCGATGGCGTCTTCCGTGCACGCGCGGGCCTCGCGCTTGCCGACCTGCCGCCGATCGATCGCGTCGAGGTGCTGCGCGGGCCGCAGGGAACGCTGTTCGGCCGCAACACCTCGGCGGGCGCGCTCAACATCGTCACGCAGAAGCCGAGCTTCACCCTCGGCGGCTATGCCGAAGCAAGCTACGGCAATCTGGACGAGATCGAACTGAAGGCAGGTGTGACCGGACCGGTGTCCGAAACGCTCGCAGTGCGGCTCGACGGCGGCTATCACAAGCGCGACGGCTATATCAAGGATGTGAACAGCGATCGCCGTTTCAACAATCTCGACCGCTGGTCGGTGCGCGGGCAGGCCCTGTTCGAAAAGGACGACGTCTCGTTCCGCCTGATCGCCGACTATGCCAAGACCGACGAACAATGCTGCGGCGCGCTCAACACCAACTCGGGCTTCGCCCAGCCGGGCACGCCCGCCTTCGCCGCGGCCGCGGTCATCCAGGGTCTGGCGGCCTCCAACGGTCTGACCGGCATCGTGCGGCCCTATAATCCCAAGGATCGCGAAGTCGCCTATTCGCCCAATCGCGACCTCACCGAAAAGATGCGCGAATGGGGCGTGTCGGGCCAGCTCGACTGGGACCTCGGCGGCGTCGAACTGACCTCGATCACCGCATGGCGCGACTGGAAAGCCACGCGCGGCATGGACGTCGACTTCTCGGGTATCGACCGCGCCTATCGCGAGAACATGCCGATCGGCATGCGCGACTTCACGCAGGAAATTCGGCTCAAGGGGACGGCCTTCGACGATCATGTCGACTGGCTGATCGGCGGCTTCTACCTCAACGAGAAGCTGAAATATACCGAACGCACCCGTTTCGGCACGCAGGGCGCGCAATATGTCGACGCCTTCATCAACGCGCTGACCGACTCGGCGGTGCCTGGCCCCACGGGTTTCCAGATTTTCCAGTCGATCCCGAATTCGCCGCTCGTCGGTCAGGTGCTGCTCGCGTCGAACCCGCAGCTCGCCGCTGCCGCGGCGCAGGCGGGCGTGCTCGACACCTTCCTGACCCCGCTCCCCGCGCCGCAGGCCGGACAGGGCCAGATCGGCGACAGCTATCGCGTCAATACCGAAGCCTTCGCGCTGTTCACGCACAACATCATCGACTTCAACGACAATGTCTCGCTGACCCTCGGTCTGCGCTACAACCATGAATCGAAGAAGCTGAACGCCGACCTGCAGTCGAACCTGCCGGGCTGCGCGACGCTGCAGAGCGCGCGCTACGGTCTCTATCGCCAGGCGCTGCAGGGCCTGCCGTCGGGCCTCGGCAACGCGATCTTCAACCTCGTCTGCAACCCCGTGGTCAATCCCGAATTCAACGGCATCTATCGCGACAAGCGCAGCGAGAGCAAGCTGACCGGCACGGCCAAGCTGTCGATCAAGCTCGACGACCGCGTCATGGTCTACGGCGGCTATGACCGCGGTTACAAGTCGGGCGGCTACAACCTCGACCGCGGTTCGTTCGACACCGCCTTCCTCGGCGGCAACGGTGCGCAGGCGTCGGACCTCGAATTCGGCAACGAGGATGTCGATTCGTTCGAAGTCGGTGTGAAGACCGATCTCAGCTCGGCGTTCCAGTTCAACGCAAACGCCTTCTACACCGAGCTGAAGGGCTATCAGAATCTGGCGTTCGAGGGGAACAACTTCGTCGTCCAGAACTTCGACAAGGTCGTGGCAAAGGGCATCGAGCTAGAATCGGTCATCCGCCCGGTCTCCGACCTCAACATCACGCTCGGCTATTCCTACATCGACACCGAGGTGAAGGATCCCGTAGCTGGCGCGGACAATGGCATGCCGCTCACCAATTCGCCGAAGCATGTGGTCACCGGCGCGGTCACCTGGACCCCGCAGATCAGCAGCAATGTCGGCGGCCTCGTGCATGTCGACTGGCGCATGAACAGCGACGCCAACACGGTCAACGATCCGGTCGCGGTGCCGTTCACGGCCAATGACGGCTATTCGATCGTCAATGCCCGGGCCGGCCTCAACTTCGGCCCCGACCAGAATTACGCCGTCGAATTCTACGTCGAGAATCTCTTCAACAAATATTACAACATCACCTCGTTCCCGATCCCCGAGCAGAGCGCGAACTTCGCGGTCTATCCCGCTCCGCCGCGGCTCTATGGGGTGAAGCTGCGCGCCAAATTCTGATTGGCGCGCTGATCCGCCGGATCGCCGAAAGGGCCGGGCCATCGAACGATGGTCCGGCCCTTTTTCATGTCTGCCCCGGCCAAAAAGAAACCCCGGCCTCTCTTGTCGAGAGGCCGGGGCTTTTTGTTGGCGTTGCCGCCGGTTGGCTTAGAACTTCACCCCGGCCGCGATGCCATAGCGGCGCGGTTCGAGGGTGAAGATGTTGGTGTAGTTACCCGACGACTGGTCGGTGATGTACAGGCCCGTGACGCTGTTGGCGTCGAAGACGTTCTGAATGAAGCCCCTGACATACCATTTTTCGTCGGGACCGTTCAACTGCACCTGGGCGTTGACTTGGGCATAGCCTTTGATCTTGTTCACGTTGCCGTTGAAGATGCTGCCATAGCTTTCACCAGTATAGGCCATGTCGACGCGGGGAACGAGCGTCATATCGTTGCCGCCGAGATGCGTCGTATACTGGATGCCGGCGCTGAACTTGTAATTGGGCGCTTGCGGCAATTGGTTGCCCTTGATGTTGACCGGGATACCGGCGGAATACTGAAATGTCTCACCATTGATCGTAGTTGAAGTCTCGATGCCGCCAAAGGCCGCGCCAACCGTCGGTGCAAGCGCCGCAACCACGGCGCAAATGCTATAGGCGCCGGTTGATGCGATGCCGCCATCGGACGGGAAAGGGGTCGTCCCTTGCAAACCAGCGCCCGCCGCAACACCTGGGATGGCGCCTGCGTTGATCAGCGCGTTGACTCGATTCACATAGGCGTTGACCCCGGCAACACTGCCCGATGCCGATGCCACCGCGCAGTTGGCGGCGTTGGTGATGTCCTTGATGATGACCGCATCGGCACGGCCACCGCCAAAGTCACGCGGGTTGCTCGTAAATTTGTCTTCGGAGACCTTGGAGTGCAGGTAGCTGAAGCCCAGGTTGACCACGACGTCCGGATCGGGCCGCACGATGGCTTCGGCCTCGAAGCCATAGATGTCGGCATTGACATTGTCGTTGACCGCGGTGCGGGCGACGATCTTGCTGAGCTGCAGATCCTTATACTTATAGTAGAAGGCCGTCAGGTTGAGCTGCAGCGCGCCGTTGCCAAAGCTGTTCTTCGAGCCGATTTCGAACGCGTCGACCTGTTCGGGCTTGAACGATTCGGGCACCGCAAAAATCGGTTGCAGCGGCGGGTTGATGCCCCCCGATTTATAGCCGCGCGAATAGGAAGCGTAGATCAGATTGTCGTCGGTGACCTTGAAATCGAGCACCGCGCGACCGGTCAGCTTGTTGAATTTTACCGAACGCTCCTGGATGATCTGGTTGCCGGGCGTGCCGGGATCGGCGTCGAACGATCCGACGAACGGCGAATCGAAGACGTCTCCGGTGCCGCTGTGCGGAGCGAGGAAGCTGGCCAGCGTCGACCGCGCCCGCACGCTCTTTTTATCGTTGTTGTAACGCAGACCCGCGGTCAGCTTCAGCCGGTCGCTGAACTCGAAATAGGCTTCGCCGAACAGGCCGTAAGAGGTGATCTTCAGATCGTCGGTATTGTTGCGGAAGAACGGCGTAGCAAGAAACGACGGAGGCAGCGGCCCCCCGGACGCCGGCGGATTGGTCGCCGCCGTAAATGCGCCCAGTACCCCGGTCAGATAGTCGATCGGGAAGGCGTTCACATAATAGCTGTTCTCGGTCAGGTGATAATCGGCATAGATGCCGCCGACCAGGAAGTTGAATGGCCCGTCGAGGTCGCTCGACAAAATGCCTTCGACCGACCAACTGCTGTTATACTGGTTCGACCGGTCGAACTGCAGCGACTGATCGCTACAGATCGCGTTCCCGCCATAGACGCCTTGGCCGGTTTCTTCAGCCAGCGACGTACAAAGCTGGCCGGTAGGGCCGTTGGGAATGATTGCTGCGGCGACCGGCGCGAAATAGGGCGTGAATCCTGGACCGAATGCACCATTCGCAGCGGCCTGCAACGTCGCAAGGCCGGTTGCATAGAGCGCGCGATTGCCGATGTTGCTGTTGTAGTCCTGCGACGCGTCGAGCTTGACCTTCTGATACTGGCCCGACACCTGCAGCGACACGGGGCCGAAATTATGTTCGATCTGCCCCTGCAGCGTCAGCTCGCTGGTGAAATAGCTCGGCGTATAGGCGGTGTTCACCGTTCGCGGATCCGACGGGATCGTGGTGTTCGCATAGACGTCGGGACCATAGAGGCTGCCGAGCGCAAAGGCCTGCGGAATGCCGCGGATCGCGAGGAATTCGCGCGAGGTCAGCGCCGCGGTAAAGGTCGCGTTGCCGTTGAAGGGCGAATTGTCGAGCCGGCTGTTCAGACAGCCGAGGATGCCGGTCGGATCGCGCTGGCAAAGCTGTTTCTGGATGCGTGTGCGCTGGTCCTTCTCGTGGAAATAGGAAGCGAGAAGGTCGATCGTGGTATTGTCGCTCGGCTCCCAGCGGAACGAGCCGCGGACCGAATAGAGGTCGCGGTCGTCGATGCGCGTGTCGAGGAAGGCGTTCTTCGTATAGCCGTCGCGGTTGAGGTAGATGCCCGCGACGCGGATTCCCATGGTGTCGCCGAGCGGGATGTTGATCATCGCCTTGCCCTTCATGGAATCGTAATTTCCATATTCGGCTTCGGCGGCGGCTTCGAACGTCCCGAGCTTGGGCTTCGCGGTGATCACGTTGACCACGCCCGAGGTCGCGTTGCGCCCGAACAGCGTGCCCTGCGGGCCGCGCAGCACTTCGACACGCTCGAGGTCGAAGAATTCGGTTTCGAACAGGCGGGTCGAAAACAGCGGGTCGCCGTTCAGATGGATCGCGGTCGCGCTGTCGCAGGTCGTGCCGACGCAAAGGTCGCCGATGCCGCGGATCGTGAAGCTGGCGCCGGTGAAGTTGGTCTTGGTGAAGGTGACATTGGGCAGGGTCAGCTGAAGATCGGACGGCGTCTTGATCTGCTGGGCTTCGAGCGCCTCGGTCGAGAAGGCGCTGACCGCGATCGGCACGTCCTGCAGACGTTCCGACTGGCGCTGCGCCGTGACGACGATTTCGCCGCCGAAAGCATCGCGTTCCACCTCATCCGCCGCATCCTGCGCAAACGCCGGTGTCGCCACCGTCATCGCAAGGATCGACGTCCCGATCAGTGCCTTGAACTTCATCTACAGCCTCCCTTTTTCGATCCCGCGCGATGCGGGGCCGCCCAACTTTCAGATTGTGGTAAGGGGAGGGGAAACGACCAGGCATGGCAAAGGGTCCCGGGCCGATATGGCCAGGCACCCGTCTGTGTCCCACTTGCCAGCTGTGCTGGTCATCGTCCTCTCCCGCCGGCGTCGGGGAAAACGCTCGGCCTCTCCGGATCACGACCCGCTTGAGCGGGTTCTGTAATGCAAGGTGAAGGTGCGCCGAGTTGACGAAAGCGTCAAGTCACTTGTTCGGCCCGAAAAAGGACGCGAAACCGCGCCTCTTCGAAGAGTGAAAAAGCCAAGATTCCGCAACGTAAAATTGATGGGTGAGGACAATTTCTTCTTGTCCGGCCCTTGCTTATCGGCTCTTGGGGGCCGAAATGTGCGACATGATGGCAACAGTGAAAGCGGGGCGATGAGCGAATACAAGACCGAGTTGGGACCCGACGGCAAGGTGATCGTGCCCGACCATGTTGCGGACGCCGTTCGCACCCTGATCGAATGGACGGGCGATGATCCGGCGCGCGAAGGGTTGCTCGACACGCCGCGGCGCGTCGCGCGCGCGTGGAAGGAATATTGCCAGGGTTATGGCGAGGACCCGTCGCTCCATCTCTCGCGCACCTTCGAGGAGGTCGGCGGCTATGACGAGATCGTCATGCTCCGCGACATTCCGTTCCAGTCGCACTGCGAACATCATATGGCACCGATCACCGGCAAGGCGTCGATCGCCTATCTGCCGCGCGACCGCGTCGTCGGCATTTCGAAGCTCGCGCGCGTGCTCAACGGCTATGCGCGGCGCCTGCAGGTGCAGGAACGGCTGACCGCCGAGGTCGCGAAATGCATCTGGGACAATCTCCACCCGCAGGGCGTCGCGGTGGTGATCGACGCCCAGCACGGCTGCATGACGGGGCGCGGCGTTCGCACGCCGGGCGTCGGCATGGTGACCAGCCGGCTGCTCGGCTGCTTCCTCGACGACGAGCGGAGTCGCAAGGAAGTGCTGAGCCTGATGGGTTATTGACGGATGCACTGGCGCGGTCGGCGCAATTACAGCTTCCGTGCCCGGCTCCGCGCCTTTCAGGAAATGCGGGGCGAAAGTCCCGACCCCGCCTTTATCGCCGACCTCGAGTTTCTCGAGAATCGCGATCTCGATCTTTCCGTCCGGCTCGGCGGGCTGCTTGCCTTCAACGCGCTGGCGATCACCATCGGAACGCATCCGATCTCGGCCAGCCCCGGCGCACCGCTCAGCCTCGACGCCGCGACGCAGCCCTGGCTGACCATAGCCAGCATCGCCGGCATCGTCCCGCTTATCCTGTCCAGCTTCTTCTGCCTGCGCGCGCTGCTGCTCGGCGAGGAGTTCGACAGCGACGGCCTCGAAAAGGCCGACGGACTGCGTCAGCGGCTGTTCGCCGCCTTCACCCATTCGATCGACGCGCAGGCGCGGCTGCTGTCGATTGCCGTCCGGGCCACGATTGCCGGCGGGGCGATGACGCTTGCGGTCTGGGTCTGGATACTCGCGGACAAGATGACCGGCGTCAGCGGCGCCACATCCTGAGCAGCTGATACTGCACCGCCTGCAGGCGTGTGAAGTTCGCGGGCTCCATCTTGCCGCCCTCGATCGCCGCTACCTCGTTGAGTTCGTGCATCAGGTTCCGTTGCTGCACGTCGGGGATCAGGCTCTGGATGAAGGTGATCGCGACGAGCCGCTCGCCGCGCGTCACCGGCTCGACCTCGTGCAGCGTGTGCGAGGGATAGACGACCGCAACGCCCGGCGCTTCCTTGAAACGCAGATCGGCATTCCCCAGCTGCACATGCAGCGCGCCGCCGTCATAATCGGCGGGGTCGTTCAGGAAGATGGTGCAGCTGACGTCGGTGCGAAGCTGGCCGTCGGGCAGCGGGATATAGGCCGCGTCGGGGTGTAACCCGTAATGCATGCCGGGCGTGTAGCGCGTCAGTAGCGGCGGGGCGATGCGCGCGGGGAAGGAGAACTCCATGAACTCGGGGTTCTGCACCATCGCGTCGAGAAGGATTTTCGACGAGCGCTCATAGGCGCCCGCGTCGTGCAGCTGGAGGTTGTTCTTCACCTTCGAATGCGGGTTGCTGATCTTGCCGTCGACGAATTTGCCGCCGGCGGCAATCTCGCGCAGCGCGCGCACCGCATTGTCGTCGAGCAACTGGACTAGCTTGAACATCGGATTTCCTGGTCGCCGCGGATCGGCAGGTCGGCAAGGCTTGTATAGCGTGCCGCGAGCGCTTCAACCCATGCGATCGCCGCGGCGATGGCGGGGGCGTGGTCCGCCGCCGCCTGCGCCTGCAACGCGCGGCGCAGGTCGGGGCTGTAACCATGTTCGGGCGCCTTCGAATATTGGCGCATGATCGGCCCCGCGAGCGCGGCGTCGATGCGCGCCGTATCGACCGGCAATCCGAAATGTGTTGCGTGGGCCGCCAGTGCCGCAGCTGGATCGGCCAGCATCGCTTCGAAATCGGCCCATTGATGGCGCGGGTCGTTCGGCGGCAATGTGCGCTGCGCGGTGGCCATCTCGCAAAGCCAGCTCATCGCGACGCGCGTGACCGGCGGCAGCTGCCACAGCGCGTGCGGGAAATCGGGAAGCAGCGCCGCAAGCCGCGCCATGCGCGCGGGCGCCTGCGCCTGCGTTTCGGCCATCGAAGCCTCGCCCGCGAGGATCGTCTCGATATAGCGGGGAAGCGGGACGTACAGGAACAGCGCGCGGCCTTCCGGACCCGTCAGGTCGCCGGCGATCGCGGTGATCACGCTCGACGCCTTGACCATCGCGCGCTGGCCGGGGGCAAAGCCGCGGCCGAGCCAGCCGAGTATCTGTGCAAGGCGCGTGCGGTACAGGTCGGGCGACCAGACCGATTCGGGCCGGTCGATCCGCTCGGCGACCTGCGCCAGCGTCCGCAGCAGCATCGGCTCGCGCAGCGGCAGCACGCCGCCGGCCTCGGCGAGCAGGCGCGATACCAGCGTCGATCCGACGTGGCCGATATGAAAGATAAAATCGGGTCGCGATGCCGCAGGGCCGAGGTCGGGCAGGGCGTTCCACGTCATCCACTCGCGCCCGATGCGATCGGTGAGCAGTCGCTGGTCGAGAAAGCTTGCGCCGCGATAGTCGGCCTCACCCAGCAGCGCGATCAGCACCCGGTCGTTCGCAAGGTCCGCCATGTGCGGCAGCAGGCTCGCATCGGCGGCGAAACGGGATTGGAAAGGATCGTCGGCCATCGCCTGCCGCCATAGGAAAGGGCAGGGCATAAGAAAAGGGCCGCGCTTCCGTCCGGAAACGCGGCCCTTCGAAAGGCTTGGCCTGAGAAGCTTAAGCTTCTTCGGCTTCGTCTGCAGCCGGAGCTTCGGCAGCGAGTTCCGAAGGCGGCGTCGCGTCTTCGAATTCGTCCTCGCTGTCGGGTTCCAGCGCCGAAGCGACGGCTTCGGCCTGTTCTTCCTCGAACATCGCGGCAATGACGTCGATGCCCTGCTTCTGCATTTCGGCTTCGTCGGGCGAGCGTGCGACGTTGACGCCGACGGTCACGACGACTTCGGGGTGCAGCTTGACCTTGACGTCGACGAGGCCGAGCGCCTTGATCGGGCGTTCGAGTTCGACCATCGCCTTGGTGACGCCCTGGACGCCGTCTTCGACGAGCGCCTCGACGATGTCGCGGACCGCGACCGAGCCATAGAGCTGACCGGTGTTCGACGCCTGGCGGATCAGGACGATCTGCTTGCCGTCGATGTCCTTGGCGCGGCCTTCGGCGTCGGTGCGACGCTCGGCGTTGTCGGCCTCGATCTTCGAACGATTGGCTTCGAACAGCTTGCGGTTGGCTTCGTTCGCACGGAGCGCCTTGTTGTTCGGGAGCAGATAGTTACGGGCAAAGCCGTTCTTGACGGTGACGACGTCGCCGATACCGCCCAGTTTCTCGATACGTTCGAGCAGGATGATTTCCATCGGTCCGCCCTCCTTACTTCACGATGTAGGGGAGCAGGCCGATGTGGCGCGAGCGCTTGATCGCCTTCGCCAGCTCACGCTGCTTCTTGGTGGACACCGCGGTGATCCGCGACGGGACGATCTTGCCGCGCTCCGACAGGTAACCCTGGAGCAGGCGGACGTCCTTGTAATCGATGACCGGTGCGTCCTTCGCGCTGAAGGGGCAGGTCTTGCGGCGGCGGAAAAAGGGTCGTGCCATTGTGCTGTTCCTTATTCTTCGCCGTCGCGGTCACGGCCACGGCCGCCGCGGCGTTCCTGCTTGCGCATCATCACCGACGGACCCTTTTCGAGTTCGTCGACCTTGATGGTGAGCCAGCGGATGATATCTTCGTTGATCGCAGCCTGACGCTCGATCTCTGCGATCGCTTCGCCGGTGACTTCGGCCGACAGCATCACATAGTGACCCTTGCGGTTCTTCTGGATCTTGTAGGCGAGCTGCTTGAGGCCCCAGGTCTCGGTCTTGTGGACCGTGCCCTTGTACTCGCCGATGACGTTGGTGACGGTTTCCGCCAGCGCATCGACCTGAGCCTGGCTCAGGTCCTGACGCGCGATAAAGACATGCTCGTAAAACGGCATGGTTTGCGTCCTTCGATTTGGCCGATCGCTGATTTCGCGCCAATCGCGAAACCCCTCCGGCTGTCGTCCGGCTTTGCGGATTGATGCAAAGCAAACGGGGCGAACGGCACAAGGCCTCGCCCCGAATGAGCGCGCCTATACAGATTCGCGCGCGGAAATCAAGCGTGGAGGGTGAGCTTTTCCAAGAGTTCGCGCCCGAATTCGGTGAGCGTGTCGTCGCGCGCGCCGAGGATCAGGATGCGGTCGCCCGCCTTCGCCTCGTCGAGGATCGCCGCGCCGCACGCCGCGCGGGTGGCAAGGTGGACCGCATCGCCGCCGCCCGCGACGATATCGGCGACCAGCACCTCGCTGCCCACGCTGCGATCGACGGTGCCGCCGAAATAGACGGGATCGCTGACATGGAGCTTGTCGCCGTCGCGCATCCCGCTCGCAAAACTCGCCGCCAATTCCTTGCCCATCTGACGCAGCGGGCCATAGCCGTGCGGCTGGAAGAAGAGCAGGGCGCGGCCCGGCAGTTCGGCGACCGCGGCGAGTGTCGCCGCGACCTTGTCGGGATTATGCGCGAAATCGTCGATCACGGTGACGCCGTTCGCTTGCCCGAGCACTTCGTAACGGCGCGCGAGGCCGGCGAACTCCGCCAGCGCCTCGACCGCCTGCGCGACGGTCGTGCCCGCCGCGTGCGCCGCGGCGATCGCGGCAAGCGCGTTCGCGGCATTGTGGCGGCCGGGCATGCGCAGCTTTGCCTGCCAGGTGGTGCCACCGGCATGGACGGCGAAGCGGCAGCCGTCGGGCAGCGCCTCGAAATCGCTGCCGCGTACCGTTGCGCTTTCGCTGAAGCCGAAGGTGACGACATTGCGCCCCGACAGCAAAGGTACGGACTCGGGGTCGTCGGCATTGACCACCGCGACGCGCGCCTTCGTTGCGAAATCGCCGAACAGCCGGTGCAATTCCTCGAGGCTCTTATGGTCGAGGCTGATGTTGGTGACCACCGCGACGTCGGGCTCGTACAGTGCGATCGATCCGTCGCTTTCGTCGACCTCGCTGACATAGATCGTCGCGTCGCCGACAAGCGCGCTGGCAAAGGGGCGGTCGTCGCCCGCGAAATTGCGCATCACCGCGCCGTTCATCACCGTCGGCTTGCGCCCCGTGCTTTCGAGGATCCAGCCGATCATCCCCGTGACGGTCGACTTGCCGCTCGTGCCGCCGACGCCGATCGCGCTGTCGGCCGCGTTGAACAGTGCCGCATTCAGGTCGGCGCGCGTCATCCGCGGCAGGCCGAGCGCGTTCGCCGCGGCGATATCGGGCACACTGTCCTCGATCGCCGCCGATGCGACGAGAATCTGCCCCGCCTTCGGCCCGCTGCCGTCCTGCGGGTAAAAGGCGATGCCCTGACCCTCGAGCCATGCGAATTTCCCGGGCGTCCGGCCCTGGTCGCGGCTGCGGTCCGATCCCGAAACCGCCGCGCCGCGCGCCGCGACGATCATCGCGAGCGGCAACATGCCCGACCCGCCGATGCCGCAGAAGAAATAGGATTTGTTTTCGGCCATCGCGGCGCGATATGGGCTTGGCGAAGGGTTTGCAACCGGCACTCGCCCCGATTTCCGTTCGTGTCGGGCGAAGTCGAGGCACCCGTCGGGATGGCGCAAGGCCGAAGGGCATCTCGACTTCGCTCGATGCGAGCGGATATGGGGGCACATGCGTATAGGAATCGTTGCCCCCAGTACCCCCATCCTGCCCGACGATGCGGAGGCGGTGCGCGCGCTCGCCAGCCTCGGCTATCCCGACGTCGAACTCGAATTCGACCCGCAGTGCTTCGCGACGCACGGCCATTTCGCGGGCGAGGACGGACACCGCTTCGCCGCGCTCGTCGAGATGGCGAACCGCCCCGATATCGACGCGATCTGGTTCGCGCGCGGCGGTTATGGCGCGTGCCGGATCGCCGGGGAGGCGGTTGCGGCAATGACCGACGCCGCGCGAGCCAAGGCGTTCCTCGGCTATTCGGATCAGGGCAATCTGCTCGGCGCGCTCTACCGCGACGGCTTCGACCATGTCGCGCACGGGCCGATGGTCGCCGACATCCGCCGCGAGGGCGGCGATGCGGCGGTGCTGCGTGCGCTCGACTGGCTCGTCGCGCGCGATCCCGCGGCGTGCGAACCGGGGCTGCAGCACGGCGCCCGCCACGCGGCGTTCAACCTGATGACGCTGTCGATGCTGCTCGGCACGCCGCTCGAGCCCGACCTTTCGGGCCATGTGCTGCTCGTCGAGGAGGTCAGCGAATATCTCTACGCCTTCGACCGCGCCTTTTTCCACGTTGCGAGTGGTCTCGGCCCGCGCGGGCTCGCTGGATTGCGGCTCGGCCGCGTCGGCGACATCAGGGAAAACGACCGGCCTTTCGGCATGGAAGCGGAGGAAATCGCCCGCGACTGGTGCGCGCGCTGCAATATCCCGTATCTGGGCCGCGCCGACATCGGCCACGACGCGGCGAACAGGGTCGTGCCCTTCGGCTTGCATCGCGCGGGGTGAGGGAATAGGCGCGCCGTAACGAATATCACCGCAGGGGACGCAATATGCGCGCATTCATTTTTCCGGGTCAGGGCAGCCAGTCGGTCGGCATGGGCAAGGCGCTCGCCGATGCTTCGCCGGTCGCGCGCGAAGTCTTTCAGGAGGTCGACGATGCGCTCGGCCAGCATCTCTTCAAGCTGATGAGCGAGGGCCCCGAGGACCAGCTCACCCTCACCGAAAACGCCCAGCCCGCGATCATGGCGAATGCGATCGCGACCTTGCGCGTGCTCGAAAAGGAAGGCGGTGTGACGCTCTCCGCGAAGGCCGACTATGTCGCGGGCCACAGCCTCGGCGAATATAGCGCGCTCTGCGCCGCGGGCGCTTTCGACCTCGCGACCACCGCGCGGCTTTTGAAGACGCGCGGGCAGGCGATGCAGGCGGCGGTGCCCGTCGGCGTCGGTGCGATGGCGGCATTGCTCGGCGCCGACATCGACACTGCGCAGAAGCTCGCTGATGCCGCGGCCGAGGGCGAGGTCTGCACCGTCGCCAACGACAACGACCCGTCGCAGGTCGTGATCTCGGGCCACAAGGGCGCGGTCGAGCGCGCGGTGGCGCTGGTCAAGGATTACGGGATCAAGCGCGGCGTGCTGCTGCCTGTGTCGGCGCCCTTCCACTGTCCGCTGATGCAGCCCGCCGCCGACGCGATGGCCGAGGCGCTCGGCGCCAATTCGCCCGCCGCGCCGCTCGTCCCCGTCGTCGCCAACGTCACCGCGAGCCCGGTAAGCGACGCCGACACGATCCGCGATTTGCTCGTGCAACAGGTCACTGGCCGCGTCCGCTGGCGCGAGAGCGTCGCGTCGATGGAGGATATCGGCGTCGGCCAGTTCGTCGAATTCGGCGGCAAGGTTCTCTCGCCGATGGTCAAGCGCAGCGCGGCTGGCGAGGTCGAGACGGTCAGCGTCATTTCGATGGACGATATCGAAACGCTGCTCAAGACGCTCTGAATTTGAAGATTTCAGGAGAAAACCAAATGTTCGATCTCACCGGCATGACCGCCCTCGTCACCGGAGCCTCGGGCGGCATCGGTTCGGCCATCGCGCAGGCGCTCGCCGCGCAGGGCGCGCGGCTCGCGGTGTCGGGTTCCAACGCCGACAAGCTGAACGCCTTCCGCGACACGCTCGGCGGCGACCATGTCGCACTGCCGTGCAATCTCGGCGATGCCGTCGCGGTCGACGCGCTCGTCCCTTCGGCGGTCGATGCGCTCGGCCAGCTCGATATCCTCGTCAACAATGCCGGCGTCACCCGCGACAACCTCATCATGCGGATGAAGGACGAGGAGTGGACGGATGTCATCCGCATCAACCTCGAGGCCAATTTCCGCCTTGCGCGCGCGGCCGCCAAGCCGATGATGAAGGCGCGCTTCGGCCGCATCATCTCGATTACCAGCGTCGTCGGCGCGACGGGCAATCCGGGGCAGGCCAATTATGCGGCGTCGAAGGCGGGCGTCACGGGCATGACCAAGGCGCTGGCGCAGGAACTCGCGAGCCGCGGCGTCACCGCCAACTGCGTCGCGCCGGGCTTCATCGCTACCGCGATGACCGACGATTTGCCCGACGCGCAGAAGGAAGCGCTGAACCAGCGCATTCCGGCGGGCCGGATGGGCGAGGGTAGCGATATCGCCGCTGCGGTCGTCTATCTCGCGTCGAAGGAAGCCGCTTATGTCACCGGCCAGACGTTGCATGTGAACGGCGGGATGGCCATGCTGTCCTGAGGGGCGATCCCGCCGGACAGAAGGGCGAGTCGATGATCAAGGCTTTGATGGCGGGCACGGCGCTGGCGCTTGCGGCACTGCCCGGGGCGGCCGTGGCGCAGGAAGGCGAAAAGCTCGACTGCGTCGTCGCCTCGGTGTCGGGCGAAACAAGGGCGACGATCGGCGAGGCGATGGCGGGCGGTGGCGATCAGGCATCGCGCGAAACGCTGTTCAAGGATCTGGCCGCCATGGCCGACGCGTGCGCCGCGCGTCACGGCATCGCGGCCGAACAGAAGGGCACCTATTTCGACTACAGCCTCGCGCGCATCTCGCGCGAATGGCTGGCGGCGGATATCGGAAAGCTCGACCTGTCGTCGGCCGTCGTCGACAAGGCGCTCGATTTCGGCCCGGCGGGTGCGAACCCCGACCTCTCGTCGGACATGACCGAAGAGCAGATCATGAAGATCGTCCAAGCCTATATCGACGCCGGGGTCGACATCGACAAGGTCGACGGCGCGGTCTGGGAACGGGTCGGCGCCTATGCCGCGGCGACCTCGATCTACTGGAACAAGCGCAAGCAACTCGCGCCCTGATCGCGAACGGGCCGGATCCGGTTCAACCGGATCCGGCCCTCGGGACGAGCGGAGAGAGGGGTCAGAAGCTCGCCCGGGCAGTCAGGCGGAAATCGCGGCCCGCCAGCGGGACATAATCCTTCGTAAAGCTGGCGTGGCGGCGCGCCTCGACGTCGAAGATATTGTTCGCCGACAGGCTCAGCGTCAGATTCTTCGTATCGGGAAGCGGGCGCCAGCTCAGCGAGGCGTTGACCAGCGTGAAGCCGTCGGTCGGCGTCTCGAACTGCGCGGTGCGCGTCTGGTCGTCGGTCCATTCGACCTCGACACGCGCATCGAGCCGTTCGCCCTGCGCTTCGAGCCCGCCGAGGATGCGGAGCGGCGGGATGCGCGGGACGTTGCGGTCGAGGCCGGCATTCTTGATCTTCGCGCGCGTCATGTCGGCGGTGACATCGCCGACGATGTTGAAGCCGCCGATCTGCGCGAGCCTTGCGCTCGCCTCGGCTTCGAAACCCCAGACGCGCGCGTCGCGCTGGAAATACTGGAAGACGGGCAGTTCATCCTCTTCGGCGCCGGTCGCGGCCGAATAGATGAAATTGTCGAACCAGTTCGAATAGCCGGTGAGGCTCAGGTTGAACGCGTCGGTCTTGAGCTTGAACGACGCTTCGGCGCCCCAGTTCGACTCGCGCTTCAAATTCGGGTCGCCGACCTCGAAGCTCTGTGTCGCGATGTGCGGGCCGTTCGACAGCAGCTCCTCGGCCGACGGCGCGCGGACGGCGCGCGACACCGAGACGCCGAATTTGGCGCCCTCGAAGACGTCGTAGGTCGCGCCGAGCGCGCCCGAGAAGCTGTCGAAATTGCGCTCGAAGCCCAGCGTTTGCGCACGCACATTGGTCTTTTCGTAACGCGCCGCGGCTTCGAGCCCGAGCGGGCCCATCGTATATTCCTGCAGGGTGAAGAGCGCGAACTGGTCGGTCAGGTTGCGCGGAACGAACGCTTCCTCGCCGACCGCGTTGAAATCACGATGGCTGTACTGGACGCCGCTCGCGCCGCGCCAGCCGCCGCGGTCGTTCTGCGCCAGCTCGATCCGGCCCTCGACGCCCTGGTTGGTGAAGACGGTGCCGACCTCGTCGCCCTCGAATTCGGTGTGCTTGTAATCGGCAAAGCCCGCGCGGACGCGCAGCTTGTCGAAAAAGCCGTCGCCCAGCTCGACTTCGCCGCGCAGGTCGGCGCGCCATTGCTTCATGCCGATGGTGACGGGACCTTCGCCATGCTCGTGGCCGCCTTCCTCTTCCTCGCCGCCATGATCGTGCGCGGTGTTCGGGCGGTCGGGCACGCCGTAATTGGTGTCGAAATAGCCGACCGAAATGCCGAGCTGGCCGCCGTCGTTGATCAGCGAAATCCCGCCACCCGCGGTCCACGTCTCGCTCTGGGTGTTGTCGATCTTGCCGCGCTTGCCCGCCTGCGCGGTCAGTTCGGCCGCCTCGTCGGGATGACCGTCCTCGACCGCATGTTCGGCGAGGTGGAGCAGGTCGCCGCGGATGTCGGGCGCATAGACGAAGCCGCCGCTGCGCGTATCGCCCGTCTTGCGCCAGCTGCCGTCGAGATGCGCGACGATCTGCGGGCTCAGCGCGACGTCGATCGAGCCGCCGACATTGCGGTCGTTCGCCGCGGTCGCATAGCCGCCGATCGCGTCGATATGGACATGGTCGGCGGGAACCTTGCGCGGGATCCGGCGGTCGAACAGGTTCACCGCGCCGCCGATCGCCTGGCTGCCGAACAGCAGCACCGCGGGACCGCGCAGGATTTCGACGCGCTCGACGGTCAGCGGGTCGATCGTCACCGCGTGGTCGGCCGACGTGTTCGACGCGTCGATCGACCCGATGCCGTCGGTCAGGATCTTGACGCGCTCGCCCGAAAAGCCGCGAAGCACGGGACGCGACGCGCCGGGCGAAAAGCTCGTTGCCGACACGCCCGGCTGGCGGGTCAGCGTGTCGCCGATCTGGCCGCGGATGTCGCGCGCCAGCTCGTCGCCCTCGAGCACCGACACATTGCCGAGGATGTCGAGGCTGCGGACATAGGGGGCGGTGACGATAATCGGCTCGCCCGTGTGCACATCGTCGTCGCTGCCGGCGGCCGCGCGATCCTGTGCAAAGGCGGGCGCGGCAAGGAAGAGAGCAAAGGTAAAACCGGCAGAGCAAAGCAAACGCATGAGGGGAGAGTCCTGTTTTGTGGCGACCTGTCGGCGCGGCAGTAATGATATACTGTTACAATAACAACCCCCGAGGGCCGTCGAAGCTGTCGTTCGTCGGACCTCGTTGCCCGTTGGTCGACAAAGGCCGAACATCGCGGGGGCAAGCGAAGCTGTCTTGCGGGGCAGGGAGCGCCGCCCTAGATCATGCGCATGACCATTGCTGCAAACAGCCTCGACCTCATCGGCAACACCCCGCTGGTGCTGCTGAAAGGCCCGAGTGAAGCCACCGGCTGCGAAATCTGGGGCAAGTGCGAATATGCCAATCCCGGCGGTTCGGTGAAGGACCGCGCCGCGCTCTATATCGTCCGCGATGCCGAAGCGAACGGCAGCCTGCGCCCCGGCGGCACGATCGTCGAGGGGACGGCGGGCAACACCGGCATCGGGCTTGCGCTCGTCGGCAACGCGCTGGGGTACAGGACGATCATCGTCATGCCCGACAACCAGAGCGCCGAGAAAATGGCGACGATCCGTGCGCTGGGCGCCGAGCTGGTGCTCGTGCCGCCCGCACCCTTCGCCAACCCCGGCCACTTCGTCCACACCTCGCGCCGCATCGCCGAGGAAACCGACAATGCGATATGGGCGAACCAGTTCGACAATATCGCGAACCGCAAATCGCATATCTTCGGCACCGCCGAGGAAATCTGGGACCAGATGGACGGCCGCATCGACGGCTTCACCTGCGCCGCGGGCACCGGCGGCACGATCGCGGGGACGGGGCTCGGGCTGAAGGCGCATGATCCGGATGTCGTCATCGCGCTCACCGACCCGCACGGGGCCGGACTCTATAATTATTACCAGTGCGGCGAACTGAAACCCGAAGGGTCGAGCGTGGCCGAGGGGATCGGCCAGAATCGCATCACCGCGAACCTCGAGGGCGCGCCGATCGACACCCAGTTCCGCATCTCCGATGCCGAGGGGCTCGCGGTGGTCCGCCGCCTGCTCGACGAGGAGGGGCTGTGCCTCGGCCTCTCGTCGGGGATCAACGTCGCCGGCGCGATGGCTCTCGCGCGGCAACTCGGCCCGGGCAAGCGCATTGCAACCATCCTCTGCGATAGCGGGTTTCGCTATCTCTCGACGCTCTACAACCCCGAATGGCTGGCGAGCAAGGGACTGGAGGCAGCGGCATGAGCGTGCGGATCGAAATTCCCTCGGCGCCCAAGGCGCAACCCGCGCCGCCACCGGCGGCGCCGGTCAACGACACGATGCGCCGCCTGCAGATCGGCATCGCCGGGGTGCTCACCGTGCTGCTGCTCGTCGGCATGGCCGGCCTGATCGGCGAACGCGCCCGCGAACGCGCGGCCGGCGAGGCTGCGGCGGTAGCGGAGGTGAAGATGCCGGGCGAGGAGCCCGCCGGCGGCGCGCCGCTCGAGGAGCTTGGCGTCCAGCCGGTGTCGCCGTCGTCGAAGGATGAAAATGCCGCAACCGACGTGAAGGTCCCGCAGACGCTGCCGCAGGCGTCTTCGGTCCCCGACCTCGAACCCGACCCCGCCCTCCAGCGCGCGCGCCAGTCGAAGCAGTGATCGCGGCATCGCGCGGCCCGCTGCTGCGCGCTTTCACCATATCGCTCGCGATCGTCGCGCTCGCCTGGGCCGCCGGCGGGCAGGCGCTTCTCGGGCGCATCGACCCCGCGCTCGCAATACCGCTGCTTGTACCTCCGATGCTGCTCCTCGCGTGGTGGCAGCGCCGCGAGTCCGCCGCGACCCGGTTTCGTACCAGCCTTCTGGCGCTCGTCTTTCTGATCGCGATACAGGCGCTGCTCGGCCTCCTCCTCGCCGGAGCGGCGGCGTGGCTCCAGCTTCTGCTGTCGGCCGCGGCGGGCGGGGTCGCGGCATGGCTCGCGGATATCCTGGCCCGGTGGCGCCCGCGTTTCAGACCGTTACCCTGGCTCGCCGCGCTGATCCTCGTCACCGGCTGGTTCGGGGCGGGACATATGCTGCTCGCGCGCCTCTATCGCCCCGCTGCTGCAACGGGCCCCGCCGCAACGATGCTCACCGGCCTGCCGCTGCGCTGGTCGGGTGGCGGCGACATCGCGGCGATGATCGCCCAAGGGACGAACGACGACCCCGCGCTCGTCCGCCTGACCGCAGCGGGGCCGGTGTCGCTCGTCGACAGCCTCGTCGATCATGTCCCGCCCCCGGGCGGCGCGCTGCTGATCGCGCACCCGCGCGCGCTCGCGCCGCAGGAGCTGGTCGCGACCGATGCCTTCGTGCGCGGCGGCGGCCGCGCGGTCGTCCTCGCCGACGCGCTGTCGGGCTGGCCCGCGCGCCATCCGCTCGGCGATCCGCGCAATCCGCCGGTGACCAGCCTGCTGACCCCGCTGCTCGACCATTGGGGCGTCACGCTCGCCGCCGCACCCGCCACCGAAGGGGCGCCGATCGCCGTCGATGTCGACGGCATGCGGCTTCGCCTGTTCAGCGCCGGACGTTTCGACCGCCTTCCTCCGCAATGCCATGCCCATGCCGGCCGGCGCGTCGTGCGCTGTGCGATCGGAAAGGGCGTGGTCTGGCTTGTCGGCGATGCCGACCTCCTCTTCGAGCCGCTCTGGCGCCCGTCCGTTCCCGGCGCCGACCATCTGCGACAGGCCGACACGATGGAATGGCTCGCTGCGCGCCTCTGGCCCGGCGCGGGCTCCGGTCTGCTCCGCCCGCTCTGGATTCGCGCCCGCGCCGGCTGAGTCGGCGCTTTCGCCCCGTTTCACCCCGATCGAAGCAACCTGTCCCGGTGCCTTCTGGCGCCGTCGGACCGCTATTTGCCCAATTTGGAGCGCATTTTGCGGTAAATGGGGGTCAGATTCCCTATTTCACCCTAAATTACCCCTTTCCACCCCGATCCATAGTTGATACTCACGGAATCGGAGAGGGGCATTCTCCACCCGTGCCGAACCATCCGGAATCGTGCGATTCCGGCGCCGGGAAAGTTTTGCCCGCTGGCGCGCGAATACGGGGGGCAGAGCGATGGCGATTGTGACGCCCGGCCAGTATGCGGGTACCAGTTTTGCCGCGATCGATGGCAAGGGGCGCATCGCCGTCCCCTCGCAGTTCCGCAACAATGTGCCCCTCATTGCGGACGGCCAGCGCGTGCTCTGGGTCGGCTTTCACGAAAAGCTGCCGTGCCTCGTCGCCTATGGCCAGGATCAGTACGACCGGTTGAACGGCGAGATCGAACGCGACCGCGAAACCGCGCGGCTGCGCAACCTCGATTTCGACGAGGACAGCGAGTTCAAGAAGCGCTTCAGCTATACCGAGCCCTACACGCTCGACGACAGCGGTCGCTTCCTGCCCAGCTTCATCCACCGCGACCGCGTCGGCGATGCCGGCGCGACGGCTTTTGTGGGGTCGGGTCGCCGTCTCGAAATCTGGTGGCTGCCGACGCTCGCCGAATGTGCCGAGGCCGATCCGGTTCTCCAGCGGCTCGCCGCCTCGTGGGATGCCACGAAAGGGAAGGGGCGAAAGTGACCGATCTTCGCCCCGAACTTCCTCGGGACCCCCGTCACGATCCGGTTCTCCGTAAAGAAGTCATCGCCGCGCTCGCCATTGCCCCGGGCGAGCGCCATGTCGATGCCACCTTCGGAGCGGGCGGCTATACGCGCGCGATGCTCGCGGCGGGCGCCGAGGTCTTCGCCTGCGACCGCGATCCCGACGCGATTGTCGAGGGGCAGGCGCTCGTCGACGAAGCCGGCGGGAAACTGACGCTGATCCGTGGCCGCTTCGGCGAGATCGACCGGCTGCTCGCCGAGCGCGGCATCGAAAGCGTCGACGGTATCACCTTCGACATCGGCGTTTCGTCGATGCAGCTCGATCGCGACGAGCGTGGCTTCTCTTTCCAGAAGGACGGCCCGCTCGACATGCGCATGGCGCAGGAGGGCGAAAGCGCCGCCGACTGGCTCAATCGCGCCGACGAGGCCGAGATCGCCGACGTGCTCTTCCATTATGGCGACGAGCGCCAGTCGCGCCGCGTCGCGCGCGCGATCGTCGCCGCGCGCCCGCTCACCCGCACCGCCGAGCTCGCAACGGTGATCCGCAAGGCGCTGCGCCATCCGCCCGGCGCGCCCAAGGATCCGTCGACGAAAAGTTTTCAGGCGATCCGCATCCACATCAATGCCGAGCTCGACGAGCTGGTCGCGGGGCTCGACGCTGCCGAGCGCCTGCTGCGTCCCGGCGGCCGGCTCGCCGTCGTCAGTTTCCACAGCACCGAGGATCGCATCGTGAAGAATTTCCTGCGCGAACGCAGCGGTGGCGATGCCGCGGGTTCGCGCCACCGGCCCGCGCCGACCTCTCAGGCGCGGGCCGCAACTTTCGAGACGCCGGCGCGCAAGGTGCGCCCCGGCAAGGAAGAGGAGGCGCGCAATCCGCGCGCGCGCTCCGCAACGCTGCGCAGCGCGGTCCGGACCGCTGCACCCGCGCATTCGACGATGAAGGAGGCAATGTCATGCTGATGGCGGCCCGCAAGCTCCAGGGGATCGGCCTGGTCCTGCTCGTGCTCATCTTCGCGATGATGCTCTATCCCGTATCGCTCAAGGTCGCGGCGACGCGCAGCGAGCTGACGCGCATCGAGCGCCAGATCGACCGCACGCGCGACAATATCCGTTATCTCGAATCCGAACTCGCGGTGCGCGCCTCGATGCGCCAGCTCGAACAGTGGAACGCCGACACCTTCGGCTATTCGGCGCCCGATGCGGGCCAGTATCTCGAAAGCGAGCGCCAGCTCGCCTCGCTCGACCGGCTGCCGCGTGCGCGCGGCGCGAACGAGGTTGCGCCCGTGCTGATGGCGATGGTGTCGCCGGTCGGTACGCCGCCCGCTTCCGCCGGCGACGCGCCGAAGCCGAGCCCCGTGACCGCGAAGCCCGCCGCAGCCAAGCCGGTGGTGCTCGCGCAGGCCGAAACCGCGATCCGCAGCGATGTGACGCCGCGAATGGCACCGACGCGCCGACGCGAGCAATTGAAGATGATCGAGGATCAGCTGCTCGCCGAATCGACGCTCGCCGATCTCAAGCGCGCCGCGGCGGTCGAAGCGGCAGGAGGCAGGTCCGGCCGATGAACACGCTCGTCGTCCGGCCGACACGGGTTCGAACCGCGGGGGTGCGGCAGCAGATATTGCTGACCGCGCAACAGCGTCTGATGATCCTGATGCTGCTGTTCGCGGCGGCATTTTTCGTCGTGTCGGTGCGTCTGCTCTATTTTGCGCTGTTCGATACGTCGTCGGGCCATGGCGCCGCGTCGGCTTTCATTCCCGCCCGCGCCGACATCGTCGACCGCAACGGCGTGCCGCTCGCGCGCACGATCGACGGCTATTCGATCCGCGTCGTCCCGTCGAAGCTGCTCAACAACCGGCAGTATCTCGCCGACGAGCTTTACAAGATTTTCCCCGACACGCCGCGCGAGGAACTGCTCGCAAAGATCAGCGGCGCGCGTCCGACCTATATCCGCCGCCGCGCGCTGCCCGACCAGGTCGCGGCAGTGAACGCGATCGGCGACGTCGGCTTCGACTTCCCGCGCGAGAAGGAGCGTCTCTATCCGCAGCTGACGCTTGCCGCCCACGTCCTCGGCTTCACCAATGCCGAGGGGCATGGCGTCACTGGCGTCGAGGGTGCGCTCGACCAGCGATTGACCGACAAGGCGACGCGCGGCCAGCCGCTCGCGCTGTCGATCGACGCACGCGTGCAGGGTGTGCTCGAAAGCGAACTGGGTTCGGCGGTCGCCAACCTCGAGGCGATCGGCGGCGCGGGTGTGATCCTCGACGTCCACACCGGCGAGGTCGCGGCAATGACCTCGCTCCCGACCTTCAATCCGAACAAGCTGACGGGCAGCGACCCGATGACGCGTCGCAACTCGGTCACCTACAATCTTTACGAGCTTGGCTCGACCTTCAAGCCGCTGTCGATCGGCGCGGCGATCGACGACGGCGTGGTCACCAGCATGGCGCGCCGCTACGACGCCTCGGCACCGCTCGCGATCGCGGGTTTCCGTATCCGCGACAGCCACCCGGGGCGCTGGTACAATGTGCCCGAAACGCTGATCCAGAGCTCGAACATCGCGACCGCGCGCATCGCCGACGAACTCGGCCGCGAAAATATGGAGCGGCTCTTCCGCAATCTCGATTTCGACAAGCGCCCGCAGATCGACCTCAAGGAGCGCGCTTTCCCGCTGTGGCCGCGCGACTGGGGGCGGCTGACCACGATGACGACCAGCTATGGTCATGGCATCGCGGTGACGCCGATGCATCTCGCGAGCGCCTATGCCGCGCTCGTCAACGGCGGCATCTATCGCCCCGCGACGCTGATGAAGCTCGGCGACAAGGCGCCGCCGCAGGGGCGCCGCGTGTTCAAGGCGTCGACGAGCGCGCGGATGCGCCAGCTTCTCCGCCTCATCGTCTCCGACGGCACCGGCAAACAGGCCGATGCACCGGGCTTTCGCGTCGGCGGCAAGACCGGTTCGGCCGAAAAGCCGGGAGCGGGCGGCTATCGCCGTCATTCGCTCGTCTCGACCTTCGCCGCAGCCTTCCCGATGGACAATCCGCGCTACATCGTGCTCGTGATGATCGACGAACCCAAGGGCAACGCCTTCAGTTCGGGGCAGCGTACAGCCGGCTGGACCGCGGCCCCGGTGGTGCGCAAGGTCGTGACGCGCGCGGGACCGATGCTCGGCGTCTTCCCCGACGAAAGCCGCGACGTCGACGTGTCGGAACTCATTCCGCTCGTGCGGAGAGGCGAGGAAGCGAACTGATGCGTCTGGCCGCGCTGCTCGACGATCAGGGGCTGGAGGGCAGCGATCCCGTCGTGACGGGGCTCGCGATCGACCATCGCAAGGTCGCGCCGGGCACAATCTTCGGCGCGTTCGTCGGCGAAAAGTTCAACGGCGAGGATTTCATCGCCGCGGCGATCGAGGCCGGGGCTGTCGCGATCGTCGCGCGCCCCGAGGCGAAGGTGGAAGGCGCGGTGCATGTCGCCGATGCCAATCCGCGCCGTGCCTTCGCGCATATTGCTGCGCGCTTCTTCCATCGCTTTCCCGCCACCTGCGTCGCGGTTACCGGCACCAACGGCAAGACCTCGACCGTCGAAATGACGCGTCAGCTGTGGCGGATGGCGGGGTTCAATGCGGCGTCGATCGGCACGCTCGGCATCACGACCTCGCTCGAGAGCGCCTCGACCGGGCTGACGACGCCCGATATCGTGACCTTCCTGTCGAACATGTCGGGGCTCGCGGTCGAAGGCGTGACCCATGCCGCATTCGAGGCGTCCAGCCACGGTCTCGACCAGTATCGCACCGGGGGGTTGCCGGTGAAAGCGGCGGCTTTCACCAATCTCAGCCACGATCATCTCGACTATCATGGCACGATGGAGGCTTATCTCGCCGCCAAGCTGCGTCTCTTTTCCGAAGTCGTCGAACCCGGCGGTGCGGCGGTGGTGTGGGCCGACGACGAATATTCGCCGGCCGTCGTCGATGCGGCGACGGCGCGCGGCATCCGTTTGCTGACGGTCGGCAGCGGGGGCGACGCGCTCCGCCTCGTCTCGCGCGAACCGACCCAGCTCGGCCAGTCGCTCGTCATTGCAGCGGGCGAAATCACTTTTAAGGTGAATCTGCCGTTGATCGGCGCCTATCAGGTCGCGAACGCGCTGGTGTCGGCGGGACTTGTCATCGCCACCGGCGGCGACATCGGCCAGACGCTCGGCAATCTCGCGCGGCTCCAGCCGGTGCGCGGGCGGCTCGAGCGCGCGGCGATCACCAAAAGCGGCGCCCCGATCTACGTCGATTATGCCCACACCCCCGACGCGATCGAGGCGGCGCTCGACGCACTGCGCCCGCATGCGGCGGGGCGGCTGATCCTCGTTTTCGGCGCCGGTGGCGACCGCGACCAGGCGAAGCGTCCCGAAATGGGCCGGGTTGCGGCGGCCAAGGCCGAGGTCCTCATCATCACCGACGACAATCCGCGCGGGGAAGACCCGGCCGTCATCCGCGATGCGATTGCCGCCGCCGCACCGGCCGCGCAGGTCATCGGCGATCGCCGCGCAGCGATCGCCGCTGCCATCGCCGAAGCAGGGGCGGACGACATCGTCTGCATCGCGGGCAAGGGGCACGAGCAGGGCCAGATCGTCGGCCGCGGTGACGCCATGCGCGTCATTCCCTTCGACGATGTGGCCGTCGCGCGCGAGGAGGCGGCATGAACCCGCTCTGGACCGCGCGCGCGATCGCCTCGGCCACCGGGGGCACCGCGAGCGCCGACTTTACCGTGCAGGGCGTCGCCTTCGACTCGCGCGAGGTGACGAAGGGCGACCTCTTCATCGCGATGAAGGGCGAGGTCGCCGACGGCCACCAGTTCATCGACAAGGCGATTGCGGCTGGCGCCGCCGGGATCATTTGCGAAAGCGAAATCGCCCATCCGCACGTCCGCGTCGCCGACAGCGCCCTCGCGCTGAACGCGCTCGGCATCGCGTCGCGCGCGCGTAGCCACGGCCGCATCGTCGGCGTCACCGGCTCGGCGGGCAAGACGGGGACGAAGGAGGCGCTGTTCGCCGCGCTCGACCGCTTCCGCCCCGGCAGGGCGCATCGCTCGGTCAAAAGCTACAACAATCATGTCGGCGTGCCGCTGAGCCTCGCGCGCATGCCGTCGACCGCCGATTTCGGTGTCTTCGAAATGGGGATGAACCATGCGGGCGAGCTCGCCGCGCTGACGCGCATGGTGCGCCCGCACGTCGCCATCGTCACCACGATCGCGCCCGCGCACATGGAATATTTCGGCAGCGAGGAAGCGATCGCCGACGCGAAGGGCGAGATCTTCGAAGGTCTCGAACCCGGCGGCACCGCGATCGTCCCCTTCGACAGCCCCCATTATGCGCGCCTCCGCGCGAGGGCCGAACGGCACGCCGCCCATGTCGTGAGCTTCGGGCTCGGCAAGGGCGCCGACGTCCGCGCGGTCGACTGGCTGCCCGACGGGCAGGGCGGTTCGCTCGTCACCGCGCAGGTGCAGGATTCGCTCCTCTGCTTCACGATCGCGCAGGCGGGCGCGCACTGGGTGTCGAACGCGATGGCGGTCCTCGCGGCGGTGAAGGCGGTCGGCGGCGACCTGCCCGCGGCGGGGCTCGCCTTCGCCGAAATGGCCGGGCTCGCGGGACGCGGCGCGCGTCACCGCATCGCCGTGCCCGGCGGCCACATCCTCGTCATCGACGAAAGCTATAACGCCAACCCCGCCTCGATGGCGGCGACGATCGGCCAGCTCGCCACCGAATCCGCCACGCGCAAGGTCGCGATTCTCGGCGCGATGAAGGAACTCGGGCCGGGCGGCGAGGCGTATCACGCGGGACTCGCGGCTCCGCTCGTCGCGGCGGGGGTGCAATTCGCCCTGCTTGTCGGCGAAGAGATGGCGCCGCTCGCCAAAGCGCTTGAGGGCCGCGTCGATTTCGAGCATGTGCCCGCCCACTCGGCCGCGTCGGGGCGGCTGAAGGACCTGATCCGTCCGGGCGACGCCGTGCTGGTCAAGGGGTCGAACAGCGTCGGGCTGTCGCATGTCGTGGCGGTGCTGACCAACGGGGATTATTGATGCTTTACTGGCTGGCGGAATGGCTTGGCTTTCCGGGGGCTCTCAACCTCATTCGCTACCTGAGTTTCCGCTCGGGCGCCGCGGTCGCGACCGCGCTGATCATCGGGCTGTGGATCGGCCCGCGCTTCATCCTGATGCTGCGGATGCGGCAGGGGAAGGGGCAGCCGATCCGCGATGACGGCCCGCAAAGCCATCTCGCGAAAAAGGGCACGCCGACGATGGGCGGGCTGATGATCCTGATCTCGCTGATGATCTCGGCGCTGCTCTGGATGGACCTGTCGAACCGTTTCGTCTGGGCGTGCATCTTCGTCACCGGCGGCTTTGCCGCGGTCGGCTTCCTCGACGATCTCGACAAGGTCACCAAGGCCAGCCACCGCGGAATCCCGGGGCGCGTGCGCCTGCTGATCGAGTTTTTCATTGCGGGCGTCGCGGTGCTGCTGATCGTTTCGCGCACCGGCACCGACCTGTATCTGCCCTTCTTCAGCGGCATCGTGATCCCGATGGGGCCGCTCTATTATGTCTTCGCGATGGTGCTGATCGTCGGCTTCGGCAATGCGGTGAACCTCACCGACGGGCTCGACGGGCTTGCGACCTTCCCCGTGATCATCGCCAGCCTGACCTTCCTCGTCATCGTCTACCTCTCGGGCAATGTGAAGTTCGCGGGCTATCTCGGCATCCCGCACGTCCCCGGCGCGGGCGAGCTCGCGGTCTTCGCCGCCGCGATCATCGGCGCCTGCCTCGCCTTCCTGTGGTTCAACGCGCCCCCCGCGGCGGTCTTCATGGGCGATACCGGCAGCCTCGCGCTCGGCGGCGCGCTCGCGACGATCGCCGTGACCGCGCAGCACGAACTCGTGCTCGTCCTCGTCGGCGGGCTGTTCGTGGTCGAGGCGCTGTCGGTGATCATCCAGGTCTTCTGGTACAAGCGGACGGGCAAGCGCGTCTTCCGCATGGCGCCGATCCACCATCATTTCGAGCAATTGGGCTGGCCCGAATCGACCGTCGTCATCCGCTTCTGGATCGTCTCGATCGTCCTTGCACTTGCGGGGCTCGCGACCCTGAAACTCCGGTGATCACCTCGCGCGTCTTTGCCGGCCGCCGCTATGCGGTACTGGGACTGGCGCGCTCGGGCCTCGCGACCGTCGAGGCGCTGATCGCCAGCGGCGCGGGCGTCACCGCGTGGGACGACCGCGAGGAGGCGCGCGACGACGCGATGGCGCTCGGCGCCGACATCGGCAATCCGCTCGACATCGACCTCGTCGGCTTCGCGGGCGTCGTCGTGTCGCCCGGCGTGCCGCTCAATCGCCATCCGATCGCCGCGCACGCGCGCGAGGCGCATGTGCCCGTGATCGGCGATGTCGAGCTGTTCGCCGAAGCGGGGGGCGACCTTCCGCCGCACAAGGTCGTCGGCATCACCGGCACCAACGGCAAGTCGACCGTGACCGCGCTCGTCACCCACATGCTCGAAGCCGCGGGCCTGCCGACGCTGATGGGCGGCAATATCGGCCTGCCGATCCTCAGCCGCGATCCGCTCCCGGGCGGCGGCGTCTATGTCCTCGAACTGTCGAGCTACCAGATCGACCTTTCGCACAGCCTCGCCTGCGATATCGCGGTGCTCACCAACCTCAGCCCCGATCATCTCGATCGTTACGACGGCTTTGCCGGCTACACGGCGTCGAAGGCGCGGCTCTTCTCGCTGCAGCACCGCGATCAGGTCGCGATCGTCGCGGTCGACGACGATCCGTCGAAAATGATCGCGGGGCGCATCAACCACCGCCTCCACCGCGTGTCGGGCAAGGATATCGACCCCGCCGACCAGGCGCGCTGGCCCGCACTGCAGGGCCCGCACAATGCGCAGAACGCCGTCTGCGCGATCGCCGTGTGCCGCTTGCTGGGGCTGAACGACGAGCAGATCGAGCGCGGTCTCGCGACCTACAAGTCGCTGCCGCACCGCATGGAATTGGTCGGCGAAGCCGATGGTGTCCGCTGGTTCAACGACAGCAAGGCTACCAACGCGGCTTCCGCTGCACCGGCGCTGGCGGCATTCCCGCCGGCGCCGGACCAGCGTCTGCACTGGATCGCCGGCGGCAAGGCCAAGGGCGATGGCCTCGTGGCGTGCCGCCCGTGGTTCGGCCATGTGAAGCGTGCCTATCTGATCGGTGAGGCGATGGAGCCTTTCGCGGCCGAGATCGGCGACGCAATTCCGGTCGAGCGTTCGGGCGATCTGGCAACCGCGGTGAAACAGGCCGCGGCGGCGGCGAAGCCGGGCGATATCGTCCTGCTGTCGCCCGCCTGCGCCTCGTTCGACCAGTTCAGCGATTATGAGCAGCGCGGCGACGCGTTCCGCGCGCTCGTGCAGGCGCTCGGGGCATGAGCGGAGGGATGGACAATATGGAGAGCGCAACCGAACGCCCGGTGATCGCGACCACGCGTACGACGAAACGTCGCGGCCCGCGCCTCAGCCGCGCCGACCGCACGCCGCTCGGCCTGTGGTTCTGGGAAATCGACCGCGTGCTCCTGCTGCTCGTCTCGATCCTCGTCGCGGTCGGGCTCGTCGCGGTCGCCGCCGCGTCGCCCGTCGCGGCGCAAAAGCTTTCGACCTCGACCGCCGCGCTCGACCCGCTCTATTATTTCTATCGCCAGCTGATGTGGGTGATCGTCGGCGTGCCCGTGATGCTGACGGTGTCGATGCTGCCCAAGCCGCAGGCGCGGCGCTTCGCCATCTATGGCACGATCGCCTTTCTCTTCCTGCTCTTCATGGTTCCGCTGATCGGTACGTCGGTGAACGGCGCGCAGCGCTGGCTCGGCAGCGGCGTTTTCCGGCTCCAGCCGTCGGAGTTTCTGAAGCCTTTCTTCGCGGTGTCGCTCGCGTGGATCCTGTCGCTGCGCCTCCACGACCAGAGCCTGCCCGTCGTGCCGCTCGCCGCGGCGCTCACCGGCGTCATCGCGCTGCTGCTCATGGGCCAGCCCGACCTCGGCCAGACGATCATCTTCGCCGCGACATGGTTCGTGCTCGTGCTCGTCGCGGGGCTGTCGATGCGGATCATGGGCGCGCTTGCGGGTGCGGGCGTCATCGGCATCGTGCTCGCCTATTTCTTCTATCCGGTCGCGCAGCAGCGCATCAACATCTGGCTCTTTGCCGAAGGCGACAGCTTCCAGGTCGACAAGGCGCATGCGACGCTCACCGCCGGCGGGCTCATCGGTACCGGTCCCGGCGCGGGGCTCGCCAAGTTCCAGCTTCCCGAAGCGCACACCGACTATATCTTCTCGGTGATCGGCGAGGAGTTCGGGATGATCGCGTGCATCGCGATCGCGATTCTCTATCTTGCGATCATCGTGCGTGTGCTCGTCCGCCTGCTCGACGAGGAAGACAGCTTTCTGATCCTCGCGGTCGCGGGGCTGATCGCGCAGTTCGGCGGACAGGCGGTGATCAACATGGCGGTGAATACCCAGATCTTCCCGTCGAAGGGGATGACCTTGCCCTTCATCTCCTACGGTGGCTCTTCTTTCATCGCCCTGTCGATCGGCATGGGTTTGCTCTTGTCGCTGACCCGCCGGAACCCCTATGCGGCTCGGGTATCGATGACCCGAAACTGGAACAGGAAATGACCGCAACCCGCCACTTCCTTCTCGCCGCCGGCGGGACGGGAGGCCATATGCTGCCCGCCTACGCCCTCGCGGCCGAACTGATCGCGCGCGGGCACCGCGTCGCGCTGGTCAGCGACGACCGCGGGCTCAAGATTCCAGGGGCTCCCGCCGAACTCGAAACCCACGTTCTTCCCGCCGGCCGCGTATCGGGCGGCCCGGTCGGCTGGCTCAGGGCCGCGCTCGCGATCCGCAAGGGGCGTCGCATGGCCATCGAGCTGATCCACGAGTTCGACCCCGCCGTCGTGATCGGCTTCGGCGGTTATCCCTCGCTTCCCAGCCTGCTCGCCGCGGGCGCGACGAAACGCCCGCGCGTGCTCCACGAACAGAATGCCGTGCTCGGCCGCGTCAACCGGATGATGGCGCCGCGCGTCGACGCGGTTGCGGTCGCCTATCACAATATCCAGCGCTTCCCCGCGGGGCATGAGGCAAAGCTCCACATCACCGGCAATCCGGTGCGCGACGAGATTGTTGCGATCCGCGACGATGGCTTCCCGCCGTTGCCCGAGGACGGCATTTTCCGCTTGCTCGTGGTCGGCGGAAGTCTGGGTGCGACGGTGCTCAGCGAAGTCGTCCCCGCCGCCATCGCGATGTTGCCGCGCGCGCTGCTCGACCGGTTGCAGGTCGTGCAGCAGTGCCGCGAGGACGATATCGAGACGGTGCGCGGCAAATATGCCGAACTCGGGGTCGCCGCCGAATGCGCGCCGTACATCAGGGATTTCCCCGAGCGGCTGCGCTGGGCGCATATGGTGATCGCGCGCGCGGGCGCCTCGACCGTCGCCGAACTCGCCTGCGCCGGGCGCCCCGCGATCTTCGTTCCCTATCCGCACGCGATGGACGACCACCAGACTTATAATGTCGTCGACCTCGTCCAGGCGGGCGGCGCGATTGCGTTCCAGCAGCCCGACTTCACCGCCGCCGAAGTCGCCAAACATATCCAGCGCATGGCGCTCGAACCCGGCACGCTCGAGGAAGCCGCCGAGCGCGCGGCAAGCTGCGGCCTGCCGAATGCGACGCGCGACCTTGCCGACCTCGTTGAATCCTTCGCTGCGCCGCCGATGATGGATGTGATCAGGGTCGGCGCGACGTCGCGTTCGGCGTCGGTCGCCAGCGGCGTCGCCGCCACGCGTACGGGAGACCGGTGATGCGCGGCGTTGCGACCGATATCGGCACCATCCACTTCATCGGCATCGGCGGCATCGGCATGTCGGGCATCGCCGAGGTGATGCACAATCTAGGCTATCAGGTGCAGGGCAGCGACATCGCGGACAGTTATGTTGTCGAAGGGCTGCGCAAGCGCGGGATCAAGGTCGCGATCGGGCACGAAGCGTCGAACGTCGACGGCGTCGCCGTGGTCGTCACCTCGACAGCGGTAAAACGCGGCAATCCCGAGGTCGAGGCCGCGCTCGCGCAGCGCATCCCGCTCGTTCGCCGCGCCGAGATGCTTGCAGAGCTGATGCGTCTCAAATCGACCGTCGCGATCGCTGGCACCCATGGCAAGACGACGACGACCAGCCTCGTCGCGGCCTTGCTCGACGCGGGCGGGATCGACCCGACGGTGATCAACGGCGGCATCATCAACAATTACGGGTCGAACGCGCGCCTTGGCGCCAGCGACTGGATGGTCGTGGAGGCCGACGAGAGCGACGGCAGCTTCCTGCGCCTCGACGGGACGATCGCGGTCGTCACCAACATCGATCCCGAACATCTCGATCACTACGGCAGCTTCGACGCGATCAAGGACGCTTTCGTCGAGTTCATCGAGAATGTGCCTTTCTATGGCGCAGCGATGCTCTGCCTCGACCATCCCGAGGTGCAGGCGATCATTCCGCGCATCCGCGACCGCCGCATCGTGACCTATGGCTTTTCTGCCCAAGCGGACGTGCGCGGCACCAATGTGACGCCGGGGCCTGACGGCAACCGCTTCGACGTCGTCGTGCGCGACCGCGACGGGAACAGCCGGACCATCGAGGGCATCCATCTGCCGATGTCGGGTCGCCACAATGTCCAGAATGCGCTCGCGGCGGTGGCGGTCGCGCTGCACATGGGTGTGTCGGACGACAAGATCGCTTCGGGCTTCAACGGCTTCGCGGGGGTCAAGCGCCGCTTCACCAAGGTTGGCGAGATCGCGGCCGGGGAGGGCGTCGTCACGGTGATCGACGATTACGCGCACCACCCCGTCGAAATCCGCGCCGTCCTTTCGGCCGCGCGCGAAGGCGCGGGGGCCGGGCGCGTCGTCGGCGTCGTCCAGCCGCACCGCTTCACGCGCCTTCGCGATCATATGGACGATTTCCAGCAGGCGTTTAACGACGCCGACATGGTTCTCGCGCTGCCCGTATATGCCGCGGGCGAAAGCCCGATCGAGGGCGTGTCGTCGGACTCGCTCGCCGAGGGCCTGCGCGATCGCGGCCACCGCCATGCCCATGTCGTCGCCGATGCGGATGCGCTCGCCGCGAGCATCGCCGCGAGCATCAGGGCGGGCGATCTCGGCGCGGGCGACATGATCATCTGTCTCGGCGCGGGCGACATCACCAAGATGGCGGCGGGTCTCGCCGCGGCGGTGGAGGCGGGGTGATGTCTTGCGTTCGACGCCATTCTCTCAACCCGTTCGTGTCGAGCGAAGTCGAAACACCCCTCGGCCGTGCGTCGAGCCCGATGGGCATCTCGACTTCGCTCGATGCGAACGGAGAAGGGACAGTGGTGTGACCACCACGACCCTTCCTTCTGTGCGCGGCAAGCTGACGGCGAAAGCGCCGCTTGCGCCGCTCGTCTGGTTCAAGTCGGGCGGCCCCGCCGACTGGCTGTTCGAACCGAAGGACGCCGACGATCTTTCCGATTTCCTCCGCGATCTCGACCCCGCCGTGCCCGTCATGGCGCTTGGCCTCGGGTCGAACCTCATCATTCGCGATGGCGGCTTTCCGGGCGTCGTCGTCCGGCTCGGCAAGGCCTTCGCAAAGGTCGAGGCGATCGACGTAACGACGCTGCGCTGCGGCGGCGGTGCGTCGGGCATTCTCGTCTCCTCGACCGCGCGTGACGCCGGCATCGCGGGCATGGAGTTCCTCCGCTCGATCCCGGGAACGGTCGGGGGCTTCGTCCGCATGAACGGCGGCGCCTATGGCGGCGAGGTCAAGGATATCCTCATCGATTGCGACGTCGTCCTCCGTTCGGGCGAGCGCCGGACGCTGCCGCTCGCCGACCTCGGCTACACCTATCGCCACAGCGAATTGCCCGAGGGCGCGGTCGTGATCGGCGCCACCTTCCGCGGCCGCCCCGGCGACCCTGCCGCGATACAGGCCGAAATGGACCGCATCTCGGCCAGCCGCGAGGCGTCGCAGCCGCTCCGCTCGAAAACCGGCGGCTCGACCTTCAAGAACCCCGACGGGCACAAGGCCTGGCAGCTTGTCGACGAGGCTGGCTGCCGCGGTTTCGCGGTCGGCGGCGCCCAGGTCAGCGAAAAGCACACCAATTTCCTCATCAACACGGGTGAGGCGACGAGCGCCGACATCGAGGCGCTCGGCGAGGAAGTCCGCCGCCGCGTCAAGGACAAGAGCGGCATCGATTTGCAGTGGGAAATTCAGCGCGTAGGCATGTTTGCCGGAGCGCCAGCCAAGAATGTGGGAGTGAAGAAGTGAGCCGGGGTCCGTGGCATGTCGCCGTCCTGATGGGCGGCTGGTCCGCCGAACGCGAAGTGTCGCTGATGAGCGGCAATGGCGTCGCCGACGCGCTCGAAAGCCGCGGGCATAAGGTGACGCGCATCGACATGGACCGTAACGTCGCTTTGCGACTCGCCGAGGCGAAGCCCGATGTCGTGTTCAACGCGCTCCACGGCGTTCCGGGCGAGGACGGGACGGTGCAGGGCATGCTCGACCTGATGGGCCTCAAATACACGCACAGCGGGCTCGTCACCTCGGTGATCGCGATCGACAAGGAATTGACGAAGCAGGCGCTCGTCCCGCATGGTATCCCCATGCCGACGGGAACGATGGTCGACAGCGAAAGCCTGTTTTCAATCGACCCCTTGCCGCGCCCCTATGTGCTGAAGCCCGTCAACGAGGGCTCGTCGGTCGGGGTCGCGATCGTCAAGGACGACAGCAATTACGGCAACCCGATCGCGCGCGAAGCCGTGGGCCCGTGGCAGGAGTTCGACCGCCTGCTCGCCGAACCCTTCATCAAGGGCCGCGAACTCACCGTCGCGGTGCTCGGCGACCAGGCGCTCGCCGTCACCGAACTCCGCGTCAAGTCGGGTTTCTACGACTATGACGCCAAATATACCGAAGGGCTGACCGAGCATGTCTGCCCCGCCGACGTCCCCGCCGACGTCGCGCAGCGGATGAAGGATCTGGCAGTGCAGGCGCACCGCCTGCTCGGCTGCAGGGGCGCATCGCGCTCGGATTTCCGCTGGGACGACGAACATGGCCTCGCGGGCATATTCCTGCTCGAGGTCAACACCCAGCCCGGCATGACGCCGCTCAGCCTCGTGCCCGAACAGGGGCGCGCCATCGGCATGGATTATGCCGAACTCGTCGAACGCATCGTGGGGGAAGCGTTGTCATGAGCAAGACACAGATCAAGCGCGGCAAGGCGCCGCCACGCCGTCCGGCGCGCGCCCCGAAGAAGCGGCGCAAGATCCGGCAGTCGCGCCTCGATGCGATCATCAATGCGCTGCCGATCAGCCCGCAGCGGCTCCAGAAGGTGGCCAACTGGACGATCGGACTCGGTCTCTGCGCGGTCGCCGGCCTCGCCGCGCACGCGACCGGCGTGACCGCCAAGGTGCACGAAGAATATGCGCAGGCCGTCGGCCGCGCCGGATTCCAGGTGAAGAAGGTCGAAGTCGTCGGCGCCGACCGCATCGACCGGCTCAAGGTCTATGACATCGCGCTCGCGCAGAAGGACCGCTCGATGGCGGCGGTCGATCTCGAGGATGTGCGCGGCGACCTGATGAAATATGGCTGGATCAAGGATGCGCGTGTGTCGCGCCGCCTGCCCGACACGCTCGTCGTCGATATCGTCGAGCGCACCCCTGCGGCGATCTGGCAGCACAATAATCGCCTGTCGCTGATCGACGAGAAGGGCGTCGTGCTCGAACCGGTCACCGTCGCGACGATGCCCGACCTGCCGCTCGTCATCGGGCCGCGGGCGAACCAGCGCTCGCAGGATCTCGACCGGCTGCTGACCGAGGCAAGCAGCCTCAAGGAGCTGCTCGCGGGCGCGACGTGGGTCGGCAACCGCCGCTGGGACCTCCGCTTCCGCAGCGGCGAGACGCTGTCGCTGCCCGAGGGCGAGGCCGAGGCGAAGGCCGCGCTCGCCAAATTCGCGCATATGGACGGCGCCAACCGGCTGCTCGGGCGCGGCATCCTGCGTTTCGACATGCGCGACCCCGAACGCTTCGTGCTTCGCCTGCCGCACGAGGGACAGGTCGCACCCGCGAAGCTCGACGATGCGCGCGCGGCGGTCGATGCCGTCGCCGCCAGCCAGTCGAACGAGGGGTAGGGCGATGGCGCCACCGCGCATCGAAAAGATCATCACCGCGCTCGATGTCGGGTCGTGGAAGGTCTGCGCGCTGATCGCCGGGCAGACCGCCGACGGCCAGCTTCACGTACTCGGCACCGGCCAGCGCGAGAGCCGCGGCGTCCAGCGCGGCTATGTCGCCGATATGGAGCAGACCGAGCATATCGTGCGCGAGGCGATCGAACAGGCCGAGCGTATCGCGGGGCTCAACATCGACGACGTCTGGGTCAGCTTCTCGGCGGGCGGGCTTTTGAGCGACGTCGCGCCGATCGAGAGCGAGCTCGGCGGTCACCGGATCGAGCAGGAGGATATCGACGACCTGCTCGCCGCGGGCCGCGCGGGGATCGATCCCGAAGGCCGGATGATCCTTCATGCCCAGCCCGCGCTCTATACGATCGACGGGCTCACCGGGGTCAAGAACCCGATCGGTCTCCACGCCGACCGCCTCGGCGTCGATATCCATATCATCATGGCCGACGGCGCGCCGGTGCGGAACCTCGAGGCCGCGGTGCGGCAGGCGCATCTCGACGTCAACGCCGTCGTTGCCTCGCCGATCGCCGCGGGGCTCGCGTGCCTGTCCGACGAGGAGCGCGATCTCGGCGTCGCGCTCGTCGAGCTCGGCGCGGCGGTCACGACCGTCTCGCTCTACGCCGGCGGGATGCTCGTGGAGATGGTTTCGCTGCCCTTCGGCGCGAGCGACATCACCGACGATATCGCGTCGGCGTTCGGCATCAGGCGCAGCCAGGCGCAGCGGCTCCAGAGCTTCTATGGTTCGGCCTCGGCATCCCCGCGCGACAATAACGAGATCATCGAGCTCGAACCCGGCGCGCCGTCGGGCAGCGATTCCCCGCGCATCACGCGCGCGCAGCTTGTCGCGGTGATCCGCCAGCGGCTCGATGCGATGATGGGCGAGATCGGCCGGACGCTGAAGGACCTCCATTTCGTCGGCCCGATCGGGCGGCAGGTCGTGCTCGTCGGTGGCGGCGCCGACCTCAAGGGCATCGCCGATTACACGCAGGTCGCGCTCGGCCGCGCCGCACGCGTCGGACGACCGCGCGGCTTGCACGGACTGCCCGATGCGCATGGCGGCCCCGCTTTCGCGACGCTCGCGGGTCTGGTTCTCTATGCGGCGTCGGACCCCGTCGACCTCCGCGACCTGCCGATGATGGCGCAGGATGTGTACAAGCCGGCGGGGACTTCGATCCTTCATCGGCTGATGGCCGCATTGAAAAGCAGTTTTTGAGGGCCGAAAGGTCGAAAAGGTTAATTTTTTGGGTGATTCCGAAGTCACAATAGTGCAATGCGGTGACAGGAATCCGGGCGGCAGGACCACCGTCCGTCTGGGTCGCATGGTAAGGGAAGCGGCACCGGTTCGCCGCTGCAGGGAGACTGATTGATGAGCATCAATATTGGCCCGCCGCAGGTCGATGAGCTGAAGCCGCGCATCGCGGTGATCGGCGTCGGCGGCGCGGGTGGCAATGCCATCGCAAACATGATCGCGGCGCGTGTCGAGGGCGTCGATTTCGTCGTCGCCAATACCGACGCGCAGGCGCTGAACGCTTCGCCGGCCGAACGGCGCATCCAGCTGGGGACGCAGATCACCCAGGGTCTCGGCGCGGGTTCGCGGCCCGAGGTCGGCCGTGCGGCCGCCGAGGAAAGCATCGCGCAGGTCGAAGAGGCGCTGAACGGCGCGCATATGTGCTTCGTCGCGGCGGGCATGGGCGGCGGCACCGGCACCGGTGCGGCGCCCGTCATCGCCAAGGCGGCGCGCGACCGCGGCATCCTGACCGTCGGCGTGGTGACCAAGCCCTTCATGTTCGAGGGCAACCGCCGGATGCGGTCGGCCGAGGCCGGCATTGCCGAGCTGCAGGATCATGTCGACACGCTCATCGTCATCCCGAACCAGAATCTCTTCCTCGTCGCCAACCCGAACACGACCTTCAAGGAAGCGTTCACCATGGCCGACGAGGTGCTGCAGCAGGGCGTGCGCGGGATCACCGACCTGATGGTCATGCCGGGCCTCATCAACCTCGACTTCGCCGACGTGCGCAGCGTGATGCGCGAGATGGGCAAGGCGATGATGGGCACCGGCGAGGCCGAAGGCGACGGCCGCGCGCTCGAAGCCGCGCAGAAAGCCATTGCCAACCCGCTGCTCGACGGCGTGTCGATGGCGGGCGCGAAGGGCGTCATCATCTCGATCACCGGCGGCGAGGACATGCGCCTCATGGAAGTCGACGAGGCCGCAAACCACATTCGCGAGCTGGTCGATCCCGACGCCAACATCATCTGGGGCAGCGCCTTCAACGACAATCTCGACGGCAAGATCCGGGTGTCGGTCGTCGCGACCGGCATCGACGGTACCGGCGAGACGGCGCAGGCTGCGCCTGCCACCCGCAGCTTCTCGTTCGCGCCCGCGCGTGCAGCGGCGCCTGCGCCGGCGCCGGTCGTCGAGGAACTCGTCGAGCCGGCGGTTCTCGAAGAGCCCGTCGTCGAAACGCCGGCCGTTCAGGACAATGATCCGGTGCCCGGCTTCTCGCTCGGCGATACGGCGGAGCCCGAAGCACCCCCGCCGGTGGCCGGGGAAGAGCCGATGGAATTGTCGCAGGTCGCCGCGACCTATGACGATACGGCCGACGAACTGGTCCTCGACGCGCCCGAAGCACCGGCGAGCGACTATCGCTCGGCGCCCGCCGCGGACCCCGCTCCGTCCGAACCGCCCGCGCGTTCGATCGGTGGCGGAACCCTGTTCGAGCGCATGTCGCGCCTTTCGCGCGGGGCTTCCGCGCCCGATGCGGAGGAAAATGGCAAGGAAGACGGCGTCGATATTCCGCGCTTCCTCGGACGCCAGAACAACCAGTAACAGGGCAATCGAGCGGCCACCCGCCGGGCACGGCAGGCCGGGAACGGGATGATGTGCCCATGCGGCAGGTGACAATGACGGCGAAGCCGGCGCGCGCGCGCTATCATGTTCGCGCGCTCGGCGTGCTGTTGCTTGGCACGGCCGCGCTGTTTGCGGTTTGCCCGCCCGTCCATGCGCAGATCACGCCGCCCGACGCCGCGACGAAGGCGGCGATGGAAAAGCGGACCGCCGCACGCGCGCTGCTGTCGTCGTCGCTCGCGCGGATCGCGGCGAACAACAGCGATGCCACGGCGCTGCTCGACGCGGGCCGCGCGTCGATCGAGCTTGAGGATTATCGCGCCGCGCTCGGTTTCCTCGTTCGCGCCGAACAGGCCAGTCCGCGCAACGGCGCGGTCAAGGCTGCACTCGGATCGGCGATGGTCCATATGGAAAATCCGACGCGCGCGCTCGACTATTTCGGCGAGGCGCAATTGATGGGCGCGTCCGAACGCCTGTTCCTCGCCGATCGCGGGCTTGCGCGGGATTTGCTGGGGCAGCAGGATGCGGCGCAACGCGACTATCAGCTCGCGCTCTCGATCGCGCCGAATGACGAGCTGACGCGGCGCTACGCGCTGTCGCTCGGGATCGCGGGCGATGCCGACCGCGCAATTCAGCTGCTCACGCCGCAGCTTCGCGCGCAGGATCGCGGCGCCTGGCGGCTGCGCGCGATGATCCTTGCGATGAACGGGCGCGACAAGGAAGCAACCGAAATCGTCAACGCGACGATGCCACCGGCGATGGCGCAGAATATCCTGCCCTATCTGACGCAGATGGACCGGCTCAATCCGGCCCAGCAGGCTGCGGCGGCGCATTTCGGACGCTTCCCGAACGGCCAGCTCGGGCCGAAACGCAGGCCGGTACAGGTTGCCGCGGCGACACCACCGCCCGCGGCGGCGACCGGCAAGCGCCCGCCGACGGGCGACCGGAGGCTTGGGCCGGCGACACCCGTGCCGACATCTGCACGGGCTCAGGCGAATATCGTTCGCAGTCCCGACCCGGCACCTGCTGTCCGGTCGCCCGCGGTTGTCGCGCGATCGCCGTCAGCCGCGCCGACACCGGCGCCGACACCGACACCTGCACCAGCGTCGACACACGCGCCGACATCGACACCGACGCAGACGCCGGCGCCGGCGCCGACGCCCACCCCGGTTCGGGCACCCGTTTCGGCGGCGGCGGCACTTCCGGCTCCCGCGCCCGCTGCGCCGCCGGCCGCGGCCGCCGCCGAACCGATCGGTGTCGCGGTCGACAACGGAAAGGGACCGATCGGTCCGGGTTTCTCGATCGCCGATATGGGGCGTTCGACGGCGGCAACGCCGGTTCCGTCCCCGGCGGCGGCCGAAACGCCCGCTCCGGCATCGCCTTCGGCTGCTGCGCCCGTGCCGTCGATGGCGAATGACGCGCCCGCTGCTGTGCCCGCAGCGCCGCTGCCGCCGGCTGCGGCGGCCCCGCTCGCGTCGCTTGCCGATATCGTCGGGTCGATCGAGATTCCGGCCGAGGAACTGGCGCAGTCGGGCAATGCGGTCGGCGCCGACACGCTCGCCAGGCTGATGGACGACAAGCGCAAGGCCGATGCGGCCGAGGCAGCGAAGCGCGAAAAGGATGCTGCCGCGGCGAAAGCCAAGGCCGAAGCCGATGCCAAGGCCAGGGAAGAAGCGGCCGAGAAGAAGGCCAGTCCCGCGCGCATCTGGGTGCAGGTCGCGACTGGCGCCAATGCAAAGGCGCTCGCGACCGATTTCGGCAAGTTCGCGAAGAAAAGCCCTGCGGTCTTCAAGGGCAGGTCGGGCGCGACGACCGAATGGGGCAAGACGCGGCGCCTGCTCGTCGGCCCGTTCAAGGACCGCAAGGCGGCGCAAGACTGGCTCGCCGATTACAAGAAGGCCGGCGGTGACGGCTTTCTCTTCAACAGCGAGGCGGGTCAGTCCGTCGATCCGGTCAAGTGAGCGTAGCGGATTGCGCCAGCGATCCCGCTCGCAGCCGCGGGCGGCGCCACATCGAATCGGGCCGTGTCGTGCGTGGGCCGCGTGACGATTTCCAGCGCGACCGCGACCGCATCATCCACTCGATCGCCTTTCGCCGCCTCCGCCACAAAACGCAGGTCTTCGTCGCGCCCGACGGCGACCATTATCGCGTCCGCCTGACCCACAGCATCGAGGTTGCGCAGATCGGCCGCGGCATCGCGCGTGCGCTCGGGCTCAACGAGGATCTGACCGAGGCGCTGTGCCTCGCGCACGACATCGGCCATCCGCCCTTCGGCCACGCGGGCGAGGACGCGCTGAAGGCGGCGATGGCGGACCATGGCGGTTTCGATCACAACGGCCATACGCTGCGCACGCTCGCGCGGCTCGAATGCCCCTATCCGCGCTTCGACGGGATCAACCTGACGTGGGAGACGCTCGAAGGGCTGGCCAAGCATAATGGCCCGGTCACCGGTCCCGGCTGGGCGCTCGCCGAAATCGACGCCGACTTCCCGCTTGATCTTGGCAGTCACGCGAGCCTCGAGGCACAGATCGCGGCGATCGCCGACGACATCGCCTATGACAATCACGACATCGACGACGGGCTGCGCGCCGGGCTGCTCGACGTCGACCAGCTGATGGAACAGCCCTTCGTCGCCGCAAATTTCCATGGTGTCGAGGGCCGCTTTCCCGGCGCGCCGCGCGACCGCCTGCTGCGCGAACTCGTCCGCGACCAGATCGGCGTGATGGTCAACGACGTGATCGCGGCGACCGAAGCCAATGTCGCCGATGCCGGCGTCGCGAGCGTCGGCGAGGTTCGCGCGGCGGGCCGGACGCTCGGCGGCTTTTCGCCCGAACTCGCTGCGCAGGAACGCGAACTGAAACGCTTCATGTACGCGAATCTCTATCACCACCCCGAACAGCTCGCCGCCGCCGAGGGTGCGAACAAGGTCGTCGGCGATCTGTTCGCCGCCTATGCCGACGACCCGCGCCTGATGGGCGGCGACTGGCCGGCGCGCATCCCCGGCGAAGAATGCGCGACAAACCGGCATATCGGTGATTATATCGCGGGCATGACCGACCGTTTCGCCATCGACCGCTACGCCGAAATCTTCGGCCGCGATGCGGTGCCCCCGGCGCTCGCGCATGCCTGACGCGCTGATCGTCGGCGCGACCGGCATGATCGGGCGCGCGGTGATCGCTCATTCCGGTTCGGCGCCCCTCGTCATCGTTGCGCGCCGCGAGGTCGACGGCTTGGCTTCGCACCACAAACAGATCGTGGCGCCCTCCGAACGCTGGGCTGACATCATCGCCGCGGAGAAGCCTGCAGTGCTGATCTCGTGCCTCGGCACGACGATCCGGCAGGCGGGGTCGCAGGCGGCGTTCCGCGCGGTCGATCACGACCTCGTCCTCGCCGCCGCACGCGGGGCCCGGGCCGGCGGTACGCCGCACATGATCGCGGTCAGTTCGGTCGGCGCCGCGGCGAAGAGCGGCAATTTCTATCTGCGCATCAAGGGTGAGACCGAGGACGATCTCGCTGCGCTCGGCTTCGAGCGCCTCGACCTGCTTCGCCCGGGTCTGCTCAGGGGCGACCGGCCGGGGCCGCAACGGCTGGGCGAGGGGCTGGCGACGATCGCCGCGCCGCTGACCGACGCGCTGCTTCACGGCAGCTTCCGCCGCTACCGCTCGATTTCGGGCGATACCGTCGCCGCCGCGATCGCCCGGCTCGCGGGGCAGGGTGGTCCGGGCGTGCATATCCACGAAAACGACGCGATCCGCGCGCTCGCCGATTGACTCCGCCAAGGGGCGGCGCCAAGGCTCGCAGCGTCTGTCGGGTTCCGCGAGGGATTCGACCGGCCGCGCGGGAGAGCGCGGGGGCGACCCCGCCACCGAAGGAGCAACCGCCCCGGAAACTCTCAGGTCAAGCGGACCGCGCAGGCCGGAACGGACACTCTGGAAAGCGTTCCGGTCGTTTGCCGGAACCACCGAAGGGGTAACTCCATGAAATCATGGAGGAAAACTCTCAGGTTCCCGTGACAGAGGGGGCATGGCACAGGGCGGCACCGCGCCGCGCCTTGCCGTGTCAACGACGACGGGAGTGTGCGATATGCGCGAAGATGAAGAAGTTGCGATCGAAACGGCGACGCTGCCGCTCGACGCCTGGCACCGCGCGAAGGGCGGCCGCATGGTCGAATTCGCCGGCTACTGGATGCCGATCCAGTATGAAGGCATCATGGCCGAGCATCTGTGGACGCGCGAAAACGCCGGCCTGTTCGACGTCAGTCATATGGGCCAGCTGTCGCTTTCCGGCGACGGCGTCGCCGAAGCGCTCGAGGCGCTCGTTCCCGGCGATATCTCGGCGCTGAAACCCGGCCGGATGCGCTATTCGCTGCTCCTCGACGAGGATGGCGGCATCCTCGACGATCTGATGATCACCAACGAGGGCGACCAGTACGGAATCGTCGTCAACGGCGCGGTCAAATGGGAGGACATCGGCCATCTGCGCGAAAACCTTCCCGACGATATCACCCTCAATCACAACGAGGATTATGGCCTGCTCGCGCTGCAGGGGCCGAAGGCGGTCGATGCGCTCGCGCGGCTTGTGCCCGAGGCCGCAAGCCTCGTCTTCATGCAGGCGGCGCGCGCGACATGGCAGGGTCATGCGATCGGCTTCAGCCGCTCGGGCTATACCGGTGAGGACGGGTTCGAGATTTCGCTGCCGAACGAGGCGCTGACTGCTTTCGCCGACGCGCTCTGCGCGATGGAAGAGGTGAAGCCGATCGGGCTCGGCGCGCGAGATTCGCTGCGGCTCGAGGCCGGGCTGCCGCTCTATGGTCACGATCTCACTCCTGCGATCGATCCGGCAGAAGCCGACCTCGGCTTTGCGATCAGCAAGCGCCGCCGCGAGGAAGAGAATTTCCCCGGCGCCGCGCGCATCCTGGGGCATCTCGAGGATGGTCCGCCGCGCAAGCGTGTCGGCCTGCTCGTCGATGGCAAGCAGCCGGTGCGCGAAGGCGCCAAACTGTTCGACGGCGAGGACGAGATCGGCGTCGTGACCTCGGGCGGTTTTGCGCCGAGCGTCGGTGCGCCGATCGCCATGGGCTATGTCCCGCGCGACCACGCGGTCCCCGGAACCGCAGTTGCGGCGGAGGTGCGCGGCAAGCGCGTGCATTGCACCGTCGCCGCCATGCCCTTTGTTCCGCATAATTATGTTCGTAAAGCAGGAGGTTGACTGATGCCGCGTTATTTTACCGAAGAGCATGAGTGGATCGACGTCGACGGCGACGTCGCGACGGTCGGCATCACCGACTTCGCGCAGGGCCAGCTTGGCGACATCGTGTTCGTCGAGGTTCCCGACACCGGCGCCGAGCTCAGCAAGGGCGGCGACGCCGCGGTCGTCGAATCGGTGAAGGCGGCAAGCGATGTCTACGCCCCCGTCGACGGCACCGTGACCGAAGGCAATGGCCAGCTCGAGGAAGACCCCGCGCTCGTCAATTCGGACCCTGAAGGCGAAGGCTGGTTCTTCCGCATGACGCTGGCCGACAAGAGCCAGCTCGACGGCCTGATGGACGCTGCGGCGTACAAGGCTTTCTGCGACGCCCTGTAACCGATCGCCCCTCTCGCGGGCGGGAGGGGGAGGGATGCGATGACCGACGCCGCGCTTGCCAAGTGCCGCCTGATGGTGGCGACGCCCATCTATGAGGGCGCGCAGGGCACCTATGTCCGCGCGGCGCTCGACCTTGCGCTCCGTGCGCAGGCGATCGGCGTGTCGGTGCGGTTCGAATTCATCCTCTACCAGCCGTCGATCACCCGCGCGCGCAACATGCTCGCCGCGATGTTCCTCGCGAGCGACTGCACGCACATGCTGTTCGTCGATGCGGACATCGATTTCTCGCCCGACGACGTCTTTTCGATGGTGCGCGCGATGGACGCGCATCCCGAAGTCGGCGTCCTCGGCGGCGCCTATCCGCGGCGGATGGTCAATTGGCGGAACGTCGCGCGCGCGGTGGAACTGGGGCTGGCCAAGGACAATCCCGCCGAGCTTGCGCGCTATGCGGGCGAATTCGCGCTGCATTTCCTGCAGCCCGACCAAAGCTTCAGGATGACCGACCTCGTCGAACTGTCGCGGCTCGGAACGGCGATGATGCTGATCCGCCGCGACGTGCTCGAGGGCGTGCACGCCGCCTTGCCCGAGCTGGTTTTCCGGCCCGATCCGGCCGAGCGGCAGGCGCATGGCGTCGGCGAACTCGAACCTGCCTTTTTCTGCCCGCTCATCGAACCCGAAAGCCAGGCGCTGCTTTCGGACGATTATGCCTTTTGCCGCCGGGCCCGCGATGCGGGCTTCCGGATATGGCTCGCCCCCTGGGTCCGCACGACCCATGCGGGCCCGACCGTCTTTTCGGGCACGCTCGCCGACACCGTCCAGCTTTTTTCTTCAAATCCAGCTTCTTCTCCGGAGTAGTTCATGCGTTATCTCCCCCTGACTTCCGATGATCGCGCCGCGATGCTCGCGACGATCGGTGCATCGTCGATCGACGACCTGTTCGTCGATGTCCCCGCCGAGGCGCGGCTCGACGGCCCGATCGCGGGCCTGCCGAACCATGCGAGCGAACTCGCGGTCGAACGCCATATGGGCGCGCTCGCACGCCGCAGCCGCGCCGCGGGCGAAGGTCCCTTTTTCCTCGGTGCGGGTGCCTATCGCCATCATGTGCCCGCCAGCGTCGATCACCTGATCCAGCGCGGCGAATTCCTGACCGCCTATACGCCGTACCAGCCCGAAATCGCGCAGGGCACGCTGCAGATGCTGTTCGAATTCCAGAGCCAGGTCGCGCGGCTGCTCGGGACCGACGTCGCCAATGCGTCGATGTACGACGGTTCGACCGCGTGCTGGGAAGCGATCGTGATGGCGCGCCGCATCACCAAGCGGGCGAAGGCTTTGCTTTCGACCGGCCTCCACCCGCACTACCGCAGCGTCGCGCGCACGATGGCCAAATATACCGGTGACGTGCTCGTCGACGGCGATCCGAGCCTCAAGCCCGGCACCGACTGGGCGGCGCTTGGCGAGAGCATCGACAAGGAGACGAGCTGCGTCGTCGTGCAATATCCCGATATCCTCGGCCGCATCGACGATATGACGAAGCTCGCCGAAGCGTGTCAGGCGGCGGGGGCGCTGCTGATCGCAGTGGTGACCGAGCCTGTCGCACTCGGCCTGATCAAGTCGCCCGGTGAAATGGGCGCCGATATCGTGGTGGGCGAAGGGCAGTCGCTCGGCGTCGGGCTCCAGTTCGGCGGTCCTTACGTCGGCCTTTTGGCGTGCAAGACCAAATATGTGCGCCAGATGCCCGGACGCCTCTGCGGCGAAACCGTCGACGCGAACGGCAAGCGCGGTTTCGTGCTGACGCTGTCGACGCGCGAACAGCATATCCGCCGTGAAAAGGCGACGAGCAATATCTGCACGAACTCAGGCCTTTGTGCGCTAGCCTTCAGCATCCATATGACCTTGCTCGGCGAAGCGGGCCTGCGCCAGCTCGCCGCGATCAACCATGGTCGCGCCAAGGCGGCGGCGGCCGAACTGGCGAAGGTCCCCGGCGTGTCGGTGCTCAACAGCAGCTTCTTCAACGAATTCACGCTGCTGCTCCCGACCGCCGCGCGACCGGTGGTCCACAAGCTCGCAGAGATGGATGTGCTGGGTGGCGTCTCGCTCGGCCGCCTTTACCCCGACAATACAGGCCTCGAAAACGGCCTTGTCGTCGCCGTGACCGAAACCGTGACCGAGGCGGATATTTCCGCCTTCGCCGCTGCCCTGAAGGAGGTGCTCGCATGAACGCGCTCAACCGCGCCGGCTGGCGCCCCGAAATGAATGTCGCCGGCGGCGCCGACGACAACGTCACCTTCACCGGCAACCGCGCGCTGATGCTCGAGGAGCCGCTCATCTTTGAAATCGGCGGCGCCGATACGACGGGCGTCGACTTCGACGAGGAGGCGCCTGCCGCCGACCTCGGTCCGCTCGCACGCACCGCGCCGATCGGCCTTCCGGGACTCAGCGAATCCGAAACGGTGCGTCACTACACGCGCCTGTCGCGGCAGAATTACGCGATCGACCTCGGCCTCTTCCCGCTCGGAAGCTGCACGATGAAACACAACCCGCGCCTCAACGAAAAGGTCGCGCGGATGCCGGGCTTTGCCGACGTCCACCCGCTCCAGCCGCAGGAAACGGTGCAGGGCGCGCTGGCGGTGATCAACGAACTGGCCGTGTGGCTTATCAAGCTCACCGGCATGTATGGCGTCGCCATGTCGCCCAAGGCGGGCGCGCATGGCGAGCTTTGCGGTATCCTGTGTATCAAGGCGGCGCTCGAAGCGCGCGGCGAGGACCGGCGCGTGCTGCTCGTTCCCGAAAGTGCGCACGGCACCAACCCCGCGACCGCGGCCTTCGCGGGCTTCACGGTCGAGGATATCCCGGCGACCGCCGAAGGGCGCGTCGACCTTGAGGCGCTCAAGGCGCGACTCGGCCCCGACGTCGCGGGGGTGATGATCACCAACCCGAACACCTGCGGCCTGTTCGAGCGTGACATGAAGGCGATTTCGGACGCGGTCCATGCGGCAGGCGGTTATGTCTATTGCGACGGCGCCAATTTCAACGCGATCGTCGGGCGCGTGCGTCCGGGCGATCTGGGCATCGACGCGATGCACATCAACCTGCACAAGACCTTCTCGACCCCGCACGGCGGCGGTGGACCGGGTTCGGGGCCGGTTGTGCTGTCGGAGGCGCTGTCGCCCTACGGTCCGATCCCCTATTCCGCGCGCTACGCCGACGGTTCGTTCAAGCTGGTCGAAGAGGAGAGCGCGGGCGCGGAGCATCCCGAGACCTTCGGCCGCATGACAGCCTTCCACGGCCAGATGGGCATGTTCACGCGCGCGCTGACCTATATCCTCAGCCACGGCGCCGACGGGCTCAAGCAGGTCGCGGAAGATGCGGTGCTCAACGCCAATTATGTCCTGCGCAGCCTTGAAGACGTGCTCGATGCGCCCTTCGCGGCGTCGGGTCCGTGCATGCACGAGGCGCTGTTCAGCGACAAGGGGCTCGCCGAGGGCTTCTCGACGCTCGACATCGCCAAGGGGCTGATCGACGAGGGCTATCACCCGATGACGGTCTATTTCCCGCTCGTCGTCCATGGCGCAATGCTCGTCGAGCCGACCGAGACCGAATCGAAGGCGGTGCTCGACCAGTTCATCGGCGCGCTGCGCAGCATCGCGCTGCGCGCGAAGAACGGCGATCCCGCCCTCAAGACCGCGCCGCACTTCGCGCCGCGCGCGCGGCTCGACGAGACGCTCGCGGCGCGCAAGCCCGTGCTCGCCTGGGAGGGGTGATGGCCGAACCGGCGCCCGGCCCCGAACGCCCCGAAACGCGCTCCGGCGTCGGGTGCGTCGCGGCCGGCGCGCTGTTCGCGATCGTCGCGCTGCTCGGCTGGCTCATCGCGATCACTGCCTATGGGCTCGTCGTCGAGCAATGGGAGATGATCGAGGTCCGCCGCGAGTTCAGCTACGACTGGGCCTTCCTTTGGGCGCCGCTGTTCGCGATCGGGCTCGGCCTTGCCACCGCCCTGTTTGTCTCGCGGCGTGCATCGGCGGCGCGAATGACCTTGCTGATCACCGTCACGGGCGCCATTGCCCTGCTGGCCGGCGTCGTGCTGTTCGGACTCGGCGGATTGATCTGACAGGGCGGGGGAGCATGCGATGAGCTGGGATACGATCTTTCTGTTGGCCAATTACTGGGCCTTTGCGGGTTGGATCGCGCTCGCTTTCCTTCCGCGCGGCCCGAAAACGCTGGCGGCAATCCTCTATGCGGGTGTCTTCCTGCTCTGCCTCGCCTATACGATCCTGGTCGTCGGTTTCTTGACCGGCGGCATTGATCCCGGCGGACCCGGCGGCGGCGATTTCACGACGCTGAAGGGCGTGATGAAGCTGTTCGACAGCCCCGGCGGGGCGACGATGGGGTGGATCCATTATCTGGCGTTCGACCTGTTCACCGGCATGTGGATCGCGCGCGATGCCGACCAGAAGGGGTTCAGCCGCATCGTCCAGTTTCCTTTCCTGTTCCTGAGCCTGATGGTCGGCCCGGTCGGACTCTTCGCCTGGCTGATCGCGCGCGAACGCCGCGCGCGGGCACAGGCAAGGGGCAAGTGACGGCGCAGCCGTGGACGCCGGGCGACGGCGATCCCGCCGCCAAGCGCCACGCCCCCGCGACCTTGCGCAACCGCGACGCGATCGCCGCGGTGCTGGCCGACTGGCTACCCGAAACCGGCACGGTGCTGGAGGTCGCGAGCGGATCGGGCGAGCATGTCGTCCACTTCGCCGCCGCCTTTCCGCATCTGGACTGGCAACCGAGCGATCCCGATCCCGCCGGCCTGACCTCCATCGCGGCGTATCGCACCGAAGCCGGTCTTGCGAACATCGCGCCGCCCCGCGCGCTCGATGCGTCGGCACCCGAATGGCCCATTGACCGCATCGATGCGGTCCTCTGCATCAACATGGTCCACATCAGCCCGTGGCAGGCGACGCTGGGCCTGTTCGCCGGCGCGGCGCGGTTGCTCGCCGCGGGCGCGCCGCTGATCCTCTACGGCCCGTACATCGAACCCGATGTGCCCACGGCGGCAAGCAACCTGGCCTTCGACGCCAGCCTGCGGGCGCGCGATCCGGCGTGGGGGCTGCGCGATATCGATGCTGTCACGGACGCCGCAACCGCGGCCGGTTTCGCCTTTGCCGAACGCCGCGCGATGCCCGCGAACAATTTGATGCTGCTGTTCCGCCGCACCTGACGTCCCTGACAGGATCGTCGATCGGCGCTTTACCTCGCGGGTACAGTCGCTAGCTTTCCTCCAATTGCGCGCAAAAGACGCGATTCGAGGAGAGAGTGCCGATGGGCCGCGATGTTTCGGAGCTGTTTACGTTCGACGAATTCCTGACCCATTGGGCGAGCGAGCGTCCCGACCGTGTCGGGCTGCGCGAAGAAGGGCGCGTCTACAGCTACGCCGAACTCGACGACCGCACCGCGCGCGCGGCATCGGCGCTGATCGCGGCGGGGCTGAAGAAGGGCGACCGCATCGCGTGGGTCGGCAAGAACAGCGACCTCTATTTCACCCTTTTCTATGGCGCCGCACGCGCCGGCATCGTGATGGCGCCGATCGGCTGGCGCCTGTCGCCGGCCGAATGGGCCTTCATCGTCAACGATACAGAGGCGAAGATCGTCTTTGCCGGACCGGGGTTCGAGGGGCTGGCGGATCAGCTTTCCGGCAAGCTGAAGCATAACCCGGCGATCGTCGGCGCGGCCGACGCATGGGCGATGATCGACGGCGCCGACCGTGTGTCCTTCGAACCCTCGGGGGTGAATGATGCGGTGCTCCAGCTCTATACCTCGGGCACGACGGGCAATCCCAAGGGCGCGGTGCTGTCGAACCAGAATCTGTTCGCGCTCCGCAAGCATTCGAACACGCTCGATCTTCCCTATACCAAATGGGAGGATGACGAGGCCGTACTCGTGGCAATGCCGTGCGCGCATATCGGCGGCACCGGGCTCGGTATCATGGCGCTCGCCGCGGGCCTTCCGGGCGTCGTGCTCGCCGAATTCAATCCCGACGGGGTGTTCGACGCGGTCGAGCAGCACGGCGTGACGCGTTTCTTCATGGTCCCCGCGGCGCTCCAGATGCTGCTGATGCACCCGCGCTGCGCCAGCGTCGATTACAGCCGCCTCAAATATATCCTCTACGGCGCCGCGCCGATCCCGCTCGAACTGCTGCGTCAGTGCATCAAGGTCTTCGGTGCGCAGTTCATCCAGGCCTATGGCATGACCGAAACGACGGGCACCATCTCGATGCTGCCGCCCGAGGATCATGATCCCGAAGGCAATGCGCGGATGCGTTCGGCGGGCAAGGCGCTCCCGGGGGTCGAGATCGTCATCCTCGGACCCGACGGCGAATCCGTCGCGACGGGCGAGGTGGGCGAGGTCGTGACGCGCTCGTCGAACAATATGCTCGGTTACTGGAACCTGCCCGACGCGACGGCGAAGACGATGACCGACGACGGCTGGATCCGCACCGGCGACGCGGGCTATCTCGACACCGACGGCTATTTGTTCATCCACGACCGGATGAAGGATATGATCATCACCGGCGGCGAGAATGTCTATCCGGCCGAGGTCGAAAGCGCGATCTTCGGCCATCCCGCGGTGCAGGAAGTCGCGGTGATCGGTATCCCCGACGCAAAGTGGGGCGAGACGGTGAAGGCGGTCGTCGTCGCCAAACCCGGCACGACGGTCGAGGAATCCGATATCATCGCCTGGGCGCGCGAGCGTATCGCGCCGTTCAAATGCCCGCGCAGCATCGACGTGATCGATGCGCTGCCGCGTAACGCCAGCGGCAAGATCCTGCGCAAGGACCTGCGCGCGCCCTATTGGGAAGGCTATGAGCGGATGGTGAACTGACGCGGGCGCTGTGGCGGGCGGGTCGCAATCGGAATGCTTGCTCGCATATCCGGCCGTGAAAATGTGAAAGCCAAGCCGATCCGCGCGGCATAAATTCACCCTACATCCGGCCTTTCACGCGACCTACACCCCGAAAGGCCGATGTGTTTTCTCCGTTGGCGCTGCCATGCACGGGGGGCACGAAGGGCTTCACCCGAGGGTGGAGCCCTTTTTCGTTACGCCGCCGCCTTTTGGCGTTGCCGCGCGCGCTGAAACCCTTCGCGGGCCGTGCAGCGACCGAGCCAGGCGCTGGTCGCTTCGCCGAGCACCTCGTCGGCGCCCAGCGTTGTGGCGAGGAAAGCCGCATAGCCGACAGCGATATCGGCGATGGTGAAGCGCCCTGCGACGAGCCATTCGCGCCCGTCGGCGAGCGCAGCCTCGATGCTCCTCGCGCGGCCGCCGAAGAAGGCCTTGTAATCCTCGACCGCCTGCGCGAGCCGCCGTTCCTCCGGTTCGACGCGCGTGTAACGGATCATGATCGCGAGCGGGAAAGTCAGCGTCGCGTCGCTGCGGTGGAGCCAGTTGCGCCAGGCCCAATAGTCCTTCTCGTCGCGCCGGACCTCCAGCGGCGTTCCTTCGGCGATCCGTTCGCAGATCGCGGCGGACTCGGTCATCAGCTCTCCGTTCTCGACCCATCCGGGGATGGTCATCAACGGATTGACCGCGCGGTAATCGGGCTCGAACGCGCGCGGCGGAAATCTGAGCAGGCGAAGGTCGACATCGATCCCCGCTTCCTCGACCGCCCACAGGCAGCGCAGCGAGCGGGCGTCGGGGCAATGATACAATATGGGGAGCGTCATGCGGCGACTTCCTTCGGGCGGTCGATATGGCGGCGATGTTCGCGCCAGGCGATGAACAGGCCCGACGCGACGATCAGCGGTGCGCCGACCCACGTCGTATCGGCGGGCAGGGTGCCGAAGAACCACCAGCCGGCGGCGATCGCCCAGAGCAGGCTCGAATAGTCCATCGGGATCACGACCGACACGGGCGCAAGCCGCAAGGCTCCGGTCAGCGACATCTGGACGATCGCGCCAAGGAAGCCGAGTCCGATCAGGAGCAGCCATTCATGGCCGTCGTGCGGGGTGAAGACGAAAGGCAGCGCGATCCCGAGCGGGATCATCGACAACAGGCTGAACCAGAAGACGATTGTCGCCGCATTCTCGGTGCGGCCAAGATCGCGCACAGCAATCGTGATCAGCGCGGTCATGATCGCGCCGGTCAGCGCGACGAGCGTTCCGGTGCCGTGCGTCCCCCCGAATCCGCCTGCGAAACCCGAAACCGGGTCGAGCACGACGAGCACGCCGACGAAACCGATGATCACCGCGCTCCAGCGCTGCCACCCCGTCGCTTCGCCGAGCAGCAGCGCGGCGAAGATGACGGCAAAGATCGGCACCGACAGGCTGATTGTTGTCGCCTCGGCCATCGGTAGCAGGATCATCGCACCGAAATTGCACGCCATCCCGGTCAGGCCCATCATCATGCGCCGGGCGTGGGCGCCGATCCGGCGCGTCTTCAGCGAAGAAAGGCCGCTGGTCGCCATCACCCAAATCAGCAGAAACGGCAGGACGAGCGCTTGCCGCCAGAACAGGCTCTCGACGATATGGACGCCGGCGGCGTCGATATATTTGACCAGCACGAACATGAGCGACAGGCTGGCCATCGCGAGCAGCCGCAACCCGATACCGCCCAGATAATGCTGCGGAGGTCCGTCGGGCGGGGCGGGGGACATCGCGTCGCTCATGCAAAATTGCGCATATCAGCCCCGCCCGCCCGCGCAACCCGTCATGCTCCCCTCATGCCCCTTGCCCCGCACCCGCAATCCGGCTAGTGGCGCACTCCGGCCTAGGGGTATAGCTCAGTTGGTAGAGCATCGGTCTCCAAAACCGAGGGTCGCGGGTTCGAGTCCTGCTGCCCCTGCCAGGCTGTTTCGGGACGTCCTGCACGGTCTCATGACGTCTCATTTTCAATATGAAAATTTGCCTGAAAAGCTGGGGTCCAGACGGTTTTTGTCGTCTCGGGGCTCCCATATGTTTTTCCCGATTTGTGCCGTTCGAGCAATTTATTGGCATCATTGCTGGTATCGATGCGGAATTTTTCGGTACTTATCGACACGCTCCCAAAAATGCTCTGAACCCGAATCGTCAAATCATGGACGGGCTTGGCGAGAGCGGATTTGGGGAAGCGCTTAAATCCGCGCCGCGGGTTCAAATCCGAGGCGGTTTGTCGTCCAGGACATCAAGATCGGGTTCGCGCTCTCCAATACTCGGATCGGTGTGATGAGCGGCATCGCCTTCACGTCGTCGATGCAATGCATGCCCACCATTTGCTCTCGCCGACAACCGCTCTGAAGCTGCCGGTTCGCAATCGGCCAAACGCGGACCATCATGGTCTTGATCGACGACAAGGTCATCGCCTCCTTCTAACTGATTTCCGCTATGGTCAGGCCGAACGGCCGATGTATTGTCGCGGTGCGGCATACGGTCGCGCGCTCCAGCCGGCGGACCTGCCCCTTTGATCGATCCCACGCCAGACATTGACGAGCCGATGCTTCCGGCGCCGCTCCTGCTGGTCGAGGATCAGGCGATGATGCACATCCGGCTGCGGTCCATTCTCGAGGAGCTGGGCTATTGCCAGGATGCGCTGTCCTTTGCGACGACGATCGCCGATGCAAGGCGATTGATCGAGGAGCAGCCCTTCGCGATGGCGTTCATCGATGTCGGGCTGCCCGACGGCAATGGCATCGACTTGATCGAATTTCTGCATGGCCGCGATCCGGCGCTTCCGATCCTCGTGATATCGGCGTGGAGCGACGAGCATATCATCATGCGGGCGCTTCGCTCAGGAGCGACGGGTTATTTGCTGAAAGAGCGCGACGATATCGAGATCAAGCTGTCGATACGCAGCGTCCTGCGCGGTGGTGCGCCCATCGATCCCTTCGTCGCCCGGCATATCCTGTCGACCTTTGGCTCGTCGGCTGCGGCAGCATCCGGCGGTGTACCGGCGAGCGCGCCGCAATCGGTGCTGACCCCGCGCGAGGTCGAGATATTGAACCTCGTCAGCAAGGGGCTGACGAACAAGGAAATCGCCGCGATCGTTTCGCTTTCGCGATTCACGGTCGAATGCCATGTCCGGAATATCTATAAAAAACTGGCAGTCCGATCCCGCACCGAGGCCATTTTCGAGGCGCGCGCGCGTGGTTTTCTGCCTTAGGTGGCTCGCATGCATGCTCCTTGCGTTCGCGATGGTCGATGGCGCCGCCGCGAAGGAGCAGGCTGTCGGATTCCGGACGATCGAGGCGGCGCGTTCGGACCGGAACGCCGCGACGCCGCCGACTTCGGGATGGGTGCGCGTCGCGCTGCCCGATGACTGGTCGCGGCGCTGGCCCGGCTTCGACGGCACCGTCTGGTATCGGCTGACATGGTGGCAGGAGGATGCGTCCGGCCCGACGGCGCTGATGATCGATTACTGGACGTTGGCCGGCGCGGCCTATCTCAACGGGCAACTGATCGAACGCGATCCGCAGCTTGTCGAGCCGCTCTCGCGGTCGTGGAACGCGCCGCGGCGATGGCAGTTCGCGCCGCCGATGCTGCGCGAGGGGACGAATGTCCTGCTCGTGCGGGTGTCGGGCCATGCCGTCTATCAGTCCGGCCTCGGTCCGGCGACGCTGGGCGATCCGGCGCTGATATCCGCCCGGTACGACGCTGCACAGACGGTGCGGCGGACGCTGCCGACGTTCAACCTCGGCATCACGGTCGCGCTGGCGTCTTTCTTCCTGGCGATCTGGCTGATGCGGCGGCGCGAGACCGCATATGGCTGGTACAGCATGGCGACCTTCGCCTGGGCGGGTTATTCGCTGAACCTCGTCGCGCGCAGTCCGTGGCCGTTCGCGACGACTGACGGATGGGCGCGGACGACGATCATCTTCCTGCTCCTGTTCGCGGTCAGCCACTGCCTTTTCATTCTTCGCTTCCTCGATCGCCGCTATCCGCGTGCCGAGATGCTGTTGTGGGCGGGGTTTGCCGTTGGCGCGCTGTGTCTGGTCGCCGTGCCGCACAGCCTGATCGGTGCGACGCGGGTGGCAATGTCGGGCGCGGCCTTCGCGATCTATTGCGGCGCGGTCTTGTTCCTCTTTGTGCAAACTGCGCGTAGCCGGCGCATCGATCATTGGGTTCTCAATATCAGCAATGCGCTGACGATCGCCGCAGGCGCGCATGACAATCTGACCTTCGCGGGGCTGCTCGACGACAATATCTATTATTCGCCGGTGACCTCGCAGATGCTGATCATCTGTATGGCGACGGTGCTTGCCTGGCGCTTCGTGTCGGCGATGACGCGCGTCGAACGGTTCAACGAGGAACTGGCCGAAAAGGTCGAGGTGGCAAGGCAGGAGACGGCCGCCGCTCTCCGGCGCCAGCACGAACTCGAACTTGCCGGCAGCCGGATGGCCGAGCGTATCGACCTGGTGCGCAACCTGCACGATGGCATGGGGGCCACGCTGGTCAACAATATCGCGGTGCTGGAGCATGGCGAACGCAAGGTCGCCGCAGGGCGTTTCCTTTCGATCCTGAAGGAACTGCGCGAGGAACTGCGCCTGATCATCGATACCACCACCGGTGCGCAGCCGGCCGACCGATCGCTGGCGGAATGGATAGCGCCCCTGCGGTCGCGGCTGACGCTGCTCTGCGAAAACCGGGGCATAAAGTGCAGCTGGCGGCTCGACGAAGCGGAAAATCATATCCTGCCGTTCGCGCAGAGCCTCGATATTATGCGCGTGGTGCAGGAAGGGGTGACCAATGCGCTCCGGCACAGCGGGGCCAGCGCGATTGCCGTCGCGCTGGAGTCATCCGGCGCCGGACTGACGCTGACGATAAACGACAATGGCCGTGGCTTCGATCCGGCGTGCGTGCGCGACGAGGGGCTTGGTCTGAGCAGCATGACCTCGCGCGGCGCGCGGCTTGGCGGATCGCTCGATATCCGTTCGACGCGCGATGGCACGGTGGTGATCCTCGAATTTTTGCGAGCTCGGCGCGGATAGCTTAACGAAAAGCTAAGTCCATCTACCTGATTTCAGGTATTTTCCTTTCCGCGTCACGGTGCTTCAAATCGCCCGCGTCCGGCCTTGGGGGCCACCGGGCGTGAGGGGGGCGCTCGCGTGGCCTTGGCTGCGCGAGCGCGACCATCGGGAACATCAAAAAAGGGAAGATGACGATGATCAAATCCGGCACCGGCCTGCGTGCGCAGCCGACAGGAAAGCGGCGACTTGCGCATGCGCTTGGCTATGCGAGTGCATTGGCCATGCTGGCGCCCGGTACCGCCTTTGCGGACGGCGTGGTCGTGGGCACGGGGGGCTCTGTCGGCGTGGCCGACAGCGGCGGAACCGGCGGCGCCGGCGGGGCCGCTCCAACCGTGACGGCCGACGGCGGCACTGCGGTCGGCGCGGGTGGGTCGGGCGGGACCTCGAATTCGGGAGCGACCGGCGGCGTCGGCGGTGCCGGAGCACAGGCGACCGCCGGCGGCGCGACCGCAATCGGTGGCGGCGGAACGGGCGGTTATGGAACCGCGGGCGGGACCGGTGGAACCGGGGGTACCGGCGCATCAGCCTCGGCGAGCGGGGCCATTGCGGTCGGCGCCGGGGGCGTCGGCGGCAACGGATGCTGCGGATTTACGGGGCAGACGGGCGGGAGTGGCGCGCAGGCATCGGGCATCTCTGCCATTGCCCTCGGCAGCGCCTCGGGCCTGACGCAGGGCGCGGTTGCATCGGGCGATGGCAGCACGGCAATCGGCGGCGCCTACAACGGATCGGCAGGCGCTTCCGCACTGGCAGCAAGCAGCGTGGCGCTTGGCTCGGGCAGCCAGGTTGCGTCAGGCGCGACGAACAGTGTCGCCATCGGTTCGAACTCGGTGGCGACCGGGGCCAACACCGTCTCGTTCGGGTCGGCGGGCCAGACGCGCGGGCTGGTCAATGTCAGCGCGGGCGTGGTCAGCGCAACGAGCACCGATGCCGTCAACGGCAGCCAGCTGTTCGCCACGCAGCAGACGGCCAACACCGCCGCGTCCGCCGCGGCGGCAGCGCAGGCGGCCACCGGTACGGCGCTGACGAATGCCGCATCGGCGCAATCCACCGCCGGCGCCGCACTCGCCGACGCCGCCGCGGCCCAATCGACAGCCAATACCGCGCGCAGCGAAGCAGCCGGGGCGCAAGCGACGGCGAGCACCGCCCTGACCAATGCGGCGACGGCGCAGGCGACTGCCGATACGGCGCTGGCCAACGCCGCGACGGCTCAGACGACGGCCAACACGGCCGTGACCAACGCCGCGACGGCGCAGACGGCCGCCAACACGGCGCTGACCAACGCCGCAACGGCGCAGGCGACCGCCGACACCGCGCGGGGGGAGGCCGCAACCGCTTTGGCCAATGCGGCCACCGCGCAGGGGGCGGCCAACATGGCGCGCAGCGAGGCCGCCGCTGCCCAGACAACGGCGGGTACCGCCCTGACCAATGCGGCAACGGCGCAATCGACGGCGAACGCCTCGCAGGCGACGGCCACCACAGCGCTCGCGCGCAACGCTTCGCTCGGGCAAGCGACCGCCGCCGTCCTGGGCGGTGGCGCGTCCTACGACAGTGCGACCGGAACGATGACCGCGCCGCAATATTCCGTCCAAGGGACGACCTACCGCGACATGGGCTCGGCGATCGGTGCACTCGACAGCGGTCTCAGCGACCTCGACAGCCGCGTTGATCTTCTGGAGCTCGCCGCCAATCGCGGATTCCAGCAGGTCAATGGCGGGATCGCTGCCGCGATGGCGCTGGGCGGTACGATGATCGTGCCCGACAGCAATGTGTCGGTGTCCTTCAATCTCGCGACCTATCGCGGCGAGCAGGGTTTTTCGGGTGCGGTTGTCGTTCGCGCCGCGCCGCGCGTCTATCTGAACGGCGGATTTGCCGGGTCGACGGCGAGGGGGTCGACGGGTGGCCGCGTCGGCGTAGCCTTCGGATTTTGATCCGGATTGCGGGCCCTCCCGTCAGGCCGCGCGACTTTTCGTCGCGTCGGTCATCCAGGGAGCGAGACGCTGCTTCCTCACTTCGTGCGCCGGGATGCGGTCGGCAATGACGGCATGGCGGTTGCCATCGACGAGCACTTCGGCAACCAGCGGCCGGCAATTATAGGTCGACGCCATGGCCGCGCCATAGGCGCCGGCGGTGTGGAACAGGGCGAGATCGCCTTCGCCGACCCTGTCGATGACACGGGCCTTGGCGAAGGTGTCGCCGGTTTCGCAGACTGGACCCACGACCGTCGCCACAAGGGTCCTGCCCGACGGACGCACGGCTGCGAATTCGTGCCAAGCGTCGTACAGGGCGGGGCGCGCGAGATCGTTCATCGCGGCATCGACGATGACGAACGGATGCTCCTCACCGGGCTTGACCCACAGCACCCGCGTAAGCAGCACGCCGGCTTGCGCCGCGATGAAGCGGCCCGGCTCGAAGAGCAGGGTGACGTCCCAGTCGCGCGAAACTGCGGCGACCATCCTGCCATAGGTCTCGACGTCTGCGTCAGCCTGCCCGGGTCGATAGGAAACCCCGAGGCCGCCGCCGAGATCGACGTGACAGACGCGGTGCCCCTTTTGCCGAAGTGCCCGGACAAGCTCGCCGATCCTGCGATAGGCCGCCTCGAGCGGGGCAAGGTCGGTGATCTGGCTGCCGATGTGGACGGCAAGCCCGTGAAGATCGAGGCCGGGCAGCGCGGCGAGGCGGCCATACATCGCCAGCGCCTCGTTGGCGGGGACGCCGAACTTGCTGTCGCTGCGCCCCGTCGTGATCTTGGCATGGGTGCAGGCGTCGACGCCGGGATTGATACGGAGCAGCGCGGGCGCGCGCTTGCCGCGCTGCGCCGCGAGCGCGGCAAGCATCTGTCCTTCGCGTTCATGCTCGAGGTTGAAGCGTCCGAGCCCGGCGTCGAGGCCGGCGATCAGTTCGGGCGCGGTCTTGCCGACCCCCGAAAAGACGATGTGGTTCGCGGCGATCCCGGCGCGCAGCGCGCAATCGAGTTCGCCGCCCGACACGATATCGGCGCCGTAATTCTGGTCGGCGAGGACGCGCAGGACCGCCAGCGACGGGTTGGCCTTGACGGCAAACATCAATTGCTTTCGCGGCACGCCGGTCAGCGCCGCGCGAAAGCGCTGCGCGGCAGCGCGTAGCGCTTCGGCCGAATAGATATAGGCAGGGGTCCCGACATGGGCCGCGATCGTCTCGAGCGAGACCGCTTCGGCGTGCATTTCGCCGCCGAGCAGATGAAAGGGTGGCATCGATATTTCCTTGTGCGGGATCAGCGATCGCGCTGACGGGCTTGCCGGGCGTGATGGATTGCACCCGGCAACTCGCGGTGACGGCTGCGTTCGACCTTGAACGCGAGCGCAACGCGCTTGCCGCCGAGGAGAAGGAGGAGGCCGCCGGCCGCGACGAGCAGGCCGAGCAGGCCAAGCATGTCGGCGGTGCCGGCAGCCTTCATCGCGACATGGGTCAGGGCATAGCCCATGGCGATCAGCGTCGCGCCGCTGATCCGCCAGCGAAGGTCGCGCACGGTCATCGCCTTTCGCCTCCCGTCGCCTCGCGCCGGTCGCAGAGCACGGTATCGCCTGCCATACGTGCCAGATCGGCAATCTTGCGCGCATCGTCGCCGGTCGCGGAGCAGAGCAGCAGGTCGGCCGGGAAATCCGTTTCTTCGCGCATCGCCTCACACTGGTGGCCCAGTTCGAAGACGAGGCCGATCGCCGGATCCGCCTGCCAGGCGGCCGTCCTTTGCGCCTGGGCCACGAAGCGCGGGTCGGTGTCAACGCCGCGGCCTTCGATCGCAACGAAGCCGAGTTCGCGCGCGCGGCGCGCCGCGTGGATAAGCAGGTCGCCCGCGCCGCAGTCGGCATCGACGATGCGAATGCTACGCCGGCCGCGTTTGCGCAGGCCTTTGAGCCTGCGAAGCATGGCGGGCCAGCGGCGATCCTTCTCGGCGCGGTCGCCGATGCTTTCAGGCTGTGCCGCGGCGCCCGTCGTGACGGGCGACATCCAGACGATGCCGGCAGGGGAGAGATGGGAAAAGCGCATCATGATCCTCCTCAAGCGGCACGCGGCATCGAAGGTTCGTCGGCGCACAGGGGCTCGAACGAAACGTTCGGGACGAGCGGGCTGAGGGCGGCGATCAGCTGCGCACCGGGAACGCCGCGCGCTTCGCTACGGGCAAAGGCCCATGCGGCTTCGCGGGAAATGAAACGGCCCTCAAGCTGCCCTTTGCAGCCCTGGACGAGCCAGTGACCGGCCGCATCGCGTCCGACATACAGGGTCAGGCTCGATGGGTCGGGTTCCGCGTAAATCGCAGAAATCATGATGAGATGCTCCTTGGCTACTCGAACCGGGCCCGGAAGTCGGGACCGATGCCCGCAACCTATGAGCCCGCGCATAGCGTTTCGAGAGCGGGGGACGGCGTTGGCCGTTGTATTTTCGTTTGTTTTTGCGCGGACGAATGACTGGTTGCCGGCGACGGATCGGGGCGCTGCGGCGCCATGCCTAGCGAAAAGCGCAAAATCATATGCGATTACTATGCGGTCACAGTTTTCGGTCTCTCGAATTCAAACGCGGGCCTCTCCTATTTGACCCTCCGCAGACGACTCGTGCCGCGTCCCGTGGCCAGCGCCTTGCCGGAGCAATACTCATGCAGGATCTTCTCTGGATCGGCATCATCCTCGCCCTCCTCACCGCCAGCCTCGGCTACGCGCGGCTGTGCGACGACGCATAAGGATCGATGCCATGACTCTCGACCTCTCGCTCGCGGGGCTCACTGCGCTCGGCCTTCTGTTCTACCTCGTCGCCGTGCTCGCGCGGCCCGAACGCTTCTAGGGGAGGCGTGCCATGACATTCCAGGGATGGCTCCTGATCGCCGCATTCATCGGCGTCCTGCTGTTGCTCACCAAGCCGATGGGCCAGTGGCTCTTCGCGCTTTACGAGGGGCGCCGTACGCCGCTCCATCGCGTGCTCGGGCCCGGAGAGGCGGGCTTCTATCGCCTCGCGGGGATCGACCCGAACGAGGAGCAGGGCTGGCGTCGCTACGCGGTCCACATGCTCATCTTCAACGCGATGCTGCTGCTCTTCACCTATGCGGTGCTGCGCCTGCAGGGCGTATTGCCGCTCAATCCGCTTGGGCTTGACGGAGCCAGCGCTGACCTCGCCTTCAACACCGCGACCAGCTTCACCACCAACACCAACTGGCAAAGCTATGGCGGCGAATCGACGATGTCGAACCTCAGCCAGATGCTCGGCCTGACGATCCACAATTTCCTTTCGGCGGCGACGGGTATCGCGCTCGCTTTCGCGTTGTTCCGCGGCTTCGCGCGGCGCGAGGCGAAGACGATCGGCAATTTCTGGGCCGACATGACGCGCGTCACGCTCTACCTGTTGCTGCCGCTCTGCGTCGCCATAGCGATCTTCTATATCGCGAGCGGCGTGCCCCAGACGCTGGCGGGATCGGTCAACGTCACGACGCTTGAAGGCGCGAAACAGACGCTTGCGCTCGGTCCCGTTGCGTCGCAGGAGGCGATCAAGATGCTCGGCACCAACGGTGGCGGCTTCTTCAACGCCAACTCGGCGCATCCGTTCGAGAACCCGACCGCGCTCACCAACCTCGTCCAGATGCTGTCGATTTTCACGATCGGCTTCGGCTTGACGTGGACCTTCGGCAAGGCGGTCGGCAACACGCGTCAGGGCTGGGCGATCCTCGCCGCGATGGTGACGATCTTCCTCGCGGGCGTCACGATCACCTATTGGCAGGAAGCCGCGGGCAATCCGGTCCTTCACAATCTTGGCGCCATGGGCGGCAATATGGAGGGCAAGGAGGTTCGCTTCGGCATCGCCCAGACGGCGCTGTTCGCGGTCGTCACCACCGCCGCCTCGTGCGGCGCGGTCAACGGCATGCACGACAGCTTCACCGCGCTCGGCGGGATGATCCCGCTGTTCAACATGCAGCTTGGCGAAGTCGTGATCGGCGGTGTCGGCGCGGGTATCTATGGCTTCCTGCTTTTCGCGATCCTCGCGATTTTCGTCGCCGGGCTGATGGTCGGGCGTACGCCCGAATATGTCGGCAAGAAGATCGAGGCGCGCGAGGTCAAGCTCGCAGTTCTTGCGATTGCGGTACTGCCGCTGATCATTCTCGGCTTTACCGCTATCGCCTCGGTGACCGAAGCGGGGCTTGCCGGTCCGCTCAACAAAGGGCCGCACGGCTTTTCGGAAATCCTCTACGCCTTCACCAGCGCCGTGGCGAACAACGGGTCGGCCTTTGCGGGCCTCACCGCCAACACCCCCTTCTATAACGGCTTGCTTGGCGCCGCGATGTGGCTCGGCCGCTTCATCATCATCATTCCGATGCTGGCGATCGCGGGCGGTCTGGCGGCGAAGAAATATACGCCAGCGACGGCGGGCAGCTTCCCGACCACCGGGCCGCTTTGGACAGGCCTTCTGATCGGCATCGTGCTGATCCTCGGCGGCCTCACCTTCCTGCCCAGTCTCGCGCTCGGTCCCATCGCCGATCATCTTGCGATGATCAACGGCCAGCTTTTCTAAGGATCCATCCACATGGCCCGGTCCGTAAAAAAATCATTGTTCACAGCAGACCTGATCGTTCCGGCGATCGGCGACGCCTTCCGCAAGCTCAACCCTAGGGAACTGATCCGCAACCCGGTGATGTTCACGACCGCCGTGGTCGCGGCGCTGCTCACCATCCTGCTCGTCGTCGGGCAGGACGGGCTCGCCACAGGCTTCAAACTCCAGCTCGTTATCTGGCTGTGGCTGACCGTGCTTTTTGGCACCTTTGCCGAGGCTCTCGCCGAGGGGCGCGGCAAGGCGCAGGCGGCTTCGCTCCGCGCGACCAAGGCCGAACTCACCGCCAAGCGCGTGAAAGATGGCGGCAAGGCCTGGGAAAGCGTGCCCGCCAGCGCACTGCGCGTCGGCGACGTCGTGCTTGTCGAAACCGGGGACCTCATTCCCTCCGACGGCGAAGTCATCGCGGGGGTCGCGTCGGTCAACGAGGCGGCGATCACCGGCGAAAGCGCGCCCGTGATCCGCGAAGCGGGTGGTGACCGCAGCGCGGTCACCGCAGGCACGCGCGTCATTTCGGACGAAATCCGCGTCCAGGTGACTGTCAATCCGGGGCAGGGGTTCCTCGACCGTATGATCGCGCTCGTCGAAGGCGCCGAGCGGCAGAAAACGCCGAACGAAATCGCGCTCACGCTGCTGCTCGTCGGCCTGACGATCATCTTCCTGATCGCGGTCGGCACCATTCCGGGCTTCGCCTCCTATGCCGGCGGCAGCATTCCCGTCGCGATTCTCGCGGCGCTGCTGATCACACTGATCCCGACCACGATCGCGGCGCTGCTCTCGGCGATCGGCATCGCGGGCATGGACCGCCTCGTGCGCTTCAACGTGCTCGCCAAATCGGGTCGCGCGGTCGAGGCGGCGGGCGACGTCGATGTGCTGCTGCTCGACAAGACCGGCACGATCACCATTGGCGACCGGCAGGCGACCGAATTCCGTCCGGTCGGCGGCCAGTCGATGGCGGTGCTTTCAGAGGCCGCGTTGCTCGCCAGCCTTGCCGACGAAACTCCCGAGGGCCGTTCGATCGTCGCGCTGGCGCGGGAGAAATTCGGCCAGACGCTGGCCGAACTGCCGGTCGGCGCCGAAATCATCCCCTTCACCGCACAGACGCGCATTTCGGGGGTTAAGGTCGGCGAAAGCGTGATCCAGAAGGGCGCGGTCGACTCTGTCCTGAAGTCCAACCCCAGCGCGGGCACCACTGCCGCCGCAACCGAACTTCGCCGCATCACCGACGAGATCGCGCGCGCCGGCGGCACGCCGCTCGCCGTCGCGAAGGATGGCCAGCTGCTCGGCGCGATCTTCCTGAAAGATATCGTCAAGGCGGGCATCCGCGAACGCTTCGGCGAACTGCGCGCGATGGGCATCCGCACGGTGATGATCACGGGCGACAACCCGCTCACCGCGGCGGCGATCGCGGCCGAGGCCGGGGTCGACGACTTCCTCGCGCAGGCGACGCCCGAGGACAAGCTCGAGCTGATCCGCAAGGAACAGGCCGGCGGACGCCTCGTCGCGATGTGCGGCGACGGCACCAACGACGCCCCGGCGCTCGCGCAGGCCGACGTCGGCGTCGCGATGAACACGGGTACGCAGGCAGCCCGCGAGGCGGGCAATCTGGTCGATCTCGACAGCGATCCGACCAAGCTGATCGAGGTCGTCGGGCTCGGCAAGCAGCTCCTGATGACGCGCGGCGCGCTCACGACCTTCTCGGTCGCCAACGACGTCGCCAAATATTTCGCGATCATACCCGCGATGTTCATCGTGCTCTACCCGGGGCTCGGCGTGCTCAACGTGATGGGGCTGACCAGCCCCGAAAGCGCGATCCTGTCGGCGATCATCTTCAATGCGCTGATCATTCCGCTGCTCGTACCGCTCGCGCTCAGGGGCGTGACCTATCGCCCTATGGGCGCGGGGCCGCTGCTTGCACGCAACCTTGCCATCTACGGGCTTGGCGGTCTCGTCGCGCCCTTCGTCGGCATCAAACTCATCGACCTCGCCATCGGCGGCCTGGGTCTGGTCTGAGGAGGCCGAAATGAACAAGGATATTATCAGCTCGCTGCGTCCGGCGCTCGTCATGACGCTGCTTTTCGCGGTTCTGCTCGGGATTGCCTATCCGCTGGCGCTGACCGGCGTCGGGCAGGCGCTTTTTCCGAGCCAGGCCAATGGCAGCCTGGTTCGCGAGAATGGCACGGTGATCGGCTCCGAACTCGCCGGACAGGCCTTTACTTCCGAACGCTATTTCAACACGCGACCATCCGCGGCGGGCGACGGGTACGACGGGCTTGCCTCGTCGGGCTCGAACCTTGGGCCGACGTCGCAAGTCCTCGCCGACCGCGTGAAGGGCGATCTCGCCCGACTTTCCGAAACCTCGCCGGGCCAACCCGTTCCAGCCGACCTGGTGACGACCTCCGCTTCGGGGCTCGACCCCCATATCAGCCCCGAAGCGGCTTTTTTCCAAGTCGATCGCGTCGCCCGCGTCCGCGGCCTCGACCCGGCGGCCGTCCGGAAGCTGGTCGATCAGGGTGTCGAGCATCCGCTGATCGGCTTTCTCGGCGAGCCGCGGGTCAATGTGTTCAAGCTCAATCGACGACTCGATGCTTTTGGGGCTAAACCCGCCACGTGATCGAAGCCGACCGACCATCACCCGAGGCCTTTCTGCGCCAAGCGGCGCAGGAAGGCCGCGGCCGTCTCAAGGTCTTCCTCGGCGCAGCGCCGGGGGTGGGCAAGACGTGGGAAATGCTCACCGACGGCCGCCATCGGCGCGACGCCGGGGTCGATGTGGTGATCGGCGTGGTCGAGACGCACGGTCGGCGGGAAACCGAGGCGCTCGTCGATGGGCATGAGATCATTCCGCGGCGTCAGGTCGATCATCAGGGGCACAGCCTCGGCGAGATGGATATTGACGCGATACTTGCGCGTCATCCGCAGCTTGTGCTTGTCGACGAGCTTGCGCACACCAACGCGCCCGGCAGCCGCCATCCCAAACGCTATCAGGATGTCGAGGAGCTGCTCGACGCCGGGATCGACGTCTATTCGACGATCAATATCCAGCACGTCGAAAGCCTCAACGACGTCGTGGCGTCCTTCACCCGTGTGCGTGTTCGTGAAACCGTCCCCGACTCCATCCTCGAAAATGCCGAGATCGAGGTTGTCGACATTCCGCCCGACGAGCTCATCGAGCGGCTGAAAGAGGGCAAGGTCTATGTTCCGCAGGAAGCGACGCGCGCTCTCGGCCACTTCTTTTCGAAATCCAATCTGACGGCGCTGCGCGAACTCGCGCTCCGCCGTGCCGCGCAGGCGGTCGATGCGCAAATGCTCGACCATGTCCGCAGTCACGCGCTTGCCGGCAGCTTCGCGGTCGGCGAACGGATTGTCGTAGCGGTCAGCGAATTGCCCGTGGCAGCCGAACTCGTCCGCGCGGGCAAGAGGCTCGCCGATGCGCTCAAGGCGCCGTGGACCGCGGTCTATATCGAAACGCGGCGCAGCCAGGGCATGACCGACGACGACCGTCGCCAGCTTGCCGACACGCTCGCGCTCGCCTCGCGGCTCGGCGCCTCGACCGCGACCGTGCCCGCCGCGAGCGTCGTCGAGGGATTGCGCAGCTTCGCCCGCGACGCGCGCGCGACGCAGATCGTCATCGGCAAGTCGGCGCGGCCGTGGTGGTTCGAGCTGCGCCATGGTTCGGTCGTCGACCAGCTCGTGCGGACGATCGACGACGTCGCTGTACATGTCCTGCCGGGCGAACCCGATGCAAAGGCAGCAAAGCGGTCCGCGCTTGCCGTGCCCGGCCGCTGGGGCAAGCCGTCGCACTATCTGTGGTCGCTCGCGATGGTCGCTGTGATGACCGCGCTCGGGCGCCTGCTGATCGAGGTCATCGACCTCGGCAATATCTCGCTGCTCTATCTCGTGCCCGTGATGTTCGCCGCGGCGACCTTCGGCCTGCGTGCAGGGCTCTTCGCCGGACTTGCTTCCAGTCTCGCCTATAATTTCTTCTTCCTGCCTCCGACGGGTACGCTGACCGTCAACAATCCCGAAAATGTGATCAGCATATTGGTGCTGCTCGGCGTTGCGGTCGTCACCAGCCAGTTCGCGGCGCGCGTGCGCGCGCAGGCCGACCTTGCCCAGTCGAGCGCGCGCCAGAATGCCGCGCTCGCCAGCTTCTCGCGCCTGCTCACCGCCGCGCCCGATCAGGACACGCTGATGCAGGCGATCTGCGCCGAGGTCGGCCGTCTGCTCGATGTGCGGACCGCGCTTCTGCTGCCATCCGCGGACGGACCGACACTCCGCGCCGCGGTGCCGCCCGAGGACCGGCTCGAACAGATCGAGCGCGCCGCGGCACAATGGGCGATGGACAACGAACAGCCCGCGGGGCGCGGCTCGGCGACACTCACCGCATCCGACTGGCTCTTTCATCCGCTGCGCACAACGCGCGGCGTGCTCGGTGTGCTCGGCCTGACGCGTGACGATGCGCGCGAGCCGGTGCGCTCGGATCAGGTGCCGCTGCTCATGAGCCTGCTCGACCAGGCGTCGATCGCGCTCGACCGTATGGAGCTGGAGGAGGCGTCGCTGCGTGCGCGGCAGGTCGATGAGCGCGACCGGCTGCGCTCGGCCTTGCTCTCGTCGGTCAGCCACGATCTCCGCACCCCGCTTACCACCATCCTCTCGGCGGCGCAGGCGATGCGGCGCCATCCGTCGGCCGACATGGCCGAAACGATCGAGACCGAGGCGCTGCGGCTCAACCGCTTCGTCTCGAACCTGCTCGACATGGTGCGTGTCGAGGCGGGCGCGCTGCCGATGAAGGCCGAGGCGACCGAGCTGTTCGATGCCGCGGCGAGCGCGGCGCACGACACGCGCGCCTCGCTCGCGGGGCACGAAGTCCGGATCGACATCAATTCGAACATTCCGTTCGTGCGCGTCGACCCGGTGCTGCTCCACCATTGCCTGATCAACCTGCTCGACAATGCGGGGCGCTATGCCGACCCCGGCACGCCGATCACGATCCGCGCCGCCCGCACCGCCGATGCGATCCTGTTGTCGGTGATCGACCAGGGGCCGGGTATTGCGCCGGGCAACGAGAAACGCGTCTTCGAAACCTTCACCCGCCTCGAAGGCAGCGACCGCGCCAAGCATGGCACCGGCCTCGGCCTTGCGATCGTCAAGGGCTTTGCCGAGGCGATGGGGCTTTCGGTCGAGGCCGGCAACAACGATGACCCGCACGGCGCCTGCTTCACGGTCCGCATACCCGAAGCATTGATCATCACGCATCCGATCGACGAGGATAATATATGAAAGTGCGTCACAAGATACTGGTTGTCGACGACGAACTCCATATCCGCCGGCTGATCCGCGCCGCGCTCGAGCGCGCCGACTATGCGATCGTCGAGGCCGAGAATGCACGCGAGGCGACCGGGCTGTTGCGCGCCGAGCGGCCCGATATCACGCTGCTCGATCTCGGGCTTCCCGACCGCGACGGGCTCGAACTGGTGCCCCTGTTCAAGCAGCAGTCGGACACGACGCTGATCGTCGTGTCGGCGCGCGACGCCACCGAGGAAAAGGTCGCGGCGCTCGATCTCGGCGCCGACGATTATCTCACCAAGCCCTTCGACACCGACGAACTGCTCGCGCGCGTGCGCGTCGCGCTCCGCAACCGGCTGACGCGCGATGGCGGCAATCTGACGCTTTCGGTTGGCGATGTCACGATGGACCTCATCGCGCGCACCGTGACGAAGGGCGGCAAGGAGGTCCATCTGACGCCGAAGGAATATGCCGTACTCGCGCAGCTCGCGCGATTTCCGGGCCGCGTCATCACCCACAACCAGATCATGAACGAGGTCTGGCCGCACGAGCACGAGCATCATGTCGAATATCTGCGCGTGCTGATCCGTACGCTCCGCCAGAAGCTGGAGACCGATCCGCAGCAGCCGAAAATCATCAGCAACGAGCTCGGTATCGGCTACCGGCTGCGGCTCGGCGCCGAGGGGCTGGCCGAAGGTGGCGAGCTGGCGCGCTAGGCGCCGATCATACGCATTTTCTATGGAGGCGGCGTCCCGCTCCTCTCGATTTCAAATGGCCCGACCGCCTAGATCAAGGGCATGATGAGCGATGAAATCGATTGCCGCGCCGCCGCGCCGGCTCGCCTGCACGAACGCATCGTCGATTGGCTCGGCGCGCAGGGCGCGCTGCTGCTGACCGTCTATATGTGCGCGGTTGTCGCGCTTGTGGCCTTCGTCGTCGATGTCGCGGGCTAGGCAGGCGGACATGACCCGATGGCATGAAACCCTCACAGCCAATATCGGCCTGCGTGCCGGCGGGCTGGCCCTGCTCGGCAGCGGGTGGTCCGCGGCCTTGCGGCTCCATCAGATGGCACTGATTACCCCCGTGCGCGACATGACGAGCGGCATGATGTTTCTCGCGGCGGTGGCCTTCATCTGCGGCAGCGCGGGCAGCGCCCTCCTGTGCGTCGGTCCGGGCCTCTGGGAAAGGGTCGAGGTTTCCGAACGCTGGCGGCCTTTGTCCGCCTCCGGTCATTCGGTCCCGGGGACGCGCGGCGTAACCTGACCCACGCGCAGCATGGCGAGCAGTGCGAGCACCAGCGTGACCGCGGCGAAGGCCATCGTGTAGATGGGCTCTCCCGGAAACAGGGCCTTCATGATCGAGCCCATCACGGTCGCGACGAGTAATTGCGGGACGACCACGAACACATTGAAAAGCCCCATATAGATGCCGAGCTTGGCCTGCGGCAGGCTGGAGGCGAGGATGGCATAGGGCATTGCGAGGACCGACGCCCAGAAGATGCCGATAAAGACTTCGCTGATGATCAGATGGGTCGGATCGCGCAGGAGGAAGAAGCTTCCGTAGCCGACCGCGCCGCACGCGAGGCCGACCATATGCGTCCGGACCTGACCGAAACGGCGCGACAGCCAGGGAAGCAGCGTCAGCGCGGCGATCGCAGCGACGCCGTTATAGATGGCGAACAGTTCGCCGACCCAGTTGCCGGCGTCCTGAAAGGCGGCGCTGGCGGCGTCGGTGGTGCCGAAATGATATTGTGCAACGATCGGCGTGGTGTTGATCCACATGATGAACAGCGCCGACCAGCTGAAGAATTGCACGAGCGCCAGCCGCTTCATCAGCGGCGGCATGCCCGAAAAGTCGCCGACGATGCTCGACAGCATATTCCTGTCGTTGCCGCGGCGCGCCAGCGCGATCGCGACGATGCTCGCAAGGCCGTAGCCGATGAGCAACGCACCGAGCAGAAGGACCTCGCGAAGCAGCGCGAAATGATGCTGGACGAGCAGGACGAGGACCCCGGCGCCGATCCAGCCACCGCTGGCAGCATAGCTGTGCGATGCGAGCGCGCGGACCGCGGAGACTTCGCCAGGCGATGCGGCGTCGAACGACGCCATTTGTTCGGGGCTATATTCATCGGTCGTGACGACGGTCCACAGCACGGCGAGGAACAGTGCGACCCCGCCGAACCAGAAGGCATAGCGCACCGTATCGGGAATCTGCCCCGGCGGTGCGACATTGGCGACGCCCATCGCCTCCATCAATGTCGGGAAAAGCGAGCCGACGACGGCGCCGGCGCCGATGAAGGCGGTCTGTACGGCATAGCCGACGCTGTGCTGGTCGCGGCGCAGCATGTCGCCGACGAAGGCGCGGAAGGGTTCCATCGAGATGTTGAGCGAGGCGTCGAGGATCCACAGCATCATCGCGGCGAACCAGATCGCCGGGCTCTCGGGCATCACGAACAGCGCGATCGCGGCAAGGATCGCACCCGCGAGGAAATAGGGGCGACGGCGACCGATCCGGCCGAGCCACGTCCGGTCGCTCATATGGCCGATGATCGGCTGCACAAGCAGCCCGGTGAGCGGCGCCGCGACCCACAGGCCGGGCAGTTTCTCGATATCCTCGCCCAGCGACTGGAAGATGCGGCTCATATTCGCATTTTGCAGCGCGAAGCCGATCTGGATGCCGAAAAAGCCGAAGCTGATGTTCCACAGGCCAGCAAAGCCCTGCCGCGGCTTGTCCATCGCGCGTCTCCCCACCGGTTCGCCGTTCGCGGCGTCCGTTGCGCCCGGGTGTCGCAGCCCGGACGGGGCAGGGCAAGCGCGACGCAGCTACGTATACGAATACGTGAAGGCCGGTATCGACCGGTTGCGGAGGTTTCTTTCGTCGTCATCCCGGACTTGATCCGGGATCCACTGCGATGGTGCGCTTATGGATCCCGGATCAGGTCCGGGATGACGAAGTGGGTGGGAAACGACCGCTTCCCACCCCCAAAGCGGACGCGCGAAGCTCTATACTGCCGTGCTCTGCCGCCGGATCAGCCGTGCGGGCAATATGCGCCGTTCGACCGGGCGGTCCTCGATGCGGCTGAGCAGCGCGTCGACGAGCAATGTTCCGGCACCCTTCATATCCTGCATCACCGTGGTCAGCGTCGGCGAGGTCAGGCTGGCGGCGGGAATATCGTCGAAGCCGATGATCGCGACGTCCTGCGGCATGCGGAGGCCGGCTTCGGCGAGCGCGCGCATCGCGCCGATGGCGATCAGGTCGCTCGCGGCGAAGATCGCGTCGAATGGCGCGCCGCTCGCCAGCAGCGAGACCGCGGCAGCATAGCCCGAATCCTCCGACGACACCGCATCGCGTTGCAGCGCCGGGTCGGGTTCGAGCCCCGCGGCGTGCATCGCACGGCATAGTCCGTCGTAACGGTCCTGGAATTCGGGTGCGTGGTCGGAGGCATCGCCGAGGAAGGCGATCTTTCGCCGCCCGATTTCGACCAGATGCGCCCCCGCCTGTTCCCCCGCGCCGACATTGTCCGACCCCACGGTCAGCCCGATGCCCCCCTCGGAGACCGATCCCCAGCGCACGAATTTCGTGCCCATCTCGACCAGATGCTCGAGCTTGGTGAGATAGATCTGATAGTCGCCATAGCCGAGCAGGATGATGCCGTCGGACCGGTGGCTGTCCTGATAGGCGACATGCCAGTCATTGTGCATCTGCTGGAAACTGATCAGCAGGTCATAGCCGCGCCGCGCGCATTCGCGCGTGATCGACCCCAGCATCGACAGGAAGAAGGGGTTGATCATCGATTCGTCGGGGGTCGGGTCCTCGAAGAAGAGCAGGGCGAGCGTGTGGGTGCGCTGCGAGCGCAGGCTCGAGGCGTTCTTGTCGACGGTATAATTGAGTTCGCGCGCGATGCGTTCGATGTTGGCGCGGGTTGCGGCGCTCACCGACTTGCTGCCGCGCAGCGCGCGCGACACTGTGGGCTGCGAGACGCCCGCCAGATAGGCGATGTCGAAACTCGTCGGCTTGGCCGAGGGCTGGCGCCCCATGTCTCTCTCCCCGAAGCCGCGGCCTTGTTGTGGCCGCCGCTGGTCCCGGAGACTAGCGATTGGTCCGGTCGATGCCAAGAATTTGCGCGGCATGGCCTCCCGCGGTTTCCGGCGTCGGAAGCGTTGCATTTCTGCGACAGCCCGTGCGCCTGCATATTATGCGTATACGTATACCCTATGGCGGCGCGTCGCGATTGGTTTCAATTGCGAGGCTCAAGATGGGAAAGCCCATGTGCCGGAGAGGAGCCTGACGGACGCACCGCGTCCCCCTCCCGATGCGTGGGTCACGACCACCCGTCCGTGCCAGGGGAGCCACACATGACCATGCCGACCAATCTTCGCCGCGGCGCCAGCGCCATCGCGCTCGGCTTCGCCTTGACTGTTTTCGTGCCCGCCGCAGCGATGGCGCAGGACGCCGGCACCGCGCCGGTCGATGAGGCGCCCGCCGAAGGCGAGATTGTCGTCAGCGGCATCCGCGGCGCGATCAACAACTCGGTCCAGGCGAAGAAGGCGAGCACCTCGATCGTCGAGGTCGTCTCGGCCGAAGACATCGGCAAGCTGCCCGACCTGTCGATCGCCGAATCGCTGTCGCGCCTGCCGGGCCTCGCGACGCAACGCCTCGACGGCCGCGCCAATGTCGTGTCGATCCGCGGCCTTGCACCCGATTTCACGACGACGCTGCTCAACGGCCGCGAACAGGTTTCGGCGAGCAACAACCGCGGGGTCGAGCTCGACCAATATCCGTCCGAACTGCTGAACGGCGCCATCGTCTACAAGACCCCCGACGCGTCGCTGATCGGACAGGCGATCGGCGGCACGATCGACATGCGCACGGTGCGCCCGCTCGCCTATGGCAAGCGCACGATCGCTGCCGGTGCGCGGTTCGAGATCAACGATCTTGGCAAGCTCAATCCCGATATCTCGAACAAGGGCTATCGCGCCAACATCTCCTATATCGACCAGAATGCCGACGGCACGCTCGGCTGGGCGATCGGCTATGCGCGCATGCAGTCGCCGACCGCCGAGGAACGCTTCAACGCCTGGGGCTATCCCGAGGCGACCGACGGCACGAACACCGCTTTCGTCATCGGCGGCGCCAAGCCCTATGTGAAGTCGAACGAGCTCAAGCGCGACGGCGTGATGGCGGTCGTCGAATGGGAACCCAGCGACAAGTTCCACACGACGATCGACGGCTATTGGTCGAAGTTCAAGGACGAACAGCGCCTGCGCGGTATCGAATTCCCGCTCTTCTGGGGCAATTCGACGTTGCAGCCCGGGTTCACCGTCGAGGACGGTCTGGTGACGAAGGGCGTGTGGACGGGCACCGAGGCGGTGATGCGCAACGACGTCGTCCATCGCAATTCGACGATCATCGCGGGCGGCTGGAACACGCAATTCAAACCCAATGAGAAGCTGACGCTCGACCTCGACCTCGGCTATTCGCGGATCAAGAAGACCGAGGAAAATCTCGAAATCTATCTCGGCACCGGCCGCGGGCAGGGCGTCGGTGCGCGCGAGACCGCGCTGGGCTTCGAAATGCGGCCCAAGGGCGGCATCATGTTCGACCCGTCGCTCGACTATGCCGATCCCAATCTGTTCGTGATCACCGATCCGCAGGGCTGGAACAGCTGCGGCGGCGCGGTTCCCAACTGTCAGGACGGTTTCGTCAACACGCCGCGCGTCAAGGATCAGCTGAAATCGCTGCGCCTGCAGGCGACGCAGGAACTCGACGGGGTGCTCAGCAGCATTCGCGTCGGCGCCAATTATTCGGACCGCAAGAAGAGCCTCGACGACCGCGGCTTCGTGCTGACGAGCAAAAATTACCCCGCGAACACCGCGGTGCCGGCCGACTATCTCTATGATCCGGTGTCGCTCGACTTCATCGGCATCCCCGGCATGGTCGCTTTCGACAGCTGGCGCTTCTACAATGACGGCAACTATATTCTGACCGATGGCGCGGGCTTCGATCCGGCGCGCGTTTTCAACGACTATACGATCCGCGAAAAGGTGCTGACCGGCTTCGTTCAGGCGAACTTCGACGCCGATGCGGGCAGCACGCCGATCCGCGGCAATGTCGGCGTGCAGGTCGTCCACTCGGACCAGACGGGCTCGAGCTTCTATGCGCAGGTCGTCGGCGGGGTAACCCAGTCGACGCCGGTCACCGACGGCGCCAAATATACCGATATCCTGCCCAGCCTGAACCTGTCGATCGAATTCGCCGACAACACCTTCCTGCGCTTCGGTGCCGCTCGCGTGCTGGCCCGCGCGCGCATGGACCAGCTGAAGCCCGGCGGCGGCGTCAATTTCGACACCTCGAAGCGCAACAACACCGACGTCAACGCCTCGCCCTGGTCGCTCGATCTCGGCAATGCGAAGCTGCGTCCGCTGATGGCCGACACGGTCGATGTCGGGCTCGAGAAATATTTCGGGCAGGGCGGCTATGTGTCGATCGGCGGCTTCTACAAATATCTCGAAAACTACATCTATCGCCAGGTCAATCCGTTCGACTTCACCGACTTCGAGGTTCCCGACGGCGGCACCGTGGGCACGCGTGCAGGCCTCAGCAAGCAATGGCTGAACGGTAACGCCGGCCGCGTCTACGGCGCCGAAGCGTCCTTCTCCTTCCCGTTCGCCAACCTCACCCAGTCGCTCGACGGTTTCGGCGTGCTCGGCAGCGCCTCCTATACCAAAAGCCGCGTGCGCGAAGGCGGCGAGGATCCGATCTCGATGCCGGGGCTGTCGAAATGGGTCATCAACGGAACCGCCTATTTCGAAAAGGACGGCTTCCAGGTGCGCGCATCGGGCCGTTACCGCTCGAAATTCCTTGCCGAGGTTTCGACGATCAGCCTCGCGCGCGACATGTTCATGGCGAAGAGCGAATTCGTCGTCGATGCGCAGGTCGGCTACACCTTCCAGAGCGGTGCGCTCGAAGGGCTGGGTGTCCTGCTGCAGGCGTCGAACCTGACGAACGAGCCGTTCGTGACCTATTACAACAACGACCCGCGCCAGATCCGCGACTATCAGAATTATGGTCGCAACTTCATGGCCGGTATCACCTATAAGTTCTGACGGAATACGCAGGCCGGGCGATACGTCCGGCCTGCTACCGGACGAGAGGGAAAGAACAGGGTGGGCGACAGCCGCATCACGAAGGTCGTCATCGTTGGCGGCGGAACCGCGGGCTGGATGGCCGCCGCGGCGCTGTCGCGGACGATGGACAATCTGTCGATCCGGCTGGTCGAAAGCGACGAGATCGGCACGGTCGGGGTTGGCGAGGCGACGATCCCCGCGATCCGCCTGTTCAACGCGCTGATCGGCATCGACGAGAATGAGTTTATTCGCGAGACCGGCGGGACGTTCAAACTCGGTATCCAGTTTCACGACTGGGGCCGGATCGGCGACGTCTATATGCACGCCTTCGGCCAGATCGGCCGCAGTCTCGGCATGCTGCCGTTCCAGCAATATTGGCTCCGCGGCCGGAACGAGGGCGTCGCGGGTCGGCTCGGCGATTATTCGCTGAACGAAACCGCAGGGCGGCAGAACCGTTTTGCACGGCTGCCGCAAATCCCGAACACCAGCCTCGACGGCATCGCCTACGCCTTTCATTTCGATGCCGCGCTCTATGCGGCCTATCTGCGCAAGGTTTCCGAGGCCGCCGGGGTCGAACGGAACGAAGGCAAGATCGCCAGCGTTCGGCGCAACGGCGAAAACGGCCATGTCGAAGCCGTCGTGATGGAAAATGGCACGACGATCGAAGGCGAACTCTTCATCGACTGCTCGGGCTTTCGCGCGCTGCTGATCGAGGACGCCCTCGAGACTGGCTTCGAGGACTGGACGCAGTGGCTCCCCTGCGACCGCGCGATCGCGGTGCCGAGCGAGAATGCCGGCCCCGCGCGGCCCTATACGCAGGCGATCGCGCACAAGGCCGGCTGGCAATGGCGCATTCCGCTCCAGCACCGGACGGGCAACGGTCATGTCTTTTGCAGCGACTTCATCGGCGAGGATGAGGCGACCGCGACCCTGCTCGCCAATATCGAGGGCCGCCCGCTCGCCGAACCGCGCACGCTCCGCTTCCGCACCGGTATGCGCAAACAGGCGTGGAACGCCAATGTCGTCGCGCTCGGCCTCGCCTCGGGCTTCCTCGAACCGCTCGAATCGACGAGCATCCACCTGATCCAGAACGGCATTGCCAAGCTGCTCGCGCATTTTCCGGGGCGCGATTTCGATGCCGCCAATATCGACACCTATAACCGCCGCGTCCGCTTCGATTACGAGCGTATCCGCGACTTCGTCATCCTTCACTATCACGCCAGCCAGCGCACCGACGCGCCCTTCTGGATCCGGTGTCGTGAGATGGGCATTCCCGAAACGCTCGCGCGCAAGATCGCGCTGTTCAAAAGCCAGGGCCAGATCGTCCGCGAGGGCGACGAATTGTTCATCGAAATCGGCTGGTTTCAGGTGCTGACGGGGCAGAATATCATGCCCGGCGGTTATCACCCGATGGCCGACCAGCTCACTCCCGACGAACTGGCGGGCTTTTTCGCCGACATCGAAACGATCGTCGCGCGCACCGCGTCGCGTCTTCCCGGCCACGACGAATTCATCGCGCAGCACTGCGCGGCAGGAGTGCCCGCATGAGCCTTTTGATCTCGATTATCGCGCTGGGCCTTTCGGGCGCCGCGCCCGTCGCGGATTATCGCCAGCGCCCACCCGAGGACGAAATCATCTATTTCGTCCTTCCCGACCGTTTCGAAAATGGCGACTCCAAGAACGACAAGGGCGGGCTGAAGGGCGATCGGCTCCAGACCGGTCACGACCCGGCCGCCAAGGGCTTTTTCCACGGCGGCGATCTTGCGGGGCTGACGAAGCGTCTCGATTATATCCAGGGCATGGGGACGACCGCGATCTGGTTTGCGCCGATCTTCAAGAACAAGCCCGTACAGGGTCCGAAGGGCGAAGAGAGCGCAGGCTATCACGGCTATTGGGTCACCGATTTCACACAGGTCGACCCGCATTTCGGCACCAACGCCGAGTTCAAGGCCTTCGTCGACGCGGCGCACGCGCGGGGGATGAAGGTCTATATGGACATCATCGCCAACCACACCGCCGATGTGATCGCATACAAGGAAGATGCTGCCGGCGGCTTCCGTTACCGCAGCCTCGCCGATTATCCTTACTCGCGGCAGGGCGGGGTGAAGGGTGCGCCGATCAATCCGGGTTTCGCGGGCGATCATGTTGCCGACGCCGGCAACTGGCAGAAGCTCACCGACCCGGCTTTCGCCTACACGCCCGCCGTGCCGAAGGGCGAAGAGCGGGTGAAGGTGCCCGCATGGCTCAACAATCCCATCTATTATCATAACCGCGGCAACAGCGACTGGGTCGGCGAGTCTGCGCTGTACGGCGACTTCTCCGGGCTCGACGACCTTGCGACCGAGCATCCGCGCGTCGTCGAGGGCTTTATCGACATCTACGGCCGCTGGATCGACGAATTCGGGATCGACGGCTTTCGCATCGACACTGCGAAGCATGTGAACCCCGAATTCTGGCAGGCTTTCGTGCCCGCGATGCAGGCGCGGGCGAAAGCGCGCGGCATTCCCAATTTCCACATCTTCGGCGAAGTCTATGTCGATGCGGTCGATCCGGGCGCGCTCGCCTGGTACACGCATGCGGCGGGTCTCCCCGCGGTGCTCGATTTCGGCTTCGCGCGCGCCGCGATCGACGCGGTGAGCGGGACGAAGGGCACCGACCAGTTCGCACGGCTGTTCGACGGCGACACGGTCTACAAGGGCGGGGCAGGGGCGGCACAACAGCTGCCGACCTTTCTCGGCAATCACGACATGGGCCGCTTCGCGATGTTCGTGAAAGCCGCAAACCCGAACGCGAGCGAGGCCGAATTGCTCCAGCGCGTGATGCTCGGCCATTCGATGCTGCTGACGCTGCGCGGGGTGCCGACGATCTATTATGGCGACGAGCAGGGCTTCGTCTCCGACGACAAGGACCAGCTCGCGCGCGAGGATATGTTCGCGTCTGACGTCGCCGCCTATAACGACAACGACCTGATCGGCAGCGATGCGACGACCGCGACCGCAAACTTCGATACGGCGCATCCGCTCTATCGCCATATCGCGGGGCTGTCCGAAATCCGGCGGAGGACCCCCGCGCTGACGCGTGGCGCAACCAAGGTCCGCGCCTTCTCCGAAAAGCCGGGACTGCTCGCGGTATCGCGCTTCGATCCTGATACCGGCCGCGAAGTGCTGCTCGCCTTCAATACGTCGGCGGCGCCGTTGTCGGCGAATATTGCCATCGATATGAAAAGCGCAGGCTTTACCGCGCTCCACGGCGACTGCCCCGCGGCCCCCGCCGCGCCGGGCAGCCTCCATCTCTCTCTCCCCGCCTTCGGCACGATCATCTGCCAGGCCAGCGAATAAGCGAAGGTACGCGTGACGACGAACCAGCCCCTCGTTCAGGACCCGATCCCGGCCGCCTCCGAAACTTCATGGTGGAAGGGCGCGGCGATCTATCAGGTCTATCCGCGCAGCTTTGCCGATTCGAACGGCGACGGCATCGGCGACCTTGCCGGCATCACCGCGCGGCTCGACCATATCGCCTCGCTGGGCGTCGACGCGATCTGGCTGTCGCCCTTCTATCCCTCGCCGATGGACGATTTCGGGTACGATATCGCCGATTATTGCGGCGTCGATCCGATTTTCGGGACGCTCGCCGATTTCGACGCGCTGGTCGAAAAGGCGCATGCGCTGGGGCTGAAGGTCACGACCGACCTGGTCTTTGCGCACACCTCCGACCAGCATCAGTGGTTCGCCGAAAGCCGTGCGGGCAAGCATGGCGACAAGGCCGACTGGTATGTCTGGGCCGACGCGAAACCCGACGGCTCGCCGCCGACGAACTGGCAGTCGGTGTTCGGCGGCCCGGCATGGACGTGGGACGCGCGGCGCGGCCAATATTATCTGCACAATTTCCTTAGCACCCAGCCGCAGCTCAACGTCCATAACCGCGCGGTGCAGGATGCGCTGCTCGGCGTCGTGCAATTCTGGCTCGACCGCGGCGTCGACGGTTTCCGCATCGATGCGATCAACTTCTCGATGCACGATCCCGAACTCCGCGACAATCCGCCCGCGCCGCCGTCGAACAAGGTCCGCACGCGGCCGTTCGACTTCCAGCAGAAAATCTACAACCAGTCGCACCCCGATATCCCGCTGTTCCTCGAACGCATCCGCGCGCTGACCGATCGCTACCCCGGCCGTTTCACCGTTGCCGAAGTCGGCGGCGACGACGCGCTGCGCGAGATGAAGAGCTTCACCGAGGGTGAGGGGCGACTGAACAGCGCCTATGGCTTCAACTTCCTCTACGCCGACCGGCTCACGCCGAAGCTCGTGCGCGAGGCCGCCGACGCATGGCCCGACACACCGGGGACGGGCTGGCCGAGTTGGGCGTTCGAGAACCACGATGCACCGCGCGCGGTGTCGCGCTGGACACCGGCGGGCGTGGCGCCGCAAGCCTATGCCCGGATGAAGATGGCGCTGCTCTGTGCGCTGCGCGGCAACATCATCCTCTATAACGGCGAGGAGCTGGGGCTCGACCAGGTCGAGATTCCGTTCGAGCTGGTGAAAGACCCCGAGGCGCTCAAGAACTGGCCGCTGACGCTGTCGCGCGACGGCGCGCGCACGCCGCTGCCGTGGGCTGCCGGCGCGGCCCACGCCGGCTTCTCCGACGTCGAGCCATGGCTGCCGCTCGGTACGACGCACGCCGCGCTCGCCGTCGACCGGCAGGACGCCGATCCGCATTCGATGCTCGCGCACACGCGGCGGCTGATCGCGCTGCGCGCCGCGAGCCCAGCGCTCCGCGAGGGCGCGAATGCGCGCTGGGTGATCGAAGGCGATTTGCTGGGCTTCGACCGGGTGGCCGAAGGGCAGCATATCCGCTGCCTCTTCAATTTCGGCGCGGCGCCCGTGGACGTCGCCGCGCATACCGCTGGCGGTGCGACGCTGCTCGCCGTGAATGGCGCCGACGCCCGCCAATTGCCCCCTGCGGGTGCACTGTGGCTCGATATGAAAGAAACGAACTGATGCGTAACCTGTTGCTTCTCGCCGCCGCCGTCTCCGCTCCTGCTGCTGCGCAGGAGGCGCCGCTGACCGCGACCTCGCCCGACGGGTCGATCACGCTCACGGTTGCGACCGACAACGATCAGCGCCCGACCTGGTCGCTGTCGCGCAAGGGCAAACTGCTGATCGCGCCGTCGAAGCTCGGTTTTATCCTGACCGACCGCATCGGCCTCCAGCGCGGCTTTACGGTCGAGGGAGCCGAACGCGCGAAGGGTGACACGCAGTGGGAACTGCCATGGGGCGAACGCCGCTTCGTGCGCGACCGTCATAACGAACTTCTCGTCCGCTTCCGCCAGAACAAAAGCTGGGGCGGGCACCGGATGAACGTCCGTTTCCGCCTGTTCGACGACGGCATCGGCTTTCGTTACGAATTGCCCGAACAGGAGGGGCTCAAAACCGCGAAGATCGCCGACGAGATCACCGAGTTCGACATCGCGTCGAAGGGCACTGCGTGGTGGATCCCCGGCGGCGAATGGAACCGGTACGAGCAGGTCTATCAGGAAACCCCGATCGACGCGGTCGCGACCGCGCACACGCCGATCACGATGCGACTCGACGACGGCACGCACCTCGCGTTTCACGAGGCGGCGCTGGTCGACTATTCGGGCATGTGGCTGAAGCGCGCCGACGGGCAGAAGTTCCGCGCGACGCTGTCGCCCTCGTCGCGCGGCCCGCGCGTCGTGCGCGATCTGCCGTTCGCAACGCCGTGGCGCACGATCCGTATCGCCGACAATGCCGCCGGGCTGGTCGAGAGCGATCTCGAACTCAATCTCAACGAACCGAACAAGCTCGGCGATGTCAGCTGGTTCAAGCCGATGAAATATGTCGGCATCTGGTGGGGCATGATCCGCGGGGACTGGAGCTGGGCCGAGGGACCGACGCATGGTGCGACCACCGAACGCACCAAGGCGACGATTGATTTCGCGGCGAAGCATGGTTTCGGCGGGGTGCTGGTCGAAGGGTGGAACAAGGGCTGGAACGGCAACTGGTTCGGCCATGGCGACGAGTATAGTTTCACCGAGGCGACGCCCGATTTCGACCTGAAGGCGGTGACCGATTATGCGCGTAAGAAGCGCGTGCAACTGATCGGGCATCACGAGACCGGCGGCAATATAGCGGTTTATGAAGCGCAGCTCGACGATGCGATGAAGCTATACGGCCAGCTCGGCGTCGGGACGGTCAAGACGGGCTATGTCGCCGATGCGGGCGGGATCATCGCGCCGGGCGATGCGCCGGGCGAGACGCGCATGGAATGGCACGACGGCCAGCGCCAGGTGCAGCACCATCTGAAAGTCGTCGAGACCGCGGCGAAATATCATGTCGCGGTCAACGCGCACGAGCCGGTGAAGGACACGGGGCTCCGCCGCACCTATCCCAACTGGGTTGCACGCGAAGGCGCGCGGGGGATGGAATATAATGCGTGGGGTGCCTTCGCGAACGGTCCCGAGCATGAGCCGACGCTGGTCTATACGCGCATGTTGTCGGGGCCGATGGATTTCACCCCCGGCGTGCTCAGCCTCGAAGGCGCGAACAAGGCGCCGCTCGCCTCGACGCTCGCCAAGCAGCTCGGCCTCTATCTCGCCATCTACTCGCCGATCCAGATGGCGGCAGACTTTCCCGAGACGCTGGAGAAATATCCGCGCGAGCTCGATTTCATCAAAAAGGTCCCCGCCGACTGGGCCGAAAGCAAGCTGATCGCGGGCGCGGTCGGCGATTATGCGATCTTTGCGCGCAAGGACCGGGCCAGCGCCGACTGGTATGTCGGCGGGGTCAATGATGCGACCGAACGCACGCTGACGCTGACCTTCGACTTTCTCGAACCGGGTAAAAGCTACACCGCAACCGTCTACAAGGACGGCGAGGGCGCGACCTACCTGACCGAGGCGCGACACCGCATCGCCTATGAAACGATCAGGGTGAAAAAGGGCGACAGCTACAGGCTCTGGCTGGCACCCGGGGGCGGCGCCGCGATACGGCTTGCACCGGGTCGGTGAGGCCGCAGCGTAGCGGAGCGACGGGGTTGCGCGCTCTTGCAGCGGCCCTTCGCCGCTGCTAGAGGTCGCTTCAATCCAAGCAGGCTACGTCCTCGCCCGCGCGATGTGCGGGTTTTCAAGTCCGGGACGGCCCGGCAGTCCCTGAAGGAGGCTGCCATGGCCTGGATTTATCTGACGATCGCCGGAATTTTTGAAATCGTGTGGGCCTTTGCGATGAAGCAGTCCGATGGCTTCACGCGACCCATGCCGACCGCCATCACCATCGTCGCGATGATCGTGAGCTTCGCCTTGCTGTCGCTGTCGATGAAGTCGTTGCCGCTCGGGACTGCATATACCATCTGGACCGGGATCGGCGCGGTCGGTGCCTTCCTTGTCGGGATCATGGTTCTTGGCGAACAGGCGAACGCGATGCGCATCGTTGCGGCGCTGCTGATCGTCAGCGGGCTGTTGCTGATGAAATTGTCGTCGCCCGCCTGACCCCCTGAAATCGCAAGCGGGGCCACGTCCTCCCCGGCGCGCGCAGGCGCGCCGGCATCAAGCCCGGGACGGCCCGGCGACCTTTGGAAGGAGGCCGCCGTGCGCCCCGAATCTGTTGAAGCCCTTGCCAAGGCGCCCCTCGGGCCCGCGCCCTCGATACTGATCGAATATCTGCCGATCCTCCTCTTCATGGGGGTCGCGCTGCTCCTCTCGATGCTGTTCCTGTTCCTCCCGATGGTCGTATCGCGATTCACCGGCACGCACGCACCCGACGGTGAGAAACTCTCGGAATATGAATGCGGCTTCCCGGCATTCGAGGCGCCGCGCAAGCCGTTCGACGTCCGCTTCTACCTCGTCGCGATCCTCTTCATCATCTTCGATCTGGAGGCGGCCTTTCTCTTTCCCTGGGCGGTGGTCGTCGACGACCTCGGCTGGGAAGCGTGGGGCGCGATGATGGTCTTTCTGGGTATCCTGACCATCGGCTTCATCTACGAATGGAAGAAGGGCGCGCTCGATTGGGATTAGAGCTCTGGCCCTAGTCGCGGAGGATATGGATGACGTGCGGCTGGGTGCGCACAAAACCGTGGCGCAGCCCGGCCAGCGCGCCGTCGTCGGCACGCGCGGCATCGGCAAGCTCGATCCGGAAACGGCCGTGCAGCGCGCGCACCGCCCGGACATTGTCCACGCCGCCCAGCGCGCCCGCAATGTCGCCGGGCAGGATGGACGCGTCCGCGTTATCGGCGGCGCGCGTCGCGGTTTGCGGTGCCGAAGCCTTGCCCACCAGCGCGCCGCGGATTTCCTCGGCGACCAGATCGGCGACGGGGCCGACCACGACCTGCGCCGCCTTTTCGGAGGGGCGGATGATGCCGCGCGCGCCGAGCGCCGACAGCGCGGCGTCGTCGACCGCGGCCTGATCGGCGACGATCAGGCGCAGGCGGGTGGTGCAGGCGTCGACGCTGACGAGATTGGCTGCACCGCCGAGCGCGGCGACGAACGCCTCGCCGCGTGCGCTGCCTGCCGATGCGGTAGCGGTCTCGGCGACCGCGCCGCGCTCGCGCCCCGGTGTGGTCAGGTCGAAACGGCGGATGAAGAAGCGGAACAGGCCGTAATAGAGGAGGGCATAGACCGCGCCGATCGGCAGCAGCATCCACGGCCGCGTCGCGAGGCTGAAGTTCAGGACATAGTCGAACAGCCCCGCCGAAAAGCCGAAGCCCAGTTTCACGTCGAGCGCGTTCATCAAGGCCATCGATGCGCCGGTGAGCAGCGCATGGATCGCATAGAGCAGGGGCGCGACGAACATGAAGGTGAACTCGATCGGTTCGGTCACTCCGGTCAGGAAGCTGGTGAAGGCGAGGCTGAAGAGCATGCCGCCCACCGCCTTGCGCCGGTCGGGCCGCGCCTCGTGGTACATGGCAAGGCAGGCGGCGGGCAGACCGAACATCATCACCGGGAAAAAGCCGCTCATGAAGGCCCCCGCGGTCGGGTCGCCCGCGAAGAAGCGGCGCAGGTCGCCCGTCGCCCCCTCGAAATCGCCGACGACGAACCATGCGGCATTGTTGATGATATGGTGCAGCCCGGTGACGATCAGCAGCCGGTTGAGTGCGCCATAGACGAAGAGCCCGATCTCGCCCGAGGCCACGACGGCACGGCTCGCGCTGTCGATTGCGCCGCTGATATGGGCATAGCTGTAGCCTACCAGCGCCGCGAGCAGCAGCCCGGCAACGCCGCTGGCGATCGGCACGAAGCGGCGGCCGCCGAAGAAGGCGAGATATTCAGGGAGCGCGATCGTCGCAAAGCGGTTGTAGAAATGCCCGCCGATCAGACCCGAGATGATGCCGACGGGCACCTCGAGCCGGTCGATGAGCCCGACCGCCCATTGCTTTGCGGTCAAGGCGGCCGCCGCTTCGGGGAGCCCCGCGCCGATGTCGGACGGCGCGACCATGAAGGTCTGCGCGCCGTTGGTCGTAACGAAATAACAGACCACGCCGGCGAGCGCGGCGGCGCCATTACCGTCGCGCGCGAAGCCGACCGCAACGCCGATCGCGAACAGGATGCCGAGATTTTCGAAGATCGCGGCGCCCGCGGCCGAGATGAAGGCGATGTCGAGCAGGTCGGGCTGGCCGATGCGCAGGAGCAGGCCGGCGATCGGCAGCACCGCGATCGGCAGCATCAGCGCGCGGCCGAGCGGCTGGAGCGTTTCGAGTATCTTCCTCATCGCCGTGTCTCCTCGAATGCGCGGGCGAGCGCGCGAACCTCGGCCGCCGACTTGCATTGCAGTGCGAGCTCGGCATGCGCGCGCATTTCGGGCAGGGTCAGCGCGCGGACGATCTGCTTCGCCTCGGCGACGAAACCCGGAACCGCCGACAATTCGGTGACGCCGAGCCCGACCAGGATCGGCAGGGCGGCGGGATCGGAGGCAAGGCCGCCGCATACGCCGACCCAACGGCCGTGGACCGCGGCAAGGCGGCAGGTCTCGCCGATCATACGCAGCACCGCGGGATGCATCGCGTCAACCCCGGCGGCGACCGCCGGATTGCCGCGATCCATCGCGAGCACATATTGGGTGAGGTCGTTGGTGCCGATCGACAGGAAATCGGCCTCCGCCGCGAGCAGGTCGGCGGTCATCGCCGCCGCGGGGGTTTCGACCATCACGCCGACCTCGACTGGCGCCGCGATGCCCATCTCCCCGCGCAGCAAGTCGACACGCGCGCGGACCCGCCGCAGCTCTTCGACGCTTGCGACCATCGGGATCATGATCCTGCACTGGCCGGCGGGGCGGGTGCGCAGGATCGCGCGAAGCTGTGTATCGAGCAGGTCGGGCTGCGCGAGCGCGACGCGAATGCCGCGCTGGCCGAGCGCCGGATTTTCCTCGGCATCGATCGGGATATAGGCGGCGGGCTTGTCGCCGCCGATGTCGAGCAGGCGGACGATCACGGGTTTGCCGGCGAGCGCGTCGGCGATCCCCTGATAGGCGGCGTGCTGTTCGTCCTCCGACGGTGCCGTCTCGCGATCAAGGAAGAGAAATTCGCTGCGGACGAGCCCCGATCCTTCGGCGCCTTGCGCTGCCGCCGACCGCGCTTCGTCGACGCTGCCGACATTCGCGAAGACTTCGATACGGACGCCGTCGGCGCTGTGGCACGCGTCCTTCGCGGCCTGCCGTGCCGCCTCGCGCCGCGCGTCGCGCGCTGCAAGACGTGCCGCGAAAGGCTCGGCCTCGGCGGGTGAGGGCGCGGCGGTGACATGCCCGGCCTCGGCGTCGAGCAACAACATCGTCCCGTCCTCGATGGCGTCGACCCCGCTCCCCATGGCGACGAGCGCGGGCAGGCCCATACCCGCGCACAGGATCGCGACGTGCGACGTCGGCCCGCCGCGGACGAGGCAGAGGCCCGCGGGCTTCGCCGCCGCCAGCGCGACGAGCTGCGACGGGAACAGGTCTTCGGCGACGACGATTGCGCCGGCGGGGATTGCGGCTCCGTCGAGCGGCGTTCCGGTCAGCGCCGCGAGCATTTGGCGCTCGATATCGACGAGATCGTCGATGCGCTCGATCAGATGCGCGTTGCCCGTCGCGCGGATCGCGTCGATCTGGTCGTGGATCGCACCACGCCAGGCGAAACCCGCGCTATTGCCCCCGGCAATCCGGTTTTCGGCGGCAGCGAGCAGTTCGGGATCGTCGATCAGTGCGAGATGTGCCTGCATCACTGCGGCGACGCTGCCGCTCGCTGCATCGGCGCGCGCGGCGATCCCGGCGCGAACTTCGCTTCGTGCGGCGAGCAGTGCCGCCCGTTCCTCGGCCGCGCCGGCGCCTTCGCGCGCGACCGCAATTTCCGCCTGCCGGAGCCGTGCAGCGGGGCCCATCGCCAGCCCGGGCGCGGCGACCACGCCGCCGATCTGTCCCGCGCGCAGCGGTTCGGTCGCCGCAGCGGGCGCGGCTCGTGCCGGAATGGGCGCGGCTTCGCCCATATCGGTCGCGAGCAGCGCGACGATCGCGGCCAATGCCGCCTCGGCATCGTCGCCGCGCGCCTGCACGACAACCTCGTCGCCGAAACCGGTGCCCAGCGCGAGCAGTCCGACGGTGCTGCGTGCGTCGCCGCGCTTGTCGCCCTTCACCAGATGCACATCGGCCTCGAATCCCCGCGCAACCTCGCCGATCCGCGCCGCGGGGCGCGCGTGGATGCCGTGCGGCAGCGACAGCGTCACGGCCTGTTCGACGATCGTTCCGTCGTCCGACCGGCGGCGCGCCTCGGCCTGCACCGGGACAAGCGTCATCAGCGCCTCGCACGCGCCGATCGCGGCGCCCGTCGTGCGGCGGCTGATCGCAAAGGCCTCGGCATTGGTCACGATCACCGGCGTGATCAGGCTCGTCGCCGCCAGCGCGACCGCGTCGAGGTCGAACCGGATCAGCGGGTCGCCGCGCGATACCCTGTCGCCGATCGCGGCGAGCGGCGTGAAGCCTTCGCCTTTCAGCATCACCGTATCGAGCCCGATGTGGATCAGTACCTCGGCACCCTCGGCGCTGCGCAGCGACACCGCATGGCCCGCTTCGTGCAGCGTCACCACTTCACCGTCGAATGGAGCGACAACCGTGTCTCCCAGCGGCTGGATCGCGACCCCGTCGCCCATCATCCGCTGGGCAAAGACCGGATCAGGAACCTCGTCCAGCGTCGTCGCCCACCCTCTGAGCGGAGAGGTGATGATCAGGCTCATCGGTATAATCCCCAAAACTTCCGCCGCTTCTTGTCGTGCGGCTTGTGTGTCATTGTGCGGTTTGAGCAAGGTCCGGCGCCGTTTCCGGAACAATTCGTCCGTCGATCCACGTCGCGCGTGGCGCAAGCCCGGCATCGAGCCATACCCAGTCGGCACGCTGTCCCGGCGCAATCGCTCCGATGCGACCCTGTAGCGACAGGAAGGCAGCGGGCGTTGCACTCGCCATCGCCGACACGTCGGGGACGGGCAGGCCGGTGACCTCGACCGTCTTGCGCAGTGCCGACGCCATGTCGAGATGCGTCCCCGCGAGCGTGCCGTCCTCGAAGATGCAGACACCGTCCTTCACCACGATGCGCTTGCCCTGCAGCGTGAATTCGCCGACATCGGTGCCGACGCTCGGCATCGCGTCGGTGACCAGCATGATACGCCCCTTGCCCTTGGCGTGGACGGCAAGGCGGACGACCGCGGGGTGCAGATGGACGTCGTCGACGATCAGCCCGCAATATGTGTCGGAATCGAACGCCGCGCCGACCGCGCCGGGATTGCGGTGATGCAGCGGCGACATCGCGTTGAACAAATGGGTGAATCCCGACAGCCCGGCGGCGATCGCGCGCTGCGCCTCGTCATAGGTCGCGTCGCTGTGCCCCGCACTGACGATCACCCCGTTGCGGACGAGGGTGCGAAGATCCTCCTCGTCGCAAAGCTCGGGGGCGAGCGTCAGCATCACGCGTCCGCGGTGCGGCGCGGTGAGCGTCGCGAGGATGTCGGCGTCGAGGCGGCGGATACGATGCGCCTCGTGGATGCCGCGCTTCACCTCGTTGATAAACGGGCCTTCGATATGGATACCGACGACGCCCGGCACGCCCTGCTCGATCGCCGTATCGACCGCGGCGAGCGCCGATGCGATCTGCGCCGGCGTGTCGCTGATCAGCGTCGGCAGGAAGGCAGTGGTGCCGAAACGTGCATGCGCCGCCCCGATCGCGGCAATCGCCTCGACATCGACCTGGTCGTTGAACAGCACCCCGCCGCCGCCATTGACCTGCGTATCCACAAAGCCGGGCAGCAGCCACCCGCCGTCGAGGTCGATCTCGCGATCCGCACTGGCGTTGCCGGCGGGCGAAACGGCGGTGACGGCGCCATCGGCGATGGCGATATCCGCCGCGTCGACGGCGCCGCCCGGCAGTGCGACCCGGCCGTTGTGGAAACGAAAGATCATAATGTCTCGGTAACCTTGTTGAGGTGTGGAGGCGAGTCGGGGTCGCAGCCGCGCGCGAGTGCAAGTGCGCTCGCCATGCGGTAGAAACTCTGGATCGACAGGATCGGCTCGATCGCCGGATGCGCCGCGATCGCGGGCAGGTCGCCGCCCTTGGGATCGGCGAGCAGCACCGTTGCGCCGCGGCCGCGGAATTCGTCTGCCGTGTCGCGCACGCTCGCCGCTGCGCGGTCGGTGCCGCCGAATGCAAGGACGTGAAAGGCATCGCCGACGATCGCCATCGGACCGTGGCGGACCTCGGCGGCGCTGAAGCTTTCGGCATGGAGTGCCGAGGTTTCCTTGAACTTGAGCGCGGCCTCCTGCGCCACGCCGAGGCCATAGCCGCGGCCGAGCACGAACAAATTGGTGGCGCCCCGAAAAGCCGCGACCGCGGGCGACCAGTCGAGCGCGAACGCCTGCACGAGGAGATCGGGCAGGGAGGTCAGCGCGCTTTCGAACGCATCGTCCTTGGCCCACGCCGCGACCAGCGCGGCGATGGCGGCGAGCGAGGCGATATAGGATTTGGTCGCCGCGACCGAGCGCTCGACCCCCGCCGAGAGCGGGATGACGACGTCGGCGAGGTCGACGAGCGGCGAGCCCTCGGCATTGACGAGCGCGACGACGAAGGCACCCGCGTCGCGCTGCTGTTCGACGGCGGCGAGCAGGTCGGGACTCTTGCCCGATTGGGAGATGGCGAGGCACAGCCGGTTTCCGGCGACCGCGGGGGCATCGTAAAGCGAGGCGATCGAAAGCGCGGCCGACGCGGTTGGCGTCCCGGTCATCGTCTCGATCAGATATTTGGCGTAGGTCGCGGCATGATCCGACGAACCGCGGGCGCAGGTCACGACGGCGGCGGGCGGCGATGCGCGAAGACGCCGGCCGATTTCGGCGAAGGCATCGCGATTCGCGTCGAGCATTCTTGCGACCGCGACGGCAGCCTCGCCGGCCTCCTGCTCCATCAGCGTCTGTCGTCCGTCGAATGCGGCGTTCGGCATCGTTCATCTGTCTCCCGGCCGGACGATGGTGGGCGTCCGGATTATTGGTACTATATAGGTTATATATGTCTCATCAAGAGGTATGTTCGTTCGGCTGGCATTTGATGAGTGGACACCCCGGGGCGCAGCCGTGCGACCGCGCTGCACAGTATCATGCGGGGGCGTCGGGCGGGCGGCTTCGGCCGCGTCCGCATAATCGGGCTTGTCTGGCGCGCTAGCCGTTCAGTTCGGCGACGACATCATAGGCGTCGCCGCGATAGAAGCTCTGCGTGAATTCGGCCGTGCGGCCGTCGGGCAGGAAGCCGCGGCGTTCGATGAACAGCCCCGGCATACCCGCCTCGATCCCCAGTATTTCCGCCTGCTCGGCCGAGAAGGCGATCGCGCGCAATCGCTGAAGGGCGCGCACGGGCAGATGTCCGGCCGCGTCCAGCGCCTCGTAAAGCGACGCGCCGACCGTTTCGACCGACGGCAGGCAATAGGCCGGGATCGTCGCATATTCGAGCGCCATCGAGGTAGCGTCGGCATAGCGGATACGGTGGAAACGATAGACGAGCGACCCTGGCGACAGGCCGAGCGACAGCGCCTCTTCGGGCGTCACCGCGCCCGCCGTCTTGCTGATCCACCGGCTGTGCGGCTTGCGCCCGCGCGAAACCATATCCTCCGAAAAGGAAGTAAGCTTCGAAAAGCTTTTTTCGACGCGCGGCCGCGTGACGAACGTGCCCGCACCGCGGCGGCGCGTGACGATACCGTCGCCGACCAGCCCGTCGATCGCCTTGCGCACTGTGATGCGCGATACGTCGAACTCCTCGGCCAGATCGCGTTCGGTCGGAATCGCTTCCTCGGCCTTGACGACCTGCCCCTCGATCGCGTCGCGCAGGATTTTCTGCAGTTGCAGATAGAGCGGTGTCGGGTCGTCTTTCTGGAGCGGACCCACGCGTTCGATCAGTGACAAGGACGATGCTCCACTCGATTGCCCGGCGTGCCGGCCGAAAAGGCCAGCGTCCGCATAGCATGTGTTACATTGGTATCCTGGCGTCAACCTTGCTGCGACCGACGTAACGGAAAAAGGCCGGTCGGGCCGCGCGTGGCGGGGTCGCCCCTTCGCGATCACCCGCTATTTTCCTTTTGCGTCGTGCCGCCGCAAGGGCGTTGACCATGTGATTGGTATATGACAAATCAAATACAAATTGCCGCCAGGGAGAAGAGGCATGCGCAGGACGGGTTGGGCGGCGATGGCGGTCGCGATGCTGGCGACGCCCGCGGCGTGGGCGGCTGAAACCACGGGTCAGGCTGCGCTCGATCGCTTCGCGGATACGCTCGGCTATAGCTATCGGGTGGTCGACAATCGCCCGCAATGCCCTGCCGGCATCGAGGGCTGTTTCCTGTCGACTATCACGCTGACCTTACCCGAAACGCTGCCCGAAGGGCTCGGGACAAACGGGCTGTCGCTGTATTTCAGCTTCGTCAGCCAGTTGCCCCGCATCGAAAGCGACATCTTCGACCACCAGTTCGTCAATGGCGACGTCCAACGCCTGACGCTCAAGCCCGGTGCGGCGCTACGGCCTCGCGCGAAGCATGAGATCCGGCTGTGGGGTATCGGCTCGAACTTTTCGAAGGCGTTCGGCATGCCCAACGCCTATCTCGTCGCCGACGGGCTGAAACCGCGCGTCATCGCTGCGACGCGCGCGGTGATCGACCCCGAAACCGGCCTCGAAATCCTGCCCTTCGTTGCGCCGATGACCGACGAGGCAAAGCTCGCGACCAAGAGCGACGCCGACAGGACGCGCTGGCTGACCGCCGAGCGCGCGTTCGACGTGCAGGCCGCGCGGCTCGCGCCCGAAGCGAAAGGCGTGGTGATCCTGCCCAAGCCAAGGACGGCGGTGCAGGGCAAGGGCGAGGCGGTCGACCTCGGCCGCGGTGTCGCGTTGACATTGAGCGGCATCGAGCGCGGCGCGATTGCGCCCGCGCTCGATGCGCTCGGTGCCTCCGAAGGCGTGCTGCCGCTGACGATCCGCATCGATCCGGTCGCCGCGCCAAAGCCCGAGAGCTATATTCTCGACGCCAGGGCGTCGGGCATCGCCATCACCGCGCACGACGCCGCAGGCGCGAGCCATGCGCTGCGCTCGCTCGCGCAGCAGGCGGCGTTCGAGAAGGGCAGGCTGACGCCGCTCCGCGTCGAGGACGCGCCCGAATATGGCTTCCGCGGCCTTCACATCGACCTCGGCCGCAATTTTCACGGCCGCGACCAGATATTGAAGCTCGTCGAGGCGATGGCGGTATACAAGCTCAACAAGCTGCACCTCCACCTCGCGGACGATGAGGGGTGGCGCGTGGAAATCCCGGCGCTTCCCGAACTCGCCGCGATCGGCTCGAAGCGCTGCCACGACCCGTCCGAACAGACCTGCCTGCTGCCGCAGCTCGGCGCGGGGCCCGACGGGACCGGCGGCGTCAACGGCTATCTGTCGGTTGCCGATTATGTGGCAATCGTAGAGGCGGCCGCCGCGCGCCAGATCGAGGTGATCCCGTCGATCGACATGCCGGGCCATAGCCGCGCGGCGGTCGTCGCGATGGAAGCGCGCTACCGGCGGCTGATGGCCGAAGGCAAAAAGGCCGAGGCCGGGCGATACCGGCTGATCGACCCCGCCGACACGACCGAATATCTCAGCGTCCAATATTATGACGACAATACGCTGAACGTCTGCCTGCCGGCGACCTATCGTTTCGTCGATACCGTGGTCGATGCGCTCGCCGCGATGCACAGGCAGGCTGGCACGCCGCTCAGGACCTTTCACCTCGGTGCCGACGAGACCGCGGGCGCGTGGGTCAGGTCGCCCGCGTGCAAGGCGATGATCGCCGAGAATGGCGGCGACGCGGGCAAGCTGACGCCGCGCTTTATCGAGCGTGTCACTGCGAGCCTCGCCGCCAAGGGGCTGCGCACCGGCGGCTGGAGCGATGGTATGGGCCACACCGAAACAGGGAATATGCCGAAGCAGCCGGGGCAGGTGCAGACCAACATCTGGAGCGTGCTCCACGCGGGCGCGATCCGGGAGGCGCACGACCAGATGAACCGCGGCTGGGACGCGGTGCTGTCGATCCCCGACCTCGGCTATTTCGACATGCCTTACGCGCCGAATCCCGACGAAGGTGGTTACAATTGGGCGTCGCGCGGCGTCGATCCCTATCAGGTCTTCGGCTTCATGCCCGACAATCTGCCCGCCAACGCAGCGACGATCCGCAACATCCAGGCCGACGGCAAGGCGATCGGGGATAATCCGGTGCTGCAACCCGGACACCGCGTCGCGGGGCTGCAGGCGCAGCTCTGGAGCGAGACGATCCGCACCGACGCGCAGGTCGACTATATGCTCTTCCCGCGCCTGCTCGCGCTCGCCGAGCGCGCGTGGGCGCCGGCGCCGTGGACTCCGGCCTATCGGGCAGGGGCCAGCTACGAATGGGGCGACAGCCATGTCGATGCGGCGAAGCTCAGGGCCGGCTGGCAGGATTTCGCGGGGCGCGTCGCGGCGCAGTTCCCGATGCTCGAAAGGATCGGCGTCGCCTATCGCGTCGCGCCGCCGGGCGCGCGCATCGCGAAGGGCAAGCTCGAGGCGAACAGCATGTTCCCCGGGACGGCGATCGAATATCGTGTCGGCACGGGCGGCTGGACGCCCTATGCGGGCCCGGTGGCGGTGAACGGACCCGCCGAATTGCGCAGTCGCTCGGCCGACGGCAAGCGGGCCAGCCGGATGGTGCGGGTCGAACCCGGCCGCTAGTTCAGGCGGCTTTCATCCAGACGACAAGTGCGAAGCGCGTCGCTTTTGCGGGCAGGGTCCGGTGCGGCGTGAAGCGGTCGAGGAACAGCGCCGTCCCCGCCGGGCATTCGGGCCGCACGCGGGGCAGGCCGGCGAGCCGCCACTCGGGAATCTCGAACCCGTCGTCGCCATCGCTCGCCAGCGGTGCCGGTTGACGTCCCGCCGCAATTTCGAGGCCACCATTTTCGGGCCCCGCATCGCTCAGCGGGATCCACGCGGTGACCACGACCTTGCCGCACCCGATGCCGTCGTCGCGCGCGACGTCGCTGTGCCACGCGTGGCGATGCTCCGGGAAACAGGCGATGCTCGCGCGCGCACGCACGATCTTACCCGAAAGCGCACGATGGCTCAGTTCTTCGGCGGCCCCGATCAGCCGCGGATCGTTCGCCAGTGCCTGCAGCCGCGCGCCGCGATGCGCGTCGGTGCAGACCGCGACGCGCAGCAGGTTCGCGACGCTGCGCTCGTGCTCGTAAACGCGGTCGATCCGCTCGGCCAGCGGTGCGTCGGGACAGCTCTGTTCGAACGGCAGGTAGAGCGCGCGGGCCACGCGGTCGATATGTTCGGCGATGTCTTCCACCGCGGTGCGGACGAGCGCGGGATCGAACAGTGGCACCGCCGCATATCCCTGTTCCGCGAATAGCGCCGCGCTCATCGCGCACGCCCGAAAGTCGTGATCGTCGGCCAGTCGCCCCCGGTCTCGACGCGCGCATCGATGCCATAGACCGCGCGCAGCCGTCCGGCGGTCAGCACCTCGGCGGGGGTGCCGTCGGCGACGATCCGTCCGTCGTCGATCAGCAGCAGCCGGTCGCAATAGCGCGCCGCCATCGTCAGGTCGTGAAGCACCGTGATCACCAGCCCGCCGCCGTTCGCCTCGGCGCGCAGCAGATCCATCACGTCGATCTGGTGCCCCGGGTCGAGGCTCGCAAGCGGTTCGTCGGCGATCAGCGCGGGCGCCTCGACCGCAAGCGCGCGCGCGAACAGCACGCGTGCGCGTTCGCCGCCCGACAGCTCGGTCGCGATCCGGTCGCGTAGTTCGAGCACGTCGGCGCGGGCCATCGCACGCTCGATCGCGGCGGCGTCGGTATCCGAAATCCGCGACATCGGCGCAAGATGCGGCAGTCGCCCGAGTCCGACGAGTCGCTCGACAGTGAGCGGCCAGTGGAGCGTCTGCCCCTGCGGGACGTAGGCGATCCGCCGCGCCAGCTCGGCTCGAGGCATTGCCGCCGCGCCGGTCCCGTCGATGCTGACCGAACCGCTCGCGGGCACGAGCGCCAGCATGGCGCGTGCGAGCGTCGATTTGCCCGCGCCGTTGGGGCCGACGATGCCGGTCAGCGTGCCCGCGCCGAAGGCGGCGCTGACATCTTGCACCACGGCGCGGCGACCGAGCGTCACGCCGACATGATCGAGGACAAGGCTCACCATAGCCGCCGCTCCCGCATCAGATGGATCAGGAAGACGGGTACTCCCAGAAATGCGGTGACGACGCCCAGTTTCAGCTCGTTCGTCGTCGGGATGATCCGGACGCCGAGGTCGGCGAGCGTCAGCAGCGCCGCGCCGCCGATCGCCGAGGGCAGCAGGATCGCCGACGGGCTGCGGTCGGTGAGCGGACGGATCAGATGCGGCACGATCAGCCCGATAAAGCCGATCGCTCCCGTCACCGCGACCGCGCCGCCGACCCCGATCGCGGTGCCGATCAAAAGGCGCAGCCGGGTGCGCCGCAGGTCGGTGCCCAGCGCCTGCGCCGCATCCTCGCCGAGGGTCAGCGCGTCGAGCGCGCGCCCGTTCCACAGCAGCATCGCCATACCGATCGCGATGCACGGCAGCGCGATCCACACATGCTCGAACGACCGGTTCTCGAGGCTGCCGAGCAGCCAGGTCATGATCTCCATCGCGGCGAAGGGATTAGGCGACAGGTTGAGCGCAAGGCTCGTCCCCGCGACCGCGAGCGTGCCCACCGCGATCCCGGCGAGAATCAGCGTCAGTGGGCTTTCGGCGCGGCCCGACAGGATGAACAGCAGCGCGAGCGAGAGCAGCGCGCCACCGGTTGCGAGGAGCGGCAGCACGACGGGGTGGATTTCGGCGAGACCGAAATAGATCGCCGCCACCCCGCCGAGCGCCGCGGCATTCGAAGTGCCGAGCACCGACGGCTCGGCCAGCGGGTTGCGCAGATAGCCTTGCAAGGCTGCGCCCGCGAGCCCGAGCATCGCGCCGACGCCCAGCGCCAGCACCGTACGCGGCAGGCGGAGGTCGAAGAGGATGATCGACGCGACGCGGTCGCCGTCGCCGCTCGCGGCGGCGATCAGACGCGCGACCGACAGGTCGACCGCGCCGAACAGCAGCGATCCGACCGCAGCGGCGAGCGTCAGCAGCGACAGCGCGGCGATCAGCGACCAGCGGGGCAGGGCGAAGCGGCTCATGACCGGTCCCCGTCGATGCGCGCGATCTGCGCGGCCATGCTGCGCGCCGCCTGTGTATAGGCAGGGCTTCCGCACACGGTCCACGCCTGCGGAATGCTGATACGCGGAATATCCCTGATGGCGGGGTGGTGCAGCATCTCGCTGCCCTGGTCGGTCACCACGTCGGTCGCGCTCTCGACGATCAGAAAATCGGGCTCGGCCGCGACCATCTCCTCGAGGCTCAATTGCGACAGTGGCGGCTTGCCCAGCTTTTCGGCGAGGTTGACGAGGCCGACGCGCGTCATCAGCTCGTCGATCAACGTGCCCGTCCCTGTCATATAGCCGCGTCGCTGATAATAGGCGGCGATGCGGCCCTTGCCCGGCTTCGGGAGCCCTTCAAGTTCGCCTTGCATTCGCGCAATCAGGGCGGCCCCCCGTTCGGAATGGCCGACCGCTGCGGCGGTCTCGCGGATCGAGGTGTAGATGTCATCCAGCGTGTCCGCGGTCGCAAGATCGAGCGTCGGATAATCTTGCTTCGGCAGCGCCGCCAGCGCCGCGCTGCGGCTCGCGGGCATGCCGACGATCAGGTCGGGTTCGATCGCCAATATCTGCTCGGCCGAATTGCTGAGCAGCGGAATACCCCGTGCCTTTTCGGCCTCGCCGGACATTGCGATATCGGTCGCGTTTTTCGTCAGCCCGGCGATCTGGCGCCGGTCGGCGAGTGCGAGTACGAGCTGGTCGGCGCACAAATTGATCGACACGATGCGCTGCGGGACAGCGGGCTCCGTGGCGCGCGGGGCGGGGGAGGCCGCCCAAAGCAGTCCCCCGCCCCCGAACAGCGCCAGCGCCGTTGCCGCAAAAAGGTCGCGCTGGCGCATCAGAATTCGATTCCCCGCTGCGCTTTCACATTCTGCTCGCGGAACGGATGCTTCACCTGCGCCATCTCGGTCACCAGATCGGCGGCATCGATCAATTCCTGCGGCGCGTTGCGGCCGGTGATGATGACGTGCGTCATGTGCGGCTTCGCCCCGATCGCCTCCAGCACTTCGCCGACCGGGAGATAATCATAACGCAGCACGATGTTGAGTTCGTCGGCGATCACCATCGCATAGGACGGATCGGCGATCATCCGCCTGACCTCTTCCCACGCTTCACGGGCGACGGCGATGTCGCGCGTCCGGTCCTGCGTGTCCCAGGTAAAGCCTTCGCCCATCGGCTTGAATTCGACGAGGTCGGGGAAGCGGTCGAACACCGCTTTCTCGCCGGTCGTCATCGCGCCCTTGACGAACTGGATCACGCCGACCTTCATCCCGTGCCCGATCGCGCGCACCGCCATGCCGAGCGCCGCCGACGTTTTGCCCTTGCCGGGGCCCGTGTGGACGATGACCAGTCCTTTTTCGACCGTCTTCGTCGCGACCTTCTTCGCCTGCGCCGCCTGGATCTTCTTCATCTTCGCCGTATGTTCGGCATCGGTACGCGTTTTCATGGGATGGTCTCCCGCACGCCGGCAACGAAGGCGGAGCCTGCCGATGCGCGGACGCGACCGGCCGATGCTGGCGTCGCAAGTGGCGTAAATGCCTGCGACCCCGGCACCGAGGCGGCCCCGGCCGCCTGGTCGTCGCTCGACGGAAATCTCCGTACCAAGGCCACACCCTGGGCCATGGCATTGAGCGACCCACACCGGCAGGTCTCCTGGCTCGCGGGTCAGGGCTTGATGCACGCCTTCCCAGGTCACCCCAGTGGCTGCCCGGGCCGAGACCCGGGCGGTGCATCGCGCTCGCCGCTTACAGTTGCAGGGACAGCCTCGGTTTCGGGAGCAAGCTCCCTACCGCGTTCCCTATTAAGCCCTCTCGGGCACCGGCGCGATCATGTGCGGGGCACGCCCTGCACAGGCTGCCCATAACGCAGCGGCGGCGTTGCGCAATGCCTATTGCCGCTCGACGATCATCGCCGCGCCGACGCCCATCGCGCCCGTCAGCACGACAAGGCCGTACCGGCCCCCGCATGCGTCGAGTGCGTCGAGCAATGTCGAGGTCAGGATCGCGCCGCTGGCGCCCATCGGATGCCCCTTCGCCAGATGCCCGCCCGACACGTTGATGCGCGCCGGATCGGCGTCGCGGTCGCGCAGCAATTTGGCGATGGTGACCGCAAATGCTTCCATGAACTCGATCCGGTCGATGTCGCCGAGAGTCAGCCCCGCCCGCGTCAGCACCTTGTCCATCGCCGCGAACCCCGCGGTCAGCGATGCCGCGGGATCGCCGCCGCTCTCGGCAAAAGCGACGATGCGCGCGCGCGGCGCGATACCGAGTCCCTCGCCGCCGACGAGCGCCAGCCCCGCGCCGTCGCAGATCGGCGGCGCGTGCGCGATGCTGTGCAGCGGCTCGAAGGTCGCGCCTTCGAGCGCGCCGGCATATTGCGCCTGCAACTCGCCGAAGACCGCGGGTGCGGCGGCGAGCGATTCGGCGCTCGTTTGCGGCCGGATACATTCCTCGCCGGTCAGCGCGCCGGTCGCGATGCGCGAGGCTTGCAGGCCCGGATCGGTTTCCGCCGCCGCCGCTCTCTGCTGCGAGGTGAGGGTAACCGCATCGAGTTCGGCGCGCGTGATGCCTTCGGCGTGCGCCAGCCGGTCGGCGCCGAGCACCGGCGGAACGAAGCGTGCGCGCGGCGGCAGTTCGTCGTTGGTATAGAAACCCGCGCGGTCGCTCAAAAACTGGCTCGCGCTCATCGATTCGACGCCGCCTGCGAGGATATGCGTTGCTTCGCCGCTCGCGACCTTCGCGACTGCCTGTCCGATCGCCGACAGTCCCGAGGCGCAATAATTGTTGATGCTGTGCGCAGCGGCCTGGTCGGGCAGACCGGCGTGCAGCTTCGATACCAGCGCGATATGCCCACCCTGCGCGCCGGCCTGCGTCACGCAGCCGAGCAGCAGCGCCTCGGGCGTCGCTGCGATTTCGCCGCAGCGCGCGGCGAGCGCCGCCGCTTGCTGGCGCACGAGTTCCTGCGGACTCAGCGCCGCGAGACCGCCATCGGGCCGCGCTTTGCCGCGCGGTGTGCGTACGGCGTCGTAAAGATAGACGGGATGGGGCAAATCAGGTGCCGACGACAAAGCTGACCGCGGTCGTCGCACTGCCGCCGACGTTGAAGGTCGCGAAATTGCGCGCGCCCTCGACCTGATAGTCGCCGGCGTTGCCGGTGACCTGCCGCCAACTGTCAAGCAGCATGCGCACGCCGGTCGCGCCGACGGGGTGCCCAAGCCCGATGAGACCCCCCGACGGGTTGACCGGCAGCTTTCCGCCGAGCGCGATCGTTCCGTCCTCGACGGCGCGCCAGCTTTCGCCGGGCTTGGTGATCCCGAAATGGTCGATCGCCATATATTCGGTGATCGAGAAGCAATCATGCACCTCGACCCCGTCGCACGCATAGATGTCGGGCATCCCGGCGCGGCGGAGCGCGTCCATCATCGCCCTGCGCACGCTCGGGAATACATAGTCGCCGCCGCGGCTGCCCGCGACCTTGGTCGAATAGAGCAGGGGGGCGGTGGCGTGGCCCCAGCCCTTGATGCGCGGGATGCTGTCGATGGGAATACCGCGGCGCTTGGCATAAGCTTCCGCAACTTCGCGCGAGGCGAGAAAGATCGCCGCTGCACCGTCTGTGACCTGCCCGCAGTCGGACTTGCGCAGGCTTCCCTCGATCAGCGGATTGACCTCGTCATTCTCGCCGAGATGCTCCTCGGTGATCCCCCAGCCGCGCGTCTGCGAATTGGGGTTCTTCTTGGCATTGGCGAAGTTGTTGGCCGAAATGCCGCGCAAATGCGCGCGGTCGAGCCCGAAGCGCTCCTCATATTCCTCGGCGACGCGCGCGAACATGTACGGCCAGAGGTAACGCGCCTCCTGCGCCTCGCGGCCCGCCCAGGCGGCGGCGCCGAGATATTCGGCGGCGCGCTGCCCGGGGACGTTGCGCATCAGCTCGATGCCGAGCACCAGCGCGAGACCATAGCGTTCGGCCTCGATCTCGGCCGCCGCCGCAAGGATTGCGATGCTGCCCGAGGCGCAGGCGGCTTCGTGGCGCGACGCGGGAATGCCCGCGAGGTCGGGGTGGACATGACCAAAGAAACCGCCGAGCTGGCCTTGTCCCGCGAAGAGCTCGCCGACGAAATTGCCGACATGCGCGGTCTCGACCTCCTTGGGCTCGATACCCGTTGCAACGAACGCGGCTTCGGCGACGTCGCGGAACAGTTCGAACAGCCCGCCGCCTTCGCGTTCGAGATTGCGCGAGAAGTCAGTCTGCGCGCCGCCGAGGATGAAGACGTCCTTTGCCATATCAGGCTTCCTTTTCGAGAGTGGCGAGCGCCATGTCGCGGACTTCGCTGCGCATCACCTTGTTGGTGACGTTGCGTGGTAGCGCGTCGAAGCGGAACAGGCGCTCGGGCAGTTTGAATACCGCGAGATCCTTTTCGCGGAGATAGCCGGTCACTTCTGGCAAGCCGACATCATCGGACCCGCGCGGGACATAGGCGAGGCCGATGCGCTCACCCATCGTCGGGTCGGGGAGCGAGAAGGTGCACGCCTCGGCCAGCAGCGGATGCCCGCCCAGCAGTTGGTCGATCTCCTCGGGCGAGATATTGACGCCGCCGCGGATGATCAGGTCCTTGCAGCGCCCGACGAAGCGATAGAAATCGCCGCTCTCGGCGATCTCGAACAAATCGCCGGTCCGGAACCAGCCGTCGTCGGTGAAGGCTTCGGCGGTGCGCTCGGGGGCGTTATGATAGCCCTCGAACAGCGTCGGTCCGCGGATCTGGAGCTCGCCCGACACGCCGTCTTCCTCGATCGGATCGCCGCCGTCGGGCGATACGAGCCGGCTTTCGATGTTCGGCGCGCGGCCCTCGCCATAGGGGCGCTGGTAGGTGCCGCGCCGCGGGAACAGGCTTGCGCGCTTGTCGGGATCGGGCATGTCGCCTTCGCCGGTGATGAAGCTCATCCCCTCGTTCGACCCGAAGACGTTGACGATGATGATGCCGAGCTTCTCCTGAAAGCCGCGCACCATCGCGGGCGCGAGTGGTGCCGAGCCCGAGGCGATGACGCGCAGGCTGGAAAGATCGACCGACGCAAGCAGCGCCTCATTCTGCAGCAGCATGTTGAGCACCGCGGGCGGCGCGATGGTCAGGCTCGGCCGCTCGGTCGCGATCTGCTTGAGGTACACACCGGGGTCGAAGGGATGGTGCAACACCATCGTGCCCGCGCTGGTCAGCCAGCACATCGTGATCCCGCCGATGCTCGCCATGTTGATGAGCGGGAAGGGGTTGAGCAGCACGTCGCCAGGGCCGACCTTCATCGCCTCGTAGCCGGCGCCCGCAACCGCGATCCAGTGGTTGTGGCTGCGCGGTACCCCCTTGGGCACGCCGGTCGTGCCCGAGGTCCAGCAGATGGTGAAGATGTCGTCGGCGTCGACCGGGTTCGCGGCGACATGCGCGGCGAGGGCGGCCTCGTTCCCCGTGGCGGTCGAAAGGTCGAGTGCCCCGACGGGAGCATCGGGGCCGAAGGTCATCAACCGGATGTCATCGAGGAGCGGCTGCGCGACACCGACATGGTCGCATCCCTTTACCGCCGTTGCGCAAACGAACGCTTTGGGCTCGACGACGCCGATCATGCCTTTCAGCTCATGGCTGCGATATTGCACTGCCGCCGGGCTGATGACCGCGCCGATTTGCGCCGCCGCAAAGTAGAGCGCGACGAATTCGCTGATGTTCGGAAGCTGGACGAGCAGCACATCGTCCTTGCCGATCCCCGCGACGACCAGTGCCCCTGCGATCCGGTCGACTTCGGCTTCGAGTTCGGCATAGCTCAGCCGCCGCGGCTCGCCGAACGCGAAATCGGCGCGATTGGGCGCGTCGATCAGCGCGAGGCGATCCGGATGCGCCACAGCGTTGGCGAAGAACAGGTCGGCGAAGGTCTTGTCGCCCCACCAGCCGCTTGTCCGGTGCCGCTGCCGCTTATCCTCTCCCGCGACGATCATCTCAGGCGGCCAGCACGCTGTTCGGACCCATGCCGATATCGTCGCCGCTCGCCCACACGGTATGCGTGCCCGAACAGATGCGTTCGGGCAGGATAATCCGGCACACCGGCCCCGCCGCGATATTCTTCGCGTCGATCAGCACGCATTCGGAGCGGTCGGTTTCGAGGTCGGCGATGAAGGAGACGAGATAGCCGTCGTCCTCGTCCTTGGCATCGATGCGCGGCGCAAAGGGCGCCTCGCTGCCGAAGCGGCCGGGTCCGAATTCATATTCCTCGCTCGTCCCCCCATTCAGGTCGTGCTTCACGAGCCCGCGGAACAGGAACCAGCCCGGCTCGGGGATCGCGCTGTACGCGTAGCGATAGGGCTTGCCGGCGTAGCGATGGTTGAACATGCCGAATTCAAGGTCGCGGTCGTCGAGCCGCTGCTCGGTCGTTTTGCCGGTCTTCAAATTGAAACGCCAGCGGTGAAGGCGCGGCTTGAGCAGCCCCTGATCGAGATAGGCCATCATCCGTTCGAGCCCCTCGGGCGCGTTCGGATAGGATTTGGGCATCGGCTCTTCCTGATAATAGCCGTCGAGGATGATCTCGTCGCCTTCCTCCCATGCGTTGAGCCAGTGGAGCGTGTAGGTCGGCTCGGCCTCGAACCAGCGGATGTCGTCGGGCTGGCCGTGGCGTGGGATGATCGCGAAGCGCGTCTTCTCGTCGGGATGGAACTGGACGACGTGCAGGTTCCGCTCGAGCAGCTCCTCGTTCCAGTAGAGCGGCATGTCGTTGAGGATCGTGTAATTCTCGGTGAACGCCATGTCGTGCGGCAGGCGCGGCCCCGCAAGCGGCACGGGGATATAATGCTTGAGCCTGTTGTCTGGCCCGACGACCCCGTAATGCATGAAGGGCGCGTGTTTCGAATAGTTGAAAAACATCAGCTCGCCCGTCGCGAGGTCGACCTTGCAATGCGCCGAAATGCCGTCGAGCGGCACCCAGCTTTCGGTGCCATATTGTTCGAGCGTGAAGGGATCGAGCCGGTACGCCTCGCCGCACTGGTAGAAGGTCGAGATGATCTTTCCCGCGTGGATCGCGACGTCGGTGGAGGAGGAGTCTTTCAGCCATTCCTGCGCACCCCAGCCGTGGCGGGTCGACTTGTGCGGTGGCTCCATCAACCCCGCCCATAGAGACCGGCCCGCTTCCTTCTCGGCCTCGAACCCCTTGGTACGGACGAAGCGGCTGCGATAGCTGGCGCGGCCTTGTTTGAAACTGATCGCGTGGATGAAACCGTCGCCATCGAAGGGGTGGTATCGGCCGATCGGCTCGTGGATCTGGTTCTCGCCGGTGCGCACATAGACGCCGTCAATGTCGGCCGGGATATTGCCGATCACCTCGGCATCGCCGGTCGCGAAGATCGCGTTCCACTCATTGTACGTCGGGCGCCACGCGCCCTTCATATAGGGATGATCGTTCGGCTGGATCGTGGTCCGGATCGTGTCGACGAGTTCGGCGGTCATGCTGGGACTCCTTCGGCGGCAGCAAAGCGGGGCCTTGCGGCAGCGGCATCATATTCCCTGACGAGGCGGTCGACGATCTCCGCGACAGGTTCGACTGCGCGGACGGCGCCGACGCCTTGCCCGGCGGACCAGACATTCTTCCACGCCTTCGCGTCGTCCTGTGCGTCCGAGAAATTCGGGCGCTTGTCCTCGGGCATGTTCGCGGGGTCGTAACCCGCGGCGATCAGGCTCGATTTCAGCCAGTTGGCGGTCACACCGGTGATACCCTTCGAAGGGACGATGTCCTCGGCGCCCGCCGCGACCACCATGTCCTTGTATGGCTGCACCGCCATGCTCTCGGCGCAGGCGATCAGCGAGGTGCCGAGATAGGCGAAATCGGCGCCCAATATTTCGGCGGCGCGCACCGCATGACCGGTCGAGATCGCGCCCCCGAGCACGAGTGGGCCATCCCAGAACTGCCGGACCTCCTCGACGAAGGCGAAACCCGCCGTCGCGCCCGTATGCCCGCCCGCCCCGGCAGCGACGAGCACGAGCCCGTCGACACCGGCTGCAACCGCCTTGCGCGCGAAGCCCACCGAATTGACGTCGGCAAATACGAGCCCGCCATAGCCGTGGATTTCCTCGACCACGCGCGCCGGGCTGCCGAGTGCGGTGATGACGAGCGGCACCTTGTGCCGCACGACGCAGGCGAGATCATCGGGCAGGCGGCTGTTCGACGGATGGACGACCAGATTGACTGCCCAAGGCGCTGCATCGGGATCGTTCGACAGCGCCGCGTCGATCCGGCTCACCCAATCCTCGAGGTCCGCCGACGTCCGCGCATTGGGGGCGGGGAAGCTGCCGATCACCCCCGATCGCGATGCGGCGATCACCATCTCGGGGCCCGAGACGAGAAACATCGGCGCGGCGATCGCGGGCAGCCGCAAATTGCGCGTCAGCGCCACTGGAAGGCCGTTTTTCGGCACTTTTGGTCCTCTCCGAATTATCTGACTTGCATAACGATACTTAAAGCCGATATGAGTCGCAAGGCCAGAAAAACGTCGCGGGGCAAACCTGACGATAGTGGGAGGGAGAGAGTTTCATGAAAAAGCATTTGGTCGCGCTGCTCGCCGCATCGGCGCTCGCCAGCCCCGGTATCGTTTTCGCGCAGGACGCCGCGCCCGCCGACGACCAAGGCGGGCTCGAGGAAATCATCGTCACCGCGCAGAAGCGCGCCGAGGGATTGTCGGACGTGCCGATCTCGATCTCGGCGGTCAGCGGCAAGCAGGTCGAGAATTACGGGCAGACCAACCTCGAACAGATTTCGTCGTCGGTCCCGAACCTCAAGATCACCCAGACTGCGATCGCGAACCGTATCGCGATCCGCGGCATCGCGTCGGGCGACAACAAGGGTTTCGAACAGTCCGTCGCGATGTTCGTCGACGGCGTCTATTACGGCCGTGACCAGCTCTCGCGCCTGCCGCTCGTCGACATGGAACGCGTCGAGGTGCTGCGCGGGCCGCAGCCGACGCTGTTCGGCAAGAATGCCATCGCGGGCGCGGTCAACATCACGACGCGCAGCCCGACCGACGAATTCGAAGGCTCGGTCAGCGGCCTCTATGAATTCAACCACAAGGAATTCCAGCTCACCGGTGTACTGTCGGGACCGCTTGCCGACGGCATCGAGGCGCGCGTCGTCGGCTACCACCGTTCGATGGACGGCTATTTCTACAACCAGAAGCTCGATCGCGACGAACCCAACGTCGATGAATATTATTTCCGCGGCAAACTCGAGTTCGACAAGGGTGGGCCCTTCGCCGCCGAACTCAAGCTCGAATATGCCGACTTCGAAATGAAGGGGCAGCCGCGCGACGTGTTCGGTGCGGTGGGCAACTACAACACGGTCTTCCAGGGGCCGTTCTTCGTCAGCACCGATCCGGATTATGTCCGTGAGGACAATGGCTATGAGAGCAAGAACAAGGTATTCGGCGCGACGCTCAACGCCGATCTGGAACTCGGCGATCATACGCTGACCTCGGTCTCGTCGCTGCTCGATTACAAGACGCGCGAGATCGTCGACGTCGATTTCTCGGGGATCAGCTTTCTCGACGGCACCAATTTGCGCGAGGATTATCGCCAGTTCAGCCAGGAGCTGCGGCTGACGTCTCCTGGCGGCGAGACGTTCAACTATATCGCGGGCGTTTATTATCAGCACGCCAAGCTCGACGTGCAGGATTTCACTTTGTTCAATCCGACCTTCCTCGGCCTCGGCGCGCCGTTCAACGCGCTTGGCGACACGCGCAACGATCGCGATTATGCGCAGAAGTCGGACCTGATCTCGGGCTTTGCGCAGGGCGAGCTTTCGGTCACCGACCAGCTCCGTATCACCGCGGGCGCGCGCTTCAACCATGAGAAAAAGACCGGTAGCCGCACGCTTGCGGTCGTCAAAGGACCCCTCAGCACCGCGCCGTTGCCGGTCGTCACCGCGGTGTTCCGCGCACTCAATATCGAGGCGCACAGCATCTCGGGCAAGATCAGCGAGGACAGCTTCAACCCGATGGTCAATGTCCAGTTCGACGCGACCGACGACCTGATGCTTTATGCCTCCTATGCCAAGGGTACCAAGGCCGGCGGGTTCGACATCCGTTCGAACTCGCTGCCGACCTCGACCACGGTTGCGAAGCCCGGCGCGTTCGAGTTCGAGGATGAAAGCGCCGACAATTTCGAGGCGGGCCTGAAGTACAAGGGGCGCAATGTCGCCTTCAACCTGTCGGTCTATCGCACCGACTATAAGGACCTTCAGGTCAACATCTTCGATGGCACGCTGAACTTCAACGTCCGCAACGCTGCCGAAGCGCGCACGCAGGGCGTCGAGGCGGACTTCCGCGCCGCGATCGCCAACGGGCTGACGGTCAGCGGTGCGGTCGCCTATCTCGACTTCAAATTCACCAATTTCACCGACGGCCAATGCTATTATCTGCAGACGCCCGGCGCGAACGGTTTCTGCGACTATTCGGGCAAGCGCAACGCGCTCAGCCCCAAATGGTCGGGCAATCTGAACGTCGACTACACCACGCCGATCACGTCCGACATGAAGGTCGCATTCAACGTCAACGCCGACTTCTCCTCCTCCTACATCGCCGCCGCGAACCTCGACCCGCGCACGCATCAGGACGGTTATGTGAAGCTCGGCGCGCGCCTCGCGCTCGCGCAGGTCGACGATCGGTGGGAGGTCGCGCTGATCGGGCGCAACCTGACCAACCAGCGCATCCTCCAGACCGCAAGCTCGATGCCGCTGGCGACCACGATCACGCGCAATGCCGGGAATGCCTATAACGGTATTGTCGACCGCCCGCGGACGATCGCGGTGCAGTTGACCGGGCGCTTCTGATGCCGCGGGGAGGGCGGTTTCGCGCCGGCCTCCCTGTCGCCGGTGCCAGCCTTGTCGATGCAATCGCCTTGGTCTAGGGGCGAGGAAAGGCAAGGACGGCTTATTTGAAACACGACCGCACCATCAGGGCCTGCTCGATCTGGCGCGCGCTCGATGTCGTCGGTGACGTGCCGGTTTTGCTGCTGATGGAGCAAGCTTTTCTCGGCATTCACAGCTTCGACGAGTTCGTCGCGCGCACGGGCCTCGCGCGTTCGGTGGTCAACGGCCGGCTCAAGAAGCTCGTCGATGAGGATTGCCTTGCCAAGGTGCCGAGAAAGGGCGGGCGCGGCTTTCACTACGTCCTGACGCAAAAGGGCCGCGATCAGTTCCCCAATGCGCTGATGATGCTGCGCTGGCAGCATAAATGGGAGGCGGGCAGCCGCGATTTCCAGGTCCGCCTGCACCATGCGACCTGCGGGCACGCGACCGAGCCGGTACCGGCATGCGCGCATTGCCATGCCGAGATCGACCCGCGCGACGTCGACTGGCGCGAGGGGCCGGGGCTCGCTCAGGTCGTCCCGCATTACGAGCGCCGCCGCTTCAATGGCGAGGTCGGCGCGCGGCGCCCCGGCGGGCGCCCGCTCGTCGACACGATGATCGAACTGTTCGGCGACCGCTGGGCGACGCTCGTCGTCCGCGCGATGTTTACCAGCATCAACCGCTTCGACGATATCCAGCGCGACACGCTGATGGCGACCAACATATTGACCGGTCGCCTCGAACGGCTGGTGCGGCAGGGGATTTTGAAGACCGTGCCCTATTCGAGCCACGCGGACCGCGTCGAGTACCGGTTGACTGCAAAAGGGCGCGATCTCTACCCCGTGCTGCTTGCGCTGCTGCAATGGGGCGACAAATGGTTCGCCGACGAGCGTGGTCCGCCGCTGCTGCTGACCCACCGTCCATGCGGCCATGACCTTCAGATGGTAGCCGCATGCAATCATTGCGGTGCCGAATTGCAGCTTTCCAATAGCCGCTTCACCATTGAAACGGCGGAAGATGACGACAGCATCGCGTGACTTTGTCGGCGTGCCGCCCTATAGGCCCGGCATGCGGACGCTGATGCGCTTCCTGACCGGCTTGCTCATTTCCCTGTCCATCGGGCTGGGAAGCGTCGTGCATGCCGCCGAGGCGCCGGTGCCGGTCGCGGCCGAATCCTGCGCCGAAGACGCTGGGCATACGCAGGGCGAACCCGCGAACGATCCCGACAAGATGGGACTCCACAATCACGGCGGCTGCCACGGGCATCATCAGGTCGGCAGTGTCGCCGACGACGATATGGCGGCACGCCTGCCGCTTCACGGCGTCAATTACGCCGCAGGCCATGATTTCGTGCCCCAGCTGATTCCGCATGCGGATCTGAGGCCGCCGATCGCCTGAACCAGCCCGCGCCGCCGGTCCGCCCGGCGGCTGATTTTGGCTTGTTCAGGATAATCCCCAATGAAAGCATATCTTGCGGCCGTTCTGGCCGTTCCGCTCTGTGCCGTTTCGGCGCAGGCGCAAACTTCGCCCCCGTCTGCGGACGGCGACGTGCTGATGCTCGATGAAGCGCTCGCCGACGCCGGCGTGACCACCCCGCTGACGCAGGCGGCCGAAGCTGGCGTCTCGGCGGCGCAGGCCGGACGCGGAGTCGCCCGGCTCCGCCCCAATCCGTCGATCAGCGTCGACACCGAAAATGCGCTCGGCACCGGGCCCTATCGCGGACTCGACGAATCGGACACCACCATCGCGTTCGCCATGCCCGTCGAACTCGGCGGGAAACGATCGGCGCGCATTGCGGTAGCCGACGCGAGGATCCGGCGTGCTCACGTCGACCTCGCGGTCGCCGAGGCCGACCGGCGCCTCGCGGTGACCGAGGCCTATGTCGCGACGATCGCGTCGGAACGCCGTGCCGCCGTCGCCGAGGCGCAGGTCGCGGTCACGACCGAAAACCTGCGCATAGCGCGCGACCGGGTGATGGTCGGGGCCAATTCGCCGATCGACGAACAGCGCGCGGCGCTCGAGCAGGTCCGTGCGACCACCGACGCCGAGATCGCGCTGCGGACTGCCATCGCGTCGCGCGTCGCGCTGACGCAATATGTCGGCGAGAGTGCCCGCTCGGCGCTCGATCAGCGCTGGTTCGACGTTGCTGCGGCGACGGGGCAGGGACCGGCGATGCCGGTCGATGTCCGCGGAACGCTCGCGCTTGCCGCCGCGTCCGCCGATGCCGCGACGGCCGAGGCGGAGCTGCGGCTGGCACGCAGCCAGCGCGCACCCGATCTCACGCTGACCGCAGGCACGCGGCGGCTCGAGGCGAGCAATGATCAGGCGATGGTGTTCGGAGTCTCGCTGCCGCTGCCGTTGTTCAACGGCGGCAAGGCGGCGGTGACGCAGGCCGCGCGCGAGCGCGACCGCGCCGACGCGCAAAGCCGGATCGCGCTGTTCGAAGCCGAGCGGGCGATCACCGCCGCCGAGGCGGAGCGCGACCGCGCGGCGACCGCGGTGCGGGCGTCGGAACCGGCGCTGGCTGCCGCGGCCGAGGCCGCGCGCATCGCGCGTATCGGTTATGCCGAGGGCAAGTTCGACCAGCTCATCCTGCTCGACGCCGAACGTACGCTGCTCGACACGCGCCGCGCCGGCATCGACGCGCGCGCCGCCTATCACGATGCCGTCGCTCGCCTTGAGCGGCTGACGGCCAGATTGCCCGCCGAAGGGGAAATCCAATGACGATATCGAAATATCGGGCGGCGCTGCCGCTCGCACTTGCATTCCTGCTCGCCGGCTGCGGCCAGCAGGCTGTGGCACCCGCCGAAAAGGCCGAAGAGCAGAAAGCCGAAGGGGAAATCCATCTGACCGCAAAACAGATCGCGGCGGCGGGAATATCGCTCGTCCGCCCGTCGACCGGTGGCACGGGGGTGCTCAGCCTGCCGGCGACGATCGAAAGCGATCCGCAGGCAACGCAGGTTGTCTCGGCCGCGATCGGCGGCCGCGTGGTCGCACTCAACCGCAATCTGGGTGAGGGCGTCCGGCGTGGCGAGGTCGTCGCGGTGATCGAGAGCCGCGACGCCGCCGGATTGCGCGCCGAAGTCGAGGCTGCGCAGGCGCGCGCCAATCTCGCCCGATCGAACCTGGCGCGCGAGGAAAGGCTGTTTGCGCTCCAGGTCTCGCCCGAACGCGACCTGATCGCCGCGCGCACCGCGATGACCGAGGCGAATATCGCACTTCGTCTTGCCGGACAGCAGGTGTCGGCGGCGGGCGTCGGCGGCGGCGCGCTCAACCGTATCGGCGTCGTCGCGCCGATCGGCGGGCAGGTGACGGCGCGCAGCGTCGTACTCGGTCAGACCGTTGCACCCGACGCCGAATTGTTCCGCGTCGCCAATCTCGGCCGCGTCGCGATCAACCTGTCGCTGACCCCCGCCGATGCGGGGCGCATCCGCGTTGGCACCCCGGTCGAGGTCCGGGCGGGCGCGCGCACCGCCACCGCGCGCGTCCATTTCGTGTCGCCCGTCCTCGACGCCGCGACGCGTCTCGTGCCCGCGGTCGCCCTGCTCGACAATGGCGGCGGCATATGGCGCCCCGGCGAGCCGGTTACGGCGATGCTCCAGATCGGCGCCACGGGCGATGCGGTGAGTGTCCCCGACAACGCGATCCAGACAGTCGAAGGACGCACCAGCGTCTTCGTCCGGACGACGGAGGGATTCCGCACCGCGCCGGTCACGGTGACGTCGCGTGTCGGCGGAATGGCGACCGTCACCGGTCTGTCGGGCCGCGAGAGCCTCGCGGGCGAGGGCAGCTTCACCCTGAAGGCCGAGCTCGCCAAGGGCGAAGCCGAGCATGGGGGGCACTGACATGATCGCCTCCATCGTCAATTTCGCCGTCGCGCGGCGCTGGTTCGTGCTGCTCGTCACCGCCATCGCGACGCTGATCGGCGCATGGGCGCTCAGTCGCCTGCCGATCGACGCCGTTCCCGACATCACCAACAATCAGGTGCAGATCAGCGCGCGTGCGCCCGCACTGTCGCCCGAACAGGTCGAACGGCAGGTCTCCTTTCCGATCGAAACCGCGCTCGCCGGCATTCCCGGTCTTGAAAGCACGCGCTCCCTGAGCCGCAACGGCTTTGCACAAGTCACCGCGGTGTTCACCGATGCGACCGACATCTATTTCGCGCGCGCGCAGGTCGCCGAGCGGCTGCGCGCCGCCGAGCAGGCGCTACCCGACGGGGTCGACCCCGAAATGGGACCGATCGCAACGGGGCTCGGCGAGGTCTTCATGTGGACGGTCCATATGGAGCATCGCAAGGATGACAGGCACAAGCCGGGCGAACCCGGAATGCAACCCGACGGCAGCTATGTCACGCCCGAAGGCGACCGGCTGGTCACCGACGCCGAAAAGGCGACCTATCTGCGCACCGCGCAGGATTGGATCGTCACGCCGCTGCTCAAGCCGATTCCGGGTCTCGCCGGCGTCGACACGATCGGCGGTTATGTGAAGCAATATCAGGTCGTCCCCGACACGCAGCGGCTCGCCGCGCTCGGCCTCAGCCTTGGCGACCTTGCAACCGCGCTCGAGGCGAACAACCGCGCGATCGGTGCGGGCGTGGTCGACCGCAACGGTGAGGGGCTCGCGGTGCGCTCCGACGCGCGCGTCGGCGGCGCCGAACAATTGGCGCAGACGGTGATCGCGACGCGCGGCGGGGTTCCGATCCGGCTCGATCAGGTGGCGAGCGTGCGCACGGGACAGGCGATCCGCATGGGGTCGGCTTCGGAGAACGGCCGCGAGGTCGTTGTCGGCACCGCGATCATGCGGATCGGCGAGAACAGCCGGAATATAGCTGGCCTCGTCGCGACCCGGCTCGACGAGATCAATGCTTCGCTTCCCACCGATATCATTATCCAGCCGGTGCTCGACCGCACCGGGCTTGTCGAGGCTACGGTCAAGACGGTCGCTAAGAATCTGACCGAGGGTGCGTTGCTCGTCATCGTCATCCTCTTTCTGCTGCTCGGCAATTTCCGCGCGGCGCTCATCGCGGCGCTCGTCATCCCGATCACGATGCTGCTGACGAGCTTCGGCATGCTCAAGGGCGGGGTGTCGGCCAATCTGATGAGCCTCGGCGCGCTCGATTTCGGATTGATCGTCGACGGCGCCGTCATCATCGTCGAGAATGCGCTGCGGCGGATCGGCGAGCGGCAGCATCAACTCGGACGCACCCTCGAACGCGACGAGCGCCTCGGCGTCGTCGCAGCGGCGGCGCGCGAGATGATCCGTCCGTCGGTCTACGGGCAGGCGATCATCATCCTCGTCTATGTGCCGTTGCTGACGCTGACCGGGGTCGAAGGAAAGACCTTCACCCCGATGGCGCTGACCGTCATCGTCGCGCTCGCCGCCGCGTTCGTGCTGTCGCTGACCTTCGTGCCCGCAATGCTCGCGATCTGGCTGTCGAAACCGGTCGAGGAAAAGGAGGGACGGATCATGCGCTGGCTCGGCGCGCGTTACGAACCCGGGCTCGACCGTGCGATGGGGCAGCCGCGAAAGACGATGCTTGCGGCGGTTGCTGCGCTCATTGTCGGCGCGGGGGCCTATGTCACGCTGGGGCAGGAATTCCTGCCGCAACTCGACGAAGGCGACCTCACTGCGCAGTTGCTGCGCGTTCCGGGGACGTCGGTCGACCAGAGCCAGGCGATGCAGCTCCGCGCCGAACGCGCGCTGGCGGCCTTGCCCGAGGTGAAGTTCGTCTTTTCGAAGACCGGCACCGCCGAACTCGCGTCGGACCCGATGCCGCCGAACATCTCCGACACCTTCATCATCATGAAGGACCGCAAGGACTGGCACGACCCGCGCCTGTCGAAGGCCGACCTGACGGCAAAGGTCGAAAAGACGCTCGCCGGCCTTCCAGGCAATGCCTTCGAGATCAGCCAGCCGATCCAGATGCGCTTCAATGAGCTGATCGCCGGGGTCCGCGGCGACGTCGCGGTCAAGGTCTTCGGCGACGACAACAATGCGATGGCGGCGACAGCGAACCGGATCGCCGCGATCCTGCGGAAAACCGAAGGCGCGACCGATGTCCGCGTCGAGCAGACCGAAGGCCTGCCGATGCTCGATATCCGGCCGAACCGTGACGCGATGGCGGGCCTCGGGATCACCGCAGCCGTACTGCAGGAAACCGTTGCGGCGGCGGTCGGCGGACGCGACGCCGGGGTGATCTTCGAGGGCGACCGGCGCTTTGCGGTCACCATCCGCCTCTCCGACGCCGCGCGCGCCGACTTCGCGGCGTTGGGACAGGTGCCGGTGCCGACCCCGGGGGGCAGCTTCGTCCCGCTTGAAAGCGTCGCCGAACTGGCTGTCGTCGACGGTCCGAACCAGATCAGCCGGGAGAATGGCAAAAGGCGGATCGTCGTTCAGGCCAACGTTCGCGGCCGCGATGTCGCGAGCGTGGTCGAGGATGCGCAGGGCGCGATCCGCGAACAGGTGCGCCTGCCCGCGGGCCAATATGTCGAATGGGGCGGGCAGTTCGAAAATCTCGCCTCGGCACGCGACCGGCTCGCGCTCGTCGTGCCGGCGTGTTTCGCGCTGATCCTGCTGCTCCTCTACGGCGCGTTGGGCAGCGTGCGCGACGCCGCTATCGTCTTTACCGGTGTGCCGCTTGCGCTTGTCGGCGGGATATTGGCGCTGGCGCTGCGCGGGATGCCCTTCTCGATCTCGGCGGCGGTGGGATTTATCGCGCTGTCGGGGATCGCGGTGCTCAACGGGCTGGTGATGGTCACATCGATCCAGCAACTGATCGCCGAGGGCAGGAAGCGAAGCGACGCTGCAAGGGCGGGCGCACTGGCGCGGCTGCGGCCGGTCGTGATGACCGCGCTCGTCGCCTCGCTCGGCTTCGTCCCGATGGCGCTCGCGACCGGCGCGGGGGCGGAGGTGCAGAAACCGCTCGCGACCGTCGTCATCGGCGGGCTGATCTCGGCGACGCTGTTGACGCTGTTTGTCCTCCCGACGCTCTACGCCCGGTACGGAGGGCCGCGCGTCGCCACACCCGATGTCGAAACGGCGCCCGCGGGCGCGCAGCCGCAAGGGACATGACGATGGGACAGGATCACAGCCACGATCATGTCGCGGGCGCCAATGCCCGCATGCTCGGCTGGGCGCTGGCGCTGACGGCGACGTTCCTGATCGTCGAGGTAGCGGGCGGGCTGTATTTCAACAGCCTCGCCCTTTTGTCGGACGCCGGACACATGCTGACCGACGTCGCGGCGCTCGCGATCGCACTGCTCGCGATCAGGCTCGGCGCGAAGCCGCCCGACGACCGGCGGACCTTCGGCTACCGCCGCGTCGAGATTCTCGCGGCGGTGTTCAACGCACTGATGCTGTTTGCGATCGCCATCTATGTCTTCGTCGAGGCGATCGCGCGCTTCCGCGATCCGCAGCCGGTGCAATCGTGGGGGATGATGGTGGTCGCCGCGGTGGGCCTGTTGGTCAATCTGATCGCGATGCGCATGCTCGTCGCGGGCAAGGAGGCGAGCTTCAACGTCAAGGGCGCCTATCTCGAGGTCTGGGCTGACATGATCGGATCGGTCGGCGTCATCGTCGGCGCGGTCCTGATCCGCTTCACCGGCTGGACATGGGTCGATCCGGTGGTCGCGGTGCTGATCGGCCTGTGGGTGCTGCCGCGGACATGGATATTGCTGCGCGGCACGGTGAACGTCCTGCTCGAAGGCGTGCCCGACGGCATCGACCTTGGCGAGGTGCGCGATACGGTGAGGGGCGTCCCCGGCATCGTCAAGCTGCGGCAACTGCACCTCTGGTCGATCAGCAACGGGCAGAATCGCGCGACGGTTCACGCCGTCGCTTCGCCCGAAAGCGACATCGGCGGGCTGCAGCGCGAAATCGCCGAACGGCTCCACGACCGGTTCGACATCGCCGACTCGACGATCCAGATCGAGCTGGCGGTCAGGGCATGATCCGGCCTTCGTCGCGCTGGGGCATCGGCGCGACGAAGCGCAGGACCAGCGTCGTCAGCAGCAACCAGCCCGCCGAGCCGAGGATTGCGGCGGGCAGAGAGGTCAGATCGGCGACGAGCCCGATCGTATAGGCGCCAAGCGCCATCGCGCCGAAGGTCACCGCCTGATAGATCGACAGGCAGCGGCCAAGGATATCCTCGGGCGAACGGAGCTGCATCGCGACATTGAGCGTCGTCAGCGTCGACACCCACGCGCCGCCCGCGACGAAGGCGGCAGCTATGAGCCACGGCAGGCTGGCGGTCAGCGCGACGGGCAGCATCGCCGCGGCGAAGATCAGCGAGGCAGCGGTCATGACCCGGTCGCTGCCCCACCGCCGCCGTGCCGCGCCGATCCACAGCGCGGCAAAGATCGATCCCGCGCCGAACGCGCCGAGGCACAGGCCATAGATCACCTCGGTGCCGTGCAGCCGGTCGCGGACGAGCGAAGGAAGCAGCGCCTGAAACCCCGCGGCGCCGAGGCCGAAGGCAAAGCCGCGAATGAGTACGCGGCGCACCGGGTCCGAATGCGTGCAGAAACGGATGCCTGCGGCGATCGCGGCCAGCATCGAGGTGCGGCGCGGGGGCGTGGTCTCGGGGCGCCAGCGCAGCAGCACGACAATCAGCACGATATAGCTGATCGCGTTGAGGCCAAAGGCCGCTGCCGTCCCGACGATCGAAATCAGCAGCCCGCCAAGCGCCGGGCCGACGCTGCGCGCAAGATTGTAGGCGATGGTATTGAGCGCGATCGCCTGCGGCAGATCCCTCGGTCCGACCTGCAGCCGCACCGACGCCTGCCACGCCGGGCCGTTGAGCGCGGTCCCGCAACCGACCGCGAGCGTGAAGAAGAGCAGGGTCAGCGGGGTGATCGCATCGAGATATGTGGTCAGCGTCAGCGCCGCCGAGACGATCAGCATGCCCGTCTGCGCCGCGAGCATCACCCGGCGCCGGTCGAAATTGTCGGCGATCGCGCCCGCGAAAATGCCGAGCAACAGGATCGGGATCGTTGCGCCCGCCTGCACCAGCGCGATCAGCAGGTGCGAGCTGGTGAGTTCGGTCATCAGCCACGCTGCGGCGACCGACTGGATCATCGATCCCATGTTCGACGCAAGGTTTGCAATCCAGATCGCGCGAAACGCCGGGTAGCGAAAGGGTGCGAGCGCGGAGGGCGGGGAGGAGGCGTCGGGACTCACTCCCCGTCGGGTAAACGCGCCCGTCGGTCGCGGCAAGACCGGCGGAGCGAGATTGTCACTGATGTTATTCGGTCAGCTCGAATGCTGCCTCCGATCCTTCGGCCGACGATGGACCGACCCACAGTCTGAACTCGCCAGGTTCGCTGCCCCAGCTCATGTCCTGCCGTGTGAAGGCGAGATCGGCGTCGGTCAGCGTGAAGCGGACAATGCGCTTTTCGCCTTTCTTGAGGCCGATCTTCTCGAAACCTTTCAGTTCCTTGACCGGCCGCGTCACCGACCCGACGAGGTCGCGGACGTAGAGCTGCACGACTTCCTCGCCATCGCGCGCGCCGCTGTTGGTCACGGTGACGCTGGCGGTCAGCGGCTCGCCCGGGCGAATTTTCGTCTTGTCGAGCGTCACCGGCGAATAGGTGAAGCTGGTGTAGCTCAGCCCGTAGCCGAACGGATAGAGCGGCGTGTTCGGCGTATCGAGATAGCGCGAGACATATTTCGCATTCGGGTCCTCGGGCTTGATCGGCCGCCCGGTGTTCTTCATGTCGTAATAGATCGGCACCTGCCCGACGTTGCGCGGAAAGGTCACAGGCAGCTTCCCCGACGGGTTGTAATCGCCATAAAGCACGTCGGCGATCGCATGGCCGCCCATCGTCCCCGGATACCAGGCCTCGAGGATGGCATCGACATTGGCGTCGGCCCACTCGATGCTGTTCGGGCGCCCGCTCATCAGCACGAGGATGATCGGTTTGCCGGTCTTCCCGAGTTCCTCGAGCAGCGCCTGCTGGTTGCCGGGCAGGTCGAGCGAGGTGCGGCTCGCCGCCTCGCCGGTCATGTTCCAATGCTCGCCCATCGCGGCGACGATGACGTCCGATTTCTGCGCCAGTGCGATCGCCTCGGCAAAACCGTCACTCTTGCCTGCATCGGCAAACTGATAGCCCGCGCCCCTGGCATAGGCGACCGTCGTGCCCTTGGGCGCGCGCGCCTGCATTCCTTCGAGCAGCGTTACCGGCCGCTCCTTGCGGTCGCCCGCGGCGGACCAGCTGCCGATCATATCCTCCTTGCTGTTGCCGAGCGGGCCGATCACCGCGATCGACTTCGCGGTGGCGGCGAGGGGCAGGGCGTTGTTCCGGTTCTTGAGCAACACGATCGACTTGCGCGCGACGTCGCGCGCGGCTTCGAGGAAATCGGGCCGATAGATAGTCGCCTTTTCGCGCGCTTCGTCCGAATATCGATAGGGATCCTCGAACAGGCCGAGGCGATATTTCATTTCGAGGATCGACTTCACCGCGGCGTCGACGCGCTTCACATCGACCTTGCCTTCGGCGACCGACCCGGCGAGATGGTCCATGAACACCGCGCCCTGCAAATCCATGTCGACCCCGGCGTTGATCGCCTGCTCGCCCGCCTGTTTCAGGTCGCGCGAATAGCCGTGCGGGACCATTTCGTTGATCGACGTGTAATCGGTTACGACGAAGCCCTTGAAACCCCATTTTTTGCGCAGCACGTCGGTCAGCAGATAGTGGCTGCCCGATGCGGGAACGCCGTCATATTCGTTGAACGAGGTCATGAAGGTCGCTGCGCCCGCATCGGCCGCGGCCTTGAACGGCGGCAGATAGATATCGCGCAGCGTGCGTTCGGAGATATCGACCGTGTGATAGTCGCGGCCCGCCTGTGCGGCGCCATAGGCGGCGAAATGCTTGGCGGTGGCGAGCACGGTATCCACGCGCTTCAGATCGTCGCCCTGGAAACCGCGGACCCGCGCGACCGCAATCTTGCTGCCGAGGAAGACATCCTCGCCCGCGCCCTCCGACATGCGACCCCAGCGCGGGTCGCGCGCGACGTCGACCATCGGCGCGAAGGTCCAGTGAATGCCTTCGGCCGAGGCTTCGGTTGCAGATATTCTTGCGGCCTTTTCAATGGCTTTCATGTCCCAGCTGGCCGATTCGCCCAATGAGATCGGGAATATCGTGCGATGGCCATGGACGACGTCATAGCCGAAGAGCAGCGGGATCTTCAGCCGCGTTTCCTCGACCGCCAGCCGCTGCAGCTCGCGTGTATATTTGGCGGTAAAGGCGTTGAAGATCGACCCGATCCGGCCCTTGCGGATATCGTCCTGATAGCCCTGCCGGATCGTCGGGCCGGTCGAATCCCAGTCGCTCGTCAGCAGCGACAATTGCCCGACCTTCTCGTCGAGCGTCATCTTCGCCATCAGGTCCGCGATGAAGCGGTCCATCTTCGGATCGGGGCGCATCCATCCGGCTGAATCGGCGGCGGCTTTCTCGCTCGCGCTCGCCGCAGGCTTTGCGAACAGCGGAGCGGGAGCGAGCGTTCCGGCCACCATCAGGGTGGCCAGTGTCAGGCATGTCAGGTTGCGCGTCATCGGCGGCATGATTCGTCCTTCCCGGTCGGGTCTGTTTGTACATTGTCACGCGGATTGGCCGAATTTTGGCCGAAAACCGGCTGGTCCCCGATCGCATCCTCAGTGTCGCTTCCCCCTATACAGTGATCGTGAAACCGGTTACAAATCAAAAAAACAACGACGCGGTTTCCCGCGACTCGTCGCCGCACCGGAGGCAAGGCCGGTCGGTAAAGAGGCGAGCGAAGGAAAGGTCGGGGTTCGCAATAAGGGAGGATGCTGTGAAGTTTTCGCGTGATTTTCAGATCGATTCCGCACGCCAGCCGCGTGCCCGCCGCCTTGCGGCCGCGCTGGCGTGGAGCAGTGCCGGCGCCGCGCTTGCGATCGCGATTGCCGCCCCCGCGCACGCCCAAGTGGCCGGCGCATCGCTGCGCGGCACGGTCAAGGCCGAAGGCGGCGTGTCCGAAGTGACCGCGGTCAACGTCAACACCGGCCTGACGCGCACGTCAACGGTCACGGCCAGCGGTGGCTACAGCTTCTCGTCGCTGCCCGTCGGCACCTATCGTCTCGAACTGACCACGTCGCAGGGCAAGCGCCAGACCGACGAATTTTCGCTCAACGTCGCGCAGAATGCCGTGCTCGACTTCGACTTTTCGCAGCCTGACATCGCCGAGGCCGGTGACGATGCGATCATTGTTACCGGCAGCCGCATCCGCTCGATGGAGGGCGGCGAGGTCGGCACCAACATCTCGCAGCGCCTGATCGAGGTACTGCCGCAGAACAACCGCAACTTCCTCGCCTTTGCGGACTTGGCGCCGGGCGTTCAATTCATCACCAACGGCACCGACCAGTCGCGGCTTCAGGGCGGCGCGCAGGGAAGCAACTCGGTGAACATCTTCATCGATGGCATCGGGCAGAAGGACTATGTGCTCAAAAATGGTGTCACTGGCCAGGATTCGACGCAGGGCAACCCGTTCCCGCAGCTCGCGATCGGCGAATATCGTGTTATCAGCTCGAACTATAAGGCTGAATTCGACCAGGTAAGCTCGGTCGCCGTCACGGCAGTGACCAAGTCGGGGACGAACGAGTTCCACGGCGAAGGTTTTATCGACTTCACCAACCAGAGCCTGCGCGACCGGCGGCCGGCCGAGAATTTTCCGCGCTATATCCCGAAAATCCGGTCCAAGGACCTCCAGTTCGGTGGCGCTCTCGGCGGCCCCATCATCAAGGATGTGCTGCACTTTTTCGTGACCTATGAAGGCAAGCGCCGCGTCAATCCGCGCGATATCACGCCGGGGCTCGAACTGCCGGTCTCCTACTTCCCGACCGAGTATCAGGATGTCTTCGGATCGGCGAAGGAGACGTTCAACGAGAATCTCTATTTCGGAAAGATCAACTTCACCCCGACGAACAACGACCTGTTCGAATTCTCGGTCAAATATCGCGACGAGAGCGGCGAGCAGTTCAATAGCGGTTTTGCCGCTTTCGAGACGCGGACGATCGCGAAGGTCGAGGAATGGCGCGGGCTCGCGCGTTGGGAGCATACCGCCGACACTTGGGTCAACGACTTCAAGGTCGCCTATGAAGATGTGACCTGGGGGCCGCGTCCGCTGAATTTCGGCAATATTTCGATCTTCAATGCGACGGTGCCGAACCCGCCGCCGGCGACGACCAGCCGCCGCGGCGACATCCTGCGTATCGGCGCGGGCAGCAACTTCCAGGACAAGGGCCAGAATGGCTGGCAGGTGTCGAACGACTTCACCTGGACCGGACTCGAGAGTCATACCTTCAAAGTGGGTGTGAAGGGGAAATGGGTCGAACTGAACACCAACACGCAGAACGGCGTGAACCCGGTTTTCACCTATAATGTGAACTACAATCCCAACGGCGGGACGTTCAACGACGATATTCCGTATCGCATGGTCTTCAGCGCGCCCGTGGCAGGCGGAGATCCGAACATCCGGTCGAAGAATTTCCAGTTCGGCATCTATGCGCAGGACGACTGGGAATTCGACGATCGTCTGACACTCAATATCGGCCTGCGCTGGGATTATGAGCGCACCCCGGCCTTCCTGAACTACAAGCATGACCCGGCTATCGCCGAATTCGTTGCGGGCCGCGCATCCTATACCGGGCCCAACGGCGCTGTTACCCCGCCCTATGCGAACCTTCGGAATGCCGATTACAACATCGATGACTATATCTCGACGGGTAATGAGCGGAAGGCATTCAAGGGCGCCTGGCAACCGCGTCTCGGCTTCACCTATGCGCTCGATGATGAGAAAAGATTCGCGATTTTCGGCGGCTATGGCCGTTCCTATGACCGCACGCAGTTCGACAATATCCAGCAGGAGTTGACGCAGGGCCTGTTCGCGACACGGACGTTCAACTTCAACAACCCGGGCGACACCACGAACGTCTGCGCGCCGAGCGCGACTTGCATCCCGTGGAATCCTGCATATCTGACCCCCGAAGGTCGCGCCGCGCTGATCGCGGGGCTGCCGGCCGGGGCGGGCCGCGAGCTGCGCTTCATCAAAAATGACCTGAAGGTGCCTTACTCGGACCAGTTCAGCCTGGGCGTTCGGGGCAAATTCGACCTGCTCGATCTCGAAGTCGGCTATTCCTACGTCGAGAGCAAGGACGGCTTCGTCTATCTGCTCGGCAACCGCCGGGCGAACGGCAGCTTCTTCCCCGCAACGGGCAACCCGGATTCGCCTTTCGGTTTTGCACCGGCGCCGTTCGGCAGCATCATTATCGGCACGAACGGGATCGAAACGCGCGCCAACACGGCCTATTTCAAGCTGACCAAGCGCTATACCCAATTCTCGCCATGGAGCCTCGACGCGACCTATACCTTCACCGACGCCGAAGAAAACCGGCAGTTCGGCGAAACCTTCAGCCTCGATTTCCCCAACATGGATGCCTATCCCTTCATCACCTCGACGGGCGTGCGCAAGCACCGCTTCGTGATGGCCGGGTCGGTCGATATTCCGTACGGAATCACCCTGTCGGGCAAATTCCAGATGGCGTCGCCGAAATATCTCTCCGCATTTGTGTTCACGCCGGGCGACCCGCTCAGCCGCGACATCGTGTCGACGAAGACAAAGGGGAACGGCGATTTGTGGGGCTATCGCCAGATGGACCTTTCGATCACGAAGAATATTCCACTCAAGTTCGTGAGCGAGGAAACGCGGCTGCGTTTCCGTCTCGACATCATCAACCTGTTCAACGACCGCAATTTCAGCGGCTTCAATGGGGTCACGGGTCTTCGTAACCCGACCGACTATGCGATTGATGGCCCTCCGCGCACAATCAAGCTATCGGCCGGTTTCCAATTCTGACCGGTTGACAAGGCGCCCGGCCTGCAACCCCCTCCCGCGGGGCGGGCGCCTCACTTTTCTGGAGTATGAAATGTCGTTCCGCAGCGGGGTTCTTGTCTTGCCCCTGGTCGCGCTGACCGCCGCCTGTGCCGCCGCTCCGGCGCCGTCCACCGCCACCCCCGCGACGACCAGCCTGCCGCCGATCACCGAGGTAGCCTTTTCGGAAGAGCTGACCGAGCGCACTTTCCGCTATTTCTGGGACACCACCGATACCGAGCGCTGCCTCGCGCCCGATCGCTGGCCGAGCAATCCCTTCTCGTCGATCGCGGCCACCGGCTTTGCGCTCACCGCCTATGGCATCGGCGCCGAGCGCGGCTATGTGACGCGCGCCGAAGCCGCGCTCCGCACGCGCGATTGCCTGCGCTTCTACTGGCACGCGCCGCAGGGGCCCGAGGCCGCGGGGAACACCGGCTACAAGGGCTTCTTCTATCACTTCCTGAAGAATGAAGACGGCACACGGTACAAGACGAACGAGCTGTCGACCGTCGACACCAGCCTGTTCCTCGGCGGCGCACTGTTCGCGCAAAGCTATTATGACCGCAGCGATCCGGTCGAGGCCGAGATCCGCGACCTCGCCGAAAAGATTTACAAGCGCGTCGACTGGACCTTTGTTCAGCGCACCAACACCGGCACGCAGGCGCGGAACCTTGCGGGTTCGCACGGCATCACCATGGGCTGGAAGCCCGAGAAGGGGTTCGAGACGCACGACTGGGTCGGCTATAACGAGGGCATGCTCGTCTATGTGCTGGCGCTCGGCTCGCCGACGCACCCCGTCGGCAAGGATGCGTGGGACAAGGGCTGGACCGCCGACCTCGAAAAGGACTGGGGCAGCTATTACGGACAGGAACATCTCCAGTTCGAACCGATGTTCGGGCATCAGTACAGCCATGTCTGGGTCGATTTCCGCGGCATCCGCGATGAATATATGCGCGGGAAGGGCATCGATTATTTCGAGAACAGCCGCCGCGCGACGCTGGCGCAGCGCGGCTATGGCGCCGACAATCCGAACAAATGGACGGGCTACAGCGCCGATATCTGGGGCTGGACCGCGTCCGACGGGCCGGGATATTTCGAGGGCAAATATAGCGTTGGCGGAACGCCGCGGAATTTCAACGGCTATATGGCGCGCGGCGTCAGCGCGATCCGCGTCGTCGATGACGGCACCGTGGTCCCGACTGCCGCGGGCGGCTCGGTCGCCTTCGCACCCGAAGTCGCGATCCCGGCGCTGATGGCGATGCGAAACCAATATGGCGCGCGTCTCTACACGCGCTACGGGTTCAAGGATGCGTTCAACCCGGGCTTTACCTTTATCGGCGCGGGTTCGCGCTCGGGTAAGGTCGATCCTGTTCACGGCTGGGTCGCGAACGACTATCTCGGCATCGACCAGGGGCCGATCCTTGCGATGATGGAAAATCATCGCAGCGGCTTCGTCTGGAAGGTAATGCGCAAGAACCCGCACGTCGTGCGCGGGCTCAAGCGCATCGGCTTCACTGGCGGCTGGCTCGACGAAGCGAAGTCCGAATAGGCCTTAGCAGCCTTTCCCTAAACAGAGATCGGCCACCACCGGATAATGATCCGACGGCAGCTTGCCGCCATTCTGGTCGGTCAGCGTCGCATGGCGCAGCACCGTCACATCGTCGCTGACGAAGATATGGTCGATCGGGCTTGCGTCCATCCGCGCGATGTCGAAGCCGGTGAAGGTGCCGGGCGGGCCATAATGCGGCGTGCGGCTGATCGCGGCGCTGTCACGCAGCGCGCCCTTGCCGGGCTCGACGATCGCCGCATAGGGGTTGCTTGTCGCCGGACTGTTGAAGTCACCCATCAGCACTGCGCTCTCGCCGGGCTTTCGCTGGCCGTCGATCCAGTGGCGGATCAGGCGGGCGCTTTCCTGCCGTGCGACCTCGCCGATATGATCGAAATGGGTGTTCACGACGAGCAATATCCGCTTCGACGTGCGGTCGTGCAGCCGCGCCCAAGTCGCGATCCGCGGCAGCGCGGCATCCCAGCCCTCGCTCGGGACGGCCGGCGTGGGCGATAGCCAGAAGGTGCCCGACCCAACCAGCGTGAAGCGGTCGCGGCGGAAACCCAGCATCGAATATTCGCCCTTTTCCTTGCCGTCGTCGCGCGCGACGCCGACGAACTGATAGGCGGGCAGGTCAGTCTCGACGGCCTGCTTCTGATGCAGCAAAACCTCCTGCATCCCGACGAGGTCGGGCGCCTGATAGGCGACGAGCGCGGTCAGCGCGCTCCGCCGGTGCGGCCACGCGTTGCCACCGTCCGACGCGACGTCGAGGCGGATATTATAGGTCATCGCCTCATAATGATCGGCGCGTTCTTTCGCCGCAGCGGGCAGCGCGAGCAGTGCCGCGGCGAGGATCAGGGCTTTGCGCGTCATCCGAGATTGCCTCCGTTGGTCGCGATTACGCTGCTGTAGAAACGCGCGCTGCGTTTGGGTGTGCGGGCCTGCGTCTCATAATCGACATGGACGATTCCGAAGCGTTTCGAAAATCCGAGCGACCATTCGAGATTGTCGAGCAGCGACCAAGCCATATAGCCGCGCACGTCGACGCCCTGCCGGATCGCGTCGCCGATCGCCGAGATATGCGTGCGCAGATAATCGCAGCGCAGCGGATCGTCGATCCCGTCGGGGCCCGCCTTCGGCGGATCGTAGAAGGCGGCGCCATTTTCGGTAATATAGACAGGAATATCGCCATAGGTGTCGCGGAACCAGACGAGCATTTCGGTCAGCGCGGGCGGATAGACTTCCCAGTCGGTCGTCGTGTGCGTCGCATTCTGGCGCACCGGCGAGGCGCCGACCGGCCACTGGTTCGGATCGGCCTGCACGACGTTGCGCGTGTAATAATTGATGCCGATGAAGTCGAGCGGCTGGCAGATATCCTTCAGATCTTCGACCGACCATTCGGGCCAGGCTTCGCCGAACACCTCGGCGAGTTCGTCGGGGTAGCTGCCCTTCAGCGCCGGATCGAGATATTGGCGGTTCATATAGGCATGCGCGCGCGCCGTGGCAGCGACGTCCTCGACGCTGTCGCTCGCGGGATATTTGGGTTCGATGTTGACGACGAGGCCGATTTCGTGCGCGCCCTCGCTGCGATAGGCCTGCACCGCGCGGCCGTGCGCGCGCATCAGATTGTGGCTCGCGATCGGCGTCTCGAACAGGTTGCGGTGGCCGGGCGCGAGCGCGCCGTGGAGGTAGCCGCCGTCGGTGATCACCCAGGGCTCGTTGAGCGTAACCCATTTCTTCACACGGCCGTCGAGGCGGCGATACATCACCGATCCATATTCGGCGAACCAGTCGGCGCTGTCGCGATTGAGCCAGCCGCCCCTGTCGTCGAGCGCCGCGGGCAGATCCCAATGATGCAGCGTGAGGAGCGGTTCGATGTCGTTCTTCAGCAATTCGTCGACCAGCCGCTCGTAAAAGCCGAGGCCGGGTTCGTTCACGCGCCCGATGCCTTCGGGCAGCACGCGGCCCCAGTTGACGCTGAAGCGATAGGCTTTCAGCCCCAGTTCCTTCATCAGCGCGACGTCGGCGGGCATGCGGTTATAATGGTCGCACGCGATATCGCCGGTGTCGCCCTTCGCCGCCATCAGCCGCGGGTCGTGGCTGAAGCGCTGCCAGATGCTCGCGCCCGCACCGTCGGCGAGCGGCGACCCTTCGATCTGATAGGCGGCGGTTGCGGCGCCCCACAGGAAATCGTCGGGGAAAATCGTCTGCGTCATTTTCTGTCCTTGTCGGTATTCGTCGGGGAGGAAAGTTTCTGTTCGAGCAGCCAAGCATAGAGCGCCGGGTCGTCATAGGCGGGATCCCATGCGTTGTGGCCGAGATCGGGATAGATGGTCAGGCGGACCTTGCGGCCGCCGCAGGCGCGGATCGCGCGCGCCATGTCGAAGCTGCCTTCGGGCACGACGACATCGTCGCGGTCTCCGTGAAAGGCCCAGACAGGAAGGTCCATCAGCCGGCACGCCTCGCCGGGATTGCCGCGTCCGGCGACCGGGGCGACGGCGGCGAAGCGTTTCGGCTCCGCGATCGCCCAGCGCCAGCTCGCATGGCCGCCGCGGCTGAGACCGGTGAGGTAAATGCGCGCCGGATCGATGCGCCAGGTCCGGGCGATCCGGTCGACGAGCGTGTCGAGCTTCCCGATATCCCAGTCCTGATCGGTGCCCAGCAAGGGCGAGACGGTGAGAAAGGGAAAGTCGGGATTGCGATCGGCGATCTTCGGCGGGCCGTGCACCTTGACCTTTGCGACATCGTCGCCGCGCTCGCCCGATCCGTGGAGGAAGATCAGCAGCGGATATTGCTTCGCCGCATCGGACAGATAGCCCTTGGGCACGAAAAGCTGGTACGGATAATTGCCCGGTGTCACCGGCTGCTGCGGCGTCTGGCCTTCGACCATCGGCGGCGCTTTCGTCCTCGCAAACACAGGGGAGGCGGCAAGGGCGAGGCCCAGCAACGCCGCAGTCCAGCATCTCATTCGTTTGTCCTTGGTTGAAGGGCTCATCCCTTCACACTCCCGGTCAGCAGCCCGCTCAGATAATAGCGCTGGAGGGCGAGGAAGAGGATGAGGACGGGCAGGGTGGTGACGACCGCGCCGGCCATCATGATCTCGTAATCCTGCACATTCTGTCGGCTGTTCACGGCGAGCGCGACGGGCAGCGTGGCAAGATCCTGGTCGGCGAGGATGATCAGCGGCCACATGAAGTCGTTCCAGCTCGACAGGAAGACATAGAGCGCCAGCGTGACGATGATCGGCGTCAGGATCGGCAGGACGATCCGGCGCAATATCTGCCCCTCGCTCGCGCCGTCGATGCGCGCCGCCTCAAGCATCTCGTCGGGGATCGACAGGCAATATTGGCGGACGAGGAAGATGCCGAAAATCCCTGCGAGCCAGGGGACCAGCGCGCCGGCATAGCTGTTGACCAGTCCCATCGCCTTGAGTTCGAGGAATAGCGGCAGCATCCCGATCTGCCCCGGCACGACGAGCGCCGCGACGAGCATGCGGAAGATCGCATCGCGCCCCTTGAAGCGAAGCTTCGCGAAGGCATAGCCCGCGGGGATCGTAAAAAGCAGCGCCAGCGCCGTCGCGAGCGTCGAGACGAAAATGCTGTTGAGCAGGAAGCGTCCGACGCCGAAGCTGCCGAAGAGCAGGTGGTAATTGTCGAACGTCGGGCTTGCGGGCCACAGCGGCGGCGGGAATTGCGCCGCCTCGCCGCGCGCCATGAAGCTGACCGACACCATCCACAGGAGCGGCGCGATCGTGATCAGCGCGACGAGCGCGGCGAGCAGGGTGACGGACCAGCGGCGCAGACTCATATCGCGCCGCTCCGTCTGGCCAGTCGCAGCTGTACCAAAGTCACCGCGAGGATGCAGAGGAAGAGCAGGAAAGCGACCGCCGCGCCCGAACCGAGGTTCCACCATTTGAACCCCTCCTCATACATGAAATAGAGGATCGTCACGGTCGACTGGGCGGGGCCGCCCTGCGTCATCACATAGGGTTCGGCGAACAGCTGGAACATGCCCGCGACGGTCAGCACCGAGACGAGCAGCAAGGTCGGGCCGATCGCGGGCAGGGTGACGTGGCGTAGCCGCATGAACCATCCCGCGCCGTCGATGCGCGCCGCCTCGTCGAGTTCGCGCGGCACCGTCTGCAGCGCGGCGAGGAAGATGATCATATTGTAGCCGAAGGTCTTCCACCCGACGAACAGCAGGATCGCGGGTAGCGACGCGGTCGGGCTGCCGAGCCAGTCGATCGGCGGCACGCCGAAGAAGGAGAGCAGATAGTTGAGCAGCCCGTAGCGCGTATGCAGCAGGTAGCGCCACACGACGGCGGTCGCGACGAGCGTCGTCACATAGGGCGCGAACAGCGCAACGCGCCACACCGGGCGCCATTGCAGCCAGCGCGAATTGACGAGCATCGCGGCGAACAGCGACAGCGCGACGATGAAGGGCGTGCCGATGCCGACGAACAGCAATGTATTCGTCATCGCCTTCCAGAACAGCGGATTTTCGAGCAGGCGTTCGTAGTTCGCCAGCCCGACGAAGCGCAGGTTTCCGATGTCGGCGAGCGCATAGATGTCGAAGTCGGTGAAGCTCAGGAACAGCGACGCGGCCGCGGGCAGTACGAAGAAAAGCAGGATCGCCGCGAGCGCGGGCGACGACATCGCCCAGCCCGCGCGCGCTTCTCCCGCCCGGCCGACCGCACTCGCGTTTTGAACCGTTCGCCGCGGCGCGCTCACAATGCCCGCCCCTTGTCGAGCATCCAGCGCCGCTTTTCGAGCAGCCGGTCGGCGCGCGCGTCGATCTCCTTCGCCGCTTCGTCGACGCTGAACTGGCCACGCACCATGCGCTCGGCGACGATCTGCATCTCGGTGACGATGCGCTCCCATTCGGGCACCTTGGGCAGCGCTGTCGCATGATCGAGCTGCGTGCGGAAGGGCGCGACCGCCGGATCGTTGGCGAGCCCGGCTTCGGCCCAGACCGAGCGGCGTGCGGGGAGGTCGCCGGTCGCCTCGTGGAGCGCGAGCTGCGCGCGGGGCGCCATCAGCCGCGCGACCAGGTCCCATGCCGCCTCGCCATGCGCGCCGCCGGCGAAGACTACGAGGCTCGATCCGCCGGGCGCGGCCGATCCGGCGCCGCCGGGGCCGGGGTTCGCTGCGGTACCCCAAGCGCCCTGCAGTTCCGGTGCGAGGCGGCTCTTCATATCGCCGATCGTCCACGGGCCCGACAGAAAGAGGCTGAAATAGCCGCGTCCGAATTCGGTCCAGACGTTCGATATCTGTGCCATCGATATCCGCGGCGCGAGCCCTTCGTCGAAGAGCGATTTGTAGAAGGCGAGTGCGGCCCTGAATTCGGGCTCCGAAAAGGCGCCGCGCCCGCCTTCGTCGCGCAACATCCGCGCGCCGGCCGACAGCGCGAGCGTCGTCAGCTGCTCATATTCGTTGAGCGGATAGAGAAGGGCGAAATTGCCGTCGCCCGCGACCTTCTTGACCTTGTGGAGCGCGACCTTCCATCCCGCCCAGTCGGATGGCGGCGCGGCATAGCCGGCGCGCGCGAACAGATCCTTGCGATAAAATTGCAATCGTGTGTCGACATACCAGGGCACGCCCCAGCTCTTGCTGGCGATGCGATTGGTATCGATCACCGCGCCGAACTGGTCGTCCAGCAACTGCATCGCGTGTGCGGGAACCGGCGCAATCGCGCCGATTGCTGCAAGCTCGGCGATCCAGCTGTTGCCGACCTGCCCGACGCTCGGCAGCGATCCGCCGGCAAAACCGGTGAGCAATTTCTCGTGCGCCGCCGTCCACGGCAGCGGCTGGACCGAGATCGGCGGCGCGCCGGCGGGCCAGTCGATGTCCTTGAGGAGCGCGGGCAGACTCGCGGCCTCATTGCCCATCGCCCAGACGGTGAGCGCTCCGCCTTCGCGCGCGCCGCATCCGCCGAGCATCGGGAGCAGGGGCAGCGCCGAAAGCGCGCCCGCCAGCTGGCGCCGCGTCAACTGCATCGGGCGCCAGCGACAGTCATGCCGACGCGCCGGCCGTGGCGACGGTTCCGGTGGTACCGCGCGCGATCAGCGCGGGGCTCAGGATCGTCGCGCTCGCCGCACCGAGCGTCTCGCCGCGCAGGATACGCAGCAGCAACATCATCGCGGTCGACCCCAGCCGGTCGATATGGACCTGCATCGTCGAAAGCGATGGACTGAGATGCCGCGCGAGCGGAATGTCGTCGAAGCCGGCGACCATGATATCGCCCGGAACCGACTTGCCTGCGGCGACAAGCCCCGCAATCAGCCCGACCGCCATCTGGTCGTTCGCGGCAAATACGGCGTCGGCCGGCAGTTGCCCTTCGAGGAGCAGCCGCGCTGCCTTCAGGCCGCTTTCTTCCGAGAAATCGCCGGGCAGGATCGCCGGATTCCGCACGCCGCCGATCTTCGCCATCGCATCGGAAAAGCCGCGCTGGCGGTCGCGCGCGTCGCGGTTGTGCTTGGGGCCGGCGATATGAACGACCTGCCGCGCGCCGCGTGCGAGCAGCGCCTCGGTCATCGCATAGGCGCCCTGATAATTGTCGACCGCGACGAAAGGCAGATCGAGCGAGCCCGCATCGTAGTTCAGCAGCACCGTCGGCAATGCGGCGTCAAGATAGTCGGCAAGCAATTCGGGCTTCAGGTCCGGCGGCATCACGAGCAGTCCGTCGACGCGCCCGCGCATCGACGCGATTGCCGTTGCCGTCTCGTGCGTGCTGCCGTGCATGTTGCCGAGCAACAGGTGCATGCCCGCCTCGTGTGCGACAAGGTCGATGCCGCGGATGATTTCGGAGAAGAATTCGCCGAACAGGTCGGGCAGGATGACACCGACGGTGTCGGTCTTGCGCCGCGTCAGGCTGCGCGCGCCGCTATGGGGTACGAAATTCAGCTTTTTGACCGCCGCCATGACCGCCGCCTTTGTCGGCGCGGTGACATTGCCGAGGCCGTTGATCGCGCGCGATGCCGTTGCCACCGAAACCCCCGCTTCGCGCGCGACGTCTCTCAATGTAGCCATGCCGCTGACCCCCTTTCCCTCATATGGCGCCGGGCCGCTGTTGCGACTCCGATCCTCTGTGTCTGCCGGGCGCGGAAACCTCGCCATGGTAACCGGTTACACAAGCGAAACGCAAGGTCATTCCCCCGCCTTTCCCAGCGCTTGGCCATCGGCGTCGAACAGGTGCAGGCGGACGGGGGGAAAGGAAGCGGCGACGATGTCGCCCTCGTCGAGGCTGCCGTCGTCGCGGAGCTGGCAGGCGATTGGTTCATCGCCTTCGCGCCCGCCGAGGTGCAGCGTCGCAAGCCCGCCGAGCCGCTCGATAAAGCGGATCGTGTAGGCCAGCGCATCGGGCGCGTCGCCGATCGCGATGTCGTCGGGCCGGACGCCGATCGACAGCGGGGTTCCCGCGGCGAGCGCGGCGGCGAGCGGGGGCAGGGCAATATTTCGCCCGTCGGCGAGAACGGCCTTGCCCGCGCCATCTGCCGTCGCGGCGAGGATGTTCATCCGAGGTGTTCCGAGGAACTGCGCGACGAAGATATTCGCCGGCCGCTCATAAAGCTCGCGCGGCGTACCGACCTGTTCGATCCGCCCGTCGCGCAGGACGACGATCCGGTCGGCGAGCGTCAACGCTTCGACCTGGTCGTGCGTGACATAAAGCGTAGTGGTGCCGAGCTGTCGGTGGAGTTCGGCAAATTCATAGCGCATCCGTACGCGCAAATCGGCGTCGAGGTTGGACAGCGGTTCGTCGAACAGGAATATCTCCGGCTGACGGACGATCGCGCGCCCGATCGCGACGCGCTGGCGCTGCCCGCCCGACAGCGCGGCGGGCTTGCGACCGAGCAGGCCCTCGATATTCAGGATTTCCGCCGCGCGCTGCACCTGCCGCGCGATTTCGTCCTTGTTCGCTTTCGCGATGCGCAGCCCGAACGCCATATTTTCATAGACCGTCAGGTGCGGGTAGAGCGCGTAGGACTGGAACACCATCGCGATGCCGCGCTCCGACGGCGCGAGATCGGTCACATCGCGCGCGCCGATCATGATACGGCCGCTGCCGAGTTCTTCGAGCCCCGCGACCGACCGCAGCAGCGTCGACTTGCCGCATCCCGACGGGCCGACGATGACGGTGAATTCGCCATCGGCGACGTCGATCGACACGCCCTTCAGGACCTCGGTCGCTCCGAAGTTCTTGCGTGCATTCTCGATCGTCAGCCCGGCCATGGCGCGCTCCCGAAGGCTCAGTGAACGGTGGCGGCCGCACTCGCCTGCCGAGCGGGCGCGCGTCCCGCGGCGATCGCAAAGATGCACAGCGCGACATAGCAGGAGGCGGGCAGGACCAGTGCGGCGGCATAACCGACTGCGCCCGACAGCAGGCCAATGAAATAGGGGATCACCGCGCCGCCGACGATCGCGGTGCAGAGCAGTCCCGACGTCGCTTCGGCGCGCGCGGTCGAACGTTCGAGCGTCAGGGTGAAGATCACCGGGAACATGATCGAATTGAACAGCCCGATCGACAGCGCGACGAAGCCGGCGTTCACACCGCCGACAAGTACGACATAGAGGCAGAGCAGGGCGGCCACGGCGGTGAACAGCGCGAGCAGCTTCGATGCGGAGAAGCGTGCGAGCAGCACCGATCCGATCGCGCGGCCGACCATCGCGCCGCCCCAGTAAAGCGCGACCGCCTTGCCGGCTTCCTGCAGCGATACGCCCGGAACGCCGTCACTGCCCATGATCCAGCCGAACAGGCCGAAGGGCGCATCGGACTGACCCCAGATTGCATCGCTGTTGAGGAACAGCGCCATCTGCGTGCCGATCGCGACCTCGGCGCCGACATAAAGGAAGATCGCGAGCCCGCCGAGCAGCGCCCAGCGTGACGAAAAAGCCTCGCGGATCAGTTCGCCCATTCCGGCGCGGTCGTCGATCGGCGCGGGCGGCACGGCTTCGTTGACGATCCGCCGGCTGACCCGGAAAAAGAGGAGGAGCGCGACGATCAGCCCGCATATCCAAAAATAGGCCGAGTCGATCCCCGCGAGCGCCTGCGCACGTACCGCTTCGGTGACCACCGTGCCTTCCTTGACCTCGACGCCCTCGAGGAACAGGTGCGCGCCGATCAACGGGCCGAGGAAGGTGCCGAAACTGTTGAAGGTCTGGCTGAAGGTCAGGCGGAAATGGCTGCGTTTCGGATCGCCGAGGGCTGCCGCCAGCGGGTTGGCCGCGACCTGCAGGATGGTAATGCCGCTCGCGAGGATGAACAGGCCCGCGAGCACGAGCGGATAGATGGCGAGATTCGCCGCCGCGAGCATGACGAGGCAGCCGACGACCATCGTCGACAGCGCGGTCAGGATCGACGGGACCGAATGGAAGCGCGCGATCAGCGCAGCGGCCGGAAACGACATCAGGCCATAGGCGATGAAGAAGGCCGAGGCCGACAGCTGCGCCTCGGCATCGCTCAGCGTGAAGATGCCCTTCACCGCCGCGACGAGCGGATCGATCAGCGAGGTGATGAAGCCCCAGGCGAAGAAAAGCACGGTAACGGCAGCGAAGGCCGCCACGGCATTCGACCGTCCGCCGGCGTGGGCGGACGCCTGACTGGGCACGTTCATTCGGAATATCCTCTTCGCCGAAACTATGTTATGCGGCGGGTCTAACGAGGCGCCGGGAGCAATGCAACCGGTTACATGGCTTGGCGTGGGCCATCATTTTTGTCGCCTTCGCAAAGGCTCCACCCTCGCGAAATAATCGTTCGTCACCCACTGGCGCGCGCGGGCGCGACTGGTTACATGGGCCGCCACCAAATGATTCGCGCGTGCCGCCCCGCAATCCGGGGACAGGCGCCGCCTGCACCAGAAAGTGGCGACCCATGGAAATCATCACCGGCCTGACCTTCGACGATGTGCTGCTGGTACCCGGCCCGTCGGATATCCTGCCGTCGGATGCGAACCTGTCGACCCAGCTGACGAGCGAAATCAGCCTCAACATCCCGGTTCTGTCATCGGCGATGGACACGGTGACCGAGGCCGACATGGCGATCCTGATGGCGCAGATCGGCGGTATCGGGGTGCTCCACCGCAACCTCACGGTCGAGGAGCAGGCGGCAGCGGTGCGGCAGGTCAAGCGCTTCGAAAGCGGGATGATCGTCAACCCGATCACGATCACGCCCGACGCGCCGCTTTCCTATGCGACCGCGCTGATGGACCAGCACCGGATTTCGGGCATTCCCGTCGTCGAAACCGGCGGCAAGCTCGTGGGCATCCTCACGCACCGCGACGTCCGTTTCGCCGATAATCCCGGCCAGCCGGTGCGCGAACTGATGACCGCCGAAAATCTCGCGACGGTGCGCGCCGGGGTCGGGCAGGACGAGGCGCGCAAGCTGCTCCACCAGCGCCGCATCGAAAAGCTGCTCGTCGTCGACGACGATTATCACTGCATCGGCCTGATCACCGTCAAGGACATGGAAAAGGCGGTCAATTTCCCTGACGCGACCAAGGACGGGAATGGCCGCCTGCGCGTCGCCGCGGCGACGAACACTGGCGATAGCGGTGTCGAGCGCGCCGAGGCGTTGCTCGATGCCGAATGCGACCTGATCGTCGTCGACACGGCGCACGGCCACAGCAAGGGCGTTGGCGAAACCGTCGCGCGGATCAAGAAATTGTCGAACCGCGTTCAGGTGCTCGCGGGCAATGTCGCGACCGGCGATGCGACGAAGGCGCTGATCGACGCGGGCGCCGACGGCGTGAAGGTTGGCATCGGTCCGGGCTCGATTTGCACGACACGCATCGTCGCGGGTGTCGGCGTGCCGCAGCTCACCGCGATCCTCGACAGCGTCGAGGCGGCGGCAAAGCTCGGCGTGCCCGTGATCGCCGACGGCGGCCTGCGCACCTCGGGCGACGTCGCCAAGGCACTTGCGGCAGGCGCGTCGAGCGTGATGGTCGGATCGATGCTTGCGGGCACCGCCGAAGCGCCGGGCGAAACCTTCCTCTATCAGGGGCGCACCTACAAGAGCTATCGCGGCATGGGCAGCGTCGGCGCGATGGCGCGGGGCAGCGCCGACCGCTATTTTCAGCAGGACATCAAGGACCAGATGAAGCTGGTCCCCGAGGGCATCGAGGGCCAGGTCCCCTTCAAGGGCCCCGCGAAGGACGTCATTCACCAGATGGTCGGCGGCGTGAAGGCGGCGATGGGCTATACGGGCAGCCGCACGCTCAAGGACTTCCGCGAGCGCGCGAAATTCGTGCGCATCACCAACGCGGGCCTGCGCGAAAGCCATGTCCACGACGTCGCGATCACGCGCGAGGCGCCGAACTATCCGGCGGGCTGAGGCCGGCTGATGACGCCCGCAGCGCGTATTCAGGCGGCGATCGAGATACTCGACGCGATCGCTGCGGCGGCGCGCGAGGGCGGGGCGCCCGCGGATGCGATCTTCGCCGAGGCGATGCGCGCGCGGCGCTATGCGGGGTCGAAAGACCGCCGCGCGATCCGCGGCCTCGTTTATGACGCGATCCGCGTCGTGCGCTCGGCGCCTGCGTCGGGGCGTGCGGCGATGCTTGCGCTTGCGGACATTCAGCCCGAGCTCGCCGCGTTATTCGACGGAACGCCTTATGGCGCAGCGCCGATCGCCGAGGGCGAACCGCGCGCCGAAACCGGGCTCGCCGCGGCGGCGCTGATCGACCTGTTCGATCCGCTCGTCGGCGCGGACGAATATGATGCGATGCTGACGCGCGCGTCACTCGACCTTCGCGCCAACCGGATCAAGGCGACCTGCGACGATCTCGCAGCGCTCTTCCCCGAGGGCGAAGCGATCGCCGGCGCCGCCGACGGCTGGCGCCTGCCGCCCGAAACCGCGGCGGTCCAGCATCCGGCTTACGCTGAAGGTCAATTCGAGGTGCAGGACGCCGCGAGCCAATATGCGTCCGCCGCATTGGGCGCGGCGCCCGGACAGGCGGTCGTCGATCTTTGTGCGGGCGGCGGCGGCAAGACGCTCGCCATCGCATCGCTGACCGGGAACGAAGCCGAAATCCTCGCCTGCGACACCAACCGCGCCCGGCTTCAGCAACTGCCGCCGCGCGCCGAGCGCGCAGGCGCGACGCGGATCGAGACGCGGCTGCTCAACCCCGGCAGGGAAGCCGAAATGCTCGCCGACTGGCGGGGCAAGGCGGCGCATGTCTTCGTCGACGCCCCTTGCTCGGGCAGCGGCACCTGGCGGCGCAGCCCCGAACTGCGCTGGCGGCTGACGCCGGCGCGCCTCGAACGTCACCTCGCCGACCAGGCGAAGCTAATCGATATCGGCGCCGAACTTGTGGCGCCCGGGGGCAAACTCCTTTATGCAGTTTGCTCGATCATCACGCGCGAGGGGCGGGCACAGGTGGACGACTTTCTGAACCGGCATCCCGGCTGGACGGCGGACGTCGGCTATTTGCCGGATGGCCTTGGCCGCGCCGCGGGGCAGGGCTATCTGCTGACTCCGGCGCACGACGGCTGCGACGGATTTTTTCTCGCGCGGCTGACCGCACCATGTTAGCATCGCCTGCAATGAAGCGATGGGAGAATGCGATGCGCGTCGGTTTTCTGGCTCTTTCGGCGGGATTGATCCTCGCCAGCCTGCCCACCGCATCCGACGCGCAGCGCGCCGACAACGACATCTTCCCCCGCTCGATTGCGCTTCAGCAGGAAGGGCACAAGGCGCAGGAGGCCGGCGATCTCGATCAGGCGATCGATTTCTATGAATCGGCGCTCGCCGCCGACCCGCGCAACCGCTCGGCGATCATCGCACTGGCGCAGGTGGCACGCGCGCAGGGGCTGCCGGGCAAGGCGATCGGCCTCTACCGCGAGGCGCTTGTCCTCGAACCCAATGATATCGTCGCGCTGACCGGGCAGGGTGAAGCGCTCGCCGACAAGGGCGCGCTCGAACTCGCGCGCGAAAAGCTCGCCGAGGCGCAGCGCGTGTGCGGCGACAAATGCCCGCAGGTCGCTGCGCTCGAAAAGACGATCGCATCGAGCGCATCGAAGCGCGTCGTCGCCGCCGAAGTGTTGGTGCCGAAGCCCGTTGTCGCCACCGTCGGGACGACCGGCAACAACAAGAATTGATCGTCAGGCGCCGAGCGCGCGCGCCAGTGCAACCCATTCGCCGACGCTGACCGTCTCGGCGCGCCGCGTCGCTTCGATCCCCAGCGTCTCGGCCGCGGCCACCGCGCCCTCGACGCCCTTCAAGCTCTGCCGCAGCATCTTGCGCCGCTGGCCGAAGCCCTTTTCGGTGAGCCGCGACAGCAGCTTCGGCGCGATGCCCGCGGGCTGCGTGGCCGGCGTCACATGCACAATCGCCGACATGACCTTCGGCGGCGGGGTGAACGCCGAGCGATGCACCTTCATCGCGATCTTTGCGGTCGAACGCCACTGTGCGAGCACCGCGAGCCGGCCATAGGCGTCGGTCCCGACCGGCGCGACGATGCGCTCGGCGACCTCGAGCTGGAACATCAAAGTCAGCGACAGCCAGCGCGGCGGCCATTCCACCGGCTCCAGCCAGCGCGTGAACAGCGCGGTGCCGACATTATAGGGCAGGTTGGCGACGATATGATAAGGCTTGCCGCCGGTCAGCGCATCGATATCGACCGCCATCGCGTCGTCGGCGATCACCGTCAGCTGCCCCGGGAACGCCTCGCCGAGTTCGGCGAGCAACGGCAGGCAGCGGTCGTCGCGTTCGACCGCGATCACCTTCGCACCCGCGCGCAGCAGCGCACGCGTGAGCCCGCCCGGGCCGGGTCCGACCTCGAACACCGTCGCACCGTCGAGATCGCCCGGAATCGCCGCGATCCGGTCGAGCAATTGTTCATCGAACAGGAAATTTTGCCCCAGCGCCTTGCTCGCCTGTAGCCCGTGCGCGCGCACGGTCTCGCGCAGCGGTGGCAGCGGCGCTAGCGGCTGGACGCTCACTTTGCCGGCGCGAAGTTGCGTTCGCGGGCCGCCGCCATGCGCGCGGCCATCGCGATCGCGGCGATCGTCGGTCCCGGATCGGCCTGTCCTGTGCCCGCGATATTGAATGCCGTGCCATGGTCGGGCGAGGTGCGGATGATCGACAGTCCGAGCGTCAGATTGACGCCGTCGTGGAAATGCAGCGCCTTGAAAGGCGCCAGCGCCTGATCGTGATAGCCGCAGAGCAGGGCATCATATTGGTCGCGGATGCCGGGCGCGAAAAGCGCATCCGCGGCGACCGGGCCATCGACGAATATGCCTTCCTCGGCAAGCTGCGCGACCGCGGGCGCCATGATGCGCTCTTCTTCGCTGCCCAGCTGACCGCTCTCGCCCGCATGCGGGTTGAGCCCCGCGAGCGCAAGTCGCGGGGTTTCGATCCCGAAATCGCGGCGCAGCCCGCGCGCCACGATCCGCGCCTTGGCAATGATCAGCTCGCTTGTCAGCCGCTCGGGCACCTCGGCGAGCGGGATATGCACGGTCAGCGGCACGACGCGCAGGGTCGGACCTGCCAGCATCATCACGGCGTTGGTTGCGGTGACGCCGCAGCGTTCGGCAATGAATTCGGTTTGTCCGGGGTGCGTATAGCCGATGCCGTGCAACGCATATTTTGACACCGACCCCGTGACGAGCGCCGAACTCGCCTGGTTGCGCGTCAACCCGATACCCGTTTCGAGCGCGTGGAGCGCGCAGGTCGCGCCGGCCGGGGTCGGCTGACCCGGGGTCAGCGGGCCGCTGTCCTCGAGATGCCAGACGGGCAGGGCGGTGTCGAAGGCTCGTCCGACCTCGTCCATATCGCCCACGCGCGCGACAGGACCGTCCCAGACGGCTTCGATCGCCGCGATATCGCCGATCGCAACAAACGGAGGCAGCTCGTTTTCGCGGCGCGCGGCCCAGGCGCGGGCCGCGACTTCGGGGCCGACGCCGGCCGGGTCACCCATGGTGACCGCGATCGGGCGGCGCTGATCGTCAGAAGTCATCAGCTATATTCGATCACCGCGTCACGGCGCAGGTCGCGCAGATAGCGCTGGGCCCGCTTGTTGACCTTCTCCTCGAGCAATTTCTGCTCGATCTGCTCGAGGTTCGGCGCGGTGGCGGTTTGCGGCATGTCGCGGCCGCAAAGCACTAGGACGCTGACGCCTTCGTTCGCCGAGCCGAAGGGCTGCGTCGTCTGTCCGATCTGCAGCGTCGTAAGCGTCGCCTGCAGCGGCGCGGGCAGCGCGCGCATCTCGATATTGTCGCGCGACACGACGGTCGCGCCGAGCCGCTGGGCCACCGCGTCGGCGGCGCCGCAGCCGGCGATCGTCCGCGTCGCTTCGGCGAACCGGCTCGCGAGTTCGGACGCTTTCGCCTGGGTGGTGCCGGCCGGGAAGTCGAGCGACACCTGCTTGAGGCTCAGGATTGCGTCACGCGGGTCGGCCGTCAGCACCTGGCGCCGATCGATCATCAGCATGATCGAGATGCCGCCGGGCACTTCGATCGGACCGACAAGCTGGCCGGGCTGCATCTGCGTTGCGGCTTCGCCCATCGAAGCGGGCAGCTGGCCGGTCTTGACCCAGCCGAGGTCGCCGCCGACGACCGCGGTCGAGGCCTCCGAAAACTGGCGGGCATAAGCGGCAAAGCTGCCGCCGGCCTGCAGCGCCTGGATGATCTTGCGGGCATTTTCGGTCACCGCAGCCATATTGTCGGCGTTGGCCGACAGATAGATCTCGCCGAGGTGGAACTCGTCCTGCCCCTTGGCTTCGTTCATCTGGTCGACGATGATCTTGACCTCTTCGGTCGAGACGTTGGTCGTCGACTGGATATTGCGCGACAACAGGCGGTCCCACGCGAATTCACCGCGAATCTGCTGCTTCACCGCCGCTGCCGACGAACCCTTCGAGGCCAGATAGGTCGAAAACTGCTCGGGCGTCTGCTTGAAGCGCGTCGCGAGGCGGGCGAACTGGTCGTTGACGACATTCTCGTCGATCGTGATCTCGGCCGCCTTGGCTTCCTGGATCTGCAGTTTTTCGTCGATCAGGTTGCTGAAGACCTGATTGCGCAGCCGCTGGAGTTCCTCCGGCGGCAGCTCGGCATTGTTGTTCGCGATCCGGATCAGCGCCATGCGCTGTTCGATGTCGGTCGCCGTGATGATCTCGCCATTCACCGTGGCGGAAGGGCGATAGACGTTGGGCTTGGCGTCGCCGTAAAGTTGCACATTGCCGGGGATATTGAGACTGGTCGTCGGCACTTCGCTGTCGGCAACGGTCTGCGCCAGCACGGGCGTTACGCCGACGGCGGCCAGGGCGATCAGGCCGGTCATGGTCGAAAATTTGGTCATCTTTACCCTATTCGAGAAAGTCCGGACGCTCCGTATCAGCGGAAACGCCCGATGGTCCAGCGCAATCCGCGATGTGGGACGGTTTGATGCCGGCAGATAGCCTGCGGACGCTGAACCTAGGCTGAGCGGAAGTATCAGAACCCCAGATTACGGAATGCGATGCGGAAGGAGAAGCTGTTGCCGCGCCGCGCGTCGCCGGTGTCGGCATAGTCGCGGCGCCAGGTCAGCGCGATCGAAAGGCAGTCGTCGTCATAGGCAAGACCCAGCCGGTGGCGAATCGGCTCGAAGCCGTCGGCATCGCTCAGCGGATCGTCGCTGCGCTGGGTCAGATCGACGATCGCCGATCCGAACACCGACCAGTGTTTCGCAAAGGCGACGCGGCCGCCCGCGCGGACCTCCTCGCGATCCTGCAAATCCTCGCCGAGCAGCAGAATGTCGCGGTTGAGCCGCGAATAGCCGACAACCGCGTAGGTCGACCGGCTGCCGATCGTTGCGTCGAACTCGTTGCGGCGGATCGCGAGATTATCCTTGTCGAGCCGGAAGCGGTGCGTGAGGCGAAGGAAATCCCGATAGGCAAGCGTCGTGCGGCCGACGATATCCGACGTGCGGTCGGTCAGCCCGGTGCCGTCGGGAAACAGGGCGGGCTTGTCCGACAGGCGATAGCTTTGTCCGATGACGCTGTTGATATTGAAGCCCGGCCGGCTGTAGTTCCATTCGACGCCATAGGTCACGCGCACGCCGTCCTCGAACCGGTCGTGGCCGTTGAAGCGGTTGATCGCGAAGAGGTTGCTGTCCTCGAGGTCGAAGGCGCGCGAATCCTCGTTCGGAATGTCCAGATTCTTGATCGGCGGCGTCGCGACGAACTGGATGCGCGGGGTCAGCGTCTGCGTGCCGCCCGCAAATTCGCCGATAAAGGGCCAGCGCATGTCGGCGGCAACCGCTGCGATCCCGCGCGCCTGCCAGCCCGATTTGCCGCGATAGCCGGGGATTGCGGTCAGCAGATTTTCGTCGCTGTGATAAACATCGCCGCGCACCAGCGCGGTCAGGGTGACTTCCTGGCCGAGCCCGGTGAGCCCGCGCAGATTCCATTGCGCCCCGGCAAAGGCGCGTTGCGTATCCTGCCCCGCGGTGCGGCCGATCGCCAGCGTATTGAGCTGCAGTTCGAGCTGGCCGCCAAAGATCGGATCGTCGAGCCGCTGGCGAAAGTCGATGATCGGAAGCGCGACCGGCTGCTGGCCCTGGACGTCGTTGACGCGCAGCGTCTGCGTCGCCCAGCCGGCGATCGAGAGATAGGAATTGCCGCCGATCCGCTCGAGTTCGAAGGTCGAACGCAGCCGGTCGTCGCGGCTGATGTCATAGCGGCGCATGAAGGTCCGGTCGGTCGCGATGCGTCCCGAATAGGTCAGGCTCCAGCGCGGATCGAACTGGAACTTGCCAGCGCTTTCCAGATAGCCGCGAAAGCGCTTCTGGCTGTCGGGGGCCTCGCCCGTCAGCGGAACGAGCGATCCATAGGTCGCATAGCCGTTGATGCGGAACGATCCGATGTCGGTCAGCGCGCGGAATTCGCCTTCCATCATGGGGGCGGCGCCGGTGTAAAGATGCGGGGTGATCGTAATGTCGCGGTCGGGCGCGAGGCGCAGGTAATAGGGAACCGCGATCTCGAACCCGTTGCTGCGGTCGAGCCGGATTTCGGGCACCAGGATGCCGCTGCTTGCCTCGTTGTTGATCGAATGGCTGAGGCCCGGCAGCGGAATCAGCGGCAGCCCGAAAATCTCGATCCGGGCGCCCTTGTAGCGGACCTTGTTCTTCGCCCTGTCGTAGAGCACGCGGACGGCGCGGACCTGCCAGCTCGGATTCTTCGGACAGCCTTCCTCATCCTCGACGGGGCAGGGCGTATAGGCGGCATTTTCCAGTTCGATATTGCCGTTGTCGAAGCGCGTGCCCCTGATCGCGGCGAGCCGCGAGCCATTATCGAGGACGACGAGCAGATTCTCGACGACGCCGTCGCGCAGGCTGTCGGTCAGTTCGATCTTGTCGCCATAGGCGGTGTCGCCTTCGGGGTTCCTGATCGTGACATTGCCCTCGGCAAAGACCTTTCCCGTCTGCCGGTTCCATGTCACCTTGTCCGCGCGCATCTCGATCGCTTCGCGGTTCATCTGGACATTGCCCTCGGCGACAACAACTTCGGTATCGCTGTCGTAATTGAGGTTATCGGCCGCGAAACCGATCTGCTGCTCGCTTGTCGCATCGGGAGCGTCGGATGTGGTCGGAACGACGTCGGGCGTCTGAAGGTCGGGGGTGCCCGTAACCTCTTCGGTCGGGGTCGGCTCCCCGCCGGTCTGGGCCATCACGGGACAGGCAGCAAGCGCAACGCCACTCGCCGTCGCCAGCCAGAACGGCCGCGCCCGCGCCGCTTGTTGGAACAAAGCCCAGCTCATTTGATCCCTTTGTCCCGAACCCGATTCAGACAATCGCCGGCTTGGACCGACCGCTTTGTTTTTGCAACTCGCAAGCGAAACCCCTATCGGTCCGCCACGTTCCAATCAATCATCGCATAAGAAAGTTAAGGCATGGACATTCAGTTTGTCGCGCAAATCGATGCGTCTGCCGACGTCGTCGCATTCCCCGTCCGCAAGGGCGAGGCCGGCGCACTCGGGGCACTGCTCGGCGCTGCGGCGGCGCAGGCGCGTTTCGATGGCGCGGCGGGAACGATCGCCGAAACCGCGGCGATCGACGGCGAGCAGGCGAAGCGCCTGCTGCTTGTCGGGATCGGCGAAGGCGGCGAACAGGATCTCGAGCGCGGCGGCGCCGCACTGACCGCGAAGCTGCAGACGAGCGGCGTCACCCGGGTCCATGTCGATTTCGCCAGCGCGGGCCAGAGCGACGCCGATGACGTCCTCGCCTTCGCGATGGGCGCGCGCCTGCGCAACTGGCGCCTCGACACCTATCGCACGCGCCTCGCCGACAAGGCGAAGCCGAGCCTCGCGACGGTGACGATCGCGTCCCCGCACGGCGACCTCGCGGCGCGCTGGACCGAAAATGAAGCGATCGCCGACGGCGTCGCGCTGACCCAGACGCTCGTCGCCGAGCCGCCGAACATCCTCTACCCCGAAAGCTTCGTCGAGCGATGCCAGCATCTCGCCGACCTCGGCGTCGAGCTCGAAGTCCTCGACGAGCGCCAGATGAAGGCGCTCGGCATGGGCGCGCTGCTCGGCGTCGCGCAAGGTTCGACGCGCCCGCCGCGTCTTCTCGCGATGCGCTGGAACGGCGGCAATCCGGGCGACGCGCCCGTCGTCTTCATCGGCAAGGGCGTCACGTTCGACACCGGCGGCATCAGCATCAAGCCCGCCGCCGGCATGGATATGATGAAATGGGATATGGGCGGCGCGGGTGCCGTCGCGGGCGCGATCAAGGCGATCGCGGGCCGCAAGGCCAAGGCGAATGTCGTCGGCGTCGTCGGCCTCGTCGAGAATATGCCCGACGGCAATGCGATGCGCCCCGGCGATATCGTCAGCACCATGTCGGGCCAGACGGTCGAGGTGCTCAACACCGACGCCGAGGGGCGTCTCGTGCTTTGCGACGCGATCAGCTGGGCGCAAAAGGCCTATGATCCCAAGGTGATCGTCGACCTCGCGACGCTGACCGGCGCGATGGTGATCTCGCTCGGCCATGAATATGCGGGCATCTTCGCCAATGACGACAAGCTCGCCGCCGACCTGATCGCCGCGGGCGAGGTGTCGAACAACAGGCTCTGGCGCTTCCCGCTGTCGCCCGCCTACAACAAGCTGATCGACAGCCCGATCGCCGACATGAAGAATGTCGGCCCGCGCGAGGGCGGTTCGATCACCGCGGCGCAATTCCTGAAGCGCTATGTCGAGGACGGCGTCGCGTGGGCGCACCTCGACATCGCGGGCATGGCATGGGCCGACAAGGACGGTCCGGTGTGGGCGAAGGGCGCGACGGGCTACGGCGTGCGCCTGCTCGACCGCTATATCGCCGCCAACCACGAAGGCTGATCGCAAAAGGGCGGGGGGCATGGCGCGCGTCGACTTCTACCGGCTGACCCGCGACCCGGTCGAACGGGTGCTTCCCGCCCTCGCGACGCGCATATTGGCAAATGGCGACCGCCTGCTGGTGGTCGCCGCGCCGGCGATGCAGCGGCAGGCGATCGACGAGGCGCTGTGGACGCTGAACCCTGCGAGCTTCTTGCCGCACGGCCACGCGAGCGCACCCGACGAGGAGATCGAGCCGATCCTGATTTCGGGGACGCTGGCGGCGTCGCCGCCGAACCGCGCGACGCACGTCGCGCTCGCGGACGGCGAATGGCGCGAGGAGGCGCTCGGCTTCGAACGCACCTTCCTGCTCTTCGACAACAGCCGCATCGACGACGCCCGCGCGCTCTGGCGTGCGCTCGCGGCGCGCGACGATGTCGACAACCGCTTCTGGAAACAGGATGAAAACGGACGCTGGTCCGAGGGACCCTGACGCGACTGTGACGTACGTCACGGAAAGGGTGAAGAAGGCGGGGCAGGGGAAGGCAGGCAACCAGACAGCGTGTTTCGACGTTGCGCCCCTTGCAGCCACAGGAGATGCCCATGACGATCCGTATCGACCGCCCCGTCCTTTCCGCCCTTGCCGCCATGGCGACCCTGCTTGCCGCCGGGTGCGGCTCAAAGTCGGAAACCGAGGTCGCCAGCGGCACCTTTACCGACCCCGAGACGGGCGAGACCGCCGAATATAAGGTCAGCGGCGGCGAGGACGGCGAAGACGGCAAGGTGGTGGTCAAGACCGCCGATGGTGAGGTCCGCTTCGGCGGCGATGCAAGCGACGCCAAGCTGCCGATCGGCATGACGCCCTATCCCGGATCGAAGATTGCCGCGGGTTTCGGCTCGTCGGGCAAGGATGGCCAGAGCAGCACCTCGAGCTTTGAGGTGAAGGCCAAGCTTGCCGACGTGATGGCGCATTATCGCAAGCAGATCGAGGGTGCGGGAATGAAGGTGAGTTCCGAAATGAGCACCGACGACGCGATGATCCTCTCCGCGCAAAAGCCGGGCGATGACAAGACGTCGGTCCAGATCACGGCGAGTCAGGACGAAGGCTTGGTCGAAGGCGCGATCACCTATAGTTCGGGTGGCTGATCGATATTGACGTCCGGCCTTGGCTCCCCGCTTGCGGTGACGGCGAAGCGCGGCTAGAGGCGCGCGCATCGCAGACAATAATAACTCAGGAGCTTCCCCCATGGCGGTCACCCGCACTTTCTCGATCATCAAGCCCGACGCCACGCGTCGTAACATCACCGGCGCCGTCACCAAGATGCTCGAAGACGCCGGCCTGCGCGTCGTTGCGTCGAAGCGCATCCACATGAGCCGCGAACAGGCCGAAGGCTTCTATGCGGTCCACAAGGAACGCCCCTTCTTCGGCGAACTTGTCGACTTCATGATCAGCGGCCCCGTCGTCGTCCAGGTCCTCGAAGGCGAAAATGCCATGCAGGCGAACCGCGACATCATGGGCGCAACCAACCCCAAGGATGCCGCCCCCGGCACGATCCGCAAGGAACTCGCCGAGAGCATCGAAGCGAACACGGTCCACGGTTCGGACAGCGACGAGAATGCGGCGATCGAGATCGCCTATTTCTTCAAGCCCGAAGAAATCGTCGGCTAAGCCAAAAGCTTATGATAGAAATTGAGGGGCGTCGGAGCGATCCGGCGCCCCTTTTTTCTGGTCTCTGCGAGGGCCCGACATGAAACCGAAGCTGATCGCCGCCATCGCCGCCATGCTTGCGCTGACCGCGGCAACGGCGACAGAATCGCCTGCGGCTGCACCGTCCAAAGGCGTCTATCGTTTGCCATATGCCGATGGTACGAAGCTTTCGGTTTTCGACGACGCTGCGTCGCATCGCCCGCGCGGCGCGGTCGATCTGGTCGGCGAGCCGCGCGGTGCAAAGCCGCACCGGATTGTCGCGGCGGCTGACGGCGTCGTGATGGCGATCGAGGAAAGCCATTCGGAACAGCAGAGCGGTCGTGCAGCGTCCGAATGTCGCAACAATTACCTCTGGCTCTCGCACGTCAACGGCGAATGGACGCTCTATTCGCACATGGCGCCCGGCAGCAGCAGTGCCGCTGGCCTCCACGTTGGCAGTCGCGTCCGTGCAGGGCAATATCTGGGCGACGAGGCGGCGGTCGGATGCGCAATGTTGTCGCATCTGCATTTCGAGGTTGCCGTGCCGCATCCCACGCGGCCGGTCGACGCGAACGGCTTCCTGACCGACAATGGCGATCGCGGCCGCATGCACGTGCCGCGTTTTTGCGGCGTTGCGGACGGAACCGTTCGCAAGGATGCGGTCTATACGGCGGAACCCTGCCGCTAAATCAGAATTCGTCCGCGACGCCCATCAGCCCCGCCAGCTTCTTCGGCGCCACCGCCAGCCAGCTCGTGCGCAGCCATTCGCCGATCCCGTCCCAGTCGGTGTCGCCAAGGTCGAGCCGGATGCCGACCCAGCCGTCGCCGAAATAGGCGGGGCGGTAATAGCGCTCTTCATCGAGTTCGATCAGCGCCGCCTGTTCGTCGGCACCGCTGATCTTCACCAGCAGCGCGATCTTGCCGTCGCCGTGATGGTCTTCGGTGAAATAGGCGAATTTCTTGCCCTTCACGATTCCGAAGCACGGCATGCCGTGCGACACCACCTCGTCGGTCTCGGGCAGCGCCAGCGCGAGCTCTCGCACGCGGCCGCGCAGATAGTCGGGCGAGCGTTCGCGTGTCACGAAGGCGGCGAGGGTGGCGGGATAAAGCTGGTGCTCGGCAAACTGCACCCGCCGCGCCAGCGTTTCGACCGTGTCGCCCGGCAGGATCGCGACCGGCGTTTGCGCCAGTACCGGGCCGTCGTCGACGCCCGGCGTCACGATATGGACGCTGCACCCGCCGAATTTGTCGCCGGCGTCGATCGCTTGGGCGTGGGTGTTCAGCCCTTTGTAGAGCGGCAGGAGGCTGGGGTGGATGTTGATCATCTTGCCCGCCCAGCGTCCGACGAACTCGTCGGACAGGATGCGCATATAGCCCGCCAGTGCGACGAACCCGGCGCCGACGCCGCGCAATTGTTCGTCGACCAGTGCGTCGAACGCGTCGCGGTTCAGACCCTTGTGCGAGAGGCCCCACGTCGCGATACCTTCGGCCTCGGCGATCTTCAGGCCCGGCGCATCGGGGTCGTTACTGCCGACGAACACCAGCTCATAGGGACAATCTTCGGCCTTCGCTGCATAGAGCAGCGCCGCCATATTGGTGCCGGCGCCCGAAATCAGGACGGCGACACGCGCCTTAGCCATTATGCGTGGCGCTCCATGCCCCCATCGCGCTCCACGTTTCGGCGCCGCCGGTTACGGTGCAGCCCTTTTCGCCCTCGGCGATATGACCGATCCGGTGGACCGTCTCGCCCGTGGCTTCGAGCGCCGCCGTCACTTCGGCCACATCGCCCTCGGCGACGACGACCGCCATGCCGATCCCGCAATTGAAGGTGCGCGCCATTTCCTCGGGCTCGATATTGCCCTGCGCCTGCAGGAACGCCATCAGCCGCGGCTGCTCCCATGCGTCGGCATCGACATGCGCGTGCAGCGTCTTGGGCAGGATGCGCGGGATGTTTTCGAGCAGCCCGCCGCCGGTGATGTGCGCGAGCGCATGGATCTTGCCGGTCTTCACCAGCGGAAGCAGGCTTTTCACATAGATGCGTGTCGGCGCCATCAGCGCGTCGATCAACAGGACAGTCTGGTCGAACAGCGCGGGGCGATCGAGCTTCCACCCCTTGTCCGCTGCGAGCCGGCGCACGAGCGAAAAGCCGTTCGAATGCACCCCCGACGAGGCGAGCCCGAGGATGACGTCGCCTGCCGCAACTTTGTCGGCGGTCAGCACCTGGTGGCGCTCGACCGCGCCGACGCAGAAGCCCGCGAGGTCATAGTCGCCGTCCGAATACATGCCCGGCATTTCGGCAGTCTCGCCGCCGATCAGCGCGCAGCCGGCCTGCTTGCACCCCTCGGCGATGCTTGCGACGACTGCAGTCGCGACATCGTTGTCGAGCTTGCCCGTCGCATAATAGTCCAGGAAAAACAGCGGTTCGGCGCCCTGAACGATCAGATCGTTCGCGCACATCGCGACAAGGTCGATCCCGACGCCGTCATGCTTTCCCGATTCGATGGCGAGCTTCAGCTTGGTGCCCACGCCGTCGTTCGCCGCGACGAGCAGCGGATCGCTGAACCCCGCGGCCTTGAGGTCGAAGAAGCCGCCAAAGCCGCCGAGGTCGGCATCGGCGCCGGGGCGGCGCGTCGCACGGGCGAGCGGAGCAATGGCACGGACGAGCGCGTTGCCGGTCTCGATCGATACGCCGGCCCCGGCATAAGTGTAGGAGGCGGGTGAGTTGTGCTTGGAATCCATGGCACGCGCGCCTAACGGTTTCAGCCGACAAATACCATGATTTCCTTGTCGGGGCCCGCGCTTTTGGGCAAAGCATAGAGAAGATATGATTTCGGCCGCTTTCCCCCGCTTCGCCCCAAGCTTCACCTTCGACGCCCTGCGTCTCCGCGACTGGCGCTGGGCAACGCTGTTCGGCTTTTTGCTTGCGATGCTGCTCGCCGGCATCGTCGATGGTCAGATCACGCGCGGCAACCGCGGCATCACCCCGATCAACAGCAGCGGCGATTTCCTCGCGAGCGGGATCATGGTCGACGTCACAGGCGACAATGCCGACGATGCGCGAACCAAGGGCTGGCGCGAGGCGCAGCGCCTCGGCTGGGCGCAGCTCTATCGCAAACTGAACGGCAGCGACGGCCCCAAACTCGGCGATTCGGTGCTCGACGGCATCGTCACCGCGATCGTCGTCGAGGAAGAACAGATCGGCCCGCGTCGCTATGTCGCAAAGCTCGGTGTCCAGTTCGATCGCGTCCGCGCCGGCCAGATTCTCGGTGTCAGCGGCCGCACGCTGCGTTCGCCGCCCTTGCTCGTCATCCCGGTCTATTCGATCGACGGCATTCCGCAGGTATTCGAACAGCGCAGCGCCTGGCAGCGCGCCTGGGCCGAATATAATACGGGGCAGAGCGCGATCGACTATGTCCGCACCGCGGGCACCGGCGCCGATACGCTGTTGCTCAATGCGGGGCAGACCGGCCGCCGCGGCCGCGTCTGGTGGCGGGTGATCCTCGATCAATATGGCGCCGCCGACGTGCTGACGCCGATCGCGCGCGTCGAGTACAGCTATCCCGGCGGCCCGATCAAAGGCTATTTCACCGCGCGCTTCGGCCCCGACAGCAAGCTGATCTCCAGCTTCACCATGACGGGCCCCAGCCCCGCGGCGCTCCCCGACATGATGGAAAAGGCGGTCGCGCGAATGGACCGCATCTATATCGACGCGCTGGCAGCCGGCGTCCTCAGGACCGACACCTACCTCGTCCTTGAAAAGCCGGTCGAAAAGGAAGACCTGCCCGAAGAGGCCGCAACCTCGGATGAAGATATCCTGCCGACCGAAACCGATGGCAGCGTGCCGACGACGGCAGCCGCCGGAGTGCAAAGCTTCACCGTCCAGTACAGCTCGCCCGACGTCGATTCGGTGACCGCGACCGAGCGCGCGGTTGCGGGCGTTGCAGGTGTTCAGTCGGCCGCGACGACCAGCCTTGCGCTTGGCGGCACGTCGGTGATGCGGGTGACCTTCCGCGGCGATATCGCCGCGCTCCGTACCGCGCTCGCAGCACGCGGGTTCAAGGTACAGGAAGGCGGCGGACAGCTCAGGATCAGCCGCTGATGGCGCGTGCATCGGGACAGATCGCCCTCCCGCTCGACTGGAGCGCGGGCGGGGCCAACGACGCGCCGCTGATCGTCGGCACCAGCAACGCCGACGCCGTGCGCTATCTGCGTCACGTATCGACATGGCCGGTCCGCACCGCGGTGCTCGCCGGTCCGCGCGGTTCGGGGCGCAGCCTGATGGGCCGCCTGTTCGCACAAGACACCGGCGGCCGCGTCATCGATGGCCATGCGAGTGTTTCGGAAGAAGAGATTTTCCACGCGTGGAACGCGGCGCAGGCAAGCGGTACGCCGCTGCTGATCATCGCCGACGCGCCGCCGGCGGAGTGGAATGTCGCGCTGCCCGATCTCCGCTCGCGGCTGGCGGCGGTGCCCGTGCTGACCATCGGCGAGCCCGACGACTGTCTGGCGCGCGACCTGATCGAAGCCTTGTTCGCCCGCCGCGGCATGGCGCTCGCGCCCGGCGTTGCGTCCTACATCGTGCCGCGAATGGAGCGCAGCTATGCGATGATCCACCGCATCGTCGCCGCACTCGATACGGCGTCGCTCGAAAAAGGCGGCGGCATCGGCATCCGTCTTACGCGTGAAACATTACTGTCACAGGGGCTCATCGATCCCGATCTCCCTGAAAGGCAGGATGACCCGACATGTCGATAGCTGGCGGCACCCTACGCGCGGACAATGACGCCGACACCGCGGCGACGCCGCCCAGTTTCGGCCCCGAGCGCTTTTTCAACCGCGAACTCTCGTGGCTCGCATTCAACCGGCGAGTGATGGAGGAGGCGCGCAATCCGGCGCATCCGCTGCTCGAACGCCTCCGCTTCCTGTCGATCTCGGGCAGCAATCTCGACGAATTCTTCATGGTCCGCGTCGCGGGGCTGAAGGGGCAGCAGCTTCAGGGGATCGACGATCCCTCGGCCGACGGCCGCTCGCCGGGACAGCAGCTTGCCGAGATCGAGGCCGAGGTGAACCGGCTCGTCGACCAGCAGCAGAGCGAATGGCAATTGCTCCACCGGCAACTCGCCGAACAGGGCATCATCGTCCACGGCACGGGGTCGGACAAGGATGCGCTGCGCATCGCCCTGCGCCAATATTTCATCGACCAGATATTCCCGATCCTTACGCCGCAGGTGCTCGACCCGGCGCATCCATTCCCCTTCATCCCGAACCGCGGCCTCGGCGTCATTTTCGACCTGCAGCGCAAGGCGAGCGGCGAAACGATCCGCGAACTGGTGATGATTCCCGCTTCGCTTGCGCGCTTCGTGCCCGTCCCCGGTCAGCCGGGTGCGTTCGTGCCGATCGAATATCTGATCGAGCTGTTCGGCGACCTGCTGTTCCCCGGCTTCACGATCCGTTCCCTGGGCGTATTCCGGATCATCCGCGATAGCGACATCGAGCTCGAGGAAGAGGCCGAGGATCTGGTGCGCCTGTTCCGCACTGCGATCCGCCGCCGCCGCCGCGGCCGCGTGATCCTGCTCGAACTCGAAGCCGACATGCCGGGCGAGATCGCCGAAGTGCTCAATGCCGATATTCAGGGGCACGAGGCGATCGTCGCCAAGATCGGCGGCTTCATCGGGCTTGCGGCGCTTTCGGCGCTCGTCGACGTCGACCGCCCCGACCTCAAATTCCCCGCCTATTCGGCGCGTTTCCCCGAACGGATCCGCGAACATGGCGGTGACTGTTTCGCGGCGATCCGCTCGAAGGACATCGTCGTTCACCACCCCTATGAGAGCTTCGACGTCGTCCTGTCCTTCCTGCGGCAGGCGGCGGCGGACCCCGATGTCGTCGCGATCAAGCAGACGCTCTATCGCGCGGGCAACCAGTCGCCCGTCATCCGCGCGCTGATCGAGGCGGCCGAGGCGGGCAAGTCGGTGACCGCGGTCGTCGAACTCAAGGCGCGCTTCGACGAGGAGCAGAATCTGCTCTGGGCGAACCAGCTCGAACGCGCCGGGGTGCAGGTCGTCTACGGCTTCATCGAGTGGAAGACCCACGCGAAAATTTCGATGGTGGTGCGCCGCGAAGGGCAGGGCTATCGCACCTATTGCCACTTCGGTACCGGCAATTATCACCCGGTGACCGCGCGCATCTATACCGATCTCAGCTTCTTTACCGCCGACCCGCGCGCGGGGCGCGATGCGGCGCAGCTCTTCAATTACATCACCGGCTATGTCGAGCCCGAGCGGCTCGACCTCATCACCATGTCGCCGCTCAACATGCGCGCGCATCTGTCCGAACTGATCGACGCCGAAACCGCGGCGGCAAGGGCAGGGCTGCCGTCGGGTGTGTGGGCCAAGATGAACAGCCTCGTCGACCCCGATATCATCGACAAGCTTTACGAGGCGAGCGCGGCGGGGGTGCCGATCGAACTGATCGTGCGCGGCATCTGCTGCCTGCGTCCGGGCGTTCCCGGCCTCTCCGAAACGATCCGCGTCAAGTCGGTCGTCGGCCGCTTCCTCGAACACAGTCGCGTCTGGGCCTTCGCCAACGGCGCGGCGCTGCCGCATCGCGCCGCCAAGCTCTACATCAGCAGCGCCGACTGGATGCCGCGCAATTTTGACCGCCGCGTCGAATATATGATCCCGATCGAGAATCCGACCGTGCACGACCAGATACTGGATCAGGTTCTGGTCGCGAACCTCATCGACAATGAACAAAGCTGGATTCTGCAGCCAGACGGCACTTCGGTGCGCGTAAATCCGGGTGACAAGCCATTCAATCTGCACCATTATTTCATGAACAACCCCTCATTGTCGGGCCGCGGCACCGCGCTTCACAAGCGCCAGGATGTTCCGACGCTCGCATTCGACATGCGCGAAGATTGAGGCGGACTTGAGCTTTCTGCGTAGCTCCAGACAGGCGGTCAGGCGATCCGCTGTCATCGATATCGGTTCCAACTCGGTACGCATTGTCGTCTATGAAGGGCCCGCGCGCGCGCCCGCGGTGATCTTCAACGAAAAGGTCGCCGCCGGCCTTGGTCGCGGGCTCTCGGTCGATGGTCGGATCGCGCCCGAGGATGCCGAGCGTGGCCTGGTCGCGCTCCGCCGCTATGCGTTGCTCGCAAAGCATATGGATGTGAAGGATGTTCAGTGTGTCGCCACCGCGGCGGTGCGTGACGCGCTGAACGGCCCCGATTTCATCGCCGCCGCCGCCGAGGCAGGGCTCGATATCCGGCTCTTGTCGGGTGAAGAGGAGGCCGAGGCAGCCGGGCATGGCGTGCTTGCGGCGATTCCCGAAGCGCGCGGGATCGCGGTCGACCTCGGCGGCGGCAGCCTCGAGCTCGCCGAGGTATCGGACGGCGAGGTGGGCCGGCGCGCCTCCTTCCCGCTCGGCGTGCTCCGCCTGCCGGCGTTGCGCAAGGATGGCGATCAGGCGTTCGAGCGCGCGGTCCGCAAGATGCTGCGCGCGGCCGGCTGGCCCGGCGACGGCCTGACCGGCCTGCCGCTCTATCTCGTCGGCGGGTCGTGGCGCGCGCTTTCGCGCCTCGATCTCGAACTCACCAAGGATCCGCTTGCGGTGCTCGACCAGCACACGCTGCCGCGTACCGCGCTGCGCCGCCTGATCCGCGCAACCAGACGGATGAGCTTCGAGGAATTGCGCGCAATTCCGGGGATGGCGTCGAACCGTGCGGCGGCGCTACCCGACGCGGCGGCGCTGCTCGCCGCGCTCGTCAATATTCTCGACGTCCCCGAAATGACCGTCTCGTCGTCGGGGCTTCGCGAAGGGCTGCTTTATCAGGCGCTCGATGCGGAGACGCGCGCGCAGGACCCGCTGATCGTGGCGGCCGAATTCGAGGGACGCCGCCTTGCGCGCTTCGCCCCGCACGGCCGCGCGATCGCGGAATGGATCGCACCGCTCTTCCAGGACGAAACGGCCGCCGACAGCCGCGTGCGCCTTGCCGCGAGCCTGCTCAGCGACGTCGCCTGGTCGGCGAACCCCGATTTCCGCGCCGAGCGCGGGACCGAGATCGGGCTTCATGGCAACTGGCGCAGCATCGACATTCCGGGGCGTATCCTGCTCGCGCGCGCGCTTTACGCGGGCTTTGGCGGTGCCGACGCCGAATTTCCCGCGATGGGCAGCCTTGTCCCGGCCGAACGGCTGGCGCGCGCGCGACAATGGGGCCTTGCGATCCGTCTCGCGCAACGCCTGACCGGCGGCGTCGAGGCGCCGCTCAAGGCGAGCGGTATTGCGCTCGTCGATGGCAGGCTCAAGCTGGGGCTCGAGGCCGGCTGGCACCATCTGGCGGGCGAATCGGTCGAGCGGCGCCTGCGCGTCCTTGCGCAGGCGCTCGACGCGAAGCCGGAGCTGGTCCTGCTCTAGGCCGTCGCCCCCGCAAAGGCGGGGGCCGTTGTCGGTGTTCCAGGGCCCGGAAAGGACAGGCCTCCAGCGGCCCCCGCCTTTGCGGTGGTCACGGGAGAACTAAACTTCGGCTGCGGTCGCGGCGTCGATCTCGCTCATCACCAGCTTGCCGTTCTTGACGGCAAAACCCATCCGGCCTTCGACAAGATCGAGCGCCGCGTGGCCGAACACGTCGTAGCGCCAGCCCTGCATCATCTGGATACCGTCGCGTGCGCCCGCGGCGAGCGCCTCCAGATCGTCGCTACGCGCGATCAGCCGCGCCGCGACGTTGAGTTCGCGTGCCCGGATCTTGAGCAGGAGCTTGAGCAGGTCGGCAACCAGCGTGCCCTCCTTGCCGAGCCCCGGGCCCCGCGGTGCGCGGTCGGGCATATCGTCCTTCGACATCGGCCTGGCGTTCGCGATCGCGTCCATCAGGCGGCCGCCGATATCGTTGGTCCGCCACGTCGCCGACAGCCCCCGAACGCGCCCGAGCCCGTCCTGATCCTTCGGCGGATGCGCGGCGAGGTCGGCGAGCGTCTCGTCCTTGACGATACGGCCGCGCGGCAGATTCTTGTTCCGCGCCTCGCGCTCGCGCCACGCGGCGAGCGCCTGCAGGCGGCCGAGCACATCGGCCTTGCGCGTCGGGATCTTGATCCGTTGCCACGCCTTGTCGGGGTCGACGCTGTAATTGGCGGGATCGGCGAGCTTTTCCATTTCCTCGTCGAGCCAGTGGCCGCGGCCGGTCTTGATCAGCTTGTCGAGCATCATCGGGAAAATTTTCGCGAGGTGCGTCACATCGCCGACCGCATAGTCGATCTGGCGCTTGTCGAGCGGACGGCGGCTCCAGTCGGTAAAGCGCGCGCCCTTGTCGAGCTGCAAGCCGATCCACGCCTCGACGAGGTTCGAATAGCCGACCTGCTCGGCCTGGCCGAGTGCCATCTGGCCGATCTGCGTGTCGAAGATCGGGTGCGGGGTCTTGCCGGTCAGGTTGAAGATGATTTCGACATCCTGTCCGCCCGCATGGAAGACTTTCAGCATGTCCTCATTGTCGACGAGCAGGGCGAGCAACGGCTTCAGATCGATGCCCGGTGCCATCGGATCGATCGCTGCCGCATGCTCGCGGTCGGCCACCTGGATCAGGCAAAGCTCTGGCCAGAAAGTATTTTCGCGCATGAATTCGGTATCGACGGCGATGAAATCGCTCTTCCCGATGAGGTCGCAGAATTCGACGAGCGCGGCGTTGGTTTCGATCAACGGATGGACTTGCATAGCGCGCCTATACAGCTAGTTGAAAGGAACGGGCAGGAAAAATTGCCCGTGCTCTTCGGGTTGCGGAGCCGGAACACCGGCCGGGGAAAAAGACGAAGGGATTTGGGGCATGATGTGGCTGGGTTGGGCGCTCGCTGCGCTCGCTTTTGCGCTGCTTTTCGGCCAGTATCTGGCGGGGCAGGCGGATATTTTCCTCTCGATCGCAAATCCGCGACCGCTCGACGAGGAATCGATGGTTGTGACGCTGAAGGGCTGGGGCTTCGCCGCCCACGCCGCACAGCCGTTCGTGACGCCCGAGTCCGATCATGGCCTCTGCGACGTCCGGATGTTCGCGACGCGGCGCCAGATGCTCGTCGCGATCGCGACTTTCGGCTTTCTGCGTCCCGTGACCGTGGCCTGGCGTGCCCACGCGGGCGTCCATCCGCTGGGAGACGCCTGATGCCGATCGTCACGCTCGGCGATGAAGGCCGCTGGACCAATTATCACGGCACCGGCACCTGCGAGGCGGCGACGCGCTTCGCGCTGCGCAGCGGCGATGCGGAGCGCGGGCGCGACGAGATCGCGATCGCCGCGCGATCGGTGCATGACTGGCTTGCCGAAGCGGCGAACGCGCGGCGCCGCGTCCGCCCGCTCGGCGCGGGCTGGTCGCCGTCGAACGTCAATATCAGCTCGCAAAGCTGGCTGCTCCACACGCGCCGTTTCAACCGCTGCTTCCGGATCGCCGCCGGCGATGTGCGGCCCGGCGTCGACGCCGCCGCCCTGATGCTCGTCGAGGCTGGCGCGCTCGTCGACGAGGTTTCGGACAAGCTCGAGGCGCAAGGGCGCTCGCTCTGGACGAGCGGGGCGGGGAACGGTCAGACCTTCGCTGGCGCCTGCGCCACGGGGACCCATGGCTCGATGATCGCGCGCGGCGGCATCCAGGACCATATCCGCGCGGTGCAGATCGTCACTCCCGGCGGTATTCACTGGATCGAGCCTGCTGCGGGTGTGATGAGCGACGCCTTCATCGCCGCGACCGGTTCAGCGCCGGTGCGCGACGACGATGCGTTCGTCGCGGCACAGCTTCCCGTCGGATCGCTCGGCATCGTGACCGCGCTCGTGGTCGACAGCGTGCCCAAATTCCTCGTCCGTCCGATCCAGAATCTGCGCAAGGTCGACTGCGCCGCGCTCGACTGGCTCGCTGCCGGCGATTTCCGGCGTTTCTCGGCCGCCTATGCGCTCGATCAGGACCCCGATTTCGTCCAGATGATCGTCAATCCCTACAAGCCGTTCAAGCGTCCGGCGATGCTGCGTTTCCTCTATCGCGAGCCATGGCGCGACGATTATCCCCGCGCGACGCCGGGCCAGCTCGGCGCCGGTTATGACGCGCTCAGTCTGCTCGGGCGGCTGCTCAACGATTATCCATGGGCACGCGGGCCGTTGCTCCAGTTCGCGATGAAACAGGGCTATGCGAGCGGGCCCGATGTCGATGCGCCTCCGGTCTATGGCAGTTGGGGCGAGGGACTCGATACGCACCGGCCGCTCGCCGACCTGTTCAACGCCTCGGTCACGATCGACCGCGCCGACCTCGCGCGCGCTTTCGAACGCATCTGCGCGGTTTACGCCCGTCACGGCGGTTCGACGGTAATCACTGTACGCTTCATGGAGCGCGCGCAGGGGCTGCTTGCGCCCGCGCGTTTCCCGCACAATGCGGTGATCGATTTCGACGGTCCGCGCAGCCAGCGTACCGCCGACGCCTATGGGCGCGTCGTCGAATGCCTTGACGCGGAAGGTATCGCCTTTACGCGGCACTGGGCGAAAAGCTGCAATCTCGACGCGTCCCGCGTCGTGGCGGATTATGGCGAGGATTTCCAACGCTGGCGCGCGGTGCGCGACCGGCTGATGCCCGATCCGGCGCATCGTGCGCTGTTCGGCAGCGCGGTGCTCGACGGGCTCGGCCTGACCTGCTGATACCGCCTCGACCCTTGACAAATCGTTCGCCGCGCTGCCTTAGGCGCGGCCATAAATCACTCCAAAAGTGATTTCCCCAATCATTGAAAGACGATCGAAATGCACGCCTATCGCACCCACACTTGCGGCCAGCTTCGCGCCGAGGACGTCGGCCAGAATGTTCGCCTGTCGGGCTGGGTGCATCGCAAGCGCGACCATGGCGGACTGCTCTTCGTCGACCTGCGCGACCATTATGGCCTGACCCAGATCGTCGCGGACTCGAGCGATGCTGCCTTCGCGACGCTCGATGGCCTGCGCGCCGAAAGCGTCGTGACCATCACCGGCGACGTCGTCGCGCGCTCGTCCGAAACGGTCAATGCGAACCTGCCGACCGGCGCGATCGAAGTTCGCGCCCGCGACGTCGCGGTTCAGTCGGCGGCGGTCGAACTGCCGATGCCGGTCGCAGGCGAACAGGAATACCCCGAGGATATCCGCCTCAAATACCGCTTCCTCGACCTGCGCCGCGAACGGCTGCACGCCAACATCCTGCTGCGCTCGAACGTGATCGCGAGCCTGCGACGCCGCATGGTGGAGCAGGGCTTCACCGAATATCAGACGCCGATCCTGACCGCCTCGTCGCCCGAAGGCGCGCGCGACTATCTGGTGCCGAGCCGCGTCCACCCCGGCAAATTCTACGCGCTGCCGCAGGCGCCGCAGATGTTCAAGCAGCTGCTGATGGTCGCGGGTTTCGACCGCTATTTCCAGATCGCACCCTGCTTCCGTGACGAGGATGCGCGCGCCGACCGCTCGCCGGGCGAATTCTACCAGCTCGACTTCGAGATGAGCTTCGTCACGCAGGACGACGTGTTCAACGCGATCGAGCCCGTACTCGCGGGTGTCTTCGAGGAGTATGCGAACGGCAAGTCGGTGACCCCGGCGGGTTCGTTCCCGCGCATCCCGTACCGCGAATCGATGCTGAAGTATGGCAATGACAAGCCCGACCTTCGCAACCCGCTGATCATCACGGACGTCTCGTCGCACTTTGTCGGTTCGGGCTTCGGCCGCTTCGCCGATATCGTCGCCGCGGGCGACGTCGTGCGTGCAATCCCGGCGCCGGCGACCGCCGAGAAGAGCCGCAAATTTTTCGACGACATGAACAGCTGGGCGCAGGGCGAGGGCTTCGCCGGCCTCGGCTATGCGACGCGCAAGGGTGGTGAATGGGGCGGCCCGATCGCCAAGAACCACGGGCCGGACAAGATGGACGCGCTCGCCGCCGAACTCGGCATCGGTCCCGACGACGGCCTTTTCTTCGCCGCGGGCAAGGAAGCGACGGCGGCGAAGCTCGCGGGCTTCGCGCGCACCCGCGTCGCCGAGCAGCTCGACCTCATCGATCCGGACAAGTTCGAAATGTGCTGGATCGTCGACTTCCCGATGTTCGAGGCCGACGAGGACACGGGCAAGATCGACTTCAGCCACAACCCCTTCTCGATGCCGCAGGGCGAGCTCGAAGCGCTCGAGACCAAGGACCCGCTCGACATCCTCGCGTGGCAGTATGACATCGTCTGCAATGGCGTCGAACTGTCGTCGGGCGCGATCCGGAACCACCGTCCCGACATCATGTACAAGGCGTTCGAGATCGCGGGCTACAGCCAGGCCGACGTCGACGCGAACTTCAGCGGCATGATCAACGCCTTCAAGTTCGGCGCGCCGCCGCACGGCGGTTCGGCACCGGGCGTCGACCGCATCGTGATGCTGCTCGCCGACGAGCCGAACATTCGCGAAGTCGTCGTCTTCCCGATGAACCAGAAGGCCGAAGATCTGATGATGAACGCGCCGGCTCCGGTCAGCGACAAGCAGCTGAAGGAGCTCGGTATCCGCATCGTCGACGGGCCGAAGAGCTAAGGCGTGAGCGAACCCCGTGAGCACCGGCTGGAAACGCCGGAGGGCGACCTTTGCTGGTTCGAATGGGGAAAGCAGGGGCAGGGGCCTTCGCTGCTGCTGCTCCACGCCACCGGCTTTCATGCGCGGCTCTGGGATCAGGTCGTCGCGGCGCTTCCGGCGGATACGCACGTCATCGCGCCCGACCATCGTGGTCATGGGCGCAGCTACCGTCCGGCGACGCTAGCCAACTGGGCGGCGACCTCGGACGCGTTGCTGCCTTTGCTCGACGGGCTCGGCGGCCATCCGCTCGTCGGCTGCGGTCACAGCATGGGCGCCTATGCGCTGACGCGGCTCGCGTCGCAGCGGCCGGCCGCCTTTGCCCGCCTCGTCCTGATCGATCCGGTGATCATGGATCCGGCGCTTTACGAAGGCGAGAACGCCAAGCCGATTCCCGATCCCGCCGATCATCCGGTGGCGCGGCGTCGCAACGTCTGGGCGGGCACGGCGGAGATGCGCGAGCGCTTCGCCGACCGGCCGCCCTACGCGAACTGGAACCCGGGCGTGCTCGCCGACTATTGCACCCATGGTTTGCTCGCGGCGGCGGACAGAGAGGGGCTGGAGCTGGCCTGCCCGCCGGCGCTCGAAGCTTCGGTCTATCAGAATGCGCTGCGAACCAGCCCGCACGAGTGGCTGCACTATCTGTCGGCACCCTCGACACTGATCCGCGCCCCGACCGGCGAGCGCGGTGGCGAGCTGGATTTCTCGCTGAGCCCGACCTGGACCGGGCTTGGTCCGGCGATCGGCGCCGAACGCGACGAGCTTTGGGCGGACCACACGCACTTCATCCCGATGGAAAACCCGGCGCGCGTCGCCGCCCTGCTCGCCGGCTATCTTTGATCGGCTACCGGTAACCGGCGCCCGCCGCGCTGTGCCAGAAAATGACATCGCGTATCGGCCGCTTGGTGGAAGACGCCTGCATGCGCTAAGGCAAGCCGATGAGCATCTCCCTTTCCGACCATGAAACCGGCGCCCGCCACGACGGCGACTATTCCGACGACCTGGCTGCGCTCGAGGACCGGCTCGAACGGCTGCAGGCCGCGCACATCATTCACGGCCAGCGCAGCATCATCATGTTCGAGGGCTGGGACGCGGCGGGGAAGGGCGGCATCATCCAGCGGCTGACCGCATCGCTCGACCCTCGCTATTTCGAGGTGTGGCCGATCGGCGCACCGAACGAGGAGGAAAAGGCACGCCATTTTCTCTGGCGCTTCTGGAAACGCCTGCCCGGCAATCGCGAGATCTCGATCTTCGACCGCAGCTGGTACGGGCGCGTCCTCGTCGAACGCGTCGAGGGTTTCGCCAGCGAGGCCGAGTGGCGCAAGGGTTATGACGAGATCAACGAGTTCGAGGCGCAGTTGACCGGCAGCCGGACGAACCTCGTCAAGCTGTTCATTCACATCACGCAGGCCGAACAGGACGAGCGTTTCGCCGCGCGCCTCGACGATCCGTGGAAACGCTGGAAAACCGGCGCCGAGGACTATCGCAACCGGTCGAAGCGCAAGGAGTATCTCGCCGCGATGGAAGAGATGTTCGCGCAGACGAGCACGCGCTGGGCACCATGGAAGGTGATCGACGGCAACAACAAGAAGGCGGCGCGCATCGCGGCGCTGACGCATATCGTCGAAACGCTCGAGGCTGCGGTGCCCATGACGCCGCCCGATCTCGACCCGGTGGTCGTCAAGCTCGCGGCGAAGGCCTTTGGTTACAAGCCCAAAGACTAGGTTTTTAGGCCGTCTCGGCTAGCAATCCCTGCCCCTGATCGCTACATGGGGACGATGAGCCGCGCCAAGAGATCCGATGACTGGGGTTTCCCCCGCTGGCGCCCCTATGGTTCGTCACGCGAGACGCAGAAGGTACGCCTGTGCGATCGGCACGGCTGCAGCGAGCCCGGCAATTGTCCTGCGCCCAAGTCGCCGAACAGCCCCGAACGCTGGTATTTCTGCGAGACGCACGCCGCCGAATATAATCGCGGCTGGGACTATTTCGCCGGTCTCTCCGCCGAGGATGCTGCGGCGCGCGCGGCCGAGGAAGCGCAAGGCGCGCGCAGCTATGCGCGTGCGCAGCATTATGCCTGGGGCGGGTCGGGCGACGGCAGTCGCAGCGCCGACGAGATGCGCGCGCTCGAACTGCTCGGACTCGACCCCGACGCCGATTTCGATGCGACCAAAAAGGCGTGGCGCGCCTATGCCAAGGAATGCCATCCCGACGTCAGGCCGGGCGATGCCGAGGCCGCGAAACGCTTCGCGGCGGGGCAGGCGGCGTTCGAGATATTGAAGCAGGCCGAGGAACGGAAGAGCTGGAAACCGGCCTGAAAGTTGAAAAGTGGGGGGATGAACATGCGAACGATGATTGCGGCGGTGGCGCTTGGTACAATGCTGACGACGCCGGCTCTGGCCGAGCCGGTTTCTTTCCGCGACGCGGCCTTCAGCCGTCCCGAAGCCCTGGTCGGCGTCGGGCTGACCATCCCTTTCGGCGGTAGCCGCAAGAAGGATCCGGCGCGGGTCGAAATGCGCATCGCGCGCGATGTCGTGAACAGCGACGGCAGCCGGCGCTCGGCGACCATGCTTCGTCCGATGGAAACGCGGATCGGCTTGTCGCTCGAGTCCGAGCAGCGTCTGTTGATCAACGGCCGGCCGCTCGAGCGCGAGCGCCGGAACAATGTCTCGACCACCGGCTGGATCGCGATCGGGGCCGTGGTCGTCCTGATCGGCGGTGCCCTGCTGGTCGCCGATGCCGCGAGCGACGCCTCCGAATAGGATTTCATTTCATTGGGGGGCGCTCTTCTTCTCCTTCGGTAGAAGCCAGAGGCGATTCTGTTTGATGTCGAGGGCAAAGGCGTCAAATTTCCTGAGCAACGCCATGCCGGCTATGCCGTCGCTTTTTCCTGTGTAACGGGCCATTTGCCGCCCCGGCATCTTTTCCACAAGAAACGGGCCCACTGACAGTTTTGGCAATTCTGTCTTGGCGAACGAATAGACTTCGCCGCTGATATTCCGTGAAAAACCGACTTCATTGCCCCCGACCAGCCCGATCCGGTCCCATGTCGCGGATTTGATCGCCAATCCGCCGTTCGATCCCAGATCGATGTCGAAGAGCAGGCTGTGCTGCTCGACACCCAAGGGCAATGTTGCTCTGGGGCCTGCTATCTGGATGGCGGTAAATGCCGAGCCAACACCGACTGTGCCACTGGGGCCGATCTGGAGCGATGCGGAACGGAAATCGACCGCGAAGGCGAGATGGCGGAAGAAATCATGTCCGATCATCAGCACAATCTTTCCGCCTTGCACCTCGGGCAAAGAGCGCAGGTCGGTGGCTAGCAGAGGTGCGGTAGCGGTCATTTGCCCGGGGAATTTCATGGCCAGCGGACGCAACAAGCGATAGGCTTCGACCTGCTCGTAACCCGGACCATGTCCCGGAGCGATCGGATTTGAGCGCGGTCCGATTTCGATCTCCGCAGCGCGTGCAAACGCCAGATCAACGGCGCTGCGGGCCGCAAGATTATCCAGAATGGCCCAGCCTTTCACCCCGTTGATCTCGGTCTGGAAGGCGATGAGCCCGGTGGAAAGGTCAATCGGGATGGGTTTTCTGTCGGCGCGCTTCAGGAAGCTGATATTCGCCTCGTCGGGCTTGGCCGGTGCGGCCTCCCGAGCCGCCGCCACTATCGGGATGTTGACGATGGCCAATGCAGCCCACGCAATTTTTGCCCATTTTGCGGGTTCGGGTCGACGCAGGCGTTGTGTCACGATCCGGGAGCGTCTCTAGTCATAGACGCACGCATCGAGTCCGTCGCGCCGTACCTGGCCGATGCGCGCGGTGATCATATTGCCGTAGCGGCGCGTGAAACCCGACGGGCTGATCGCCTCGCGCTTCTTCGGCAACGGCAGGATGGCGGCGATCCGTGCGGCCTCGTGCGGCGTGAGTTTTGCCGCGCCGTGGCTGAAATAGCGCTGCGCCCCCGCCTCGACGCCATAGGTTCCGATTCCGGTCTCGGCGACGTTCAGATAGACCTCCATGATCCGGCGCTTGCCCCATATCTTTTCGATCAGGAAGGTGAACCAGACCTCGGGCACCTTGCGGAGATAGCGCGTCCAGCCGCTGCCCTGCCACAGGAAGACATTCTTCGCGGTCTGCTGGCTGATCGTCGATCCGCCGCGCATCCTTTTGCCCTTGGCGTTGCGCTCGATCGCCTGTTCGATCGCGTCGCGGTCGAACCCGTCGTGGCTGCAGAATTTGCCGTCCTCGGCGGCGATCGCTGCGCGCACCATGTTGCGGTCGATATCGGACAGACTCTCCCAATCCTTGGTAATTCCGTTGCCGTCGAGCAGCATCGTAAGCGTCACCGGCGGTGGCACCACGGCATAGACCAGCACCCACGCCACCGAAATCGCGATGAACCACAGCAGCCATTTGAACGGGCGGAGATACCAGGGGAGCTTGCGCTTCTTCGCGCGGGGTGAGCTTGTCATGCGGGGCAAACTAACCGCTTGCCTGTACGAGGCAAGCGGGGTTGATCGATCATCCGACTTCCGGAACAAGATCGGGAAAAGGGAGAGCCGAATGCCGCTTCGATCCGTCCTGCTCATCGCCGCGCTGGTTGTCGCGACGCCCGCATTTGCGGCGGAGGGTCGCCGCGACCTCTGCCCCGACCGGCCCGGGCTCGGCACGCCCGCTTGCACGCTTGATGCCGGCGCCGTGATGCTCGAGGTCGGGATCGCCGACTGGACGCTCGACCGCAATGCCGACAGCCGCACTGACAGCTTTGCCTTCGGTGACATGCTGCTTCGCGCCGGTCTCACCCCGTCGCTCGAGGTGCAGCTCGGCTGGACGGCGCTCGGCCATGTGCGCGAGCGCGACCGGGCGAGCGGCGATCTGATGCAGCGGACGCGGACGGGCGACGTGACGCTCGCGCTGCGGCAGAATCTCCGCAGCCCCGACGGTTCGGGTTTCTCGGGCGCGGTGATGCCCTATGCGACGCTGCCGGTGGGCGGCGAAGGCGTCGGTGCGGGCGATTGGGGCGCCGGGCTGATTGTGCCCGTCAGCTTCGAACTTGGCGCGGTGTCGCTCGGCTTTTCGCCGCATGCCGATGCGGCGGTCGACGGCGATGGCGACGGACGCCACCTGTCCTATGGCAGCGTCGCCGGCATCGGCTTCGGTGTGTCCGACGATCTTTCGATGACCGCGGAGCTTTCGCTGACCCGCGACCGCGATCCGGGCGGCCATTCGACCGAAGCGCTCGCGGGCCTCTCTGCCGGCTGGCAGGTCGGCGACGACAGCCAGTGGGACGCAGGAGTGAATGTCGGTCTCAATCGCGACAGCCCCGACGTCGAGCTCTATTTCGGCTACGCGCGCCGGTTCTGAGCGTCGATGCGTCCGTCTGCGCTGAGCGGGAAATCCGGGTCGCGTACTTTTACTCAACGCCGTCAGCACCGTCACTGCGATGTTTTTGTCCGCCCGAAAACCAGCCGGAAAAGATTGATCTCATCTTGCGTTTTGTATCGTATTCGCAGGAATTTGGGCTAAACTTCATATTGGATAGATAGTCATCGCTCGATATGTCTGAGTAATTTTTATCGAATTCGATAACCGGACTCATAAGCTCTTCAAGGGTCGGCATAGAGCTTTCCGAGTGCCAGTTAATATTTCTTTTTTCAGAGTAATGTTTTAGATCTTTTTCGTTTGGAGCGTTCCACATACAGCAAGGAGATCCGTCGGATACCTGATAGATCATGTACCTGTTTGAATCGACGTCTTGGGGTATGTTCTGCAAATGACCTTTGAGAAAAATTGATCCCAACGGACCTTCGCACGTGGATTCTTTATCTTTTTCCGCCAATCGATCATATTCGTCCAGAGACAGTTCTCGTTTCCCGCAGGCGTAAAATCGATTCGACCCGACACGATCTACGATAAAGCGTTCGCTGCCCCAGGTGGACTCGAACGCCACCAGATCCAGCGGACAGTCTTTCAGGTTCATCGGTTTGAAAAGCTCGATCAGGGCAACGCCAACCGGAATGCCTAGCGCCAAAGCGGCAATGCCCCAGGAAAGTATGGCCACTTTTTTTTGGCGGCGGCGCCGCTGCCAAATTGCGTCAAAAGAGACGCCGATCAGTCCCGCTGCGATCCTGGCAAAAATTCGCTCACGGGATTCGCTGCCCCTGCGGGCATCGATCCACAGTGGTTCGTTCAGAAGGCCCTCAATGGCCGGCGGAAAAGCGGCAGTGCCACTTCCTTCCCGGTGAAAGGCCGGATCGCCATCGACAAGGACAAGAAAAATCTGATCGCTGCGGCCGAGCTTTGAAAAATGCTCGATCTCTCGGTTTACCCAATGCGAAGCCGCGGCGTGGGGAGAGCATATGACGATCAGCGCGCGCGAATTTTCGAGGGCCGAGCATATGGATTTGGTCAAGTCACTTGAGGCCGGCAGTTCCTCGACGTCTCTGAAGACCGGACGTAGCGGCCATTTGGATGAGCTGGCCAAATTTGGACGGATTGCAGGAAATCTCAGCCTTTCAAGTTTTCTATGCAGCCATTTGGCGAATTTTTCGTCGCGTCGACTATAGCTGATGAACGCCGCATACTGAAATTCTTGAACCGGGATCGCGTCATTTTCTACGTCGTTTTCAGACAAGCGTCCCTCCACTTTATCCAATTATTATAGTCGATTGCGCACTCTGCGCTCGCATTGCCGAAGGGCGCGACCGGCCGGAACCAGCCTCAGCCTCCTCGCGGCTTGTCGTCGGTCTCGTCCTTCGCGGCGTCGTTCGCGTTGGCGGCCAGCGAGCGCATTTTCGCCTCGGCCTCGGCATCCCTGCCGCTCGTCACCAGCCACGCCATCGCCGCTGCGGCGATCAGCGACAGCAGCGCGAGCCAGTATCCGATCTCCCAATCGACCCGGATCATCGCGAGCGCGGCTTGATCCAGCCCATTGTTCTGCCCATTTTTCGCCGCCTCGGCGAGGATGGCGTCCTTGCTGTATCGCCAGGTGCCGATGAAAATCAGGGCGATCGCCGCAACCGATGTTCCGAGCACAAGCTTCGCCGTCTCGCGGCCCTTCAGGAACAGCAGCACGAGCCCGCCCGCAATCGCGATCAGCGCGAGGATCAGCCAGAGGTTCAGCGACGCGCCGTCGCTCGCCTCCGCCGCCTGTCCCATCGCGGTCACCCGGCCGAAGGCGAGACCGAAGCCGCTGGCTTCGACGAGTTTTTGTTCGGAGCAGCTGACCGTCATCCACGGCAGCAGGAAGGCCAGCAACGCGATGCCCTTGGGTATCCGGATCCATTTCCACATGAAAAATCCCCCTTCGGTCGGCCCGAAGGGGGAGGCTGGTCCTTTTGCCCCCGCGAGTCAAATCGCGGGCGGCGCATCCGGAAACAGGTCAGGCCGAGACGAGACGCCGGTCGCCGGCGAGCTTGAGCATCGCCTTCTGCAGCTTTTCGAAAGCGCGCACCTCGATCTGGCGCACGCGTTCGCGGCTCACGTCATAGACCTGGCTCAGATCCTCGAGCGTCTTGGGGTCGTCGGTCAGACGGCGCTCGGTCAGGATGTGGCGCTCGCGCTCGTTCAGCGTCTCGAGCGCTTCGCTCAGCAGCGCGTGGCGCACGTCGCGTTCCTCGGCTTCGGCGACGCGCTCGTCCTGCAACGGGCCTTCGTCGCCGAGCAAATCCTGCCACTGGCTGTCGCCGTCCTCGCCCATCGGCACGTTGAGCGAGGTGTCGCCGCCCATCGCCATGCGGCGGTTCATGCTGATCACCTCGTCCTCGGTGACGCCAAGGTCGGTCGCGATCTTCGCGACATGTTCGGGGCTGAGGTCGCCGTCCTCGAACGCCGCGAGGTTGTTCTTCATCCGACGCAGGTTGAAGAACAGCTTCTTCTGCGCGGCGGTGGTGCCCATCTTGACGAGGCTCCACGAGCGGAGGATGAATTCCTGGATCGAGGCGCGGATCCACCACATCGCATAGGTGGCGAGGCGGAAGCCGCGTTCGGGGTCGAACTTCTTCACGCCCTGCATCAGGCCGATATTGCCCTCGCTGATCAGCTCGCTGACCGGCAGACCATAGCCGCGATAGCCCATCGCGATCTTCGCGACGAGGCGGAGGTGCGAGGTCACGAGCTGCGCCGCAGCCTCATTGTCGCCATGCTCCTGGAATCGCTTCGCGAGCATATATTCTTGCTCGGGGGTGAGCAGGGGGAATTTGCGGATTTCGGCCAGATAGCGGTTCAGGCTCGCCTCACCGCCGAGTGCGGGCACCACTGCCGGAACATTGCTTTTGTTAGCCATTATTGGAGACTTTCCCTTATTTTCAGAGGAGAAATATGCCGCGGTTGGGTCCGGCGGTCAAAATAGATTTTCATTCGAAACCTAAACGCGCAATTCATCGATCAGTTCCCGCATGTCCGCTGGGAGTTCGCTGTCGAGCGCGATTTCGTTACCGGTCACCGGATGAATAAAACCCAAATGGGCCGCGTGCAACGCCTGACGTACGAAATTACGCGCCTTCAATATATCCGAGAGCGGCTTTCTGGCGCGGCCGTAGACGGGGTCGCCGACCAGCGGATGGCCGATATGCGCCATGTGAACGCGCACCTGGTGCGTACGCCCGGTTTCGAGCCGGCATTCGACCAGCGTCGCGCCGTGCAGCGGCTCGATCGTCCGGTAGTGGGTCACCGCATGCTTGCCGCGCCCCTCGGCAACGATCGCCATCTTCTTGCGGTTGGTGGCGGAGCGGCCCAGCGCCGCATTTACCGTTCCGTTGGCGGGCATCGGCCGACCGGTCGCGATCGCGAGATAGCGGCGGTCGATGCTGTGCGCCGCGAATTGTTTCGCGAGGCCCTCGTGCGCCTTGTCGTGTTTGGCGGCGACGATCAGCCCGCTTGTGTCCTTGTCGATGCGGTGGACGATCCCGGGACGCGCGACGCCGCCGATCCCCGACAGTTGTCCCGCACAATGGTGGAGCAGGGCATTGACCATCGTGCCGTCGAGATTGCCCGCAGCAGGGTGAACGACCATCCCCGCCGGCTTGTCGACGACGATCAGATGCTCGTCCTCGAACGCAATCACCAGATCCATGTCCTGCGCGATATTATGCGCGGGCAGGGCGGCGGGAAGCCGGACCTCGATCGTCGCAGGCGCGGCGGTCTTGGTCGACGGATCCCACAGGATCGCGCCCTTCGCATCGGCGACGCGGCCGCCCTTGATCAGGCTTTTCAGGCGTTCGCGCGACAGGCTGGGGAGCGCTTCCGCCAGCGCCCGGTCGAGCCGCAGCCCGGCCGCGCTGTCCTGAAGCGTTACGGTCAAAATCTCGTCATCCCCCTGCATTGACTGGGATATGGGTCCGAAACCCCGAAATTCAAGGGGCTCGGCTCGCCGTATCCCGCTTGTCTCGGGTGAATCGGTGGCTTAGGGGAGCAGGCGCGAGCCGGGAACATCCGGCCTTGCGGGGAGCCTGTTCATCCATGTCCGACGATCGCGTCGATTTTGCCTCGATGCTGGCCTCGCGCCTGTGTCACGACCTTCTGAGCCCGGTCGGCGCTTTCGCCAACGGCCTCGAACTTCTCGCCGACGAGAAGGATCCGGCGATGCGCGAGCGGTGTATCGAATTGCTCGAACAAAGCGCGCGGACATCGGCGAACAAGCTCAAATTCTTCCGCCTCGCTTTCGGGTCGGCGGGCGGCTTCGGCGAACTGGTTCCCGCCGACGAGGCCCGGTCGGCGATCCACGGCATCATCGGCGACCGCGCGATCGAGCTCAACTGGATGATCGGCAGCGATCCGCTGCCCAAGCCCGCGGTCAAGATCATCCTCAACCTGTCGCTGCTGCTCGTCGACGCACTGGTCCGCGGCGGACGGCTCGATATCGGCTGCGAAAAGCAGGGCGAGGCGGTCGAGATCGCCCTGCATGTCGAAGCCGAACGGATATTCCTCGACGCCGACGTCGAACGCATCCTGGCCGAAGGCGAGGGCGCGAGCCCGATGACCTCGCGCACGGCGCCGGCGGTGCTGGTGCAGGCGGTCGCGCGGCAGAGCGACGGCACCGTGATGCTTGCCCGTGAAACACCGACCTCGCTGCTCGTCGGTGCGGTCCTTCGCGGCCGCGGATAGGCGTGCTTGCAAGGCGAGATTTCCCCGCCGACGACGGATTTTGCCGGTGGGAAACTGCAGCGCGTCCGTTGCCCGGGAAAACGCCGCCGGGTGTGCCGGGCGCGACGTTGAGGAAAGCCCCTCCAACCGCCGCGAATTGAACGAATATTACTGTTGCCTGCCAATTTCTTCTCGCCCTATAGCGCGCGCATGTCCTTGAAAGATTCTGCTCGCCGCCCCGGGGTTTTGAGAACGCTTTTATCTCCGGCGATCGGCGTGCGGCGGTCTTGGAACGATATGAAGATGCGGTCGGGGCGGGATGTTCTCGATCGGCTGGAGAGCCTTGCCGTCTCCGACGTCACCGTTCGGGTAGACGAATATGGGGGGGCGTTTTCCTTCGGTCCCCGCTCGCACCTCCTGCGGCGGATTCTGGAAACCGGTTCATACGAGCCCGATCTCGCAGAATTATTCTCTTCGCTGATACGGCCCGACCGCGACGTCATCGACGTGGGTGCGAATGTCGGGTTGTTCTCGATCCTCGCCGCGAGGAAGCTCGGGACAGGAAAGTTACTCGCTGCCGAGCCAACCGACGGCGCGTTCGGGCGTCTTGCAGCGAATGTCGAGGCCAACGGACTGGCCGGCAAGGTGATCATGTACAAGGGGCTGGTGGCCCAGTCGGACAGCATGGCGCTGCTGAACGTCGTCCCGGGTCGCGAGGAATATTCGTCGATGGCCGGACTGGTTCACCCTTCGGCGGTCGGGGAGGTTGCAGAGACCCAGAGCATCCAGACCCGCAGCATCGACAGCCTTGTCGCCGAGCATGGACTGCGGCCGGCGCTCATGAAGGTCGACGTCGAGGGCGCCGAGGGCATGGTGTTCGAGGGTGCCGAGAAGACGCTGAAAGAGCACAGGCCCGTTGTCCTGTCGGAATTCAGCCGTCCGCTGCTCCGCAAGAACGGATCATCGCCCGAGAAGATCGTCGCGCTGTTCGAGCGCTGCGGGTACGAGGTTCGCAACCCTTTCCAGGGCACGAAGCCGGGCGCAGTCGATTTCGACGAGATTATCGCCACTCCCGTCTAGGGCGTCGCCCTCCATCGTGGCAACAGGGGCGACCGGCGCGGACCCTTCGCATCTCCGGTCTCCCCCCTTGTCCGCTAGGCTCTTGCGCCGTGCGGCATGCACGATCCCGGAAAAGTGCTGCAAATGACGGAATTCCGGGAATATATGTAAAGCCAACCTTAACCATTGTCCGCCATGGTGCAGCCTCGTTTTTTGGGGCGCACCGGTACGGCGATGGACGATCTGCTCAACGACTTTCTGGCCGAAACGGCGGAGATCCTCGCCGAAGCGGGTGGGGCGATTGTGGCGTGGGAAGCAGATCCCGCCGATCGGGCGCAGCTCGACGCCATTTTCCGGCTCGTCCACACGATCAAGGGCAGTTCGGGTTTTCTTGCCCTGCCGCGCGTCACCGCGCTGTCGCATGCCGCCGAAGATGCGCTTGATCAGGTTCGTCGGGGCAACCGCACGGCGAATGCTGCGCTCGTGACCGGCGTCCTCGGCATTCTCGACCGGCTGAACGAACTCTGCGCGGTACTCGGGCAGGGTGGCGCCGAGCCAGCCGGCGATGACCGCGACGTCATCGGCGCGCTGTCCGGACAGGGCGCCTCCGGCGATGCGTCTTTCGAAGTTGCGGGCGTGCCGCTGCGCCGCGACGACGATTTCGGCGCCGAACTGCAAAGCTGGCGCTCGATCCGCGTACCGCTCCCCCTGCTCGACAGCGTGATGACCGGCGTGACCGACATCGTTCTCGCGCGCAACGAATTTGCCCGGATGCTCCGCGAATCGGGCGCCGATCTGTCGCTGATCGCCTCGTTCGATCGCCTTTCGGATTCGATTGCGGGCATGCGCCAGTCGGTCAGCCAGATGCGGATGCAGCGGATCGACAAGCTTTTTGCCCCGCTGCCGCGCATCGTCCGCGATCTCGCGCAGGATCTGGGGAAGAAGATCGCCTTCCAGACGAGCGGCGGCGAGGTCGAACTCGACCGCGAGATGATGGAGAATATCCGCGACCCGCTGATCCACATCGTCCGCAACGCGATCGACCACGGTATCGAACCGCTCGAGGACCGGGTCGCTGCAGGCAAGGATATCACGGCAACGATCACGGTGTCGGCGCGTCAGTCGGGCAATCAGATCGAAATCGAAGTTCGCGACGACGGCCGCGGGCTTTCGCCCGACACGCTCGTCGCCAAGGCGATCGCGTCGCGGCTGGTGACCGCGACCGAAGCGCGCGGGCTGGGCCCGAAGGAAAGGCTCGATCTGATCTTCCGCCCGGGCTTCTCGACCGCGGCGAGGATCACGTCGATCTCGGGCCGCGGCGTCGGCATGGATATCGTAAAGGCGAATGTCGAAAAGATCGGCGGGGTCGTCGAACTGCGCAACGAAGAGGGGCGGGGGCTGACGATCCTGCTCCGCGTGCCGATGACGCTGACGATCATTTCGGGCCTGATGGTTCGTGCCGCGGGGCAGTATTTTGCCATTCCGCGCGGCGCGGTGCGCGAGATTCTGCTCGAAAGCGGCGATACAGTCCGCATCGACCAGCTCGGCGGTGGCGAACTCGCGACCGTGCGCGGCGAGCAGTTTCCGCTGCTCCGCCTCGAACATGTGCTGGGCCGCGAATGCGACGCGGCCGACGACAGCGACGATCGTGCGCTCGTCATCGTCCGTCCGGGGCAGGGGCAAAGCTATGCGCTGAGTGTCGCTGCGATCCACGACCATGAGGAACTGGTGATCAAGCCCGCGGCGCCGATGATCATGGCGACCGGCCTCTACGCGGGGACGACGCTGCCCGACAACGGCCGTCCGGTCCTGCTGCTCGACGTGCAGGGACTGCTCGCCGCGGCGGCGATCGATGCGAGCGAAGCCGGACGCAGCCATAACCGGACAGCCGAGGCCGAGGCCGAGGCGACCGCCGCACGCAACGTTGCGCAGCTCCTGCTCTTCCGCGATACCAACACGCGCCTTCGTGGTGTCCGCCTGTCGGTCATCGAGCGCGTCGAGGAAGTGCCGGTGTCGGCGTTCTTCGAGAGCGCCGGCCGTGTTCAGGCACGGATCGGCGACGACATCTTCGCCGTCCATGCCGCGACGCTCCCGGACGGCGACGGAACGTTGAAGCTCCTCCGTCTCCACGACGGCCACGCGGTGCTCTGCTACCCGATCGCCGAGGTGATCGACATCGTTCGCCTGCCCGATGCCGTCCAGCCCTCGGCAGCACCCGGCCTGATCGCCGGCGTCGCGCTCGTCGGCGGCGATCCCGTCGAACTGATCGATCCTTTCTGGCTGATGGAACAATATGCCGCCGGAGCTGCCGGCCCGGCCTTGCGCCAGCCGGTCTGCCGCCTCGCCGACGATCCCGATGGCTGGGGCGACAATTTCCTCGCGCCGATCCTGCGCAACGCCGGATATCGCGTTATCTCGGGCAACGAGGCGTCGGACGAGGCGCCCGATGTGCTTCTGTGCGTCGATGATGGCGAGGGCTGCGCGCATGCCGGTGACGCCGTGCCGGTGATCCGCCTGCGCGCGTCGGTCGCCGCCGCCGGGCCCGAGGATGAGACCGTCTATCGCTACGACCGGCAGGCGCTGCTCGATGCGATGCGTCGCAGCGTCGGGGGAGAGGGCGCATGATGGAAAAACTCTATCTGATCGCGCGCATCGCCGACACGCGCGTCGCGCTGCGCAGCCGCGCGATCAATTCGGTCGTGACCGTCGGCACGCCGGTAGAGGTCCCCGCGGCGCCGCCGCATGTCGCGGGGCTCTTTGCGCTGCGCAGCCGCGTCTTCACCCTCATCGACCCGCATGTCGTGATCGGCTTGCCCGCGGTGCCCGTCGCGCCCGGCCAGCGCGTGATCGTCGTCGAGGTCGCCGAGCATGGCTATGCGCTCCTCGCCGACGAGATCGAGGATGTCTGCTTCATCGAAGCGGCGGAAACGCGGATCGCCGGAAAACTGCTTCCCGGCTGGGCGCGAGTCGCCGATGCAATGATCGAACATGACGGCGCTTCGCTGCTCGTCGTCGATCCGTCCAATTTTATCACGCTGCCGGCCTTAAAGGCGGCATGAATTCGACCGTTTATTAACGGGCTGCACACGCCTTCACCGTAAACATGCCCAAATCCCGGGGGTCGGAGTTAATCGAATGTCGAAATCTTGTCTGGTGGTCGATGACAGCAAAGTCATTCGCAAGGTCGCGCGCCATATCCTTGAAAGCATGTCCTTTGCGGTCGACGAAGCGGCAGACGGGCAGGAAGCACTGACCTTCTGTCGTGCCAATCGCCCCGACGTCATCCTGCTCGACTGGAACATGCCGGTCATGAGCGGGATGGAGTTTCTGAGCGCCTTCAACGATCTCGACTATGGTTTCGACGAGCGCCCCCGCGTCGTGTTCTGTACGACCGAAAACAGCATCGACCATATCCGCGCGGCGATCGAGGCGGGCGCCGACGAATATGTGATGAAGCCGTTCGACCGCGAAACGCTCGAAGGAAAGCTGCAGCTCGTCGGCATCGCCTGAGGTTTTGCGCATGGCCCGTCCGCAACCCCTGATACCGGACCCCGAGCCAACCGCCCGCACCGTGCGCGTGATGCTCGTCGATGACAGCCTTGTCGTCCGCAGTATCCTCGAGCGCATCGTCGACCAGCGCCCGGGGCTCAAGATCTGCGCATCGGTCGCCTCGGCGCATGAGGCGCTCGCCTATCTGGCGCGCGAACCCGTCGATGTCGTGGTGCTCGATATCGAGATGCCGGGAATGAACGGCATCGACGCACTGCCGCACATATTGGAGCGCGCCGAAAAGGCCCGCGTACTCATTCTTTCATCAAACTGCGTCGAAGGCGGCCCCGCCGCGATCGACGCACTGGCGCTCGGTGCCAGCGATACGCTCGCCAAGCCCGGCCGCGGAAGCTTTTCGGGCCGCTTCGCCGAGGTGCTGACCGAGCGGATCATGACGCTCGGCCATCAGCGCGACTTCCCCGCGCCGGTTCCCGTCGCCGAGCGCCCTGCTCCGGCGCCGATCGCGTTTTCGATCGATACCGAGCAGCCGATCGAGTGCATCGCCGTCGCCGCCTCGACGGGCGGCATACCCGCCTTCACCAATTTTCTCGCGCATCTCGATCCGCGGATCGGCGCACCGATTCTGCTCACCCAGCATCTGCCCGATGCGTTCATGGAGTTCTACGCCAGGCAGATTGCGACGATGACGCGGCGACGTGTCTGCGTGGCCGAGGCCGGAATGGCGGTCGAGCCTGACTGCATCTATCTCGCCCCCGGCGATGCGCATCTGATCGTCGTCGCGGGCGCCCGCCGCAACGAAATCGCGCTCGACCGCCGCGCCGTCGACAATGGCTGCTGTCCATCGGCCGACCCGATGCTCGATTCGGTTGCCGACGTTTATGGCAAGGGCGGGATTGCGGTGATCCTCAGCGGGATGGGGCGCGACGGCGCGATCGGCGCGGCGCGGCTGAAGCAGGCCGGCGGTACCGTTTTCGCGCAAGCCCCTGAAAGTTGCGTGATCTGGGGTATGCCCGGCGCGGTCGCCAAGGCGGGCATCGCCGCCGCAACGCTCAACCCCGACGCGATCGCGCTGATGCTCGGCAGCTTCCTTCCCGGACGCCGCAAGTCATGATGGGCGCGAGCGCCAGCGAGTCGGCCTATCGCGTCCTGATGGGCGTGCTCGAATCGCGAACCGGCCAGACGCTGTCGCCGAACCGCATCTGGCGGATCGAAATGTCGCTGAAACCGGTGATGCAGCGCCACGGCATCGCGGATCTCGACGCGCTGGTCGCGGCGCTCGTCACTTCGAACAGCCGCCAGCTGCTCGACGACACGGTCGACGCGATGCTCAACAACGAAACCTATTTCTATCGCGAATACAGCGTTTTCGATGAAATTGCGGGAAGCGCGCTTGAACAGATTCGCGAGATCAACAAGCTCCGCCGCCGTGTGACGATCTGGCATTGCGGCGTGTCGACGGGGCAGGAAGCCTATTCGATGGCGATGCTGATCGCCGAACAGGGTGCGAAATGGGCGGGGTGGCAGGTCGATATCGTCGGCACCGACGTCAGCTATCACGCGATCGGTCGCGCGCGCGTCGGTCTCTACAGCCAGTTCGAAATCCAGCGCGGCTTGCCCGTCCAGCGCATGGTGCGCTGGTTCGACCAGACCGAGGGCGGCTGGCTCGCCAAGGCGGACCTGCGCCGCCGGATCGATTTTTCGGTGCAGAACATGCTCACCGACCGCCCGCCGCTGGCGAGCCCCGCCGACCTCGTCTTCTGCCGCAACCTGCTGCTCTATTTCTCGGCGCCGATGCGCCAGAAGGCCTTCGCGCGGCTCCGCGCGATGGCGGCGCCACAGAGCTTCCTCGTGCTCGGCGCCGGCGAGACCGTGCTCGGGCAGACCGACCAGTTCGTCGCCAGCCCGCGCCTGCGCGGCCTCTACGAGCCCGCCGACCAGCAAGCCCGCCGTCCTGACTCGTCGCGTCCGATCGCGGCCTGACCTTGCTTTTTGTGCGCCGCTGGCGCAATCGACGGCTTGGCAAGCACAGGACGGGCCCAAGAGCGCATGAGCGATTTTATCGAACGCTGGTCTCCCAATTTCGACGAGCGCGCGCTGCCTGTTTCGATGATCATACTCCACTATACCGGTATGAAGAGCGGTGCCGAAGCCATTGATTGGCTTGCCAATCCCGAGTCCGGCGTCTCGGCGCACTATGTCGTGGCCGAGGATGGCCAGATCACCGCCATGGTCCCCGAGGAAAAGCGTGCCTGGCATGCGGGCAAATCGCATTGGCGCGGCATCAGCGACATCAATTCGGCGAGCGTCGGGATCGAGATCGTCAATCCGGGGCACGAATGGGGCTATGTGCCGTTCCCCGACCCGCAGATCGCCTCGGTCGTGCGGCTCGTCCACATGATCAAGGATCGCCATGCGATCACGCGCGGCAACGTCGTCGGCCATTCGGATATCGCGCCGACGCGCAAGCAGGATCCGGGCGAGCTTTTCCCGTGGGAGGAGCTCGCGCGCCGCCGTCTCGCGCTGCCGCGCCCGACGAAGAAGCTGACCGATCCGCTCTGGACCGACGCGGGCTTCCTGCTCGCGCTCGAACGCTTCGGCTATGACGTCACCGACGGCTTTGCGGCGACGGTCGCGTTCCAGCGCCGTTTCCGTCCCGAGCTGATCGACGGGACGATCTGCGGCGAATGCCGCGCGATCCTGCTCGCGCTGCTGCTGCCGCAGCCCGAGGGCAATTGACTCGTCAAATCGCGTCGCGAGGCTTATAGTGCATTGGCCAGAGGGTCGGGCGATCGCCGCCGCGCGCAAGCGCGGGGGAGGAAAGTCCGGGCTCCACGGAAATCACGGTGCCGGATAACGTCCGGCGGATCGGGCTTCGGCCAGGTTCAGGGAAAGTGCCACAGAGAGCAGACCGCCACAGGCTTCGGCCCGGCGAAAGGTGAAAGGGTGCGGTAAGAGCGCACCGCGCGGACGGTAACGGACGCGGCACGGCAAACCCCACCGGGAGCAAGGTCGAATAGGGACGGTGCGGATTTATCCAGGGCTGATTCCGGCCCAGCCGTCCGGGTTGACTGCTTGAGCGTTCGGGTAACCGTCCGCCTAGAGGAATGATCGCCTATCCCCGAAAGGGGTGGACAGAACCCGGCTTACAGACCCTCTGGCACTTCTCTCCCATGGACGGCGCGGGAACCGCGCTGGCGACGCGGCGTATTATGCGGACCAGCAAAGGAGACGAACCATGAAAGTCGTCGATGACCATGTCGAGGTGACCGAAACCGAGGCGAGCAGCGGTGTGAAGGGACATAATGTCCGCTATGTGCTGGCTTTCTCGCTGGTCGCGGTGATTATCGTCATGTCCGCGATCTGGATCATCCCGGTTCTCCTGCAGCCATAGGGAAGCCTCATTTCGCCTTCGTCAGGCGGATGAGTTCCTCTTCTGCGCCTGGCGTGTCCTCCATATAGATGGTGCGCACGGGCTGCCTGAACTTGCGGGTGTGGAGCTTGTCGTAACCGCGATCGTCCGCCGCCGCGACCTTGAGCAGATTCGTGATGGTGTCACCGGTTGCCACATTCCAGCTCATCTCGTCGCCATCGTGCGCAAAGGTGCGGCTATAGACCGTCGCGTCGAGCCCGATCAGCCGCATGCGCGCGCCCTCCTTCGTCGCGGCGGCGCGATAGCGATAGGTTGCGGACAGCGCGGTCGTTCCGCCGGTCAGGTCGCGGATCGTCAGCACGCCCTTGTCGATCGTCAGCCCTGCCGCGCCCAACGGGTCGGTTTCGAGTTTCAGCTCGCCCGCGGGCGAGTGGCCGATATCGACCTCGCTGCGATAGCTCAGCATGACGTGGAGCGTGCGTGCATCGGGGCTCGCGACGACATAGGCGGTGTCCGTGTCGCCATCGCCGTTGAGGTCGCCGTCGACGCGCGCCTCGATCTCCTCGCCGGGTTCCAGCCAGCCGTTCAGTATCGTGTCGGTGATCGGCGGCATCGCCGGCCGGTCGGGCGCGGCTTGGGCCACACCGCACAGCGAAAAGACCGCGATCAATCCCAGGCTGCGCATCGCTCGTTCTCCCCCTCGGTTATCGACAGATTATCAGCTGCTATCATATCGTCCAGCCGCCGCGGGTGATCCGGCGCACAGGCCAGTTTCCGCTTTCCTGCATCGCCGTGCTGACCTACCTTTGCCTCGGGGTCGCCTGAGGTCGCACATATGCGACTTCGGAGTGAAGTTGCGCAGTTTTCCGTCATTGCTCGCGCGGATGGGAAAATGCGTCGAGGGGGGCAGGCAGTTGGGAAAAATGTGGTGGATCGGCGCGCTGGGCGTCGCGTTCCTCGGGCTCGTCCATTTGGCTCCGGCCGCGATGGCGCAGCCGTCGGGCTCCTGCGGTGCCGCGCCGCTAAGGGGAGACCGCGTCGCGCTGCTCATCGGCAACAGCGCCTATAACGACTGGGAATGGCCGTCGCTCAAAAATGCCGTGAACGACATCGACTATGTTTGCGATGCCTTCGCGAAGGCGGGCATTTCGCCGCGTATCATCCGCAACGCCGACAAGACGGCGCTCGATGCCGCACTCGCGCAATTCGCCGACGAAGCGAAAGGCGCGAAGTCGGTCGTGCTCTATTATGCCGGGCACGGCTTCGAATATGGCGGCCGCAACTGGCTGGTGCCGATGGACGCGCCGCCCGCGACGCGCCGCGCCGACGTCGAGAAGCGCTATCTGTCGATCGAGGCGCTGGTGAAGCACGTCGTTCCGCAGGGGGCGTTCACCCTGTTGTTCGTCGACGCCTGCCGCACCGCCGAGCCAGTGGTGCGCGTTGAGGACGTCGATATCTCGGGCGGCGAGGCCGGATCGGCGCCGCTCGGGCTGCTCGATATCGGGCAAGGGGCGGTCTTCTATTCGACCGCCAAGGGGCGGCCCGCGCTCGACTTCGCGCCGGTCGGCTCGCCCGTCAGCCCCTTCGCGGCGGCGGTGGTCAAGGAACTGGCGATCCCGGGCCTTGAAATCTCCGACTATTTCAAGGTCGTGTCGCGCGAGGTCTACAAGCGCACCTATGGCATGGAACTGGGACCGCAGCAGCCCTTTCACTATGGCAGCTGGTTCGACGATTATTATCTCGTCGCGCCGCCCGAGGTGCCCGGGCGGGAGGGGCGTGGCGGCGGCTTCGGCACGCTGTCGGCCGCTCCGCCCGCGCCGCCGATTCCGAGGCTGGTACGGGGCGGGCCGGTCGCCGATCCGCTTGCCGATGTGGCGCTCGACCGGCTCGCGATCGAGGATGAGCCGGTCCTGATCGCCGACGTGCTTTCGCGCCATCCCGCGGCCGAACTGATCGGTTTTGCCGATAGCGGTCATCCGCTCGCGCAGCATCTCGCGGGCTATATGTTCTCGCTCGGCGTCGGGGTGAAAAAGGACGTGCCGCGTGCCCGCGCCTATCTGGAACGATCGGCGGCGCAGGGCTTTCCCGCGGGGCAGCAGGAACTGGCCTGGCTGCTGCTCGAAAACGACCCGACGCCCGAAAATGTGAAGCGCGCCTATGACCTCTATGTCGCGGCCTCGAACGCGGGTTTCTCCAAGGCCAAAACGCATCTCGCCTACCGGCTGGCGTCGGGTACTTTCGGCCCCGCCGACTTCGTGCGCTCGCAGGCGCTTTATACCGAAGCGGCGGCGCAGGGACATCCCGCCGCGATCTTCGCGCTCACCTATTTCGCCGACACCCGCACCGCCAATCTGGCGCGGCTGCGCAGCATCGCAAGCAGCGGCAATCCCGAGGGCAACCACTGGCTCTGCGAGGCGCATTTCGCCGACAAGACGCTGGGGGCGGCGATCGCGGATTGCGGCGTCGGCGCCCGCGCGGGCTTCGCGGGCTCGCGCGCGATCCTCGCTTATGCCTATGCGAAGGGCGACGGGGTCGCGGCCGATGCCCGCGAAGCCGCACACTGGGCAAAACTCGCGCGCGACCTGCCCGAACTCAGGAAAGACCAGCGCGCGCTGATCGCGGGGATCGGCGAATGACTGTCAGGGATAGCTGACCGCCATCACTTCCCATTCCTTGGGCCCGGCGGGAAGCTGCACGGTCCTGAGGTCCCCGACCGCGGCGCCGCGCAAGGCACGGGCGAGCGGGCTGTTCCACCCGATCCGGCCCTCGCCCGCCTCGGCCTCGTCGTCGCCGACGAGCGTGACGATGCGGCGTGCGTCGTCATCGTCGGCGAGTTCGACCGTGGCGCCGAACCAGATGCGGCTCTTGTCGGGCTGCTGCGCGGGGTCGACGACGCGCGCTGCCTTCATCCGCCTCGCAAGAAAGCCCAGCCGCCGGTCGATCTCACGCAGCCGCTTGCGGCCATAGATATAGTCGCCATTCTCGCTGCGGTCGCCATTGCCCGCCGCCCAGCTGATCACCTCGACCAGCTTCGGCCGTTCGTCGCCCAGCAGCGCGTCATATTCGGCGCGCAGCGCAGCATAGCCCGCAGGGCTGATGATGTTCGTCTTGTCCCCCGCCATGGCGCGTCAGCCGGGCGTGCGTTTGCCGAGGTAGAAGCTCAGGGGCGCCTGCTGCCGTGATCCGCCGTCGCGCAGCGTGTCGTAAACCACGGCATTTTCGAGTACGCGCTGCACATAGTTGCGCGTCTCGAAGATCGGGATCGCCTCGATCCAGTCGACCATCTCGATCCCGCCGCCGCGCGGATCGCCATTGGCGCGCAGCCATTTATTCACATTTCCGGGGCCGGCATTATAGGCGGCGACCGCGAGCGGATAGCTGCCGCCGAAATAGCGCAGCATCTGCTGGAAATAGGTCGATCCCAGCATCATGTTGTAATTGGTGTCGGTGGTCAGCGACCCGGCGTCGTAGCTCATTCCCAGCTTGCCCGCGACCTCGCGCGCGGTTCCCGGCATCAACTGCATCATGCCGCGCGCGCCGGCGTGGCTGATCGCCTGCCGGTCGAACTGGCTTTCCTGCCGCGTGATCGCGTGGATGAAGGTCCAGTTGCTTTCATGGCCCGCGGGGACGCGGACCGTCGGGAAGCCCGACACTTCGACCGCGTCGAGGCTGTTCGCCTGCGCGCTGCGGCCGATCATCACGCCAAGGTCGGGGCGGCCGATCTGCGACGCGAGCTTGCCTGCGAGCACATGATCGGCGGGCGACGTTGCCTTCTGCGCGAGCGCGCGCAGGAACTGCGACTGTTCGCGCCACGCGCCGATCTCGCCGAGCGCGCGCGCGGCGCGCACCAGCCGGTCGTCTTCGAACGCGCGGCGTTCGTCGCCGCTGACCTCGATCGTCGGGTTCGGCGTCGGCTTCGGCTGCGGCCGGTTCAGTCGCTCGAGCGCCAGCTGGCCATAATATTGGTCATAATGCTGGGCGGCATCGGCGAAATGGGCGTTGGCTGTCGCGCGGTCGCCCGCTGCGAGCGCCGCGCGGCCGGCCCAATAGAAGCCCTTGGTGCGCGTCTGCGCCGAGCGTGCAGCCTCGCCATAGGCGCGGTACAGGCGCACCGCCTCGGCCGGACGGCGCAGGTCGCGATAGGCGAGCTGGCCGGCGAGCCATGCCAGCGAGGTATAGTCGTCGCGCACGCCGAGCGGCGCCTCGCGGATCACCGTCCCTGCGGGGAAAGCGTCGTCGAGCTGACGCGCGATATTATAGGCGGTCGACTTGTCGCCGCCGTCGCTTGCTTGCCGTGCGTTGGTCAGCAGTGTCTCGAGCCATTCCTCGGTATCGGTCGGCGCCTTGGCGAGCGAGCGCGGCGCGGCAAGCAGCGCGCGCGCCTCGCCAACGCGGCCGGCCTTGCGCAGCCAGGTCGCCTTGTCGGTGATATAGCCGGCGTCGGTGCGCGTCAGCGACGGGTTCTGGCTCTCGACGGCCGACGCCTGAAAGGCCGCGTCGACCGACGCATTGCGCATCGCGAGGCGTGCCGCAAAGACGTTGCGCTTGTCGGGCGACGTATAGGCGAGCTGGCGACTCGCCGCGGCGGTGGCGCCGAGCCAGAGCAGCCGGTCCATGCGCGCGTCATGGTCGGCGGGTGTGATCGCACCGGGGAACATGCCGAGCGCGCGGCTCGTTTCATAATCGTCGAGCGGTCCGCTCGTCCACGCGCGGCGCACCGCGGCGCTGGCATCCTCGCGGCGCCCCGACGCGTTGAGCGCGAGCGCGTAGCGCAGCTGCCCGCTTGCGGTCTGCGGCGGATAGGCCTGAAAATAGGCGAGGGTGCGTGCGGGATCATAGCTGTCGAGCGAGATCGCTTTTTCGGCGCGTGTGCGCAGCTTGTCGGCGTCGGGCCAGCCGCGGTTCGCCATCAGGAAACGCGACAACTGGTCGAACGACGCGCCGGTGTTCGCGGTCAGCCGGCGCCATTCCATCACCGCATCGCCGACCGAGTTCGGCGACGGCGGCGGGCCCGACATCGAGGCAAGCCCCATCTGGGCGCGATACCAGGTCATTTGTTCGGGTGTGAGCTCGCTGGCATGGGCAGCGGTCGGAATGAGCAGGGCGGCGGCGAGCGCGAGGCGCGAAATGCGGGGCAGCGTGGTCATGACGGCCATGGTAATGCCAAACTCCTTGCGGGGCGCTGAATAGACGTCCAATAGCGGCGCGCTGTCCGGATTCTATCGGTCGCAGCGGCCAATTGTAAAGGAGCGGAGCATGTTTTCGGGTTCGATTCCCGCTTTGGTGACGCCATTCCGTGATGGGGCGTTCGACGCACCGGCCTTTGCGCGCCTTGTGGACTGGCAGATCGGGGAAGGCACCAGCGCGCTGGTGCCGTGCGGAACGACCGGTGAAAGCCCGACGCTCGGCTTCGACGAACATTATCAGGTGATCGACACCTGCATCGCGGCAGCGGCGGGCCGCGTGCCGGTGATCGCCGGCTGCGGATCGAACGACACCGCGACCGCGATCCGTCACATGCGCTACGCACAGGCGGCCGGCGCGGCGGCCGCGCTTATCGTCGCGCCCTATTACAACCGGCCGAGCCAGGACGGCATGATCGCGCATTTCAAAGCGCTCGCCGACGCCAGCGACCTGCCGATCGTCGTCTATAACGTCCCCGGACGTACCGTCGCCGACATCAGCGCCGAAACGCTGTGCAGGCTGGCCGAAATCCCGAGTGTCGTCGCGATCAAGGATGCGAGCGGCGACCTCGCCCGCGTGACGATCCACCGCGCGGGGGCGGGCGAGGATTTCTGTCAGCTCAGCGGCAATGACGACCTCTGGCTGCCGCACGCCGTGATGGGCGGCGTCGGCTGCATCTCGGTCACCGCCAATGTCGCGCCGCGCCTCTGCGCCGACTTCGCCGCCGCCTGCTCGGCGGGCGACTGGGCGCGCGCACTCGTGCTCCACGACCGTCTGTTCGACCTGCACAAGGCGATGTTCTCCGACACCTCGCCGGGTCCGGTCAAATATGCGCTTTCGCGTATCCACGACTGGTTTTCGCCCGAAGTGCGCCTACCTATCATCCCGGCGTCCGAAGCATCGCGCACGGCCGTCGATGCCGCATTGTCCGCGGCCGGAGTAATCTAGGTTTCGCAATGGCCCGTCCGCAGTCTGCCGCCGAATTCGACAAGAAGAAGGTCGTCGCCGAGAATCGGCGCGCACGCTTCGACTATGCCATCGAACAGGTGTTCGAGGCGGGCATCGCGCTGCAGGGCACCGAGGTGAAGTCGCTGCGCTTCGGCGAGGGCACGATTGCGGAGAGCTATGCCGAGGTGACCGGCGGCGAGGTGTGGCTGATCAACGCCAACATCCCCGAGTTCAGCCACGGCAACCGCTTCAACCACGAGCCCAAGCGCCCGCGCAAGCTGCTCCTCAACTGGCGCGAGATCAACAAGCTGCACGCCGGCGTGATGCGGCAGGGGATGACGCTTGTGCCGCTCTCCGTCTATTTCAACAGCCGCGGCCGTGCGAAGGTCGAACTCGCGCTCGCCAAGGGCAAGAAAGCGCACGACAAGCGCGAGTCGATCAAGGAGCGCGACTGGAAGCGCGACAAGCAGCGCCTGATGAAGGACCGCGGATGAGCGCGGGCAAGCCGAAGGACAAGGCGGCGGTGATGAACTGGATCCGCCGCAACTCGCCGACGCGCGAGGAATTGCTCGCGAGCCGTTTCGTCAAGCCCTTCGCGCACCGGGTCGCGCACAGCCATTTGTGGCGCTTCACGCGCACTTCGGTGCCGCGCGGCACCGCGCTCGGCCTGTTCGTCGGCATCTTTTTCCTGATCCCCGGGGTCCAGATCCTCGGCGTCGCGCTGCTCGCGCTGCCCTTCCGCGCCAACATCCCGATCGGCGCGGCGATGACCTTCCTGTCGAACCCCGTGACGACGCCGTTCATCATCCTCGCCTCGGTATGGCTCGGCGACTGGCTGTTCGGGCTCCACGCCAACAGCGCGACCTTTTCCGCCATGATCGAGCATGGCGCCTCGGCGGGTGAATGGGTGCGCTGGGTCTTCTCCGACGCCGCGCCCGCGATGCTCGCCGGCCTGTTCGTGATCTCGCTGGTTTCGGCGGCGGTCGGCTACGTCCTCGCGACCCTGTTCTGGGACAACTGGATTCGCCTCCGCTGGCGGCGCAAGCTCGCCCGGGCTCGCGACCAACGACTTGAGGCATCGACCAGCGACACGGCGGCCGGTTGAACGGCCAATCGGCAGGCGTATAGCTTGTCGCATCGCTGATCTGCACCGTGCATGCGCTGCGGATTTTCGCTGTTAATCGATAACCGGGGAATATCATGACTCGTTTGCAAATCTCTTCGCGCCTGCTCGCGACCGCTGCGCTTGGCGCACTCATCCTCGCCGTGCCCGCGACCGCACAGGAAAAGGCGGCAACCGCACCCGCCGCTGCCACCGCCGCCAAACCCGAAATCGGCGATTTCGGCTTTGACCTCACCGGCATGGACAAGAGCGTCCAGCCCGGCGACGATTTCTATGGCTATGCCAACGGCACCTGGGCGAAAAATACGCAGATCCCGGCCGACAAGTCGAATTACGGCATGTTCACCGCGCTCGCCGATCTGTCGCAGAAGCGCACGCAGGAAATCCTCGAAGCGGCGAAAGCCGACCCGAACAGCATGATCGGCCGCGCCTATTCGTCGTACCTCGACACGGCTGCGGTCGAGGCGAAGGGCCTCGCCCCGATCCAGCCTTGGCTTGCGAAAATCCGGGCGGTCGACAAGGCCGGCCTTGCCAGGCTGCTCGCGGAGGCCGACCGCAGCGGCATCCAGCATTTCTTCGGCGGCTATGTCGGCCAGGACGACAAGAATCCCGATGTCTACATCTACACCATGTTCCAGGGTGGCATCGGCATGCCCGACCGCGATTTCTACCTGAAGGACAATGAGCGGAACACCAAGCTGCAGGCCGCCTACCTCAAGCATGTCGAAAATGTCCTGACGCTCGCGGGCGAAAAGGATGCCGCGGCGCGCGCCAGGGCGATCTACGATTTCGAAAAGCAGGTTGCGACGGTCCATTGGGACAAGAACGACAGCAGCGACGCGGTCAAGGTCTACAACAAGATGACGATCGCCGAGCTTGCCAAGGCCGCGCCCGGCTTCGACTGGCAGGCCTTCATCAGCGGTATCGGCGTCAATCAGGATGCGATCCTCGTGTCGCAGCCGAGCGCCTTCACCGGCGAGGCAAAGCTGCTCGCCGACGCGCCGATCGGCGTGATCCGCGACATGCTGATCGTGCGCAGCCTCGACGGCTTCTCGGGCGTACTGCCCGACGCGGTCGCGCAGGAAGCTTTCTCCTTCTATGGCACAGCGCTCTCGGGCACGCCGCAGATGCAGGAACGCTGGAAGCGCGCGGTCGACTTCACCACGAACAATATGGGCGAGGCCGTCGGCAAGGATTATGTCGCGAAATATTTTCCGCCCGAAACCAAGGCGGCGATGGATGTCCTCGTCAAAAATGTACTCGCCGCGCTCGACACGCGCATCGGCAATCTGACGTGGATGCAGCCCGGAACCAAGGTGAAGGCAAAGAAGAAGCTCGCCAATTTCACGACCAAGATCGGTTATCCCGATCGCTGGAAGGATTACAGCAAGCTCGAGGTCCGCGGCGACGATCTGTTCGGGAACCAGCTGCGCGCCAACCAGTTCGCGCATGACGACAATGTCAGCCGCCTCGGCCAGCCGATCCGTCGCTGGGAGTGGGGGATGACCCCGATGGAGGTCAATGCCTACGCCAATTTCGGGATGAACGAGATCGTCTTCCCCGCCGCGATCCTGCAGCCGCCCTTCTTCGATCCGCACGCCGACGCGGCGATCAACTATGGCGGCATCGGTGCGGTGATCGGCCACGAGATCAGCCACCATTTCGACGATCAGGGCGCGAAGTACGACGAGACCGGCAAGCTCGCCGACTGGTGGACACCGGCCGACGTCGCGGCGTTCGAGGCCGCGGGCAAGGCGCTCGTCGCGCAATATGACGCCTATGAAGTGCTTCCCGGCGAAAAGCTCGACGGCACGTTCACGCTCGGCGAGAATATCGGCGACCTCGCCGGCCTGACGATCGCCTATGATGCCTACAGGAAGTCGCTCGGCGGCAAGGAAGCGCCGGTGATCGACGGCCTGACCGGCGACCAGCGCTTCTTCCTCGGCTGGGCGCAGGTGTGGCGTCGCAACTATCGCGAACAGAATCTGTCGCAGCGCATCACCACCGATCCGCATTCGCCGTCGATCCAGCGCGCTTGGGTCTCGCGCAATCTTGACCCTTGGTATAAGGCCTATCAGATCAAACAGGGTCAGAAGCTCTATCTGGCACCCAAGGACCGCGTCCGCATCTGGTGATGCGCCACTGAGAAAGACAGCCGTTGACTGCGCAAAGCCTGCCCTCCGCTGATGGTGATTTCATCAGGGGGGCGGGCTCTGCCGGGCCTCTTTCGGCTCCGGCGGGCCTGTCACGGTTCGACATGGTGCTGCTCGGCGGTCTGGCATTGCTGTCGGCCGCCTTGCTGTTCTGGGCAACGGGCAATGCGATATTGGCCGCCGGCTTCGTCGCCGGCCTTGCAGTCGCCGTCGGCGGCGCGGTGGTTGCCCGCCGGCTTTTCCCGGCTCGTATCGCCGGCGAGCCCGTGCCGCCCGACTGGACGATGCTGCGCCAGGCGGTCAATCACGACGATGTCGCGATCGCGGTGACCGATCGTGCGGGTCGGATGGTCTGCGCCAACGATCTTTTCGGGACCTGGTTCAATGGCTTCATGACGCCGCCCGGGCTGCCGCTCGAAGGGCGCGGCGCCGAGGTGCTGAAGAATGCCGGTCGTATCGCCTGGCGCGACGGCGAAGGCTATGCCGACGATATTGCCGTCGGCCCGTTGCAATTGCGGGCACAGGTCACGCGTACGGGCCAGTCGGAAGATTATCTCGTCTGGCGCTTTTCCGCGCTCGAACGCCTCGATCTCGTCGCCGAAATCGTCCGGCATCTCGATGGTCCCGCGGGCCGTACCCTCGGTCACGCTGGGGTGATGGCGGCGCTGGTCAGTGCGGAGGGACGCCTTCGCGTTGCGAACCGCGCGTTCCTGCTTCGCGCGCTCGGCGAGGATGATGCCAGCCATTATACCGGTCGCGACGTCGCGCCGATGATCAGGGTCGACGATGCCGGTGCGCTTTATTTTGCGCGCGAGGGCGACCGTGCGACCCCGGTGCGCCTGATCCAGATCCCGCTCGCGCCCGCAGACGGCAATACGCCGATGCTGCTTGCAATGCTCGATGAGGAAATGGGACCGACCGACCGCGGCACTGCGCAGACCTATGTCGAAACCTTGCTCTCACTGCTGCCCTTCGGGCTTGCGATGGTCGATCGCGACGGGCGCTTCCTTTACATGAATCGCGCCTTTGTCCGCGCGGCGAGCCTGCCCGAAGGCAAGATGCCGCGCTACCCCGGCGATATCGTCGTCGGCGAGGACAAGGGGCCGCTTGCCGACATGATCCGCCGCCACAGCAGCGGGCAGCAGGTCGGCGGCGACCTGTCGATCCGGCTTGCGGGGCAGAGCGGCGATCCCGTGTCGATGCGCGTCGTTGGCGTGCGCGGGCTGGGCGAGGCGGCGGTGCTGCTCAGTCTAAAGGATTCGAGCGAGGAGTCGCGGCTCAAGCGGCAGGTCGCGCAGGCGTCGAAAATGCAGGCGGTCGGCCAGCTCGCCGGCGGCGTCGCGCATGATTTCAACAACATCCTGACCGCGGTGCTGGGGGCGTGCGACCTGATGCTGATGCGCCATACGCCCGGCGACAGCGACTATGACGACATCCAGCAGATCCGCAGCAACGCCAATCGCGCCGCCAGCCTGACGCGACAGTTGCTCGCCTTCTCGCGGCAGCAGACGCTGCGCCCGCAGATATTGCAGCTTCCCGACGTGATTTCGGAAGTGTCGCACCTCCTGAAGCGGCTGATCGGCGAAACCGTCCAGCTTTCGGTGCATCATGGCCGCGGGCTCGGGGCAGTGCGCGCCGATCCCGGCCAGCTCGAACAGGTCATCATCAATCTTGCCGTCAACGCGCGCGACGCGATGCCGGGTGGCGGGACGCTCACGATCGAAACCTATCCGGTGTCGGCCGCCGATGTGCGCCAGATGGGCAACGAGTTCATGCCGCCGGCCGATTATTGCGCGCTCAAGGTCAGCGACACCGGCACGGGCATTCCCGCCGACGTCCTGCCCAAGATTTTCGAACCTTTCTTCACGACCAAGGATGTCGGCAAGGGGACGGGCCTCGGTCTCTCGACCGTGTACGGGATCATCAAGCAGTCGGCGGGTTTCATTTTCGCCGACAGCAAGCCGGGGCAGGGGACGAGCTTTTCCATCTATCTGCCGGTGCACCGCGCCGAGGGCGATGCTCCTGTCGCCGTGCCGCCGCCCGCCAAGCCCAAAAAGAGCCAGTGGGGTACCGGTACGATCCTCCTCGTCGAGGATGAAGATATGGTGCGCGCGGTTGCGGAACGCGCACTGACCCGTGCGGGTTATAGCGTTGTTACCGCTTCGCAGGGCGAAGAGGGGCTCGAACGGTTTGCACAGATGGAGAAGATCGACTTGATCATCAGCGATGTCGTGATGCCGACGATGGACGGTCCGGCAATGGTGCGCGCGATGCGCGCGAGGCGGTCCGACCTGCCGGTGCTGTTCATGTCGGGCTATGCCGAGGAGCAGCTGCGCCAGTCGATCGACATCGACGATGTGTCTTTCCTGCCCAAGCCTTTCTCGGTCGCCCAGCTCGCCGAGGCGACGTCGGCAGCGCTCGACGACGCGGCGCATCGGGGTGTCCAATGACCGGCGAACGCCGCATCCTGCTCGTCGAGGACGATGTTCTGATCGGCATGATGCTCGCCGACATGTTCGACGCGCTCGACCTCCCCGAACCCGCGCAGGCGACGACGAACGAGGAGGCGTTGGCGTTCATTGCCTCGGAGCCGATTGCCGGCGCGCTCGTCGATATCAACCTCGGCGACGAAAAGGGCTGGCCGATCGCCGATGCGCTTGCCCAGCGCGGCATTCCCTTTGCCTTCACCACGGGCGGGGGCGACGTCATCCCGCCCGCGCACGCGCATCGCAAGCTGATCACCAAGCCGTTCCGGATCAGCGATATCGAGGCAACTCTGGAGGAATTCGGCGCGGAATAGCGCGCGCGCCTTTCCCGCAAATTTTATTTTGTTCCTATCTTGTTCCTGTAGAACAAATGCCGTACACAGGTTCGGCGTTGCGATGCTTCTGCCGTCGCTCTAGAGCTGGAAAGGGACGGTCATGGCCGGACAATTGTCACTCGTCGAATCGGGGAAATCAGTGAACAACACGGACAGGCAGAAGGCGCTCGACGCCGCGCTGGCGCAGATCGATCGCGCCTTCGGCAAGGGCTCGGTGATGAAATTGGGCCAGAAGGAAGCAATGCAGGTCGAGGCGATCTCGACCGGTTCGCTCGGGCTCGATATCGCGCTTGGCGTCGGCGGCCTGCCGCGCGGCCGCGTCATCGAAATCTACGGCCCCGAAAGCTCGGGCAAGACGACGCTTGCGCTTCACACACTCGCCGAAGCGCAAAAGACCGGCGGCACCGTCGCTTTCGTCGACGCCGAACATGCGCTCGATCCGGTCTATGCCCGCAAGCTTGGCGTCAACATCGACGAACTGATCGTGTCGCAGCCCGACACCGGCGAACAGGCGCTCGAGATCGTCGACACGCTCGTGCGCTCGAATGCGATCGACGTGCTCGTCGTCGACTCGGTCGCCGCGCTCGTCCCGCGCGCCGAGATCGAGGGTGAGATGGGCGACAGCCACGTCGGCCTCCAGGCGCGCCTGATGTCGCAGTCGCTGCGCAAGCTCACGGGCTCGATCAGCCGCTCGCGCTGCATGGTGATCTTCATCAACCAGCTGCGCATGAAGATCGGCGTGATGTACGGCAACCCCGAAACCACGACCGGCGGCAACGCGCTCAAATTCTATGCCTCGGTCCGCCTCGACATCCGCCGCACCGGCCAGATCAAGAATGGCGACGAGATCGTCGGCAACACCACGCGCGTGAAGGTCGTCAAGAACAAGGTCGCACCGCCGTTCAAGCAGGTCGAATTCGACATCATGTACGGGCAGGGCATTTCGAAGATCGGCGAGATCCTCGACATCGGCGTCAAGGCCGGGCTCGTCGAGAAATCGGGCGCATGGTTCAGCTATGACTCGATCCGTATCGGGCAGGGCCGTGAAAATGCGAAGAATTTCCTGACCGAAAATCCCGAACTGCGCGAACGGCTCGAAGCTGCGATCCGCAGCCGTACCGACGCGGTGGCCGAGGAAATGATGGCCGGCCCCGACGACGACGGCGACGACGACATCTGATAGTCTTCCGGCCGGTTCGCTTCGACGGATCGGCCGGCTCACGGCGGCGGGCCTTCGGCCCCTCCTTGCCCCATCGGGGCACCTGCATTCCCTCTCCCCTGCAGGTCGGCCCGCCCGCCGTTGATCCTTGCGCGCCTTCGGCCAGCGGTTACAAGCGGCGCATGCCCGCGATCCGCCTTTTCGGTCTTCCGACCGACATCAACAGCAGCTTCGAACGCGGCGCCGCCGGCGGTCCCGCCGCAATCCGCGCCGCGCTGTGGAGCGACCGCGGCAATATGGCGAGCGAACTCGGCCCCGAGATCGGTACCGACATCGCGCTGACCGACGACGGCGACCTCCCCCTGACCGAAGATACCGCGCAGGACGACGCCATGATCCGCCGCCACGTCGCCTATGTGCGCGAAGATGGTGAAATTCCGCTCGCCCTCGGCGGCGACCATGCAGTGACGCTCCCGCTCGTCGAAGCTGCGGCCGCCTGCCACGGGCCGGTGACCATTCTGCACTTCGACGCGCATCCCGATCTCTACGACAATTTTGCCGGCAATCCCCGCAGCCACGCCTCGCCCTTCGCGCGGATCTGCGAAGCGGGCCATGCCAAAAGGCTGGTGCAGGTCGGTATCCGGACGCTCAACTCGCACTGCCGCGAGCAGGCGAAGCGCTTCGGCGTCGAGATCGTTCCGATGGCCGGTTTTACACCCGATGCGGTGCCGGTACTCGAAGGCCCGCTTTACATTTCGATCGATCTCGACGGACTTGATCCGTCGGCGGCGCCCGGCGTCGCACATCCCGAGCCAGGCGGGCTGACGGTGCGCGAAATGCTTGCCGTATTGCACAAGCAAACGGCGCCGATCGTCGGCGCCGATATCGTCGAGCTTCACTCTGGCCGCGATATCGGCGACGTCACCGCGATCCTCGGCGCCAAGCTCGTTCGCGAGATTGCTGCGCTGATCGACCGCAACGGCACCGGGAAAAATTGACACCATGAGGAGAACGCCATGAGCCTGATCGTCCATCATCTGAACAACAGCCGCTCGCAGCGCATCCTCTGGTTGCTCGAGGAACTCGGCACGCCCTACGAGATCAAGTTTTACGACCGTGATCCGGTGACCAACCTTGCGCCGCCCGAACTGCTTGCGGTCCACCCGCTTGGCAAGTCGCCGGCGATCGAGGATGAGGGCCGCGTCATCACCGAATCGGGCGCGATCACCGAATATCTGTGCGAGCGGCATGGCGGCTGCCATCTTGTTCCCGAACGCGGAACCGACGATCATATCAGCCATCTCGAATGGCTGCATTTTGCCGAAGGGTCGGCGATGACCCCGATCCTGCTGCGCATCTATACCGCGCGGCTTGGCGAAGCAGCCGCCCCGATCGAGCCGCGCATTTCGCAGCAACTCGATTCGCATTTCGGTTATATGGAAAGCCGCGTCGGCGAGAATGGCCACTTCATCGGCGATAGTCTGTCGGCCGCGGACATCATGCTGAGCTTCCCCGCCGAAATCGCGATCATGCAGGGCATGGCGCCGCGCTATCCCAAGCTCGCCGCGTTCGTGAATGCCTGCCATGACCGGGCCGCATGGCGCCGCGCGCGGGACAAGGGCGGCGCCTATTATGGCTATTGATTTTCGGGGCCGTATCCTGCTCACCGGTGCGGCCCTGGTTACCGGCATCGCCGTGGCCCTTGCTGCGCCACCGGCGCTCGCGCCCGAGGTCGAACGCGAGGTCGTCGCGCCTGACGGTATCGTATTCAAGCCGTCGCCTGCGGACGAGGAGGGCGCGATCGATCGGTTCGCCGAATATGCGCTCGCGCTCGAACGACGGGATTTCGCTGCAGCCTATGTGATGTTCCGCCTTTCGTTCCAGGCGACGAACCCGCGGCTGGAATGGGAGATGAATCTGCGCAAACGGGCGACCCTCTGGGCGGATGGCAAGATACGTCCGCTGCGTCTCAGCTGGTATCCCGATCCCGCCGGTCAGCCAGCCGGTCTCTATGCAGCGTTCGATTTTCGCGGTGATCGCAAGGATGGAACGATGGATTGCGGCTATGTCGTCGTCCACCGTGCAGAGCCGGGCGCGGGCTGGACCGTCGTCCGTACCGACACATCCGAGGTCCCATCCGATCTGATCGAGGATGGCGTGCCAAAGGCCGACGTGCTGCGGCAATTGCCCTGCTATCTGGGCAGGGGAGTCGCGACGAACTTTTGATCGCGAGCGAAAGTCCGGCTTGTCTGTTGCCAGCGGAATGCTCACGATCACGAGCGCGCCGTTGACCGAATCACGGCACGACAGGCGGAGCCGGGGGGCGCCGCGTAAAGGGGTGGGGAACAGGCTATGGCGATGATATTCGTGGCTGCCTTGCTGGCAGCGGCATCGGGTACGCCCGAAATCAGGATCGAGGCGGTGCCGGGCCGCGGCTACGCCGCGACTGTTCCGGTGATCGACGAGAATCAGTATACGCCCGTCATCGAACGGATAAAGCTGCTCGCGGCCGAACGGTGCGGGCGGCAGAGCGTCCGGTTCGGGCGCTTCTTTTTCGACAACCAGATCGATGTCGAGCGCGGGGTGACTGTCATCAAGGATTTTCGCCAGGCCTTCTCCTGCTTCAATCCCGCGACCGACCCCTACAAGCCCGTGCCGGCCGACTGGAAGGCGAGCGCAGCCGAAACCGCGGCGGCGACGCAATACGTGACGCGTTTTCTCAACAATCTCGATGCCGGAAACGGGCGCGCGCTGGCCGCGATGATGGATCCGCAGCTCGAAGCGACGACCGAGGAGATGAACCGGTTCAGCCGCGAGGCGAAGATGCATCAGACCGGGACGGGTATGTTTTCGCCCAAACTGGACGGCTGGCTCAACAATCCGCCCGATGCAAGCTATCCGGGCGCCTATGCGCTTTTCGCGGTGATCAGTTCGCATCCGGGAATTGCCGGGACGTGCGGCGGCGTGCTGGTCTATCGTGTCGCCGACGGCAAATATCAGATCGCGCAATATGACGTGCGCTATGTCTCGCAGAAGCTGATCGATGAGGAAGACATGAGCGACGAGGAACTCGACCGCCTTTGCCGGCGCTAGGCGATGGGCGGGGGCGCGTGCATCGCGCTTGAGAAACGCGTCGTTCCACACTAGATCGCGCGCATGACATCGACCAACGACATTCGCCGCTCTTTCCTCGACTATTTCGGGGAGACTGGCCATCACATCGAGCCTTCGGCGCCGCTGGTGCCGTACAACGACCCGACGCTGATGTTCGTCAACGCGGGTATGGTGCCGTTCAAGAATGTCTTCACCGGACTGGAGAAGCGGCCGTACAGCACCGCCGCTTCGTCGCAGAAGTGCGTGCGCGCGGGCGGCAAGCACAACGACCTCGACAATGTCGGCTATACGGCACGGCATCATACCTTCTTTGAAATGCTGGGGAATTTCTCCTTCGGCGACTATTTCAAGGCGCAGGCGATCGAGCATGCGTGGAACCTGATCACGAAGACCTGGGGATTGGCGCCCGAGAAGCTGACCGCGACCGTCTATCATACCGACGACGAGGCGTTCGACCTGTGGAAGAAGATCGCGGGGCTGCCCGACCATCGCATCATCCGCATCCCGACGAGCGACAATTTCTGGTCGATGGGCGATACCGGGCCGTGCGGGCCGTGCAGCGAAATCTTCTATGACCATGGCGACCATATCTGGGGCGGCCCGCCGGGGTCGCCGGAGGAAGATGGCGACCGCTTCGTCGAGATTTGGAATTTGGTGTTCATGCAGTACGAGCAGCTGCCGGGCGGCGAGCGCGTCGACCTGCCGCGGCCGAGCATCGACACCGGCATGGGGCTCGAACGCGTCGCCGCGGTGCTGCAGGGCGTCCACGACAATTATGACACCGACACGTTCAAGGCGCTGATCGCGGCGTCGGTCGACCTGACCGGTGTTCCGGCGGAGGGTGGAAGCCAGGCGAGCCACCGTGTTATCGCCGATCACCTCCGCGCATCGAGCTTCCTCGTCGCCGACGGCGTGCTGCCGTCGAACGAAGGGCGGGGCTATGTGCTGCGCCGGATCATGCGCCGCGCGATGCGCCACGCGCACCTGCTCGGCGCGAAGGATCCGCTGATGCACCGGCTGCTGCCGTCGCTGACCGCCGAGATGGGCGCGGCCTATCCCGAATTGATCCGCGCGCAGGCGCTGATTTCCGAAACGCTTGAGCGCGAGGAGGTCAAGTTCCGCCAGACGCTCGACAAGGGGCTTCGTCTGCTCGACGAGGCGACGGTCGGCATGGGCAAGGGCGATACGCTGCCCGGTGAGGTCGCGTTCAAGCTCTATGACACCTATGGTTTCCCTTACGATCTGACCGAGGACGCGCTGCGCGCGAACGACATCTCGGTCGACCGCGCCGGCTTCGATACGGCGATGGCGCAGCAGAAGGCGGCGGCGCGCGCGGCGTGGAAGGGCAGCGGCGACAAGGCGTCGGACGAAATCTGGTTCGACCTTGCCGAAACAAACGGCAGCACCGAATTCACCGGCTACACCTCGACCGCGGGCGAGGCGACCGTGATCGGGCTGGTCAAGGACGGCAAGCAGGTCGAGGAAGCCAAGGCGGGCGACGAGATCGTCGTGCTCACCAACCAGACACCCTTCTATGGCGAAAGCGGCGGCCAGATGGGCGACGCCGGGATGATCGCGACGCTGGAAGGCGCGAAGGCGTTCGTCAGCGATACGGGCAAGCCGCTCGGCCGCCTGCATACGCATCAGGCGAAGCTGGAGGCGGGGACGCTGAAGGTCGGCGACACGGTGCAGCTCGCCGTCGATGCCGCGCGCCGCGACCGAATTCGCGCCAACCACAGCGCGACCCATCTGTTGCACGCGGCGCTGCGAAACCGGCTCGGCGGGCATGTGACGCAGAAGGGCAGCCTCGTCGCCGAAGACCGCTTCCGCTTCGACTTTTCGCATCCCAAGGCGCTGACCGCCGAGGAGATCGCCGTGATCGAGGCCGACGTGAACGCGCAGATCCGTGGCAACGAAGCGGTTTCGACGCGGCTGATGACGCCCGACGATGCCGTCGCGGCGGGCGCGCTCGCGCTGTTTGGCGAGAAATATGGCGACGAAGTGCGCGTGCTCAGCATGGGCGCGGCGGACGATCATCATTATTCGGTCGAGCTTTGCGGCGGCACGCACGTCCGCGCGCTCGGTGACATCGCCCTGTTCAAGATCGTCAGCGAAAGTGCGGTCTCGTCGGGCGTGCGGCGCATCGAGGCACTGACCGGCGAGGCCGCGCGTCTCTGGCTCAACGGCCGTGATGAGGCGTTGAAGGCGGCAGCCTCGGCGCTCAAGACCTCGCCCGACGACGTGCCGGCACGCATTACCGCGCTCGCCGAGCAGCTCAGGAAGGCCGAGCGCGAGCTCGCCGACGCCAAGAAGGCGCTCGCGATGGGCGGCGGTGGCGGTGCGGCGGCCGGGCCCGCGGTCGAGCAGGTCGGCGATGTGGCGTTCCTTGCGCAGGTCGTCGAAGGGCTCGATCCGAAGGAGCTGCGCGGCACCGTCGACGGCCTCAAGAAGCAGGTCGGTAGCGGCGTTGCGATGCTCGTCGCGATCAACGAAGGGCGCGCCTCGGTCGCGGTCGGCGTGACCGACGACAAGACGGGCAGCCACAGCGCGGTCGACCTGGTCAAGGCGGCGGTCGCGGCGCTCGGCGGGCAGGGCGGCGGCGGGCGTCCCGACATGGCGCAGGGCGGCGGACCCGACGGCAGCGCGGCGAACGATGCCGTCGCGGCGGTCAAAGCCGCGCTCGCCTGAAGCCTGTAATTTGAAACCGACCAAGAAGACGCGGCGCACCGATCACGCCGAACGGCTGATCAATGCGCCGCTGGTTGATGTTTTCGCAGCCTTCACCAGCGCCGACAAGCTGGCGCGCTGGTTGCCGCCCGAGGGCGCGACTGGCGAGTTCGAGCATTGCGACCTGCGCGAAGACGGCGGCTTCCGGCTGCGGCTGACCTTCGACGATCCCGATGTCGAGACCAAGAGCGACGACGATAGTGACATGGTCGAAGTCCATATCCCGGTGCTCGACGACGGGCGGCTGATCGTCTGGGAGGTCGAGTTCGAATCCGACGATCCGCGTTTTTCGGGCACGATGGAGATGCACTGGTATCTGTCGCGAAAGGGCGGCGGCACGCTGGTCACGATCGATGCGCACCATGTGCCGCCCGGGATCTCGGCGAAGGATCACGAGGCGGGGTTAAAGAGTTCGCTGGCGAATCTGGCGCGGGTGGTGGAGGCGTAATCGTCGTCCCCGCGCAGGCGGGGGCGACGCTTTGAGATCAGCCCTCCACCCCCTTCGACTTTCCCCATGCGCGCGCCGCGGTGTAGCCGAGATAGCCCGTGCCGAAGAGCGCGTAGAGCGGCTCCGGAATCCCCGCGAGATAGGCGTTCATGCCGTCGGCGATACCCTTTGCCATCTCGGGCCGCGCGGCGGCGATCAGCCCCATCGGGATCGCCCAGAGCAGCAGCGCGTACATGACATAGAGGAAGCTCGGCCGCGCGCGGCTGGTCCACGGGTCGGTGCTGTTCGCCTCGGCGACGATCGCGGTCATCCGGGTGCGGATCGCTTCCATTTCCTGGCTGCCCTCCATCTTGAGAAGTTCAAGCTTGGCGCGGTCGCGCGCTTCGGGGTCGGGAATGATCTTGTCGATCAGCTTGGCGATGGGGCCGATCAGGCCTTCGATGATGCTCATGTCGATTCTCCAATTTTGTGCAGAAAACTGCGAAACTTTATTCGCGATTCACATGGTCGGCGGTGTCAGTTCTGGCCGATGCGATTGGCGAGCCAGCCGTAGAGGAAGGCCTCCTGGCTCGGGCGGCGTTCGGCGAGTGCGATGTAGCGTTCGCCCTGCAGCGCCTCCATCGCGCGCAGGAGGACGGTTTCGCCGCCCTTGCAGCGCGCTTTCAGGAAGCCGTCGAGCGCCGACAGCGTGCGCGGGCCAACTTCGCGGTCGACCGCGATGTCGGGATAGTCGCGCGCGGCGCGATTGAGCGCGTTGAGCGCCCGCTGGAGAAAGCTCGCAGCGGTGCCGGTGCCCATGTTGACGCCGGTATCGAACAATTCTGCCGCGATCGCCGGCGCTCGCAGCGCGATCTTGTCGAAACCAGGGCGCAGCCAATAGAGGCGGCGATAGATCGACGCGGCTTCGGTGCGCGGCAGGTCGCGCATCGCGCCGGCATAGCCCTGCGCCCGCGCGACCGCTTCGGTAATTCCCCAGCAGGTCGGGCCGCCGCGGTCGGAGGGGTGGTTTACATATCGGCCCTCGCGGTCGATGACGGCGTCGATCAACGCGTCGGCGATGCAGGTCGATGGGTCGGGTCGTGGCATGATTCGCTCCTTCTGGTTGGTTGAACGAATAAAACGAACCATATTGGAATATTGTAGGAAAGGCTTTTCGCCGATGCGGGCATTGCAGGTGCAGGAATTGCTTCCCGACCATGGCGGCGCGGCGCTGGCCGATCTGGCGGTGCCGGAGCCAGGCCCCGGCGAAGTTCGCGTGCGGGTGCGCGCGGCGGCGGTCAATTTTCCAGACCTGTTGATGACGGGCGGCGGCTATCAGTTGAAGCCCGATCTGCCGTTCGTATCGGGGCTCGAGTTTTCGGGCGAGGTTGATGCTGTCGGCGACGACATTTCCGATTGGGCGGCGGGCGATGCGGTGGTCGGCGGCAACCGCTTCGGCGCGATGGCCGAATATGCCGTCGTACCGGCGAACGCGTTACGCTCCAAACCCGAGGCGCTGGACTGGGACGAGGCGGCTGCCTATCCGGTTGCCTATCTGACCGCTTATGTCGCGCTCGCCCGCTGCGCGCGGGTCGAACCGGGCGAATGGGTGTTGGTTCATGGCGCGGCGGGCGGCGTCGGGCTGGCGACGGTCGATCTGGCGAAGGCGCTTGGCGCGCGCGTGATCGCGGCGGCGAGCAGCGCGGAAAAGCGCGAAGCCATCGCGCGGCTCCATGCTCCCGATGCCATGATTTCCGCCGGACCGGGTTTTCGCGAGGAGGTGAAGGCGCTGACCGGAGGCAAGGGCGCCGACGTGATTTTCGACCCGGTCGGCGGCGACGTTTTCGACGAATCGACGCGTTGCATCGCGTTCGGAGGCCGGCTGCTCGTGGTCGGCTTTGCTTCGGGGCGCATCCCGGAGGTTTCGGTGAACATGCCGCTGATCAAGGGGTTTTCGGTTGTCGGCGTGCGCGCGGGCGAATATGGGCGCCGCTTTCCGGCACGCGGTGTCGAGAATGTCGCGGCGATCGACGCCCTCGCGGCTGCCGGGAAAATCCGGCCGCATGTCCATGCGTCGCTCGACCTCGCCGACTGGCGCGAGGGGTTCGCCATGCTCGAACGGCGCGCGGTGATCGGCAAGGTCGTGCTGAAACCGTGACGAGCCGAGGGCGTTGGCATAGTTTTGCGACACGCGAGCTGTCATGTCCTCGCCGGGGCTCCCGGCGGGTTCGCCGAACAAGACCGAAGGACATGATATGAAGAAACTGACGATGATCGCCGCTTCGCTCGGGCTCGCGATTCCTGCGGTGTGCGCGGCGCAGCCCCCGCAGGATGGCGGCCGCATGTTCGCGATGATCGACGCCAATGGCGACGGCAAGCTGGACAAGGCCGAGGTCACCAGGATGGCCGAAATGCGCGCCCAGCGACAGGGCGACCCGACGCTCGCGTCGCCCGAGAAGGTCGATGCCTTCATCAAGCATATCGACGCCAACGGCGATGGCGCGATCGACAAGGCCGAGCTCGATGCGCGGCGCAAGGCGCGTGCCGAAGCGCCGCCTGCGGAGACGCCGCCAGCGGAAGCCGCACCGCCGGAAGGACAACCCTAAAACAGGGTCCAGAGCGGGTTGGCGGGGTCGGCGAGCAGCTTGGCGGTCAGTGCGAAGGACATGACGACAAGCAGCGGGCGGATCCCGCGGCCGCCGAAACGGATGGCCAGTCGCGCGCCGAGCTGGTTGCCCGCGACATTGGCGGTGGCCATCGACAGGCCGAGCAGCCAGAGCACGTGGCCGCCGGCGATCATCGCGAGCAGGCCCGCGATATTGGTCGAAAGGTTGAGGAATTTGGCGTTGCCGATCGCGCGCACGAGGCCAAGGCCGCCCAGCGCGACGAGCGTAAGCGTCAGGAAGGATCCGGTGCCCGGGCCGAAGAAGCCGTCGTAGAAACCGAGCGCTGCGACGATGAGGGTGAGGCCGAGTGGCCCGCCGCGCGCATGGCGGTCGACGCTGCTCATCGGTGGGGCGAGCAGGAAATAGAGGCCCATCGCGATGAGCAGGACCGGTACGAAGGCGGCGAGGAAGTCGGAGCTGATATGTTGCACCGTCGTCGCGCCGAGCATCGATCCGGCGAAGGCCCCCGCCGCAGGCCATGCGAAGCGGCGCAGATCGACATGACCCTCGCGCCAGAAGGTCAGAAACGCCGACCCGGTGCCGATCGTGCTCTGCAGCTTGTTCGTTGCGAGCGCCGAGACGGGCGGCACGCCGGCCGCCATCAGCGCCGGGATGGTGAGGAGGCCGCCGCCGCCGGCCATCGCGTCGACCGCGCCGGCACAAAAGGCGACGGCGATCAGAAAGGCGAAGATTTCCGGCGCGAATTCCATCCGCGCGCTCCTAGGTGCGATTGCGGAGCTTGGCCAGTGTCGGGGGACGATTATGGCAATGCTTACCCGATTGCGATCTCGATCGCCTGATACAGGAAGGTTGCACCGATGATCGTGACGATCCAGCGGCGGCTGGCGCGAAAATGGGCGTCGCTGATCCGGTCGAGAATATGGCCGCCGACCATGATGCCCGCCATCGAGGCCAAAACGGCGATGGCAGTGACGGACAGCGGAATGACCTCGCGCGCCCGTGTGCCGAGCAGCAGCGCGCCGTAAACGAGAATCTTCGATGCATGACCGATCGCCTGCATCACCGCCTTGGTCGCGACGACCTGATGCCGGTTCAGCTTCGTATGGATGAAAAGCAGGTCGGTGACCGGCCCCGATACGCCCGAGACGAGCGCGAGCCCGGTCGACACGAAGCCGCCGCCGAGTGCATGCCAGCGGTTGCTCGCGTCGAGCGCCAGCCACTTTTCGGGTAACCAGACGAGGATCGGCATCAGCCCGAGTCCGAGGAAGACATAAAATTTGGTCGGTGTGAAAAGCATCAGCGAGAAAAAGCCGATCGACGCCGCTGCGCCGATTCCGAACCAGAGCAGGACGGGCCACGCGACATGCACGCGATGCAATATGACGCGCCAGAGGTTCGAGGCGAACTGGATCACGCCGTGGAGGGCGAGCGCGGTCGCCACGGGCAGTATCCATGCGAGCACGCCCATGAAGACGAGCCCGCCCGCCATGCCGAAAACGCCCGAAAGAATTGAAGTGAGAAATGCGGCGGCGACGATCAATAGGCCTGCCTGCATATCCTCCGCTTTCCGATCATGCGCGATAGGCGTGTAACGATGCGGCGATGCCGCCGCCACGCCCTGATGACGCGCTATCCTGTCAGGATGGCCCCGGATTGTCAGTAAAATTGGTCGGGACGAGAGGATTCGAACCTCCGACCCCCACACCCCCAGTGTGATGCGCTACCAGGCTGCGCTACGTCCCGACCGGCCCGATTGGGCAGGCGAGGCCCCTAGCGCGGGTTGGCAAGCGATGCAAGCGGCGATGGTCGGTTATCGGCCCAATCGATCGTGCAGGGTTGATATGGTACGCATCCTTCCCATTTCGGGCGCGCTTGCCAAGGGGGAGGCGCGCGCGACCGGTTGCGCGCAAGGCCCCTGCGTGATAGGCGCCGCGCCATATTTTGCGCGCTCGCTCCGGAGGGGATCGGGCGCTGCCTGTAACGGAAAGTTTTTCATTCATGTCGACGCAATTGCTTCTGACCCAGGCGGCCGGATCGGGCGGCGGGGCTGCCGGTTTCCTGATGCTGGTGCCCTATCTGCTGATCTTCGCGGTGTTCTGGTTCTTCCTGATCCGCCCGCAGCAGGTTCGCGCGAAGGAGCATCGCACCAAGGTCGCGGCGGTCAAGCCGCGTGACCAGGTCGTGACCGGCGGCGGCATCGTGGGCAAGGTGACGCGCGTCGACGATGATTTCGTCGATGTCGAAATCGCGCAGGGCGTGAAGATCAAGGTCGTGAAGTCGACCCTGGCCGACGTCATGCAGCCCGGTGGCAAGCCCGCCAACGACTGACGCGGCGGGCCCCGCGCGCCGCGCGGTCCCGCTCTTGCTATCGGATCTTTAGACCATGCTCGATTTTCCGCGTTGGAAGACCATCGGCATCAGCATCATCCTGCTGCTCGGTATTATCTTCTCCATCCCCAGCTTCCTGCCCGAAAAGACGGTGAACAGCCTGCCGTCCTTCCTGCAGGCGAAGGTCAACCTGGGCCTCGACCTTGCCGGTGGTAGCCACCTCTTGCTCGAAGCCGACATCGCCGATCTGCGCAAGACGCAGCTCGCGAACATGGAAAAGACCGTGCGCACCGCGATGCGCGGCGAAAGCGGTCCCGACGACGATATCGCGATCGGCGAGCTGTCGACCGCAGGCGGCAAGATCAGCTTCCTCGTCCGCGACCTTGCGAAGCTCGACGAAGCGCGCGAGCGCCTGTTCAACGAGACGCGCGGCGCGCAGCTGACCGGCCAGCGCGACTGGACGATCACGGTCATCGATTCGACACGCATCGTGATGACCCCGACGAGCGCCGGACAGACGCAGGCGGTTGCGAATGCGATGGATACCGCGCGCGACATCATCGACAAGCGCGTCAACGCGCTCGGCACGCGCGAGCCGACGATCATCCGTGAAGGCACCGACCGCGTCGTCGTGCAGGTGCCAGGCCTGCAGGATCCGGCCGCGCTCAAGGAGCTGATCGGCAAGACCGCGCGCCTCGAATTCCGCATGGTCGACACCAACGCCGACCCGGCCGAAGCCGCCGCGGGTCGCGTACCGGTGGGCAGCGAAATCGTCCCCTATGCCGAGGGCGAGGGCAATGGCGCGGCATTCGAAGTGTTGCGCCGCCAGGTGATGATCAGCGGCGAGCAGCTGATCAACGCCCAGCAGAGCTATGATCCGCAGAACAACCAGCCGGTCGTTTCGATCCGCTTCGATTCGGGCGGTTCGTCGACCTTTGCCAAGGTGACCGCGCAGAATGTCGGCAAGCGCTTCGCGATGGTGCTCGACGGCAAGGTGCTGTCGGCGCCGTCGATCAACGAGCCGATCCTTGGCGGCAGCGCGCAGATTTCGGGCAGCTTCAGCGTCGCGAGCGCCAACGCGCTGGCGATCTCGCTGCGCTCGGGCGCGTTGCCGGTGAAGATGACCGTCGTCGAGGAACGCACGGTGACGCCCGAACTCGGCGCCGACTCGATCCGCAAGGGCGCGATCGCGGGCATCATTGCCACGGTTTCGGTGCTGGTGTTGATGCTCGTCGTTTATGGCCGCTTCGGCGTCTATGCTTGCGTCGCGCTGGTCTTCAACGTCTTCCTGATCATCGCGGTCATGGCGGCGTTCAATGCGACGTTGACGCTGCCCGGGATCGCGGGCTTCGTGCTGACGATCGGCGCCGCGGTCGACGCGAATGTGCTGATTAACGAGCGCATACGCGAGGAATTGAAACGCGGGCGAAAGGTGTTCCAGGCGATCGAACTCGGTTATTCGGAAGCCAGCCGCGCGATTTTCGACGCGAACGTCACCAACGTCATCGCCGCCGCATTGATGTTCTGGTTCGGCTCGGGCCCGATCAAGGGTTTTGCGGTGGTCCTGACCATCGGTATCGTCACCAGCGTCTTCACCGCCGTTACCGTCACGCGCATGTTCGTCGCCCATTGGCTGCGGACCAAGCGCCCGACGTCGATCAATATTTAAGGGAGCGAAACGATGCGCTTGCTGAAACTCGTTCCTGACGACACCAATATCGACTTCCTGCGCTGGCGAAAGCTCGCCTCGTTCATGAGCTTTTTCCTCGTGGCCGTGTCGATCGCGCTGGTCGCGGTGAAGGGACTGAATCTTGGCGTCGACTTCGTTGGCGGCCAGTCGGTCCGTGTGGAATTCACCCAGGCGATGCCCCCGATCGACGAAATCCGGGAAAAGGTCGGCGATATCGGCCTTGGCGAAGCGACGATCCAGCAGTTCGGATCGGACAAGGCCGTGTCGATCCGTACCGCCCTGCCCGAAGGCGACAAAGCCGCCGCCGAACGCGCGGGGCAGCAATTGGTCGCGGGTATCCAGAAAGCCTTCCCGACCGCGAAGACGGGCTCGGTCGAAACCGTGTCGGGCAAGGTTTCGGGAGAATTGATACGCACCGGCGCGATCAGCCTCGGTCTCGCGATTCTCGGCATCTCCATCTATATCTGGATCCGCTTTGAATGGCAGTTCGGCGTTGGTGCGCTTGGCCGCTTGTTCCATGAAGTATCGCTGACGTTCGGTCTGTTCGCGGTGACGCAGATGCAGTTCGACCTGAACAGCGTCGCGGCGCTGCTGACCATCGTCGGCTATTCGCTCAACGATACGATCGTCGTTTATGACCGAATTCGCGAAAATCTGAAAAAATACCGCAAGATGGAGATCGTTCCGCTCCTCAATCTCAGCATTAACGAAACGCTGTCGCGCACGGTTATGACGACGGTCGCCATGGTTCTGGCGCTCGGCATGCTGTTGCTCTTTGGTCCGGACGTGATTTTCGGCTTTACCGCTGCGATGCTGTTCGGGGTGTTCATCGGCGGCTATTCCTCGGTGCTGATGTCGACGCCGGTGCTGGTGTGGCTGAAGGTCGGCCCGCACAGCTTCGTCCCGCGCACGACGGCGGGGATCGAAGGCGGCGAGCGCGTCGAACGCAAGGACGACGGCGCGGTCGTCTGAGGCCTGAAGCTTTTTAAATGGACGGCGCCGGTCCGCTCTGGGAGTGGGCCGGCGTTGCCGTATCTAGCGGCCGGCGCAGCGCCGAAGATGCGCGGCGAGTTCGCGGCCGTTGCGGTCCCAGTCGAAGCGGCCATCGAGGCTCGCCGCGACGTCCGACGAGGTGGGCGGGTTTGCGAGGATGCTCTGCACGGCGTCGGCGATCGCGCCCGGCGTGCGTTCGACGATGCGCCCGGCGGCGAGCGATCTGACCAGTTCGGCGGCGCCGCCCGCGTCGCTGATCACGATCGGGGTGCCGCAGGCGAGCGCCTCGACCCATGCGTTGGCGAGGCCTTCGCTGACCGAGGGCATGACGACGGCATCTGCGGCGCGATAGAGCCGGGGCAGGTCGGCGTTGGGCACCGGGCCCATGAAATGGACGCGATTGTTGACGCCTAGCTTTTGTGCGAGCGCGCGATAGCGGCCTTCCGCTTCGCCGGCGCCCGCGAGCCAGTACCGGACGCCGGGCAGGGCGCGCAGAGCTTCGATCACGAGCGCCTGTCCCTTGCGCGGAATCAGTGCGCCGACGGTAAGGACCGCGGGGGCGTCGCCCATGCCGAGCGCCGCGCGCGCGGCGGCGCGATCGCCGGGGTGAAAACGTGCGGTGTCGATCCCTGTATAATGGACAGCGATCTTGGCGGGATCGATGCCGATTGCCGCCATGTCGCCGCGCATCGCGCCCGATACCGCGAGCAGGCCGGCGGCGTGCGCACCCGCTTCGATTACCTGCGGCCGCGTTGCCGGATCGTGGCCGAAATGGCTGATGTCGGCGCCGCGCGCCTTCGCCGAGAAGGGCAGGCCGAGTGCAGCGGCGACGCGCATCGCGGCGGGGCCGTCGGGGTAGAAGAATTGTGCGTCGACGACGTCGAAATCGCGCTCGCGCACGGCGGCAAGTACGGCGCTCGCGACCCGCGCCGGATTGAAGCGCGCGCCGTAACGCGGGATCAGGGTGAAGCGCGGGCGCAGCACTGTGAGCCCGCTCCATTGCTCGACAGGCGGCAGGCTTCGCAGCGCGCGATAGCGTTTGTGCAGCGATAGCGGGAAGGGCGGCAGGCCGACGGGCGCGACGATGGTCAGGTCGATGCCGGGCTGCGCGGCGAGTGCGCGAAGGCTCTTTTCGACGAAAAGCCCGAAATTGGGCCGGGCGGCATCGGGGAAAAGCGTCGCGATCGACAGGACGCGCAGGGGCGGAGCGATGGACACTCAGAGCGTGCGAAGCAGGCGGACAGCGACTGCGGCCCAAGGCGGGTTGTTGACAACCTGCTGGCGCTGGCCGGTGCCGAGCGGGAGCAGGTGTAGCTTTTCGCCGTCGACGTTGAGCAGCCGTGCGAAAAAGAAGCGACCGGCAGGGCGGGGCACGAGCAGGTCGCGGTTGAGCGCGCTGGCCCAGTCGCCTTCGATCCGGCGGCACCAGATTTCGTCGCCGGCGCGATAATCGCCGATCGACGAGGTGACGCGCACCGCGACCATATCCTCACCGGGGCGAGCGGTAAGCGCCTGTTCGACGCGGGTGGGCGCGATCGCGCCGTCGGCGCCGAGGAGCGCAGTGATCGTGAGCTGGGTATCCTGCGGCAGCTGGACGAGTTCGGCGGCGTCGACGCCGAGCGCCGCGGCGATGCGGTTCATCCAGCCGAGCGACAGCGTGCGTGTGCCCGTTTCGAGGCGGCCGATCGTCTGCGCGGTGGTCGGCGGAACGCAGCGTTGTCCGACCTCCTCGAGTGTCAGGCCCTTGGCGCGGCGGACCGAGCGGATGCTGTTGATCATGGTGGCAACCTCAAGATAACCAAATCGGTTTCTTCTTTCCTACAAAATATTCCAGTGTCAAGCCCGGCGTCAAGCAAAGGAGAATCGCATGACCGCACGCCGCCTCGAAACGCGTATTCACCCCGACGACCGGATCGACCCCGGCAAGGCGGGGCCGCACGTGATGCGCCATGTGACGGTACATGTCGGGGAAAGCCCGATCGCCTGGCTTGCGTCGCGTGGATTGCTGACGGCGGCTCAATTGAGTGCTGGCGAAAGGCTGCGCGGCGATTATGAGCGCGCCGGGCTGTCGGCGCGGGTAACGATGCGCTGGGACGCCGCGCCGCCGGGCAAGAGCTGCGGCGGCGCGCGCGCGTCGGATGCGTCGCTGGCGCGGATCGACGCGCACCGGCGCTTTCACGCGGCGCTCGACGCGGCGGGGCCGGGGCTGGCCGACATCTGCTGGCGCGTGATCTGCGCGAGCGAGGGGATTGGCGGTGCGGAGAAGGCGCTCGGATGGCCGGCGCGGTCGGGCAAGCTGGTGCTGGGACTGGCGCTCGACCGGCTGGCGCGGTTTTATGGGATGAGGTGAGGGAGCGATGGCTCGACACCCTGCCCTTTGTCATTCCCGCGAAAGCGGGGATGACAAAGGGCAGGGGCGGCGTCCGTCCTCGACCATAGAGTGGCTTGGCTCGGCCAATATCCAGCGGGGGCGTGGGTTATCCCAACGCCTCGATTTCTTCGGCCAGCGCGAGCCAGCGGTCTTCGGCGGCGGCTTTCTCGTCGCGGAGCGCGTCGAGTTTTGCGGTGAGCGCATTGAAGCGCGCGTTGTCGCGCGTGAACAGGCTGCCATCCGATAATTCGGTTTCGGCCTGCGCCATCTCCTTTTCGATCTCCTCGATCCGGGCCGGGAGGAGATCATAGTCGCGCTGATCCTTATAGCTCAATTTCTTGCGCGCGGTCGGCGGAGGCGGTGGAGCAGCGGTCGCGGTCTTGGCTTTGGCGGCGTTGGGCCTGGTGCGTTTCGCTTCCCAGTCGGCATAGCCGCCCGCGACGATGTCGACCTTGCCCGATCCGTCGAGGCCGAGCGTCACGGTAACGGTGCGATCGAGGAAATCGCGGTCGTGGCTGACGAGCAGCACGGTGCCGGCATAGTCGGCGATGACCTCCTGGAGGAGGTCGAGCGTTTCGAGGTCGAGATCGTTCGTCGGCTCGTCGAGCACGAGCAGGTTCGATTCGCGGGCGAATTCGCGCGCGAGCAGCAGGCGCGAGCGCTCGCCGCCCGAAAGCGCGCTGACGCTCGCCTCGCTGACGCCGGGGTCGAAGAGGAATTCCTTGAGATAGCCCTGGATATGCTTCTTGACGCCGCGCACCTCGACCCAGTCGCCGCCGTCGGCGAGTACGTCGCGCACGCGCTTGTCGGGCGAGAGCAGGCTGCGCTGCTGGTCGATGATGATGCCGTCGAGCGTCGGGGCGAGGGTGATGCTGCCCTCGTCGGGCTCGATCTCGCCGGTGAGCAGCTTGAGCAGGGTCGACTTGCCCGCACCATTCGCGCCGACGATCCCGATGCGGTCGCCGCGCTGGACGCGGAAATCGAGATTTTTGATGATCGTGCGGTCGCCGAAGCTTTTCGACACGCCCTCGGCGACGATCACCGATTTCGAGCGCACGTCGTCGTTGGCGAGCCCGAGCTTGGCGACGCCGGGGCCTCCAATCATCGCGGCGCGGGTCGCGCGCATCTCCTTGAGTTTTTCGAGGCGGCCCTGATTGCGTTTGCGGCGGGCGGTGACGCCGCGTTCGAGCCAGTGCGCCTCGAGCCGCAGTTTCGAATCGAGCTTCTGCGCGGCGCGCGCTTCTTCTGCGGCGACGGCATCGCTCCATTCCTCGAAGCCGCCGAAGCCGATTTCCTTGCGCCGGATGCTGCCGCGGTCGAGCCACAGGGTCTGGCGCGTCAGCCGGGTGAGGAACGTGCGGTCGTGGCTGATGACGACGAAGGCGCCGGTGTAGCGCGCGAGCCAGCTTTCGAGCCAGTCGATCGCGGCGAGGTCGAGGTGGTTGGTCGGCTCGTCGAGCAGCAGCACGTCGGGGTTCTGTGCGAGTGCACGTGCGAGCGCGGCGCGGCGGCGTTCGCCGCCCGACGCGCTGGCAGCGGTGCGGCTCATGTCGATGCCGAGCTGGTCGGCGATCGCGGCGACTTCATGTGCTTCGGGCGCGTTCGGTCCGGCGACGGCGAAATCCATCAGCGTTGCGAAGGGGCGGAAATCGGGTTCCTGTTCGAGCATCACGACATGCGTGCCGGGAACGATCACGCGTTTGCCCTTGTCGGCGTCGATCTGGCCGGCGAGCAGCTTGAGCAGGGTCGTCTTTCCCGCGCCGTTGCGGCCGATCAGCGCGAGCCGGTCGCGTTCACTGACATAGATGTCGAGGTCCTGGAACAGCCAGCCGCTGCCCTGCACAAGGCCGAGGCCTTCATAAGATAAAATCGGTGCTGCCATGATGAACGGCGCGCTACCGACACGTTCAGCATCATGCAAGCGCGCTGCGCACAAAGGCCGGAACGGGTCTGCTCCGTCTGCGTTACGGGGCGGAGATCACAAAGGGCCGGAAGCCCGGTTCACAGGAGAATGAAATGACGAAGCAAATGCTCGCCGCTATGGCATCCGGATTGGCCCTGATGGCGGCGGTGCCCGCCGTCGCGCAGCAAGGAGGTTCGACGGTGACGGCAGCAACGATACAGGGGCCGATCCTGAGCTTCTCGGTCAGCGAGGAAGTGCGTTCGCGCCCCGATCAGGCGACCGTTGGCGCCGGCGTGACGACGACCGCACCGACCGCGGTCGAGGCGATGCGCGCGAACGCCGCCGCGATGGACAAGCTGATCGCCGCCGCGAAGGCGCGCGGGATCAAGGCCGAGGATATCCAGACGAGCGGCATCAACCTGTCGCCGCAATATGACTATAACAACCGTACCGACGGCCAACCGCCGCGTTTCCTCGGCTATCAGGTGTCGAACAGCGTGCGCGCGACGACGGGCAAGATCGACGACATCGGCCCGCTGCTCGACGCGCTAGTCGCTGCCGGCGGCACCAATGTCGACGGCCCCTGGTTCGGCATGAAAGACCCCGATGCACAGCTCGTCGGCGCGCGCGGCGCGGCGATCAAGTCGGCCGAAGCGAAGGCGCAGGATTATGCGCGGCTTGCGGGCTTCCGCGGCGTCGAGCTGATCTCGATCAGCGAAGGCAGCTTTGGCGGGCCCCAGCCGCCGATGCCGATGGTTCGCATGGCGATGGATGCGGGCGCTGCAAAGTCTACGCCGGTCGAACCGGGCCAGGTGGCGAACACGCTGACGCTGAGCTTCCAGTACCGGCTGGTGAAGTAACCGGGGGCGGGAACTGGCCTAGGCCAGTTCCCCCTCGGCCCACGGCCAGGGCCGCTCGCGGAACCATTTGGTGATGATATATTTGCGCCCCTTGCGCACCTTCATCCCGTGATGGAGCGTGTCGGGATTGGGGGTGCCGTCGGGGCGGACATTGTTCCACGCAAGCAGCTTCCCCGTTTCTGGCTGATGCATCTTGCCGGTCGAGAGGAAGCGCGTCGCGCCGCCCGCCGCGGGTTCGTTGAGATAGATCATCATTGTCCAGCTGCGCTGACCCGGGATCGCGCAATAGGTGTCCCAGTCGGCGCCGTGCGGATCGAAATAGTCGGTATGCGCCTTGAACTCCTCGCCAGCCTCGTAACGCTGGCCCTGCAGCGGCTCGCCATATTCGGGCGGGATTCGGGTGAGATCGTGGAGCCGGTTGTTGACCGCGATCACGACCGGATTGTGATGGTCGAGATCGCAGGTCGAGCTCGTCCGGAACGCCTCGTCACCGTTGGGATCCGCGATCGTCGACGGGCGCGCGTCGCCGTCGATCAGCGCGATCAGCGCGGCGCAGGTTTCGGCATCGAGGAAGCCGGAAAGCATGAACTGTTGCAGCTTTGGCGTCGGAGCGCGGCGGATACCGGGAACGGCGGCGAGCCGTTCGGCGGTGCGGTCGGCGCCCGAGGTCGCCATGTCGACATGTTCGTTGCCAGCCATGGCGCGCTTTTAGTGGCGTCTGCCCACGCGAACAATGCTTGACGAAGGGGGAGGGCACGCCTATCGCCGCGCGCTGTCGCAGGCGGTTTCGCCCGACGTGTGGCGACCATAGCTCAGTTGGTTAGAGCGCCGGTTTGTGGTACCGGAGGTCGCGGGTTCGAGCCCCGTTGGTCGCCCCATTTTCTTTATCATCGCGCATATGCGGGATTTGGGGTGACTCTCAGCCCCTATCGGATTATTGCGTTCATACGTAATTTTCTAATGCGAGGATGAGTCTATGTCCGCTGTCTGGGATTTCGCCGATTTCGACGATCATGAGCATGTCCACATGTTCCGCGATCGCGCCAGCGGGCTGACGGCGGTCATCGCCGTCCACTCGACGCACCTCGGCCCCGGCGCGGGCGGCGTGCGCTACTGGCATTATCCGCAGCGCGCCGCGGCGATCACCGATGCGCTGCGCCTGTCGCGCGGCATGAGCTACAAGAATGCAATGGCGGGCCTGCCGATGGGCGGCGGCAAGGGCGTGATCCTTGCCGACGAGAATGGCGTGAAGACGCCCGAACTGCTCGCGGCGTTCGGCCGCGCGGTCGAGTCGCTCGGCGGCGCCTATGTGACCGCCGAGGACGTCGGCATCACCGACGCCGACATGGTCGAGATCGCGAAGCAGACGAAGCATGTCAGCGGGCTGCCGGTAGCGAGCGGCGCCGATGCCGGCGGCGATCCGGGGCCGTTCACCGCGCTCGGCGTCTATCTGGGCATCAAGGCGGCGATCCGGCAGGGCCTCGGCACCGACGATGCCAGGGGTGTGCGCATCGCGATCCAGGGCGTCGGCAGCGTCGGCGGCGGCGTTGCGCGGCGGCTCGCGGCCGAGGGTGCGAAGCTGACCCTCGCCGACGTCAATCTGGCGCGCGCGAAGGCGCTGGCCGAAGAGCTCGGCGCCGAACTCGCCGATTCGGCGGCGATCATGGAGGTCGAAGCCGACGTACTGAGCCCCAACGCGCTGGGCGCGATCCTGACCGAGCAAAGCATCGAGAAACTGCGCGTGCCGATCGTCGCGGGCGGCGCGAACAACCAGCTCGCGACCGCGCTCGACGGTCAGCGCATCCACGACCGCGGGATCGTCTATGCCCCCGACTATGTGATCAACGCGGGCGGCATCATCAACGTCGCGCTCGAATATCTGGGGCAGGGCAGCCGCGAGGAAGTCGAGAGCCGCATCCACCAGATTCCCGGCCGGCTCGCCGAGATCTGGGCCGAGAGCAAGGCGAGCGGCACCCCGGCGTCGGTCGTCGCCGACCGCATGGCGCAGAAGCTGATCGGGCGAGGCTGATCATATGGGCGAGGGCGAGGCGACCGGCTGAGCCCTCCCCGTCGCGGCTGGCGAACAAGTTCGCAAGCCCCACTGCCCCTCCCGCAAGCGGGAGGGGTTTTGTTATGTGCGATTTCCGCTAAGCCAGCCCTCGATGAAACGGCATTTCTATCTGGTCGCAGGCTGGGCGTCGTTGGGGCTTGGAGCGATCGGCGCTTTCCTGCCGCTGCTGCCGACGGTGCCGTTCGTAATCCTTGCCGCCTTCTGCTTCGCGCGGTCGTCGCCGCGGCTCGAAAACTGGCTGCTGACCCACCCGCATTTCGGGCATCATATCGTCGCCTGGCGCGAGAAGGGCGCGATCAGCCGCAAGGGCAAGATTGCCGCGACCGCGGCGTTTGCGCTCAGCATCGTGCTGGCCGCGATCTTTTCGCCGTGGCCGTGGGTGATGGTGCCGGTGATCGCCGCCGGGGTGACGGGGAGCTGGATCTGGACGCGGCCCGAGGGTTGAGGATTGCGGCAGCTTTGGGGTGGGGAGCGGTCGTTCCATAGCGTCCGCAAACGGCTGATTTCAACCGTTCCCCTCTTTCCGTTCGTGTCGAGCGAAGTCGAGACACCCATCGAGGAAACGCCTGGCCCGAGGGGCATCTCGACTTCGCTCGATGCGAA